>ERZ779870.1-NODE-1-length-568560-cov-82.9322_pt1 | contig 568560 bp, 406 predicted proteins | sample MGYA00511247_ERZ779870 | MGnify/ENA primary metagenome ERZ779870 (study PRJEB29588, sample SAMEA2149068) | human gut metagenome | biome: human gut; feature: human-associated habitat; material: faeces | place: Denmark | collected 2008/2010 ...
TCCGGGGCTATTTGATTAATTGTTTAACTCGTCCCATTTTAACGGGACACTAATGATTTAACTATAAAAGTTACAATAGTACATTACATTGTACAATAGTTGTTTATGTCGTGTAACAATACTCATACATTGTACAAATATAAATTTGTCACTTTTTGGACATTTAATTAATTTTGTACCCAAAATAAATAACAATGGATAAATTCATTAAAAATCTCATAGAAGGCAATAATTTCCCACCAAAAGGTTCTGTTGCTTTCACCTCTTCAGATCACGTAAGATTTCAAAATAATCAAGATATATCTGGCCATAACTATGGAGCAAACAGAAGATTAGTTATAGAAAAAAATATTGAAGATGGAGAAGGATATACCGTCACTATGTTTAACTTAGACGGTATACATCCTTTGTGGCAGAACAATATACAGATGTCTCCAAAACGTATGCGCATTACTAATGTTAGCGACAATATAGTTCAACTTCGTGGTTATGGGTATGATAGCATGGGAACTTCATTTGCGGATTATGGTGTAGTTTTACTTCTTGAAAATGAGGAAATTATACGTGCTCAATTAAATATGTACGACCGAAACATAAGTATAGTTTATCTAAAATAAAATAATATGGCTGAATTAGATAGAACATTCACGGAAGAATTATTTACAGAGGTATTGGAGTCAACACCATGTATTATTGTATACTCTCAACAAGCCTTTGAGTGTAGCAAGAATTATCTTAAATCTACAACTCAGACAGCAAAAGAAATTTTCGAATCTATTCTTGGTGTCCATCAATGCAAAATTATTTATAAAGGAAAGAACAAGAAAGACTTTCGAAAATATCAGTTTATTATCGAAGAATTGAAGTTATCTATATATGTTACACCAAGACAAAATCTAACTGAATTCTCGTTAAGCTATATCTCAGACGAGGAATTTATTGTCCCAACTGATTCTTCTGAATATAAGAGCATGAATCTGAAATTCATGGCTGAAGAATATATTAATCACAATCTAATGGATTTCCTCGATCGCAATGACCTTATGACATCATATCGTGAAATCAAGGATTTCTGTACTAGTCTTCTTTCTTTGAAAGAACCCGGGAGATCAATAGAGAACAATCTCGAAAAATGTGGAAAGCATATATTGATGGCGAAAGAGCATTAAATACAGATAAGAAGGAATTATTTATTGTAGAAGAAGTCGGAACCATAGAGAAAGAACACTATAATAATCGCACGTATAATACATTAACATTAAAAGTTAAAGCTCCAACTCTTCAGGAAAGATTAACTTCAGCTATAAAAAATGTTCAATATACAAAATACCGTAATCCTAATGTAGACTTTGTAACAAATAAAAAAGGAGAAATATCATTTGCAGGTTACGTTGATATAACAGAAGAAATTCTTGAAGAATTATCAAATGTAGCTGCTGATAACTGCTATAAAGTAGCTGAAGATGTAAAGCATATTCTTTCTGGTAGTTTAACACTTAAGTCATCAGAAAATCTTGATGATTTGTTGGAGGGTATTAAGACAAATCTAAATGATTATGATTCGAACTATAGCTATGCAGATGGGGTATATACCTTTAACGATGATAGTGAAGCGTTATATCTAGAAGAATTAATAAAATCTGATTATCCTGAAACATTGACAACTGAACGCAGGACTGTTATAGTCGCATCGTTTAAAAGCAACCAAAATATAGCTTCAATTATATCTGAGATTAAAGAAATGCCAGGAGTGATAGATGTACTTGATTCTGTTAGTGGTCAACTACTTATAAAAACTCAGGGAAAAAGTTATCTTAACTTTAACTCTCAAGCAATACAAAGTATAAGAATTGCTGCTTGCAGAGCTATCTTTACACCTACAGATTTTAGACCAGACGTGCAAATTGAAGGTCTTTCTGTAAGTGGGAATTCATATATTTTTACTTCTAATGATTCTTATTCTTTTTTCAACACTGCATACGAGATGCACCAGAAGGTTATTGCTGCATATGATAATAAGACCTTCATAAAAAAAGAATACGACTATGGCTGTTTTGTAATTCCGAATAAGGGATTGTTGCGTGAAATGCAGTTAAAATTTGTTTCTAACAAACGGATTAGAGTTAAAGCAGCATCAGGATTGGTTGAATTTTATCCAGCTGATTATAACAACTATATAGAATTACTTTCTCAAGTTCGCCAACATTGTGGTGAATCTTTAAGTATTCAAGAACCGGAATATCATCCTTCTGTTGCTATCAAATTATTAAGTGATGATATTAGCTATTGTAAGAAAGTTTATAAGGAGGTAGCGGAAAAAATAACTGAGATTGCTCCTTCTTTTACAGCCTCTTTTGAAAATGATGAAACATGTCAGGTTCTCAATTACACTATTGAGTATACTGAGTTGGAAGAATTAGCTTCATTTCATGATGCTATCAACTCTAGTATAACTTTATACCCATCTTTGCTTACAAATGAATATGATTTAAATGATGAAGGTAAAACTATATTGTCTTTTGAGTTTGACCATCAATTAAATATAAAATTTGAAAAGAATCTTAGAAATGGTTATATAAATGAGAACGTAAATCTCATCAAGGCTAATGAATATGATGCTATTAATGAAGCGATAGATTTGGCATATGAAGAAGAGTATCAGGATTATGATGAAATTAAAGAACTGAGAAATAACAGAACTCAAATGCTGAAAAATGCTTTGAAGCTAGGAAAATGCATTGGAAGAAAACTCAATAGTATTAAATTTGAAATTAGCTCAGAATTTATTGAATACATGGAGGATCGCAATGCCCAAGGACAGGTTGAGAGATTTATACATGTTGGAGACTACTTGCAATTTCCGATGGTTGGCAAATCTTCTGAGTTACAAAGATTGGCCGATTCAATGTTGCGAATTACCAATCCAAACCAGTTCTATCCACATTCAAAAACTAAAAGGATTCCTGCACCTGCTAATCCAAGATTATGTGACTTCCTATTTGATCCTAGATATGCAGGTGAATTTGATGAGAATCTTGAAGAGGTTAAGAAACGAATAACAGAAACAAAAATTGAAAAGTTCCTTAATGATAAGCAATTGGAGGCTGTAGCAAAAGCTGTTTCTGCTCCTGATATTGCAATTATTCAAGGCCCTCCTGGTACAGGTAAGACAACTGTTATTGCAGAGATTATATGGCAACAAATACTTAAGAAACCTGATTCGAAGATTCTTCTAACTTCACAAACTAACCTTGCAGTTGACAATGCTCTTGAAAGATTGCAGGGGCGTAGAGGTATTAGACCTGTACGAATCCAGAATGCATCAATGGAGAAAGAAATCGGAATAGAAGCAAAAAGGTACATGTTGGACTTTATGGAAGATTGGTGTATTAAACCAAGTGCTGAGAATGAAGACAATGGTACAAACATTTGGATAGACTCCATTCTTAAAGGCATGACAGATGATACTAAGTATGCATCTGTTATAAATCAATGGAAGAGGGATCTTACTGTCAGAGATCGCAATACAAGAGAGTATTTCTATGAAGCATATAAGAGTAATGTAAATCTTGTTGCTGCCACTTGTAGTATATGTGGCTCCAAACAACTTCAAGAAATATATAAATATTTGTTTGGTAACAATAAGAATGCTTTTGATGTTGTTATTATGGATGAAGCAAGTAAGGCTACACCATTGGAGATGTCTGTACCTATGGTATGGGGAAAGAAAATCATCATCATAGGTGACCATAAACAGCTTCCACCGATGATGAATGAAAATAACATCATAACATCCTTGAAAAAGGCAAATCAAAAAGTATTGGCAGAAACCATCGAAAGCTTCAAGGAGTCACAATTTGAAATATTATTTAGAACAGCATTCAAACTCAAACCATCAATAGTCGCAACTTTGGATACACAATACCGAATGCATAAAAAGATTATGGATACAATTGGTCATTTCTATAGTGAAGAACTTGAAGAAGGTCTGAAATGTGGACTTGCTGATGAAGACATGGATAATGAACAATATAATGCTAGAGGAAGTCGTTATCATGGACTTACTATTCCTGGGTTTATTGAACCACAAACACATGCTATTTGGGTTAATGTAAATACATATGAAAGCCAGCCGAGTGGCTCTACATCATATGTAAATTACGGTGAACTAGATGCTATTAAAACAGTCATTAAAGCCTTGCAAAAAGCAGACGGTTTCCAAAAGTTTATGGATTCTCAAGAAAAACCAGAAGATAAAGAAATAGGTATAATAACTTTCTATGGAGCACAATATGGTAAAATTAAAGAAATGTACAAGGATGGAAAAATTGACAAGTCACTTCCTTGTAGAATTAATGTTGTGGACAAGTTCCAAGGTATGGAGCGTAACATAATCATAATTTCAACCGTGAGAAGCAATAAAGAGAAACATTACGGATTTGCTGAAGATATTAGACGTATAAATGTCGGTTTCTCTCGTGCAAGAAGACTTCTAATTGTCATTGGGAATAGAGACTTCTTTAGAGAAAATGCTCATTATAAAAAATCAATTGATGAGATGGACCATTTTGATATTAAACAACTTCAACATTTGGTAAGATGAAACAAAATACATATAACAAGGGACGAAACAAAAATTTTACCCCAAAGTCTAAGAAGTTTAAGTCACAACCTCTAAAAGAGGATTTTGACAAAAAGGAAACTATTGAAGAGACGTTGGATCAACGCCTCAATAATGTCATTGATAAAAATAAAGCAATATCTGAACTCATTATCGGATATATACCATATACTATTAAGTTTGTAGCTCAGTCATATAAAGGAGTTACAAACAAACCGGAAAAAATTTCAGCATTTGAGAAAGCCATTGTTGGAATAATTAGTATTGACGGACAAACATCACTTTCCAATATTGGCAAAATATTAGGATTGGATATAGAGCATGACATTGCTGAACAAAAGATGATTCGTAATGCTATTGACTCTATGATTCGATACAATCTTGTGACGGGCGACGAGTCCGCATATTTTATCACGGAACAGGGACAAGAATTTGCCGCTCATGGTGAGAGAATGAAATCATTTAGTTCCGATTTTGAACTTTGGTATTTAAATAATAATCATTCTTTTGCCGGTTTACGTGACTGTATCTCATCTGATGATATTCAACTTATCAATGAATCAGATTTTTTAAAAGAGGAAGAATCTTTAACGCCTCTAAGCTTTGAAGAAATAAAAGCGCTTTCTGAGATACAAGCATCAAATATGCAGAGTTCAAAGGAAAGATTTATTCTTCAGAATGCAGCCCCACAAAATCACAATTTTTATAAGTACGAATTGATAGTTTGTTTTGTTCAGAGTATTAGAACAAAACAAGTCAGGGCTATTGTTTATGACGATATTACACAGAGTGTTTTGCCTCAGTTATCTCAATTAATTGAAGATGATGGAGATTTAAAACAGACTTTGTTTTCCAAAATGCTTCAAGCTGCAAGTAAAAGTGAAGACCTTACGATTTACAATGATTTAGACCTTGCCAAGTCTGATCCTTTGGTAAAGGAAGATATAGCAAATATTATTACAGCAGAAAAGAAACTTATTGAGCAAGAGGATAAGCAATCTATAGCAAATGAAGAAAATAAAAAGGCAGAGGAAATTAATTCTAATGACCTTTCAGAAAGGCTTCATAAACGTGCATTATATGATACTATTGCATTTGAATCCGAATTGCATAATATTTTCCAAATTGACAAACCTGATGAAATATGGTTATCTAGTCCATGGGTAGCAGATGGTACATTTATGCGTAATAGACTTCCTTTAATCAAGAATTATCTTAAACAAGGAGGTAAAGTGTTCATATCTTACTCTGCTCCAGACGAAGGGCTTGACAGCCACAAGGACAAAATGGTAGGAAACCAATCCCAAAAAGCACTAGAAACTTTAGAAACTGAATACGGTAAGCAGTTCTTTCATGTTGAGCTTCCTGCATTCCATAAGAAGAATGTTATCGAAGTAAAAAATAGTCAATGTGTATTGTTTACAGGAAGCTTTAACGTTCTATCATTTTCTGTGACATCTAAAAATATCACACATGTTAGAACAGAAGAGATGTGTCTTGCTCATTATCAAGCTGCAATTAATCAATATCTTTTATCAAAGAAACAATTTGCAGAAAAGTACATTGAAAAAGCATTGCAAGAGATTTCCATATTGTCTTCTGTCGATATACAAAACTACAAAAATGAGAGGATTGAGTATTTTAGAAAAGATGCTAACCTTGAGGAATTATTTATTGATTACGACAATATTCTTGAGGAACGTAGAAATTTGGCAAAATCAGACCTGCTTACAAAAGAGATAGAGGCATTAAAGAATGAAATTGAAAGCAAAATGTCAAACGGCCTATCTCAAAAAGAGGTTAGTTTTTATAGGGCAAAATTGTTTAAATTATCATCTACATGCGGTGGCTCTATCATAAGTGATGATATTCAAAATGTAATTATTCACTTGCAGAAACTAATTAATTCATCCACAATGAAGCCAAAGGTGAATAATGCAAGTGATTCATATAAACCCAAAAAGAAAAATGATTCAGGTAATACAGAATCCTATGATAAGATTTTATCTTTAACAATGTCCTTTTATGAACTAGAGCCCACAGATTCAATATCTATTATAAAACATCTCACAGCTCTCTTTTACTTGTCGTTATCCGATAATGCTATAAAAGCAAATATTGGGGGCAAGTGGAAGGATAAGTTGATTGCTTTATTGAGCAGCTCAGAATTAAGGAAACTATTCAAATACAACATATTAAAAGATAAACAAGAAGGAGCTTTTCGTGTATTTATAGCTATAGATGAAAAGTTGTATGCTTTTTATAATATCAGATTGGGTAATAAATTGGTAAAGCAATTGTTTCCAAATAAAATCTTTTTGAATAAAAATGATTACCATGATCCATTAAAAAATATTGAAGAATTGTTATTTTCATTATAATTATGTCAAGATTTGAATCATCTAGATTTGTACGGAACCCTCAAATAATGAATGCTAATGTTTTAATGGCTGCATGTGAGACATTAGGATGGAAGTATTCTTTGCAAAACAATATATTATTGGTTACTGAAGTTGGAAATGATTCTAACTTCCATGGTGAGTTTGCCTTGAGATTAGATGTGTCAACTAACGAGGTTACTTACAATACTTATTATATGCCAAATGCACATGTAAAAGTAGAAGAATTAAAGGAAAAGTTTCAAGAGCTCAATGCTGAATACTCGAAAAATGCTTTAATCTCTGAATTTGAAAAAAACGGATTTACCTATAGATCGAATTATACTTTTACACCTACAGAAGAAGAAAGATTTAGTTTTTATATGGAGGCAAAATCGTATGACCCACTAGAAGATGAACCTTTTGCCTCGATTAAATTTACTATACTAAAAGACGGGACCATTATAACAGATTCTGACTATTTACCAAATGATGTAAACGAAAAGGCTCATGAAGCTATGGATATATTGGAGCAACATTTAGGTAACAAACGTGTAATGACCAAAAAGCCTGTTCCTGCCAAATATTTAAGTAAAATGAAACCTCGTAGAACAATTAATTTAAATCAAAATTCATAATAGTATGGAAGATGTTTTTCAGAAACTTATCCTAATGATTAGGGCATACTACCCTGTATTATATCTTCATAGTTACGAATACTACAGAACGAAACAAAAGATTAAGGGTATTGTAGAGCTGTTGCGTAGAGAAGGTAAGAAAGTAAATTACTATCAATGGGATTGTGTATATGGACTTGTTCAGATATTACCTGATAAAACAGAGATAAGAATTGAGCGTATGCAAAACCCTCTTGAAGTGTTAGCTTATATTCTTAACTCAAAAAAGTCTGGGGAGAAAAATATATTTGTTCTTGATGATATAAATAATCATATTGAAAGGGATGAAGTTAAATTGATGTTCCGTAAAATTGCAGAAGCAACAAATAACAATACCCATGCAATTATTCTATCGTCAATTTACAGACTTCCTGCTGAATTGGAAAAGTATATTACTGTATTACAAATACCACTTCCTAAACGTAATGAATTGGGAGAAGTTTTGGATATAGTAGCCAAGCAATCAAAAGTTGAACTCAAAACGAATCTAAGAAATAGACTGATAGATGCAGCGTTAGGAATGACATCAATGGAGGCAGATTTAGCTTACTGCCTTGCCTCTGTTAAGGATGGCTTTGACGAAAAGTCTCCTTTTACTATATCTTCTGAAAAAGAGCAGATTATTAGGAAATCTGGGATTTTAGATTACTTTCCTAAAAATGAAAGTCTAAAAGATGTCGGAGGTATGGATAATTTAAAAGAATGGCTTAATAAAAGGCAGCTAGCATATGACAAGGAAGCTCGCGATTGGGGATTAAAAGAACCTAAAGGCTTACTTTTATTAGGTGTTCCAGGATGTGGAAAGAGCTTAATAGCCAAAAGTATTGCTTCTAGTTGGAATATGCCTTTACTTCGGTTAGATGTAGGAAAAGTCTTTCAGGGTATTGTAGGATCGAGTGAGGATAATATTCGAAAAGCAATTGCAACTGCCGAAGCTGTTGCTCCATGTGTATTATGGATTGACGAAATAGAAAAAGGTCTTAGCGGTGTACAATCAAGTGGAGCTACAGATGGTGGAGTGACTTCTAGAATATTTTCTACAATATTAACATGGATGCAGGAAAAGACAGCACCTGTATTCGTTGTGGCAACTGCTAATAATATTAATCAACTACCTCCAGAACTACTTAGAAAAGGCAGATTTGACGATTTTTTTTTTGTGGATCTTCCAAGTCAGAAAGAAAAAGAGAATATTTTTTCCATACATTTGCAAAAAAATCGTCAAAATGTATCTTCATTTGCTTTAGATATTTTAGCCCAAAAAGCTGAAGGATTTAATGGGGCAGAAATTGAAGAATGCATAAAGGAAGCAATGTTTACTGCATATGTAGAATCACAAGAAACTAATATTGCTCCCAAATTACAGATGATACATATTTTGGATGCTATCAAGAATACCGTACCTCTTTCTAAGACTATGGAGAAACAGATAACTGATCTTAGAAAATTCGCTGTTTCAAGAGCTAAAAATGCTTCTAAAGAGGTTGTCTTAGAAAATAGAATGGAAATGCCAATTCTGCTAACTCGTCCAGAATTGGAACTGGAACGCTCATTCGATTCAGTGTTATCTGAGAAAGATAGTAAAAGTAACAATATATAATTAGGTGTTAACAAAACGTTGCTCCACCTCTTTCCATTTCGAACAGAGAAGTGAAATGCGTTTATGCTGATGGTACTGCAAATGCGGGAGAGTAAGTGAATGCCAGCCCGGAAGCAAACAGGGATGATAACATGTGATGCAATAACAGTCAAATAGTACAAAATTATGTTCGATAAATTTTATTTTTTGAACAATGGTGATGTATAGTTTGAGCAGTCTCGCAATAAAGGGGCTGCTCCTAAAAAGACATCTCCTTTTTGGGAAGAGTTTTAGAAACAATTGGGTAAGCGACTCGCTGATTTAATTTGGGTATCAATTATGATACTTCTGATATCTCTTCTCTAAGCAGACCTCCTGAGCATGAGGGTAAAAGGCTCATTTATAATATATATGCTTGAATTAGAACTAAAATAATACAGTAGTGAACTATATTTGTGTATTATACCAATGGAAGTCGCTTTATTCTTAGCACTCTATAGAAGGCTCTCGCCACGTATGGACATCGGCATCACTATCGCAATGAATATTTTTTGCGAACCCTAGTCAACTTCAATATGATTGACATAAAGAGGGAGATATTCGCAAAATATTCAGTAAGCAATGTAACCCCAAATTTTCTAAGTCAAAAAATGATATATATAGCCAAGAGGGAAGTTATAGTAGTTAATTCAAAAATTTACTAGCTCTAAAATGCTGACGAAGATGGTTTTTAACATGATGGTATCAAAATATCCGAAAGATATTCTGCCATCAGATAAGAAACGTCTCTATGCTTTAGTTTGATTTGTTTAAAGTAATGAAGTTAAATGAACTAATCAAAACAGATGGACGGATTTAATTCCTTAAATGATATTCCGTCTGAATTAGACGAAACTAACGACAGAGTAGTAAATCAATATAATATTGAAACTTAAACATAACATTATGTTATTCGGAAATAGAATTAGAGAACTCAGAGATAAGCAGGGCGTGTTGCAACGACAATTGGCAGCACTACTGGAGATAGACACACCTATGTTCAGTAAGATTGAACGAGGTGATAGGCGAGCAAAGCGTGAACAGGTGATTAAGCTTGCAGAATACTTGCATCAAGACGTGAAAGAGATGTTGACGTTGTGGTTAGCAGATAAAGTTCTTGATGCTGTAGGCACTGAAGATGAAATAAGTTATGATGCAATAACAGTTGCACAAAAACATGTCCAAAAGTAATGGGTTAAGTGGTAATGTCTTCCTCTCCAGTAAGCTAATGTAGCGAATCTGTTGTTATAGCACAAATCAATTTATGCTTATTTTTGAAAACAGAATCCAGATATAGGATGACTTATATCTGAATCCCAGTTTTCATTTACACAAAATTCTGGACAGTGTCTGAATGCTTACTCTTTAAGCTTTTGTACATCATTTGTACGTTTTTTTATTCCACCTTGTCTTCCAGTTATGTCATACATTCCACTTACGTTCCACGCTCTTGTCTCCGACCAAACCGAAGAAAAAAAAGAAACCAAGTATTACCCCGGTTTCTCTTGCTTATTTGGCTATAACAGATTGGGTTCTGTCTCTTCCCCGTTCTGATAGCAATGGATGTCCAGATTTTCTGTAACCATCCATTGGCAACTGTTAAGTCTGAATCCGTATCTCTCCTCGATGGTTGAAAGGAAAGATTCAAAGTCCTCATATTCCTCTGATTCTCTCAGTTCTTCGTCCGTCAGCTTTATGATATTCAGACAACCGACACAAAAGTCTAGAATCAATACATACTTGGGTTCCATAGTTTCAATCCTCTTTTAAGTTATACCTTTTAATCAGTTTATATACCGTTGATTTGGAGAAGCAGCATCCTTGGGAAGTAACGAATCCCTCCCTGTTCAGAATATCCGCTATCTCCTTTAGTGTATGGTTCTCCCTGATTAATGTACGGAGCATTGCGACAGCTCTCGTATTATTAGGGTTATTGTCCGCTTTCCGCTTACAAGTCCTGATACTGTTCCGGATAGCTTGCTTATGCTTATCCATCAAGTGTTCCGGATTGCCAAGTCTGAATCCTCTTGCTTTCTTGGCCTGCAATGATACTTTCGTTCTGGCTGCTATCAATTCAGCTTCGTATTGAGATATTGCAGACAGGATATGCAGCATCATCTTGTTTGCCTGTGGAAAATCACAGAATACTATCTCCACGTCATTTTCTAACAGGTTGGACAGAAATGAAACCGACCTTGCCAGTCTATCCAGTCTTGCTACAATCAACGTTGCCCCGTCTTTTCTACATAGGGTCAACGCTTCCTTAAGTTTGGGCCTCTCCTTTTTCCGGCCCGATTCTATTTCGATATATTCAGCAACCGGAGTTTTCCCACAGAGGTATTTCTGTATTATCTCCCTCTGTGCGTCAAGTCCCAGTCCTGAGTATCCTTGTTTTTGTGTGCTTACCCGAAGATAAGCCACATATTGGTTTTCATTCTTCATTCTTATTCGTTTTTAACAGTGGTTCCACAGGCTGGATGTTCGTCTAATCTATGGAACCATTCACGTTGGTTCATAAAAAAGGCTTTCCATGAGATTTCGAGTTCTTATAAATTCTACTCCCTCACAGAAAGCCCGTTGTCACATTTCCCGATTTCTCAGAGAACCGCTAATACCTTATAATATTATATGTTTCAGCAATCCTCTTTTCATAATCGTCGGTTTTCTCCACAAGTTCATCCACCTCAGAAACAAGCATGTCAAAGTAGATGTCTTCCCTCTTGTCCCTGACTTCTCCGTCCTCACCAATCAGACAGACTTCAAACAGGTCCGCACCTTCATTCAAGACTATCTGAACTTTTCCGGTGTGCTTGAATCCGTTGACCTTGAATTCAATGCCACATGTTATCACTTTCACAGTCTCAATCTCGACTCCCCAGGACATAAGGACCGGGAGATCGGATTTCAGAATGGACCAGATATACCTGGCCAGTTCCAAATCGTAGTTCATGTCTCTTTCCATACTTCCAAAGTTTTTAAGTCCATACTTTTTTCTTCATGTATATCTTCTTCATCATCATACCAGAACATCCGGTAGTCCTCACATATCCTTCTATAATCCTCCAGTCCGAAATGTGGAAAATTGGTGGAGTACATGTCATAAAGGTTCTCGGGAGTCAAAGTCGGGTCATAGTCCAGCATATCGTAAACCTCGTCCTCGAATTCATAGGGGTTGAAATATGAATCAGTCAGTACATGAGGATATACACCGGTACAGTCCTCTATGATATGCTCTATAAATATCAGGCATTTCAGCAGGTCCTTCTTCATTGTTGTCTCCTCGTCAGAATGGGCATTGTAGTAACCGCATGAGACGTTGATACAAGACACTCCAAGTCCGTTTTCTTTCAAAGCCAGGATATCGGTCATCAAGCCGTTCTCCTCCCTGTAGCCCCATTTTTCAGGTTCTATTGCTTCTATGAACTTTTCGGAACACAAGTCAGAATATCCGATACTTGTAATCAGGTCCGAATTACCTTTCCGGTCAGGCTGGATAACGAACCTCACGTCATCAAAGAAGGACATCACCGCTTCAGAACTTCCCTTGCATCCGGTCTCCTCCTCTCTGAAAAACACGACTTTAACAGCATCATACTTCTTCAGGCATTCAAGGCAGATGAACACTCCGTTCTTGTCATCGGCTCCCAAATTCTCAAACCTCCTGTTCTTGGGCGAATAACCGAATATGATTTCCCTGGTCTCCACCGCCTTGAAATCCTTTGAATGCTTGCAGTGTGAAACCTGGTCGATATGGCTCACCAGACAGGGATAACTTTCTGATTCCCCCTTTATCACATATAGGTTCCCGAATTCATCCTTTGACACGGATATGTTTCCGGGAAGTTGTCTTATGTAGGAACAGAGGAACTTCACCATCTTCTGTTCCTTTCCGCTCGGGCTGTAGATACTATACAGCCTCTTCAACAATTGCATATTCATGACTCATCTCTTTTTTAAGTTTATAACCGTATGGAAGGTTGGTGCTCGGATTTACTTTATCAAATACATCCTCACCGAACCCCCATACATCTTCATTCTCAATCAATCCATCCAATGTGTCTATACTAATGGACTTCTCCTCATAGATACCTTCCGATTCATTCCAAATATGAATACAGGTTATATCACCAAGGCTTTCATACCATGCTTCATCATACTCGGAATAATACCAGTTCTTCCGCTTGAATTCATCCTCCGCTTTCTCCATACACTTCTTGCAGCAATAGTATTCCTCCGTCACTTCCGAATACATGGCGTCATCTTCCAGAATATCCGTTCCGCACTCATCACAGCAGACACAATCGTTTTCATAGTGATATTCCTGCCTGGATTCTATCCATACGAAATCATCCAGGTTGTCTGAATCCACCCGGATTTCTATTCCATTCCGATAACAGAGCCTTGTATCATCACAATAGTATTGATGATAACTATCCCATTCTCCACCGTCCTCCTCATCATCGGTATCACCATAAAGGTTCAGGTCTGTGGTATCAAGGTTATATGAAGAGTTGGAGTTCTCGTAGTTATAGGCTTTATTCCGGCTGTAACAGTACCATTTGAAGGAATCCTGATAGGAAAGCGTGTCTTCTTCATCCAGCTCACAGTCTATCTCGAACATCCTGTCGGACAGTGAATTGCCTTCTGTATCAACGAATGCGTTCGCTTCATGGCAGGATGCACCGACTATTTTATAACCGTCTATATGCTTCTCCTGGATAAGTTTGTCAACCAGTAACCGTTTCAGTATGTCATCACCACCTGAGGAATACTGTCTTTCAAGCAGCCTCCATTTCTTGCCGTCCTGGTCTGTAACATCGGTAAAAAGAACGGCTCTGGCTACAATCAGACCTGTCTTATCAGTTATGTAAGCCGCCTTTGCCTTCACCGCATCATGATAGAATGAAGTACGGTCTTTATCCACCATACATGAACCGAAACTCCCTTTACAATAGTTACTGTCATAGATTTTCCCAAAATCATTGTTGACATGAAGTTCCATATCAGGTGATTTCCCATGAGTATAAGTACACCATTGCTGAGTGAAAACATCCCCTGCAATCCAGTTTACGACACAAGGCGAGAGTAGTTTCCCTATCCCTGTTTCAAGGATAAGCCCTCTCATGAATTTTCCAGCTCTCATCTTGAAGACTCGGTTACGTTCAACATTTATATAGCGGACCGAACTTTTATCCAGATCCTCACATACCCCCTTGCTTTCGTCAGTCTGATATCGGGAGGAATAATATGTCTTGCCTATCAGTTCCACCCTATAAGGCAGCTTTTCATCATTCTCTCCTGATTTCAAGACGGCTTCAAATACCTTCTTCTGTAGGGCAGCCATATCATATATATGCAGCAGAGTATAGTCGTTATGTTCCCTGCAATATCTGAGCAATGCAGGATTTTTCAGGTGGCTCAGCAGTATCTTGTTCTTTCTTACCGCCACACCATTGTCTCTCTTCTCAAGTCCGAAACGGGCCTTGAATTCTTCATAACCGTAAAAATTATAGTATAACATAGTCTTCTGAATTTTAAATTGTCGGTAAATAAAAAAGGAGGGATACTTCCTTTTTATCGGAAATATCCCTCCCCGGAATATTAGTTCGGTATCTCTCAACCGTTTCAGATGAATGGTATCGTCTCGTCCTCCAGAACTCCCGATTCCACTATCTTCTTACAAATCTCATGCGAAGCTTTGTTCCTCAGGTCATATCCGTAACCTTCACTTCCCATGACTCTTATTACTTCAACCATACTTCTGAATAAGGTCTGTTGTAGGGTCCTGTGGAATGTGGTAACTGCAATAGCGAACCTTTTCTCATTCCACCCATAATCGTTCAGGGCATGTTCAAGTTCTTTTGCAGCCTTGAATTCCCTGCTGTTTTCCAGTTCATGTCTTTCCATAATATTCATTATTGTTTATATATTATTCCTATTGCAATGATTTAGAATAAGCACCTTTCTTACATTCATCTATACGTGACTGACATTCCTCCGTTACTTCCTTTAGAATCTCAGCACATCTTTTATCAGAACAGCCTTGCAGCAATCTGTCTATGTATGTCATAATATCATTCACTTCCATATCATATATCTGTCAAAGGGTTCAACAAAAAAGGGAGAAAGAACCGGTTTGTTATATTTTAGTTCTTTCCCCCTTGTGAGTTAATTTCTTTTCAGGTCTAACTCAAAAACCAACTGTAATTCTCCGTATCCTCACCATCCAAGGCTTTCTGGATACCTACAGCAAAATCAGTACAGTTCTGATTTCTCTCCAGGAACTTATCAATATAGGATTGTTTGGCGGCATCATTGAGTAGCTGCATCAAATCCCAACAAGTAATATTCTCTTTGCCACGTAACCCGAAATTAGGGTTTTCTATATAGCCTTTCGTAGCTGCGTTTACATTGGAATCACCCAGGATTACCTTCGGCAGTTCTCTGAGTTGTGAAGCAGGCAAGGCTTGATACAATCTGAGCCTGCCTATTATCTGACAGAACTGTTCTTGTGAAATCTTGGTTCTTCCCAGGTTTTCAAGTAGCCTGAGATTCTGTTCCGGTTTGAAATCTTGAAATAGTCTGAGTGCTGAACTATAAATATCTACATCACTCATTACTTCCAGTCGTCCGGTCAAGCCATCGTTGGTCAGCATCAGATTTGAACACACACGAACCCTCCACCCGATAAAGATCTTGAATTTCTCGGGTGATTTTCGGGCGTATAAGTTTTCCTCGTTCAGGCTTCTTACACCTCCAATACATAAATGTACTTCCTCGCCGTTCATCATTCTGCTCATGGAACGGATATGAAAACAGAAAGCCATACGTTGATAATAGATGGTCCCGTCCTCCGGTCTAAGCTCTTCTTTCCTTTTTGTCAATGCACTCGGCACTCTGCCCAGGATTTTATGTGATACCCTGATTTCCGTGTTTCCAAAGTTCTCTCCGGTAAAATATACTCTCGCAGCATCTTCTACCTGGTGGATAAATTTCTGGTGGCTGATTGTTAGCTGGTTGTCTCCGAAGCTGGGTACAATACAGTTTCTTTCAAGTTCTTCAAGTGTAATACCTGAGGTGTTACTCTCAATAAAATTAGGATGCTCCTCCTGCTCTTCCGATACGATTACAGCATCTTCGACACCAATTGCATCCATCATTCTTGTTACCATTCCGATTGTTCTTGGAATGACAGTAAGTTCATTAGTCATTGTTTCCATACTCCTGTTATTTTTTAGTCGGTTAATAAAATGCGGTGAAAAAACAAAAAGCCAAGAGGTTCATTTCTTCGCTTTTATGAATATACCTCTTAGCTTCTTTATCCCTTTGAGTATTGAAGTTGCTACCTCCAATACCGTTATTATCACGTCCGCTTTCTTGTCATAATCCATTCATCAGACGTACTATCAGTTTTCAGTCGCAGCATCAACGGCCTTGACTTCACCCGTGGCAATCTTCTTTTTTCCGAATTTGCCACTATACTTCTCCGCAAGCTCGATTAATACGGAACCTGCCACGATAATCTCGGCCACATAAGCTGCGACCTTCAATCCTTTAATTAAATTTCCCATGTCTCTTAGTTGTTTTAAATTGTTAGTTATTATATTTCTATTCTCTATTTCTCTTATATACTTTTCTCATATATAAGGCTTTGAAGGGAAATCAAGGAAGGGGAGAAAAAAAATAGACCGGTCTTTCGACTGGTTGTGATAGTTGAACCGTTGTAAATAGCTCCTCGCATTTACTTGGCCTATCATGCGGCATACATTCTTTCGTGGGGAACTTTATGTCTTGTCCACATACTGGAATTGCTACGCATCATCGAATCGCCATCTTATCCATCGTCTGAAAATAAGCGTGACCCGGTAAGTTATTTTTTTATATATGCTTGAAGCTACGCACCTTATCTTAATGGTGCTGTATTATACTCCAAGCTATTTTATCATATATAAGAGTTTGAGGGCTTTGGAAATGGATAGATTTTTTGTAAATTTGGTACTCTGAATCTTTTTGTTTACCTTTGTAGTAACCAATATATTAGACAATTATGAATAGCAACAATAAGAATCAGATAATCCGTTTTGACTGGGCTATGAAACGTCTGCTCAGGAACAAGGCTAACTTCAGTGTCCTTGAAGGTCTGCTTACTACGTTATTGGGTGAGAAGATTATTATCCAGCGACTCCTAGAAAGTGAAAGCAATCAGGAGGATGAATATGACAAGTATAACCGTGTCGATATGCTTGCTGAAAACTCCAAGGGTGAACTGGTGCTGATAGAGGTGCAGAACAATAATGAGTATGCCTACTTCCAGCGTATGTTGTTCGGCACTTCGAAGCTGGTGACTGAGTATATCAATAGGGGAGAAAGTTATGACAAGGTTCGTAAGGTATATAGCGTTAATATCGTCTATTTCTCTTTAGGACATGGTACGGACTATGTATATCATGGAAAGACGGAATTCAGAGGTATCCACACCAACGATCTTCTAGAACTCACTCCATTCCAGAAGCAGACATTCAAGGTGGATACGGTAAGTCAGCTATATCCTGAATATTATATCCTGAAAGTAAACGGTTTCAATCAGGTAGCGAAAAGTCCCTTGGAAGAATGGATTTATTATCTTAACACTGGAGAGATACCTTCCACTGCCACAGCTCCCGGTCTTGAAGAGGCTCGTGAAAGGCTGAAACTGGATAGTATGACCAAGGATGAACTTGCCGCTTACTACCGTCACTTGGATAACATTGTAATCCTTCGTGATAATATCAATACTGAACGTGAAGAAGGAAGGGCGGAAGGTCTTGAAGAAGGAGAAAGAAAGAAAGCTATCGAAGTCGCCCGTTATCTAAAGTCATCAGGAACCGCAATGGAATTAATTATTGGAGCTACAGGATTGTCTAAAGAAGAGATTGAAAAACTATAATATAAACTTTTTACATAGTATTTAGGAGGAACTATACAATGGATTACGTATGGTTCCTCTTTTCGTTTATGAAACAAGTAATCTACACATAATGATAAAAGTATCAAGTCCCAATCTAATCAAGAAATAAGTTCATTTTTTATGGTATTTAACAGGAACAGGTTAAATGAATATAAAAGACAGGGGGAGTAAAAGGGGGAGTATCTGATTTTACAAAAGAAAAAACCGCTGAAAATCAGCGGTTTCAAAATTCATTCGTGGAGCTGGAGGGAATCGAACCCTCGTCCAAACGAGGAAATCATAAGCTTTCTACATGCTTATCTTTGCCTAAATTTTCGTGCAGCGGCAGAACCAAAGCCATCAACCGTTGCCTTATCCTCTAAATTTTCACCCGCGCCACGAGGCTGACACGAACTATCCCCGATTTGACTGCACCACTTTATCGGAATGCTTCGGAGCAACAGCTTCCGAGTGATGTCACGTCCCAGCACCTGGTGCCGGGATTAAGCTTCAATCTACTATACTTCGATTAAGCAGCGAGAGCGTAACGAGTTTCGCCAGATAAAATTTTGAGGACTGAGATTAAAGTGCAAATCAACGACGCACTGCATGCTTACTTACCATTTCTGCCCGCTGTCAAATCCAGTCAACCCCATGACTTTGTAACGGTCTGAAATTTAAAAGATTGCGTAACTCATTGCTAAGTAGGGAGGGTGAAAAAGGGATAAATGCTACTTTATTTTTCATCCTCTACCGCTTTCTTTGGCCCAAAGATACATATTCTTTTATTAGCAATCACCATATATTTACAAATATTAGCTAATACTGACTTTTCGTGATAAAAACAATAATCTTCCATACATAGAATATGTGCACCCCATTGTCATCAATGTTCAAACAGCTACCAAAGCCAGTATCCGTTGACGGAATTACCCCCTGCAAGAGGGAATATCTATCTTCTGTAATGGATATTTGCACAAAAGAGATGGGAAGTTAACGGAAAAAGTCTCTGAAGTTAACTGAAAAACCGGAAAGAATTAAGGAAGCAATCTATCCCAAACTTTGGTTTTTCCATACCCAGCCTTGAGATGTCTAAACCAAGGTTTGGTTTAGACATCCCAAGGTTGAAAAGAAAGTTCTTCCGTACAAGCAACAATTCCGCCAACAGATTCCTATTATATAAATACACCCTCGTTTAACAGATGTAGCCGTAATACTTGTATACACCGCGATTGCATCTACTTTTCAGGTTATTATAGTGTTCTTTCTTTTTAAAAGTGAATGATATGTTTCGTCTAATAATGATTTGAATTCCCCGGTAGCGTCTTGGAGGATATTTTTAGTAAGAGGAAGACCCTTCGGACAATAAAAGCCGATACTTCGGACTATTTTATCCCTTTATTTCACACATTAGCCGTATTTTTGTCAACAAAAGAAACAATAATAACCAAGAGATTTTTAGAACATATCATGAAGAACCTTATTGCCCTAACCCTGCTGCTTGGAGGAAGCACACTGCTCTGCGCACAAAAGCCTGCCAAAACACCGGCAACCTACAAGCCGGTGAAAAGTGAAATGTACCGCAAAGGTTGGATAGACTTCAACAAAAACGGAGTGAAAGACGTGTACGAAGACCCCTCCGCCCCGCTCGAAGCACGCATCGAAAACCTGCTGCAACAGATGACGCTGGACGAAAAGACCTGCCAAATGGTCACCCTCTACGGCTACAAACGCGTACTGAAAGACGACCTCCCCACCCCCGAATGGAAAGAGCTGCTCTGGAAAGACGGCATCGGCGCCATCGACGAACACCTGAACGGCTTCCAGCAATGGGGGCTGCCTCCCTCGGACAATGCCTACGTCTGGCCCGCCTCGCGCCACGCCTGGGCACTGAACGAGGTGCAACGGTTCTTTGTGGAAGATACCCGTCTCGGCATCCCCGTAGACTTTACCAACGAAGGCATACGCGGCGTGGAAAGCTACCGCGCCACCAACTTCCCCACCCAACTGGGACTGGGACATACCTGGAACCGTGAACTGATTCGCCAAGTAGGACTCATCACCGGACGCGAAGCCCGCATGCTGGGCTACACCAACGTCTACGCCCCCATCCTCGACGTAGGACGCGACCAGCGCTGGGGACGCTACGAAGAAGTTTACGGCGAATCTCCCTACCTCGTAGCCGAACTGGGCATCGAAATGGTGCGCGGCTTGCAGCACAACCACCAAGTGGCCGCCACCGGCAAGCACTTTGCCGCTTACAGTAACAACAAAGGCGCCCGCGAAGGCATGGCACGCGTGGACCCGCAAATGTCGCCGCGCGAAGTGGAGAACATACACATCTACCCCTTCAAACGCGTCATCCGGGAAGCTGGCATGCTGGGCGTAATGAGTTCGTACAACGATTACGACGGCATCCCCGTGCAGGGCAGCTACTACTGGCTCACCACCCGCCTGCGTGGCGAAATGGGATTCCGTGGCTACGTCGTATCCGACAGTGACGCCGTAGAATACCTCTACACCAAGCACGGCACCGCCAAAGACATGAAAGAAGCCGTCCGCCAAAGCGTGGAAGCCGGGCTGAACGTACGCTGTACCTTCCGCTCGCCCGACTCCTTCGTCCTTCCCCTCCGCGAACTGGTGAAGGAAGGCGGGCTGAGCGAAGAAGTCATTAACGACCGTGTGCGCGACATCCTCCGGGTAAAGTTCCTCATTGGTCTGTTCGATGCCCCCTACCAGACAGACCTTGCCGGTGCCGACCGTGAAGTGGAAAAAGAAGAGAACGAAGCCATCGCCTTGCAGGCATCCCACGAGTCCGTCGTTCTGCTGAAGAATGCCGATGAGCTGTTGCCCTTAGACATCAACTCCACCAAGAAGATTGCCGTCTGTGGTCCCAATGCCAATGAAGAAGGCTACGCGCTGACCCATTACGGCCCACTTGCCGTAGAAGTGACCACTGTACTGGAAGGCATTCAAGAAAAGACAAAAAGCAAGGCAGAGGTGCTCTACACCAAAGGCTGCGACCTAGTGGATGCCCACTGGCCCGAAAGTGAAATCATAGACTATCCTCTGACCGACGACGAGCAAGCCGAGATAGACAAAGCCGTAGAAAATGCCCGCCAAGCTGATGTTGCCGTCGTAGTATTGGGCGGCGGACAACGCACCTGCGGCGAAAACAAATCGCGCACCAGCCTCGACCTGCCCGGCCGGCAGTTGCAACTGCTTCAAGCCATACAAGCCACGGGCAAGCCCGTCGTACTGATACTCATCAACGGACGCCCGCTCTCCATCAACTGGGCAGACAAGTTCGTCCCCGCTATCCTCGAAGCCTGGTATCCCGGCTCCAAAGGCGGAACAGCCCTGGCCGACATCCTCTTCGGCGACTACAACCCCGGTGGAAAGCTGACGGTGACCTTCCCCAAGACCGTAGGGCAAATCCCCTTCAACTTCCCCTGCAAACCTTCTTCACAGATAGACGGCGGTAAGAATCCGGGACCTACGGGCAACATGTCACGCATCAACGGAGCACTCTACCCCTTCGGTTACGGCTTGAGCTACACCACCTTCGAGTACTCCGACCTCGACATCACCCCCCGAGTCATCACCCCGAACGAGTCTGCCACCGTCCGCCTGAAGGTGACCAACACCGGCAAACGTGCCGGAGATGAAGTAGTGCAGCTCTATATCCGCGACGTACTGAGCAGCATCACCACCTACGAAAAGAATCTTGCAGGCTTCCAGCGCATCCACCTCGAACCGGGCGAAGCCCAGGAGCTGTCCTTCACCATCGACCGCAAGCACCTGGAGCTTCTGGACGCCGACATGAAATGGGTGGTGGAACCCGGCGACTTCGTGCTCATGGCCGGCGCCTCTTCCGAAGACATCCGCCTGAACGGAACGCTGACCGTAGAAGACTACCAGACCCGTGCCAAAGCCATTGAAGCCCAAAAACCAGCAAAGCGTGTGAGTGCCAGCACCAACCCAGAGGATGCCGAAAACGTGCTCGACGAAAAAATCAATACCGCATGGCAAGGAAATAAGGGAGATTATATTACCTTTGCCTTGAAGAACGGAACCCAGGTAGATAAAGTTACCATCGCCTTTACACGTGACAACAACCTGCCGGCAACCTTCGAAATCCAGCTCTCGGGCGGTGGCGGACAGTTCCTCACCGTATATTCGGGCACCGTCAGCGAATACGGCAAACTGATTTCCTATCCGTTCAAAGGCACTACCGCCAGCGACCTCCGCATCGTGCTGAACGATGACCGCGTCAGTATTGCCGAAGTTAAATTTTAATGTGCTAATGTGCCAATATGCTAATGTACCAATGACCATGCAGCATATACAGCGCAGCCAATTAGCACATTAGCATATTGGCACATTAACACATTAAATTAATGAAAACACTTCTTTTCTGTATGCTCGGATTAGGTTTGACAGCATGTGGCTCTTCTCCAAAGGGCACTAACGGTGACCAGGACGAACTCGCCATGCTAATAGGTACTTACACGAATGGCTCAAGCAAGGGTATCTATACCTTCCGCTTTAATCAGGAGACGGGAACAGCCGTTCCGCTCAGTTCAGCGGCATTGCCCAATCCCTCCTACCTCGTCCCCTCGGAAGATGGCGAATTTGTCTATGCCGTCAGTGAAATGAACGACAGCACAGCAGCCCTCAGCTCCCTTGCCTTAGACCGGGAAACGGGAGAACTGCGCCTGCTGAACACCGTTCCCACCTTCGGCGCCGACCCCTGCTACGTGGCCACCAATGGCCGGGAAGTGTTGACTGCCAACTACAGCGGTGGAACCATGTCCGTCTTTCCTTTACAGAAAGACGGTACTTTGGCTCCTGCAGACACGCTCTTTCAAGGCTCTGCCACCGGTCCCGACGCCATACGGCAAGCCACTCCCCACATCCATTGCACGGTCTTTTCACCGGACGGAAAGTATATCTTCGCCACCGACTTCAGTGCCGACCGCATCCTGCGCTTTGTGATGCACCCCGACGACCCTATTCCTCATGCTTCTCTGGAAGCCGTTGACATTGAAGCGGATTCCGGCCCGCGCCATCTGACATTCAGCCCTAACGGGAAGTTTGCCTATCTCATCACCGAACTGTCCGGTAAGGTCATTGCCTTCAGTTACGACGACGGCTGCCTGGAACAGATACAGACTATCACAGCCGACACCGTAGCCGCCCGTGGAAGTGCAGACATCCACCTCAGTCCGGATGGGAAATACCTCTACGCCAGTAACCGTCTGAAAGAAGACGGCATCGCCATCTTTGCCGTGAATCCCGAAAATGGAACCTTGGCAAAGGTAGGTTATCAGCCCACCGGCATCCATCCCCGCAACTTCAACATCACGCCCAACGGCAAATACTTGCTTGCCGCCTGCCGCGACAGCAATGTCATTCAGGTATACAAACGAAACGAAGTTACCGGACTCTTGGAAGATACTCATCAGGACATTGTAGTCGACATGCCGGTTTGCGTACAGTTCGTCAGCTCTGTTAATAATTTATAAAGCAATATTTAGCAAAGATAACTTCATTAACTTTGTCCCTTAGCTAAATCAGTCTAAACGAATGTACATTATGAAGAAGAATATATTGATGCTCTCAGCTCTGTTCTTGTCTATCACTGCCATGGCGCAAACAGACGTAACCACCGGTGTGATGCGTGGCAAAGACTACGGAGTGACTTATATGTTGCCCAAAACAGAAATAGAAATCGTATTGCAAGCCACCAAACATACTTACACTCCCGGAGAATTTTGCAGATATGCCGACCGCTATCTGCGTCTCAACAACGTGTCTGCCGAACCCGAGGAGTTCTGGACACTGGATAAGATAGAAACCCGCATAGCCGGTGTACCGGATAAGGACAACGTCTATTTCGTGAAGATGAAAGACAAGACCGTAGCACCCCTTATGGAGCTTACCGAAGACGGAATTGTCCGCTCCATCAACATTCCGTTCAGCGGTAAGCCTGCTGCCAAGACGCCCGAAGCCAAAGCCACCGAAAGCAGCATTGACCCACGCAGTTTTCTGACGGAAGAAATACTGATGTCCAACTCCAGTGCCAAGATGGCCGAGCTGGTGGCTAAGGAAATATACAGCATCCGCGAAAGCAAGAATGCCCTCCTGCGCGGCGAAGCAGACAATATGCCCAAGGACGGCGCCCAACTCAAGCTGATGCTTGACAATCTGAACCAGCAGGAAACGGCTATGACGGAAATGTTCTCGGGCAAAATAAAGAAAGAACCCAAGACATTCACCATCCGGCTGACGCCTAAAGAGATGAAAGATGAAGTGGCTTTCCGTTTTTCCCGAAAGCTGGGAGTGGTGGCCAATAATGACCTTGCCGGTGAACCGTATTATATCAGCGTCACCGACCTCAAAAGTCCCGATGTATCTGCCACCGAGGAAGGCAAAAAGAAAGTGGACGGTGTAGCCTATAACCTTCCGGGCAAGGCACAAGTGACATTGATGTATAACAATAAGAAATTGTTTGACGACCAACTTCCCATTACCCAATTCGGCACCGTAGAATACCTCGCACCGGTACTGTTCAACAAGAATTCTACCATCAAAGTGCTGTTTGATACGGCAACGGGAGGATTGATAAAAGTGGATAGGGAATAAAGGAATTCTAATTCCGGATTGTCAACTGGATAAATCCATCCTTACGCAACTGCATTACGTAGGCGGTGACCCGGGGAATATAATTCTCTTCCTCCCCAAAGTGCCTGGCAAGTAGAGAGATGATTTCGCGCACGGTACGATGTCCATCTATCAGATTCCAGACAGCTGTACCGTGTTCTTCCAGCCTCACATGGATGTCAGGAGACATCCCCTTCGGCAATAAAAAACGACGCATCCATTCGTATTTAAACCGTGGGTAGGCGAGTACGGCGCACTCACCTTCCCATTCGGTTGTTATATGTCCACAGCGGACCGGAACAGCGTCCAACAGACTTACTTTTCCTTCGGGTATTTCCATCATACGGTATCCGCTTTTCCTATTATTTCTGAATATTAGGCTCTTCCAGCTTATAACCATACTTCTTGTCTGCCTTCTTCAGCAGTAGAGCCACTATAAGGGACAAGCAGGCAATACCGGTAAAAATGCACATAGGCACCGTATAGTCATACATATTCGTTCCATCTGGTTTCTTGCCGGATATACAATAGGCATCAAGCACCCACCCTATCAATGTAGGAATACCCCAAAGACCGATATTCTGGATAAAGAAAATCAATGCGTATGCCGTACCCAACTGGCTTACCGGGAATATCTTGGCCACAGCCGGCCACATGGCAGAAGGTACCAGCGAGAAAGCGATACCCAAAATTATCATCAGCACAATAGCTACCAGCCAATAGTTTATATCGGGAATAGCATAAATGAAATGCACACATATCAGCATGGCCGAGCCCAGCAGCATGATAGATGCGGACTTGCCCCGCTTGTCAATGAAACCACCAAAGACCGGAGTCAGAATCAGCGCTCCCAATGCCGGAAGTCCGGCAAATGTACCGGCTACATTCTCATTGATACCGTATTTGATAATCATCAACTCGGAAGCAAACTTCTGGAATGGGAATACACAAGAGTAGAACAATACACACAGCAATGCTATCAGCCAGAAACCGGGATTGACCAGAATATTCTTCACATCCTTAAAAGAGAACTTCTCTTCCTCATCTTCCGTACCGGCAGCAATGGCAGCAGCTTCCATCTGTTTGTCCAGCTTCTTGTCCATCACTGCAAAGATGAAGAAAGCAATCATACCGCCCAACAACAGAACCAAACCCAACAACACCGGTGTGGAAATACCGAAAGCGCGGGCCAAAGGAATGGCTACGGCATAACCGGCTTGCGAACCGATACGTGCTAAAGCGACTTGTACCCCCATAGCCGTGGCAAGCTCTTTCCCCTTAAACCACTTGGCTATGATTTTGGAAACTGTAATACCGGCGACCTCCGCTCCTACTCCAAAAATGGAATAACCGGCAAAAGCAACAAACACACCCGTTTTATAGCCAAATATTTCATTGATTCCGAATAAAGTCGCGTCGGCACCGGCAAGTCCCGTCATTGCATAGTATTCAAGTGCTGTACCACCTACCATCAGGATAGTTGCCAGCTTTCCGGTGAAACGGATACCAAAGCGGTCGAGGATTAATCCTCCCCAAATCAACATCAGGAAAAAAACATTCAGAAAACTATAACCACCGGTAAAGAATCCGAAATCGGTACTCGACCAAGCCAAGTCCGTTTCCAACATTGTCTTCAACGGTGCTACCACGTCGTTTACATAATAAGCTGCCATCATCGTGAAGGCAACAATCACCAATGCCCCCCAACGGGTAGCCTTGGAATCATTCAATTTAAGTTTGAGTTGTTCTGTCATTGTACTATTTGGATTTCAATTTATTAATCAGATTGCATAAATTGCTGACAAAGGTAAATAAATACTTCATCAAAACGAAAAAAGGCTGACACCTTTTCAGTATCAACCTTTCTCTTATTTTTCCAAGCGGGAGTCATCCGCAATATCCTTATCTTATTCTGCTGCAGGGGCTTCTGCTGCAGGAGCAGGAGCTTCAGCCGGAGTTGTAGCTGCAGGGGCCTCCGATTGCGGAGCTTCTGTACCTACGGGCATGTTATAAGGATTAGTTTTTTCTTCTTGTTGCGCCTGTTCCAGAATCACATCACCGCCCTTGCCTGTGGAAGAAGGAATAGTGTAAGCAGAAACAATACTGAAGACTACCATGACAGCTGCCAGAGTCCAGGTTGCTTTTTCCAAAAAGTCCGTAGTCTTGCGCACACCCATAATTTGGTTGGATGATGAAAAGCCTGATGCCAGACCACCTCCTTTAGAATTTTGAATCAATACAATGAAGCACATCAGCACAGATGCAATCAGCATTAAGATAACTAATAATAAATACATTTTGTTATTTTGATTTAGCGTTAATAATCAATTTCTCCAAAAATCTGATTTGGTCTGCAAAGTAAGCATTTTTTTTTGGATAATTCAAACTTAATTTTTTAATAATTTCAAGCGCCTTGTCATATCGGTGCTGTTTTATATAGATTTTGGCTAAAGTTTCCGTAAAACAGCTATCGTCCAACTCTTCCGTTACCGGCGATACTGAGGGTTCTTCCTCTTCTTCAGTCTCTTCCTCCTTCTCTACAAGAAACTCCCTTCTCGTATCCGAGGCATCCGAAGACTCACTCTTTTGGATAAAGTCATCTATCAATTCATGCCCGCGCAGTTTAGGCACTTCCGACTCATCTTCTGCATCCACACCGGGTTCTTCCTGCATTAAATAGGCCGTATAATCCACCGCATAATCCAGCTCCGTATGCTGTGAATGCTCTTCGGGAACAGTAGCCAGAAATGCGTCAATCAAGGAAAGGGTACGGTCCACACTCGGCTCTTTCTCCAAATCGCCGGAAAACAGCGACGAGACCTTCCGGGATTTCAAAGTATAGCGGTCACCCTCTATAAAGTAAAACAGCACACGACGGTCTGCCACATACAACACAGCCTTGCGCAACTCCGCGCCAAAGTTGATGTCGTGCAGCAGATAGAGGTTTTTCAGATAGAGCAAACGGAGCGACTGGAAATAAGGATAGCGTGCCACCAATGTGCGAAGCTCGTACAAAGTATCCCTATTCAGCGTCTCGGGATGCTGAATCCATTGTTGCAAATGGGTAGGCGTCATGAGTTTACCAGTTAGCTACAGTTGCATTGAAAATCTGTTCGGCAATGTCTTTCACCATCAAGGTTATCAGCTGGTCCTGCACTTCGGTCAGCAATTTTGAGGAATCATAGGTCTGGAAAGCCGAGAACTGCTGTTCAAAGTCCTCCTCATGGTTCGTGTTATTGGTGTAGCGCACGTTGACAGTCAGCGTCACCTTCACCTTCGAAGAGTAGCCGCTGGCATCCACCGATTCATTATATTGATTGTAGCCGGTTATTTCTCCGTCTATTTCCAGGTCTCCTCCGGAATTCACCAGTTGCAGGCGAGTCTGCTGAATGAACATATCCTTCATTTTCTGGTTAAATTCTGTTGCCAGCGGTGCATATACATACTCTGCCCGGTTCTGGAAATCGGCAATGGAAATCGTTTTTACCTTTGTATAGTCGATAGAGCTTATCGGAGCAAGTCCCAACTTCATACTACATGAATTCACCAGAAATAACAAGCTTACCAACAAGGAAGCAAATGCCGCTTTTTTAATCCAATCCATATTCTTTTATCTTTCTGTATAACGTACGCTCAGAGATATTCAAATCCTGAGCCGCACTCTTACGCTTGCCGTGATGTTTTTCAAGCGCCTTACGTATCATTTCTTTCTCCACTTCATCCAGGGAGAGTGACTCCTCCACATATTCTTCCGTATCCTGGAAATCATCGTCCACCGGAGTAACCGGCTTTACCGAAGGATGTATAATGGTGGGGACACTGGATGTTACCGGAGGTACCACCGCCGGAGTAGCCGGCGTATAGTAGGCCGATGTGGCAACCGCCGGATTGGCTACCGTTCCCCTTTCAGCCATAATCTCATGCACCAACTTTTTCAAGTCCGTTACATCCTGGCGCATATCAAACAGAACCTGGTAGAGAATTTCCCGTTCACTCCCAAAGCTCTTGTCCTCCTTCACTCCAAACAAGGCAGGCAGGCGCTGCATATTGTTCTGCTCAGGCAGATAGCCCTTCAGTATGGATGCATTGATTTCACGATTGGTCTCAATGATGGATATCTGCTCGGTGATATTCTTCAACTGGCGCACATTACCCGGCCATGAGTAGCCCAGCAACACTTGCTTGCCGTCTTCCGTCAGCTGAATGGCAGGCATACGGTACTTTTCTGCAAAGTCCGAAGCAAACTTTCGGAACAGCAGCACCACGTCTTCACCGCGTTCGCGCAATGGAGGGACCTGAATAGGAACTGTGTTCAAACGGTAATACAAGTCTTCACGAAAACGTCCGTCAGCAATGGCTTGTATCAAGTTTACATTGGTAGCGGCAACAATACGCACATCGGTCTTTTCCACCTTAGAAGAACCTACTTTGATGAATTCACCGCTCTCGAGCACACGCAACAAGCGTGCCTGGGTAGGCAAAGGCAATTCGCCGACTTCATCAAGGAAGATTGTTCCGCCGTTGGCCTCACCGAAATACCCCTTCCGTTCGCCGATAGCCCCGGTAAATGCGCCCTTCTCATGACCGAACAGTTCCGAGTCAATCGTCCCTTCGGGAATGGCTCCACAGTTCACGGCAATGTACTGTCCATGCTTGCGCCGGCTGTACTGGTGTATTATCTGCGGAAAGCTCTCCTTTCCCACACCACTCTCTCCGGTAATCAGTACAGACAAGTCGGTGGGCGCTACCTGGATAGCGATATCAATGGCACGCATCAGCGCTTCATTGTTGCCGATAATGCCGAAACGTAATTTTACTTGTTGTATTTCCGCTTTTGTCATTCTACAAATCTTCTTCTACACTATCGAGTTTCAGTTTGTCGCTATCGTCACGTTTCTCGTAATATTGCTTGCGCAGCGGATTTGCATGTGCCTCTTTCTCACGCTGGCGGTTACGGAACACATCTATTGCCACATAGATAGCCTGCCGGAATGAATCTTCAGAGGCGATTCCTTTCCCGGCAATATCGTAGGCCGTGCCATGAGCAGGCGAAGTGCGTATCACCGGCAAGCCGGCAGTATAGTTCACGCCCTCGTCCATAGCCAATGCCTTGAACGGTGCCAGCCCCTGGTCGTGATACATGGCCAGGATACCATCAAAATGGGTAAAGTTATCTGAGCCCATAAACCCGTCTGCCGGATAAGGACCATAGCAAAGCATACCCTTAGCAGCCATTTCGTTGATGGCCGGAATGATAATCTCCTGCTCTTCAGTTCCCAGCAATCCGCCGTCTCCTGCATGCGGATTCAGCGAAAGCACTGCAATACGCGGTGCGCTGATAGCAAAATCCTGCTTCAAGGAGCGGTTGAATATCTTCAGTTTTTCTTGTATCAGTTCTTTGGTGATGCTTCCGGCTATCTCTTTAACGGGAATATGTCCGGTCACCAATGCTACCCGGAAGTCATCTTTCATCAGAATCATAAGGGCCTTCTCGCCATCTCCCAATTTTTGCTCTATATACTCCGTATGTCCGGGGAAGGCAAACTCCTCCGACTGGATGGTATGCTTGTTGATGGGAGCTGTGACAATCACGTCTATCATTCCCTCCTTATATTCCTCAATGGCTTTTTCCAGTGCACCAAGTGCAGCTTTACCAGCTTCAACGTCAGGTTTAGAGAACTCAACCTTTACTTCATCATCCGTACAGTTCACTACACTCAAGCGATTGGGAACCGCTTCGGAGGCGGAGTTGACGATACTGAAGTTGGTAGGCAAGTCCAATGATTTACGATGATAAGCTGCCACTTTAGGCGAACCGTAGATAATCGGCGTGCACAATTCCAGCATCACCGGGTCTGCAAACGTCTTTAAAATCACTTCATACCCTACACCATTAATGTCGCCTTGTGTAATGCCGACTCTTATTTTGTTGTCTTCCATTTTTATTACTTATTATTAGTAGTATCTTTTGAGGTTACGCCTACCGGAATTTCCGCACCTTCCTGCTTGCTGCCGGGCAGTTTCAAGGTATAGAGCGAAGCCTCCATCTGACGTACCAGATTACGTTTCATTTTATCAGGTGAATAAATAAATATTTCAGATACGATAATACGCTGATTGGCCTTGTCCAAACGTACATGCGATACGAACGGACCGCCCATGAGGTCACCCTTTATGCGCCACAAGCCGCGGGCCTCCAGTGCATAGTCTCCCTGCACACTGATGGGGCGTACATCGGTCATCAGAGAATCCGTCGACATATACATGCCTTCACGGGCACCAGGGATATTAACCTTCATCACGGAATCGCGTTTATGAACAAAATATTCTTTAGTAAACGTATCCTTATCCGTATAAGGATAAGAGTAGATTACAAAGTTCTGGTCGCCGGTAGCTGCATTCGTACCTGCCCAGAAGAAGTTCTCACCCTCCTTGGTAGATGTCAGTTCGCCCGGCACCCATACATCGCAATCGAACTGGCTTTTCACCTTCGTTGCTATATAGTCGCTATGCTTGTCCTTCAATACTGAAATCTGACGATTCATTTCCGCATGGGTAAAGAAATCGATGATTACCTGCCTATTCTCCTCCACAAATTTCTCGAACGAAGCCTCGTCCGGTGCCTGAATAGTGAGAATAGACTGAGGAGCAGCATATACATTCCTTGCATACTTGAATTTAGGCTGGGTATAGAGGTCCTTGTTCACATCGACAATAATGATATTGCGAATCAGTTTTAAAGTGGCATCATAATTGGAAGGGGCAGTATACATGATTCGGAATGAACGTTCTGACTGGGGAAGCCCCGGAACATCAGAATCAAGCACATCGAAAAGCGCCCTACCGGCAGGACGTTCCCACAAGCCGGGCTCCACCACTACCAGAACTTCATACGCACGACCACTGGAGGTCGGAGTAAACACACCCTTTTTACCACCACCGCAAGCGGAAAAAAGTGTCAGTACGAGAACCATACTTAAATAAAACAAGTGCTTTCTCATATCTCTATCATTTTAGTTTTTCACAAAGCTACGAAGAATGCGTAATATCCTCCCTACCTAAGTTAATAATTTATATTAATTCTTCTTTATTCTCCTCCTGCTTGGCAGTGGACAACATGCCACAAGCGGCAAATATATCCTCTCCACGCGATGACCGTATAGTGGTAAACAGACCGTGCGAAGTCAGATAATCACGGAACGCAGTCATGGTTTCCATATCAGCCCCTTCAAGATTCACTCCAGGTATGGCATGAAAACGAATCAGGTTAATCCGGCAGTCCAGCCCGCGTAGCAGCTTCAGAAGTTCCTTTGCATACGGTAACGAGTCATTCACTCCTTTGAAAACAATATATTCAAAAGATAGTCTGCGCTGTTTGCTAAAATCATAGTTTCTTAACAATTCCACAATCTCCGTGATGGAGAACGCCTTCTCTGCCGGCATCAGTTCGCGGCGTTGCAAAGGTATCGGCGAATGAAGGCTGATAGCCAGATGGCAGTCCGATTCCTCAATAAAACGCTGCAAGCCCTTCTTCAATCCCACAGAAGAAAGTGTAACACGCTTGGGACTCCACGCATACCCATAAGAGGCGGTCATTATTTCCAGCGCTTTCAATACCTCGTCCAGATTATCAAGTGGTTCACCCATGCCCATCATTACCACATTGGTAAGCTTGTCCCTTTCGGGCAACGAATTGATTTGATTAATAATCTGGTTGGATGTCAGATTGGCAGTAAAACCTTGTTTGCCGGTCATACAGAACTTGCAATTCATCTTACAGCCCACCTGCGAGGAGACACAAAGCGTAGCCCTGTCTTCGTCGGGTATATAGACAGCTTCCACGAAATGCCCCTCGCCTGCCCGGTACAAGTATTTCACCGTACCGTCTACAGAGCGCATGGCATCTACCGGCGCTTCGGCACCTACCTCATAGATTTCTTTCAGCAATTCCCGATGCTTCAACGAAAGATTGCTCATTTCGTCTATAGAAGTCACCTTCTTGTCATACAGCCAGGAAGCTATCTGCTTGGCAGAGAAACCGGGCATTCCCAGATTCTTCACCACATTCTGCAATTCAGAGAGCGTCAAGCCCAATAGAGGTCGTTTCTGCATATCGTTTTTCATTAAAAACAAAACTCTTTCAAGAATGCAAAGGTAGGAATAAAGTTGCACAAAGACAACGGAGAGTATAGAAAATGAAATGTACAGAGAATGAAAAAGCCGCCCGGGAGTACCGAACGGCTTTTCAATATGGGTTTTCTATTCTTAGAAGAATAAATAACGTTGGTCTTTTACGTTGGCTTTCAGATACAAGTCACTGATGAACTGGCTTGCCATGCGTGCGTGCATGTTAGCCAAGTTAGCCTCTTCAGTTTCCTTGTTGAATGTTTCGTTCAGCTTCTCTTTTGCATAAGGTTGCAGAACGAATACACCACCGTTACCCTTGATAGGAGCACTCAGCTTGTTCACTTCGGCAATAGAAGCGTATGCGCCTACCAGAGGTTCGCTGCTACGCAATGCCGGGATATAGGCAGGAGCAGAGAAAGTAACGTGCTTTACAGAATCACTAACAGCATTTGCCATATTCTTGTACTGCTCGAACGAAGTTGCATTGGCAGCCTTCATATCAGCCATAATCTTCTCTGCTTTCTTGTCACGGAGAATTTCAGCTCTCAACTGGTCCTTTACCAAAGCCAGTGGACGATAACCTTCAGGAACAATACTTGCAACACCTACTACCAGCATACGGTCGCTCTCGCCACATTCGTACAAACCGGAAACTTCACCGGCTTTTGCCTCAAACGCCCATTTCAAAGCATCTTTGGTTCCTCTGATACCACCGATACCATGTTCAGAGCTGTACAAATCGGCTCTATCCAGCAACTTGTAACCGGCATCTTCCGCATTGGCAATCATTTTCTCTAAAGTATTGTTTGCAGCGATGAACTGGCTAAACTCATTGTATGCCTTGCTGTAAGTTTCCTTGCTGAATTCTACCGGACGCTTGATAACGGCTACCTTATATTTATCCTTGACAGCCTTCTTGTTGGTTACTTGCAAAATGACATTTGCTTGTCCCAACGCCAGATTGGTCAGTTCGTTCTGTCCCAAAGTTGTGACAGCGGTAATGTATTTCAAGTTGTCACCGTCAATCTGTGCGCCTTCGTAGTTAGCAGAAGAAATCCAGGTAGGCTCACCGGTCTGACCGTACTTCTTCGCAACTTCAGCAAAGCTGGCACCACCCTTAATAGCATTGTAGATGCTGTCGGCCAAAGTCTTCGTCTTTTCAGCATCTTCGGCAACTACCTGAATCTGACGGAACTCGATAGAGTCCGGCATGGCAGCAGTAGCCAATTTCTTGAAAGAGTTGAGGGTATTGTCAGATACGTTATAATAAGGCCCGAACACACCACCCACCGCAACAGAGTCCAAACGGGCTGTCACATCAGCAGGCAGAGACTTAGTAGTGTAGAACAAGTCTGTATAAGGAGCTTCGGAACCGGTAGAACGGATGAAGGTAGTATAGTCAGAAGGATTGGCAGTAAGTTGTTCGGTGTATTCTTCCATTTCCTTCTGGAGAGCAGCTCTGTCTTCTGCACTTGCAGTAACTTGCACATCAATGAACTTGATATTGCGAGTTTCCACATATTGCTTGAACTGTTCTTTCTTCTTGTCGTATGCAGCTTTCAAATCGGAATCCTTGATAACGATGGTAGAGTCAACGATAGAAGAATAGGGAACTGCAGCAAGCAGCAGGTCTGACTGCTCTACTCTTGCATCAAAAGCGTCCTGAGCTTCTACCGGGTTGGAGAAAAGAGATTTTGTAATCAAAGCCTGATACTTCTCCTGAAGACGTGCCTGGATAAGGGACTTTTCGAGGAAAGACCAGAACTTGTACATGGATTCATAGTATTCTGCATATTGTGAAGGCATCTGTGCCTTATTCATTTTTGAATAGTCCACCAAGAACTTCTTCAACATATCCTTATCAAACGCACCGGTCTGAGGATTACGGAACGGAGTCTGTTGCAGCATCGGATGCACACCGGCATTAATGATAGCCTGAATCTCAGCCTTCGATACAACCAGACCGAGTTTCTTTGCTTCCTTTTCAATCAGCTTATTATTGACGTATGTTCTCCATACTTCATCTTTGATTTGGTTTGTCTGCTCATCGCTCAATGCACTGTTGCCACTGGAGAACTTGATGACTTCTGTATATTCTTCTACCAATGCTTGAAAATCCTGAGCGGAAATTGATTCCCCGTTCACTTCACCTACGTCTTGTGACTGGTGTGGCTGAAGCACTTTCCACGCGTCACCTGCGATGAAAGCAAACAGCGCCAAACCAATAACAATCACCAATAAAGGTCCTTTAGACCGAATGTTTTGTAATGTTGCCATTTTAGTTAATATGATTTATTTGTTTATTATTATTTTCCTAACATGTTCATTTTAGCGCACGAAGATACAAAAAATGCTAATACGCATCCATTTATTCTTTAAAAAATTACGCCTAAATGAAATTATTCAATGACTTTCAGTCTTACCAACTCAATTTTAGTGGCTGTTACCTTGATTATTTTAAACTGATAATTATCCACTTCAATCACTTCATGCAGTTTCGGGAAACTTTGATAACGGTTCAAAATCAGACCGCCCACTGTCAGATAATCATCCGATTCCGGCAGGTCGAGCCCGAAAGTCTCATTTACCTTTTCTATTTCCAGACGGGCCGAAAGCACATATTCACGTTCACCCAACTGCTTACACACATAGGATGTGTTATCATGCTCATCCTCAATATCGCCAAAAATTTCTTCCACCAAATCCTCTAAAGAGACGATACCCGCCGTACCACCGAATTCGTCCACCACTACAGCAATCGTTTTTTTCTGTTGCATGAACAGTTTCATCAGTTTGTGGGCCGACATCGTTTCGGGTACAATAGGCACTTCCTTCACGTTATTCCTCCAGTCCACCGGATTCCTGAACATCTCCGACGAGTGAATATATCCCACCACATTATCTATATTTCCATCATATACTATGATTTTGGAAATACCCGACTCCACAAAAAGACATTTCAATTCTTCCAATGTAGTGGTCAGATCTACAGCTACCACCTCTGTACGCGGTACAATACAGTCGCGTATCTTTATATTCGAAAAGTCAAGCGCATTTTGGAATATCTTTACCTCTGCATCCAGTTCTTCTTCACTTTCCGCATTCTCTATGCTCGACTGGATGAAGTAATCCAAATCCACTTTGCCAAAAGCCTTGGCCGACGCCTCCTTGTTTACTTTCATCCCAAATATCCGAAGGAACAGATACGACAATCCCGATGCAAACTTTGAAACAGGAAACAGAATGACATAACATATGAATAAAGGAATGGCACATACCCTCAGCATCAGATTGGGATTGATTTTAAACAAAGTCTTCGGCAAGAACTCACCGGTTACCAAAATAATAAGAGTGGAAATTACAGTCTGCACCAACACCATTACAAAATGATTGGAAATAATTCCGGCAAGAAGATTCACCTCTATGATTTGTGCCATCAAGATACCATAAATGACAAGCGCAATGTTATTGCCCACGAGCATGGTCGAGATAAAGTTGTTCGGGTTGCGAAGGAAATAGGAAATGATACTGGAAGTGACGCCTGACTTCCTTTCCATCTCAAAACGCAGTTTATCTACGGAAACAAAGGCAATCTCCATTCCTGAAAAGAAAGCGGAGAAAGCCATGGTTATCAATAAAAAAATAACGGTATCCATTTTATCAATTTATGGTATCAGTCTGCAAGCTGTCTGCTGCGGCAGCTTCCTCGTCAACATAGAAGATGCCCTCCGGCTTGCGAATCGTGTAAACGGTCATCTGCTGGTTGGATTCAAAGCCATGTCCCGTAATGATACGGTCAGGCTGTTCGATACGGATAAACTCATCCGAATAAATTCTTTGTGTCCGCTGGTCCCAATACAGCAGCTCTGTATCAAACTGCTCACCTTTCAAATTCTGTATATGCACATTCCCCATCAGTTTCCATAACTCTTCCTTATTAAAGAAGTAGGCTGTATCAGCCTTGATACTCGCCTCCACTTGGAAGATAGAGTCGAACTTCTCCAAATAGACCCCCTTTTCAAAAGCCCAGTAAGGAGGATTCTTCCGGTCAAAGACCAGCCACTCTTCCGTATTGATGCGATAACGTGTTACACCGGAATCAGACACCAGCGTAGTCACCCCACGGGTGTCCATCACCGCCATAGAGTCACGTTCGGTAATGGCATCGCCCAGTTCCTTCTTCTTCCCGGAACACGAAGAAAATAAAAGAAACATAACCATTGCCCCAAGGACAATGGTTATGCTTGCATTTTTATGATAAACAACGTTGATGGGTTGTAGCAACATAGTTTTATCTGATAGTTGTAGATTCACCTATCCATCCGCCGATAGTGATACGGTCACCGGCTTTGTAACCCAACATAAAGAGGTCTTTAGCCTGGGGAGTGTGGCGGGAATAAGTACCAATCAATTCGTTAGCACGTTCTGCAACTGAAGGATCCACCGCTTTAGCTCTCTGCAACTTATCAATTACTACAAAGTAAGTACACTTATTCAGAGCAGGCTCATCAGTCCAGTTAGGATTGGAGCCGTAAAGCTGTGCCAGCAAGATATAAGGATCACCATAGTTTTCCTTAAAGCTAATAGCCTTCTGGCAATATGCTCTTGCCTGAGAGAGTTTTTTAGCCTGCATCAAGGCTGCAGCAGTAGCATATGCCATTTCAGCTTTCTTGTCATTATCGGTTTCCTTAGCCAATGCTTCGTCAAAGTATTTCACGGCATTTTCATAGTCGCCTTTCTTATAGTACATGTATGCTACACCTACAGCAGCATCGGCAGTCGGGTCTATTTGATACATATATTCAGAAGCCTTGAAATAAACTTCACTTTCGTTACACTTCATCAACTTCAAAATATTCAATGCTTTCTTCAAGAAAGTAGAGTCTGTCTTATTTTCTTCTACCTTAGGACCATAAATATTCTGCAAAGATTCACAATCAGCCACACCACTCTGGATGAACATAGCTACCAGATTATCCTTGATAGCTTGCAGGTTTGCCTTCTTTGCCTCTTTGGTCTCAGCTGCGATAGCATCATCCGCATACTTGGAAGCATCGATATAGTCTTGGAAGAACTGGTCAGTATGATTGTCATCTGCCTTTACCTTCTGCATAGAGACATCCAGAAAATAGTGCAAAACCGCACCTTTGGAACCACCCTTTTCAGCTTGAACAGATTCTTTCAGCCAATTGTAAGCTGTATTAAGGTCCGGAGTAGGAGCAAACTGAAGATAATCCACAGCTTTAGCGCCCAAGGCATCAGCCACACTCGGCACGCCCTTCATTCCTTTATTAATGAATTCAGGAATGTACTTCATTCTCAAGTCATACACATCCATCAATTCATCAAAATACTTCTTGTAATCAGCAGAATTTCTATCCTTAATCTGACTCAAGAAACCCACTAAAATCTTCTGAGCATCTGTAAATGTGTAATACCGCAGTGTAGGACAATCCTTCAATACAGCCATACAAGGAGCGTATGCATCCTTAAAGTTACCAGCTCTCACTGCTTCATGAGAGATACTACTGTTCGAATTACAATTTTCAGTCTGTGCGAAAGTGCTGGTCACTCCACCCGAAAGGAGCAAGACAGCCACAAGCGTCTTAATTTTCATTGTATTTAAATTTTAGTTGTTATATTTTTTGTCTATTCAATTTCCATTAATCCACTTTACGCTTGAAGAACCAACGTTCGTTAAAGGTTACTCCGATACAAATGCGCAATGTATTTTCGTTCAAGAACGCTGCTTGGGTTCCTTTGGTTCGCACGTATTGCGCAGAAAGGCTCAATACAGAACGGGTTCTCGGTATGGGTAATCCAAAACCGGCAGTAACACCATATTCATCAGCGGCACGTACACCGTCTATCTTATAATAAGGTTTGGAATAATAAGCTCCCAAACGATACTTCACATGAGACAAATAACTTCTTCCCATAGGATTCGGCAGATACTCTGCACCAACGGATATTCTTCCACGGTCGCAAAACGCCTCGTCATTGTTCATATAGCTCACTTTGCTCCAATTCTGGAACATCACATCCGCTCCTACCGTCAGACGATTGTCGTACACGTACGTCACACCTGCGCCAAATGTTGTCGGAATGCCACAAATAACGACAGTATCCCTTGTTACCGAAGTAGCTCCCGTATTGCTATTACCAGTCTGCGTAACTTCGTACGCATCGTTACTCAAATCATGCCCCGGAGAAAAGACAACTCCCAACGTTGCAACATGTTTTTTCCCAAACTGGTGAGTGTACTGCGCTCCAAAATCCAACTTATAACTCTTTACAGCCACATTAGACTGTATTGTAATAGGAAATACACTTGAACTGGACGGAAAGGTCTCCGCAGCGGTTCTTGTTATATCTCCCCAAAGATACGAAAAATTCGCACCGACAGAAAGATTTTTAATTATTTTAAAACCGGCACCTAAATAAAGCTGGTGCAAGCCTCCTTCTCCCGAATAGCTTACCGTAGTAGATTTGTCTGGAAATTCCGTATCTTCCCGATATTCTCCCATACTGTATCCAACGTTTGAATAAGGCAGCAACCCCAAGCTTATGGCAGCCCATTTACTTGCACGAAACTGCATCGTGATATAGTCAAAACTGGAATTCTTGGCATTTCGTTTCAGAGTACCGTTACTGAGATTTGTATTCTGTAGAGAGACTGCTCCATCGAAGATAAAAGTCAGCGAATCTACCGCCGTATAGGATGCAGGATTAGCAAAGTTAGTCTGATACTTGTCCCGTAAACCATAGGCAATACCACCCATCGCCCTACTGTTGCTCGAGCCTTGTTCAGATAACTGTCCATATCCATATCGTGTATAGGGAGAATTTGTATTATTTTGAGCGACTGCCGCTCCTGATAATATCGTGAGCAAGAGCACTAACAGTGTTTGTCTATAGCCTGTCATTATTATAGTTTAAAATTCTATTTAATCCTTTCAACACTAAAAATCTGTCTGCAAAGATGATACTTTTTAAGTTTGTATCAAAAGAAAAATCATCCCCGCCCGTTAAAAAAACCAAAAGTTCAGGATATTTATGCTTCATAACCGTAATGTAACCTGAAATTTCATATTCAATACCCTTCAGTACTCCGGCACGGATAGCCGTATCGGTATCCTTCCCCATGGGCACCATCCGCCCCTCAAGAGCCACCATTGGAAGCCGTCCGGTAAACTGATGAAGCGCCTTGAAACGCATCTGCAGGCCGGGAGAGATATTCCCGCCATGATAGCGGGCAGCAGCATCGACAAACTCATAAGTGATACAGGTACCGGCATCAATCACCAGTATATCCCTGCCAGGAAATTGCTCATTGGCTCCTACCACCGCCGCCATACGATCATACCCCAGCGTCCGGGGAGTTTCATAGAGGTTTTCTACCGGAAGAGAAGTCTTTTCATTGAGCCACAGAATGGGGACAGCCATATCTTCCAGTTGCGACAACACCTCTCTACTCAAATCAATGACAGTAGCCACTATCGCTTTTTCAATCGTATATGTACGGCATACTTCAGGCAACCGTTCCAACGTCAGATTGGAGTCATACACCACCTCCACGATACGTCCACCATCAAACACCGCCATCTTGGCGATTGTATTTCCTATATCAATAATGAGATTCACCGTATTGCATAAATTTAGCGGCGCAAAGATATAACATTAATATTGAAATTCAGCAGAAACCATCTCTTTATTAGAAGAACAACTGCACAAGAATTCTTATTCACATCCACACCAAACAACCACAATGCCACTTTTACATTCTGTTGAGATTTATTAAAGCCGCAACATCATACCACAACCACCTGATTATCAATACAACTAAATGCGCTACATTCAGTATACGACTGAGCCCTATTCAGTATACGATTGAATGGCATTCAGTATACGACTGAATCAGGTTCAATATACCACTATTTCTTGCACCCGTATCGTTTGTAAATAGAAAATACCTACCACTCGTACTCGACAGTTGATTCAAAACAACCAATAATGCGAATTAAGAATTGTATCAAGTTCATAATTAAAAAAGATTCTTCGGACACAGATGACCGGAATAACGCGAATAACCGCTTTAGTTCCTAATCACAAATTGGGATAATATTAGTTTTTTCCGTAAGTTTGCAGCATGAAACGAAGCCTACTTATACATATATATATAGTAATCTTTTTCTTCTGTTTGCCTTCAGCAAATGCCCAGGTGACACAACAGCAAAAGACTGCTGCAACAGACTCCGTACGCGTCAGCCTACTGACTTGCGCTGCAGGAGGAGAGATTTATTCCCTATTCGGACACACTGCCATACGGTACGAGAACTATACACGTGGCATTGACGCCGTCTTCAATTACGGCATGTTCAACTTCAACGCCCCTAACTTCATCTTCCGTTTTGCCTTGGGAGAAACGGATTATCAACTTGGAGTAACCGATTATGAGCATTTCGCCGCCGAATACAACTATCTGGGACGCGATGTCTGGCAACAAACGTTAAACCTAACAGAAGAGGAAAAAGAACGCCTGATAGCACTATTAACAGAAAACTACCGCCCTGAAAACCGAGTATACCGCTACAATTTTTTCTACGACAATTGTGCCACCCGCCCGCGGGACCAGATAGAGCGTGCCATCAACGGCACTCTGCAATACGCTGACAATATGACTGCTAACAGTACGGGAATCTCTTTCAGGGATTTGCTGCATAAATACAGTGAAGGCCATTTGTGGTCACGTTTCGGCATGGACCTATGCATGGGCAGCAAAGCAGACGAACCCATCAACCGGCGGCTGGCAATGTTCGTCCCCTTCTACATGCAGGAGTATTTCAATAAAGCGCAGATTGTGGACAAAGAAGGACAAGCACGGCCACTGGTTGCCAAAGAAGAAAAAATCGTAGTAACGGGTAAAACACCAGCCGACTTCGTCAGCAGAGGCATCACACCGATGCAGTCGGCTTCGCTATTACTGATACTTGTAGCAGGCATCAGCATTTACGGCATACGAAGAGGGAAAACTCTTTGGGGCATAGACCTCATACTCTTCTTGGTTGCCGGAATGGCTGGATGTATACTGGCATTTTTAGCACTATTCTCACAGCATCCGGCAGTAAGTCCCAATTATATATTATTTGTATTCCATCCATTTCACCTTTTCTGCCTTCCATTCATGCTATCCAGGGTACAAAAAAGGGAAATAAGCCGCTATATGCTGGTTAATTTTGTAGTTTTAACACTTTTTATAGGGCTTTGGACAATAATTCCGCAGAGAATTCCGCCAGCAGTATTACCTTTGGCACTGTGTTTGCTGATACGTTCTGCAAGCAACCTCATTCTAACATACAAACGAAAGTAATGAAAAAAGGACTGATAACTTCCATACTCGCACTTACATTCAGTGGTCTGCAAGCCCAACCGCTGCCTGCCTCCCCAAAGCTGGTGGTAACATTGACCATTGACCAGTTGCGTACAGACTATATGGAAGCATTTTCGTCCTTATACGGAGAAAAGGGGTTTAAGCGCTTACTGCGTGAAGGTAAAGTATTCCGTCAAGCAGAATTTCCTTTTTGCGGAACGGACCGAGCCTCGGCCATTGCCGCCATCTATACCGGGACAACACCGTCCATGAACGGCATCATTGCAGAGCAGTGGCTGGATGCAGGTACACTACGCCCCATAAACTGTGTAGAAGACCCCAACTTCATGGGCAACTATACCGACGAAAGCACTTCCCCCTCCCAATTACTGACCTCTACTATTGCCGACGAGCTGAAAATAGCTACCCGCAACAAAGGTCTGGTCTATGCCATCGCGCCTTTCCGCGATGCCGCCATATTGGGTGCCGGGCACGCGGGGAACGGTGCTTTCTGGCTTAATAACAATACCGGAAAATGGTGCAGTACGACTTATTATAATGAATTTCCGTGGTGGCTGAGCCAATACAACGACCGGAAATCTCCTGACTACCGTATCAAGGATATGGTATGGACACCTGCACTTCCTTTTACCAACTATACATTTCTGCCCGAATGGCGCAACGAGCCATTCAAATACAAGCTGGATGGTGAACGGACAAACAAGTTCCGCCGCTTGATAACCAGCCCTTTCATCAATGAGGAAGTCAACCTGCTGACCGAAGAGCTGCTGAATAAGAGCACTATCGGACAAGATGACGTGCCCGACCTATTATCGCTGACTTACTACGCAGGAAATTATAACCACCGAAGTACGCAGGAATGTGCCATGGAAATGCAAGACACCTACGTGCGACTGGACCGTAGTATAGCTTCCTTATTAGAGCTCATAGAACGTAAAGTTGGGCTCCACAACGTACTTTTCTGCATCACCTCCACCGGCTATGCCGACCCGGAAGCAGCCGACCCGGGCGTATACCGGATACCGGGTGGTGAATTCTACCTGAACCGCTGTGCCGCCCTGCTAAACATGTACCTCATGGCATCCTATGGCGAGGGACAATATGTGGAAGCTTATTATGACCAACAAATCTATCTCAACCATAAACTTATTGAGAACAAGCAGTTGAGCCTGACTGAAATTCAAGAAAAATCTGCCGAATTTCTGGTTCAGTTTAGTGGCGTGAGCGAAGTATATTCAGCTCATCGCCTGCTTTTGGGCCCCTGGTCACCGCAAATAGAACGTATACGCAATAGTTTTCATCGCAAGCGCTCTGGCGATTTGCTCATTGAAATACTCCCGGGCTGGACTATCATGCAGGAAAATAGTACTGATAACCGTGTAGTACGTACGGCCGATATTCCTGCTCCCCTCATTTTATTGGGAGGAGGAATGAAGGCTGAAACCATCCGTACCCCCATCAGTATTGACCGCATTGCCCCTACCTTGGCAAGTGTAATGCGCATCCGCGCCCCTAATGCAAGTACAGCATCTCCCCTTGACTTTTGATTCTAAAATAATCTGTGCAAATCTGGATAATCTGTATAGAAATCAGTAACTTTGCACGCTCAACTAACTCAGCAATAATAATAAAAACAAATATATAATGGGATTTAATGAATTTTTAAGCTCGATTTTCGGCAACAAATCCACACGCGACATGAAAGAAATACAACCGTGGGTGGAGAAAATCAAAGCCGCTTACCCGGAAGTAGCCAAACTCGACAACGACGCCCTACGCGCCAAGACAGAAGAACTGAAAGCCTACATCCACGATTCGGCAGCCGAACAACGCGCCAAAGTGGAAGAACTGAAAGCCAGCGTTGAAGATACCGAACTGGAAAAACGCGAAGACCTCTTCAACCAAATCGACAAAATCGAGAAAGAGATATTGGAGATTTATGAAAAAGCGCTGGACGAAGTATTACCCACCGCTTTCTCTATTGTAAAGGAAACAGCCAAACGATTCTCTGAAAATGAAGAAATAGTGGTTACAGCTACCGATTTTGACCGCCAACTGGCTGCCACTAAAGACTTTGTACGCATCGAAGGCGATAAAGCCATCTACCAGAACCATTGGATAGCAGGTGGTAACGATACTGTATGGAACATGGTACATTATGATGTACAGCTATTTGGTGGTGTGGTTCTACATAAAGGTAAGATTGCCGAAATGGCAACCGGTGAAGGTAAGACATTGGTAGCTACCCTACCGGTATTCCTCAATGCCCTGACTGGTAACGGCGTGCACGTGGTAACAGTGAACGACTATCTGGCAAAACGTGACTCCGAATGGATGGGTCCTCTTTACATGTTCCACGGTTTGAGTGTAGATTGCATCGACAAGCACCAGCCCAACTCTGATGCCCGTCGCAAAGCTTATCTGGCAGATATCACGTTCGGTACAAACAATGAATTCGGTTTCGACTACCTGCGTGACAACATGGCTATCAGCCCCAAAGACCTGGTACAACGCCAACATAATTATGCCATTGTCGATGAGGTGGACTCAGTATTGATTGATGATGCCCGTACTCCGCTGATTATCTCCGGACCGGTTCCCAAAGGCGATGACCAACTCTTCGAACAGCTCCGCCCGCAAGTGGAACGTCTGGTAGAAGCTCAGAAAAAACTGGCTACCCAATACCTGGCCGATGCCAAGCGCCTGATTGCATCAAACGATAAGAAAGACCAGGAAGAAGGCTTCCTCGCTTTGTACCGCAGTCACAAGTGCCTGCCCAAGAACAAGGCACTCATCAAGTTCCTCAGCGAACAAGGCATCAAGGCCGGTATGCTGAAGACCGAAGAAATCTACATGGAGCAGAACAACAAGCGCATGCACGAGGTGACTGACCCGCTGTACTTCGTTATCGAAGAGAAAATGAACAGCGTGGATTTGACGGACAAGGGCGTAGACTTGATTAGTAGCAATGTAGAGGACCCCACTTTCTTCGTACTCCCCGATATCACAGCGCAACTCTCTGCCTTGGAAAACGAAACAGAGCTGACAGACGAACAGCGCCTTGAAAAGAAGGATGCCCTGATGACCAACTATGCCATCAAAAGCGAACGTGTGCATACCATCAACCAACTGTTGAAGGCATACACCATGTTCGAGAAAGATGACGAATATGTGGTAATTGACGGCCAAGTGAAGATTGTGGATGAGCAGACGGGACGTATCATGGAAGGACGTCGTTATTCTGACGGTTTGCACCAAGCCATCGAAGCCAAAGAAGGCGTGAAAGTAGAAGCTGCCACCCAGACTTTTGCCACCATTACATTACAGAACTATTTCCGTATGTACCACAAACTATCCGGTATGACCGGTACGGCAGAAACAGAAGCCGGCGAGTTGTGGGACATCTACAAACTGGATGTAGTGGTTATTCCGACTAACCGCCCCATTGCCCGTAATGACATGAATGACCGCGTTTACAAGACAAAACGTGAAAAATATAAAGCAGTCATCGAAGAGATAGAAAAAATGGTGGCAGCAGGACGCCCCGTACTGGTGGGTACCACTTCTGTTGAAATCTCTGAAATGTTGAGCAAAATGCTTACCATGCGTAAGATTGAACATAGTGTATTGAATGCCAAACTGCATCAGAAGGAAGCGGATATTGTGGCTACTGCCGGTTTGAAATGTGCTGTAACCATCGCTACCAATATGGCCGGCCGTGGTACCGACATCAAGCTGAGTCCGGAAGTGAAAGCTGCAGGCGGTCTTGCCATCATCGGTACAGAACGCCACGAATCACGCCGTGTGGACCGTCAGTTACGTGGTCGTGCAGGACGTCAAGGCGACCCGGGTTCTTCTGTATTCTTCGTATCTTTGGAAGATGACCTGATGCGTTTGTTCTCCAGTGACCGCATTGCCAGTGTAATGGACAAACTGGGTTTCAAAGAAGGTGAAATGATTGAACACGGCATGATTTCCAAGTCCATTGAACGTGCACAAAAGAAAGTTGAGGAAAACAACTTCGGCATCCGTAAGCGTCTGTTGGAATATGACGACGTGATGAACAAGCAACGTACAGTAGTCTACACCAAACGCCGCCACGCTTTGATGGGCGAACGTATCGGCATGGATATCGTGAACATGATTTGGGACCGTTGTGCCAATGCCATTGAAGCGCCCGACTACGAAAACTGCAAGATGGATGTGCTCCAGACACTTGCCATGGAAGTACCTTTCACCGAAGAGGAATTCCGTAATGAGAAGAAAGAAAAACTGGCAGACAGAACTTTTGACGCTGCCATGGAACTCTTCAAACGCAAGACAGAACGTATGGCACAGATAGCCTATCCGGTCATCAAACAAGTATACGAAACGCAGGGACACATGTACGAAAACATACTTATCCCCATCACAGACGGAAAACGTATGTATAACATCTCCTGCAACCTGAAGAGAGCTTATGAGACAGAATGTAAGGAGGTGGTGAAGTCATTCGAGAAATCCATCTTGCTGCACGTCATCGACGAAGCATGGAAAGAAAACCTGCGCGAGCTGGACGAGCTGAAACACTCCGTGCAGAATGCAAGTTACGAGCAGAAAGACCCGCTGCTGATTTACAAGCTGGAATCTGTGAACTTGTTTGATGCCATGGTGAATAAGATTAATAATCAGACTATCTCTATCTTAATGCGTGGACAAATCCCGGTACAAGAGGCTCCGGCTGAAGCCCCTGAGGCTCCCCAGGCTCCCCGCCAAGTAGAGGTGCGCCAGGCTGCTCCGGAACAACGCCAGGATATGAGCAAGTATCGCGAACAGAAGGTTGATTTGAATGACCCGAACCAGCAGGCCGCTGCGGCACAAGATACACGTGAACAACCAAGACGCGAACCTATCCGTGCCGAGAAGACCGTAGGACGCAATGATCCTTGTCCTTGCGGAAGCGGTAAGAAATACAAAAACTGCCACGGACGGAATGCATAAAGCAAAGCTATAAAATGATAAGGCGATAGGGTGATAAGATGATACCGTCAGGTATCTTTTATCACCCTATCACTTTTTCTCCTACCACATTATCACATTTTTTATTCGTTCCAGCTTTTGAATATTCAGCTAAAAGAGTACTTTTGCTCCAAAGGACAAAACCAAAGACTATGACCAAATATCACTATTGTCTGTTATTGATGGGGTCTCTGCTGTTAGGCAGCTGCCAGAGTGTAGAACAACTGTCCATTGATTATATGCTTCCGGCAGAAGTCAGTTTCCCGGCAACACTGAAACGTGTGGCTGTTGTCAACAACATGCCAAACGTACCGGACAACAAACTCATCATCACTGAGGAAGAACAGAAAAAAAGCGAGAATGAGGTGGCACGCCTCACCAACTACTACAATGGAGACGCCGCAATAACAACCGAATCCCTTGCAGAGGCCCTTGCCAACGAAAACTACTTTGAAGAGGTTGTGATATGCGACTCTGCCCTCCGGAGTAAAGACATCAATCCCCGCGAAAGCACATTATCGAGAGATGAAGTACTGGAACTTACACAGAATTTGGACGTAGATTTCCTGATAGCCCTGGAAAACATACAAATGCGTTCCAATCGCAAGATAAGTTATATGCCCGACTGGGGTGTGTTCCTCGGCACAGTGGATGTAAAGGTATATCCTACCGTCAGAATATATTTACCTAACCGCAAAGGTCCTATGGTGACCGTCAACAGCAATGACAGTATTTTCTGGGAAGAGGCAGGAAATGGTGAAGCGTCAGTACGTTCCCGCCTCATCAGCGAAGAAGACATGGTGAAGCAAGCATCTGAATTTGCAGGAACGGTTCCGGTAAGACATCTACTCCCCTATTGGAAAACCAGTAACCGCTATCTCTTCAGTGGTGGTTCTGTAAATATGCGTGACGCAGCCGTATATGCCAAAGAAGAAAATTGGAGTAAAGCAGTAGAGCTCTGGAAGCAGACCTACGAAACAAAAAAAGGAAAACAGAAAATGTATGCAGCCTATAACACCGCTTTGGGCTACGAAATGCAAGACAGCATAGATACTGCCTTGGAATGGGCATTAAAAGCGCAAACCCTTGCCCGTGAGAAAAGCAAGACAGACAAAAAAGAGACAGGCGAAATACATAATGGAACCATCTCCTATTATATCTTTATCAGCATGTATGTAGACGAATTGGAGAAACGAAAAGAGGGAATGGCACGCCTGAACATGCAAATGAACAGATTTGATGATGATTTTTAGTCAAATGATGCAGAGATAACCGTTTTTTTTATACCTTTGAACAACCATTAAGAAAAGAAAGTTATTATGAAGCTCAGTCAATCGTCATTAGCACTCTTGGAGGACACTCTTAAAAAAGCAATCGGCAAATACACCTGCGGTTGCGAACAGACTATCGTTACAGACATTCATCTGCAACCGAATCAGAATTCGGGCGAACTGTCTATCTTTGATGATGAAGATGAAGAGCTTGCCAATACTTCCATTGAAGAATGGATGACATACGAGGGGGATGATTTCTACGAAAATGTAGAGCGTATCTTGTCCTCACTGCTCTGCAACATGAAAAATGAAGGAAAGTTCGACAAGCTGACTATTCTGAAACCATTCTCTTTTGTACTGGTGGATGATGATAGAGAAACAATAGCAGAACTGTTGCTGATGGATGATGATACTCTATTGGTCAATGAAGAGCTACTGAAAGGATTGGATGAGGAACTGGATTCTTTTCTGAAAGAGCTGCTGGAAAAATAATATTCCAAACAATCAGCCTATAAGGAAAAGAGACCTTCTTATAATAAATTAGCCCCTGCGATATAAAACGACCGCAGGGGCTAATTCTTTTTTACCTATACAATACCTAACGTATCTTAATTCCATAGAAAGAACTTGAGGTGGTAACAAAAAGCATATCCTTCTGCCTTCCACCAATTGCCAAGGAAATCGGGCGTTCTTCTATCTGAATACGTCTCTGCTCTTTACCATATTTGTCATAGACAAATATTTCACCATCAGCAACATAGACATTTCCGTCAGCATCGGTCACATTACTGTATTGGCCATAAGGACATATTATTCCTTGTTCTGTCAAACGGCCATCCCCACCAACGGAAAGTTGTACTGTCGTTTTATTCATCTCATTTACAATATAAACCGGTTCTGACTGACCGGGAACTGTAACAGTCAAAGCACAAGAACGTCCCAAATCATAGGTATCCGGAATAATTGTCACGCCATCCGGAGCGACAAAACTATACTCAGGCATACTGGCAACCACCTTGTCAAAGTCACCTCTCCAACGACTGGAAGGGTGAATGACTTTCTGTATATTCTTCATACCGGCTGTAACGACACGTGGCATAGGCTTCATCGTAGCATCCACGTTATCCGGATTAAAAGAATACCCCCAAGCACTCCAGCCACTGTTACCCCAACCACTGTACATCGGATTATCATCCGGCAAGCGCACTACCGTTTCCTGCTTGCCGTTCACCAGATAACCCGGCTGAGGGTCATAGCGGAAAATAACCAGCAGATTGTCTTGCGTATCAGTAGTCAATGTAAAAGGCTTCCAGGGATAATCGGCTATCAAAGTAATCTGCTCCGTGTCTGCCGACCATTTATAGATTTTCTTCAGACGGTTTTCACAGAAGTAGATATTTCCTTTACTGTCGGTAGTAGCTCCGGAGGCTAGTTCAAAACCGGTAGCCAGCTTCACTGGCTTGTCCATGACCGTGCAGGAAGGGCGAAGGCTCTTCTCGCTACCCAAAACAGTGAGACGGGCAAAGTCCCACGAATAAACGGGCAACTTCTTATTCATATCATATATAGGAAACTCTATGACTGGTAATATCTGCGTATAATTGTGCATATTACGGAAAGTGATATTCTTGCAATCCCATATGCGGAAACCTATCCTCTTCGGCATAAAGGCACGGATTACGCGATACATCCACACATTTACCATTTCGATATTTTGACAGTTGGACATTTCTGCCATATAACAATCAGGCCCTTCACGACCTTCTTCCTCAAACTGGAAAGCATAAATTTTCCAGTTGGCCACATTATGGAAACGGGCTTCAGTACGGACATGATGCTCCAAAGACATGGCATAAATACGTCCCGGAGTCTTCGTTTCGCTAATATAAAGCCCACTGGCAGCATACGTACTGGCTGTCCAAACATCCTTAATTGTCCCGCCACCATTGTTTGTAATCCACAAACTCCAATACTGGTTGTCCCAAGCCATATCCTTACCGGTCTCCATGACCGGAGAAGACGGAGAACTAATTCGACGCTCGCCCCTGCGGTAAGACGACTGTCCGGAAGCATTCGGAGCCGGTTTGCGCAAGGTGCCGTGCCCGCCTACAAACTTCACATCATTCAAGTACGAACGCTCACCCGCCATCCATTTACAGCCGACAGCACGGTAATTATACGCACCGGTATTAATACCTATACCATTCAGTACGTCGTCGCCGCCTTCGGAAGATTCAACCAAAGGCACAGGCACGCCGAAACCACTGAATGCAGGCTCGCTTTCCTTCAACAGAAATTGAGTCCCAAAAGGATGCAGCCCAATCAGCTTAGTACCGGGAGACAGCTTCAACGTTCTCGTCAGGCGATACCAACCCTGGGGCACATAGATGTTTTTATGCAAAGAGACAGCTTTCTCAAAAACTTCCGTATCATCAGTCTCGCCATCACCTTTTGCCCCTAAGTCTCGGATATTGACCCATGTCTCCATTGCCGGAAGAACCGGAAGGTCCTTGCCAAGTGTAACCGGCAGTTTTGCCACCGGCTCTATTTCACATATTTCCCTGAAAGAAGAAGCATCATTCAAATCCTGATACACCAGACCGTAAGTAAACTCCTTGACTCTGTACATTTTTGCTTTTCCGGCAACTTTCTTTCCACTTTGAGCATAGCCCACCAGTACGGGAACATTCCTGCAATCCACATTCACCAGATTCAATTGCGAAAAAGTATTTCCCTCTACGCTCACCCTGACACCGGCTTCCGAAATATTCTCCCACAACGAATTCTCCACATGAAGACGGTCTGCCAGATTCTCTGCCATTTCAAAGGCAACGGGCGTATTCTTCACATGCATATTGACGATGGCAAACCCCACCTCTTTTGAATAGACAGCCGCCTTTCTCTGCCCCTCAAAGTAAGTATCGACCATCATCATAGGCCATCCCGGAGAAGTCCTGGAGGAAATTATCCCATATTCACCGCCATAAAACCTGACGTCTTCCAGTTCATTGCCAACATCATACATGCCGGCTTTCCCCGAACCAATCCGAATGTCGCAATGATTGATAAATCCATGCTGGGCAAAATGCGCACGAATGGCGACGGCTTGAGGATTACCTTTGTCTATACGGAAATCCACATTGGACACCGCACTATAGAAAGTACCTGCACCGGCATCCGAAGGCTTCCTGCCCTCTTGTGCCAGCCCTCCCGTAAACCATATCATATAATTTTGAGTAGTCTGGAAACCGGGTGTATCGGCTCCCAAATAAATCACCGGCCGTTTCTTCCCATAACCAATCAGCCGAATGGATGAGGGAATTTGAATCGTCTTGCTAATACGATAATTTCCTTCCGGCAGAAACAGTATCCCAAAGTTCTTTTCGCGCTTCACCTGATTGATTGCCTCTTGAAGTGCATCGGTCACGTCGGACTTTCCATCAGCCTTGAAGCCGTAATTCTCCGGGGTAAAGTAGAATGCTTCCGGATCGTCCGGTCTTTGCGTATAGGTGGAACCACCCTCTGCCGCCCACCCGGACGGCATATTACCGATAATCCAACAGACTATCAGCAGGTATCTCATTATTTGATAATTTCTCATTACACAGATTGTTTTAATATGGATTTTCCTTATTTAATACGTACACCAAAGAACTTGGAACGGCCTGTGACAAACAATGTATTGCCATCCTTACCGCCAAACTGTAATGTGGACGGACGTTCGGGAACACGAATCATCCCTTTCTTCTTGCCATCCTTATCAAATACATATATTTCTCCGTCAGCCACATACAAGTTCCCTTCCTTATCTACAGCAGAACCAAATTCGCCCTGCTCCACAAAATAGCTCAAGTTGGAGAGCGTGCCGTCATTGGCCACATCCATCTTCACCATTCTGCGGTCATATTCATCAGATGTATAGAAAGGCTTTCCCGGATAGGCTTCCAGCAGGGAAGAACTACGTGACAAGTCGAAATAATGAGGAATGATAGTTTTTCCATCCGGTGCCAGGAAGCACATTTCAGGAACATAGACCGACACCGCATTGAAATCGTGGAAGTCTCTCCAACGGTTAGAAGGATAAAGAGCCTTATACACGTTCTTCACTTGACCCATCGGAACACGCGGCAACAGTTTGATGGTCTCTTCCGGATTTTCCGGGTCAATGGAGTAGACTCTCATTGTATATGCGGAATTACCATATCCGCTGAAAGAAGTACCTTTTGTATCAGGCATTACCGGCATTTCCTCCGGCTTACCATTAATCAGATATCCCGGCTGCGCATCATATCTGAACAATACCAATAGATTATCTTCTGAATCAAAAGCCAGGTTGGAGGGTTTCCACGGGAAATCTGCCAGCAGCGACAAGCTGTTTGTCTCTACCGACCACTTAAAGATACGACGCATCCGATGGTCGCAGAAGTAAATGTTACCTTTACTGTCGCGCGCAATGCCTTCGGCAAATTCCAAATCGGAAGCCAATTGGTTCACCTTACCTATTTCATTGCCTAACGATTGCTGATGAGGTTCTTTTCCGGTTACAATCAAGCGAGAAAGTTCCCACGGGCGGATGTCAATGTCTTTGTTGACATCGAACACTGCAATGTTATTCGTATATTTAATCTGAGAATAGTTATGCAGGTTCAGAAATGCGATGTTCTCGCAATTGCGGATACGTACAGAACTGTGATACGGTTCATTGACACGGATAACGCGGAACATATACAAGTTTGCAAAGGTCACATCTTTGCAGTCGTCCATCTCTATCGGTTGGCAATCGGTACTTTCGCGGCTCTCTTCCTCGGTTTGCATGCAATACACCTTCCAGTTGGACACCTTGCTGAAACGTACTTCATTTCTTACATGATGCTCGATGGACATGGCATAGATACGCCCCGGAGTAGAAGTATTGTTGGCATAGAAACCATTGGTGGCATATGTGCTTGCTGTCCAGATATCTTTAAAGGTGCCACCACCGTTGTTGGTCACCCACAGACTCCAATACTGGTTGTCCCAAGCAAGATCCATGCCCGAAGCCGCTACCGGATTATCGGGAGAACTGATACGAGCCGGTCTGTTCCACCGGCCACGTGGTTCCTCAACACCCGGTTTAGGTTTCCATAAACCGCCATGCCCGCCTACAAACTTCACGTCATTCATATAAGAATCTGCATTTGCCATCCACTTCACACCTACAGCACGATAGTTATAACCGCCGGTATTGATACCAATGCCCATCAGCATATTTGCACCGCCTTCCGAAGATTCCACCATCGCTTTCGGACCGCCAAAACCACTGAATGCAGCAGTACTTTCATCTAGCCGGAACTGAGTGCCAAAAGGATGCAGGCCTATCAACTTGGTATCGGGCTTCATCTTCAAAGTTTCGGTAATGCGATACCAGCCCTGGGGCACATAGATATTATCGTACTTGTCAATAGCCTCCTGGATGGCCTTCGTATCATCCGTTTCCCCATCTCCCTTTGCACCGAATTCGCGCAGATTTACCCATGTTGCCATTGCAGGCAGTGCAGGGATGTCCATCAGTTGGGCAACCGGCATCTTCTGTATCGGTTCAATATCAACCAACGTTTCATATTCCGGCATATCCACCATGTTATCCATCTGCAAGCCGTGGTCGTATGACTTTACCTTATAGATTTTATGAGCAACATGGGTGGCCGTATTGCTACGGGGATATTTCGCCAAGGTCGGTACATTCTTACAATATACATTGCGAAAGGTTATCTGATTGTTGCTGTTGTTCTCGTTGGTAATCACCACTGCCGGACCACTTACATTTTCAAAATAGCTGTTTTCCAAAAATAACTTGTCGCAATAATTAGGGTCAATATCAAATACAGCCGGAACATTCTTGGCATACAGATTCACCATTGCCAAACCGGACTCCTGACAACGAAGAGCAGCTACACGTTGTCCCTCAAAATAAGAGTCGACCATCATTACCGGCCATCCGGGAGAAGCTTTTGTCGTATAAATGCCATAATCTCCCCCGTAAAAAGCAACGTTTTCCAACTCATTGCCCACATCGAACAGACCAGCCTTGCCTTTACCTATGTATACGGCCACATAACTGATAAAACTGTGTTGGGCAAAGTGTGTGCGTAGCGCCACTGCATGCGGATTACCATCTTCTATGCGCAAGTTGATATTCGACATGGCACTGTAGAACGTACTGGCACCGGCATCACGGGGTTTCTCACCTTCCTTGACAACGGCTCCCGTAAACCAGAACATGTATTTAGCTTTTCCTTTATCATCAGCTACTTCCTCCTGAAAACCCGGAGAATTCTTAGCCAGAATAAATTCCGGGCGATTCTTTCCATAGCCAATCAAACGAATAGCCGTAGGAATATAAATGGTCTTGCTGATTTTATATTTACCTTCAGGGATAAAAAGGATTCCGAAATTCTTTTCTTTCTTCACTTGATTAATCGCTGCCTGCAAAGCATCCGATACATCCATCTTTCCATCCGCCTTTATAGGATAGTTCTCGGGAGTGAAATAAAAAGCTTCGGAGTCATTGGGTTTTAGAGTATAAATCGAATTCAATTGTACAGCATACAACTGAGTACATATCATCCCCAGCAAAATTAAAATAATCGTGTTCAATTTCTTCATGGTCTTATTTTTAATGTATGGATAAAAAAAGACGTTCTGCCGTCAAGCAGAACGTCTCCCTCTGCTATAAATTACAATTTTATAACTACTACCGGCGCATAATTATGCCGTACAGTGCCCACACCCGAAACATCAGCCAGAGCGCCAATACGGAAATAATAATTCTTGCTGTATTTCAAGACATCAGCATTTTGTCCCAGATCGATGGACAATGTATAAATATCAGCGCTATTTATAGCAGTACTCGGACTAAACACTTGCTTATCAGTCCCTCCATTCAACGTCAATTTCACATTGTTACCTACCCACATATCTGAAAAAGCAAACAACTGAATCTCTTTCAATTTCACTTCTTGTTTACCAGCTTCCAACGAGAATGTAGCAGTAATTACATTGCCATTCTTTTCTACTTTTGGACTTTTGACGCGAATATAAGGAATAACCTTGAAATCATACACATTATCCCCTGACTTAACAACAAAATCCTTCACTTCAAATGGATAAAAATTCCCATTTTCAAAACGAACATCATAAGTGGCAGCAAAAACCATATTGTTACGATATTCTCCGGTATTTGTGATATACCAGGTTTGATCCGTAGCATTAGTAAATCCATGCTCCCTCACTTTAATTGCATTACCGTTTTCCATATCGGAACCTACAAGTTCACCTGTCTGTTCGTCAAGGATAGAACCATGTATGGAAGCATCCGGTCCCTCATAATTATCAATTTCACAAGATGTCAATGCAAATAAGAAGCATGACACAAATAACAATATCTTTTTCATAACTTTCTACTTAATATTATTCAAATTAATGACCTGGATTCTGAACTAAACCATTCGTGGCAATATTAGGTATGCCCCTATAGTAGTTGATGTTCTGGAAAGTACGCCCTCCTCTTGTTTCGTCACCAAAGTAGTTCACCCTTGCAAAGACATATTTAGGCTCTGCACCACGCAAGTCAAGCATCGGCACCAAAGCTTTACGAATTCTATTATTGCTGAACTCAGTATGGAATTCCCTACGACGATTCATATCCCAAAAACGCTTTCCTTCAAACGCCATCTCCACACGACGTTCCTTCAAAACACTCTCTAATGTCAAAGATATCCGGTCGGTATGTCCGGCTCTACGTCGCAAAGCATTCAAATAGTTCTCAGCCAATTCCTTATCGCCAAATCCACTACCATTTTCCACAACAGCCTCAGCATAATTCAGGTAGACTTCTGCCAAACGCATATCAATATAAGAGGTAGTGGACGAAAGACGGTCGGGAGACATGCTCTCGCCCTCGGGCATATACTTACGAACTCCAAAACCTGTAGCAGTCCAATTAGCATCCTCACCACTGTTCACATTATTAAATCCAGAGAACATGGTTTCACCTTCGGCTCCTAAAGCATAATATGTTGTTCCATTTTTCTGAGTAGACTCGTTTGAATAAGCCACATAGCTATTATTGTCCTTAATAAATCCGCCCTGGATAATAATCTCAGTGCCGGCATAAGATGAACCCGGCACAACCACACTTGCCAACAGACGTGCATCCTTGTTGGCAAACGGTTCATACAAATCGTTATATTTAACAAAAGGTACCGACATCAAGGTGTTCACTACAGAAGCATTATTCATATTATGGAAATTAGGGATATAAGCATCTTCATTCCCATCCGTACGAGTTACAATCTTTGCACTTTTTCCCGTGCCGTCATCCGTATAATCTTCAAACAAATCAACGATTTCCAACATCGGATTGAAACGTCCATATTTCAGAGCGCCCGGATTGACTTGAGGAAGGATATTAAACTGAGCATAGCTATGTCCTTGATTAGTATTGGTTGTTCCATTAAGATACGCTTTACTGAAAATGACCTCTTCATTCTGGTCATTCAGGAACAAGGCCTGGAAGTTTGATGCAGCCTCCTTAACAGTAGCCGGAGCAGGCTTATAAAGAGATTTACCGGAATTCTCTATAAGGAACTTAGATGCTTCAATACATTCTTTATAGAATGCATCGGCATCGGCAGAAGTCATTCCACCCACCAGTTTCTGAGTGACAGCCTCACCAGCCAAAGGTGCCAGATTCCAATACTTGGCTACAGAAGCTGCATGAAGTGCAACTCTTGACTTCAACGCATAAGCTGCCCACTTGGTTACGCGATACAAATCCGAACCAGAAGTCGCATCGGGCAAGGTAGCAGCAGCAAGGGTACACTCATTCAATACAAATTTCCAAGTATCCAACTCTGTACTGCGGGGAACTGCCACAGCACCCGGTCCACCATCGGCATAATCATCGTCCTGCACTTTGTCAATCAGAGGAACGCCGCCATATCTTTTTACAAGCCCATAATACATATAAGCACGTGCAAAATGGGCTTCACCAGTCATACGATCCGCATCTGCAACAGAAATTGTTCCTGCTTCTTTGGCTTTTTCTACATTTTGCATAAAAATATTCACTTGACGAATATCTCCATAGGGCCAATAATTGAATCCTTCATAACCTATATCCACTCCTCCGTCACTACGGGTAGCTTCGTCGGTAAGAAATGCTAAATTAGTAGTTTCATTCACACCATCATAACCGCGTTGATTAAAACCAGCATTCGGACGATAATTAAAATCTTCCATAGGAATCATGGTATATATGTTTGCCAATAGTGCCTTTACACCACCTTCTGTCTCCAATAACTGATCGGGAGACACTTTATCCAGCGGTTCAAGTTCCAAGAAGGCATTACAACCGGACAATCCCATCAATGCACATAATGAGAATATCGATAAAATATTTTTTTTCATGGTATTTCAGAATTAAAAGTTTATGTTTAACCCAAAGTTATAAGTTCTCATCAACGGATATGCCAAGTTGGCTCCCCAATCCCTTTCCTCACGTTCGGGGTCAGCATCCTTCAAAGCCTTGTTACAGAACGTAAGCAGATTTGAACCATTGACAAAGATACGGGCACTGTTCAACCCGATTCTTTTCATAAATGATTTTGGCAGATTGTAACCGATCTCCATACTCTTCAAACGGAGATAAGTAGCTTGCGGAAGCCAAACGGAAATACCATAATTCCATCTACTACCATTATCCGAAGTATTAGAGAAATTGTGGCGTAATGCCGGATAATAGCCGGCTACCCATTGTGTGGCAGGATTATACGGATCATCTGTTATATTTGCAGGATGCCAACGATCTACATATTTCGCAATTAAATAAGATTTATTTGTCTTGCCACCATATCCCCAAACATCATCATTGGCATATCCGATGGAGTAACCGGAAGCTCCTTGAAACAGCATATTGAGATCAAAATTCTTATAAGAAGCCGCCAAAGTCAACCCATACTGGATAGGAGGATTTGCACCGGTTGCCCAAAACTCCGGAACACGGTCACTGCTGTTAATTCTACCATCACCATTCAGGTCAAGCAATCTGTAACTACCCGGAAGCATCTTAGAGTTACCCAAGTTCCCACCAATCAAAGGAGCCGTTTCATACTGTTCCAAAGAAGTATATTGGCCATCGTATTTATACAACCACATCACATTACTGTTACGGTTTTCCTTTCCATTCAGCCATCTATCCATAGAACTGGTATATTCTGCATGTTCCACATGCAGACTTCTTTCACGGGCATACGTAAAATTAGCACTTACTGAATATGAGAAGTCCTTACCGATTTGTCCTCTGTGTCCCAATTCAATCTCAAAACCCCGGTTCCGGTTAGAATTCAGATTTTCCTTCGGGAAACTTGCACCAAATGTATCAGGAGCAGATTGTGCACGGTCGGCCAAAATGCCTTCATTCTTACGATTGAACCACTCGATAGTACCACTCAACTTACCGTTCCATAAGTCAAAATCCAGACCTACATTGGAAATAGAAGATGTAACCCAAGAAAGCCGGTCAGTCACTACACCAGGAGCTACCATACCCATAATCTGGCTGGCACCATCAAAAACATAACCATTAGAAGCCGAATTATAAGCAGATACATATTGGAAAGGATCACCGGCATCATATCCACTTTGTCCAAAAGAACCCCTGATTTTCAAATTAGTAATAAACGGCAAATTGTCCTTGATGAAACTTTCTTCCGAAAGTCGCCATCCGGCACTTACCGACGGGAAGAACGTCCAACGCTTAGAAGGAGCATAACGATAAGAACCATCATAACGCCCTACTACTTCCAACAAGTATTTACCGGCATAATCATAGTTCGCACGCATCAGATAGGCTGCCAAACGGCCAAAACTACGATACCCTGAATTGGTAGCTGTACCCGGACTTGCCTGATTCAAAATATCATTAGTAAACAACTCTGAATATTGCCGGGAACCGGATAATTCATCGCGTCGTGTACTGTTCAACTCTGCCACAGCTGTCACATTCAAATTGTGCTGATTGAAAGAACGCATATAATTAGCCTGCAACCTGCCATAAATCTTCTGATATATTCTCATCGTATTGGAATAAGCATCAGTACTACCTCCCGTACCGGCAGGCGCATCTGTATAATAATCATACAACGGATAAGAACGATTTAAAGAAGAGTTGTTACGATTGTTACCGTCAAATGACCCCAAAAGACTCAATGCCAACCCTTTTACAAAAGGAACTTGCCAATTCAATTCCACATCGGCAGAATACGTCAGGCCTCTGTTCTTGCGATAACCGTCTATATCCGGATCAACCAACGCAAAAGGATTCTTGTTTTCAGGACCGATTGCAGACAAATGATTGGGATTATTAATCGTATGAGTACCGATACCACGGTCATTAACCATCAAAGTCTTAAAAGTCCACATAAAATCCTCTCTCGGCCTTTGGGTTTCATCCCAACGCCCGGACAGATTCACATTCAGTTTCAGCCCTTTCGTAAGCTCTGCAGTCAGGTTACTTCTCAGATTATATCTATGATAGTATTGGATACCACTCTTCAGCAAACCATTATCGCCATTATAGCCGAAGCTCACATAATATTTCACCTTATCCGTTCCGCCTCTCACAGAAACAGTATGCGATTGCTGGAACGCCAGTTTATTCATAAACATGTCAATCCAGTTATTGTCTGTATAACCCTTAGCCCCGGTTCTATACAGTTCCAGAATATCGTCAGTGTATTCAGGGGCAGCCTGGTCATTACGTGCCCTTTCATTGGCCAACATGCGATAAGTATAAGCATCTACCGTTTCTTCCATACCCGTGGCATTCTTCATACCGAACAATGCCGAGTAAGATACTCTGGTCTTTTCGGCCACACCTTTTTTGGTAGTAACAATGATTACGCCATTAGCCGCATTCATACCATAAATAGCGGCAGAAGCATCTTTCAAAATAGAGATACTTTCTATATCCTCAGAATTCAGCTGTGCAAGTTCTTCAGTACCTTCACGCGTGATACCATCAATTACCACCAACGGGTCACCATAACCGCGAATGCTCACCATATTGTCGAAAGTTCCCGGCTCTCCGGTTTTCTGGCGAATCAATAGTCCCGGCATCTTACCTTGAATATTGCTAATCAGATTCTCGGTCTTGGTCGTAGCTATTTCATCAGCACCAATGGCTGCAATGGCACCGGTCAGTGATTCTTTCTTCTGTACACCATATCCTACAACAACCACTTCATCCAATATCTCAGCATCTTCTACCAAAACTATCTTGAACGAATTTCGGCCTGCAACCTTTATGTTTTGTGTCTTATAACCTACATAGCTTATTATAAGAGTAGCATCAGAGCCCACATTGGTCAGAATGAAATTACCGTCAATGTCTGTTATGACACCGTTGGTAGTTCCCTGCACCAAGATACTGGCACCAATCACCGGTTCACCGGTTGCATCGACCACAGAACCTTTCACCGTCGCAGCCTGCAAAGCCATCTGTACCCCATCAGCTCCTACAGCTTTATCATAAAGGATTATATTACGGTCCAATATCTTATAGCCTATATTGGTTCCTTTGAATACATCATTCAGAACCTTGAATATGGTTTTGTTATTTGCCCGGACCGATACACGGCGCTTAACGTCAATCTGCTTGTTGTTGTAGAAGAAAACAAATTCGGTACCTTGTTCCAGCTCCGTCAGTACTTCATCAACAGTCTTGTTCTCAAGAGCAATGTTTACCATTGTCTTTTGAGCATAACCTTCATTGGCAAAAGTCATACCAACCAAACAAAACAACATAAATAATGTGCATCTCATAGCAAGAGGAATTTTTTTCATGCATCTCATCAGGACACTTTTTGCCCTAAATGATTGGATACAATAGTGTTTTTTCATAATTTTGTATTGATTTCTAGTGAAAAAATAAAGTTACTTTATCTGTCGCCAAACAGATATTTAAAAGTTACTGTGTTTCATGCAGGAAAATGCGCCAACATTTTCCTGCATGTTTTTCTAAACGGACTTGTGTTTCATCATACTACTTTTTAAAGGGTTAATAAACTTCTATTACCTGTCTCTCGGCATCCACATCACCATCTTCAACAAACTTGAAATGAATATTCGAGGATATTCGGAAGTGCTCCAATATTCGCTCCAAACGTTGTTTGGTAAATGTAGCCGTAAAGGAATTCTGCTTCAATGAAGCCTTTTTCAGAATGAATTCCACATTATATCTTTTGCTCAAACTCTTCAATATATCTTCAAACGGAGTGTTCCTGAAAATCAAACGTCCGTCCTTCCAACATGTTTCCACGTCTACATTGACTTCTTTCACAACGACCTTTTCCCGCACTATATCATAAATAACCTTTTGCCCCGGTATCATCATTACATTATTTCTCCTGCCGTTATTCACATAGGAGAAACTGACTTTACCCGAAACCAAAGTGGTCTGTACCGTCCTGCTCCCTTTGTAAGCCTCTACGTTGAACTCCGTTCCATGTACCACTATCTTGGAATTGTTCAGCGTGCCGACAATGAACTTCTTTTCATCTTTTGCGACAGAAAAGAATGCTTCACCCACCAACTTCACTTCCCTTTTATCATCGGCAAATCGGGAAGGATAGCGCAACGACGACGACGAGTTCAGAACGACTTCCGTTCCATCCGGCAATTCGACAGAAGTAGTCATTCCCGGATTTGTCCTGACTTCCATCATATGTATCTCTTCTTTATCCTTGTCCCAATAAAGGATAGACCACGATACCATCAAAGGGATGAATAAAATGGCGGCCGCCCGTTGCATCCCTCTAAATAATACCTGATACCTATTGACCTTTTTCTGTTTCATCTTACGATGTACATCCTCCAAGGCCTTCTTTACATCCAGCCTGGATGAAATCTGCGCCATGTCCGCCGCCAGACCGAGTGTCTGAACCTGGCGGGCTGTCCTACGGTTCTCTTCCGATGCTTCCAGCCACTCCTCTACCAGAGCAGTTTCATCCTCCGTTGTCTCTCCTTCATAATAGCTGAGAAGCAGGTTCTCCATTCCCTCTCTTTTTACCATAATTTTTATTGCTAGCTTTAATCTAAAGACAAACGGGTGAAAAGAACTCCTAAACAAAAAACTAAAAATATTTTATATACTTAGATTATAATAGGAAAAAAAGCTATTTTTGCCCAACAATAATGAACCCCCACCCTATGAGAAACATACCATTAGAAGATACATCTTTATTATCCGCCATACAAAAAGGAGATAGAAGTGCTTTTGATGTGTTATTTCAAAAGTACTATTCAGTGCTCTGCACCTACTGCTATCGTTTTGTCCGGTTGGAAGATGCAGAAGAGATTGTTCAGGACGTCATGCTATGGCTTTGGGAAAACCGCGAAAGACCCGTTATCGAATATTCGCTCAAGCAATATCTGTTCAAGGCTGTCTACCATCGTTGCATGACCCGGATTGCCCAAAATGAAGTGAAGCAACGGGCAGACACCGCTTACTATGAACGAATGTTCGCCATGCTGCAGGAGGTGGATATCTATCAAATCAACGAATTAAGCAAGCATATACAAAGGGCCATCAACGAACTGCCGCCTACTTATAGGGAAGCTTTCATCATGCATCGTTTCCAGAATCTGAGTTACAAGGAAGCTGCCGAACTACTCAACGTTTCCCCCAAAACGGTAGACTACCGCATTCAGCAGGCTTTGAAGATATTAAGGGTCAAGCTGAAAGATTATCTGCCACTGATATTGATGCACCTGCTCACCTCGCATTAAGACCATACACAAGCAGAACGTCCCCTATACCGTGCCGGCTACACACCGGGACTTAGCCCTAAAGAGTATAGGACTGAGAGGTCAAAACATCCGAATGTTTTACCCCAATACATGGGGATGTTTTCACCCAAAACACCCGGATGTATTACCCAAAAACATCCGGGTGTATTACCCAAAAACATCCGGGTGTTTTAATGGAAAGGATGCGGATGTTATGACCTCTCAGTATACGGGTCAGACCGGTTCAGTCCTGATGGGAGAGGCACTAAGTCCCTATACATCCCGTATTCATTAATTATTCTAAAAAAAGTTAGGAAAAACTCCGGGCCACCGGTCATATAAGCAAGAAGTAACCCTATTATTATCATAACCTCAAAATGCACGCAATGAGAAAACTGATTATCCTATTGTCGGCGCTGGTGTACGTCATCCATGCACAAGCGCAATTTTCAGTGACAGCCCATCAGGAAGGATGGGACAATATCCCTCCACAAGTACAAAAACCGGGATTTTCCTTTCAGCAATCCGTACTTGCCAATATGGACGGGGACGATGCCCTTGAAGAAGTAATGCTTTTCGGACGTGACAACGGGCACTACCCCACTTTCGACCTTTTCAAGGCCTACTATGCAATCGTAGACAACTATACCAAAGAAATACAATACATTTCCGACGAGATTTATGTCACCGACAAGTACAATCTCCTTGTAGAAGACCGCAACAAGGACGGCATCTCCGAGCTCTACATATCCTACTTCAAAGACGGAAAGTTCAGCGTAGACGAACAAGGTTACAATCTGCGCACCACACGCTGCTACGACCGTATAGAATGGAACCCTACTGGCAAAAACTTTAAATCTTCCGGAAAATGAAAACAAGACTGACACTTATCCTGGTACTCCTTATTTATATAGGAGCTGCCTCGCACACACACGCACAGCAAAAGAAAGTAATCAAAACCATGATGATAGCCGGGCAGGACGGCAGCCATTACTGGCAAGGCGCCTGCGAAGCCATGAAGCAGATATTGGAAAACAGCGGAATGTTCAAAGTGGACTTTGCCTTTACACCCGACTTTGGTGGAGACATCGCCACCTTCAAACCCGATTTCCACCAATATGATTTAATCGTCATCAACTACGGCGGAGCTACATGGACAGAGCCCGTACGCAAGAATTTCGAGAAATACGTTGCCGATGGAGGCGGTGTGGTAGTGATACATTCTTCCGTCGTCCCGATGGCCGACTGGAAAGAATACAACGAGATAATAGGCATGGGAGCCTGGGACGGACGAAACGAAAAGGACGGTCCGTATCTGTACTGGAAAGACGGACAATACGTCTACGACTACTCTCTGGGGTATGCCGGCTACCACGGCTTGCAGCACGAAACCGTCATAGAACACCGCGCCCCCCATCATCCTATCCTGCAAGGATTGCCTCCTCAATGGAAACACTTCAAGGACGAGATATATACCCGCCTACGCGGTCCGGTAAGAAACATGGAAATATTGGCCACCGCCTACGAACGCGGACGGCATGAACCGTTGATGTGGACAGTAAGCTACGGGAAAGGGCGCATATTCGTCGACCTCCTGGGGCACTGCGGCAACGACCCGAACATGACTTACTCCATGCGCTGCACCGGTTTCCAGGTGACTTTACTCCGGGGATGCGAATGGGCTGCCACCGGTGCCGTCACCCAAGAAGTTCCCACAGATTTCCCACTGAAGGATACTTATACATTACGTCCGGAGTTCAAGGCTCCTTTTCATGCTTACCCTGAAACCAAACACTGAATACCATGAAATACATCATCCGAACACTGCTGCTGGCATGCTGCTGCATGCAGGCACAAGCACAAGCTCCGTGGAAACCCGATACGGAACTGGAGAAACAATTACAGCAAAGCAATCATGTGCACCGCATAATGAAAGCTAATCCCGCACACGCCGGACTGACGCGGTGGGAAAAGAAAAAGGTATTGAAAAGCAGGGTACTCCCCCTGGCCGAAGATTTCGGCGCTCTGCGCCACACCGGACCCGGAACCATACATGTGGACCGTAAAGTCACTGTCTCAGGCAAAGGAAGTGTCCGTCTGGACACTCCTGCCTCCCTGGGCAAGAAGAATCCAACAAACCGGAATTACGCCACCCCGGAGATTATCCGTCCCCTCGACCGGGAAGACTTGCGGGAATACAACCGCTTTTCCGTTTGGGTATATGTGGATGCACCGGGCGTTTATCTGACCTTTGCCGGATTCACCCTATACAATGAAGGAGAGAAAATCATGCCGACTCCCGGACGCTTTGAAGGACAACACTTCGAGACTGTCTATCCCAACAAATGGCAGCACATCATATGGGAGATACCGGACCTATACCGTGACAGTGTCACCGGCTTTTCGGTAAACATCATGCTGGCAGGTGCTCCTGCAGGAGCCAGCGAACACATGAGCCTATACATAGACGACATGCGCATCGAAAAGGTAGAAGCGGAAAACAGCCGGGGATTCGACCTGCGAAAAGACGCAATGGCCTACTGCCACAGCGGATACAAGCCGGGAGCACGCAAGCAGGCTTTGGTGCAGCACATGCCGGAAAGGGCTTTCAGCCTGCACGATGCCGCCACGGGACAAACCGTTTATCAAGGTACGGCCAGTCCTCTGAATCAGGACAAGAAGCTGGACAAAGGATTTCTTGTACTGGACTTCAGCAGTTTCAATACGCCCGGACAATACTTCCTCTCCATCGGTGATGTACAATCAAAGCCTTTCCCCATCGGAAATGATGCCTACCTGTCTACCGCCTGGCACACGCTGAACTTCTTCTTTTCCGAACGTTGCGGTTTCGACCAGCCCGGCATTCATCAGGAATGCCATCAGGATGTATTCGCCTATCATCCCGACGGACGGAGCATGAGCATTGCCGGAGGATGGCACGATGCAGCCGACCTGACTCAAGGAACGGGAAATACAGCCGAATCGTGCATCGCCCTCCTCGAAATGGCCGGTGCCGTACAAGGCAAAGACAGTATCTTCTACGAACGCCTGCTGGAAGAGGCACGCTGGGGAGTGAACTGGATTCTGCGTACCCGCTTCGGTGACGGCTACCGACTGGGTGGACTGATTATCGGCATTTGGACAAAGAATATCCGTGGTGACAAAGACGACATGCAGACAGAAGCACGAAATACGCCTACGGACAATCTGAAAGCCGCTTCCAGTTGCGCACTCGCCGCCCCTCATTTTGAAAAGAAAGACCCGGTATTTGCACGGTGGTGCCGGAACAGTGCCATTGAGGATTTCCAATTCGCCATCGACCTGCTGGATACACAAAGGACGGAACAGAACGAAACCGAACTTTATGCCCTTTCCACCGTCACAGCCATGCGTTTGTACCGCCTTACACAAGATGTTTACTATCTGGACTGGGCAACCCGGCTGGCACGTACCGTCATGGCAGGCCAACAGTTGGAAAAGCGTACCGACTGGAAAATCCCCCTGCGAGGTTTCTTCTATGAATCTTCCCGGAAAAAGCGTATTCTGGCCTATTATCACCAAAGCCAAGAGCACTTGATGGCCGAAGGACTCTCGATGCTACTGACAGATGCCCCCACCCATCCGGACGCCCCGTTGTGGCAGGCATCTTGTGAAGCCTATGCAGACTATCTACGCGGGGTTTCACAACTGATTGAGCCGTATGGCATACTGCCAAGCGCCGTATACGAGGTGGATAATACCGATTATAAGAATCTGTACCATGAAGGCGAGCAGGTAGGGCTTCCCAGTCTGGAAGAATACAATGCACAAGTGCGCAACGGTATCCCTCTCTCAAAGAATTTCTACCTGCGCCGTTTCCCCGTTGCCTACCAGTTCAGGGGATTCCACGCTGTTGTCATGGGTAAAGCCAAAGCAGCCTTTATTCTTGCACGCCTATTCAACGACAAAGCGTTAAGGGATATTGCAACCCGCCAGATAGAGTATATATTGGGCTACAACCCTTTTGCCATGAGTACCGTTTATGGAGACGGATATGACTACCCGCCACTTTACGGAGCCTATGCCGGAGATGTGGTGGGAGCTGTACCCGTAGGAATCGAAACATTCGAAAATGAGGACGAGCCCTACTTCCCGATGCAAAACAACTGCACTTACAAGGAAATCTGGACACACACCACCGCACGCCTAATGTGGTGCGTAGCAGAACTGTTCAAATAAACAGTTCATTATACCGCTAAAAAAAGCTCCGGAGTTGAAGGTTCCGGAGCTTTTTCTCTGTTTTTATGTGACGGACAGTTATGCCTTTTTCAATGCTGCAATACTTTCCTTGAGAGATTTGATGATACTTTCAGCATCTGCCTGCTTCTTGCGTTCCATCTCAAGAACGGCGGCAGGAGCATTATTCACAAACTTCTCGTTACCCAGTTTCTTCAGCACGCCTTGCAGGAATCCTTCCTTGTGCTTCAGTTCAGCCTCCATACGGGCTATCTCGGCTTCCATAAACAAAGTCCCATATGCTTCTAAGGGTATTACAAATTCTATTGTCCCCACCATAAATGCAACAGATGCGTCGGCCTTGTTCTCCACTACATCGATTGACGAGAGATTACACATTTTCGTGATAACCGCATTGAATGCCACAACCGGATTCTCACCGATAACCTGCAACTCAAGTGCCTCTTTTTGGGCGATGTTCTTCTGCAAACGGATGGAACGGATATTGCTGATAACCTCTTTCACCACTTCAAACTCCCGGATGATATCCTCATCTACCAATGCCGACATTGACAACGGGCTTACCATCAAGCTCTCACCGTCTGTACGGTCGCAAAGATGCTGCCACAACTCCTCTGTAATAAATGGCATGAACGGATGGAGCAGATGCAACAAGTTATCAAAGAAACCGATAGTTGCTTCATACACTTTCCGGTTGATGGGCTGGCCGTATGCCGGTTTAATCATTTCCAGATACCAGGAAGAGAATTCGTCCCAGAACAGTTTGTAAACAGCCATCAGCGCTTCACTCAAACGGTACTTGCTGAACAAATCAGCCACTTCGGCAGCCACTTCATTCTGCTTGGCCTCAAACCAGCGTATTGCCAGTTCTGAAGCTTCCGGTACCGGAACTTCCGCACTGACTTCCCAACCTTTAATCAGACGGAAAGCGTTCCATATCTTATTATTGAAGTTACGTCCTTGCTCACACAGTGCATCGTCAAAGAGGATGTCATTGCCAGCAGGAGCTGAAAGCATCATGCCCATACGTACACCATCGGCACCGTATTTCTCAATCAAATCCAGCGGGTCGGGAGAATTACCCAACGACTTGGACATCTTACGTCCCAGCTTGTCACGGACAATACCCGTAAAATAAACATTCTGGAACGGCATCTTACCTTCATATTCATAGCCTGCCATAATCATACGGGCTACCCAGAAGAAGATAATGTCCGGACCGGTCACCAAGTCGCTGGTAGGATAATAGTAGTTTATCTCCTCGTTACCCGGATTGTTGATACCGTCAAACAAAGAGATGGGCCACAACCAGGAGGAGAACCAAGTATCCAGGCAGTCCTCATCCTGACGAAGGTCTTCCAGTTTAAGGTCTGCATTACCCGTTTTCTCTTTTGCCAATGCCAAGGCTTCTTCGGGAGTGGCAGCCACTACATAGCCACCTTCCGGCAAGAAATAGGCAGGAATACGGTGTCCCCACCACAACTGGCGGCTGATACACCAGTCCTTGATATTTTCCAGCCAGTTCTTGTACGTGTTCTTATATTTGGCAGGATAGAACTTCAATTCATCATTCATTACCGGCGGCAAAGCCATGTCGGCAAAGTGCTGCATCTTCAGGAACCATTGCATGGAAAGCTTCGGTTCGATGGGCACATTGGTACGTTCGGAGAAACCTACCTTGTTGGTATAGGCTTCCACTTTTTCCAGCAATCCGGCAGCAGCCAGGTCCTTCTCAATCTGCTCGCGCACATCGAAACGGTCCATGCCGATATACAAGCCGGCAGCTTCACTAAGCGTTCCGTTATCATTGAAGATGTCGATGCTCGGCAGGTTATACTTTTCACCCAGCATGTAGTCGTTCACATCATGGGCAGGGGTTACCTTCAGGCAACCGGTACCGAACTCGATGTCTACATAATCGTCCTCAATGACCGGAATCACGCGTCCTACCAACGGAACAATCACCTTCTTGCCCTTCAACCAAGTATTCTTGGAGTCATTCGGATTGATACACATGGCAGTATCTCCCATGATGGTTTCGGGACGGGTGGTAGCAACCACTGCATAACGTCCTTCGGGGTCACCTTCTACCATGTACTTCAGATAGTACAGCTTGCTGTGTTCTTCCTTGTAGATAACTTCCTCGTCACTAAGAGCAGTCAGCGCCTTCGGGTCCCAGTTCACCATGCGGACACCACGGTAAATCAAACCTTTGTTATACAAGTCGACAAAGACCTTGAGCACGCTTTCACTGCGTTTCTCGTCCATAGTAAAAGCCGTACGGTCCCAATCGCAGGAAGCGCCCAGCTTGCGGAGCTGCTTCAAGATGATGCCACCGTGTTCATCGGTCCATTCCCAGGCGTGCTTCAAGAACTCGTCGCGGGTAAGGTCCGTCTTCTTGATGCCTTGTGCGGCAAGCTTATTCACCACCTTGGCCTCGGTAGCAATGGATGCATGGTCGGTTCCCGGCACCCAGCAGGCATTCTTGCCTTCCATACGGGCGCGGCGTACCAGAATATCTTGTATGGTATTATTAAGCATGTGTCCCATATGCAACACACCAGTGACGTTGGGGGGCGGGATGACGACGGTGTAAGGCTCACGACCATCGGGTTTCGAACTGAATAATTTGTGGTCCAACCAATACTGGTACCACTTTCCCTCCACGTCAGCGGGATTGTACTTACTTGCTAATTCCATGTTTTTAAATCTCTATAATTAATTTATTGCGAATAACGGGCGCAAAATTAATGAATTAAAATTTAAATATATATTTTTGTCCCTACAAAATGAGTCAGGAGTTAGTAGGAGTTAAAGGGAGTTATCGCCCTCCGGGCTTAGGAGTTAGAGGTCGATAGTCCTCTTAATGGTAGGTTGAAAATAAAAATGAGAGACAAATTGAAAATCCGGTATGTCGTATTAATCGTATTACTGTCTGTTGTATGGGCAACGCAGCTCATTCCAATATTGGGAGAAGTATATGCACAGTCTGTATATCCGGTGATTTCCCATTTCTTGTCCTCCTTTTCAAAACTCATGCCTTTTGCCATAGGCGACTTGTTTATTTTCCTCAGTGTACTCGGACTTCTTTTCAATCCAATCAGGGCACGCTATATCCAAAAGAAAAAGTGGAAACAGATTCTGCTGAACGAAATGGAATACTTGCTGTGGATATATGCATGGTTCTATCTGGCATGGGGACTGAACTACTCACAGAAAGATTTCTATGGCAGGACAAACATTCCTTATACTGCCTATACTCCCGAAATCTTTCAGTCATTTGTAGACAACTATATAGACAAGCTGAATGCTTCCTATACAGATGTCACCTCCATTGACGAACCATTGGTCTGCCGGGAAAGCGTACACGGATACAACCAAATCAGCGATACGCTGGGGATACATCGCCCTCCCCACTCCTCTCCGCGCGTGAAGACCATGCTTTTCACTCCGTTCATTTCCATGGTCGGTGTTACGGGAAGCATGGGACCTTTCTTCTGCGAATTCACGCTGAACGGCGATTTGCTTCCACCACAATATCCTGCTACTTATGCCCACGAGCTGGCACACTTTTTAGGCATCACCAGCGAGGCAGAAGCCAACTTCTACGCTTACCAGGTCTGCACCCGTTCGCAGGTGAAAGAGATTCGTTTCAGTGGGTATTTCTCCGTACTCCCACATGTGCTGGGCAATGCCCGCCGACTGATGAGCGAAGAAGAATACGCAGAACTTTTCAACCGGATACGTCCTGAAATCATAGAACTGGCCCAAAAGAACCAGAAATACTGGATGGAGAAATACAGTCCGCTCATCGGAGACATCCAGAACTTTATCTACGACTTGTACCTTAAAGGAAACAAGATTCAAAGCGGACGCAAGAACTATTCGGAAGTAATAGGCTTGCTTATCTCATACGAAGAATGGAAAAACTAAATTTCAAAATCATGCATACAAGAAAAGAACAGATGGAAGCCTTCGGCCGCTTCCTCGACATACTCGACGAGCTGCGCGAGAAATGTCCCTGGGACCGCAAGCAGACCAACGAAAGCCTGCGCCCCAATACCATCGAAGAGACTTATGAACTTTGTGACGCCCTGATACGCGATGACAAGAGTGACATCTGCAAAGAGCTGGGCGATGTGCTGCTGCATGTGGCTTTTTATGCAAAGATAGGCTCCGAAACCGGTGATTTCGATATGAAAGACGTATGCGACCGTCTTTGTGAGAAACTTATTTTCCGCCATCCCCATGTCTTCGGCGATGTAAAGGCCGAAACCGCAGGCCAGGTTTCTGAAAACTGGGAACAGCTAAAATTGAAGGAAAAAGATGGGAACAAAACAGTGCTGAGCGGTGTACCCGCTGCCCTACCCTCGCTCATCAAGGCCTACCGCATCCAGGACAAGGCACGCAATGTAGGATTCGACTGGGAAGAACGCGAACAGGTGTGGGATAAGGTAAAAGAAGAAATCCGGGAGTTCCAGACAGAAGTCGACCACATGGATAAGGAAAAAGCTGAAGCTGAATTCGGCGATGTCATGTTCAGCCTCATCAACGCTGCCCGCCTCTACAAAATCAATCCGGACAATGCGCTGGAACAGACCAACCAGAAGTTCATCAACCGCTTCAACTATGTAGAAGCGCACAGCATCAAGGAGGGCAAAAACCTCCATGACATGACGCTGGAGGAGATGGATAAGCTATGGAACGAAGCGAAAGTACTGGAAAAAGAAGGGAAACAAGATGATTCTTCTAAAGGTCAGGTTTAGCTGGCTAAAGTAAAGGTTTAGGGAACTAAAGTAGAGGTTTAGCAAGGCTAAAACAAGGTATCTATCATTTAAAAAAGAAGGTTGCTCACATCATTGTGGCAACCTTCCTTATTTGTATTCATTCACTATTCATCTTTTCCCTTGTGTTTTTCGTGGAGGAGCATCCCCCTTTTTATGCATGCCTTTCAGCAATTCACGGTGGAAACGCATTTCAGCCCTTTGCACCAGATAAATCTTTTTACAAGGCAATATTTTCTTGAACTTATCAAAGTAGGTCTTGTCCAACCGGTCAGAAGCGATACGGGCATCATATACACCTTCCATAATTTCCTCATACTGGGCTTCGGTTGTTTTTTCATCTTTCCCTTGTCGGAGCAACTTCCAAGCCTCGTCATTTAGCTGCTTTTTCCGGTCCTGCAATTCAAAATACAATGGGAAGAACTTGGCTGCCTCCTCACTCGTCAGTCCGGCTTTCTCCGTTATAAACGCTTTTTGTTTGGCACGAAACTCTTCAGGTGACAGATGCTGGTCACATCCATCGCTAGCCCAAAGCAGAGGCATAATGCCACATATCATAACCAATAAAACAATTAGTTTCTTCATTTTTAAATAATTGAGTGTTGTTACCTTATTCTGCATCAGAGTCTGCCAAATAAACATACAATGAATAATCATCCAGCATGGAATTCTCTACAGCCATATTAATATATTCCATTTCTGTTTCCGTATCATCAGCAGCCATACGCTCTACAGATGGAGTATGCTCCGAAGAAGCTACACGGATAATCAATGCCGCACCTATAAACATGGCGGTCATATACAACCAAGGCCTTACCTTCTGCCACATTGTAGGCTCTGTCTGCACAGCAATGAGTTTCTCTTTTTCGGGAAGCCGGTTCATTACCTCTGAAGTAAGATTCTCAAAGTAGCCGTCAGGAACGCGGAAAGGATTTTCCGTCCCTATCTTTTTCAGTATTTTATCTTCTTCTTTCATAAGCTTTCTCCTTTCTGTTTAATTAGACATTGTTTTGTAGCAAAGGTTTAATACTCCTCACCCAAAAACTTTTCTATTTTCTTCACGGCATGGTGATAGGAAGCCTTCAAGGCACCTACGGAAGTACCAAATATATCGGACATCTCTTCGTATTTCATTTCCTGGTAATACTTCAGGTTAAACACCATACGTTGTTTTTCCGGCAAGGCAAGCAAGGCTTTTTGCAAAGCCATCTCTGCTTTATCACCGGAGAAGTAAGGATCACTTTCAAGCTTTTGAAGTGCATCTGCCTCGGGGTCATCCAAAGAGACTGTGGAAGCAGCCCGTTGTTTGTTCAGAAAAGTGAGGCATTCATTCAAGGCTATGCGATAGAGCCAGGTAGAGAGTTTAGCCTCTGCCCTGAAATAATCTATATTAATCCATGCTTTAATGAAAGTATTCTGAAGTAAATCATTGGCATCTTCATGAGAGAGGACCATACGACGAATCTGCCAATACAGCTGCTCGCTATATTGGGTAACAATCATCTCAAATCCCCGCTTTTGTGTGCTTTCTTCTTGTAGAAGAGCCAACACTTCGCGTTCATTATAGGAAGGGGTCATAAATTTCTATTCGCATTTGTTGTTTTAGACTGCCAAAGATACGAAAAGTTTAATTCATACCGATACACAAAGTGTTTCTTTGGCAAGCTGAGTATCCGGAAAAATAGCGGATGCTTCTTGAAGCAAGATATTTTCATCTTCGTATCGTGCCGAAAAATGTCCTATCAACAACTTCTTCACTTCAGCCTTCCTGGCTATTTCAGCCGCTTGTGCAGCAGTTGTATGAAATGTTTCTTTGGCACGTGGCGCATCCTCATTCGCAAATGTCGCCTCATGAAAAAGTAAATCAACCCCTTTTATCTGCTCCACGATAGAAGGAAGATAGATGGTATCCGAGCAATAAGCATAACTGCGGGACGGAGCAGAAGGACGGGTCAACAAGTTGTTGGAAACAGTTTTTCCCTCCGGTGTCACGTAATCGGCCCCATTCTTTATACGATTCAATTCGTATACCGGCACTTGGTAGAAATCGACCATTTCACGGATAATATGGTTAGGACGCCGCTTTTCTGCAAACAAAAAACCACAACACGGCATACGATGACGCAAAGGAATGGTAGTAACCGTCAACGAACGGTCTTCATAAATCAGCATCGGTTCTTTCGTATCAAACTCATGGAAAAGGACCTTGTACGTCATCTGCCTATTAAAAAAATCCAGCATAGGTGTCAGTAATGTTTCCAGCCCTTTGGGAGAATGGATATGCAACTCTGCTGTACGTCCTAAAAGGTTAAGTGTAGAAATCAGTCCTAATAAGCCAAAACAATGGTCTCCATGCAAGTGAGAGATAAAAATATGATTCAAACGTGAAAACTTCAGATGTGATTTACGGAACTGCAACTGCGCCCCTTCCCCACAATCAATCATAAACAACTTGTCGCGCACGTTCACAATTTGAGACGTAGGGAAATGACGCGTTGTGGGTAAAGCGGAACCACAACCAAGAATATGTAACTCAAATTTTTCCATTCCAAACCTTCCGAACTGATTTCTACTCCTTGATTTATAGAAGAGCCTTTATCTCTGAAACTCCAAAGGATATTTCAAAAGTTTCTCCGGATTTATTCCCTTTATACAGATAGCCCACCCCTTTATCACACTTCACACATACTTCCAAGAACATGTGCAAGGCTGGATCGGAGGAGTTCAAAGAGTTCTTCACATTTGCCTTCATCTGTTCGGCATTTTCTTTCAAAGCAGACATCTGTACTACAGATTTGTCAATCGTATAATGATAAAGCACCTTATCCGACTCGATTGTCAGTTTATTGAGCATAGTGGCTTCATCCACCTGCATCGGGCACGATACGTTGGTCATCTTCACTTGCTCTTCCAGTTTCTTCTCGTCACTGCTGTCGGCAGATGCACCACCACCATTCAATATATCTTTCAAGTCCTGAGTAGTCAGATAACATTCCACTTCGTTACCGGATGTCTTTCCTTTATATATGAACTTTATACCGGAATCAGTACCGACAACCAAATCCAGCATCTCTTTAATGGACCCTTGTGGATTACCGAACATAACAGTCACAGCAGACTTCATTGCATCAGGATTCTCTTTCAAAGCGTCTATATTGAGGAAACTTTCATTCATAAGCAGTACATATACCACATCCGACCCATCAAAAGTAATACTGGATATTTCGCCGGAAGCTCCCATATCCATGGGACATTGTTTGTTGGCTGCTGCGATAGCCAGCTTGAGTTTAGACTTCTGGCCGCATGCGGTTAGTAACATCAGCGACAGGCAAGTGAACAACACCATCTTCCCTGCATTTTTGAACATGTTTTTCATAATAAATGAAAATTAAATTATTGAATATTTCTATGATTGCAAAAGTAACCACCCTGCAAAGATAAACATTTATGGAAAAACCATCCTTAATTCCATAAAATTCTATTGACAAATCATAAAAAAGAAGGGCACTTGTTTGCGCAAGTACCCTTCCTTCATTTATAGAACGGAGTAATTATTTCTTTCCAGCTTCCATCTGTTCCTTCAAGGCAGCCAAAGCATCAATGTCACCCAGAGTAGTGGATGCAGCCTGGTTTTGGATAGCAGGAGCAACGTCTTCTCTCTTACCGGTTGACTTCTTAGTAGCAGCCTTCTTTTCAGCTCTTTCTTCTGCCTTTGCAGCATCTTCGAAGATACGGCTGTGAGAAAGGATGATACGCTTAGCGTCCTTGTTGAACTCAATTACCTTGAATTCAAGCTTCTCGTCCAACTGAGCTTGTGATCCGTCTTCCTTAACGAGGTGCTTCGGAGTAGCGAAGCCTTCTACACCATAAGGCAGAGCAACTACAGCACCCTTATCCAGCATTTCGATGATAGTACCTTCGTGTACAGAACCTACTGTAAATACAGTTTCGAATACATCCCAGGGATTTTCTTCGAGTTGCTTGTGGCCAAGGCTCAAGCGACGGTTTTCCTTGTCGATTTCCAGAACTTGTACGTCGATGTCTGCACCAATCTGAGTGAATTCAGACGGATGTTTAACCTTCTTCGTCCAAGACAGGTCAGAGATGTGAATCAAGCCGTCAACACCTTCTTCGATTTCAACGAATACACCGAAATTAGTGAAGTTACGAACCTTTGCAGTGTGCTTGCTGCCGATAGGATACTTCTCTTCGATAGTTTCCCACGGGTCAGACTTCAGCTGCTTGATACCCAAAGACATCTTACGTTCTTCGCGGTCCAAAGTCAGGACTACTGCCTCTACTTCGTCACCTACCTTCATGAAGTCTTGTGCAGAACGCAAGTGTTGTGACCAAGACATTTCAGATACGTGAATCAGACCTTCAACACCCGGAGCGATTTCGATGAATGCACCGTAGTCAGCCATAACTACAACTTTACCCTTCACGTGGTCGCCAACCTTCAGGTTAGCATCCAGTGCATCCCAAGGATGCGGAGTGAGTTGCTTCAAGCCGAGAGCGATACGCTTCTTCTCATCATCGAAGTCAAGGATAACGACGTTGAGTTTCTGGTCGAGTTCAACCACTTCTTTCGGATCGCTGACACGGCCCCAAGAAAGGTCTGTGATGTGAATCAAACCATCTACGCCACCCAAGTCGATAAATACACCATAGGAAGTGATATTCTTAACGGTACCTTCGAGAACTTGTCCTTTTTCGAGTTTACCGATGATTTCCTTCTTCTGTTGTTCCAGTTCGGCTTCGATAAGAGCCTTGTGGGAAACAACCACATTCTTGAATTCCTGGTTGATCTTAACAACCTTGAATTCCATAGTTTTGCCAACGAATACATCGTAGTCGCGGATAGGCTTCACGTCGATTTGAGAACCCGGCAAGAAAGCTTCGATGCCGAATACGTCTACAATCATACCACCCTTTGTGCGGCACTTGATGTAACCCTTGATAATTTCTTCGTTTTCCAAAGCTGCGTTTACGCGATCCCAAGAACGGGTAGCACGAGCTTTACGGTGAGACAGAACGAGCTGTCCTTTCTTGTCTTCCTGGTTTTCGATGTATACCTCAACAGTATCACCAACCTTCAGTTCAGGATTGTAACGGAATTCACTCATCGGAATGATACCGTCTGATTTGTAACCGATGTTCACAACTACTTCACGCTTGTTCATTGCGATTACGGTTCCATCAACTACCTCGCGGTCGTTAACCTTGTTCAACGTATTGTCATACGCCTTTTCCAGTTCTTCGTGGCTTGCACTGGCTACTGATTCGCCGTTCTCATAAGCATCCCAGTTGAAGTCTTCAATAGGAGCTACATTCTTTAAATTTTCCATTAATAAATAAATTGTTTAACTCGTTAATTAAGTGAGACTTTATGTTGACTCATTGTAAATCGGGCGCAAAGATAGAAGTATTTTCTTGAACTACAAAACAAAAAGCATTCAAAACAGCAGTGGAATAATCAATTAAAGAATAAAAAAAATGTTACCTTTGCATCGTTTCATTTATACATAATCTCAATAATTTATCATGAAAAAGATAATCGCATGCATTTCCATCATTTGCTATACATTGTTATGTTATAGCCAAAATCAGACAACGGACAACAACTACCGTACGCAAAAGAACATTTCCTATCTTCATCCCGGCGAAAAAGACAGTTATAAGCTGGAGCGTTGCAAGCTCGACCTCCATTATCCTACTGATAAAAAAGGATTTGCCACCCTTATCTGGTTCCACGGCGGAGGACTGGAAGCCGGAGAAAAACATTTTCCGAAGGAGTTCCTGGAGCAAGGCTACGCCGTGATAGCCGTAAACTACCGACTCAGCCCGCGTGCCCAAAATCCTGCCTACACGGAAGATGCCGCAGAGGCCGTTGCTTGGACTTTCGAGAATATAGAAGAATTCGGAGGAGATAAAGACAAAATATACATAGCCGGTCATTCAGCCGGTGGTTATCTCTGTCTGATGCTCAATCTGGACAAGAGTTACCTGGCAAAGTGGAATATTGATGCCAACAGCCTGGCAGGCGCTTTCCCCATCAGCGGACAGACCACCACTCATTATACCATCCGCAAAGAACGCGGGCTGCCTTCCGACACTCCGATTATAGATAAATATGCTCCTTCCAATAACGTAAGAAAAGACGCTTCACCCATGATACTTATCACTGGCGACAAAGAGTTGGAAATGCTGGCACGCTATGAGGAAAACGCTCATTTGTATGCCCTCCTCAAAGCACTGGGACAAAAAACCACCCTCTATCAGATGGAGGGATTTGACCACGGTACGGTGGCCGCTCCCGCATGTACCTTGATAAACAGCTATATGAAGAAGGCAGGCAAGAAGTAACCACTACCCTTGCCTTTCTTTTATATATGCCAATGCCGCTCCTATTGCTGTTCTATATTCAGCATAGGGCGGTATATGAAAATGTACATGATAGATGGCTTCCATTTTAGAAAACACCTCCCGGCACTGGGGCAGTTGGGTGAGATTCCCTATCAGAACGAAATCCTTGATAGGACTGTTCAAAGCTGACAGTACAGCAGCTCCTCCAATGGTTTGAAGTACCGTATAAATTATACCGCAGGCAATATCTTCTTGAGAAGCATTGCTATCTGCTTTCCCGAAAAGAGAGGCGGTAGCACTCACTGGCAAGTCAGGCAAAGCAGTGTTGCAAATATCACCTATCTGCAAGTTGACACGAGTTACATCCCCTTTCTCAGCCAACTCGGACACCTGATGAATATCATGAGTTTTCAACAGCAACCTCGATAATCCCTGCAAGGTACCTCCACCAATCCCCAAGCCGCCAATATGCTGCACCTTGTCTCCGTCTATTTTCACAAAAGAAGTGCCGGTACCCATGCTGACTACAATCAGTTGGTCTATATCCGTTGCATGTCTAGCTCCCAAACCATTGGCAATAAACTCATCCGTTTTGCGAGTAGGCAGTCCATATAGAGGGCTGTTGACAAATGCGCTTCCCACTCCCGTCAGCATCACCTGCTCCACATCGGCCAGCTGTATACCATTGTCATAAATATACTTACCGAATGCTCCGAATAAGGAAGTCACCGGGTCGGTAGCCGTAATAAACATTGGAGACTGTATCTGTTCTCCATTGATTCCAACGATTTTCGTGGTACTTCCACCCACATCTATTCCTATTACTATACCCATAGCTCCAAGTAATTTGCAGCAAAGTTACAAAAGAATCAATAATTGACAATTGATTAATGTGATAATGTGCCAATATGCTAATTGGCTAATTGGCTGCGCTATGTTTATGCTACGCCATCACGTCCTGGTCATTGACACATTGGCACATTAATCACATTACCACATTGCTATCTGTTAAACAGTTCGAAGGTAAATTTGCAACCTATTTCCTGATACTTCCAGTTTGCAAAGCTGGCAAACAAGCCAAAGTCAAATATATGTGTACCAATGCCATACCCTACTTCCAGATAAGGTTTCAAGTGAGGAACCACCAATGCATTCAGATACAGACGTTCATTCAATACATATTGGGTATATTTCATCAGATGGCGGAGCAGGAGGAAAGGCGCTTCATAGGTAAGGTGTCCGCGGATATATTTACGGGAAGAGTTATACCAGCGGCCGTCCAGCAACTGGAACACCCCGCCAATATCATCACTCCAACCCATAGGAAGATTGGAACGCCGCAAATTGGCAAAATCCACAAAGTACAGTTCCTTCTGATTGGTAAACTCTCCCCAACCAAAACGCCAATAAATATCACGCATCAAGCCCAAAGAAACCTGATGCTGCAAATCAATCTCTACACGCTCGTACGAACCACTGCTCTGCAACACTCCACTGAGTCCCCGCTCCCAATCTACTGAGATGGAAGGATACTTGGAATGAAGATTTACTTTACGGTCGCCATTCATATAATAGTATTGTCCCGGAGTCCAGGTGAGGCGGACGCGGGGAGCAAAACTATTATAGGTATGGCGGAACTTGTTCAGGATATTCGGGTCAAAATTCGGAAAGAAGGATGAACCTCCGGAACCGGCACGGGTGGCCGACTTGGTAGGCGGCATGCTCGGGTAGTTCAGTTCAAACCGGGAGCGGTTCACTTCCGTACGTCTGTGCATGGATACACCCACTTCCAGCGACAGACCGTTTACTATTTCCCAGCTATGACGCAGATTCAGATACAAATCCTTGAAATAATCCAAGTGTATCTGGTTGAAGTCAAAAATACTGTCGGGGATGGCTTTCAGGTCGTCCAGCACATCACTGCTGTAAATCCGGTTACCGTTACCAAACTCCAGATGCAATGCTGCACGCTTACGGGGCCAATAATCAAAATCGGACCTCACCCTCCAGTAAGACTCTTTTTCCTTAAAATTATAACCTATCCGGGGAACGATGCGCAGCAGGCGATCACCGGTAAAAATACGGTTGTACTTGAACTCCTGCCGATACGAAATTCCATGCTTGCCGCTATAGCTCAAAAGAAAAGGATTGATTAGTGGTGAACAGCGCACACTCCCCAATTTATCAAGGTCTACCGTATAGCGACTGATCAATGCATCTCCAATCTGCCCCCAAAACTCCAAGTTCTTATTCACCGGTTTCTTTTTCCGGGCGAGCGTATCCCGACGCAAGAAGAAATCCTGATACAGTGTCTCCTCATGCGGAGTCAAAGGAATGGGACGCAAAGTTTTAAAGTAAGCAGTATCACGTAGATAAGCATTCGTATCAGTACGCAACGTGTATGAATCGGACAAGTCATATTTACTTTTCTTCACCGACCTCCGTATATCACTGCCAGAAGTTTTCTGAATGATGTTCTTATAATCGAGTACAGCTTCATAAGTGCCATCTACCACATTTCCCAAAAAACGAAACGTTGCATCCACATCATACTGCAACGGAAGAAATTCGTCCGAATCGCCCACATTACCCATCTTCACCAGATTATTGAACCGCACCATCTCATTACGTCCGGAAAAACGCATCTCGCGTACACTCCACACGTTATCACTCACAATCAGATAACCGCCCACCAGCTGAAAGCTTTTGCTTTTTGGCATAAAACGGATTTTATACTGAAGGGCATGCCGTTCCCCCATCACCGTATCAATCCGATAGGTATAATATTTTTTGGCATTGGGTGCTAAAGGAGAGAGTAGTTTGTCATATAATAAGGTAGAAGAATAGATGTTGATGTGAAAATATTCCGGCAGCCGTCCGTCCATTTCCCAAAACTCGGAAGCAGTACCGACACTTGCCTTTACCTTCTGGTCATAGATGTCGGGAGCAGTAAAATGCAAATCGCTATAAGTTTCCATCATATATTCCCGCACCCCTTTCTTGGGCCGGAACATGGAAGGGATGTAGCGGAGAATATGATTCTTCTTACGGATATTCACCCAGCCCTTTATGTAAAGCTCAGCCTTGTAACTTTCAATAATACGTTCATAAAGGGGGGCAAAGAAGATGACTTTCTCCATGATGGAGTCTGCCGAACTCACATGTTTGTCAACCGGATAAGATACACGCTCTGCCCCTGCCTTCTGTACAAAAGAAAACAAGAAGCAAATCCAAATCCATATAAACAACAAACGTTTCAACCGCAATTTCTCCTTATAGAATCGGGACAAATATACGGAAGAATTTGTGTAATGCAAAAACATGTTCCATAAAGAAGTGGGGATGACACTTGTGACACCCTTTATTATAAAATATATGTTACGCGCGCGAGACAATAATACACAAGCACACATAGTTTGTGCGAGATAAATACGAACCTATATTAATTGTTATAAAAAGGGTGCCACAAGTGTCATGTACAGAATGATTCGTAATTGTGACACATGAAAATTACTAATCACGACGCACTAAGATTACTAATCGTGATGCGGAAAGATTACTAATCATGGCATGTAACAAACGCAAGCTTTGGGTCGTTTTTCCATAACAAGCAGGCTTTTTCAGGGGGTCTATTCTCAAAAAACACTAATATTTTCGAGAATACCCCCTAAAAAAGAGGGGGTAGTTCAGAAAAAACATGTATTTTTGCGCCCAACAACCAATAAAAGGAGAGACTTATATGTCAAAAATGCGATTTTTTGCTTTGCAAGAACTTGCCAATCGGCAACCTCTTGAAGTGACCACCCCTTCAAACAAACTGTCCGACTACTACGGCAGCCATGTCTTCGACCGTAAGAAAATGCAGGAATACCTGCCCCGTGAAGCCTACAAAGCCGTAACCGACGCCATTGAAAAAGGCACTCCCATCAACCGCGAAATGGCAGACCTGATTGCCAACGGCATGAAAAGTTGGGCAAAGTCCCTCAACGTCACCCACTACACGCACTGGTTCCAGCCTCTGACGGACGGAACAGCCGAGAAACATGACGGCTTCATCGAATTCGGAGAAGGAACGGAAGTGATTGAACGTTTTTCCGGCAAACTGCTCATCCAGCAGGAACCGGATGCATCCTCTTTCCCCAACGGGGGTATCAGAAACACATTCGAAGCACGAGGATATACTGCTTGGGATGTTTCCTCACCTGCCTTTGTGGTAGATACCACACTTTGCATCCCCACTATCTTCATCTCTTATACCGGCGAAGCGCTCGACTACAAGACTCCATTGCTCAAAGCCTTGGCAGCCGTAGACAAAGCAGCGACAGACGTATGCCAGTTGTTCGACAAGAATATCACACGCGTTTATACCAATTTAGGCTGGGAACAAGAATATTTCCTCGTCGACTCGGCACTGTACAATGCCCGCCCGGACCTTTGTCTGACCGGACGTACCCTGATGGGACACTCCTCGGCCAAAGACCAGCAGCTGGAGGACCACTATTTCGGCTCCATCCCCCCACGTGTCACAGCTTTTATGAAAGAACTGGAAATCGAATGTCACAAACTGGGTATCCCGGTCAAGACCCGCCATAACGAAGTAGCTCCCAACCAGTTTGAGCTGGCGCCTATCTTTGAGAATGCCAACCTTGCCAACGACCACAACCAGCTTGTGATGGATCTGATGAAACGCATCGCACGCAAGCATCACTTCGCCGTACTGCTTCACGAAAAACCCTACAACGGCGTGAACGGCTCCGGCAAGCACAACAACTGGTCGCTTTGCACCGATACGGGTATCAATTTGTTTGCACCGGGCAAGAATCCGAAAGGAAACATGCTGTTCCTTACCTTCCTGGTAAACGTACTGATGATGGTATACAAAAACCAGAACTTGCTGCGCGCCTCCATCATGAGTGCCGGAAACAGCCACCGTCTGGGAGCCAATGAAGCGCCTCCCGCCATTCTGTCCATCTTCCTGGGCAAACAGCTGTCTTCCATCCTCGACGAGATAGCCCGCCAGATAAGCAGCAGCAAGATGACATCGGAAGAAAAGACAACACTGAAATTAGGCATCGGACGTATTCCCGAAATATTACTGGATACCACCGACCGTAACCGTACTTCCCCATTCGCCTTCACCGGCAACCGCTTTGAGTTCCGTGCCGCAGGTTCGTCCGCCAACTGTGCCGCCGCCATGATTGCCATCAATGCAGCTATGGCAAACCAGTTGAACGAATTCAAAGTCTCCATCGACAAACTGATGGAAGAAGGAGTCGGCAAGGATGAAGCCATCTTCCGCATTATGAAAGAGACCATCATCGCCTCCGAGCCTATCCGCTTTGAGGGTGACGGCTACTCCGAACAATGGAAGCAGGAAGCCGCCCGCCGTGGGCTGACCAACATCTGCCACGTTCCCGAAGCCTTGATGCACTACATGGATAACCAGTCCCGTTCCGTACTCATCGGCGAACGTATCTTCAACGAAACGGAGCTTGCCTGCCGCTTGGAAGTAGAACTGGAGAAATACACCATGAAGGTACAGATAGAAAGCCGTGTATTGGGCGATCTTGCCATCAACCACATCGTACCGACTGCCGTTATCTACCAAAACCGTCTGCTGGAAAATCTCCGTGGCCTGCGCGAGACCTTCTCTCCCGAAGAATACGAAGTCCTCAGTGCCGACCGGAAAGAGCTTGTACGCGAAATTTCCAAGCGCGTAACAGCCATCAAGGTACAAGTACGCGAAATGACCGAAGCCCGCAAAGTAGCCAACCACATGGATAACTACAAAGACAAGGCTTTCGCTTACGAAGAAACCGTACGCCCTTATCTGGAAAGTATCCGTGACCACATCGACCACCTTGAGATGGAAATTGATGATGAAATCTGGCCGCTTCCGAAATATAGGGAGCTGCTGTTTACAAAGTAGGCCTCTCCCTAGCCCCTCCCCCGTAGGGAGGGGGATAGAGATACTACGATAAACAATTAAGTTACTACGATTTACGATTTGACGGTTTACGATTGGAGTTACTCATACAATCATAAACCCACCTACTAATGAGCAGTTGTTTAACAATACAAACTTCAATCGTAAATCGTCTAATCGTAAATATATAGATTTTCCTTTATCTCCCCCCCTACGACATCTTTTTGTCATATTTGTGCAATATTTAATTTTTTCTTTTTACATTTGTGCTGTATAACACAGTTTTGCAGCAGTTATGGTAAAAGTAAACTTGTCTGATATTAATGTTCCGGAGTTGATTGCAGATATATGGTCTCCCTTGAATGACGAACAACGGGAATTCCTCGCCAACCACTTCACACTCCAGAACTACAAAAAAAACGAAGTCATCCATTGCGAAGGCGAGACACCTACGCATTTGATGTGTCTGCTGAGTGGAAAGGTCAAAATCTATAAAGACGGAGTCGGTGGTAGAAGCCAGATTATCCGTATGATTAAACCTGTCGAATATTTCGGTTACCGCCCTTACTTTGCAAAAACAGACTATGTCACGGCAGCATCTGCATTCGAGCCGTCTCTTGTTTGCCAAATCCCCATGACTGCCTTGATGACTCTGCTCACACAAAACAACGACCTTGCCATGTTCTTCATCAAGCAATTGTCCGTTGACTTGGGCATTGCCGATGAACGCACTGTAAACCTGACGCAGAAACATATCCGCGGAAGACTCGCAGAATCCCTGCTATTCCTCAAAGAAAGTTATGGTTTGGAGGAAGACGGCTCCACCTTGAGTATCTATCTCTCGCGTGAAGATCTGGCCAATTTGTCAAACATGACCACTTCCAACGCCATACGTACGTTGTCACAGTTTGCCACAGAACGGTTAATCACCATCGACGGACGTAAAATCAAAATCATAGACGAAGAAAAGCTGAAGAAAATCAGCAAGATAGGATGAGGAATAAGTGACAAGGGATAAGCGATTAGGGGTTAGCATAATAAAAACACATTATTGCCATCCTAACCCCTAATCACTAATCACTAAATCAGTCCTTTCGCAGACAAATATCTTTCCGCTTCAATGGCTGCCTGGCAACCAGTTCCGGCAGCGGTGATGGCTTGACGATAGTGAGGATCAGCAACGTCTCCGGCGGCGAATACGCCCGGCACTTTGGTACGCGGTGTTCCCGGCTCGGTGACGATATAACCTACTTCGTCCGTATCTACATAAGGTTTGAAAATATCTGAGTTGGGTTTATGGCCGATAGCCAAGAAGAAACCGTCAATAGCCACATCATAGCGCTTCTCATCAGGTTCACCCATACGCTGTACCAAATGTACACCTTCCACACCGTTCTCTCCAAACAAGCCTACGGCATTATGTTCGAACAGTACTTCAATCTTGTCATGCTTCATCACACGCTCCTGCATAATCTTGGAAGCGCGAAGATAAGGTTTGCGGACAATCAGATAAACCTTGGCAGCCAGTCCGGCAAGGTAAACAGCTTCCTCGCAGGCAGTATCTCCACCCCCTACAACAGCTACCGTTTTCTTGCGGTAGAAGAAACCGTCACAAGTGGCACAAGCGCTGACACCCATTCCCGCATATTTCTTTTCATCCTCCAGCCCCAGATACTTCGCAGCGGCACCTGTAGCAATAATCAGCGTTTCAGCCTCAATCATCTTTTCGTCATCAATCGTAATCTTGTAAGGTGCTTCAGCAAGATTGGCTGCGGTAGCAACTCCATAACGCAAATCTGCACCAAAACGTTCGGCTTGCTTCCGCAGGTCTTCCATTAATTCCGGACCTCCGATACCTTGGGGATAACCGGGGAAATTCTCCACATCAGTAGTGGTTGTCAACTGGCCACCGGGCTGCAATCCTGCATAAAGTACCGGTGAAAGATTGGCACGGCCTGCATAAATAGCGGCAGTATAGCCGGCAGGACCCGAACCGACAATCAGACATTTTACTTTTTCTGTTTCCATCATTATATTATTTACTATTTGACTATTTACAATTTACTATTTAGCGCATGTCGATGACTTCAGCCGTGGGATAGGCTTTTTTGTCAAAGACAAAGAAACTATCCGGATAGGATTGTCCGGTCTGGTAGTTATTAATAAGGATAGTAGTCATATACTTACTCCCCCGTGGTGCCAAGTCCACTTGATGCAGACGATACGTATCCTTTGTCACAAACAGATAGACACTTTCAGGGTCTTTTCTCTTGTCGGCAGCAGTCATGGTGATGTAATAAACAGACTTGTCTTGCTTACCACCGACACTGCTCAACTTCAATCTGTATCCCTGCTTGTAGAGGGACAACCAGGCATACGGATTGAGAGTCTGCAATTCCTCCTGCGTAGGTTCCGATACATTCACCTCATCTGCCGAAGCCACATAGCTCCACTGCGTATGTCCGTCAAACCAAGTCTTCATTCCCTCGGTCTCAACCACAAATTTCTCACCTTCCAGATAGAGAACTCCCGCATAAGAGCCTTGTTGTTCGTTCACGGTAAACGCCAGCTTCACCCCTCCCGCTTTCCGAAAGGCTTCGGCTGTACGCTCCAATATATTCTTGGCATCCGGTTGTTGTGCCGACATCGGCACAGCAAACAACAGCAATAGCACACCAAGTAAAAACTTATCAAATTTCATCATTCTATAAATAACCATTCCTTATTGCAAATTGTTTAACCGCATTTCCAGGTCGCTCTCATCTATACAGAACACCTCACGCGCCTTACTACCTTGCGCCGGTCCCACAATCCCCGCTTTCTCCAACTGGTCCATGATGCGGCCGGCACGATTATAACCGATGGCAAACTTACGCTGAATGAGCGATGTGGAACCCTGCTGGTGAATAACAACGAGACGGGCTGCATCCTCGAACAAAGGATCGAGACGTCCCATATCCACATCCCCCAAATCACCTCCTGCATTTTCATCCACATATTCGGGCAGATAGAAAGCAGTGGGGTAACTCTGCTGGCGGGCGATAAACTTCGTAATCTCCGCCACTTCGGGCGTATCGATAAAGGCACACTGCACACGCACCGGGTCAGCTCCCTGCAGGAATAACATATCACCGCGGCCTATCAGCTGGTTGGCTCCCGGACGGTCGAGGATGGTACGCGAATCGACCATTGCCGATACACGGAAGGCGATACGCGCCGGGAAGTTGGCCTTAATCGTACCCGTAATGATGTTTGTTGTCGGTCGCTGTGTAGCGATAATCATATGTATACCCACGGCACGCGCCAACTGGGCGATACGTGCGATGGGCAGTTCCACATCCTTACCGGCTGTCATAATCAAGTCACCGAACTCGTCGATAACGACTACGATGTAAGGCATGAACTTATGCCCCTTTTCCGGATTCAGACGACGGTTGATGAACTTCTCGTTATACTCCTTGATATTGCGCACATGGGCAGCTTTCAGCAAGTCATAGCGAGTATCCATCTCCACACAGATGGAGTTCAAAGTCTGCACCACCTTCGTGACGTCCGTAATGATGGCATCTTCCCCATCGGGTAATTTCGCGAGGAAGTGATGCTCAATTACGGAGTAGATGCTGAATTCTACTTTTTTGGGGTCTACCAGCACAAACTTCAGCTCTGCCGGATGCTTCTTATATAATAAGGAGGTGATGATGGCATTCAACCCCACGGACTTACCCTGACCGGTAGCACCGGCAACGAGCACGTGCGGCATCTTGCACAAATCCACCATAAACACTTCATTCGTAATCGTCTTACCCAGTGCGATGGGCAAGTCGTAAGTAGACTCTTGGAACTTCTTGCTGCCGATAATGCTCTGACCGGATACAATCTTCGGATTGGAGTTGGGCACTTCGATACCAATCGTACCCTTTCCCGGAATGGGAGCGATGATACGGATGCCGAGCGCCGAAAGGCTGAGGGCAATATCATCTTCCAGACCGCGTATCTTCGAAATGCGGACGCCCTGCTCGGGAGTGATTTCATACAGCGTCACCGTAGGACCTACCGTCGCCTTAATGGTACTGATTTCTATACCGAAACTACGCAGAGTATTGATAATCTTATCCTTGTTCGCGTTCTGCTCTACCATGTCAATGGTCGGACCATTGTCATCGTAATGCTTCATCAAGTCTATTGTGGGGTAATGATAGTTTTCCAAATCCAGACGGGGATTGTACGGCTCCTTCTCCGTTCCCACATACTCCTCCTCTTCGGCCTTTTCAACCTGGAATGCCGGCTCCTTCTCTACCGGCTGTTCCCGAAAAGGGGGCACCGGCTCCGGTGCAGGAGTCTCAAAAGTCATGGTAACATCCTCATCCGCAGACTTGGCTGGCTTTACCTTTCCATCACTTCCACCCAAGTCAAGGGTGATTTCATTCAGCGGTTCGTCCTCTTCTTCCTCTGTGGCAACCTCCTCCTCCTTTTCAAGAACCTTTTCCGGCTCCGCAGCTTCCGGTGTCGGAGCAGTAGTCTTTTCCTTTGCACCCCAAGAGGTCTTGAACTCTTCCGGCGTTTCACCCTGCACGCTTTCCGCCTTCTCCTTACGCTTCAAGAAGCTGAGACTGAACAATCTGCGCAACCAGATGACAGTCCGTGCACTCAGATAGATGAGGAAGCAGATGGCAGTTACCAACAATAGCAGCCATACTCCCGGCACACCGACTTGAGACACAAGCCAGTTGCTGACATTGTATCCGTGCATACCGCCCAGATAGAGGAAAGAGTCCTTGTACTGGTCTACAAACACAAAACCGAAAAATACCGAGAACCACACCAGCATCAACGAACAGCCGATGAACCACTTCCACAAGCGCACCACACGCACCCGCATCAGCTTCAATCCCGCCACAGCCAGGAACACGAGAATCAGGAAAGACGATACGCCGAAACAATCATTTATCAGATAGCTGGCCAACTGCGCACCGCGGCTACCGGCGTAGTTCTTCACCCCATTATTGGTGGAAATCAGCTCCTGCGCACTGCCTCCGTCAATGATGCTCTGGTCTGCCGCTCCCGTGAAAAAGAACGACGAAAAGGCGAGCAACAAATAAACCGAAAAGATTACCAGTACCAAGCCGATAACGAAATGAACAGTTTCACTTCTAAATAACGCTGCCACTTTCCCAAAAAACGAGAGTGACAGCTCCGTATCTTTAGCTGTTGAATTTTTCTTTGCCATATTTTTTAAATAACTATTGAGAATTGATTGCAAAAATAATAAAAACTATCCTTCTGCCGCGTTGTTTTCATTCTTTAATTTCTCGTCTGCCGATTATAGGTATTCCTAATCTACAACTGTAGTTTTATCGCATGTTTTACTTACATGCTCGCATAAAATGACATAGCGCACTAATTTACAACAGATTGCGCCATGCAAGCAGACCTCATGCAAGCATGCAGGCAGATTTTGCCTACATGACGCAATCCATGCAAGCCTTATACGCATCAACCTACTCTTTTTCCTTCAAAAAATAAATCGGCTGTTTCTGCAACCCTTTGTTCACCAACACATTCTCCTCACAAAGACGACGAATCTGCCGCGTCGCAGTCGTGCGGGTCATGCCGCAAATCGACTGTACAACACTGCGGGTGATGAACTCATTCTTACGTAGATAGTTCACCACTTTTTGCTTCACCTCATCATCCGTCAGCCTCTTTTTCGTGAGATTCCGCAATTTCAGCGGCTTTACCTTCAATACTCCTATCTCACTGCGCAGCGCCTTGTCCGGTCTGAAAGTGATGTTTTTCAACTTTACCTTAGTACTTTTCCGCTTTGTCTCCAGTGTCACCGGTTCCGTGCAGGTCAGCGTAGGAACAAAGTAACCGATGCCGTCCAAATGTACCTGCCTGCCCTCCCCCAGCTCGCGTCCCACAAAATGCGACAAAGCATCGAGTACCGCCAGTACATCCGTCTCGGTCAGCGAGCAGTATTCTTGTATATGCCTGCGCAGTTCATCGGTCGTTGTGGAGCCGTTCAGTTTAATCCGGGGGTGCAGGGTCAGCTCTTCCCCTTGTTTATCCTTCGTTTTCGGGTTTTCGTACCAATCAAATAAAATTGCCATATTCTTTCCTCCATTTTTAGATTCATTTCTGTTGCTGTCTGCAGGTTTCGCTCATGCAAAGTACCGGCTTTCATTAGGCAGAGCATGGGTCTTCCTTACGCAAAGAAGCGTTCTTCCTTCTGCTGAAAGCTTATCAACAAAAGATGCGCACAGCTGTGGTTCACCTTCTTCATATTTGTGATACACCTTCTTCACAACTATGAGAAAGACATTCCACGACTGTGCGCAACTACAAACTACAGAGGCAAAGATAATGAAAAGCAGGGGGCTTGGCAAAGGAATGCTAATCTTTTTCAATAGCAAGCATTATTTTCCGAATAGAACACTTTACAGTCCCGATAAATCCACTTTATAAAAAGTCGGAGCAACATTGCTTTTCTCGAAGAACATCGCCATATAGATCGGGGCATAGATAATCTTACCTGCGACGCGCAGATTACCGTTGTTGAACACAACTGCTTCGGAGAAGTCGTATTCCTCGCAATCCATGATGTTGGACAAAGCGCGGTGTGTCTCGTAATCTTTACCTGATTTTACCTCAATAGGCAGTACCTTACCCTCAAGCTCAATAACAAAATCCAATTCACCGCGCTTCTTGTTGTTGTAATAGTAGGGAACAATGCCGTGAGCCACCAACTCCTGCGCTACGGCATTCTCGTAAATTGAACCGAAATTGATGTCCTTATCACCTTTTATAATCCGCATCTGAATGCCCTCGGCATATTGGCTGGCCAGCAGTCCGATATCACTTTGGAAGAGTTTGAACAGATTGCGTGAACGTGCAAGCAGGAGCGGCATTTTCGGCTCCTCCACATTATAGACGGGTAGCGCCACGCCCGCGTTCGTCAGCCATAAAAAACTGTTCTCGACCCGGTCGAACTTTGCGTGCTCATTCAATCGTTTCAGTATGAAGCGTTTGTTTTTAGCGTTTAGCTCAGGGGGAATAAGATTAAAAATCTCCTCGATGTAGAGTTTGTTATTAGGATCATACTGGGCGATGTCACGTTTGTACAGACGAATGATATCCTGCTGCACAGTCATCACCTCTTGCAGGTTGTTACTCTCGAGATATTTGCTCACGACCGCAGGCATACCGCCCACAACAAGATAGAGCCGGAACAGCTCCATAATTTTGCCGTGGACAAACTCATCGACGGCAGTGCGATTCCGCCATGCCTCATGCAATGCCCCGATAACGGCGTCATTTATACCCACACACGAAATAAACTCCTCGAAATCGAGTGGGAACATATCCTTTACACCCATGTAGCCAACCGGTTCCGAGCGCAGGTCTTTCAATTCTACGCCCAGCAACGAACCGCTCAAGATGTAACGATACGAACCGTCATCCACCAGAAACTTAATTGCCGTAACAATATCGGGACATTGCTGTACTTCGTCGAAAAAGACGAGCGTTTCACCCTTGATGAGCGGCACGGAGGTGATTGCCGATAGACGGAGCAGAATATCACCGCTGCTCTTTGCTCCCTTGAACAAATCCACCGCTTCGGGCATCTCGACGAAATTGACTTCAATGAAACTTTTAAACGTCTTACCGAACTGACGAATGGAATATGTCTTACCTATTTGTCGTGCTCCGGTAATAAGCAGGGCGTTACGGTTAGTTTCGTAGTAATTGCGAATGTAATCATCTATCTTTCTTTTTATCATAACCTATTCTTGTTTATTCGATTATTAAATGCAATAATCACACTATGCCTCTTTTCCATTGCAAATATAAAGGATATTTTTGGAAGAATCGCATAACCCATTAAAAATAAAAAGTTTATGCGATATGTTTGAGAACGAGGTAATGAGTTGGCAACAGTTCTGATTTCTACATACTTACAACATTTTACACAAAGGAATCTTGGATTCTCCTCACGATGTTTATATCCGTAGTTGCAGTAAGTATTTCCGCCATATACCACTTGTCAAGACCTAATGTTCAAAGGGATGATGATGCTCTGAAATATCGCTACATCAAGATGAAAGGCGATGCCTCGGCTGAACAGATAGCCACATTGGAGGACATCTTCGAACTTAACCGTGATAACCAAAAGATAGAGCAGATGCGTGAGGATGTGGAGACCTACGAAGAGGCAGTCCGCAAGCAAGCCGCCCTTGCCGAGCAAGCACGACTTAAAGAGCAGGCTGCAAAGGAACAAGAGACCAAAGCCAAGTCCATCAAGAACAAGCAGGACGATAGTAAGGTTAATCTGAATAACAAATCAAAACCCTGATTGTGATATGGCAACAGTTAAGATTAAGTTCCGACCATCTACGGTAGATGGCGGACAAGGTGCAATTTTCTATCAAGTAATCCACAATCGTGTAGCCCGTCAGCAAAAGACGGGCTACCGTCTCTACGGCTATGAGTGGAACTGTCATTTGTCAGAGGTGGTATTACCACGATTCAACGATGACAGAAAGCGTTATCTGTCGGAGATAAGCGATAAAATCCGAATGGATGTTAAGGCTCTTCAAAAGATTATTTCAGGATTTGAGCATAGCGGATGTGACTATACCGCTGATGATGTGATAGCCGAGTTCATAGCGGACAATCCCGAAAATTACCTTTTCTCATTCATGGAGGGCGTAATATCCAATCTGAAAACATTGGGCAAGATACGCACTTCGGAAACATATGCTGCTACGCTCAGCAGTTTTCGTCGCTTTCGTGAGGATAAGGATTTGCCATTGGACGATATGGATTCCGATATGATGAAGGCATACGAAGCCTACTTGAAGCGTAGCGGAGTAAGCCCCAACAGTTCATCGTTCTATATGCGTAATCTTCGGGCTGTATATAATCGGGCAGTTGAAAAGGAATTGACTACCCAACGATACCCGTTCAAGCACGTCTATACAGGTGTGGAGAAGACAGTAAAGCGAGCCGTGCCCCTCAAAGCGATCAAGCGTATTAAGGAGATGGATTTGTCGATGAATCCCACTCTTGACTTTGCCCGTGATATGTTTCTTTTCTCGTTCTACACTCGTGGTATGTCATTCGTAGATATGGCTTACCTACGAAAAAAGGATTTGAACGGCAATATTCTATCGTACCGCAGACGCAAGACAGGGCAACAGCTATTCATCAAATGGGAGAAGTGTATGCAGGAGATTGTGGAGAAGTATGATAATCCGCTGTCGCAATATCTATTACCCATCATCAAGCCGTTCAGTGAAATAGATGAACGCAAGCAATACATCTATACGGCACACAATATCAACCGCAGCCTGAAAGTCATCGGTAACCAGTTGGGATTGTCCGTTCCGCTTACGATGTATGTGAGCCGTCACGCTTGGGCAAGCATTGCCAAAAGCAAGAATGTTCCTATTTCGGTTATCAGCGAGGGAATGGGGCACGATTCAGAAGCGACAACACGCATCTATCTTGCATCATTGGACACAATGGCAATTGACAAGGCGAACAGTATGATTCTGAAATCTCTGTAAGTGAAGGATTGTTGAGCGAATTGTAAAGTCTCTTTGGAAGAGAAGTTATTATCGCTGCAAAATTACACATTTTTCGGCAAATGGCACCAATTTACACTAAAAAATGTTACGCAAAATTCTGATTTTGTTCGGGCAAAAAGCGGATTGTTGAGCGAATAAGTTATCCCCATTCTGCTAAACAGCTAATTTTCAACAGATATATGCTGCATAAATCACTCTTCCAAAGAGAAGTGACCTATAATTTTGATTTATGCGCATTAAGAAATATTGTATAACACTGATTCTCTTGCTGTTTGGTGTGGGTATTGCGCATTCGCAAGAGAGCCGCACGGAAATCTGTGTTGATTTCCGTGTGAACAGTACTGTCATAGATTCTGCATACTCGGACAATGCCGCCCGTATGCAGGAAATCATCGAGTTCCTACGGAATATCCATCAGGACAGTACAATCAACATCGTGGAAATATCCTTCTGTGGAGCGGCATCCCCCGAAGGCAGTGACCAACTCAACCGCAAGCTGGCACGAGGTCGCCTTACCGCACTCGAAAGACTTGTCCGCAAGGAGGTGGATATTCCCGACAGCCTCATTACCCGTAATGACAGCTACATTCCGTGGGATTATCTGAAATCACAGATTGAGGATTCGGGATTGATACATAAGGATGAAGTAATCTCCATATTGGAGGAAGAATCCCTATTGGTGGATTATCATCATCCGAATACCCATATTGACAACCGCATCGTAAAGTTGAAGCAGTTGGATAACGGTAAGGTGTGGCAGCAGATGAACAAACTCTTCTTCGGGCGTATGCAAAATGCCTGTGCCGTATTCGTAACATACAAGCAGGAACTTCCACCCGTTCAGGAGCCTGTGATTGTACCCGATACCATTAAGGAGGAGCCAATTGTTGAAGTCGTTGAAATCAAACCAGACACAACGTCAATTGTGGCCCCCGTTGTTCCCGATGTGGAGGAATGGACTCATAAACTACATATCAAGACCAATGCCATCGGCTTGGGAATGGGCATTGCCAATGTTGCAGCAGAAATCGACTTGGCAAAGCACTGGTCGTTCACATTGCCCGTTTATTATTCGGCTTGGGACTATTTCAAGACCACCATCAAGTTCAGAACATTCAGCGTACAGCCCGAGTTCCGCTATTGGCTATCGGAAAACAACGACGGCTTCTTTGCAGGAGCACATTTCGGACTGGCATCTTACAATTTCTCCTTTGACGGCGACTACCGCTACCAGGACCACAACCGTAAGACACCGTCCATCGGAGGTGGTGTGAGTGTCGGCTATCGCTTGCCTGTCAGCAGGAACAACCGTTGGTGGATGGAGTTCTCACTCGGTGCAGGTGTCTATTCCCGTCATTATGACAAGTTCCACAATACACCTATTACAAAGGACGGATTGATGATTGAGAGCATCAAGAAGACCTATTGGGGTATAGACCAAGCTGCGGTATCGTTCTCATATTCGTTTGACCTAAAGAAGAAAGGAGGCAAGCGATGAGAAAGATTCTATACCTTATTATATGTATGCCTCTGTTGCTGTTCTCAGCCTGTGATGTCCACGAATGGCCAGAAACACCGGAGTTTGTGAAAATGCATCTTCGCCTCAATTATGAAACGGATATGACCGAATGGGAGCATATCTACGATGGCACATCGGTCATCGAGCAAGGCTTGGGTGACACATACGACAACCATCAGGACTACGGTAAGATACGCTACATCGTCCGCACCTATCCCGTATCGGATAAACAACGCACGATGCAGGACTATACGCAGGAGTTCGTGTTCACAAAGAACATTGCCGAAGGTTACGACCACGAAGTGACGCTTGATGTACTGCCGGGTAACTACAATGTGATGGTGTGGTCTGACTTGGTGAAGACAAGCGGTGATACCCATTTCCACAATGCCGACAATTTCGCTGAGATTATGTTGCAGGGCGACCACAAGGGAAATACTGACCATCGTGACGCTTTCAGAGGCACGAACAATATTTCACTCATCGCGGATGTCATGGAACGTTTGCCCGACACGCTCAATGTGGCGATGCAACGCCCCCTTGCCAAGTTCGAGTTCGTGACGAACGATGTGGTGGAGTTTATCGACAAGGAATCCACCCGCATTGCCTCTAAAGCTAACGGCAACAAGTCGGCATCGGCAGATGACACCCCGACAAGAGCCGTAAATATCGAGGATTACAAGGTGGTATTCTACTATGTGGGATTTATGCCGCACGCATACAGCATGTACACCGATAAGCCAGTGGATTCATCTACAGGAGTGATGTTCGAGTCCACCTTGAAAAAACTTTCCGACTCGGAAGCCTCAATGGGATTTGATTATGTGTTTGTGAACGGCAAGAAATCGGCAGTAACGGTGCAGATTGGTATTTACGACAACGAGGGAACACAACTCTCCTTGACCGAGCCGATAGAAGTGCCGTTGAAGCGAAGCCACCATACCATCATGACGGGTATGTTCCTGATGTCGGAAGCATCTGGAGGTGTAACCATCAATCCCGACTTTGACGGAGACCATAACCTGATTTTCCCCTAACTGATAGAAACAATGAAGAATTTACTGCATAACATACAGATATTGATGATGCTTGCCATTATGGTGGTTGGCATACAGTCCTGTTCCGATGACTTACATGATGTGGGCGATGTGGAAGTAAACTTTACCGCAATGCTACCGACCGACACCCGTACACGCTCTTTCGGCAAAGCTGAACAGGTGAATACCCTTGTGGTGGGTGTGTTCAACACCCAAAAGGAGGAACTTGAGAGAAAGGAGTTTGCCATTAACGGCACTTCTGTAAATATCACCCTTGCATTGGCTCAGAATCAGACATACAGTTTTATCTTTTGGGCGTATGACAGCAATCGGAACATCTACGACATAGATGATCTGACCGCTATCGAGATGAACACTCTGCCAAATCCGATAACATTCTCCGAGGCAGAAGCATCAGATGCATTCTTTGCGACAGAAGAAGATATTATCATAACAGGAAGCAGCAGTTACTCCATTGAACTTGTCCGCCCGTTGGCTCAAATCAATGTGGGAACTACGGGAAAAGTGATGCAGGCATCATTTACGGCAAAGTCCGCTCCCGACACATTCCACCCATTTACCAATACTGTAAGCGGAACAGTTGATTTCACTTGGAATTTCAGCAACACCACCACCGAAACATTCTCAGCTGATGGTACAGCATATAATTATCTCGCTATGGGCTATCTGTTTGCTCCGACAACAGCGATGCAGATTGTAGCGGAATTGACATTGACCGATGATGAACAAACATCAACGACGGTGGAGTTCCCAAAGGTTGAAATTGAGTCCAACAAACGAAGTAACATAGCAGGTAGATTTACAGCAGAATAAGAGAATTTCAAAATATGTATAACCTTAATGACGAGTTAAAAAGCCAAGCAAAAGACAGAAAGCCAACTAACAGCCACAAAGGGATGGAGCAGCTCCAAGACTTTTCATCCTGCAATTCGCAGGATATGACAGATTGATGATAAATCCCCGTTCTGAATAAACGGAACAGCCCTCTACAATGGTTTCGGCAATCCGAATGGATGCGGAAAACATTAAAAACAAGAAATTAAAGTAAAACTATTTGTATAACAATTAAAATTTTCAGAAATGAACAAGAAGTTATTTTTAGGTATGTTCGCAGCAGCTGGTATGCTGTTCGCAACATCGTGTTCGAATGACGAACTGGATATGGCTCAGTCAGGAAACGAGGCTCAGGTGACGTTCTCGCTTGCAGCCGAAGGTGGTATCGCTACCCGTGCCATCAGTGACGGTACAGGTGCAAAGAAGTTGGTATATGCAGTTTATAATGCTGATGGTGAACTCATTAAAACAATTGCAAATACAGATGAAAATGGACAGATTGTTGATAATAGTGCTTTCGACAATGGTCGTACTGAAAATGTAACCATTACCTTAGCTAAAGGTCAGCAATATACAGTAGCATTTTGGGCTCAGAATCCAAACTGTACAGCTTACACAACAACAGACTTGGAAAATGTAACTATTGATTATGCCGGCCTTAATAACGATGAAACTCGTGATGCATTCTTCAAAGCCGAAACATTTACTGTTACAGGTAATACTGAAATTGATGTTGTATTGAAACGTCCTTTTGCTCAGATTAACGTAGGTGTTTACCAGACAGATTGGGATGCAGCTAAGGCTTCAGGAATTGAGATAGAAAAATCAAAGGTAACTATTGAAAATGCTGCAACATCTATCAATTTGCTTACAGGTGAAGTTGAAGGAGAACAAACTGTCGAGTATGGTTTTGATATTATTCCTGCACAGTTCGTAACTCCTGAAACATTGAATGTTGATTTAGATAAGGACGGCACAAAGGAGAATTATGTTTACCTCTCAATGAGTTACATACTGGCCAATGATGAAACTACAGGTTACGCAACGACTACATTGGAAGATTTGGATTTCACTTTTGCTCCTATAAGTGGTAATAATATCAACTTTAGCGAAGGTCTTAACGCTGTTCCCGTTCAGCGTAACTGGCGTACTAACATTATTGGCAATATTTTGACAGGTAATGTTACATTCAATATCACAATCGACCCGATTTATGATGGTGAATACAATGATGGTGATGCGTATGGTGTAAAAGCAAATAATACATATTACAAAACGATAAAAGATGCTATTGATGCGGGCGCAACAGAAATCGAATTGGCTGCAGGTTTGTGGAAGATGCCTTCTGTACGTGATAAGACTTTGAAAATTTCTGGTGCAAACAAAGATGCGAAGATTGACTTGTCAGATGGCGTAGCTCTTCATAATACATCTGTTGATTTCACAAATGTTACCATCGTGAAAGAGAATGAAGACTACGTTGGATTCCCGCACGCAAATGTCTTAAAATACACCGATTGCGTTTTTGAAAACGTATATTGGGCTTATGGCATTGAAGAAACATTCACCAATTGCGTCTTCAATCAAACATCGAACGATCACTATAACGTATGGACATACGGAGCCAAAACAGCCACATTTACAAACTGCATGTTCAATTCAGCAGGTAAATCCGTTTTGGTATACAAAGAAAATGGTTCAGAATGGTATACGGTAAACTTAAAAAATTGTGTATTCAACGCAACAGAACCCGCAACAGGTAAGGCTGCCATTGAAATTGATTCCCATTTGAATCCTTACAACGTGAACATTGAAAACTGTACAGCAAGCGGCTTTGATGCAGGCAGTGTAAGCGGTAATATTCTATACAACCTAAAAAATGGTGATGATACAAATTGCAATATCACTATCAATGGTATCAATACTTACGCAGAAGGACTTGTCAAAGATGCCAATGGCAATTATATTGCTTCAAGCAACGAAGGTATTACAAATGCAATTTCTGATGGAGCGACTATAATAAATTTGACACAAGGTGACTATATAATACCATCATCAGCAAAAGGAAAGACTCTGACATTTATAGGTACGGGTACTCCTGAAGATGTAAAAGTCGCTGTAACTAAAGTTGGTTCTGGTTATGAAAATTGTGACTACGGCTTGGATGGTTCTACAGTCACTTTCGAAAGCATTACTATAACAACAAATAGTTCAACTTATATTGGCTATGCTCGTTGCAACGGTACTTACAAGAATTGTGTAATCAATGGTACATACACACTTTATGGTGACAGCAAGTTTGAGAGATGTACTTTTAATGTGTCTGGCGATGTTTACAATATTTGGACTTGGGGAGCAAAAAATATGGAATTTGACAGATGTACATTTAACTCAGATGGTAAAGCACTCCTTCTTTACCAAGAAGGATCTAACACTGTCAATTTGACTGTGAAAAGTTGCATTTTCAACGATAATGGAGGTTTGACAAGCAAGAAAGCCGCTATTGAAATAGGTGATGCTCCATATGGCGCGACTCCAACATACAATGTAACAGTCTCTGGAACAACTGTTAAGGGTTATGAGATTAATAACGAGGGTATCAATACAGGAACTACTCTTTGGGGAAATAAAAATTCAATGCCAAAAGAAAGATTGAATGTAACAATTGATGGTGTAAATGTTTATTAAAGCAATTATTATGTTCTACACCCTTTATTCGGTTGTAGAACTATAATGAAACTCTATCATCCCTTTGATAGATATATATACATAAAACATTAGCTAAGAAGCCTTGCCGTTCGTGAGAATAGCAAGGCTTCGCCTTTGTAGCTGTAATTCAACAACTCATTTTGGGAGAGATTTGCTGTCCCATACCTTGCAATGATATAAGCAGACTAATCCCATTCTCTTTTCGCTGGCATAAACACTTCAACACTGTTTGCCTAACCTTACTTGCTTCGTATGTATTCAGCCTAAATGCAAGTGCAACGACCACTTCAAGATTATAAAATGTAGCCCAACTTGCAGGAGTGGCTAAATCGCATCGCTGGGTAGTTGCAGGGTTAAATGTTCCACTCTTGTATATCGCTCTGATAGCGGCTCGTAGTGTCGGGGCTATCACCCCGAACAAATCCACCAATTCCATTTCTGACATCCATACATTACCGCTTGGGATATTTACGTTTCCGCTTTTGTTGATTGTTATAATTGACCTTTCCATAGTTACATTGCTATTGAGATTTCACTAAACGATTGATTAAGTCTGTTGCCGAACATTGTCAAATCCTTGTCGATTTTCTCTGTGGTAATCTTCGCATATCGCTGTGTCGTGGTAATGTTCGTATGCCCCAATACTCGGCTTACACTCTCAATGGGAACGCCCTTACTCAGAGCCAGCGTAGCGAACCCATGGCGAGTGCAATGGAAGGAAATATCCTTCGTAATACCGCACTCTTTTATCATCTTTTTCAGTGGTTTACAGATGTTCCAATAGTTGAGATTGGGAAATACAAGTTTGTCCTCTTGGAATCTCTCATATCGCCTGATTATCTGCAATGGAATATCCAACAACTTCACTTGGAAATTGACCTTTGTTTTGTGTCGCTTCGATAATATCCATTTCTCACCATTTACCTCTACAATATCATCAGTGGTCAGTTCCTTAATATCCACAAATGATAAGGCGGTAAAACTTGCGAACACGAAGAGGTCTCGGATATAAGCCAACCTCTTATCCGCAAACTCGTGTGTCATCACAGCCTTGATTTCATCTTCGGTAAGGTATTGCCTCTCCTTGATGTTCTGATTAACCCGATACTGAGCAAATGGATTTCTCGGTGTCAGTCCGTTATAGTGAGCCTTTGATACGATTGTCTTCAACCACATACAATGCGACCACACACTGCCATTGTGCAGCCCTGCATCGGTAGAGAGATAGATTTCGTACTCCTTGATAAAGTCGGGAGTAAGTTCAAGCATAGCAATATCACTACGCTTGTAGCACTTCTTGATGAACGCTGCCAAATGGTTTCTTGACCTTACACGCACCTTGTAAGAACTCGCTACACGGTCTATGCCTATACGTTTTTTGAAGCTCTCGTTGTCTTTATCAAATGCTCCGAGCAATGTTTCATACTCCGTTCCTATGCCTTGATAGGCATTGCGTACCATTTCGGCTGTTACAAATGCCTCTCTGTCCGACAAGCGTTGATAGTGCTTGATGATTTGAGCCTTGATGTTATCCAAAGCCAAATTGATGTCCCGAGCCTCTTTGCTTTTGCCCTTTGCCCGATTACCTTTGGCATCCCACATCGTTTTTGAGATGCTCTGCTTGCAACTAAACTGAGCCACCGAGCCATTAATTGTCACTCGTCCCATAATGGGTACAATACCGTTTTTCTCCTTACTGCCATTCACATAGAACAGCACCTTAAATGTACTTCGCATAATCCAATCTTTTTTGGTTACAAAATTAGTTATCAGCGAGTTGTACATTGTTATGCAGAATGTGGCAGAGAGTAGAAATAAACTCCAACGACCTATAAACTTACCTCTTTATCGGGTAATGATTTGAAAACCGTCCGCCCTCATTACCTTTCATTTCCCTGCACTTTTGCTTCGGCGAGGCTTTCATCATAAGTCCTCATAAGTCATTGAACACCAGTGCCGCCATCATTATTTTCCCTCATTCGTTCGATTTTTCCAGAGATAATTGCTTTATGCCACTTTTCCAAGATTTACGCCCACACAAATTGCCGTTTTTCCAATTTAGTAACAGTATCCAAATGCATGCTTTATATGCCCACCGAAGAGGAACTGCAGAACAAGATTGAAAGACAGAAAAACTTTTACCGGTTGCAGCACACGGAAAAATCAATAGAGTAACGACGTATGGTGAAAAGATTGGTTATAATGACGAACACTCAACAACACTAATATCAAGCATGAAGATAGCAATAAAAAACATCCCGTCACATAATTGGAAACATTTTGTATACAGAGAGACGGGAGCAATGCCCTATATTTGCAACCGGTCAATCAATCACCGGCCATGAAAAACAGGTAGTTTATGAGAAATTTCATTGTATTATGCTTATTGGCATGTCTGGCATCATGTACAGACAAAAAAGAATTCCAGACAATAAGAGAACGAATCGATTTATCAGGAAATTGGAACAGTTCATTAGGGAACTGCACATTGCCCGGTACGACGGATGAAAACAAGTTGGGAGACGGCAGGCATCCCACCAATGTAACCTCCCAGTTGACACGGACTTATCCCTACTCCGGCATCGTAGAATATGAAAAAGATGTTGAAATTCCCGTACAGATGGAAGGGAAACGCCTGATACTTTTCATGGAGCGTACAAAACCCAGCACTCTCTGGATAGATGGAGACAGTATAGGCACGTTGGGACATATCTATGCACCTCACTGCTATAGCCTGCCGGCCTTGGCACCCGGCAGCCACCATATAAAGATACGCATTGACAATTCCCCCAGCTCCGTACCAGCCGAAATCCAAAGCTCGCATGCCTGGACCGACGGCACACAAACCAACTGGAACGGTATTCTGGGCGACTTCTACATCGAAGCGACCCCACACACCTATCTCAAGCAGGTACAAGTCTACCCATCTGTAAAGGAGAAAAAGGCCCGCATCCATGTAAACATATACAGCGATTCGGAGCAATCGGGCGTAGTGACCCTTTCTGCCAAGACGTGGAACACCCAACAAGAACACCTGTTACCGGACATGGAAAAACAAGTCGGCTTGAGCAAAGGTGAAAATAAGATAGAACTGACGCTCGACATGGGCAACCGGATGCAGACATGGAGCGAATTCCACCCCACACTTTATGCACTGAACGTGACCCTTGCCACAAACGAGGGTAAAGACAATATAATAACAGATTTCGGTATGCGCGACTTTGCCACCGAAGGTACTCAGTTCACCATAAACGGCTTCAAGACCTTCTTGCGCGGCAAACACGACGCTTGCGTATTCCCACTTACCGGATATGCGCCGATGGATGTAAAGTCCTGGCGAAAAGTTTTTCAAACAGCCAAGAGTTATGGCATCAACTACTACCGTTGCCATTCCTACACCCCGCCCCGCGCCGCTTTTGCCGCTGCCGACATCGAGGGTATCTATTTCCAGGCCGAGTTGCCTTTATGGGGAAGCATTTCACCGGACAACCATCGCCTGAATGACTTCTTGCTGAACGAAGCCTATATGACCCTCGACTACATGGGCAATCACCCCTCATTCACCATGTTGGGACTGGGCAACGAGTTGGGTGGCGACGTTGACCTGATGCGCAATTGGCTGGACGGATTCAGAAAACATGACAACCGCCATCTCTATTCGTTCAGTTCCAACAACTTCCTGGGTTGGGGAGGTGCCATAGACGGTGAAGATTATCTGACAACCTGCCGGGTAGGAGGAGGCGAAGGCTATACAACGCACGTACGCAGTTCATTTGCCTTTGTCGATGCCGAAAAGGGAGGTATCTTGAACAACACCCGTCCCAATACCCGTGCGGATTATACTGCTGCCATAGCGAAATCTCCCCGACCGGTCATCAGTCACGAAACCGGACAGTTCCAAATTTATCCCGACTACAAGGAGTTGGAGAAATACACCGGCGTATTGCATCCATATAACTTGGAGATATTCCGTGACCGGCTCAATGAAAATGGACTGCAGAACCAGATTGACGCATTCCATCAGGCCACCGGCCGGTTTGCCGTCGAATGCTACAAGGCTGATATTGAATACGGCCTGCGCACTGCCGGTTTAGGCGGGTTCCAGATGCTCGACCTTCAAGACTTTCCCGGACAAGGCTCGGCACTGGTAGGCATTCTGGATGCTTTCATGGACAGCAAAGGCATTGTCACTCCCGAAACATTCCGCGGCTTTTGTGCTCCGGTGGTACCGCTGGCGCTTATGGACACCTACTGTTACAGCAACAAAGAAGAGCTGAACATAGGCCTCGCCCTGACAAATTACGAAGAGCAACCATGGTCTGATGCATTATGCTGGCGTCTGGAAAGCCTGAGTGACAGCGTAACTTTTGTTCGCGAAGGCAAAGTCCCCGCCCATGTAGAGCAAGGAAAAGTAATGCAGGTGGGCGAGTTGAAAAGCACCCTTACCGAAATAGACAAGCCTGCCCAATTGCGACTGACACTGACCACCGGGAATTATCATAACTATTATAACTTATGGGTATACCCCGACCGGACACCGGAAAGCGAAGCGGACATCTTCATCTGTCAGTCCTTGGATGACGAGGCGCGAAAGAGACTGAGCCAAGGAGGGAAGATACTGCTTATACCCGACCACAAAGCCATTGAAGAACAGAGTGTAGGTGGACTTTTTACTCCTGACTACTGGAACTATGCCATGTTCAAAAGCATTTCGGAAAACGCCGGCCGCGAAGTTTCGCCGGGCACCCTCTCCTTGCTGATGGACGAGAAACATCCCTTGTTCCGGCAGTTCCCCACCGAGTGCCATAGCAACTGGCAATGGTGGAGCATCGTACGCCATGCCCGTCCCTTTATTCTGAACGCTACACGCCACGAATACAAGCCGCTTATCCAAGTAGTAGACAATGTGGAGCGGAACCACAAGTTAGGCTTGCTGTTCGAATTTGCCGTAGACAACGGTAAGGTATTGGTTTGTATGAGCAACCTCGAAGCAATTCGCCACACTCCGGAAGGAGGTCAGCTGCGCAATGCCATTTTAAACTATATGAAGTCGGCTGAGTTCTCTCCCACCGAGACGCTGACCTCACAGCAGTTGCAGCACATATTAACAACCGAAGTGAGGAAGCAAGACATTGTCGGCGTGAAAAACCAGTCGGATTACGACGTACAGCCGGAATAAATATGAGAAGTTTCATCATAATTCCACTTTTCCTCGGCTGTCCCGTCATTTTTCAGTAGCTTTGCGGACTTTAATACAGCAAGCACCCCATGAAACTTACCCTTATACGCACCGCTCGTGAAACCGGCAAAGAGACATTCAGCACATGGCCCAGCGACACCTTGATGGAGAAGATGAAAACCGAGAACAAAGCCGGACACATATCCGCCTTGCGCAGCCTCATTCCCCACATCACCGGAAGCAACGGACACTACCCCTGCATAGACAAACTGCCACGCATCTGCCCTGCCGCAGAATATGCCCGCAGCAAAGAGGGGGAAAGATACCTGAAAACCTACAACGGACTGGTACAGATTGAAGTCAACCACCTGGCCAATGCCGTGGAAGTGGAGCAAGTAAAGCGCCAGGCGGCCCTGCTGCCGCAAACTTTTGCCGCCTTTTGCGGAAGCAGCGGACGAAGCGTAAAAATATGGGTACTGTTTGCCACCCCCGACGGTTCGCGCCCCAGGCAGGAAGAAAAAATCAGGCTGTTTCATACCGCTGCCTACCGGCTCGCCGTAAACTGTTACCAGCCCCTGCTCCCCTACCCCGTCACACTGAAAGAACCTGCCGTGGAGCAAAGCTGCCGCATGACGCTCGATGACCGTCCCTATTACAATCCGTCTGCCGTCCCTTTCTGTCTGGAACAGCCTTTGTCCGTGCCCGACGAGCCCACCTTCGGCCAACGGAAACAGACCGAAGCAAACCCGCTGATGCGCATTGCCCCCGGCTATCCGGCCTCCCAAACCTTCTCCATCCTCTTCGAAGCCGCCCTGAACCGTACCTTCGAAGAGCTGGAAAACTGGAAACGGGGCGATGACCTACGCCCCCTGCTCTACCTGCTTGCCGGGCATTGCTACAAAGCCGGCATTCCCGAAGAAGAGGCAGTACGTCAAGTCATGATGCACTACTACCGCGAAGCGGATGAACAACTGGTGCGCATGACCCTGCACAACCTCTACCGCGAATGCAAAGGCTTCGGCACCCGCAGCAGCATGACCCGCGACCAAATCACCGCCTTCCGCCTGGAAGAATTCATGAACAGACGCTATGAGTTCCGCTGGAACACCGTGCTGGGAGAATTGGAATTCCGCCAACGGGACTCCATACACTTCCATTTCCGCCCTGCCGACCAGCGGGTAAGAAGCAGTATCGGACAGAATGCCCTGAAAGAAGGAATCAGCGTATGGGACAGAGATGTGGCACGCTACCTCAACTCGGACGCCATTCCCTTGTACAACCCCATCGAAGAATATCTGAACAGCACCGGACATTGGGACGGCAAGGACCGTATCCGCGCATTGGCCGACCTCGTCCCCTGCAACAATCCGTACTGGCGGGAACTCTTCTACCGCTGGTTTCTCAGCATGACGGCGCACTGGCAAAACATCGACCGTCAGCATGGAAACAACACGTCTCCCCTACTGGTCGGAGCCCAAGGCTATCGTAAAAGTACCTTCTGCCGCATCCTGCTGCCACCCGAACTGCGCTTCGGATATACCGACAGTATCGACTTCAAAAGCAAGCAGGACGCAGAGCGGAGCCTCGGCCGCTTTTTCCTGATAAACATCGACGAATTCGACCAAATCAGCGTCAATCAGCAAGGTTTTCTAAAGCATCTGCTGCAGAAACCCGTGGCAAACCTGCGCAAGCCTTACGGCACCGCCATCCAGGAAATAAGACGCTACGCCTCCTTTATAGCCACCAGCAACCAGAAAGACCTGCTGACAGACCCCAGCGGCAGCCGCCGTTTCATCTGCATCGAAGTCACCGGCCCCATCCATACCAATGTCACCATCAACTACCGGCAACTCTACGCACAAGCCATGGATGCCATAGCCAAAGGTGAACGCTACTGGCTGGACGATTCCGACGAAGCCATCTTGAAACAGACCAACCGGGAGTTTGAACAGCCCACACCGTTGGAACAGCTCTTCCTCTGCCACTTCCATCCCGCCGAAAATGAAGAGGAAGGAGACTGGATGACCCCTATGGAGATTCTCTCCTTCTTGCAAACCAAGACCAAAGACCGGCTGTCCATCAATAAAGTGGCTCTGTTCGGACGTGCACTCCACAAACTGGGCATCAGCAGCCGCCGGAAGACAAGAGGAACAGAATATCATGTAGTGAAAAAAGAATAATCCTGCCAATTAATTTGCTTCTACTTTCGGTTTGCGCTATCTTTGCGTTTCAAATCAAGAAGATATGAAAAAAGAAAGTCAAGTGATATTCGACCGGAATGCCGTAGAGTTTGTGACCGTAGCCGCCGAGTTTTGCAAGTTTCTGGAACAAGCGGAAGGGGTGAAACGTTCCGCGTTCGTCGATACCTCCTTAAAAATACTTCCGCTGCTCTACCTGAAGGCCTCCATGCTGCCCGAGTGCGAAACCATAGGAGACGAGGCGCCGGAAACATTCGTCACCGAAGAGACCTATGAGGTACTCCGCATGAACCTCGCCAATATCCTGGCCGAGAAAGACGACTACCTGGACGTATTCGTATCCGACATGAAGTATAGTGACCAGCCCATCACCAGGAACATTTCCGAAGACTTGGCCGACATATACCAGGACATCAAGGACTTTATCTTCGTATTCCAGCTGGGTTTCAACGAGACGATGAACGATTCGCTTGCCATCTGCCAGGAAAACTTCCGCCTCCATTGGGGACAGAAGCTTGTCAACACCCTGCGTGCCCTGCACGAGGTGAAGTATGCGCAAGGCGAGGATGAAGAGGAGGAAACCGCAGACTTTGAATATTAAATTATGGTTATCAAAAGAACAATAGATAAAGAAACAGTGAAAGACCTGCCCAAAGCCGCCTTTCCGGGACAGATACATGTCGTACAGACACCGTGGGAAGCGGAGAAGGCAGTCGCCTATCTGAAGTCCTGCCCGTTGCTGGGCATAGACAGCGAAACCCGTCCATCGTTCACAAAAGGACAGATACACAAGGTGGCCCTGCTGCAGATTTCCTCAGAGGAACATTGCTTTCTGTTCCGCCTCAACCTGACGGGACTGACTCTGCCGGTTATCACATTACTGGAAAACCCAAGTGTAACGAAAGTGGGCCTTTCCTTGCGGGACGACTTCATGATGCTGCACAAACGCGCGCCCTTCGAACAGCATACCTGTATCGAATTGCAGGAATATGTCCGCGCTTTCGGCATCCAGGATAAAAGCCTGCAAAAGATATATGCCATCCTCTTCGGGGAAAAGATTTCGAAAAGCCAGCGCCTTTCCAACTGGGAAGCCGAAACCTTGACCGAACCGCAGAAACTGTATGCCGCCACCGATGCCTGGGCATGCCTCAACATCTACAACAAGCTGCAAGAACTGAAACGGACAGGAGATTTTGAGATAGAAGCCAATAATAATGTGGTAATGTAATGCACATTATCACATTACCACATTAATCACATTATATATATGTACAAAGTATACCTTAAACCCAATAAAGAGGAGTCATTAAAGCGTTTTCACCCGTGGGTGTTTTCCGGCGCCATCGCACATTTCGACGGAGAGCCCGAAGAAGGGGAAGTTGTTGAAATCTACACGTCCAAAAAGGAATTCATAGCCAAAGGGCATTTTCAGATTGGCAGTATCGCCGTACGCGTACTGACCTTCCGTCAAGAAGAAGAAATCAATGCGGACTTCTGGAAACGCAAACTCAGCATAGCATACGACATGCGCCGCAGTATCGGCATAGCCGGAAACCCGACTAACAATACCTATCGCCTGGTACATGGAGAGGGAGACAACCTGCCGGGGCTGGTTATCGACATTTATGCCCGTACCGCAGTGATGCAGGCACATTCTGCCGGTATGCACCTCGACCGCATGGCCATTGCCGATGCCCTTACCGAAGTGATGGGCAGCCAGATTGACAATATCTATTACAAATCGGAGACGACCCTTCCCTTCAAGGCCGACCTCTATCCGGAGAATGGTTTCTTGAAAGGCGGCAGCACGGACAATGTAGCCATGGAGTACGGCCTGAAGTTCCACATCGACTGGCTGAAAGGCCAAAAAACCGGTTTCTTCGTAGACCAACGCGAGAACCGTTCGCTACTGGAACGCTATGCCAAAGGCCGCAGCGTACTGAATATGTTCTGCTATACCGGCGGCTTCTCCGTATATGCCATGCGTGGAGACGCCAAACTGGTGCATTCCGTGGACAGCTCCGCCAAAGCCATCGACTTGACCAACAAGAACATCGAACTGAACTTCCCGGGTGACACCCGCCATGCCGCCTATGCAGAAGATGCCTTCAAATACCTTGACCGCATGGGCGACCAATACGACCTGATAGTTCTTGACCCTCCTGCTTTTGCCAAGCACCGCGATGCTCTGCGCAATGCCCTGCAAGGCTACCGCAAACTCAATGTCAAGGCTTTCGAAAAAATCAAGCCCGGAGGTATTCTTTTCACTTTCTCGTGCTCGCAAGCCGTCAGCAAAGAAAACTTCCGCACCGCCGTGTTCACAGCCGCTGCCATGTCCGGCCGCAGCGTACGCATCCTGCACCAACTGACGCAACCTGCCGACCACCCGGTCAGCATCTATCATCCGGAAGGGGAATACCTGAAAGGACTGGTTCTATATGTAGAATAAAGGAAAAAGCAGGCTTTGTTAGCCTGTTTTTCTTAAATAGAGTTAATAAAAAGCAGAAATACGCCAAAACAGCATGTTATATAACATAAACCGTGTATATTTGCACTGTGTTTTTCATGGTATTAGATTTAAGGTTAATAAAGATTGGGTGTCTGGGATAGATACCCTTCTTTTTTTATAATACATTCCTTCCCAAAACCCATCCCTCATTAATCTCTTTCGTTGAAGAAAAAGCCGTACAGAACTTGTTTTTCTCCTAGTCTCATTGTACATTTGCATCTATTACATAATTCAAAACATAAAAAGCTAATATTATGAGCATCAAATTCCGACTCACTGCCATGCAATTCCTGCAATTCTTCGTTTGGGGAGCATGGCTGATTTCATTAGGTGGTTACATGGGCGGTACGTTACATTTTGAAGGCGGACAAATCGGAGCAATCTTTGCAACCATGGGTATAGCCTCACTGATAATGCCCGGACTGACCGGTATCATCGCCGACAAATGGATAAACGCCGAACGCCTTTATGGCATACTCCACCTCATCGGTGCCGGTGCTCTGATTTATGCTTCAACTGCCACCACATACAACCACATGTACTGGGCCATGCTGCTCAACATGCTTGTTTACATGCCTACACTATCTCTGGCCAACACCGTATCCTACAATGCATTGGAAAAATATAAGATGGATTTGATAAAAGACTTCCCTCCCATCCGTGTATGGGGAACGGTAGGCTTTATCTGTGCCATGTGGGCTGTGGACCTCACCGGGTTCAAGGCAAGTTCGGCACAGCTCTATGTGGCAGCCATATCGGCAGCCATGCTGGGACTTTATGCTTTCACTTTGCCAGCCTGCCCCCCCATGCGCAGCGAAGGAAAAACGATGCTCTCCGCTTTCGGACTGGACGCACTGGTGCTGTTCAAGCGCAAGAAGATGGCTATCTTCTTCTTGTTCTCCATGCTGCTGGGAGCCGCCCTTCAAATAACAAACACATACGGCGACCTTTTCCTGGGTTCGTTTGCTTCCATACCCGAATATGCAGATTCGTTCGGTGTAAAACACTCCGTCATCCTGCTCTCCATCTCGCAAATGAGTGAGACGCTGTTTATCCTTGCCATCCCCTTCTTCCTGAAACATTTCGGAATCAAGCGTGTTATGTTAATAAGTATGTTTGCATGGGTATTCCGTTTCGGGCTCTTTGCCCTCGGAGACCCGGGAAGCGGACTCTGGATGCTCATTCTCTCGATGATTGTCTACGGCATGGCATTTGACTTTTTCAATGTATCGGGCTCGCTGTTTACAGAAATGGAGGCACATCCCAGTATCCGTGCCAGCGCACAAGGCTTGTTCTTCATGATGACGAACGGTGTGGGAGCCATCATCGGAGGTTATGCCAGCGGAGCCGTGGTGGATGCCTTCTCGGTATATGCCGAAGGCGGAGGACTGGTAAGCCGCGACTGGACACCGGTATGGCTTATCTTTGCAGGATATGCTTTAGTCATTGGTCTGCTATTTGGAATGGTGTTCCGCTATAAACATAATCCGGAAAAAATAGAGAAAAACTGATTGAGAGTCAGGTTGATTTAATAGGTATGAATAAGAAAAAGATAGAACTACAAGTACTAAACATTTCCAACAGCCAGGCGCAAGCGGGTGCCTATGCCCTGGTACTGGGTGAAGTGGGTGGCAAACGCCAGCTTCCGATTATTATAGGCGCCACCGAAGCACAAGCTATGGTCATCGAGATGAAAGGTATTGTACCGCCCCGTCCGCTGACCCATAACCTATTTGCTTCCGTTCTTGAGGTGCTGGGTGTAAAACTGATGCGTATTCTTATCTATAAAGTAGACAACGGAGTATTCTACTCCTACCTTTACATGAAAGCCGAAGAGACTATTCTCCGGATTGATGCCCGTACCAGCGATGCCGTCGCCCTGGCATTGCGCATGAATGCTCCTATCTTTGTCTACGAAGAGATTCTCGAAACAGAATGTCTGAAAACCGGCGAAAGCACCACCGACCCTATGGGAGGCAGCGAGCCGGACAAAGACGAACTGTTGCAGGAAGACACAATAGGCATATTGAAAACAGCCCTGCAGAAAGCAATCGAAGAAGAGGATTACGAACGAGCCGCACAGATAAGAGACCAAATCAACCAACTCAAAAACAATTTGTAACATGCACGTATTCTATACTCCCGACATACAGACCCACGCAGAACTGCCCGAAGAGGAAGCAGCACATGCCGTACGGGTCTTACGCCTGCAAGCAGGCGACGAGGTTATGCTGACAGACGGAAAGGGCTGCTTCTATCGCGCTGAAATCAGTACGGCTACCAACAAACGCTGCCTGGTGAATATTCTGGAAACCCTTCCGCAAGCCCCCTTGTGGAAAGGTCATCTGCACATTGCCATGGCACCTACCAAGAACATGGACCGTACAGAGTGGTTTGCCGAGAAAGCGACGGAAATAGGGTTTGATGAACTGACATTCCTGAACTGCCGTTTCTCGGAACGGAAAGTCATCAAGACGGAGCGCATCTCCAAAATTCTGGTTTCTGCCATCAAGCAGTCGCTCAAGGCACGCCTGCCCCAACTGAATGAAATGACAGACTTCAACAAGTTCATCACACAGCCTTTTCCGGGTCAGAAATTCATCGCCCACTGTTATGAAGGCGAAAAACCGCTTTTGAAGGATATGGTACATCCCGGAGAGGACGCTCTCGTACTAATCGGTCCTGAAGGAGACTTCAGCGAAGAGGAAGTCCGGAAGGCGACGGAAAACGGTTTTATCCCCATCAGCTTGGGAAAATCAAGGTTGCGTACAGAGACGGCGGCACTGGTTGCCTGCCACATCCTCAATTTACAGAATCAATGATACTCACTAAAACAAAAACTATATGAAAAAGAACCTATTCTTCCACTTCTCAGTACTGGCAATGCTCATCGTGCTGATAAGCGCTTGTTCGTCCAAAAAGCCAGAATACACCAACGTTATTCCTTCCGATGCCTCGCAAGTCATCGCTGTCAATTTAAAATCATTGGCAGACAAGGCCGGTACCAAAGATAAAGAGACTAAAGAAGCACTGCAAAAGCTGACAGATGCCTTGAAAAGCGATATGAATGCAGCCACTTTCCAACAATTGGAGGCTGTACTGAAAGACCCTGCCAAATCGGGAGTGGACGTCAATGCGCCGATTTATGTCTTCAACGCTCCCTCGTTCCCCTACACCACCATGGTAGCCAAGGTTCAAAGTGAGGATGATTTGCTGAAGCTTCTGGAAGTTACGGAGAAAGAACAGATAATCAGCCATGTGGTAGAAGCGGACGGTTACAGTTTTGCACAAATCAACAAGCGGGCATTGCTCGCTTTCACTCCTACCACGCTTATGGTGGTGAACTACACCGGCACATCGCAACTGGAAAAAGTCAAAGAAGGAATTCTCGCCTTGCTGAAACAGACCGGAGAAAACAGCATCAACAGTAACACCGCTTTCAAGAAAATGCAAAAGCAGGATGGAGACATCAATATGCTCATCTCTCCTTCCAGCCTGCTGAGTGCATACGCCAATCCGCTGAATTACGGAATATCCCACAATATCGACCTGAAAGACTTGAAGATGCTGGGAAGTCTCTCCTTCGAAAAAGGGAAAATAGAACTGAAAGTAGAGAGCTATACCGAGAACACAGAATTGAAAGCACTTTTCGAAAAGCAAATCAAAAGTACTTGTCCCATCGAAAACACGTTCTTGAAGTATTTCCCAAAATCTACCCTGGCGCTATTCAGCATAGGTATCAATGGAGAAGAGTTCTACAATGTGCTGCAAGAGAATGAGCAGTTCCGCAACGATTTCTCCATTACCAAAGCCGCTGAAGTAAAAGACTTGTTCAGTGCTTTCCACAACGACCTGACCATAGGCCTTATCAATGTAACCATGAACAGCAATCCTTCTTTCCTGGCCTATGCCAGCGTAAAGAACGACGCTCCCTTGAAAGCCCTTTATGAGAAAAAGTCCGAACTGGGACTGAAACGCGGCGAAGACATCGTGAAATTGAATGAGAATGAATATGTCTATAAATCACGCGCTATCAACATATTCTTCGGCATACGAGACAAACAGATGTACGCCACCAATGACGAACTGCTGTATAAGAATGCATGCAAGACCGCTGACCCGTCTGCCAAAGAGACGGACTTCGCTTCTAGTCTGAAAGGCAAGCGCACAGCCTTTGTCATCAATGCGGAAGCCGTACTTGACCTGCCCGTTGTAAAAATGCTAGCTGGATTTGGCGGACAAGAGTATAGCACCTATTACTCGCTGCTCGGCAATATCTCGTATCTGGAAGCTGTCGGCAACGAGGACAAGGCAACCGTCACCCTGCAGCTGAAGAACAAGAATGTTAATGCACTGAAACAGATTGTGGACTTTATCAAGCAGTTTGCAGGAATGTAATTTAAGGATTAAGGATTAGAGATTAAGGATTAATACCACTCATGAATAGGATTCACCTACGGCAAACACTACCTCAAGTGTTTGCCGACCGTGATGCCATTACCTCAGACGTATGGCATCGGGACATTACGTTCCACAAAGGGAAACGTTATCTCATAGAAGCCGCTTCGGGCACCGGAAAATCATCGCTTTGCAGCTATGTTTACGGTTACCGCAACGATTATCAGGGAATCATCAACTTTGATGAGCGCAATATCCGTTCACTCTCCGTCAATGACTGGACAGATATACGCAAACACTCCCTCAGCATTCTTTTTCAGGAGTTGCGTATCTTTCCCGAACTTACCGCCATCGAGAACATACAACTGAAGAACCGGCTTACCAACTTCAAAAAAAGGAAAGAAGTCCTTACCCTATTCGAGGCAATCGGCATTGCCGACAAGGTAAACGAAAAAGCCGGGAAGCTATCTTTCGGCCAGCAACAAAGAGTCGCCTTTATCCGCAGCCTCTGCCAGCCTTTCGACTTCATCTTCCTGGACGAACCCATCAGCCATCTGGATGACGAGAACGGAACAATCATGGGCAGGCTGCTGACAGAAGAAGCCAGCCGCCAAGGAGCGGGAATCATAGTGACTTCCATAGGTAAGCATCTGGAACTAGAGTATGACGAAATTTATCAATTATAAATGTGTTAATGTGCTAATATGCCAATGTGCTAATAACCTGCGGCGTGACAGCACAATGTAAATACAGCGCAGCCCATTGGCATATTAGCACATTAACCACATTAGCACATTAAAATAATATGAACCGACTTGTTTGGAAACTTCTCCGCCAGCACATCAGTGTCGGACAGTTGGCAGGCTTTTTCCTCGCCAACCTCTTCGGCATGATGATTGTATTGCTGAGCGTGCAATTCTATCGTGACGTCCTTCCCGTTTTTACGGAAGGGGACAGTTTCATGAAGAAGGATTATATCATTGCTACCAAGAAAATCAGTACTCTGGGCAGCTTTGCCGGGAAAAGCAATACCTTTTCCAAAGATGAGATAAAAGATCTGAAAGCCCAACCTTTCACCAAAGCGGTAGGCGCGTTCACTCCTTCCTTGTTCAAAGTCTCTGCCGGACTCGGTATGCAGGAAGCCGGTATCCGCTTGTCGACAGAGATGTTTTTCGAGTCTGTACCCGACGAATATGTGGATGTCAGTCTGGACAAATGGCATTTTGAAGAAGATATCCGGGTAATTCCCATCATCGTTCCGCGCAATTATCTGAACCTCTATAACTTTGGCTTTGCACAAAGCCGGAGTCTGCCGAAACTCTCCGAAGGTTTGATGAGTCTGGTACAGATGGATATCATGATGCGGGGCAACGGACGTGTGGAACAATATAAAGGCAACATTGTAGGATTCTCCAACCGGCTGAATACCATTCTCGTTCCCCAATCCTTCATGGACTGGGCCAACAAGAATTTTGCACCGGAGAAAGAAGCTGAACCGTCCCGACTTATTGTGGAAGTGAAGAATCCTACCGACACAGCCATCACCGACTATTTCCAGCAAAAGAATTACGAAACCGAAGGCAACAATCTGGATGCCGGAAAGACAACTTATTTCCTGCGCCTCATTACGGCTATCGTCGTGGGCGTAGGATTGTTCATCAGCATTCTGTCATTCTACATCCTGATGCTGAGTATCTTCCTGCTTCTCCAGAAGAATACGGTAAAACTGGAAAACCTGCTGCTGATAGGATATAGCCCGACGCGGGTAGCCACGCCTTATTATATACTGACAGTAGGGCTGAATGTACTGGTACTGTTCCTCTCCATCGGTTGTGTGATATGGGTACGCAGTTACTATATAGAAGTAGTCCAAAACCTCTTCCCGCAACTGGAGAGCGGTTCACTGCTTCCATGTATATTGACCGGTTGCCTATTATTTTTTGCTGTATCACTGCTGAATATTTTGGCAATAGGCAAAAAAATTATCAGTATCTGGAAAGGGGGAAAATAAAGATGGGAAAAATCCATCCAACAGATATAAAGTTCATGGTATTGTTGGTATTATGCCTCAGCATGGCATTTCCCAGCTCTGCCAATAACTTTCTATTCACTACCATTGACACCTCGCACGGTCTGAGTGATAACCAGATACGCTATATCCTCCAACTTCCGGACGGAAGAATGGTATTTACCACCACCCGGAACGTCAATCTGTATGATGGAGCCAACTTCACCTCCCTGCAGCCCACCCCCGAAGATATATATCCGCTGAAACAATACAAGGGCTTCTACCATGTCTATCTGAGCGGCGATTCCCTCTTGTGGATAAAGGATTACCAACGGCTGATGTGCATCAATCTCCATAACGAGCGATACATTGCCAACCTGGACTCCGTCTTTCAACAGAAAGGCATGCAGCATCCCATAGAGGATTTGTTTGCGGACGAACGGGGGCTTGTCTGGGTAATCAGCCATGGCGAGCTGTTACAGCCGGAACTTTCCTTCCGATTGAAACTGCCTGAAGACCGGGGAACGATACAAGACCTGACTGCAGACGACGAATCGCTGTATCTGTTCCATGACACAGGAGAAATCGTATGCTATGATGTAAAAAACGGAAAGCAACAGTATGACATTGCCGCATATCCCCGGACGGAACAAGAGAAGTTCCAAAACACCTCCCTCATACTCAGAGGAAAAAACGGGTTCTATCAACTGCGCAACGGCTCTAAAGGAGGATTTTTCCATTTCGACCTCCATAAGCGAGCATGGGAGAAGCTGATGGAAACAGACTATACCCTCAATACACTGATGATTTCCGCGGATGAGAAAGCATACATCAGCTGCATCCGTGGTTTTTGGATTATCGACCCTAAAAAGGGGACACGCCACTATATGCCCACCTTGAGGACCCGAAAGGGCAACGTCCTTGCCACAGAAATCAGTACGATTTTCCAAGACCAACAAGGGGCTTTATGGCTCGGAACATTCAACAGAGGATTGCTGTACTACCATCCGGCCCTATATAAGCACATCCACATAGACAAGAAGGATTTCCCCCTATCACTTGAAAGAAATACAGCCGTAGCAAACTTTACGGAAGACCGGGACGGCAACATATTCATAAAGGACCGGACAGCTATCTATAAGCTCGACCTGCAGGAAGACGGCAACCGGATACTCATGCCGGTAGAAGCATCCACCCTGCCCAAAGAGCTACAAGGGGAATACGGTTCGGAAGCGGCATTCGTGTCACATGACGGAACGCTCTACTTCGGAGACGCTGACGGATGCAATATCTTTTCTCCCAATCCGGAGCCTCCATCTTCCAGTCTGCCCTATCCACCGGTTTTCACGGCAATCCATGTACATGGAGAACGCATCCTCCCGGGCAGAAGCTATGAAAGCCGGACTATACTACCCGAAAACTCTCCTTATGTGGAAGAAATATCATTGAACCACGACCAGAACTTCCTCACTCTCGAGTTCTCCGCATTGAATTACTTCAACCGCGAGCACACCCATTACCGCTATCAGCTGGAAGGTATCGACGCACAATGGGTAACCGCCGGCAACATGAAGCAGAGCAACGGCATTCTCCAAGCTCCCTATACCAACTTGCCACCGGGAAGCTACACCTTCAAGGTAATGGCCTCTAACGATGGAAAGCATTGGAATGAAGAGCAAACGGCCCGGATAAGCCTGACAGTCCATGCTCCCTGGTGGAAAACCGGCGTTGCATACGTCATCTATATAGTCTTGTCAATCGCCATCATTGCGGCAAGTATCCGCCTCTACATACACCGCACCCGGAAGGAGATGGAACGGAAACACAAAGAAGAAATCCTTTTGCTCCGCATCCGCAACTTGATAGAGCAGTGCAACCGTTATGAAGCGGAACAAAAGAAATCACCGGAAGGAAAAAACATAACTTGTGTACATAGCCATACCGAACCTCACCAAACAGAAAACAAGCAAGACGCATCCGAATCTGTTTTCTTGACAAAAGCTATCGAACTGGTGGAAAAGAACCTGCATGTACCCGGCTACTCCGTAGAGCAGCTAAGCCGCGACTTGTGTATGGAACGCACCGGACTTTACCGGAAACTGGTAGCCATGCTCGACCAGTCCCCCAGCCTCTTCATCCGCAACATCCGCTTGCAACGTGCGGCACAACTCATCCTGGAAGGCAGCCTCAGCATTACGGAAATCGCAGAGCGTACCGGCTTCAGCAGTTCCAGCTATCTCAGCAAATGTTTCCAGGAAATGTACGGCTGCCGTCCCTCGGAATATGCGGAGAAAATGCAGAAATCAACCTGAGTGTTGTTCCGTTTCAACAAGATTGTTGCCACCTAAAGGGGATTCAAGGCTACTTTTGCAGCATAATTTTAAAAGAACCATGAAAATGAATTTTATGAAAAGAGCCGGCTTCGTGCTGACTTGTGCAACCATGCTTGCAAACTTGTGTGCCGCCCAGAACACAGAGCGCACACCTCAAGGAATGAAATGCACCACACAAGGAATGGACATCCGTGTGGAATTCTATTCGCCTTCCATTGTGCGGGTTTACAAAACTCCCGAAGGCAAACCCTACAACAAAGAAAGTCTGGTAGTGGTCAAATCACCCGAAACGGTCAAAGTGGACTTTTCGGAGGAAGCAGGACAAACCGTGCTGAAATCTTCCATATTGAAAATTTTTGTCAATCCGGCAACCGGAGGCATCAGTTTCCATACCATCGCCGGCAATGAGCTGCTGAAAGACAAGGACTACGGCACCTCTTTTGCCGATAAGAATGATGCCGGCACTCCCTCCTATCAAGTAAGGGGCTCTTTCCTATTGGATAAAGACGAACCCATCTACGGAGTAGGACAAGTGATGGACGGCAAATTCAACCGCCGCAACTCCATGCACCACATGCAGAACGAGAACATGTTCACCTATTCTCCTTATTTCATGTCGCCTGTGAAAGGCTATGCCGTATATTGGGACAACTACTCCATTTCAGAATTCATGGATACTCCGCAGGAACTCGCTTTCCAGAGCCTGGGACACTGTGCGGACTATTATTTCATGTATGGCGGAAACGCCGACGGCATCATCGCCCAGGTGCGCGACTTGACGGGACACTCCCCCATGCTTCCGTTGTGGGCCTATGGTTTCTTCCAAAGCAAGGAGCGCTATCATACGCAGGAAGAAAGCCTGAATGTCTTGAAGAAGTATCGCGAACTACAAATTCCCATTGACTGTATGATTCAAGACTGGCGCTACTGGCCCGAATATCAGAAGACGGACAGTGCGTGGAACTCACACAGCTTTGACCCTGAACGCTTTCCCAACCCCAAGAAGTGGGCCGACGAAATACACAAGCTGAATGCCAAGCTGATGATTGTGGCATGGCCCGGTTTTGGCACCCACACAGAGCAACGCAAGGAGCTGGATGCCAAAGGCATGATTATCAATTTTGATACCTGGCCTCCACAAAGTGGCGCACGCCCCTACGACGTCTACAATCCCGAAGCAAGGGATATTTATTGGAAATATCTGAATAAAGGCATTTTCAGTTACATCGGCAACGACGGCTGGTGGCTCGATTCTACAGAGCCCGACCATATCAACCGACAAGAATCGGACTATGACCTCCCCACTCACTTGGGATCTTACCGAAGTGTAAAGAACGCCTACTCACTGATGCACAACAGCGGAATAGCCTCGCATCAAAAGGCTTTGAGCAAAGACAAACGCGTTGTCATCCTAACCCGTTCCGGATTTATCGGACAACAACGTTACGGCTGCAACACCTGGAGTGGTGACGTGACCTCCACTTGGGACATGCTGGAGAAACAGATTCCTGCCGCACTGAACTACACCTTAATGGGCATTCCGAACTGGAACAGTGACATAGGCGGCTTCTTTGCCGGACGCTGGAACAAGGAGGGAGGAGCCAAGAACCCCAAATACCAGGAACTGTATGTACGCTGGATGCAGTTCGGCACTTTCTGCCCGATGATGCGTTCACATGGTACGGAGTTGCCCCGTGAAATCTGGAACTTCGGCAAGCGTGGCGAGTGGTGTTTCGATGCCCAGGAGAAGATGATTAATCTGCGCTATCACCTTCTGCCCTACATTTACAGCACTTCCTGGGATGTGTCCCACAATGACGGTACATTCATGCGTCCTTTAGTGATGGATTTTGCAGCGGACTCTAAAACACATGAAGTTGGCGGCGAATTTCTTTTCGGACGCTCCCTACTGGTAGCACCGGTCACCCGACCGGAAGTGACGGAATGGCCGGTTTACCTCCCTCAAGGCGCAGACTGGTGGGACTTCTGGAGTAACGAAAAACAGCAGGGCGGACAGACCTTGAACCGCAGTGTATCGAAAGAGATTCTGCCCGTCTATGTAAAAGCCGGCAGTATCCTGCCGTTCGGTCCCAAAGTACAGTATTCCACCGAAAAGAATTGGGACAATCTGGAGATACGCATCTATCCGGGTGCCGACGGCACATTCACCCTCTACGAGGACGAAAATGACAACTACAACTACGAAAAAGGAGCTTATTCCATCATCCGCTTCCATTGGGACGACAAGGCCCGTCGTCTGACAATAGAAGAGCGAGAAGGTAGTTTTCCGGGTATGCTGAAAAGCCGCAAGTTCAAGGTTGTCCTGGTCGGTCAGGACTCCGGTACGGGAGACCGGCCGATGAAAGGTGGAAAAACAATAAGCTATGCAGGAAAGAAAAAGAGTATAAAGCTGTAACAGTAAAAAGGAGGAACGTGTCAAAACTACCTTACTATTTTTTAGGCGCGGATTACGCAAATTTCAAGAATTCAATTTGCATAGTCCGCGTTATTCCGCGTAATCCGCGCCCAATATTACAGCATAATGAAGTGGTCATATACTTTGCTAAAAAGGAAACAGCAACGGCAACACAAATACCATCACCACTCCCATAATAAACTGCAACGGGAGCCCCACTTTTATATAATCCATGAATGTATATTGTCCTGCCGGCATCACCAGTGCATTGGGCGGTGTAGAGAACGGAGAAGCGAAACACATGCTTGCCGCAACCGTCACGGCAAACAAGAACGGAACGGGACTTACTCCAATCTGAATCGCACTTTGAAGAGCAATAGGGGCCATCAGCACTGCCGTCACCGTATTGCTGATGAACATGGTCATCAATGAAGTGGTGAAATAGATACCTGCCATCAACACAATAGGACCATAACTGCCCAATCCGCTCACAAGACTGTTGGATATATATTCCGAGGCACCGGTTTTTTCGAGTGCAAGAGACATGGGGAGCATGGCTGCAAAGAGTACAATTGTTTCCCAGTTTATCGTTTTATAGGCGGCTTCCACATTCCTGAAACATCCCGTCAGCACCATCAGCAAGCCGGCAATCATCACCGCTGTCACCGGGGCCACGGGAATAAAGTCGAAGACCATCATGGCAACCATCAGCACCATGATAGCGGCAGCTATGGGCGCTTTATAATCCAGCGTCACTTTGGCGGCTTCTGCCAAAGGCTGCCCCAATACCACCCAATCGGAATCTTCCCTGCTTATCCGTGCGATGTCCTGCCACGCACCCTGCACCAGCAAAACATCGCCACTATGCATACGCTCACGTCCCAATTCACGTAATATATATTCCTTCTTACGACGGATGCCCAATACATTTACATTAAATTTATCACGGAACCCCGCTTCCTTCACCGTCCGGTTCACGATATTGGAAGAAGGCATCAACACGATTTCGGCAATTCCAATATCATAAAAGTCAAGGGACTTGTCGGCTTTGGAGGCTTCTTCAGTGGTATGCCCGTCGAGCATTTCCATTAAAAAGTCTTCAGCAAAACGATTTACGTTCGACACCTCTCCCGTAATGTAAAGCACGTCGCCCACCCAAATAGTCGTATCGGGTGATGCCAATTTCTGGGTAATAGTTTTCAGGAATCTATGTTGGGAAGAGTCTACACGCCGTACTTCAATGATATTCAGACCATACTTGCGGCGTACATCCAGGTCTATGATGGTTTTTCCTATCAGACGGGAATCATTGACAGCCCTCAAACGGAACAGGTTGCTGGAAAGTCCGTACTCCTGTACCAGTTGGTCCAATGATTTACCCGACAATGTTCCGTCATTCTTTTTGCCTTTCTTGGAGAGAAACCATTTGGTCAGAGGCATTAAAACCAAAGTTCCCACTATCACGCACACAATGCCCACCGGCAAGAAGGAGAAGAAAGACAGCGGTTCAAAGCCCGCTCCCGTCAATGTATTCTGAATGACCAAGTTAGGAGGCGTACCGATAAGTGTCATCATACCGCCCATACTGCTGGCAAAAGCCAAAGGCATCAATAGACGGCTAGGATTCATTCCGGCACTCAGTGCCAAGCTCACCACGATAGGCAGCATCAAAGCCACCGTTCCCGTATTGCTCACAAAAGCACCAATGGCAGAGGTAACCAGCATAACCAGCAAGAAGAGTTTCAGCTCGCTTTTGCCTGCCAGCTTTAAAATGCGCGAACTTATCATTTTAGCCAGCCCGGTCTGAAAAATGGCGCCGCCCACAACGAACAAGCCCACCATCATAATCACCACCGAGTTGGAGAAGCCGGAAAGGGCCTCTTCAGGAGTAAGAATCTGAAATATCAATAAACCAATCAGCGCACAAAGCGCCACAATGTCCGAACGGACTTTGCCTGCTACAAAAAAGGCAGCGGAGAGAACAAGGATAATAAGGGTAATCAGCATAAATATGTATATTAAGAATGCACAAATATACTTATTTACGCATGATCACACAACCCCTTACTACCTCAAATTACTGATTCAGAACTCGAATTTTTCCAACTTCATGGCAGCCAGCCCCTGGATTTTGGGCACCAGGGCCACAAAATGGTCTGCTTTTTCATGGGCAGACAATGACTCTGCATCTTTCCATGTTTCACAAATCATAAGAACATCGCTGCGAGTGGCGCTCTCAAACACATCATAAGCAATGCATCCATTGTCCTTCAAGGAATATGCGACCAGTTCTTTGGCAGATTCCAATACTGCGGCACGGTTCTCCGCACTTACCTGAATAAAAACATTTAATCTAATCATACTTGTATAAATTTTAAGTGCATCGCAAATTTAAGCAGAATAAATATCTCCACCAACAAAAGTAAATTGTTATTAATTCCTTTCCCGCCGGATGAACCAATCTTTGGCAAGTATGTTGTCTCATCAGAATTGATTCTAACTTTAACTATTAAAAACTGACTTGATTATGAAATGTAAAGATTCTAATTTCTGGATCGGACTGGGAATAGGTTCGGTTGCCGGTGCATTGGCCTACCACTTCTCCCGTACGGAGAAAGCTAAAAAGCTGGAAGATGCCATATGCCGTGCCATCCACAAAGCAAATGGCGAAGCCAAGGAGTTCATCAACACTGCTGAAGAAGAAGCATTGCACGTTGGCACCAAAGTAGCAGACAAGATGGCCCATGAGGCCCATGAGGCCGCAGAGAAAGCTGACAATCTGAAAAACAAGGTTCACAATTTTGCCGATGCTAAGAAATAAAACAAGCACTTGGAAACTTCTGAAGGGGTGTGTCAAAATTCACCACAGATTACACGGATTAACACAGAATGAGCTTAATCTACTGATAATCAAAGATGCTTATCTGTGCAAATCTGTGTAATCTGTGGTGAATACCAGTTTCGACACACCCTCTTTGCATATCGACCCATCAGTTCTGCAGACTGCGCCGATTCAAAATATCATTCATATGCTCCAATGCCCATCCTACCAAAGATTCAATATGCGGCATCAGGCTACATCCGGTTTCTGTAAGGTTATACTCCACACGGGGAGGAACTTCCGCATAGACTTTCCTGACAATCAGCCCGTCCGTCTCCAATGAGCGCAATGTAACCGTCAGCATCCGCTGGGAAATATCCCCTATGGTTTTCTGTATATCGCAAAAGCGCATCGTTCCATTCGCTTTCAGTGTGACCAGCACAAGCATTGTCCATTTGTCTCCCAACCTGCTCAGTACATCCCGTACCGGACAAGCATCCATACGATGAAAATTTTCCATTCCTTTATTTTACCAATCAGTTCAACCTCAGCAATGGCGGCTCTATGCTTAGTGTCCGGCATTACACCACAAAAGTAATAAACTTACTCAAAATAACTATCGTTTCATACAATAATTAAAACATTCTTTATACTCGTAAATGCATCCGCCTCATCCGGATTATTTGTATTTTTGCAACATCGTTTCCTATTCATATGTAACTGCAAGACTCTTATGAACGTAAAAATAGAAGAAAGCTGGAGAAAACACCTGCAAGAGGAGTTTGACAAACCTTATTTTGAGAAGCTGGTAGCATTTGTAAAAAGTGAGTATGGACATGCCAACGTGCTACCTCCCGGCCATCAGATTTTCCACGTCTTCAACTCTTGCCCGTTCGAGAAAGTGAAAGTCGTCATACTCGGACAAGACCCTTATCCTAATCCCGGTCAGTATTATGGAGTCTGCTTTTCCGTACCGAAAGGAATAGCCATTCCCGGTTCTCTGGCAAACATATTCAAGGAAATACATCAGGACTTGGGAAAGCCCATTCCGACTTCCGGAAATCTGGACCGTTGGGTAGCGCAAGGCGTGTTTCCTATGAATTCCGTCCTCACAGTACGTGCCCACGAAACCGGCTCGCACCGGAACATGGGATGGGAAATCTTCACAGACGCTGTTATCAAGAAACTGAGTGATGAACGGGAGAATCTTGTATTCATGCTTTGGGGAGCGTACGCCAAAGAAAAAGCCGCTTTAATCAATAGCAGCAGGCACTTGATTCTGACTACCGTCCATCCGTCCCCACGTTCTGCCGAATACGGATTCTTCGGTTGCAGGCACTTCAGTAAAGCCAACGATTTCTTACGGAGCAGAGGGATACAAGAAATTGACTGGTAACACGCTACAATACTCCGCTGACTCCGCTTCCAAACAAAGCAAAGTCCCCCAGGCACGGGTCATCCGGAAAGGCCTCTGCCAGAGCTTCAGTAATCCGGCGGGCATTCTTCAAAGAAAATGTTTCTGTCTCGGTGAGTCCCAAAGCATAGGCCACACGGCAGACATGCGTGTCCAAAGGCACAATCAGGTCCCTGCAATCAAATCTCTCCCAAATACCAAAATCCACTTCCGGACCTTTCCTTATCATCCAGCGCAAAAACATGTTCAGTTTCTTTTGGGGGCTCTTTGCCGAGACTTCCAAAAATGCACATAACCTTTCCATCGGATTACCGGCATACGTACATAAGGCATCCTCCAGACTGTCAAAAGCAGAATAGGCAGCATGCAAACGCCTGAAATAGGAATGAAAGTCAGCATAAGAAAGCATTCGGTAAAAACTGCTTCTGTCCGTAGCAGGGAAGTCATTCTTCCATCGGCAGGACAACACGTATTGATGAGGTGATACCCCCATCAACCTATGCAACTCATCAGCCTTTTTCAATATCTGCTTACGGTTGCCGAAACTCATGATGGCAGTCAGCAGCCCACTGATTTCAATATCCTGCTTCCGTTCATAGCGATGTGGAAACTGTACGGGGTCGTTCTGAATGAAGCCGGCGCAATGATAGGCCGCCGCCCACTCCCAAAGTTGTCTTTTAATCTCCTCGGTCATCTGCAAGCATTTGTTTTTTCATCTGAAATGCAAAGATATTGCAAATCGAATGCAAAACTTTCATGCTTGCACGAAAAAGTTGTGCCGGGATATAGCTTATCTTATTTAAAGATATTGCATTTATAGCAACATCGGACAAGTAACCTATTTCTTTTCCTCCTATTTTTGCAACATGAAAAAGCCCAATAGAACCATGCAACAGAAAAAGACAACCCAGGAGGAATACCAAAAGTGCGTGAACGCAGTAGTGGATTATATAAATCTGCACCTCGGAGAAGAAATTGACCTGAAATCTTTGGCCAGGATTTCCCATTTCTCTCCCTTCTACTTCCACCGCATCATGAAAGCTTTCCTGGGTGAACCCGTCGGTACGTTCATTGTCCGGACGCGTACCGAAGCCGCTGCCCGGTTGCTTCGTTACTCGGACATGCCGATAGCGGACATAGCCTACCGTATAGGCTACTCTTCGCCCTCGTCACTGTCAAAAGTATTCAAGCAGTTCTATGGCATTTCACCATTAGAGTATCGTAACAATAAAAACTTTGTAATTATGAAACCAGCCATTATTCGTCCGGAACTGGAACTGAAACACGAAATCAAAGAAGTTCCTGCCCGAAATGTAATTTACATCCGCCTCTTTGGCGACTATAAACTGAACGACTATTGCAGCGCATGGATGCGCCTTTGCCAGTTCATCCAGGAAGAAAAACTGCCTATGGGAGAAGTGATGCCCTACTGTATCTATCACGATGACCCCAAAGTGACGCCCGCTGAAAAGCTGCGTACCGATGTATGTATAGTCCTACCCTCATCTACAACGGCCAAAGGAGACATAGGATTTAAACAGCTCGCGGCAGGCCGCTATGCCATATTCCTATACAAAGGCCCATATGAACATCTGCAGGCCGTATACGATACCATCTACGGGAAATATATCCCCGAAATGGAATGTAGCTTACGGGATGAGTCCAGTGCGGAACGTTACCTGAACAACCCCGCAGATACGGCGCCGGAGGAACTGTTGACAGAAATTTATATTCCGGTAGAGTAGGCAAACCGTTCTGCCGGAGCTATCAGACTTTCTCCCCGGAAGAGTTTAGGAGCCGGACAGCGAACAAGTATTCGTTCCTCCATGGAGTAAAAATCGTTCCACCATGGTGGAACGATTTTTACTCCGCGGTGGAATGATTTTTACCTCATGATGGAACGAATAAATATCAGGCAAGCCGGTCGATACTATATTAGATACCCATATCTATACTGTATTGTAAAAAAGGGACACTCCCTTGTCTGTATGCTTGTTTTTATTCATTAATTTTGCACGACGCAATGCGAATCAAGCAATTGACGCAAACAGATAATTTTAAAATCTCCATTAAAATCAAGATAAAAAATGCAAAATGTTTCCATAAAAGGGTTTATATATGCGGCTCTCTCCTCTGCCACCTTCGGGCTGGCTCCTTTCTTCACCATTTCATTACTCCTTGCGGGCTTCTCCTCTTTCGAAGTATTGGCCTACCGATGGGGAATAGCTTCACTTACCTTGGTCGTTTTCGGCATTATGCTGGGCGAGACATTCCGCATCAGCAGGAAAGACTGGGGAACGGTGTTCATCCTCAGCCTGCTCCGAGCAGCTACCTCCTTCAGTCTGGTCATCGCCTATCAGAACATATCCAGCGGAGTGGCATCCACCATTCATTTCATGTATCCGCTGGCCGTGGCACTGGCCATGATGGGCTTTTTCGGAGAAAAGAGGTCATTCGCCATTCTGTTTGCCGTGTTGGTGTCACTAAGCGGAGCTGGACTTTTGTCATCCGGCAAAATAGACTTTGAAGGAGGAAACACGACCATCGGGCTGATTGCTGCCGGTCTGTCCGTATTCTTTTATGGAGGATATATCGTAGGAGTAAGGAAGAGCCGTGCCGTGCAGATTCCCTCCACTGCATTGACATGCTACGTAATGGGGCTGGGAGCCTTGTTCTTTATTATAGGAGGATATCTGACCGGAGGCATCCGGCTGGCCAATGATACCTACACATGGCTGAATATTCTCGGACTGGCGCTGCCGGCAACAGCTATATCCAACATCACCCTGGTAAAAGCCATTAAATACATAGGGCCTACACTGACTTCCATTTTCGGGGCCTTGGAACCTCTGACAGCCGTAGTTATCGGTTGCCTGATATTCAATGAAAGCTTCACACCGGCCAGCGCCATCGGCATGGCGCTGATAATAACGGCCGTTACAGTCGTGGTGGTACACGAAAAGAAAAAGGAGAGTGAGAGTTGATTGTCCTTATTTCGCCTTTTTATAATCCGTGATGAAACCCTCCATCATCCACTTGGCCAAGGCCTGGCGGTTCGAACTGATTACAAAACGGCGCTGGTCAAAAGTGTTCTGGATATTTCCCAATTCCACGAATACGGAAGCGGGAGAAGTATTGGCTAACACATAAAGATTGCGTGCGCTGACAGTTCCGGTAAACCCACGGTTGGGCTGGTGCTTGTCATATTTCGATTCGAAAGTTTTCTTCATGGTCTTAGCCAGACGCTTGCTGTCGGGCTTGCTTTTAGAGTGGTAAAAGAACACATCGGTCTGATGGCTCTTACTGCGACTGTCCACATGAAGAAAAATGGCACGGCAATATTTATAGTTCTTGCGGTCCTTCTTGTAAAACTCATTGATTTTGGCGCAACGTTGCCGGAGACGTGCCACTTGGTTCAAGGGTATGGGAGCTCCCATGCACGTCTCACGTTTGCTGTTGGAAAGGTACTTGTCATCACGGATTCCGTCTTTAGCATCCTGGATAATGATACGGACTTCCGCCCCCTCTTGCATCAAGTTACGGGCAAGGCGCAAAGCCACATCATACGCATACTCATCTTCATGCAGTTCTATTTTGCCGATTCTGCCGATAGCTCCGGGGTCGGGGCCTCCATGCCCGCTCACTACATAAAAACAAGCGCCCTGCAAACGGTTGGATGTCACTTTTACACTGGCAAGCGCTTTCCCGAACAAAGGTTCATTGATTGTCTTCTTCCCATTGCCAACCGGCTTTGATAATGGGGGCAGTACATACTTCACTCCCAGCCGCAATTCCTCCTTCCCTTTAAGAAGTTTCTTGTTCAGCTCCAAAAACTCCTTATAATAGGCTCTCCCCGGGCGCTTGTTACGTTCCAGGAAAACAGAGATTCCTTCTCCACGTCTCGGACTATCCCGCTCTTCCTGAGCCGAAGCATTAAAAGCAAACAAAGTACAAAAGAGGATGGTCAGTAAACAAAATATGCGTTTCATATTCCAATTATTCATCATTTATTCGGTTCGCTACAAATTTCCAGCCGCTAATTTATAGCATTTTACCATACTTAAGCACAAAATTATAATTTTTTCCCTACTTTTGCGACAACTTACGCGATAATAGATAAGAAACTTTTAAAACAGATAACATTATGGCAAAGCAATTCAAGCCGGAGACGCTGTGCGTACAAGCCGGATGGACTCCTAAAAAGGGCGAGCCCCGTGTACTCCCCATCTATCAAAGTACAACTTTCAAATATGATACCAGCGAACAGATGGCACGCTTGTTCGACCTTGAAGACAGCGGCTATTTCTATACCCGCCTGCAGAACCCTACGAACGATGCTGTAGCCGCCAAGATTGCCGCCCTCGAAGGTGGTGTGGCCGCTATGCTGACATCCAGCGGACAAGCAGCCAACTTCTATGCCATTTTCAATATCTGCCAGGCAGGAGACCATTTTGTTTGCTCCTCTACCATCTATGGCGGAACATTCAACCTCTTCGGAGTAACTTTGAAGAAATTGGGCATCGACGTCACTTTCGTCAACCCGGATGCCAGCGAGGAAGAAATTTCCGCTGCTTTCCGCCCCAATACCAAGGCCCTATTCGGCGAAACCATCTCCAACCCTACGCTCGAAGTGCTCGATATAGAGAAGTTTGCCCGCATTGCCCACAGCCACGGCGTGCCCTTGATTGTGGACAACACCTTCCCTACCCCTATCAACTGCCGCCCGTTTGAGTGGGGTGCCGACATCGTAGTACACTCTACCACCAAATACATGGACGGACATGCCACCAGCGTAGGTGGAGCCATTGTAGACAGCGGTAACTTCGATTGGGATGCACACGCCGACAAATTCCCCGGACTGTGCACACCGGACGAGTCTTACCACGGACTGACTTATACGAAAGCCTTCGGCAAAATGGCTTACATCACCAAGGCTACAGCCCAACTGATGCGCGACCTGGGCAGCATCCAGTCTCCACAAAACGCATTCCTACTGAACCTGGGTCTGGAAACACTGCACCTGCGTATGCCCCAACATTGCAAGAATGCACAAGCGGTAGCCGAGTATCTTGCCCAGAACGACAAAGTGGCTTGGGTGAATTATTGTGGTCTGCCGGGCGACAAATACTACGAGCAGGCACAGAAGTACATGCCGAACGGCTCTTGCGGCGTTGTCACCTTCGGCTTGAAGGGCGGACGGGAAGAGTCTATCAAGTTTATGGATTCACTGAAACTGGCGGCCATCGTGACTCATGTGGCCGATGCACGTACTTGCGTGCTGCACCCAGCCAGCCATACACACCGCCAGTTGACAGACGAGCAGCTGATGGAGGCAGGTGTACGCCCCGACCTGATTCGCTTCTCGGTAGGTATAGAGAATGCAGAGGATATTATTGCCGACATCGAACAAGCGCTGAACGCCTAAAGGAATAAACAAAAGGGAGTGCATTTTCGGACAATGCACTCCCTTTTCATTTCAATATTCTCTATTACTCAACATTCAATATAATCGTCAAACTTTCCTTGCCTTGGTAGAAGGTCTTTGCTTTCACTACCAGGGAACCACACTTCACCGGTTCTTTCCATAAGGTTGACTGGGCAGTAGGTTCCGAACCATCAGTTGTGTAACGTACTTCAGCACCATCAATGGCCACATTAGCATACAGATTTCCATCTTTTACCAATAATCCCGGCTGAGGCAAGCGGAAGTTAATCCCATTCTTTGCCCAATAAGGCATTTCACTCTTGCTGATTTTCTCATAATAAAGTGCCAAAGCCTGATTGAAAGCCTGCTGCTCCCGCATGCCGGACAGGTTTTCCCATACCGGATGAGCATTCCAGCCACGTTCTGCCAGCCCTAATATTTTGGGGAAAAGAAGATATTCCACGCCATCAAAACTACGGATAGTTTCGGCAAACAATTGCCCTTGTACACCCATAATATGCTTCTTGCCTATCTCTGTCAAAGCAGTCTTCCCCTTTTCCGCATTATCCAAATCAATGGGATTGCCTGCCATATCCACACGCAGTGAACGATAAATGCTGAAAGGAAGCATAGAGAAAGAGACAGACTCATCCACATAACCTCCCCAATCGAGTCCACGCTCGTCCGGATGACCATTGTAAGCCATATCCATATAGAAATTGCCCACGTTGCAAAGGATGACCGGGTAACCGTTATTGGCTGTCTGATAAACCACTTCATCAGAGCCCGGTACAGTATTCCAGCAATACACACCGGCAGCCTGGCCCCTCAACTGTTGATGAGCCTCTTCGGTATGCCCCAAAGCAACTTCCTGCCAACCACTGAATTTCAGTCCGTTCTTCTGCATCACATCCGCCATTTGCGTAATGAAATACTCTGACAAACCATGAGCTTTCGTCATGCCTTTTTCCTTCATCAGTTCCTGGCATTTCGGGGAGCCCATCCACACACCGCGAGGCACTTCGTCACCACCCAAATGCACTGTGTACAGTGAAAGACCAGCTTCCTGATACATCGCATTAAGTTCCTGAATCACCTTCTCCATAAAACGGTAAGTAGAAGGCAAGGCGACATTCATCACATTGTCCGTATAATATTGTACAGAAACATAACGTGAAGTATCTTCCGGTTCACTCAACATATATTCTGTAGCTTTCCCCGGATCAGTTTCAAAATATTTGTTATAGCGTGCCTTCATGGAGACAATGGCAGCGCGGGCATGCCCCGGAGATTCTATTTCCGGAACAATGCGGACATGTCTTTCGGCAGCATACTTCAGCAAATCAATAAATTCCTCGCGGCTATAATATCCATTGCCTACAGTCTTTGCATCAGGGTCATAGCCACCGTCATAACATGGGTAGAGGCACTGGCTTTCGTCAGTGGTATGCCCGCGACGGCTACCCACAGCAGTCAGTTCCTCCAAACCGGGAATCTCCAAACGCCAGGCTTCATCATCACAAAAATGGAAATGCAGGACATTCAATTTATAAGATGCAAAAATATCCACCAGTTTCTTCAAGTTCTCCGGAGCGGTGAAATTACGGGCAATATCTATCATTTGTCCACGATATGCCAAGTCCGGATAATCCCGAATGGAGACTGCCTCCAGCAAATAAGGTGTCTGCTTGCCCTTCAACATTGACAAAAGTGTCTGTGTACCATTAAAAATGCCATGAGGAGTGGCAGCACTGATTTTTATCAGGTTGTCACCTATATTGATAGTATAATATTCATCATTTACGGCCTCCTTCCTATCAAGCAGTTCTTCCAGCACAATCTTCACGGAAGCATTTCCGACAACTTCCAAACCATACAAACCAGTCAGTTTCTCTTTCAGCAACTTGGCTTCACCGGCAAAGTTCTCCGGAAATGCCAAAGCTACCTTACCTTCCAATACGACATTATCGCCTTCAATGGCTACCACTTTCTTTACAGACGGAAGAATGTCTGACTGCACCAAAGCAGGAGCACCAGCCAAGCGAAGATTGGATTCATAAATCTTAGTCGCATCCGGATAGCCGCTCATTGACTCGGGAGAAGGAAGCGGCAGCGCCTTCAAAGCCACGGGCAACGGACTGCCCTCTTTACCATCCACAGTCTCCACCCAATAAGTTCCTTCCGGTACATGGGAGTTCCGGTCCAGCTTGTAAGTGCAAAGGAAAGTAATCCGCATGGAATCACCGGGAGCCAGCGAAGCAAATTCGTCTGTCGGATACATTTTGAAAAAATTACCGTTCACTACCTCTACCTTCACTTCAGAGGCTCCTTCCTGCTTCACCCCTCGGGGAAGCTGTGAATAGTAAATCGTCCAGTTCTTTTTTAGAGGTTTTTGAGAGATATTCTTGAGAATAAAGGTATTCTCATAATATCCGGGTTCGATGTCACTTGCACCCATTTCCCAGGTCAGAGCAACCGGTGCCTTAGGTTCATTACTCGTTTTACATCCAGCAAATAGTGCCATTACACAAAATAATAATCCTGCCAGAGGAAGTTTCAAAATTCTCATGCAACTCATGTGTTAAGTTAATAAATGGGGGTAATTTCTAAAATCTGATGCCAAAAATAAGCATTTTAAGCTAATTAACTGATAAAAGTAATAGATTTTATTGACAGCGAGCTACAATTTAGAACTTTTATACCTACATTTGCAGCCAAATTATAACCAATTTAACTATTCTACCATGGCTAAAATAACCAAAGAAGCAGCCTTGCTCTACCATTCGCAAGGCAAACCGGGTAAGATTGAAGTAGTACCCACCAAGCCTTACAGTACACAAACCGATCTTTCTCTCGCCTACTCTCCGGGCGTTGCAGAACCGTGCCTCGAAATTGAGAAAAACCCGCAAGATGCATATAAATATACAGCAAAAGGCAATCTGGTAGCTGTCATCTCCAACGGAACCGCCGTGCTCGGCCTGGGCGATATTGGCGCCCTCAGCGGCAAACCCGTCATGGAGGGTAAAGGTCTGTTGTTCAAAATTTATGCAGGTATCGACGTATTCGACATCGAAGTAAATGAAAAAGACCCCGACAAGTTCATCGAAGCTGTCAAGGCTATTGCCCCAACATTCGGAGGTATCAACTTGGAAGACATCAAAGCACCCGAATGTTTCGAAATAGAACGCCGCCTGAAAGAGGAATTGGACATCCCCGTGATGCACGACGACCAGCACGGCACCGCCATCATCTCCAGCGCAGGATTGCTGAACGCCCTGGAAGTGGCAGGCAAGAAGATAGAGGAAGTGAAAATCGTCGTAAACGGTGCCGGGGCTTCCGCCACCTCATGCACCAAACTGTATGAAGCGCTCGGCGCACGCCGTGAAAATATCCTAATGCTGGACAGTAAGGGAGTCATCACCAGCGACCGCGAGAATCTGACCGAGCAGAAACGTTACTTTGCCACCGACCGTCGCGATGTACATACTCTGGCAGAAGCCATCAAAGGCGCCGATGTATTCCTCGGACTGTCAAAAGGTAATGTGTTGACCCAGGACATGGTTCGCAGCATGGCAGACCATCCCATCGTGTTTGCCCTTGCCAACCCTACTCCGGAAATCTCTTACGAAGACGCCATGGCAGCACGTCCGGACGTACTGATGTCCACCGGTCGTTCCGACTATCCTAACCAGATTAATAATGTAATCGGTTTCCCCTACATCTTCCGCGGTGCCCTCGACACGCAGGCAAAAGCCATCAACGAAGCAATGAAAATTGCTGCCGTACACGCCATTGCCAACCTTGCCAAGCAGCCCGTGCCCGATGTTGTGAATGAAGCATACCATGTAAACAACTTCACCTTCGGTCCCGAATACTTCATCCCGAAACCGGTTGACCCGCGCCTCATCACCGAAGTGTCCTGCGCTGTGGCCAAAGCTGCCATGGAAAGCGGTGTAGCTCGCAAAGACATCGAAGACTGGGATGCCTACCGCCTGCAACTGCGCGAGCTGATGGGTTACGAAAGCAAACTGACCCGCCAACTCTACGACACCGCCCGCCGCAACCCACAACGTGTGGTATTTGCCGAAGGCATCCACCCCAATATGCTGAAAGCTGCTGTGGAAGCCAAGGCTGAAGGTATCTGCCATCCTATTATATTGGGCAACGACGAAGCCATCGAGAAGCTGGCAAAAGAACTCGACCTTAGCCTTGAAGGTATCGAGATAGTAAATCTGCGTCATCCGGATGAAGCGCCGCGCCGTGAACGCTATGCCCGCATCCTATCTGAAAAACGTGCCCGCGAAGGAGCCACTTACGAAGAAGCCAACGACAAAATGTTCGAACGTAACTACTTCGGTATGATGATGGTGGAGACGGGTGAAGCAGACGCTTTCATCACAGGTCTTTACACCAAATACAGCAATACCATCAAGGTTGCCAAGGAAGTCATCGGCATCCGTCCGGAATACAAGCATTTCGGCACCATGCATATTCTGAACTCCAAGAAAGGCACATACTTCCTGGCAGATACGCTGATTAACCGTCATCCCAATGCCGAAACGCTGATTGACATTGCCAAGCTGTCGGAATATACCGTCCGCTTCTTCAATCATACACCGGTAATGGCCATGTTGAGTTACTCCAACTTCGGTGCGGATAAGGAAGGAAGTCCGGTAAGTGTACACGAAGCAGTGGATTATATGCAACAAAACTATCCTGACCTTGCCATTGACGGAGAAATGCAGGTGAATTTCGCCATGAACCGCGAAATGCGTGATGCCAAGTATCCGTTTACGCGCTTGAAAGGAAAAGACGTAAACACACTGATTTTCCCGAACTTGAGTTCTGCAAACTCTGCTTACAAGCTGCTGCAGGCGATGGATACGGACTCCGAACTGATTGGTCCTATCCAAATGGGGCTGAACAAGCCTATCCACTTCACCGATTTTGAAAGCTCCGTGCGAGATATCGTGAATATCACCGCAGTGGCAGTTATCGATGCTATCGTAGACAAAAAGAAAGCAGCCAAATGAAACGACCGTTATCAAAATTCCAAATAGTTTGCATTATGCTGCTTTGGGCAGCACTTTGCTACATTGTTTTGATATCTGTCGAACGAATTGACGGTCCAATCATCCTAACGCTTGCCATTTCGGCGGCTTTAGTATTTATTCCCGTCATAAAGTCTCTAAAAAGAGGATAAATAATATCTTTTTATTCCATTTTGCGGTATAAAACAATAAAATTGTTGTTTTATACCGCATTTTCTTTATAAAATGTTTGTTCGTTTCATTTTTATGTATACTTTTGCAACCGCAATGAGAGGAAAAGGAAACAAACCGAAAATCGAATTGTTTTAGGTAATATATAGTAGCAACCAATAAAAGAAATAGATTATGAATGCAGCTAAGGTATTAGAAGACCTGAAAAGACGGTTCCCCAACGAACCGGAGTATCATCAAGCAGTAGAAGAAGTTCTTTCTACGATTGAAGAAGAGTATAACAAGCATCCGGAGTTTGACAAAGCCAATCTGATTGAACGTCTTTGCATCCCCGATCGCGTTTACCAATTCCGTGTTACTTGGGTAGACGATAAAGGTAACGTACAAACCAACATGGGCTATCGTGTGCAGCACAACAACGCTATCGGCCCTTATAAAGGCGGTGTTCGTTTCCACGCTTCTGTAAACCTGAGCATCCTGAAATTCCTTGCTTTCGAGCAGACATTTAAAAACTCATTGACAACTCTGCCTATGGGTGGCGGTAAAGGCGGTTCGGACTTCTCTCCGCGCGGCAAGTCAAATGCTGAGGTCATGCGTTTTGTTCAGGCTTTCATGCTGGAGTTATGGCGTCATATCGGCCCTGAAACAGACGTACCTGCTGGTGATATCGGTGTAGGTGGTCGCGAAGTAGGTTTCATGTTCGGTATGTATAAGAAGCTGGCTCATGAATTTACGGGTACTTTCACCGGTAAGGGCCGTGAGTTCGGCGGTTCGCTGATTCGTCCGGAAGCTACCGGCTACGGTAACATCTACTTCCTGATGGAAATGTTAAAGACTAAGGGTACTGACTTGAAAGGCAAAACTTGTCTGATTTCCGGTTCCGGTAACGTAGCTCAATATACGGCCGAGAAAGTATTGGAATTGGGTGGTAAGGTATTGACCATGTCTGATTCTGACGGTTATGTATACGATCCGGACGGCATTGACCGCGAAAAGTTGGATTACATCATGGAGCTGAAAAACCTCTATCGTGGACGTATCCGCGAATATGCTGAACAATATCCGGGTGTCAAGTACGTAGAAGGTGCACGTCCTTGGGGTGAAAAGGCAGACATCGCCCTGCCTTCTGCAACTCAGAATGAAATAAATGGAGATGATGCCAAAAAACTAATTGCTAATGGTGTCATGGCTGTGTCCGAAGGTGCAAACATGCCTTCTACCCCTGAAGCAATCCGCGTATTCCAAGATGCAAAGATTCTGTATGCTCCGGGTAAGGCAGCCAATGCCGGCGGTGTATCAGTATCCGGTCTCGAAATGACTCAGAACTCCATCAAGTTGAGCTGGAGTGCAGAGGAAGTGGACGAGAAATTGAAGAGCATCATGAAGAACATTCACGAAGCTTGCGTGCAATATGGTACGGAAGCCGACGGTTATGTAAATTACGTGAAGGGTGCCAATGTGGCCGGATTTATGAAGGTGGCAAAGGCGATGATGGCGCAAGGGATTCTGTAAGAACTAAAGCCATAGTACAACTACAACAGAAGAAAGGTGAGGGGCTCAAAGCTTTTCACCTTTTTTCTGTTTAATAATATAGAAGAAACAAAATTTTGTTTTTTTCAATCCATTATCACATAAATCAGATAACTTTGCGGAAGTTAATAAAAGAAGACCATTATCATTGAAGCAAACCAAACGATTATGAATACAATAGAAATCCCCGTACTGCTGTTGACCGGTTATCTAGGCAGTGGCAAAACGACGTTGGTAAATCACATTCTTTCTAATAAACGTGGCATTAAGTTTGCCGTTATCGTCAATGACATAGGCGAAGTGAACATTGATGCAGACCTTATACAGAAAGGTGGCGTGGTGGGAAAGAAAGACGACAGCCTGGTAGCTCTACAGAATGGCTGTATCTGCTGTACGCTGAAGACAGACTTGATAGAGCAGATGTTCGAAATCATGAAGATGCAACGCTTCGACTACATCGTGATTGAAGCGAGTGGCATCTGTGAACCGGAGCCTATTGCCCAAACACTCTGCTCCATTCCTCATATGGGAGGAGCGTATACTAAATACGGTATTTGCCGCTTAGACTGCATTACCACCGTGGTGGACGCCTTACGTCTGCAAAGTGAATTTTCTTGCGGAGATGATTTGACACGCAAAGGCATTGATGAGGAAGATATAGAAAACCTCATCATTCAGCAAATTGAGTTCTGTAATATTATCCTGCTGAACAAAGCAGCAGAAGTACAGCCCGAGGAATTAAAACGTATCAGGCAGATTATCCACACCTTGCAACCCGGTGCCCAAATTATAGAGTGCAATTATGCAGATGTAGACCTGGATAAGATTATCCATACCCACCTCTTTAACTTTGAACGTGCCGCAACTTCCGCCGGATGGATTCGTGGCATAGAGCAACAAGTAAGCGAAGAGGAGGAAAAAGAGGCGCATTACCATCATGAAGAGGGTCATCATCACCACCATCACGAAGGAGGTGAAGTAGAAGAATACGGTATTGGCACATTTGTCTACTACCGCCGTCCTGCATTCGACATTCATAAGTTCGACCACTATGTCGCTACCAAATGGCCCCGCAGCGTTATCCGCGCCAAGGGTGTCTGCTACTTCAGCCACAACCGCGACATGTCCTTCCTCTTTGAACAAGCAGGTATACAGAAGAAAATAACTGAAGCCGGACAATGGTATGCCACCGCCCCCGAAGAAGACATGATAGAACTGATGCGCCAAGAACCGGGATTGCTAAGAGACTGGGACGAGCAATACGGCGACCGCATGCTGAAGATAGTATTCATCGGACAAAATATGGATAAAGAGCAAATCATCCGCGACTTGGACAAATGCCTTGAATAACTTCCTAAAAAAGTGCTCCCCGTCATTCCGATCTTAAGAACAACGGGGAGCATCGTCCCAGACGCGTAACTCTATTTTAAGAATCAAGAACCATATCAATTCTCCGTAAAACGGAACATTTTGAAATACACCTTCTGCTCTGTGTCGGATACATTCACCAGCCTCATCTTCGCAACGCTCAAATCCTTGAGAGATGCCTTCACCTGCGTTCTGTATCCCGGTTTCAAATCCACCGCCTGCCAGTTTGTACCATCCGAAGTTACTTCCAGTTTAAACTTAGAATTAGCCACCTCCGCATCTCCCAAATCAATAAGCACCGAACTCAACTGGCGGGCATAATCCATCGAAATGGTCAGCACACCGCCTGCCTGCCAGTTGATGACTTCATTGGACGGAATAATTGTATTCACCTTTCCCTTCTGCTGAATAGGAAGCGAAGCCAACTGATTCACGTCGCTCTTCAACGTGTAGGGAGAATAAACAGCCTTTGTATCAAGCCCGGCATGGAACGCTGCATTATAGCCCGTTGTCGCCGCTTCGAACAAAGCATTGAAAGTAGGCATCAGATGCAGGCTGCCGCTCTTTATGCCCGCTTTATATTGGGCATCCGTCTCACCCATCAGCACCAGCAGGGCGCGGGCGTGTTCGTAGCTACCTATAAATGCATCCTTCTGCTGGCGCAGGCGTATCATGTTCAGCACCTCCGCACCATACTCTCCCACTTGTTTGAACTGAATGAGCCAAGGCCTTATTTCAGTTATCAACGGACGATTCTCATTTCCCGACGCAAGCAATCCATCAGCGGCAACGATTATCTTCCGGCATTCCTCAGCTACCTGCCGATAGGCATCTTCATCTATCTCGTTTTTCTCTTGATAGGCTTTCAACAAGGCAGAGAGAGCAGGCTGAATGGCAACGGACTCTTCACGACGGAAGCGATGTCCATTCTGTCCCGGGTCGGAATTATGAGCAGCGAAGATTTCCAAATATTCGGCATGAAGTGGCATAAGGTCTCTGACTGCATGTTTCCAAGAAGTTTCACTATCATAATTCTCCATATTCCAAGTATAATCAGCTACACTGTACAGAGAGATTTTGGAAGCCTCGGCATGTTCCATCGGATTGGAAACAAAAGCAGACATATCATCTTTTACATCAAGCCCGTTTCCATAAACCGGCCCTAGCAGCAAATGGTCTTGTACATAATCCGAAACGGGGAAATTCCACCAAATGTACGCCTTACGTTTCAGCAGCGGATTGACGAAGTCCAGCGTAGACTTATCTATAGTAGCAACTACCATATCACCGGTCCACATCACCTTGATACCCTCGTTCAACTTATCACCAAGCGTAGTGAGATAGCCTCCCTCCACATCGGTCCATGACTTGTTGTACTCTGTGGGACACAATATCAATGGTGCAACATCCCGCTTGACTTTTACAAAATGGTCGTCAATATAGTTCAACAGTTCAGCCTGCTTGTCCGCCTTTGTCCCCTCACCCGAAATATCATCAAAGAAAACGGCAAAACCACGCACACCCAACTGGTACATGCTTTCGAACTTCTGCAACAATAACGAGCGGTCTTCTTCATTCCAGCGAATATCCTGACCCGGATGAATGGCCCAATAGAAAATAACATTGTTCTCCTTCGCCCTATTCACCAATACTTTCAACTCTTCTCCTTCTCGAGCAGGATAAGGCTTGCGCCAGTTGGGAGTCCGGTGATAAGGATCGTCTTTTGGTCCATAGATATAGACATTCATTTTGTTCCGACCATAAAAATCAAGCTGGCGTATACGCGCCTCCTGACTCCAGGGAGCACCGTAAAAACCTTCTACCACACCCCGATAGGGAACATCAGGATAGTCCGTCACTTCAACCAAAGGCAGCTTGTCTAAAGCAAGCAACTGCGCAAGAGTCTGTACACCATAGTACGCTCCCCGTTCGTCAGCACCGGCTATGACGATGCAGTCTTTTTCTATTTTCAGGAAATAACCTTCGGATTTGCGTGGAATCCGATGTTGGTATTTCTTAATAATCTTATCTCCTTTCACTCCTATATATACACGGAAAGAAGCGCCAAGCACCTCTTCCGGCATCAATGAACGGAGTAAAGGCAACGCAGGTCCGTCCTGCACGGAATTGCCGGAAAGGATCTGGTATTGTCGGGGAATATCAACAGAATCTTTTTGCGTAATATATTCTTGGGGAGTAGGTTGCAAATGAAACTCTTGCGCACAAAGCGTCGCTGTCGTCAGCATACCGAATGCTCCCAGTAACAGTAGTTCTTTTCTCATAAGCGGATTATTAAATTAAGGAATATCTATGTATTAAGAAAACTCTTCCATGCATTCAAGGTTGATACGTTCAAAAATAAGAAATAAATATGAAAACACGTACAAATACAGACATTTATTTCAGTTTAAAGATTCATTCTGCATCCGTTTGAGTTCATCGCACACAGCCGGATGCAGGAAGTAGCGTACGTCTTTTCCCTCCTCTATGGCCCGACGGATAAAAGTGGAGCTGATTTCGAATACCGGAGAAGAAACTGTCCGCACATTCTGCGGTAAAAAGGTGGCCTCTACCGGATAGCCGGGACGGGGATAAACCAGAAGATGATTTTCGGCAATAATGCGTTCCGACTCGTACCAACGGTGGAACAGCCTCCAGTTGTCCGAACCAATGACAAGATGGAAAGTGTGTTGGGGATAAGTCCGTTTCAGTGCGTCCAACGTATGAACAGTATAAGAAGGCCGAGGCAGATGGAATTCAAAATCGGAAGCGCGAAACTTGGGATAACCCTCAGTGGCTAGCTGCACCAGCTTCAAACGTAACTTGTCATCCATCAGTTCGTTTTCTTCCTTCAGCGGATTGTGGGGGGTGACCATAAACCACACTTCGTCCAGGTCCCCGTATTCGCAAAGATAGTTGGCGAGGGCCAAATGTCCGATGTGTATCGGGTTGAACGAGCCGCTGAAGATTCCTATATTCATTTATTCTTATTCATATACAACCTTACAAAGGACGTCTTTGCAACGCACGCCAGGCAGCCCAAGCATTGAAAATCGTCACTACAGAGATAAGAAACATTGAAATACTGGAACGAGGCTCGCCATGATGTATATACAATACACCCACAACAAGGGAGCAGACGAACAGAACGCTATTAATAATTAGCAATGCCTTGTTCAGCTTCGGGCTATTCTTCCTCCTCGGTGCCAACTGGTTGTACACTCCTCCACGTTGTTTCATTCGTTCAAGAATTGAGAGATTACTTTCAATGCTTCCGCTTTGGCTGTCTCCAGGTCATCGTTCACAATCACGGTATCGAACTTCGGTGCAAAGCCCAGTTCGTATTCGGCTTTCGCCACGCGGTTCTCTATCACTTCGGGAGCATCTGTTCCGCGCCCCACCAAGCGTTTGCGCAATTCCTCCACTGAAGGTGGCTGAATGAAAACAGACAAAGCACGCTCACCATAGAATTTCTTGATATTGCAACCACCCACTACATCCACATCGAACACTACATTCTGTCCGGCAGCCAATTGCTTTTCCACCTGCTCCTTCAGTGTTCCGTAAAAACGGTCCTGATATACCTCTTCATACTCCAGGAATTCATCATTGGCTATGCGACGACGGAACTCGTCAGGAGTCAGAAAGAAATACTCCACTCCATCTTTCTCCGTTCCGCGGGGCGGGCGGCTGGTCGCTGAGATGGAGAATGCCAAGTTCAGATTTTGAGTCAGCAGATAGTTGATAATCGTTGACTTGCCAGAGCCCGAAGGGGCTGAAAATATGATAAGTTTTGCCATCGAATTATTTACGATTTGACGATTTACTATTTGATACTACATGACGTTCAATACTTGTTCCTTGATTTGCTCCAATTCATCTTTCATCTGAACGACAATCTTCTGCATCTCCGCATGATTGGACTTACTGCCCAAGGTATTGATTTCGCGTCCCATCTCCTGGGCGATGAACCCTAACTTCTTGCCTTGTCCGGTTCCGGTTTCCAGCGTATTGATAAAATATTTCAGATGATTGCCAAGACGCTGTTTCTCTTCGTTCACATCCAGTTTTTCGATGTAGTAGATGAGTTCCTGCTCCAGGCGGTTCTTGTCATAATCCACACTCAACGTCTTTTCCAGAGCATCGGTAATACGTTCCTTCACTTTGGCTACACGCTCTTTCTCATAGGGAGCGATAGTCTCCAACAGATGGGAGATGTTGGAGATCTTCTCACGGAACTTCTTTTCAAGGGCAGCTCCTTCCTGCTTACGGAAGTCCACCAGCGCACCAACAGCCTTTTCCACAGCCGAATAAACCACAGCCCATTCCTCCTCACTCAGTTCCTGCGTATCATTCTTAGTCATCACATCCGGCATACGGAGTAACGTGGCAAACCAGTCCGTCGCATCCGGCACAGGTATTCCTAGATTTTCTGATATAGCACAAATCTGCTTGTAATATCCCTCCACCAATGTCTGGTTGATGGGAGTGACGCTTTCCGCACTCTCTTTCTTTTCTATCCAAAGGCTGAAATCCACCTTTCCGCGCTCCAGTTTCCGTGATATTTCATTACGGATTTCCATCTCCTTCTCACGATAAAGCGGAGCAATGCGGGCAGATAGGTCCATTGCCTTACTATTGAGCGACTTTATTTCAACGTTGATTTTCTTATCAGGCAGTTCGACGGTTGCTTTGCCGTAGCCTGTCATGGATTGTATCATAATGTTATAGTTTTGCGCAAAATTACACGATTATTTTAATTAGTGAAAATAATCACGTAAATTTGCCACAATAAAATCAAGAATAAAAGTTATGTCATGTATCTTGCATATTGAAACGTCCACTTCTGCCTGCTCCGTAGCCGTGAGCGAGGACGGACAGAACGTTTTCAAGAAAGAGGACCTGAATGGCCCTTCACACGCCGTTTCATTGGGAATCTTTGTGGACGAGGCGCTATCCTTTACCGATAGCCATGCCATGCCGTTGGATGCAGTCGCCGTGAGCTGCGGCCCTGGTTCGTATACCGGGTTGCGTATCGGCGTGTCGATGGCAAAAGGTGTCTGCTATGGACGTAACCTGCCACTTATCGGGCTGGAAACCCTGAAAGTCCAGTGTGTACCGGTATTGCTCTACCACGATGAGTTACCCGACGACGCATTACTCTGCCCGATGATTGACGCCCGCCGTATGGAAGTCTATGCTGCCATCTACGACCGTGCCTTGAAATCGGTGCGCGACATTGCAGCCGATATTGTGGACGAAAACTCCTACCTGGAATTTTTAGAGCAACATCCCGTCTATTTCTTCGGTGACGGTGCAGCCAAATGCAAAGAGAAAATCACGCATCCCAATGCACACTTCATCGACGGCATCCGCCCGCTTGCCGGCATGATGTTCCCGTTGGCAGAAAAGGCAATAGCCGAACAAGATTTCAAGGATGTGGCCTATTTCGAACCCTTCTATTTGAAGGAATTCGTAGCCGGCACGCCAAAGAAACTTATTTAGGGTTTAGCGATTAGGGATTAGGGATGAATACCATGCGGTATCACTACGTAGCCCATTAATCACTAACCACTAATCGCTAAACCCTAATCACTAATCGTTGAACATTAATCACTAATTAAAGATGCAATATAACACTCAACAAAAACGGATGCCCCTACCCGAATATGGTCGCAGCATCCAGAATATGGTAGACCACGCGCTGACAATCGAAGACCGTGCAGAACGCCAGCGTTGCGCAAACACAATCATCAACATCATGGGAAACATGTTTCCCCATCTGCGCGATGTGCCCGACTTCAAACATAAGCTATGGGACCACCTTGCCATCATGGCCAACTTCCAATTGGATATAGATTATCCGTACGAAATTATCCGCAAGGACAATCTGAATACCAAGCCGGAGAGCATCCCCTACCCCAGTACCAAAATCCGCTACCGCCACTATGGCCGTACACTGGAAGTACTGATAAAGAAAGCCATCGAATTTCCGGAAGGAGAAGAGAAGCAGAACTTGATAGCGCTCATTTGTAACCACATGAAGAAAGACTACATGGCATGGAACAAAGATACCGTCGATGACCGTAAGATTTCAGATGACCTCACCGAACTCTCTGACGGAAAACTGCAAATGACAGACAGTATCGTCCGTCTCATGGCCGAACGTATTGACCAGAACTACCGTCCGAAAGTGAACAACCAGAATAACCGGAACAACAACCGGAACAATAAACGGAAATACTAAAATTGAATGATTAGTGGTTAGTGATTAATGCCATGCGGCATCACCATGCAGACCACTAATCACTAATCACCAACCCCTAATCACTAATTTCATGGCATCATTTGTAATCGAAGGAGGACACAGACTTTCCGGTGACATTTACCCCCAAGGAGCAAAAAACGAGGTGTTGCAAATTATCTGCGCCACATTGCTCACTGCCGAAGAGGTGACTGTGCACAATATCCCGGACATACTGGACGTCAACAACCTTATCCAATTGATGCGGGATATGGGAGTCAGCGTATCTAAAAAAGGCATTGACACTTACAGCTTTCAAGCTGCCAACATTGATTTCGCCTATCTGGAAAGTGACGCGTTCCTGAAAAAATGTTCCAGCCTGCGCGGTTCCGTCATGCTGGTGGGGCCGATGGTGGCACGTTTCGGCAAGGCCATGATTTCCAAGCCGGGCGGAGACAAGATAGGACGCCGCCGTCTGGATACACACTTTATCGGTATCCAGAATTTAGGAGCCGACTTTGTCTATAATGAGGAGCGTGGCATCTACGAAATCTCAGCCAAACAACTGCATGGCAGTTATATGCTACTCGACGAGGCATCTGTTACGGGAACTGCCAATATCGTAATGGCAGCCGTCCTTGCCAAAGGCAAGACCACCATCTACAACGCCGCCTGCGAACCCTACGTGCAGCAACTTTGCAGAATGCTGAACCGGATGGGAGCTAAGATAGAAGGCATCGCCTCCAACCTCCTGACTATCGAAGGAGTAGACGAGCTGCACGGAACCGGGCATACCATCCTCCCCGACATGATTGAAGTGGGCAGTTTCATTGGCATGGCAGCCATGACCCGTAGCGAACTGACCATCAAGAATGTCTCCTACGAGAACTTGGGAATTATCCCCGACAGTTTCCGTCGACTCGGCATCAAGATGGAGCAGTGGGAAGACGACATTTACGTGCCCGCACAAGAGACGTACCAGATAGAGTCCTTTATCGACGGCTCCATCATGACCATTGCCGACGCACCCTGGCCCGGACTGACACCAGACTTGCTCAGTGTGCTGCTGGTGGTTGCCACCCAGGCAAAAGGCAGTGTACTCATTCATCAGAAAATGTTCGAAAGCCGTTTGTTCTTTGTGGACAAGCTGATAGATATGGGAGCGCAAATTATCCTCTGCGACCCGCACCGCGCCGTTGTCATCGGTCACGACCACGGCTTTAAACTACGTGGCGGCAACATGACCTCGCCCGATATCCGTGCGGGCATCGCCCTGCTGATAGCTGCCATGAGTGCGGACGGCATCAGCCGCATCCACAACATAGAGCAGATAGACCGTGGGTATCAGAACATCGAAGGGCGACTGAATGCGCTCGGAGCAAGAATAACAAGAATAGAATAAGATGATAAAGAGAGAAGAAGTATATAAGATAGGTATATTCAACAAGCCCCACGGCATTCACGGAGAACTATCGTTCACTTTTACGGATGACATCTTCGACCGGGTGGAAGCCGAATACCTAATCTGCCTGCTGGATGGTATACTGGTGCCTTTCTTCTTGGAAGAATACCGTTTCCGCTCCGACACCACCGCCCTTGTCAAACTGGAAGGCGTGGACACGGCAGAACGCGCCCGCATGTTCACTAATATTGAGGTCTACTTCCCCGTAAAGCATGCAGAAGAGGCAGGACCAGGTGAACTGAGTTGGGACTTCTTCGTCGGTTTTCGTATGGAGGAAGTACATCACGGCACGCTGGGAGAAGTGACGGACGTGGACACATCGACCATCAACACACTGTTTGTGGTAGATTATCAGGGAGAAGAACTGCTGGTGCCGGCACAAGAAGAGTTTATCATAGACATTGACCAGAAGCACAAGGTCATCACCGTAGACCTGCCGGAAGGTTTGATAGCTTTGGACGAAACAGAAGAGGTATGAAAAAGAAACGAAGAAAAGCATTTTGGAGTAACATCAAGTTCAAGTACAGACTGACGATTACGAACGAGAATACCCTTGAGGATATCATCACGTTGCGCGTATCCAAGCTGAACGGACTGTCCGTATTGCTCTCCGTGCTGTTCGTATTGTTTCTCATCGCCTCCCTGATCGTAGCCTTCACCCCGCTGCGCAACTACCTGCCGGGATATATGAACAGTGAAATCCGTGCCCAGGTAGTGGAGAATGCCTTGCGCGTAGATTCCCTCCAGCAACTGGTGAACAGACAGAACCTCTATATCATGAATATCCAGGACATCTTCCAGGGCAAGATAAAGGCAGATACCATACATTCCATCGACTCGTTGACCCACCTGCGCGAAGATTCGCTCATGGAACGTACACAACGGGAAGCCGAATTCCGCAAACAGTACGAGGAGACAGAAAAGTACAACCTGACGAGCATCACCGCTCGCCCCGAAATAGACGGACTGATTTTCTACCGCCCCACACGCGGCATGATTTCATCTCCCTTCAATGCCGAAACAAAACACTTCGGCACGGACATTGCCGCCAATCCGGGCGAAAGCGTATTGGCCACCTTAGACGGTACCGTCATACTGAGTACCTACACTGCCGAGACGGGTTATCTGATAGAAATACAGCACAACCAGGACTTCGTGTCAGTCTACAAGCATTGCGGCTCTCTGCTGAAACGGGAAGGCGATGCGGTGAAAGGGGGTGAAGCCATCGCACTGGTAGGAAACACCGGCGAGCTGTCCACCGGTCCCCACCTTCACTTCGAGCTGTGGCATAAGGGCAGGGCCGTAAATCCCGAGCTTTACATCGTATTTTAGTCTCCAAATAGTAAATTGTAAATAGCATAATAGTAAATGAAACAGATTGCCATACTCGGTTCTACCGGTTCCATCGGTACACAAGCGTTGCAGGTCATCGAAGAACATCCCGACCAGTACGAAGCATACGTATTGACCGCCAATAACCGCGTAGAGGAACTCATAGCCCAGGCACGCAGATTCAAGCCTGAGGCAGTGGTAATAGCCAACGAATCGAAATACACGCAACTGAAAGAAGCGCTTGCCGACCTACCTATCAAGGTATATGCCGGCGCAGATGCCCTCTGCCAGATTGTGACCGAAAATCCCATTGATATGGTATTGACCGCCATGGTGGGATATGCAGGGCTGAAGCCCACCATGAATGCCATCCGAGCCCGTAAGCCGATAGCCCTTGCCAACAAAGAGACGCTGGTGGTGGCGGGAGAGCTCATCAATGACCTGGCACGTTTCAGCGGTGTCCCCATCCTACCCGTCGACTCCGAGCACTCCGCCGTTTTCCAGTGCCTGGCCGGTGAGATAGGCAACCAAATAGAAAAAGTGATACTGACTGCCTCCGGAGGTCCGTTCCGCACCTGCACTATGGAGCAACTAACAACCGTCACCAAAGCGCAAGCACTGAAACACCCCAACTGGGACATGGGCGCCAAAATCACGATAGACTCTGCTTCCATGATGAACAAAGGGTTCGAGGTAATCGAAGCCAAATGGCTGTTCGGTGTACGTCCCGACCAGATAGAAGTCGTGGTACACCCGCAATCCGTCATCCACTCCATGGTACAGTTTGAGGACGGTGCCGTGAAAGCACAACTGGGAATGCCGGACATGCGCCTGCCCATCCAATATGCCTTCTCCTATCCCGACCGGTTGAAAGCCTCTTTCCCGCGCCTGGACTTCAAGCTGTGCACGGAACTGACGTTCGAGCAACCGGACACCACCCGTTTCCGTAACCTCGCCCTGGCCTACGAAGCGCTACATCGTGCAGGCAATATGCCTTGCATTGTCAATGCCGCCAATGAAGTGGTGGTAGCTGCCTTCCTGCAGGACAAAATTTCGTTCCTTGGCATGAGTGAAGTAATAGAAAAGACCATGTCGCGCGTATCCTACTTACAGAAGCCCACCTATGAAGACTATGTGGCTACGGATGCCGAAGCCCGACGGATAGCAGAAGAGCTGATTTGATAGATACAGCGGAATGAAAAGAATTATAAAAAACATCTACTCATTTGATACGTTAAATAAGAAAACGTACCTTTGCGAAAATTATAAAAATCGTAAAACAGCAAATAATTAGATGGAAACATTCTTGATTCGTGCCCTGCAACTCATTATGAGCCTCTCGTTGCTCGTTATTGTTCATGAGGGGGGGCACTTCCTTTTTGCGCGTCTGTTCAAGACGCGGGTAGAAAAGTTCTGCTTATTCTTTGACCCTTGGTTCACATTATTCAAGTTCAAGCCCAAACACAGTGACACGGAATACGGTATCGGGTGGCTACCCTTAGGTGGTTATGTAAAAATAGCAGGTATGATAGACGAATCTATGGATACCGAACAGATGAAGCAACCCATGCAGCCATGGGAGTTCCGTGCCAAGCCGGCATGGCAGCGCCTGCTAATTATGGTAGGCGGTGTATTGTTCAACTTCCTGCTCGCATTGTTCATCTATTCCATGATACTTTTTACTTGGGGCGACGAATATATACCAGTACAAAAAGCCCCATTGGGTATGGATTTTAACGAAACAGCCAAAGCCATAGGCTTCCGCGACGGCGATATCCTAATATCTGCCGACGGGGTACCGTTCGAACGCTATGATGGCGACCTGCTGACCAGTATTGTCGATGCTCGCCAGGTAAGCGTATTGCGTGATGGGGAAGCTGCTTCAGTCTACATCCCCGAAGACATGATGAACCGCTTGCTGGCAGACAGCGTGCGTTTCGCCAGTTTCCGTTTCCCTTATGTAGTCGACAGCCTGATTGTAGGATACCCTGCCGCTTCCGCCGGTCTGCAAGTAGGTGACAGCATCACCCACTTGGATGGAAAGTCAATAGCCTACTACGACTTCAAAGAAGAGATGCTGAAGCGCAAGAAAGCCAACGCATCCCATGAGGTAACCTTGACATACGTCCGTAACGGTGTGACAGACACCTTGAGCATGATGACCAATGCCGACTATGAAATAGGCGTAGCAGCACGTACGGCAACCGACAAACTGCTGCCCGTTGTCCGCAAGGAATACAGTTTCCTTTCCTCTTTCCCTGCCGGCGTATCTTTGGGGGTAAAGACTCTGAAAGGCTACGTAGGCCAGATGAAATATCTCTTCTCCAAGGAAGGAGCCAAGCAACTCGGAGGTTTCGGAACCATCGGCAGTATTTTCCCCGCCACGTGGGACTGGCACCAGTTCTGGTACATGACGGCATTCCTCTCCATCATCCTTGCCTTTATGAATATTCTGCCCATCCCTGCACTGGACGGCGGACACGTGTTATTCCTCATTTACGAAATCATTGCACGCCGCAAGCCCAGCGACAAGTTTATGGAACGTGCGCAGATGGTGGGCATGTTCCTCTTGTTCGGTTTGCTGATTTGGGCAAACTTCAATGATATACTGAGGTATTTCTTTTAAAGAACAAGACATAAAAAAACGCATCATCCATTCGCAGTAGAACGGATGATGCATTTACATCAAACAGATGATGTGTTCGGGGCAAGCAGACGATGCGTTTGAGCCAAACACATCATCTGTTTTTTCTGTGTCTTATACCAAATGGCCGATCCACTCTTCTCTATCGCCCGGAAGCAGGTCTATTACCGGAACTTCAACCATTGTATAGCAACCCGGCTGCTGACGCATAGCGGCACGCGCCACACATACCAGCACTTGTGCCGTGAGGGCAGGATTGTTGATACGCATGTTGAACTCAAATAGCTGGTTCTGCGTCTTGCCGGACACACCCTTACGGGTCAAGTTTACCCCATGCCCCATATCGAGCAGTGCATCCACACTCGGAACCAATTTTACATGTGTTTCGTCATTCACGAAGTACGGGTCGGCTTTGATGGCTGCAGCCACCTTATCAAATTCGTAACCATCCTTCAACTCAATGTACACCATACGACGGTGAATGCCGGTTCCTGTAGGAATAGTCATGGAAAGAGCGGCTTTCACACCTTCGATGGCCTTTACAGCCACGGTGTGTCCCATGCTCATACCCGGACCAAAATTAGTATAGGTAATGCCTTTCGGAGCAATGGCTTCCAGCATAGTGCGGACAATGGAGTCACTACCCGGATCCCAGCCGGCAGAAATGATGGATACCGTATTATGCTTTTTAGCCTCTGCATCCAGTGTGCGGCGCAAGGCAGTGATACCCGTATGGATATCGAAACTGTCCACAGTATGAATGCCTAAAGCAAGGATCTCCTTTGCATACTCTTCCACTTTGCGGGTAGGCGTACAAAGGATAGCAACATCCACGCCTTTCAGTTCCTTGATATTCTTCACAACGGGATATGCACTCAGTTCCGCAGGACAGTTTTCAGCTCCGGCACGGCGTACTACACCGGCAATTTCGAAATCGGGAGCTGCTTGCAGGGCTTCGAGCACATAATGCCCGATATTACCATAGCCAACGATGGCCGCTCTTACTTTTTTCATTCTTTTTATGAATTTATTTATCAGTTTTCTACTTTATCGGCGCAAAAGTAAGCATTTTAATTTATTATATCGGCAGAACTCCCTGCTGTTTCACACAGTTTTTCTTTTTTTAGTGAGTGAAAGTCCAATAATAATTCATACATTCGCAGATGATATGTACGCAAGGCACATTTGGGGCCAACAAGCAAAAGAATTATGATAGAATACATCAGAGGCGGAATTGCCGAACTAAGTCCGGCAACCGCAATAATAGACTGCAACGGACTGGGATACGGCGTCAATATTTCATTGAATACGTATGCCGCCATCCAGGGCAAGAAAGAATGCAAACTATATATATATGAAGCTATCCGTGAAGACGCCTATGTCCTCTACGGGTTCGCTGACAAGCAGGAACGCGAACTATTCCTGTTGCTCATCTCCGTTTCAGGCATCGGCGGAAATACAGCTCGCATGATTCTCTCGGCACTCTCGCCATCCGAACTGATAAATGTCATCAGCACGGAAAACGCCACTCTACTGAAAACAGTCAAGGGTATCGGGCTGAAAACAGCCCAACGGATAATTGTGGATTTAAAAGACAAAATCAAGACCGGCAGCGTTGTAGCCGGCAACGCAGGGACCATAGGTACACTGGTATCGGCAGCCAACGCACAAGTACAAGAAGAAGCCGTAGCCGCCCTTACCATGCTGGGCTTTGCACAAGCCCCCTCACAAAAAGTAGTGCTTGCCATTTTGAAGGAAGAACCAAGCGCACCGGTGGAACAAGTCATCAAATTGGCATTAAAAAGACTATAATATTTATCTAAAACAAACAAATCATGACAACAATCAACATGCAATATTGGTTGGGGGCCAATGAACGCACCCACGTACTGCCAACGGACAAATGGTACCTCGACTTTGCCACAAGCATCCTGCCCCTCGTCAAGACCTCTCCCTTGTTCAACAAGGAAGACCTGCGTACCCAAATTGACGCAGCCATCTCCCTCGGCATGTACTTTCAAGATGCCATTGCCCAAAGCGGAGGCTGGAAACTTTTCTCCGAAGCCTTTCAAGGAGTATACGGAACTTACCTGCCGTTCTATCCACTGGGTGACGATTATACGCCCGATGAAATAAATCAGGAAGACATTGCATTCGTACTGTGGACATTGAAATCACAATTTAGTATTTTTGACAAGGAATACACCTTGTTCAGTCCTTATGACAAAGACCTGCTTGCATTAAGCCAAAGCGCCTATGAACTGATGGATGCACGTTTCGAAGAAGCTCCCATCAGCGAGGGAGAATCTTCCTTCCTTTGGGTAATGGGACTTGATTTACTGGATATGCCCATTACTCCGCTGCCGGAAGTCACTCCGGAAACCAAACTGAGCAAAGATGCCGCCCGCTGTCTGGAATACAGCCAGGGGAAACCGCTGCTATACTTCACCGATTACAAGGAGCTTTGCACTTTCTTTGTCGATGTCTTGGGATGGGAAAACAAACGGTCCGCATTATTGCCCGACCTGGAATACCAAAAAGAGTTCGTGATTTATGCCAACGCCAAAGGTATGCTCGTAGCCCACAACGTGGCCGCCTATTTCTGTGAAGAACATAACCCGATGTACGATGCCAAACGCGCTGCTGCAGAGGGTTACAAGATGTTCTGCCAACCCGGAGAGTGTCCGTTCGACCTGCTGAAATACGGAATGACCAAAGGAATTCTACCCGATGTGGAACTTCCCTTCTTGAAAGGAAAAGAAACACTGCATCAATATTGGGACTTTATAGCCCGCTACTACTTATGTGAATATTATGAAGGCGAGTAACCATTCCGGCATAAAGCCCAAACGGAGCAACAAGGCCAAGCCAACCGGAAAACGGATTGGTAAATCCAAACCTTCGAAAGCGAATAATCAGCTTAACAGAAGGGTAAAATAATTGAAAATGGATAATGGAAAAATAAACAGTGCAGCGTATTTATTGAAACCGCATGGCAATTTTCCATTATCCATTATCAATTTTCAAAGTTCCACAATCTCTTCCTTACACAACGTCAGTTTCTCCACTCCTTCCGCTGTTACAACCCAAGAGTTTTCGATACCGACGGGACCAATGCCTGGCAAAACAATCTTCGGTTCCAAAGCAAAGACCATGCCCGGTTCCAGCTCCTGCTTCATGCGTGGAGCCAGCACCGGCATTTCATTGATTTCCAGTCCGATGCCATGACCGATAAACTTGGCTTTTTGAGTGGCTCCCATAAAGTTGTCGGCAAAGCCCGCTTTGGTGACAATATCGATAGCGAGATTGTAAAGGTCCTCACAAACAGCACCCGGTTTCGCTTTTTCTACAACAGCCTCTTGTATGTCCAGGCAAACCTGATGGGCAACATATGCCTTTTCCGGCAACTTTCCGATAGAGAATACACGGCTCATGTCTCCCATATAGCCATAGAAGTTACCCCCCATATCGACCATAAAGCTCTGGCCGGGCTGCAACAGTGCACCGTTCACACTGATAGGCAGTGACGGATCAAGTCCCTCGCCTCCCAGAGCAAAATCATAGGGGGCAGGCGCAGTAGCATTATCTCCTGCCAGCAGACTTCCCATAAAAATCTCCATACTTTGTCCGAAGGTACGGAAAATACCCAGACAACCTTCCAAACGCATCAGGCGCTCTATTTCGATGGATAACTGGCGGTCTGTCATTCCTGGTCTATAAACCGAGGGTATTTGTTCGTAAGCTTTAGCATGTGCAATGCCGGAACGGCGGAACATCTCAATCTCTATTTCAGTCTTGACACTTCGGGCCTTCCGGATAAGTGCCGTACCACAAGGAAGCACCTCCGTTTCAGGGAAACACGCAGCCAAACGGTTATATTCCGTAAAAGACAACTCATCCCCCTCCAGCATCAACCTCGCAGGTATGGGCAAACCACATTCCTTTAGTAAGTCAGGCAGTTGTTCCGGTTTACGGATAGGATGAATATGTTCCCCTTCAATATTGTTGGGACGTTTGATGAATAAACGAGCGGGAGCATTCAACGGCAGATACAAGTAACCGCTGACGACACGTCCGTACGTATAGATTAAATTTACATTGCAAGCGATAAGAGCGGCATCAATCTCTTGTTGAGCCATGAGAGAGCGTATTTTATCACGTCTCAGTTTCAATTCAGGTAGTAACATCTCTTTGTCATTTATGGTTTCTCGGATACAAAGATACAACTTTTTTAATTGAGAATAAAAAAGTACTGCCCCATACCTTCACAGGCGTAGGGCAGCACAAACCACAAATACAAATACAACTAAACAAAGTTTCTCTCTTAGATAATTCCCTGACCCATCATGGCATGAGCCACCTTCATGAAGCCGGCGATATTCGCTCCCTTCACGTAGTTGATGTAGCCATCAGGTTCTGTCCCATATTTTACGCATTGAGCATGAATTCCGTGCATGATGGCGTGGAGTTTTTCATCCACTTCGGCTGCACTCCAGCTGAGGTGCATGGCGTTCTGCGACATTTCCAGTCCGCTGGTAGCCACACCACCTGCATTGACAGCCTTACCCGGTGCATACATAATCTTATTTTCAATAAAAAGGTCGATAGCTTCGGGCGTACATCCCATATTGGAGATTTCGCCTACACATGTCACCTTGTTGTCAATGAGGTGTTGTGCATCTTCGCCGTTCAGCTCGTTCTGGGTAGCGCAAGGCAGAGCGATGTCCGCTTTCACTTCCCACGGGCGTTTGCCTGCTACGAAAGTAGAGCCGGGGAATTCGTCGGCATACGGTGCTACGATATCGTTGCCCGATGACCGGAGTTCCAGCATATAATCTATCTTTTCGCCACTGATACCGTTCGGGTCGTAGATGTAACCGTCGGGACCGGAGATGGTAACCACCTTGGCACCCAATTCGGTAGCCTTGGTAGCAGCACCCCAAGCCACATTTCCAAAACCGGAGATAGCCACGGTCTTGCCCTTGATGTCAATGCCTTTTGTTTGTAACATTTGGTTTACGAAATACAAGCCGCCGAATCCTGTTGCTTCGGGACGAATCAGCGAACCGCCAAATTCCAATCCTTTACCGGTAAATGTGCCCGTAAATTCGCGAGTCAACTTCTTATACATACCGAACATATAGCCCACTTCGCGACCGCCTACACCGATATCACCGGCAGGAACATCCATATCCGGACCGAGGTGACGCCACAATTCCAGCATGAAGGCCTGACAGAAACGCATGATTTCAGCATCGCTCTTTCCGCGCGGAGAGAAGTCGGAACCACCCTTACCACCGCCCATAGGCAATGTAGTCAAAGCATTCTTGAAAGTCTGCTCAAATCCCAGGAATTTGAGGATAGAAAGATTTACGGAAGCATGGAAACGAATACCGCCTTTGTACGGGCCAATGGCATTGTTGAACTGCACACGATAGCCGAGGTTCGTCTGAACTTCACCCTTATCATCCACCCACGTTACACGGAAAGTAAAGATACGGTCAGGTTCAACCAGACGTTCTATAATTTTCGCTTTCTCGAACTCAGGATGTTGGTTATAGATATCTTCGATGGAAAGAAGAACTTCCTTTACGGCTTGAAGATACTCAGACTCGCCGGGGTGCTTTGCCTCTAAAGAGGCCATGATACGTTCGATATTCATAATATTACGTTTTAAAGGTTATTACCTTGTTGACTTCACGCTATTCAAACAAAATGTCAATGAATAACACCGCAAATATAAGAAAACTTTTCAAAACAGCTAAATTTTACGGTTATATTTTGATTAAAGAATGATAAAATGTCAAATCCCCGGCATTCTCTATTCATACCTAAATGGTCTATTCTTTTCCTATTCTGTCAACAATTCGCCATAACGGCATAAATATAGAAAAAATTATAATAAAGAAAATAAGAAATGACGAATAATTTACGAAAAAAGACACAATCCTCACGGACTATGCCTTTCCAATTGCTAACTTTAATTCTTAAATGCTTGTATTAAATCCGCAACATAATAATTACTATGTACGGACAAGCTTCATAATTTCTTCAATCCTTTTACCTCTTCTTTTGTTGCTTCTCGAACACTGATAGCCACCCCTCCACTACTTGCCAGAGGTTGACGCAGCACACTCTTTGACGTTACTATGCCACGACGGATGTCATAGCTCTGCGGATTATCTTTCCAGTCTGCATCCCGACCATCTGCATAAACGGTAACAATATATTTCCTTCCTTCGGGTAAGAAAGAGAAAGGAATAGTTGCCGTACGAGGATGTTCGTCGGTAATAGCACCTACATACCACTCTTGTTTTCCTTTGGCTTGACGAGCCACTGTGATATAATCACCCGGTTCGGCTTCCAGATACCAAGAATTGCTCCAATCCACCGCTACATCCTTAATAAATTGAAACGCATCGGGAAAACGGCGATAATTATCCGGCAGGTCTGCTGCCATCTGTAACGGAGAGGGCATCGTTACATATAGAGCCAATTGTTTTACCAATGTAGTACCCGCCTGACCTTTAGGTTTCGAACCATTATAATACGAAAGTTTTGTCTGGAAAATACCAGGAGTGTAATCCATCGGACCACCCTTCAACCGAGTAAACGGCAAGATACAAGTATGATCCGGATCATTGCCCCCCATAGATTCAAACTCACCACCACGGGCAGATTCTTGCGCTACCCAGTTGGGCCAGGTACGGCACAAGCCGGTGGGACGAACAGCCTCGTGACTATCTACCATAATCTTATAATCAGCAGCACGCTTCACCACATGTATATAATGATTGTTCATCCATTGTGAGGAATGATATTCACTACGGGGAATGATTGAGCCCACATATCCGGTCTTTACAGAATTATAGCCATTATCTACCATAAATTGAAAGGCTACATCCAGCTGCCGCTCATAGTCGGCAGCATTAGCAGCCGTCTCATGATGCATGATAATCTTTACTCCCTTTGATTTGGCATAGGCATGTAGTACCGCAACATCAAAGTCCGGATAAGGTTTGTCAAAAAGGAACTGACGATCCTTACGATAGGATGCCCAATCTTCCCAACCTTCATTCCAGCCCTCAACCAATACCGCATCAATACCATTCTCCGCCGCAAAGTCTATGTACTCTTTCACATGTTCAGTATTGGCCGGATGATGTCCATTAGGAGTTAACTTTGAATAGTCGGTTATGCCGGGTTTAGCCTTATAATAGTCGCTATATGCCCATGTACCTCCTCCACCAGTAAACATCTCCCACCAGACACCGATAAATTTCTGTGGCTTAATCCAAGAAGTATCTTCCAGCTTACAAGGTTCATTCAGATTAAGAATCAACTGAGAAGCAAGGATGCTACGTGCATCGTCACTAACCATAATTGTACGCCACGGGGTATGCAACGGTAATTGCAGATATCCTTTCTTTCCTAATTTATCGGGAGTAAGATGAGCAGAAAAGTTAAACTCTTTATCATCCACATTCAGCAACATGGCAGAATAATCTACCAAGGCAGCTTCATGAATATTGATATAAAGTCCTTCGGTAGTCTTTATCATAAGGGGTGTTTGTACTGTGAATGAAGTCGCTTTAGCTTCATATCCTTTTTTACGTAGATTACGTTCCATAGCTTCGCGCACTTCGGAAATGGCCGCAGTAGTATAGGCAAACTCATTCGTATCATAATCACCGGGAATGCAATAGAGTGTATGATTACCGGTCAGATTGAATTCCGTCAGTTCGTCTTTTACCGTCAGATAATTCATGGTTTTCTGCTCCGGCAACTCATAACGGAATCCGAGTCCATCGTCAAACAATCGAAAACGTACAATCATCATACGGTCGTGCTTTGCCGGTTGTGAGAGAGTGACAGTAAGTTCATTGTAATGGTTACGGACTTTTTCATACTCTCCCCATACAGGCATCCAAGTTTCATCAAAAGTAGAATTTGTTGCATCAAGAATCCGGAAGCCATTTGACAAATCCGCTTCTTCCATAAGTATTCCCAAGGCAGAAGGTTCTACAACCGGCTCTCCTTTGTAATATAAGCTATAGACCGGCCCCCCCTCGGAATCAAGCACAACATTGAGTTTCAGATTCCCATTGGGAGATGACAATTCGTGTGCCATCGCCACACAAGCAATTCCCAGAAATACAACTGTTAATAATACATGTTTCATATACATCCGTTATTGTTGATATATAAAATATTGATAAGGTTCCATCGTCATTACTGTAGGCAACTCCACATCCACACCGGCAATCACATCGGTCATGGTCTTGCCAGCATGCTCCATAGGTACTTTCACTTGTACAGACTCATTGGCAGTATTCACCATGACCAACATGCCATGACTGCCTGCTGCCCGATAAAATGAAGCGACATCTCCGGTAGTATAAACTTCCAGTTCACCACCACGTACACTGCTCGTAGCTTTATAGGCTCTGATGATTTCTGCCATCTCTTGCGCAAAGACTTCATTGGACTTCAAGTCTATAACTCCGTAATTGAAAAAGTTAAGTGACCGCGGATAGGCTACTTCCTGCGAACTATAAATAAGAGGTATCCCCTCGAGCATAGTCGTCAATACAAAAGCAGACATGGCACCACGCTCACCGCCATAACATTCTATCGGTGAAGCCTCACTTGCCTGGTCATGATTAGTAGAATAGCGTAACCGTAACGTACCCTTCGGCATTCCCTCCAATTCGGAAGTATTCATAGCATAAAGGTCAGTAAGTGAGCATTTACCGGCATAATAGTCTTTCAGTTTACTATGGAAGTTCCAGCCGTAGAGCAGATTGAAACCATTGTTCATTAAAGACGTTTTTCCGCCTTCGGCAAGCATCAGCAAATTATTGTCAAGTGTACGGAGCTCGGCGATTGCTTTCTTCCAGAAAGCATCTGGTACCCCCTCGGCATAATCACAACGGTATCCATCAATACCAATTTCTGTTACCCAATACTTCATGGCATCAATCATGGCTTGCTGCATGGTTTCGTTGTCAAAATTCAAGTCAGCAACATCCGCCCAAGGCTGTTCTTGAGGTTGTACCACATTGCCATTTGCATCCTGTGTATACCAATCCGGATGCTCAGTCACCCAAGCATTGTCCCACGAAGTATGGTTGGCAACCCAGTCAAGAATCACTTTCATTCCTTTGGCATGGGCAGCATCTACCAGTTCTTTCAAGTCTTTTTTTGTTCCGTAACGTGTATTCAGCTTTTTATAATCCTTTATACAATAAGGTGAATTCACACTTTTCAGTACTCCCGGCTCATTTACAGGCATCAGCCAAAGCACGGTAGTTCCCAGGCTTTGAATACGGTCAAGCTCTGCTTTGATGGCAGAGAACGCATTTTCTTCGGCAAAAATGCGGGGATTTGCCTCATAAATCACCATATCCGAAGCCATGTATTCTTCCTGTGGGACGGGAATCGGTTCCATGTCACTCTGACTATCACTACACCCCATACAAGAATGTAGCATCGTAAAGAGCAGTGTCGCAATTATTACTTTTTTCATATTTCTACTTTTTATCTATACTTATACTCATTGGCGGAACTGATATCTGCAAAAGGAGCATCCAAACTCTCCAGTGATGGGCATTGGCAGAAAAGATACTAAGACTTAATACTAAAAATCCCGGAAGCCAATACTAAAAAACAAAAGAGCTAAGAGATAACTTCTTCCCAAGGCTTGGTTTTTCTATCCCAAGACTTGGGATAGAAAAACCAAGCCTTGGGACATATATCCGCAAGATTGAAAAGAGATATCCTATCCCCAATCTCATTCCACCAATAGGTCATTTAACATCTTCATTACTATACAAAACTCATTTCAAGAAATTATTCTGATTAGAAACAAAAGCCGCTTCAGATTCCGGTTCAGAGTCTCCGTCCGGATTGTTAGGGTCAATCTCCTCACCAGCTATGTCCGTAATACGGAAATAATAATCTCGATCAAGCGTCACTGCTGCGAGGTCAAATTGTGAGCCTCCATTGTTATTATTCATTATCAGATTGTAAGTCAATCCCTTATTTGCTTCACCTGTATCGTAATAATTATACGTGACACCTTTTATCTCAACACTACCGGTTGGTAATATTCCTGGCCAACTGCCAAAGAGTTCCGGTATATCATTTCCCCACGCATATATGGTTGTTTCTGCCCATCCGGACTGGTCTTCAATAAATATGGCATAACCATCATGGATAACCACTGCATCCGGTTCTATTTCCGTCCAACCGCTTTCTGTGATTTCCAAATATATGTCACGGTCAAGAGTAAAGTTCTGTGGTCCATCAAATTGTGAACCTACTCCATTATCGTTAAATATCAAATTGTAAACCAATCCCTTATTTGCTTCACCTGTATCGAAGTATTTATAGGTAATTCCTTTTATCTCAACGCTACCAGTAGGTGAAATACCGGGCCAACCTCCAAAAAGTTCCGGCAAATCATTTCCCCACGCATAAAGTGTCAGTGCATCCCAACCTGTATTGTCCATCACGAACACAGCATAACCGTCATGAATCACTTCACTTGGGTCTTCCGGCTCCTCAAAATAAGCATTCCAGCGGGTTACCGTTATATCAGTGCGAGTACCTACCTTAGCCGAAATTTGATGTAAAGCATCCCCATTCTGCAAAGTACGCTCTATACCTTGTGTCTTAGAAACGAAATAAAAGCCATCGGCAAGTGTCTTTCCATTAACAAAATCTTCCGGATAGAGGTATATGCCCCATTTAACATCATTGTTTGCAGCTTTCTCCATCTGCCACTTAAGGTCTCCGGAAGCAGCATCCTGACCTCCATTGAAATCGCCTGCAATATAAATTATTTCATCGGCACCAGTTCCTTGGGGCATAATCACCTCCAGCAAGATAGCATCGCTACGAAGTTCAAATTGCGGCAACTCATGGTCAAACACAATTTCCTCCTTGTCACAACTACTGATGAAAGCTACAAAAAGCAACAAAAGCCATAGCGGATTACATATATATTTTTTCATTGTTACTATTATTATAGGATGATTAATAATTAGGATTCTGTACCAGTCCCGGATTTACCATAAGGGCAGACTGGGGCAAGGGATACCACTCGTATTTGCGGTCACGTTTAGCCGGATAGCTTAAACCGTCGTCCGTGGCACGGCCAAAGAACCACCATTGCCCTTGCGTAAACTTATCGAAACGACGCAAGTCTGTACGACGACGACGCCCCTCTCCCAAGAATTCAAGTCCCCATTCACTCAACATCCAATCCATATCAAAGGATGTAAAACCAGGACCGGGCTGCTCGAGAGCCGATTTATCTGTAAAATAGCGTGTTTTAACTCTATATACCAGTTCTTTAGCACCTTCCGTATCACCTGCACGCATTTTACATTCAGCAAGAGTATAGACCACTTCACTCAAACGGAATTCCACCTCATCGATGTTTTGGAAATCAATGCCTGCACTCTCCGGATAAACCGGATATCTTACCAAACGGACACCTGAATTCGTTTCACCCCAGCGAGGTGACATGACAGTCTCCAGATTACGTCCTAAATTAAGGAATGTACCCACCTGATCCACATAAACCAAATCCTGACCGTCACGGTCGGCATCTGCTTTCAAAGCCGCACCCTTACCATAGTTGGCTTTAATAGCCCCTTTCAAAAAAATGCCTTGATAGTTTCCTGTTGTTTCATTATACACATAGTTCTGCTTACGGATATCTTTATCGTGGAAACGTTCATAAACTGCTCCTAACTTATCACCGTAGTCAGTAAGAAAGCTCTTAGGATTGTCAGTACCACCATACGGCTGTACATTTCCAGAATTATCCCATGAAGGTGCCAAGCATACACAATTCCATCCGCTCTGGCTGTATGTACCTCCAAAGTAATCCCAACAATTGTAAGGCATGAAAGGCATGTTACGCATCCAACCGGTATTGACCTGACCGACTTCCATCGCCAATGCCATTACAACTTCCGGACATTCTACATTGTTTATCGAATAAATATCGCGATAGTCATCGGTAATGCTGTAAGTACCATAATCGCCATTCAGAATTTTTTGGCAAAGAGTGGCACACTCATTATAACTGTTTTGTTTGATAAACACCTCAGAATTCAGCAACAAGCGCATCTTAATCATACGATTGGCAGCTTGGTTCATGCGGTTGCGAGTCTTTCCAGAACCATCTTCTTTCATAAGATCTGTAACTGACTCATCTAATTCCTGACTGATAAAATCGTAGATAATCTTGCACCCCTTATCAAAATCAGTATCTGCAGAACCAGGGATTTCCGCACCCGAAGAAATGTTCAAGGGAAGTGCTCCACCCCAAATCTCAAAGATATTGTAGTATGCCCAAGCACGCAGGGTACGTACTTCGGCAATATAACTATTCAAAGCATCCTCAGTCATGCGTATAGATGCGGGGCTGATTGCCTGCAAATCTGTAATAAGCGTATTGCAAAGCCCAATAGTGGTCCACGCATTCTCCCAAGTTTGGCGAATAATGGTTGATTCTGACGTCCAGGTATGTGAAGACAAAGCAAACTTCAATGCCTCATCCCATCCCCAAAGTCCACCGTTCCAACTGCGCCATGCCACCTGGTCGGCAGAAAACTCCTGCAAATACCAGAAGTATTCCAAATAACTATATGCAGCTTTCGAATAGATGGCTGCCACTGCCCCCTGAACACTCGTCTCATCTTGATAATAAATTCCGGCATCCACACGATCGAACACTTCCTCGTCCAAATTAGTACAAGAGAAAAGTGAACATGACATAATCATCGCCAATAACCAACGACATTTTATATATTTCATATCTTTCATATTTTTAATAATTTGTTTCTCATTTATTTGAAGCGAAGAGTCACACCTAAACTCAATTGAGTTGCTGTAGGATAAGCACTATTACTATCTACTCCCGGCTGGATACCATTCACGTCTATAATTGAAGGGTCATTACCAGAATATCCGGTCAAGGTAAACAGATTCTTGGCAGACAGATATATGCGCATATTATCCAGTAACTTACGGTTCTTAGGAGTAAAATTATATCCCAAGGTTACATTTTCCAGTTTTATGAAGCTACCATCCTCCAGGAAATAGGAAGATATTACTCCACCACCGGTACGGATATTCTTATCTTCCAGATACGCAGAGCGAAGAACATTATCTGTACCACATCCCTGAAGCCCCATACCATATTTACGCATATTGAATACATCAAAACCGAATGTACCGCGGAAGAATACACTCAAATCAAAATTTCTCCAAGTCAGGTTGTTACTCCAAGACAAGAAGTGCTTGGGAGCACCATTGCCAATATAACGTTTATACTTGGCATCAGCCTGAGAAATCGGTATTTGCTCATCTTTATCATTCAAAATAAGCATATTGCCATTTTCGTCAACACCTGCATATTCATAACCGTAGAACTGCCCTATCTCTCCCCCTTCCTGCACACGGAAGAAATATTCGCTGGAACCAGTACCCGGTTTTAAGTAAAGGTCGAGATAAGATGCCTTGTAAATATCGTTAGAAAGTTTGGTCAACTTAGTCTTCCCATAAGAATAATTGATTCCGCTCGTCCACTTCACTGCTGTTTTAGTAAGGATATCACCATCCAAAGATACTTCTATACCGGTATTTTTCGTTGTTCCAACGTTAACCAAAATAGTGGAATAGACAAAAGGCGGTTGAGGTGCCGTGTACGTATAAAGCAAGTCTTTAGAACTACGGTCAAAATACTCCACTGAACCACGTAAACGATTCCATAGAACAAAATCAACACCCAGATTAATCGCAACGCTCTTTTCCCAAGCCAAATCCGGATTAGCATTACTAGAGGGAGCATAGCCCGTTACCCAACGCCCGTCAAAGAGATAACTACCATTGGTATTGTAAGTAGAAAGTGATTTATAAGCATCAAAATCCGAACGACCGGTAATTCCGAAAGAAACACGCGGTTTCAAACTGGTCAACACTTTCCGGGTATTCTTCATAAAGCCCATCTCCATCATTTCCCAAGCCAAAGAAGCTGCTGGGAAGTACCCCCACTTTTGGTTAGCACCAAATTTGGAAGAGCCTTCATAGCGCAACGAAGCCGATGCAAAAAGCATATCCTTCCAATTATAGTTCAACCGACCAAAGAAGCCAATAAGTGTCGATTCAGAGCGACCGCTATATAAACTTGCCAAACCATCCTTCAGATAAGAGCCACTGCCCAAATCCCAATATTTCGTATTATCAAAAGAGAAGTCGTTGTTACTACCACCAATCTGTTCCCAGATAGACTTCTCATAAGTATAGCCCACTACAGCCTTAATATTGTGGTCGCCCAAGTTCAGTGCATAATTTCCCAACCACTCCAATCGATTGGTGTACCATTTCTGATACTTCATTTCCGCACGTCCTTTATAACCATTCCAATAGGACTCCGAACCGGCAGACGAAGCATAATATTGTTGCTTCATGTCATTGTAATGCAATGAGTAACTTAATGTTGTATTCAACAAATGCTTTTCTGTCTGCAAAATATTCAGTTTAGCCTCAGCCGTACCCAACAAATACATACGCTGGCCGTTGTTATCTCTCAAAGCAAGCTCCGCAACCGGATTGGTTGCACCCGTAGGAGAAGTAGGCTGATAATACGAACCGTCTGCATTATATACCGGCATTGTAGGATTCATTGTGAGTGCCCTATCGAAGAAACCATCATTTCCCCAGGTTTCATTTACACGACGTGCACTCAACGAACCGTTGAATTGTAAGCGATTCTCCAGTACACGCTGTTCCATAGAAAAACGACCTCCAAATTCTTCACGACCACTCACGATGTCAAGTCCATTGGCACTTTTGTAATTGAAGGAAGCACCATAGAAACCATTCTTTGTGCTACCATCAATAGATATATATTGGTTTGTGTCGTATGCTACATCACGAGTAATCAGTCCATACCAGTCAGTGTCGGCTCCATAGTCTGTACCTCGTCTCGAACGACGGAATTCATCAGCCGACAGAATATCCGGAGAGGGCTTGGCTACATTAAAAGCGATGTAACTGTCATATGTGACTACCGTTTTTCCAGCTTCACCCGAGCCACGTTTCGTTGTAACTAAAATCACACCATTAGCACCTCGCGTTCCGTAAATAGCAGCTGAACCCGCATCTTTCAATACCGTAATAGATTCAATATCCTGTGCAGCGATGTTACGGATATCGCCACCTGCCACACCATCTATGACAATCAAAGGACTATTACTTGCAGAAACAGATGTTGCACCACGTACTTGTAATGAAGAACTGGAGTTAGGATTGGCAGCTGCCTGCGTATTGACATTCAAGCCCGCGACTTTTCCCGATACCATTTCCATCGGGTTATTCATAGCCCCCAAATTAAAATTTTTCTTATCCACTTGTACAATGGAACTGGAAACTTCTTTTTTACTCAATGAACCGTAACCCACTACTACAACTTCTTCCAACACCTGCTGGTCATCATGCAAGACAACATCAATCTTGTTTCTACCGGATACGTTCAGTTCCTGCGTTTGGTAACCTACATAAGAAAAAATAAGTATTGCATCAGGATTGACATTCAATAACACATAGTTACCGTCAATGTCAGTTATCACCCCCGAAGTTGTACCCTTTACCAATACACTTGCACCGATAAGACCTTCACCCGTTGCATCGGTCACCTTTCCTTGTACCTGAAGTTGTTGCGCAACAGCAACACCAGTCATCATAAGAAAACCCAGTAAAAGGATCATGCGCTTTTTAAGGCATCTCTTTAGACTTTTCTTTTTCATCTTATTAGAAATTAGTTAAACAATAAATAGATTGATGCAAATGTATTATCAAAACAAACGCACGATTTGGGCTGAGATAAAAATCTAAAGTCCTACAACAGGCAATCAACTATAATACAACGCATTACAAAAATGCTATTGCTACTAATTTCTAAATCATTTCTAAACTTTTTAAGGCAGAAGAAAGCCTCAAAAGGAGGATAAAATCAAAAAGAAGTTATTTTCATCACTCGTTCTTCAAAGTCCTCTTTACAAAGAGACTTGTTTTTTAGCTTGGAACGATAAGTATAGATGGTAGTTATGGAATAACGCAAAAATTCTGCAATACGCGCACTGTCTGTAATACCTAAACGAATCAGTGCAAATATGCGCAGTTCGGTAACAAGCAATTCTTCATTTTTAGGATGCAATTGTTCTTCAACTGGCAACAAACGATTAAATTCTTCTACAAAGTTAGGGAATATCTTAAGAAAAGATACATCGAAATTGTGATAGAACTCTTTCAACTCTTGATTTATGAAACGGTCGGACTTCAATGTACGATATAACTCCTCAAGTTTACCGGCAGCAGCCTGCTTGTTCAATATGCGGCGATATTCTTCCATCTTACTTATATAAGAGGAACTTAAACTGAGGAAACGTCCCAAATACCCTTCCTTAATATGATTGGCTTCCGTAAGAGTCTGATTAGTATGCAATAATCGTTCATTAGCCTCATGTTGAGACTTGTTCAGCTTCTTCAATTCACTATTCAATATACTCAATTGGGAATTGGCAGCAACAACTTTTTTACGGGCATAAGACAATTTTTTCATTTGCCATAGCACACACAGTACTGTCAATAGAAGGAAAACAGAAAGGATACATATGCCTGTAATAAACATTCTCTGCCGCTGTTGCTGTATTTCCTTTTCTTGCTGATAAGCACGATCTATGAGCGGAAGCATCTTGGAATTCTGCGAACTACGCAACCGAGTAGTATAATAATTAGCATCTTCCATACTAATCTTGATATAGTGATTAGCACGTTCCAAATCGCCCATTCCATAAAGTAATTCCGCTAATGCGCACAAAGAATAATTTTCTTTCACCACTGCCCTAATGTCAGCAATGGCACTGCTAATACGTGCTTCCATTTCTTTCTGCTTGTTCCCCACGACATGATAAGCAAAAGCCAGAATTGAAGTAGCTACTGCATACTCACGCGTATTGGATTTCAACCGAGGTAAAAAATTCTTCAATAAACATATAGCCTCCTGACTTTTTCCCTGGTCAATGAGCTGAGGTGCATGCACGACTACATATCTATAAGTATCTTCCGGTACTAGGCTGATTATAGAATCCCTATACAAATTTGCTATCCGAAGATAATTGTTCACGTAGTTCCGATCAGTGGCGTACTCTGCCTGATAGAGATATAGGTTTTCAAAACATACATAATAGTCCACTATATTTTCACCCTCCAACGTGTTACGAGGAAGCGATTTCAGCAATTCCATTGCTTCAACAAAAAGGCCCGAAGTATTTAGAATATGTACTTTATTTAATATAGAACTATTTATCCATTGCCTATTATTTAGCCGTGTGGCAATAAGAATATTTTCATTTATATAATGTAATGCAGAATCACTAATATAAGAATTATATTCGGCAAAAAGACGATTTTGTATCAGATAACGCTCCATGTCAGTAAGCCTCCCTTGCTTCAACTCATCCTTTATCAAAGAAATATACCGTTCTTTTTCTTCCTCGTATTGTCTACGCATCACGATAGTCTTATCCAGAACAGACAAAAGGCTATCTATTGCAGATGCATACATACCAAGCGAACATGGCAACAGCATTATTATTAAAATCAAGATACGCATCATAGGTTAACATTGTGACATAACTTCGCAAAGTTACAATTTTCTTCTGTTATGAAAATACGATTTTAGTATTTTCTTTGGCATTATAAGTCGTACATCATAGGGATTATACATCTACCGAAATTCATATTTCCTCTACTTCGGATAGCTTTTAAAGCTTTTATGGCAGTTTTCAAACCTCCTTCTGCCTAATAATGGCTAACATTGCAACCGAAACCAAAGGTTGACATCAACATGAGAAAGACATTATTATTTTTATACCTTTTATCTCTCGGCAGTATTGCCGCATACGGTCAGACACGTCTGACCCAAGACCCCAAACTGGAACGACAACTCCACGAAAGCGGACTGATACATCAACCCCTCCCCCTGGATATTGAAAACTCTTTCGAAACCAACGGATGGAAAAAGGAGGTCTTGCAAAGCGCTCCTCTCACCCGCTCGGCAGGTACAGAGGGATGGAGTCATTCCGGCGCAGGAAGCATGTCCTTCAGTACGGAAAAGACCGTTTCCGGCAAAGGCAGCATCAAACTGCAATTCCCCACATTCACCGGGAAAAGGGCGACCGGCTCTCCTTCCGACCCAGACTATGCCACCTACGGAAACAGCAGTGTTACCTATCATCTAGACGGCGCCAATCTGGAGAAGTACAACCGCATCGTATTCTCCATCTATCCCGATTGCGACGGCGCGCGCATCGTCAACATGAACCTCACGTTTCGCAATGCAGATACTCCTGCCAAGAAAGGATATAATCAGCCTTCGGGTTCACACCTCATTAACCTTATTAATAAGGAGTGGAACCAATGCTTCCTCGAAATAGACGAGTATCAGCGCGACAAGGTGATATCCATCACCTTCAGCACAGCCCTCAAAGGCAAAGACCGGACTACAGGAGATTCAGCTATCTACTACCTGGACAATCTACAACTGCAAACGGTGAAAGCCCCTGAGAAAGTCAGCGGATGGATACCTGCCGATGGAAAAATCTCCTACTCGACAACCGGCTATGCCGTCAACCACCCCAAAACCGCCCTCATCAACACAAACCTCACCATAGACGCCGGAAAGCGCTTCCAACTGCTTACCCCAACCGGAGAAATAGCTTACGAAGGAGACATCCGAAAAGAGAAAACCACTCTCGGAGAATTTGGCCTTATTGATTTCACCTCCTTCAATAATCCCGGAGAGTATCAGCTGAAGGTCGGAACATCGCTAACTCCCACCTTCCGGATTAGAGAAAGACTTTGGGAAGATTCACAATGGAAAGTGCTGAACTTCATCTTCTGCCAGCGCTGTGGACATCCGGTTCCCGGCAAGCATTCCACCTGCCACGTAGACCTCATGTCCCGACATGACGGACGCAGCATCTCCTACTCCGGCGGATGGCACGATGCAGGAGACTTGTCCCAGCAAACCTTGCAGACGGGAGACGTGACCTTTGCTCTGCTCGAAGCCTATAATAAACAAAGAAATATCAACCCAGCCCTCGCCGCCCGCCTGCGTGAAGAGGCGGAATGGGGAGTAGAGTTCATCCTAAAGAACCGCTACGGCGATGGTTACCGCGCCAGCAGCATGGGATTGCTTATCTGGCAAGACGGTGTGTTCAATACATTGGACGACATATCTTCCGTACGTGTACAGAACATGGCATTTGACAACTTTCTCTATGCCGGATACGAAGCTTACGCCTCCATGACGCTGGACAACGACCCGATGCTGCAGGAATACCTATTGCGCGTGGCCGAAGAAGATTTCGCTTTTGCTATGGAGAAGTTCAAAAAAGATGGCTTCGACCAGTTCGTCCAGCCTTACGAACACAGTTACAACACTTCGAAAAGTCAGTATATGGCTACCATCTCCTGGTCGGCAAGCCAATTATACAAGCTGACCGGAAAACCTTCTTATGCGGACATCGCCGCCGAATACATCCGCTACACCCTCGACTGCCAGCGCACGGAACCGCTGAAAGACAAAGACGGGACACGCGGATTCTTCTACCGGGACAAATCCCGCAAATCCATCGTACATTACATACACCAGTCGCGCGAGCAGGTCTATATGCAGGCCATGGTGATGCTTTGCGAAACCCAGAAGGAGCACCCCGATTATCCTAAATGGGTGAATTCCATACAACTATATGGAGAGTATCTGAAAGGAATGATGAAGTATACCCATCCCTACGGTATGATTCCAAGCGGTGTTTACCATGCAGAGGAATATAAGGATACCACCAACTTCTACGCCCTCCATCTGTTTCCCCCTGCCAATGCCAAGGAACTGTACACGGAACAGATTAAACGAGGAGTACAACTGGACAAAGAGCACTACATGAAACGTTTCCCCGTGTGGTTCAACATTTTCAACGGCAATACCGCCATCCATCTTTCCAACGGAAAGTCCGCCGCCATCTGCGGAAACTTCCTGAAGGACAAGGAACTGCTCAACATCGGTCTGGAACAGTTGTACTGGACCGTAGGCAAGAATCCTTTCGGACAATCCTTGATTTATGGAGAAGGACACAACTATCCGCAACTGAATACCTTCTCTTCGGGAGAAATGACAGGAGAGATGCCCGTTGGTATCCGTACCCTGGGTAACGACGATGTCCCCTATTGGCCGCAAACCAACAATGCCTGTTATAAAGAGGTATGGATTACCTCGGCAGGCAAATGGCTGTCTCTGATTGCGGAATATTAGATAATGGAGAATTAATAACTTATAAATTATAAATTACAAATTATGAAACATCTGTTTATTTTATTGTTTACGGCTTGCACCCTGCTGACGTACGCACAAGTCCCCGAAGGTTATCCGGCAAACTATGCCAAAGCTCCTCGCTTCAAGGCCTTGATTTATTACACGCAACATGCGGAAGAAGCACACGTACAATTTGCAGAACAAGCAACCACTTTCTTCAAGAAGCTCAATTACGGTGACGGCTTTGTTCTGGATATTACTACCGATTTTTCAAAATACCCATACGAGAAACTGAAAGAATACAATGTCATTATCATGCTTAACACATCCCCCAACACCAAGGCCGAACGCGATGCTTTTGAGCAATACATGGAAAACGGAGGCGGTTGGGTAGGTTTCCACGCAGCTGCCTACAACGACAAAAACACGCATTGGCCCTGGTTCGTTAAGTTTCTTGGTGGTGGGGTGTTCTATTGCAACAACTGGCCTCCCCAGCCGGTATTGGTCGAAGTCGACAACGAAGAACATCCCGTTACCAAGAATCTGCCTGCATCATTCGTGGCTCCCGCCAGCGAATGGTACCAATGGACTCCCAGCCCCCGCCAGAACAAGGACGTAGAGGTACTCTTGTCCCTATCTCCCAAGAACTATCCACTGGGTATCAAGGATGTAGTGAATTTTGGCGACTTCCCCATCGTATGGTCCAACAAGAATTACAGAATGATTTACCTGAATATGGGACATGGTGACGAAGAGTTTATCGACGGTACACAGAACCTGCTATTGGTTAATGCTTTCCGCTGGGTAGTGAGCAAAGACAAGAACGGTGACCCGTTCCTCAAATGAAACAACTCCCATAACAGTAATCAAAAGAATAAAATAGGATAGTATTCTTCAAATCTTCTCCAAAATACAACACTTTTATGCCGAAACAGATACTTTTATCGAAAGAAACTTTTGGTTTTTCTTGTTGAAACCAATAGTCTTACTTGTCAAAACTTTTCGTATTTAGTCTTGAAACTAAAAGTTTCATGCTGAGAACTAAGATTATAACTATTTCAACGACCCACGAAACAAGTATGCATACCATCTTTTACAAAAATTGGAAAGCGTGATGGATGGTTGTAATGTTTTTTATCTATCACAGGTATCCATCACACTTTAATTAACTTATAATCAAAAGAATAATCTCTTCGCGTGACAGCATGACAGATGTTTTGCCGAAATAAACTTTAGTGAGAGATACCGCCACTGCCTACACATAAAAATCCCCAGTATTTCAAAAGGAAATACCGGGGACTCTTCAGAAAGAAAACCAATCTAAACTTATAACCAGCCAGGGTTCTGTGTCAAGCCACCTTTAGCTCTATCCATTTCCGACTGGTCAATCGGGAAGTACCTAAACTTCTCCGTCCAACCTTTGTTACCTAAAATCTCTGTTCCTTTATCGAAACGCAGAATGTCAAACCAACGCTGCATTTCATCCATAAACTCATACCCACGCTCTTCAAAAAGAATATCCAACAACTCCTGCTTGCTCTTTCCCGCCAAGTTGATACGATGCTCTTTGTCTTTGAAAGCGCGGTCTCTGACCTGGTCGAACCAGCCTTGCGCATCGGCACTGGCAGTTCCGTTGATGCGTACATCAAGCTCCACAGCCAGCAGCAAAACATCGGCATAACGGTAAATACGCCAAGAGTTATAATAGTTATCCGTAGGGTTCACCGTAGACGTCGTCTCCTTTCTCGGATGAATCTTATAGTGCCCCAGGCCTTCGTAATTTTCCTGCTGGTCACTGACTTGGAAAGCACTTCCTGCCGGCAGTTCACCTTTGGCCACCATTTCTGCCACTTTCTTAGCCTCGTCCGCATAGACAATGACTGTTCCTTCTCGGCGCGTATCGCCTTCCTTAAACATGTTGTAAACGGAACTCGGCATGGTATTCTGCCCATAACCTTCGCCCAATCCGCCCTGCTCGGCACTTCTCGGGTCAACAATGTTACGACCACCCAAAGAACGTGCAAGCCCAAACCCTTCGCCGGAGTTATTGCCGGCATAACATACCTCAAAGATAGATTCCGCACACCATTCTCCGTCTTTCACCCATAAGCTTTGATAATCAGGGTTCAACTGGTATCTTCCACTGGTGATTATTTCTTTCATGTCATTCAATGCCACCTGATATTTAGTCTCATCACGATGGAACAAAATAATTTTAGCACGAAGCAGCTTGGCAGCATCCCGGCAAACGCGTCCCTGCTGTGTAGCACTGCGCTGGGGCAGATACTTAGTCACTTCGTCATCCAAGTCACCCATCATAAACTCATAAATTTCTTCACGGGTTCCTTTGGCAACGCTATACATTTCACTGGCTGCCAGATAATGTTTGATAAGCGGGAATTGCTCATACCCCATAAACAGATGGTAATAGAAAATGGCACGGTAAAAGCGCGCTTCGGCAGAAATGGAATTGACAAAGTCTGCATTGAGGTTGCACCCGGCCAATTTGTCAATCAACAGATTGGCAGCAATGACTCCATTGAACAAGCCGAAATCCCACTCATTCCACCAAGAACCATAGCCCCATGCACCGAAACAAGAAGTCGCGTCATAGGTAAAAGTATCCCATTTCGTCTTGTAAGATCCCTCACCGATACCACCACCGGTTTCAGACTCATCGCCCAGCAAAGAAGAGTAAGACCAAACCTCCGGCATGCGGGTCTGCATTTCATTTATCACGGCATACAAGCCCTTCATCATATCGTCTTCCGTCTTATAGAATTCGGTTTCCGATACCTGAGTTCTCGGATTCACTTCCAGAAAATCTGAACAAGCTATGGTCGACAAAGCCATCGCACCCAAAGCCAATACTTTTAATATCTTATTCATTGTATCTAATTTTTAGATTAATCAAAATGTTATGTTTGCACCGATGGTATAAGTACGTGCTTGCGGATATGTTCCCCCGTCAAATCCATCACGTGTTCCCACTTCCGGATCATAACCGCTATAATTGGTGATTGTAAACAGATTCTCGCCCTGCACAAAGAAACGCAGCCCCTTGATACCGACACGCTGCAACATCTGACCGGGTAGACTGTAACCTATCTGCAACACTTTCAAACGCATATACGAACCATCTTCCACAAAAAAGTTTGAAACCTGATAGTTATTGTTGTCACCATCTATCACACGTGGTACCCAATTGGAAGTTCCTTCACCGTGCCAACGGTTCAACCAGGATTTGTCGTAGTTACCAAAAGTCACATTGGAACGTCTGTACAGTTTATAAATGTCGTTTCCGATACTTCCTTGAAAGAATGCACTGAAATCCAGCCCCTTCCAATCGGCAGAGAGCGTAAATCCATACGTCCAGTCGGGATTCGGCTTACCTATCATAGTACGGTCATCGCCATTAAGACCATTTTTACCATCCAAATCTTTAAAACGGATATCTCCGGGCTTGGCATTCGGTTGTATCAAATGAGTCTTTCCGTTAGAATCTACGTAGGTATAGTTGTCTATCTCCTGCTGATTCTGAAAAATGCCATCATGCAAGTAACCGTAGAAGAAGCCGTACGGACGCCCGTTCTCTCTCCAACTGACCTGGCCGCCCATACCACCACCGATATTATTGAGACCGACGCGGTCGGGACCTTGGTCTGTTACAGTATTCTTCACATAAGAAGCATTTCCATTGATACCCAGATTCACTTCACCCACCTTAAAGCGATAGGACGCTTCGAACTCGATACCTTCGTTCTTCACTGTACCCGAATTGACCGTCATACTGCCATAACTGGTATAAAGAGGAATCGGCATGGAAAGCAGCATGTCCTTCGTCTTCTTCACGAAATAGTCGGCAGAGAATGTCAATGCACTGTTGAAGAAACGCAAGTCAATACCCAAGTCGGTCTGTTCGGAGGTCTCCCATTTCAAGTCTGCATTGGCATAGCCACTGGGCAGCATACCTGTATATACCTTTCCATTTATGACTGCATTCTTACCCTGGCTCATCATACTTGTATAGGCAAAGGAGCCGATGCGTTCATTACCGTTCTGTCCCCAGCTCAGACGTATCTTGGCAAAATCCAACCAGGAAGGTCTGTTCTCCATGAACTTCTCCCGGGTCAACACCCAACCCAAAGAAACCGAAGGGAATGTAGCATACTGGTGTTCGCGACTGAAGTTTGACGAACCGTCCCGTCTCACTACCGCTTCGAACAAATACTTTTCATCATAATTATAGTTGATACGTCCGAATACGGATGCAATGCGGTGATCTTCCGCCCCACCCCATACTTTGGACTGTTCTTCGGGCGCTGTGGCCGTGTCTATATATCCCTTGTCTATATCCACCACCAGCAGATTATAATCTTCCGCTTCCAAATTGGAGTAATGGTAGGAAGACATACTCGTACCGAACAGTGCACCTATATTATGACGGCCGAAAGACTTCGTATACGACAGCACATTTTCCCACTGCCAGTAGGAAGACTCCCTTTTCTTATCCTCTACTTTGGAAGTAGCATTCTTACTGGTAGCATTCAGCTCGTAAACCGGAGTTACATTCTTGATGGAATTGAATACCCATTCCGCACCATAGGTAGTCTTGAACTTCAAGCCCGGCAACAAGTCGACATCAAGGTTAAAGTTCGCACCGAAATTCTGCGGCATAGTCCTCTGGTTGTGGTTGACCTGCATGGCAGCCAGGGGATTGTTTATTTCACGCATCTCAATGATATTGTATGCCAAGCCGTTGGGAGCAATGACATGATTTGGATAAGTTACGGCATATTGCTCCAGTATAGCAGGGTCGGTCTGATAAACCGGCTCGGTAGGAGGCAACATATTCATGGAAGTAATCAAGCCTGCTGCTTCACTATTGCCAATAGTATTACCAGTCTGGATTGACTTGGAATAGCTTGCAATTGCACCAAAACTAATCTTATTCAACCAATTTCGTGATTTCGTGTCCAGTAATACATTATTGTAATTCAAGCGTACATTGTAGCGTTCATAATCAGCATGTCCTTTAGCATAAATACCTTCTTGCTTTACATAACCGAAAGAAGCATAATAGGTAGAGTTGTCCGTACCTCCACTCAACGAAACCTTGTGGTTCATAATAGGAGCATTCTTGTTCTGTAGTTCCTTTTGCCAGTCGGTATTGACGCTGGAAACAGTCGGGAAATAAGGGTCCTTACCTGCATTGGCAGCCATTTCATTCATCAACATCTGATAATCCGCACTACCCAGCAAATCCACCTTCTTGGAAGGATTCTGAATACCATACGTAAATTCATAGTTCAAAGTAGCCTTCCCTTTAGTACCCTTCTTCGTAGTTATCAGCACAACACCGTTAGCACCACGGGCTCCGTAAATAGCGGCGGAAGCTGCGTCTTTCAGCACTTCAATAGACTCAATATCAGAAGGATTCAAATGACTGATACCACTTTCAGACGGCATGCCGTCTACTATATAAAGCGGATCGGAGTTGTTGACCGTACCGGTACCCCGAATACGAATCTTTGATTCCGCACCGGGCTGACCTGAATTAGAGATAATCTGTACACCGGAAACTTTACCTTTCAAAGCATTCTGAATATTTGTAGGATTACCTTTATCCAACTCTTCACTGGTAACACGGCTCACAGCAGACGAAAGTACACTCTTCTTTTGTACACCATAGCCTACTACAACTACCTCGTCCAGCAACTCAGAAGAATCAGTAAAACGGACTTTCAGATTTGTATCTGCAGCAGTCAGTTTATACTCAATAGGCTCATAACCGATAAAGGTGAAGACCAACACATCACCCACAGAAGTTTTCAGACTGAAATTCCCATCAATATCCGTCACAGTACCCACAGCCGGATTACTTTTCATACTGACATTAGCACCCGGAACCGTTTCTCCGGAAGGATCATAAACGATACCCTGCACATTAATTTGTTGTGCGAAGAGCTGCAAAGTGCAACTGAGAATGCAAAGCAGCAAAAGGACTCTTTTTCTTTTCATGATAATAGTATTAGTTTATAAAATAGAAAGTTATTCATATTGTATTGATACAAATTCCAATACTTCGATAAGCGAAATTACGTACTAAACAAGAAATGGAAGTTGAATATTTCTCATAAGGAGTTCATTTACTAACACATCCATAAAAAACGTTTTATTTTAAACTTAAAGTGATAAAGTTTAAACCCATAAAAAAACGGATACGTTTCTGTACGTACCCGTTTTCTTCCAAATCCATTGATTATAAAAAGTATTACCTTTCTAAAGTCCAGTTAATGGCATTTCTGAACATGGTCGTAAACCCTTCCGTTTCGTACAACTTACTACTATGCCCTATCTGGAAATAAACATTGCGTGCCTTTTTGCTTTCATTGACCCAAACCACCGGATGATCGCCCATCTTGATGTCCGATGCAGGCGTGTAGCTCGATTCGTCTACATTGGCTAATACATGTACATTAGGGCGCGGACTCTTGTCATAAGTATACCACTCGTCATCGGGCACCACGAAAGAGGCCGGAACATCCTTCATTACCGGATGCTGTTTATCTTCCACAATCAGCGTACCGTCGGCCAGCGGAGCTATGTAGTTCTTGAAACGTACACCACCCATGAAATCAGAGAACCATTGCCACATGGGATAACCGTCAAACTCGCCCAGCAAAGTAGCATGATGGAAACCTATCCAGCCGCCACGGCCTTCTTCTATATACTTGACGAACGCATCTTCCGCTTCCTTCGGCCAAGTATAAGGCGGGAAATCCAATTGAATAACCAGGCTGAACTGCGACAAGTAAGCCTCCGTTATGTTCCTGGCATTGTTTATCTCGGTAATACTGAAATTCCCCTTTACACCTTCGGCCGCCAACCACCTCAAACCGGCATCCGTAAATCCTCCGTGCTGTCCGCCACGTTCCGTCAACACCAGTACCTTCGCCTTGTGCGGCTTGCCCAATAGGTTTTCTGCTACCGTACGGCGCAAATCACCCTGTTCATTGTCTCCGCTATAATCCCAATACATGCCTCCCAGCAAATCTTTATCCAGAATATACTGACACTTGATGGCAAGTGAACGGGGATTCTCAAAACCAAATACCAACGTATCATTCTTATCGGCCAGATAAGGCACTTGAGCCACCTCATCCCACTTTTCAGTATATTGGGTATCCGTATTCCCTACCTTATTATAGTCTTGGAAGCTGGGATAACCGTCACCTCCACGACCATAGAAGGGCATACCCATCACCAGCTTGGAAGGCGGTACGCCCGCTTTCAAGTGTGCAGTAACGGCACCGTCCGAAGTAATGTCACCGCTATGTCCTGACGGATAAAGCGCCGAATGGTGCTTGGGAGCAGAAGCCATGTCATAAGCCATGATATTCACAAAATCGACGGAAGGCAAGATAGCCTTGAAGTCAATGTAACGGGCAGAAGCTACGGTGGCAAGTGTCAGTTCCTTTTCATTGCCGATGGCAGCTCTGATATCCTGCATCAGAAGTGTAAAATTCTCCGTATCGTCCGGTGACGAGGATATATTTGCCATAGAGCTGGTGGGATATTCCCAATCGATGTCAATGCCATCCAAAGCGAACTCCTTCACCACACGGTCACAGTCCGCGGCAAAAGCACGGCGATATTCATCATTGGCAGCCATCTCACTGAAACGTCCGCTTCCCCAGCCGCCGATGGAAAGCAGCACTTTCAGCTCCGGCTTCTGTTTCCTCAAATCAACAATCTGTCTCAAACGTTCCTCATTATCAATCTTGACACCGTTAAAGCTCTCGTTTACATGACCGAACGCATAGTTGATATGCGTCATGTACTGCGGGTCGGGCATCACCTCACTCCACGAAGTGACATAAGCAACCACAACCTTTGAATCGCGGGAAGCCGCAACGACCTCTTCTCCCGACTTAACGCTACCGCATGAAACCAATACGCCCAAAGCGGCAGCCATCATCATTCTAATTTTTTTCATAAGTACTATCTTTAATTACAAATTATCGCAGGTCTGACGGACCCGTGAACCTATCAATGCATAATACAGCATAAACGCTTCTCCAAAAAGAACGATGAGCCATGACCATCTCCAGCCTCCAAGAACATCGGCAAGCACTCCTTGCAACAAGGGCAATATGGCACCGCCTACCACTCCAATCATGAACACACCCGAAGCCACCGAAGTGTATTTTCCCAAATGGGCAACGGACAAAGTAAAGATAGCTCCCCACATGATGGAATGGAACAGACCTACTGCCGTGAGCAGCCACGGATTATTCAGAAGAATGGCCAGTAGGGCGAGTAGTCCTGCCGATACCGTAGTAACCGTCAACTGCACGCGGGGAGAAATCCTGCTCAGGCTGCTCCCCACCAGGCGGCCCACAAGCATACCACCCCAATAGAGCGTAGCCATCAGTGCCGGAGAAGCATAATCCATCTCGATGGCATACAGATTGATATTGGCCCCGATACAGACTTCCACTCCTACATAAAAGAAGATAGCCACCACGCCCAATGTCAGATGACGGAAGGACCATACACTTTTTTCCAGCTTTTCTCCCTTCTCTACCCTGGTTCCTTGGATATCGGGCAAAGACAATTTCATCAACAACAATACAATCAAAGAAATAACAGCCATCAATGCCAGGAACGGAACCATCAGCTGGTCAATCTGAATGTCCTCCATAGACAGACCGCCGAACACGACACCGGTCACGAAATAAGGAGCAAGCGTAGTTCCCACAGAATTGGCGGAACCGCCTATAGCCAAACGCTGAATGGACTGGGTACCCTTGACATGGCAAGCCGTCAGATAAGGATTTATAACCACTTGCAGAATGGTGGCCGAAGCCCCTACCACGAAAGAACCCAGTAAGAAAATCAAGAACCCTCCAGGGATAACATTATTTCCTGCATGCCAATTCGCTTCAGGAAAGTGTACTGTGAAATAGGAAGAGGCAAAGAACAAACCAAGTCCCACAATCATCACCAGCAATCCACGCATCAATGTTCCTTTATATCCGTATTTGCTAATCCACGACGAGCCTACCCCTCCACAAACCGGATAAGCAAGGAACCAGGAGAAAGTAATCAAAGTAGCAAAAGTATTTTTCAACCCGCCCACTTCCGAAAGAAAAGTTTCTTTCAGAGGACCCTGAAACTGAGTATTGGCAGTCGTAAGGAAACCTACAATAAAGAACAAGAACACCATCGTGATGAATGGCCCCATATAGTTTATTTGTTTTTCTTGTTGTGTCATAGTATTTTGATTATTAATTCAAATAATTAGTTATCAGCCGCCTGCAAGGCGACTTAGCAGTTAAGCATGCTTGCCGCCGCCTCATCCAGCAGAAATTCACAGTTGGGATGAAGCTGAAGGATGGAAGCAGGAACATCTGTTGTCACAGGCCCTTCAAGCATCCGCTTGACAATATCCGCTTTATTAGTCCCTTTGGCAACCAGTACAATCCGGCGTGCCTGCATAATGTTCTTTATTCCCAAAGTAGCCCCTCCCAACTCTTTATCGGGAGGAGTACCCGTTTCTCTACGGATGCGTTCTTCCAGTTCCACATTCATCCGGGTCACCCATGCTTCACCGCCAAAGGGAGATTCCGGCTGGTTGAATCCCAGGTGTCCGTTCTCACCCAACCCTAAAATCAGCAAATCAATGCCGCCACGGTTCGCAATTTCTTGCTGGAAATCCCTGCATGACTGTTCAAAATCACCAGAAATGGTAGGCAGCATCAAAAAATTCTCTTCCTTGATGCCCAATGTATCCATCAACTCCGTTTTCAGCATCGTGTAGCATGCTCCGGCATATTCGCGCGGCACATTCGTTACCTCATCCAATCCGAAGAAAGTAACGGTATCCACCTTAAACGGATATTTAGTATAGATTTCTCCCACCAACCGATGAAGATTGCCGGTAGTACGTCCCGTCGAAAGTCCTATCACACTCTCCGGTTCATTCAACATCTGCCCGATGATGCGCCATGCAGCCGTGCAGTCAAACTCCTTTTCATTCTTTGTTATTGTTATTTTCATATTCTTAATCATTAATTCCTAATCACATATTCATCGCCACCGCACCGGCCCCCAGAAGCCCGATAAATCCGGGATTCAGTTTCGTAATGACAACCCCGTTGCTGACAAAACGCATGGTCGTAGGATGAAGTTTCTCCAGAATCTTCTCGTGCATATACCCGTCGGCCACAATACCTCCACCCAACACCACCGTGTCCGGGTCAATCACACGTACCAGATTCATGATAAGATTGGCAAGCGCCTCAGCTGCATTCTCCACCAGCACCGTACAGAGAGGGTCACCTTTCTGACTAAGTGCAAACACCTCACTCACAATCACCCGTTCCCCTTTTTCAGCCGGAATATGCAGGCCGGTCTCATACTGGTTGCGGAGCAGACGGGCACAATTGTCAAAACCTATGCCGGCAGCAATCGCCTCCACACAGTCCATCCGTCCACAACCGCATTTAATGCCTATGTTCACACCTACACGCACGTGTCCCACTTCGCCGGCATTGAAATGGCTGCCACGGATTTGTCTCCCATTTATCACCGTACCCACGGCAATGCCTGTACCTACATTTACGTATATGAAGTTTTTGGAAATTTGTCCGAATCCCCAGACACGTTCGGCTCTTGTAGCGCTCTTCACATCATTGTCTATATGGCAAGGCATGCCATATATGTCCGACAGTTCCTTTGCCAACTCAATCCGCTGTGTCCTGCTCGGGTCAATCTGCAGCCAGACACCTTCGTTGGGATCTACACGCCCTATCAGCCCAACACCCATCGCTACCGGTTTCTGGTCATACCAGCCCACGGTACGGATATAATCATCGAGCGACGACTTGATGATTTCCAGTGCAGCCTGCTGATTAAAGTAACCGGAGTCATATTTCTTATACCTCAAAATGTTGCCACGGCTATCCATTTCGCCAATCAGCAACTTCGTGCCTCCTAAATCAAGACCTAAATACGTTTCCATTTTTTATATGCGTTTTTTAATATTGTTTACTGTCCACAATATTACGCACTATCAGGGAGACAAGGGTTTATTCTCTGACAAAAAAGGTTTAATACTTGTCAGCGGTGGTTCAAAAGCAGTCTTCATGGCTCTAAATTTTGCTGGGACTGGTGCCAAACTGCTTTTTGAAGCATGTACTGAAATATTTCGGGTCAGAAAATCCGACCATATTCGCCACTTCCCCTATCGAATATTTCCGGGAAACCAGCAGCTCTTTTGCCTTGTTCAAACGGACAATGCGGATGAAGTCATTCGGTCCCTGCCCGGTCAGCGTCTTTATCTTATTGTAGACAGAAGTGCGGCTCATGCCCAGCATCCGGCAGAAGTCATTGATGGAGAATTCCGAATCGGACAACTCCTCCTCAATCACTTTCATAACCTTGTCCAGGAACTCCTTGTCCAACTGGCTGGTATAGTCTGTCTCTTCGGGCTGCGCATCCATCGCCAACACGGTTTCGCGCAAATGCTGCCTATTCTGAAGAATATTCCTGATACGCACTTTCAGCACAGACAAGTCGAAAGGCTTGATGATGTAGTCATTGGCACCGGCCTCCAGTCCGAAGATGATATTTTCCCTCTCACTCAGTGCGGTCAGTAATATAATAGGTATATGGCTTGTTTCTACCGATGATTTCAGAATCCGGCACAATTCATCACCTTCCAGTACCGGCATCACAATGTCCGAGATAATGATATCAGGATTGATTTCCCTTGCCGTCTCCAATGCCTTTCCGCCGTCGGGCACGGCAACTACCTTATATTCGGAAGACAAGCTGTCCACCAGATACTCCCTCATATCCGCATCGTCCTCCGCCAGAAGAAGGACATTCTTCCTGGCACGTTCCGTTTCTTCATGCACAGCCCCGGTAGCGGCCTGAGCTTCTTCCTGGCCGTCAGCCTTCGCTTCCACCGCCACGCTCGCCTTTATCCTCTGCGGGAAAGTTACCGTAAACGTAGTTCCCTGCCCTTCCACGCTACTGAAAGAGATGGTGCCGTGATGCTGTTTCACAATGCGGCGCGTAATCATCAGACCGATACCCGAACCGGTTTCCTCAAAGTTCATGGCATTCTGGGCTCTATAATATTCGTGAAAAATATTGCCCTGCTCCTCTTTCGGAATGCCGATACCCGTATCCTTCACTTCAATAGTCCACTTCTTTCTTGCAGTCTTCACCAGTATGTGAATGACCCCCTTCTCTGTATACTTCAAGGCATTGGAGAGCAGATTGTCTATGATATGATCCATCTTCTCCCGGTCAATCCAAACCTTGGGCATATCCGGCTCCACCTCCAACTCTATCCCGACGCTCTTCTGCATGGCAGCTAAGTGAAACTCCGCCATTTTTTCCTCCAGATAAGCCTTAATGTCGTATGGAGAAACCTTCAGACACTCCTCGGCATGCAGTTCCGTTTTCTGCAACTCAAGCAGTTGAGTAATCATTCCCATCAGTTTTTCCACATTCTTCATAGCCACCGCAACGGTTTTCTTACCCTGCTCCGGAAGTCCCTCCTGCGCTTCGAGCTCGCTCAGCGGAGCCTTTATTAAAGTAACCGGTGTACGGATATCATGGGCTATACTGATAAAGGAACGTATCTTGTCCCTTATACGCCCCTCGTTCACCTTATGCCTCCTATACTGCACAAACATGTACACAAAGACAGACAACAAGATGAAATAGATGAGCAGCGCCCACCACGAAACCCAGTAAGGGTTATGAATGACAATGTCCAGACTTCTTTCTCCCACCTGCTGCCCGGTGTATTTATCAAATGCCCGCAAGCGGAATACATACTTACCGGACGAGAGATTCATATAGCTCACGTTCCGCACTGAATTGGAGTGTTCCCACTCTTCATTGTGATTTTCGAGCCTATACTCATACCTAATACGATGCGGGACTGCAAAGTTGATGGCAGAGAAGGAAATTGAGAAGGAGTTTTGATTATACTTCAAATCTATTTTCCGGGTATCATTGATATTCGTTTGCAAAAGAGAGCCTTTCATTCCCGCTTTGACCGATTCGTAAAGCAGTTTAAAGTCTGTCAGAATCAGCTCAACGGGTGCATGAGTCCCCAAGTCCAAAGACGGGAGAAAGGAAAGAACCCCTTCTGCGGTGCCGAAAGCAAGACATCCATTCTTCAACTTAAGGGCAGCATTCGGATTGTAATATCCCCAGCTGACATCCAAAAAATCATTGGCACTGATGATAATATCCCGGGAGCAGTCCAAGCAATACAATTCCTTCTCCGTACTGAACCAGATACGCCCTTCGTTATCCTCCAGCAGGCTGTTGATGGAATTGGAAACCAGATTGTCATCTACGGTATAGGCATGCGCCTCTTTCCCATCCGGCCCAACACGTATAAGGCCTTCCCCGTCTGTAGCCAGCCAGGTATCGCCGGATGAGGACTGCATCAGGCAACGGACAGGATAATGCAGAGAGATGTCTCCAAACGTCTGATGCCACTGCGTGTCTCCCGACTTCTTATCAAAGACGGCCAACCCGCTGCAACCGGCAATCAGTAATGAGCCCCCCTTACCCGGCTTTATGTCACCTATGCAATCAATCGGGTAATATGTATAAGTATCCGTCCGTATATCGTAACGGGTAAACTCTCCTTCAATACCACCGAACCAGACATAATCCCCTTCCGCATAAATGGCATAAACATAGTCGGTGGCCATTCCCTTCTCCGGATGTGCATTTCTTTTCTCTTTCTTCTGTACCCGTCCGGTCTGTTTATGAATACAATAGACACCGATACCATAGCCACCTACCCAGATGTTTCCCCCGGAGTCTTCGGCAAGTGCCAATACCACTTTGCCACTATATTCCGTACCGTCCAGATAGTGGGTCCATTTGCGTGACCGAGGTTGATAGAGGCTGACGCCGTTGTTTGTACCATACCAATAATCTCCCTCCGAGTCCTGAAACATCACATTTACATGGTCCGACTTCAGGGAATTATCATTATTGCGTTCGTGCCTGATTCTATAGACATCCGGCATCTCCAGATCCAGATAGCTGATGCCATTCGTAGAAGTGCCAATCCATACAACTCCGGATTCATCCACACAAATATCGGATACCGTATTACCACTCAAGCTTTTGTCATCATCCCCGTTATTCATATAATGGTTCAAAAGTTCTCCGGTAGCGACATCCATGCAAAAAACACCTGCACCGTCGGCTCCCACCAGCAGCAAATTATCCTTTGTCCTTGCAAACGAACGGATAGGTACATGAGGAATCCGGTCATTCAAGGAATGTATTTGCCCTTCGGGACCGTCAAGCACAAATACGCCGTTTGAAAAGGTACCGATGAACAGCTTCGCTCCGAAGACATAGAGCGATTCCACATGCATCTCTGTATGCAGGTCAACCGGCCTCGTCTCAAAAGACGAAGAACCTGCCGCTCCTGCCTTCGTCAGCCGGAAGACACCCTTGTCGGTGCCTGCAAAAAACACTTCATCTTCCATTTGGACTATGCAACGGACAGATTGCCCCTTCAATCCGGCAAAAGACAGCCCTGCACTTTCTTCCCAAGAATAAAGCCCCTTCGACATACACAACCACAAACGGTTTTCGTCATCAAACAGCATATTATACAATACCGGAGAAGGCAGGTAATCGGCCAAGTCCACACGCAATTGGAAAGAGTCCGTCAGTTTGTTGTATGCATAGATTTTTCCATTCTTCAATGCAACCCAGACAATACCCTCCCTATCACACATCATGGTAGTGGAAGACTGGATATTGTCCCTGGAATCAACCATTCCGTCCAACTTGTAATGCTTGATTTCATTCCCGTCATAACGATCTATCCCGACATGAGTATACACCCAGACAAATCCGGCTGAATCCTTGTTTATCTGGAATACTTGCCGACTGCCCAATCCCTCCTTGATACCCAAGGTGCGGAATGAACCGGCAAACAAGTCAGCGGACAAAAAAACGAACACCCATAACAGCAGAAATGTACATGCAACGGATTTATATGGAAACGGATATGGAGCAGACATAGGTCATATATTGTTTTTCGGATGCAATATTACGCATAAATATAAAAAAAACGGTCGAAAAACTATCCGAATAGGTTCGATTTCTATTACTTTTGCCTTCCGAAACCAACAAATCATGAGAAGCCATGCTCAGTAAGTTCAAATTAAACCAGCTCTATTTCAAGGACACACAGTTTGCCAACCTCATGACACGGCGCATTTTCAACGTCCTTCTGATAGCCAATCCTTACGATGCTTTCATGCTGGAAGATGACGGCCGCATCGACGAAAAGATATTCAATGAATACACTTCGCTCTCCTTGCGCTACCCTCCCCGTTTCACGCAGGTTTCCACTTGCGAGGAGGCGCTGACACAGCTGTCCTCCATCTCTTTCGACCTCATCATCTGCATGCCGGGCACGGGAGACAACGACAGCTTCGACGTGGCACGATACATCAAAAACCTGTATGAACAGATTCCGATGGTGATACTTACCCCTTTCAGCCACGGCATCACCAAGCGTATTGCCAATGAAGACCTCAGTCCCTTTGAGTATGTGTTCTGCTGGCTGGGAAACACCGACTTGCTGGTTTCCATCATCAAGCTGATAGAGGACAAGATGAACCTGGAGCACGACGTCAACGAAGTGGGTGTGCAGCTCATCCTGCTGGTGGAAGACGGCATCCGCTTTTACTCCTCCATCCTGCCCAATCTGTATAAATTCGTATTGAAGCAGAGCCAGGAATTCTCTACTGAAGCACTGAATGCCCACCAGCGCACACTGCGCATGAGGGGACGTCCCAAAATTGTACTGGCACGTACCTATGAAGAAGCCTTTGGCATCTACCAAAAATATAAGAATAATATATTAGGTGTCATCACCGACGTACGCTTCCCCCGCGTAGAACGGGGCGAGAAGGACGGACTGGCCGGTATCAAGCTCTGTGCCGCCATCCGCAAGGAAGACCCGTTTGTACCCCTTATCATACAGTCCAGCGAATCGGACAACGTAGCGTATGCAGCCAAATACGATGCCGCCTTCATCGACAAGAATTCCAAAAAGATGGATGTGGACCTGCGCCGTATTGTATCAGACAATTTCGGCTTCGGCGACTTTATCTTCCGCAACCCGGACACGCTGGAAGAGATTGCCCGCGTAAAGAATCTCAAAGAGCTGCAGAACATTCTTTTTGCTGTTCCGGCAGAATCATTCCTTTACCACATCAGCCGCAACCACGTCAGCCGCTGGCTCTACTCGCGTGCCATGTTTCCCGTGGCAGAGTTCCTGCGGCCCATCACCTGGAATAGCTTGCAAGACGTGGATGCCCACCGTAAAATTATCTTCGAGGCTATCGTGAAATACCGCAAGATGAAAAACCAGGGAGTAGTGGCAGTCTTCAGGCGCGACCGCTTTGACCGATACTCCAACTTTGCCCGTATTGGCGACGGTTCGCTGGGAGGCAAGGGGCGCGGACTGGCTTTCATCGACAACCTGGTGAAGCATCACCCCGAGTTCGAAGAGTTTGAGAATGCCCGTGTCGCCATCCCCAAGACCATCGTGCTCTGTACCGATGTGTTCGACGAGTTTATGGATACCAACAATCTGTATCAGATAGCCTTGTCCGATGCCGACGATGACGTCATCCTGCGCTACTTCCTCAAAGCAAAGCTGCCCGACCGCCTGGTGGAGGACTTCTTCACCTTCTTCGACGTGGTGAAGTCGCCGCTTGCCATCCGTTCATCCTCGTTGTTGGAAGACTCGCACTACCAACCCTTCGCCGGTATCTACAACACCTATATGATTCCCTATCTGGACGACAAGTACGAGATGCTGCGCATGCTGAGCGATGCCATCAAGGGAGTATATGCTTCGGTCTACTTCCGCGACTCGAAGGCATACATGCAGGCAACGAGCAATGTTATCGACCAGGAAAAGATGGCTGTCATCCTACAAGAGGTAGTGGGCAACCAGTATGGTGACCGCTACTACCCCAGCATGTCCGGCGTGGCACGTTCGCTCAACTACTACCCCATCGGCGACGAGAAGGCGGAAGAAGGTATCGTCAATCTGGCACTCGGCTTGGGCAAATATATTGTGGACGGCGGCATGACGCTCCGCTTCTCGCCCTATCACCCCAACCAGGTGCTGCAAACCAGCGAAATGGAGATTGCCCTCAAAGAGACTCAGACCCGCTTCTATGCCCTCGACCTGCGCAATGCCGGTCACGACTTCTCCATCGACGACGGCTTCAACCTGCTGAAACTGCACGTCAAAGAAGCGGAAAAGGACGGAGCACTGAACTACATAGCCTCCACCTACGACCCTTACGACCAGATTATCCGCGACGGGCTTTATCCCGGTGGACGCAAAGTCATCACCTTTGCCAACATCCTGCAACACGACGTATTCCCCCTGCCACGCATCCTGCAACTGGCTTTGAAATACGGAGAGCAGGAGATGCGCCGTCCCGTAGAGATAGAGTTTGCCGCCACCATGAGCCGCGAGAAGGACAAAACCGGCACCTTCTACCTGCTGCAAATCCGCCCGATAGTCGACACCAAGGAGATGCTGGATGAAGACCTTACCGCCATTCCGGACGACCAGGTACTGCTCCGTTCCAACAACTCATTGGGACATGGCATCATGAACGAGATACATGACATTATCTATGTGAAGACAGACGACTATAGTGCCTCCCACAACCAGGAGATTGCCTGGGAGATAGAGAAGCTGAACCAGCAGTTCCTGGACGAAGGCCGCAACTATGTCCTTGTAGGTCCCGGACGCTGGGGTAGCAGTGACACCTGGCTCGGCATCCCCGTGAAGTGGCCGCACATCAGCGCTGCCCGCGTGATAGTGGAAGCCGGACTGACCAACTACCGGGTAGACCCCAGCCAGGGAACCCACTTCTTCCAGAACCTGACCTCCTTTGGAGTGGGATACTTTACCATCAACGCCTTTATGAATGACGGCGTATACAACCAGGAATTCCTGAATGCACAGCCTGCCGTACACGAGACGAAGTACCTGCGGCATGTACATTTCCACCAGCCGATGGTGGTAAAGATGGATGGCAAGAAGAAACTGGGAGTGGTGCTGATGCCCGAAGAATAAATCAGTCCGTCAGCCGGTGCAGCACAATCATCACCACCTCTGCGGGAGCAAACATGCGGATGGCTTTCTGCGAAGTGCCGATGCCGTTGGTGACAATCATCGGGATGTTCTTTGAGTTGTACTTCAGCCCGGAGAGGAACCGCTGCCCGTAGTGCGAGGGGACTATCGGTGCATAAAGCCCGAACAGCGTCACCTGCCCGCCATGCGTGTGTCCGGCCAGGATGAGATCGGAGTTTGTCACCGGGACGTCCTCGGCATAGTCTGGCGTATGCGTCAGCAGGATTACGAAATCGTCGGGCGAAAGGCCGAGTGTGGGCGATGTGCCGTTCTTGCCCAAGTCGAAAGGATTGCGCACGCCCGCCACAAGAATCCGCTCACCGCCACGCCGCAGGGTGTCCACCTTATGCTCCAGCAGATGCATGCCATAATGCCTCATTTCGCGCACGATGTCGTCATAGCAAGCCTCGTAGTCATTGTTGCCAAGCACGGCATAGGTGCCCAACGGCGTCTTCACTTGCGCCAGGGCAGCCATGACGGGCGGCACGTACTGGCAGCCTTCGTGAAAGTCACCGCCAATCAGCAGCACGTCGGCCTTCTGGTCTATGAGCAGGCGGACCAGGTCCTTCAATCCCTCCTCCTTCAGCAGGCTTTTGTAGTGCAGGTCGGAGACAAAGGCGATGCGGAAGCCCTCGAAGGCGGCAGGCACGTCGCGATGCGTGAAGTCGTACGTCTTAATGCGGCTGACGCCCTTATAGGCCGAGCCTACGTGGGTGGTTTTCGATGTGATTCTTGTACCTCGCTGCACAATTACCTTTTGTACCGGTGCCGTTTTCTTTATCTGCTGTTTCTTTACCTCGCCCTTCGCCGGCTGGCGGCGGACATTACGCAAATCAGACTGGTCAAAGGTGAACATCGGCGAAAGGCGGGCAGGCAACCCGATAGTATCGCCAAGCTGCGTGCTGTCTGCCTGCATGACTGGCTGCGGCAACGACACGGTAATCATCCGCTTGGAACGGCAGGAAGACAAGAGCAGCAGAGAAAGAATGGATATGTAGACTAACTTCTTCATCATAAGTGGGTACAAATATAGGGATTTTCAGTATTTTTGCTGGCAGATGCCGAACTAAATTGGAACTACGATGAACGAGATTAAACAGAATTCACCCTACGCATGGTTTCTCGCCGCCCGCCCCAAGACGTTGACGGGAGCCATCATCCCGGTATTGCTGGGCAGTGCCCTTGCCTTCAGCGACGGACAGTTCAAGACCGCACCCGCCCTGCTGTGCGCCCTCTTTGCCTGCGGCATGCAGATTGCCGCCAACTTTATCAACGACCTCTTCGACTTCCAGAAAGGGACCGACCGTCGGGAAGACCGGCTGGGGCCGCAGCGCGCCTGCGCCGAAGGTTGGATTACGCCGGCAGCCATGAAAACCGGCATCGGCATCGCACTGACACTGTCGTGCCTGGCAGGGCTGGCAGTGCTGTTCACCGTCTGGGGGCAGCTGCCCCACGGAGGCTGGGAACTGGTGGTGCTGGGCGTGGTGTGCATACTGTTTGCTTTCCTCTATACCACGCTGCTCTCCTATCGGGGCTGGGGCGACGTACTGGTGCTGGTGTTCTTCGGCTTCGTGCCCGTATGCGGCACCTACTACGTGCAGGCCTATACGCTGAATATGGATGTGGTGGTGCTGTCGCTCGTCAGTGGCCTCGCCATAGACACCTTGCTGATGGTGAACAACTATCGCGACCGCGAGCAGGATGCCGTGAGCGGCAAGTGTACGCTGGTGGTACGCTACGGCAAGAAGTTCGGTGAGAATATGTATCTGGCACTGGGCATCGCCGCCGTGCTGCTCTGCTTCTGGTTTGTCTACACGGGCAAGCTGACTCCGCTGGAATTTATCTGGGCTCCCTGCGTCTATCTCTATATGCACGCACTGACGTGGCGCAAAATGATACAGATAGGTAGCGGTAAAAAGCTGAACAGCATACTGGGCGAGACGTCGCGCAATATGCTGTTCTTAGGATTACTGTTAGCGGTGGCGCTGAATTGAGAGGTTAGAGGTTAAGGATTAGCGGTTAGACCCTAATCCCTAAACCTTAACCTCTACCTCCATACATCTGTTCGTAATACTTCTGATAATCACCGCTGGTCACTTCTTCCACCCACGGCTGGTTGTTCAGGTACCATTCAATGGTCTTGACGATGCCGACCTCGAACTTCGTCTCCGGATACCAGCCCAGGGCATTGGTAATCTTTGTGGGGTCGATGGCATAACGCTGGTCGTGACCTAGGCGGTCTTTGACGAAGGTGATAAGGTCTTCGTTTATCCAGCTGATGTCAATCGTGCCGTCGGCGGCTTTTACTTGTTTCTTCAGCACTGCACGGTAACGGGGTTCTTCCTCCATCAAGCGGCGGACGGTGGCAATAGTCAGCTTCACGATTTCAAGATTGGTCTTTTCGTTGTGACCGCCTACGTTGTAGACTTCGCCTTCCACACCCTCGCGGACAACCAGGTCGATAGCTTTGCAGTGGTCTTCCACGTAGAGCCAGTCACGCACGTTACTGCCGTCGCCATAGACGGGGAGGTTCTTGCCTTCGAGAATATTCTTGATGATAAGCGGAATCAGCTTTTCGGGGAAGTGATAAGGACCGTAGTTGTTGGAACAGCGGGTGATAGTGACGGGCATCTTATAGGTATCGTGATAGGCCATCACTACCATATCGGCACTCGTCTTGCTGGCGCTGTAAGGGCTGTGCGGGCAGAGCGGGGTTTGCTCTGTGAAGTAGCCTTCGGCACCAAGTGAGCCGTAAACTTCGTCGGTAGACACTTGATGGTAACGAACGCCTTTGCGCCAAGTGGGATAACCGGACTCGTCCTTACCCGTGACCCAGGCACGGCGGGCGGCATCGAGCAGGTTTTGTGTACCCAGGATGTTGGTCATCAGGAAAAGCTGGGGATTCTCTATGCTACGGTCTACGTGGCTCTCGGCAGCAAAATTCACTACGTAATCGAATTTATACTTGGCAAACAGTTCGTCGGCAAGCACGCGGTCGCAGATGTCACCTTTTACAAAAAAGCAACGTTCATCGTCAATGTCATTGGCAATGGTGCCCAGATTGCCTGCGTAGGTCAAGGCATCCAGTATCACCACTTTAATATCATTATGTTTTGCCAGGATGTATTTAATATAGTTGGCGCCGATAAAACCGGCGGCACCGGTTACGAGATAAGTCTTCATGAGAATTAAAAATTATAAATTAAAAATTAAAGTCAGCGGGCCTTTATAGGAGAACTATTCTCCTTCTCTTTTTGGGGAACAAAGAGTTCATCGCTTCGATTCAGCCAGTTCCATCAGGTATTTGCCATATTCGGTCTTGCCAAGCTGTTCACCCAAGCGATACAGCTGGTCTACATCTATCCAGCCCTTGCGCCAGGCAATCTCTTCGATACAGCTCACGCGGAAGCCTTGACGGTTCTGGATGGTGGCGACAAAATTGCTGGCTTCCAGCAGGCTGTCGCAATTGCCGGTGTCGAGCCAGGCAAAGCCACGGCCGAAGAACTCCACTTTCAGCGTGCCCTCGTCCAGATAGAGACGGTTGAGGTCGGTAATTTCGTATTCGCCGCGAGCAGAGGGCTTCAAGGAGGCGGCTTTCTCTGTCACGGTGGAGTCGTAGAAGTACAGTCCGGGGACGGCATAGTTGCTTTTAGGATTGGCAGGCTTTTCTTCCAGCGAGACGGCTTTGCCGTTGGCATCAAACTCCACTACACCGTAGGCACGGGGGTCCTTGACGTAATAACCAAAGATGCAGGCACCCTTGTCTATGGAAGCGGCACGCTTCAGCATGGCGGAGAAGCCTTGACCGTAGAACATGTTGTCGCCCAGAATAAGGCAGCCCGGTCCGCCGTCCAAGAACTCTGCACCCAGCACAAAGGCTTGTGCCAGTCCGTTGGGATTCTCTTGTATCTTATAGGAAAAGGACATACCGAGTTCTTCGCCGGTTCCCAGCAGCTCGCGGAACATGGGTAAGTCACGTGGAGTAGAGATAATAAGCACTTCGCGAATTCCCGCCAACATCAGTGTAGAGAGCGGGTAGTATATCATCGGCTTGTCGTAGACGGGCATTATCTGCTTGGAGATAGCCTTGGACAACGGATAGAGACGAGTGGCACTGCCACCTGCAAGAATAATTCCTTTCATATTTCAGTTCTTTTTCGGTGATACTTCAAAATGGAGAATAAAATAAGAAGGAGGACGATGCCCCACGGCTCTACTTGCTATTCGGGTACAAAGATAATGGAAAAATTCGATTAAGTGAAGGCTTGGTTTCATCTTTTTACTTCATTGCTTTGCTTACTCCGGTACATTGTTTTGCTTACTTCAGTGCGTAACGGCCGTCACCCCTTGATGAAACGGTCTTCATCTCAGCGTGTAACGACCTTTACCAAATAGTGTAACGGCCTTTACCCAATAGCGTAACGACCTTTACATTAGCATGTAACGGCTTTTACACTATAGCGCAAGCAATCGGTAAATACAATCCATTGAAAATAAACAAACTACATCATCGGTCAGCAAGTTCTATCACCTCCAAATCTTTAAACGTTCCCCCATCAACCGCAAAGCGTACCATCGTACGCACCTTATGGAAACCTTGAATGCCCGCAGCGCCCGGATTGATGTGGAGTACATCCAACGTCTTGTCATACTTCACCTTCAGTATATGCGAGTGCCCGCTGATGAACAGCTTTGGGGGACGCACCAGAATGCTGCCCTTGATGGAAGGGTCGTAGTTGCCGGGATAACCGCCGATATGCTTCATCAGCACCTCCGCCCCATCCACCGTGAAACGGAGAATCTGCGGATAGAGCTGCCGTATCTCCTGCCCGTCAATATTGCCATACACGGCACGGAAGGGACGGAAAGCCGCCAGCTTCTGTGCCACTTCCAGCGAACCGATGTCACCGGCATGCCATATTTCGTCACAGCCCTCAAAATATTGCAGGTACTTTTCATCCCAGTAGCCATGCGTATCCGATAATAAACCAACTTTTGTCATCTTTCCTTTGTTTATTAAGACAAAGGTAATTATATTTGGGAAGAATACAATGTGGTAATGTGCTAATATGCCACATTAACACCTTAACACCATGGACAACAGATATTTCAAACGTGACATCAGCTGGCTTTCCTTCAACTACCGCGTACTGCTGGAAGCGGAAGACGAGACATTGCCGCTATACGAACGCATCAACTTTATTTCTATATACTCTTCCAATCTGGAAGAATTCTACAAGATACGCGTAGCCGACCATAAGGCCATAGCCACCGGAGCCTCGCAAAGCGATGAAGAGACTATGCAGTCTGCCGCCGAACTGGTAGATGAAATCAACCAAGAAGTCAATCGCCAACTGGAGGAACGTATCCGCATCTACGAACAGAAGATACTGCCCGCCCTGCGGAAACATCACATCATATTCTATCAAAGCCGCAACGTAGAACCGTTTCACCGCGACTTTGTGCGCAGCTTCTTCCGCGAAGAGATATTCCCCTATCTGGCCCCGGTGCCCGTAAGCAAGGACAAGGTGATTTCATTCCTGCGCGACAACCGTCTCTATCTAGCCGTACGGCTTCATCTGAAAGGAGCTCCCGCCAGTTCTCCAAACCGCATCCAGTATTTCGTGATGAAACTGCCGTACAGCAAAGTGCCGCGCTTCATCCAGCTGCCCAAGGTGGGGAAAGACTATTATCTGATGTTCATTGAAGACATCATCAAGGCCAATCTGGATACCATCTTCCCCGGTTATGAAGTGGACAGCAGTTATTGCATCAAGATTTCACGCGATGCGGATATTCTGATAGACGATGCCGCCAATACCTCCGAAATCATCGAGCAGGTGAAGAAGAAGGTAAAGAAACGCAAGATAGGCGCCGTGTGCCGTTTTGTATACGACCGCGCCATGCCCCAGGACTTCCTCGACTTTCTGGTAGATGCCTACCGCATAGACCGCCGGGAGCTGGTGCCGGGAGACAAGCACCTCAACATGGAGGATTTGCGGCATCTGCCCAATCCCAACCAAAGCGTACGTCCCATCAAGAAACCCCAGCCCATGAAGCTGACCTGCCTGGACGAACGCGAATCCATCTTCCGCTATGTGGAGAAGAAGGACCTGCTGCTGCATTATCCCTACCACTCCTTCGACCACTTCATCCATTTTCTATATGAAGCCGTCCACGAGCCCACCGTGCGTGAAATCATGGTGACCCAGTATCGCGTGGCAGAGAACTCCACCGTCATCAACACCCTAATAGCCGCCGCACAGAACGGAAAGAAAGTCACCGTCTTTGTGGAACTGAAAGCCCGCTTCGACGAAGAAAACAACCTCGCCACCGCCGAGATGATGAAAGCCGCCGGCATCAACATCATTTTCAGCATACCAGGACTAAAGGTACATGCCAAAGTAGCCCTCGTGCTACGCCGCGACAAAGAAGGGCGCAAACTGACAAGCTACGCCTACATCAGCACCGGCAACTTCAACGAAAAGACCGCCACCCTCTATGCGGACAGCGGACTATTCACCTGCAACCCGGTGATTGTAAACGACCTGCACAACTTGTTCCGTACTCTGCAGGGAAAGGAAAATCCGGTGTTCCACCGCCTGCTTGTGGCCCGCTTCAACCTGATTCCTGAACTGAACCGCCTCATCAATCACGAAATAGAACTGGCTCGGCAAGGCAAGCAAGGACGGATTATCCTAAAAATGAATGCCCTGCAAGACCCTGCCATGATAGACCGCCTCTACGAAGCCTCGCAAGCCGGTGTAGAGATAGACCTCATTGTCCGCGGCATCTGCTGCCTCATCCCCGGGCAGGAGTACAGCCACAACATCCGCGTGACACGCATCGTGGATACCTTTCTGGAACATGCCCGTGTGTGGTACTTCGGCAACGGCGGCGCACCCAAGCTCTTCCTCGGCTCGCCGGACTGGATGCGGCGTAACTTGTACCGCCGTATCGAAGCCGTCACCCCCATTCTGGACCCGGACTTGAAGCAAGAGCTCATCGATATGCTATCCATACAACTGTCGGACAAACGGAAAGCCTGCTTTGTGGACGACCGGTTGCGAAACCGCTGGAAGTCGTCGCGACCGCAAAAGGAGAAGGTACGGTCGCAATATAGCTTTTACGAATACTTGAGAGAGAAAATATAAACAACTCTGCCCCAATATACCTCCGGCTCAACTGTCTTTTATAGGACACAGACGTACGGCAGTTCCTCCACTACGTGCTTGCCGAATGGTGAGGGTATCACTATAAGTCACTTCGCGCTCTTCTATAAGTATAGCAGCAGGACATGTCTCATAATCGGACTCAGGAGCATCACGATAAATAGTAGCCAGATATCTTTTATCTGTATCGAGAAAAGACAGACTGATATTAGCCGTTCGTTCCTCATCTCCCGTGATGCTGCCTATATACCAGCATCCCTCTCCTTTATCACAACGGGCAATAGTAACATAACTGCCAATGCATGCTTCCGGCACCACTGTTCTGCTCCAATCTGTAGGACAAGATACTATAAAATTAAAAGGTTCCGGATTAGCCTCGTAATTCTCTATTTCATCCGAAGCCATTTGTAACGGTGAATAGAGCACCACAAACAGCGCCAATTGTTTGGCCAGTGTGGTATGTACACGTGTCTGTGGCATTACATCGTTAACAAACCGAAACGTCACCGGTGTAAAGTCCATCGGGCCTGCCAACCCACGAGTGAAAGGCAATATTACGGTATGAGAGGGAGGATTTCCACCATCTACATCCCAAGCGTCCCATTCTTGTCCACGTACTCCCTCTTGTGTCATCAGATTAGGAAAAGTACGCTGCAAACCCGTAGGAATCACCGGTTCATGATTATCAATACAGATACGGTGACGGGCAGCAGCCTCTATTACCTTGCGATAATGAAGTACACCAAACTGACTGCTATGATATTCTTTCCCATCAAGCAAATCGCCCACATAACCCGTTTTTACTTGATGCACACCATATTTCTCATAGAACTTGAAACCATCTTCCATCTGATTTTCATAATTGGAAACATTACCGCCAGTTTCATGATGTCCTATCAAAGCTACTCCTTTGCTACGCCCATAATCAGTAATACGTTGTATATCAAAATCGGTATAAGGTTTTGTGAAACTAAACTTCCAAGTAGCCCAGTCTTCATTCCACCCTTCCACCAGTACACCTCCCAGGTTATTGGCAGCAGCAAAATCGATGTGACGCATTGTATTCTCTGTTGTGGCCCCATGATGGGGACCGGCATGCCAGGTGTTATGCTTCATGTGATAAGTCCACCAAATTCCAATATAGCGCATAGGTTGTATCCAGGAAGTATCGGTTATACGACAAGGTTCATTAAGATTTAACATGAGACGGGAAAGAAGCAAATCACCGGCAGATTCAGCCACTATCATTGTACGCCAAGGAGATACACGGGTATCGGTAACACGTACTTTCTCACCTGTACTCCAAGGTGTAAGAGCCGCACGTAATGTAACCGTTTTATTATCTTCAAGTTGTTCAACCGGCTTCAAGTTCATGGCAGCATAATCTGTAAGATTTGCTTCATGAATAGCCAAATAAAGGCTATCTGTTGTCTCAATCGTCACCGGAGTGCTTACCCATCCCATCTTACTAAGAGTTTTTTTCTCAAATAAGGCCTCGTAAAAACGAACTCCTTTCACTGGAATACTCCAAGCATCATAATCTGCAGGAAAAACGAATTCAGTCACTTCGTCATCAATAAGAAACTCTTGTAGCTGTTGCTGGCGCGGGAACTCATACCGGAATCCCATCCCATCATCAAAAAGACGAAAAATAATATTCAGTTCCCGCTCCAACGATGTTTCTTCCTTGAGGCATACCCTCAATTCATTATAATGATTTACAATTTCAGCCTCTTCCCCCCATACTGGTTGCCACACATCATTATGCGAATCATGCTTAACCTCTTTTAGAACGAAACCAGTCAAAAGATCTGGCGCATCCTTCAAAACCAATCCCAGACGTGAAGGAAGTAAAATATTCTTCCCCGCATGTCTTAAACAATATCGGGGAGCACCTTCTTCATCAAGTGTAAACTCTAAAGAAAGTTTTCCATTTGGAGAGGTCAACTTGATATGTTCCTGCTGGCATGAAATCATCCATAGGCCTAAACATAAAGCAAGTATAATCTGTAGCGTTTTTTTTAGTTTCATAGTCATTACCGAATTTAATTTTATATATCCAATTCTTATTTTATAAGTCTACTGACAAACAGTCCCTTTCCTTCCTCAGCCGGAATAACACAGAAGTTTACGAAACCACAGACAGACTCCGGTTCAAGCAACGTGGCAACCAAATTTCCTAAAGGTTGTGCCAAAGGTACCAACCAACTACCTATTGGAAGTTCTACATTATCTTCATAGACATCCGTTTCTACATTTACCGGATGAATCCCCTCCCATTCCTTCTCTGCACGATACAGACGGGTTACTTTGTAACGCTCAACTTTTGCTTTTTGTACACGGGTAACTTGCTCAATGTGTACACCCAACGCTCGAAGCTTACATACTGCTTCTGTACAGGGAGCATCGAGCAGATAAGCCTTAGGGCGAGTACGCATCAATTGAGGTGTTGCCTGCATGGCATCAAGGGTTGGCAGTTCAGTCTTAAACAGTTCATTGGCCTTATAATCGATAAAAGAGACTACATGACGTACAGTATCCGAAGTGAAAGTAACATATATCGGTTCAGTAGCTTTCAAGGTGCGCTTCCTGGCTTGTTCTATCTTACGTTTAATTGAAGCACGATGTTGCGCAGCAGTAACCAACGTTTGCCGTGCCACCAAGAAACCGCACTCACTACGACGTGCAAAACACTCCGGTCCCAATCCAATACCTCTTATTTCGACAAAAAGCGATACAGCTCCCGTCAATGCTTGAAAAGTAGAACTGGACTGCGGACTTTTGGCACCTTTTACAAGAACAAGGGAACCATCTGCCACACGAGGAGTAAAGTAGAAACCGGAAGCATAACCGGCACTATTTAAAACGACCTCTGCCTCACGACGAAAAAGTTCTTCAGACAGCGTACGTAAAGCTAAAGGCGCATTAAGATGTCCTGTAGGTAAAAAAAGTACATCAGCAGCATTTGCTGTCGGCACTCCACGTAATAAGTTAAACTCACGACGTAAAGGTGTATATTCATGAATATCAAGAGCTACGTCCGGATTCCATTGCTGATAGGACTGCTTCAACAGCAAAGTGACAGCATCCTCTAATTTGCTCTGATCGCGATTCAAATCGTAACCATCGGCCGAACGACGTTGCTGAATGGCATAACCATCAACATTGGCTATAGGAACCAAAGCCACAGCTATATGATTCAGCAATTCACGTCCTTCTTTTTCACAAAGTAAGTAACGGACAAGCATGCATACAGCCTCAGCACCTGCCGGCTCGTTACCATGCAGTGCCGCTTGAATCCATACCCTTACCTTCTTCTTGTCGGGAGTACCCAAATAAAGTACCGGAATGGTACGTCCTTGTTTGGTAACACCAATATTCTCCATATATGCCAAACCCGGAGAACGTACAACCAATTGTTGTAAATAGTCCTTTATCTCATCAACCGATGCCAATCCGCTACCGTAAGGTTTACTTAGAGTAGGTGTCTCACGGTCAAATTTGGGGTCAGGATAGAAACTTGCAGTTACTCCGGCAGGTTGCTTCGACTGATTTCTATTCCATAACACAAGATTAGCTAATACCACTTCTTGTGCTATCCTCTGTAAATAAAGAGCCGTTTCAGACGGTAGACCTGCATAATAATCGCTGCTAAAAGGCTCACCAAAAAAAATTGCATAAAAGACACAAGCCGCCAAATAACTGCCTGCAGGACTAGGATGGCTGCCATCAGAATTATACAACTGCAAACTTGGACACTCTCTACGTACACGTCTCCATGCCTCACCCACAGGAGCACAATAAGCATCAAGGACATCAGCCATTTCCAAATAGTTTTCCGTAAGTTGCTGCTGCATTCCTTCATAAGTATCATTATTACGCCCCCATGTCATATAACAGACACTTTTTCCTTTTGGGGCATAAAGACGGCGTAAACTATCTAACTGCGCCGCAGGATGGAATACATTCTTCTTTACCCATTCCTTTTCACGAGTAGGTGCCTTGCTCTGTTCCTGCATCACCATATAATCCCATCCTCCTTCACGAATCGCCTCTAATGTTTGCGTATTGGCTGCATGCTGTCTCAAGTACCAACCAGGGTTAGCAACCTGGCGCACTGATATTTTTTTTCCACATGAGGATGCTAACGATTGGACTTGCCATGGCAAACGATTAAAAAAAGTATAGCTGTTACCTATAAAAAGTACCCGTAAAGAATCTGTCGTCAATAATGGCACAGCTTGTTTCCCCATAGGGACAGCCTCATGCCCGATGCCGCACTCTTCTATCTTGCGCCAATGGCATTCCCAACCACGGGATGCAGCCAACTGGTGAATATAAAGCCAGAAACTACGCCCACGCTCCATACGGTTTCGTCCTTGTCGTTCAGCTTCAGGAGTCTTGCGTAGAAAAGACTCACGTATCGTATCTCCCAAAGCCAGCTGTAGTATGATAGGTTTTGACAAGTATTTTTTTATCTGTTCAGATGAAATATAGGGGATACCAGCCGTACCATAAGGATATGTCTGGGCCAAATCAGGAAAAGTATACCAACCGGGAGAACTTATAATAGCTTTTTCCACATAAGGACTATCGTGAAAAAGCATGAAACGCTGTACGAATTGCCCACCAGCAGAATGACCATAAATCATATATCCTTTGCGCATGCTTCCCGTAAATTGACGCACATATTCAAATAGTTTATCAACCAACACTGGTGTAATTTTTTCGGGAGCATTAGCTACTGTATGGGCAGCATTCATCACCCCCACCTCCTGATAGTCTGCCAAAGGATAAGATTTCAAATCAAAGTGAGGTATAAAAAGCATAAAACCCTTTCTCTCCGCTTCTTCTTTCCAACCGTCCAAAAGATAACGATAGCCGCGGTCTCCTCCTTCAAAGACAAATACAATAGGCATTTGTTTAATATCCCCCTGGGAAGGTATATAATAATGTACATCTACCGGGCGATCGGCAAAAGGAGGGTATTGACTATAAGTGAAGAAATGTTCACCTCTTGGCCTTTCCAAAGTCTGTTTCGCTATTGCAGATAAACAAATACAGAGGAATCCAATATAAAATATAATCAGCTTCTTCATAATTCGTACCTTCCCTTCTTTACTATTGTACCATCTTGCATTACAAATTTACCACGGGCAATGACATCTGTAAGCTGCAAATCTTCCGCCAAAAAACACAAGTCTGCATCTGCTCCTTGTGCCACAATACCTTTAGCTCGTAATTTCAGATTACGAGCCGGATTGGATGTTATCAATGTAATCGCCTGTTCCAATGGTACCCCCTCCTCATTGACTAATGCAACTACCTCCTTGAAATTTAAATTCAAAGGAGCAGGACGATAAGTTATTTCTCCAGTTTCAGGATTCACTCTGCGTACGCCACCATGGCCATCACTAGAAAAAGTAATGCGATCAAGGGGGACACCAGCTCGCAATGCACGTATCACACAACGATGGGGAGTATCAAACTTTGAGCCACCAGTCGAAAAATCAATCATTCCACCTAATTTACCAAATTCTACAGCCTGCATAAAAAGAGCTTCAGTACGTATCAGATGAGTAGGAGACAGATAAGATATCAGTGTAGGATAGTGACGAGCAATATTGAGTAAGGGCTCAATACCTTCCGGAAGTGCTCCCAAATGAATGTGGAGAATTCCTCCTTTACCAGATGTAAATCCCCCTAAACGTACCTGATGTATAATACGTAATATCTCTTGCTCTGTCGGAAACGGACTACGGTCATCACTCATCGCCAGCTTACAGCCAATAACTTTATCTATGAAGATAAGATCGTCAGCCACACTATTCATCAATGTTTTGGTAGGCAATCCGTAATAACTTGTCAGCATATAAGCCGACAATCCGTCATCGTCAATAGCTTTGGCCTTGGCATAAAGCGTAGTAAGTTCTTTGGCAAATCCATCAGTACCAAGCATACCCAATACAGTAGTAGTACCACATGCCACCAGTTCGCTCATAGTCACCTCGGGGACTAATGAGGCATAACCTTGTTGCCCTCCTCCACCAGTAATATGTACATGCTGATCTATAAATCCCGGAGTAACAATTTTACCTTGCACGTCAATAGTATGGCAAAATGATTCATTCAGTTCAATTGTCTTTGAAATATGCGCAATCTTTTCTCCGCATAGCAAAATGTCTGTTTTACCAAGATAGGCAGGAGCATATAAATTTGCATTCTTTATCAATGTAAACATAGCTGTCGATTAATTTTAGAAAGTGATAAGATGATAAAGTATCAAGAAAACAATTCCTCCTATTAAAGGAAATGTATTACGCCTTGCCAACTCCACTGATGACACACCGGCTACCCCGGCAATGGCAACAATGACTCCGGCAATAGGAGATGCGGCACGTCCCATGCTTGCCGCCAACTGCAAAGGAAGTATCAATGAAAAAAACGGCAAACCAAGCTGAGTGGCTATACCCGGCAATAAAGGACCAAATGAAAAAAAGGCTGCATTGCCACTTCCCATCAGCATGGCAGCTCCAAAAATAATGAGAGTAAAGATTGCGGCAATAGCTAATCCCGAAAGTCCGATATGAGAGGAATAACCCACCAATGAATCAATAAATCCCAAACCAATCAGTCCTTTAGAGAAAACTTCTGAAGCTACAATCAATGTTACAACTGAAGTAAACACATTTCCCATGCCTTTCCAAAAACTTGCAAAAACGTTAAAAGTAGTACGCACACTACGAGTATGAAACAACACAAATACCAATGATAAGAACAGAGAAAAAAGCATAGCAGTAGTGGTACCCAATGTTACAGTAGGCTGAAACAGTCCCACAAAAGGTGAAAAGAAAATGAGAAGAGCCAAAGGTAATACCGGGAGTAGCGCAAAAGCCAATGGAACATCCGGTTTTTCTACTAATGAGGTTGCAGTCACATTTGACACCTGCAATATGCCATCCTGCTGTTTCTTTGCATCTTTTTTATCAAAATAACGGTTATTGAAATAGAAGAGTACCATTACAACCAAGGAAGTAGGAATTACTAAAGGAAGTTGATGAGTGATGAAATATTCCACATTGGATTGTCCTATCAATTCGGCAGCCATAGCAGTATTTGCCGACCCCGGTCCCTGATCAAATAGAGTAGCAGCGGCAATGACTGACAATGCTGTAAGTTGGCTTACTCCCAAACTAATTAAAACAGGATAAACCGAAGCCACAAGCAACAATCCTAATCCGGCAGCTGAAGGAGTAGTAATAAAAAGTAATTGTCCAATAGGAATAACTATAGTAGCCGCCAAATAAGGATAACGTCGAAAAAGACCTAATGGCTTCATGGAAATATAGACCAATGCATTAGTAGCCTTTATGTTATTCATGAAAGCTACATAACCGCCAATTGTCATTATCATAAACCCTGCACGCGCCAAATTAGAAAGAAAAACTTCCTCTATCATCCTTACCAAATCAAACACCACCATTCCCGTAGCTTCACTAGGTACTACCGAATGCACTTGCATGAAAAAAGCAGCTGTAAGCATTAATAAACCGGAAAGCATCAAAAGACCTTGAGGATTGAGCTTACGATAAAGACCTACCGCTGTAATCCCTACCATAAGAAGACTAAAAATGAAAGCCAATTCGGACATGATGTATCAAGATATTAAGTTTTTGTTTTCTTTTGAATATATGAATCTAAATCAGATATAAACACCGATATATACAAAGCCGTTTATATGCGGTATTTATATCTGACTATTATCTATCAATACCCCGGATTATTTTCCAAAGGATTACCAGTATTGGCATCAATGAATGATTGCGGCAGCGGGAAAAGGACAGGAGTTTCATATTCATCCATACCACGTCCTGCAATACCAGCTATCTCATTGAGTTCACGCATGCGACGTTTGAAATAGTTATTGGTATCACGTTCGTCACCACCATTTTCTTGGCAAACACGTACCAATGTATGACGACGTTCTTCCTCCGTAAGCAGTTCACGGCTGCGTTCATCAAGAATGAAATCCATACCACCGATTCTAAGATCATCTTCAGTAATACTTACAGCATTGGAACGATTACGTACTTTATTTATCCATTTAATGGCCTCGCCTACTTGATTACTCTTGTAAAGAGCCTCTGCATAAAGTAAATATGTATCTGCCAAACGTAAATAAACAATGTCCGCATAGTGTCCATCATTAGCTGCATTAGCCAAAATAGGTGGAGTATAATCCCATTTACGAGTAGTAGGCCAATCATATTTTTTAATGGAAGTAGAAGTTAGCATGGCTGCATTAACCGTAGTATCAATAAGTGCAGTACCACCTAAATCAAATACCTTGGTTACATTGCCGGCAGCATCTACATCATTAATACTCCATACGATAGCATTGGCAGATACACGGTCATCTTGTTCTCCCATTCCTTTATAATTGTACAAACGAAGTGCTCCTCTGGAAGGAACTACACGTCCGGCTCCCTTACCACCATTAGCTTGCCAAAAGACTTGTGCAAATGAACCTTCACCACCGTTATTGATATAGTCCGGATTATGCTGGTTTGTCTTTTTACAATCGCCATCATTAGCATAATAGTTCTTATAAGTTGTAGTCATATAGACATTTGCAGTACCATAGGCACTATTCTCCTCTTCTGTGTTAATGAAAGCCAGTAACACCTCCGTATTTCCATCAGCATACATAGGAGTATAAAATACGTCAATAAAAGGACATCCATCATTGGAAGCATTACTACCAAAGCGTTGATTTATAAGGGAATATTCTCCACTTTCCACTAATGGTTTCAGTACTGAAACTGCTTTTTCAGCATTACCTTCTGCCAAATAAAGTTCACCCAAATAGTGACGTGCCACAGCACCAGAGACTTTACTATTATTAGAAGTACGCAAAGGAAGGTTATCGACTGCAAACTGGAAATCTTCTGCCATCACTTCGCGAATACTACTCAAGGAAGCACGGTCCCAATCATCACGATAATTCAATCCCGTAATTTCTTGTGTTGAAAGGGGCACTGCACCAAATGAATAGGTAAGGTGACGGTAAGCCCAAGCACGGAAAAAGCGAGCTTCGGCCAACACCTCATTTTTACGATTTTCAGCATCAGCACCACTTCCCCAGTTAATGCCATCATTGTCAGCTCTTGAGATAACCATATTGGCAGTGTTGATGATACGATATCCCCACTGGAAAATATTATTCCAAATAGCAAGATCAGTGTAAGTTATCTCTTTGGGATTGTAGAGGAACTTCATTTCCGCATGACTATTATTGGCCCATGAATTATCTACCCCTCCACCCCAGGCAGAATGCAGACAGAGCGCAATACTTCCTCCCATTGCATCAGCACGGCGATACTCTGCACGCATAAGACCATAAAGAGGCGTTATCATCGATTTAAATCCATTGTAATCTACAAGTAAATTTTCAGGATAAAGTGCATCACGAGGATCTTCCTTAAGAAACTTATCCTCATTACAGCCGCCCATAGTGAGCAATAATACTGTAAACACTAAGACATTGAAATATGTTATTTTTTTCATATGTGCAATTTCATTTTAGCTTTTTATGATATATTACTCTCATCAAATATCTAACTTTAGTCCAAAAGTGAACGAACGTACTGGAGGAGCAGCCAATTGATCATTGAGAAATTCCGGATCCATACCTGTCCAGCCAGTTATTGTAGCCAAATTCTTAATGTTCATGTAAAGATTGAGCCGTTTGATGAAAGTACGACGCAACCATTGTTGTGGGAAATTATAACCCAATGTAACGTCGGAAATACGTAAGAAATCTGTCTTTTCATAGAAACTGGCTCCCTCTGGATTCACATCACTATTCAAACTATTTTTCGGATAGCTATTCGTAGGATTCTCTGGAGTCCAAAAATCCACCAAAAAGCGGTTCTGGCGATATGAATTATGGCTTGTATCATACAAGGCATTCAGATGGGTTTGTCCTAACTGAGCCGTTAAGAACACACTCAGAGTGAAGTTTTTGTACTCAAAAGTGTTCATCAAACTCATATTTACTTTAGGAATAGCCGACCCTATAATAGTCTTATCAGCCGTTGTAATATCGTTACCATCTACATCAAGGTATTTCACATATCCAGGATACGAATTACGATAGTTAGGATCTTGCTGCCCTGTCGGGTTAGACGGATCAGCAATCTGCCATACACCGATAATTTTATAATCATAGTTCACATTGATAGGTTCACCAATAAACCACTTGGAAGCCACATCATCAACCGGCTTTCCATTAGCATCATACAAACCAACATCTACAATCTCCGAACGATAGTGTGAGAGGTTGAAAGAGGTGCTCCAGCTAAAACTCTTATGTGTAATGTTATTAGAAGTTATCTGGAATTCAAAACCACGATTACGGGTCTGTCCACGATTCTCAGTAATAGAGCCAGTACCATTAATGGTAGGAATAGAACGGGAAAGCAGCAAATCTTTGGTTTTAGACCAATAAATATCAAATGAACTCTGAATACGTCCATTCCAAAGTGCAATATCAAAGCCAGTATTAATAGATGTAGTAGTTTCCCAACCTAAACCGGGCGAAGCTAACTTCGACGGATAGAAACCAAACTGTGCAGTATGATCATCATTCAGATAATTGTAAGTTGAAAGATTAGGTAGTGTACTATAAGCACTGATAGCCTCATTGCCATTTTTACCCCATGACAAACGATATTTCAGATTGCTAATGGTTTCACTTATAGGCTTGTCTTTAAAAAAAGATTCATTGGAAATATTCCATCCAATAGCGGCTGAAGGAAAAACGCCGAATTTAGAACTTTCACCAAAAGCGGAGTAACCATCACGACGAGCAGTAAGAGTCAACAAGTAACGATCATCATAAGTATAATTCAAACGCCCCATTTGTGAAATATGATTTTCTTTATAATAATTGGAATTACCAGACATTGTGGCAGCTTTAGAAATCTGGTAATAATACATCACATCATTGGGAAAATTCTTACCTTCCATTGTATTCTGTTCATATTCCTTGCTTTGAGCAGAATATAATCCTGTGAAAAATATACGATGTTTGCCAAATTCACGTTGATAAGAAATAATATTCTCCAAAATCCATTCTTCTGAATGCCAGTCATCAGTATTCAATACGCCATTAGCACTAGCTCCTTCGTAGGTATCCAAACCTTGATAATTCTTATAGGAGCTGTTTTGGTAAGTGAAGCCTGTATTCAATTTATAGCTCAGCCCTTTAATAAAGGGAAACTTTACCTCAAGCACATTATTAGTGATAACCTTTGCACGAATATCTTTTGTCTTATTATTAAGAGATCCCAACGGATTAATGCTGAAAGCTGAAGAGGAGTCCTCAGTAGCAGAAAGTGTAAGTGAACCATCCTCGTTATAAGCACGTCCCAACGGAACTTGTTTTATAGCCCGCCAAAAAGAAGCACTGCTACCACTACGATCGTAGCGACCTAACTGTGTAGTAGTAGAAAATTTCAACCAACTATTAAACTCCTGATCAAGATTGAAACGTACATTATAACGCTTGAACTCATTGCCTACCGCAGTTCCTTTCACATCCGTATAGTTCAATGAAATGAAATAGCTGGTTTTGTTAGCTCCACCACGGAAAGAAAGGTTATGCTGTTGTTTTATACCGGTCTGTGTTGCCAACTTCATCCAATCAGTACTCTGACCGGCAGCATACATAGCTAATTCAGTAGGAGTAAAGTTATCTAACCAAGGTTCAGGATTCTCTTCTGTAGGAGGAGTAGTATTGGTAGCCTTGAAAGCTTCAGATTTATACTTATAGAATTCTTTGCCATTCATCATACGAGGTAAATTGATAGGCTGGTCAATAGTAACATAAGTATCGTATGATACCGTCAATCTGTCTTTCTTACCGCGCTTAGAAGTAATAAGGATTACACCGTTAGAACCGCGAGCACCATAAATGGCTGCTGAAGAGGCATCCTTCAATACTTCTATACTCTCTACATCATTGGGATTGATTTCCGACCATGGACCATCAAAAGGTATTCCATCAAGAATAACAAGAGGTTTATTATCGGCCGTAATGGAGTTGTTACCACGAATACGTGTAGTAGTAGACGAACCTTCAGCATTACTACCCGTCACACTAATATTCAATCCTGGAACTGCTCCTTGCAAAGATTGAATCAAATTAGCTTGTGGGCGACTTTCAAGTACATCCGAGTTAACTGAAGCAACCGAACCTGTAAGATCACTTTTGCGCTGTACACCATAACCTACTACTACCACCTCATCCAGTGCCTGGTTATCTTCTTTCAGTACAATCTTTAACGATGATGCGTCTTTCACCTGCAATGTCTTGGATATATACCCAATGAAACTTATCTCCATTACCGCCCCCTTAGTCACTGAAGCGAGTTTAAAGTTTCCTTCTACATCGGTAATGGTGCCCGTACCCGTACCTTGTATCACTACATTGGCACCGATTATCGGTTCTCCTTGTTCATCTGTCACATTTCCGTTAATATTCCATGTCTGTGCATGAAGTGAGCTTGAAAGTGACAGCATCCACATAAGACAGACAAGCAAAATACCACTTGCGTCTCTCGATTTTTGTCTGGTTTTCATAAATTACATTTTTAAGTTAATAGGAACTTGTGTGTAAAAAATCTCGAGAGCAAAATTAGACAATGTAACAACCGATTATATTCACAGGTAGAGGATTTGGTAAATTCACAAAGTTATATATTACTGATTATCTTTCAATTACAGACAGACTCAATAGATTTTCAGTAGTGATTTAAATTAAATCGGTAATCAAAAACATGTATATAGATAATTGCCATTCGATAGTATTAAGCTATTGAATGGCAATTATCTATATACATGTGGGTAAAAAATGAGAGAAACGCTCAGTCTTCAAATTACTTTTTACAAACCTCTTTCACAGCTCGAAGAAATTCCTCCTTACTGAGCGAAGATTTATTTAAAGTTATAGAACGATTATTATATACGGTTTGCAGTGAACAGTGCAAAAATTCTGCAATCTTCTCACTATCCGTTACCCCCATTCGTATCAAAGCATGAATACGAAGTTCTGTATTAAGCCGCCCAGACTTCACTTCAATATGTTCTTCGGGACGTAGCAAACTATTGAAGTGCTCTACAAAATCAGGGTATAAATGTAGAATAATGGAATCAAATTTCTCATAAAAATCCTTCATTTCATCGCTCATGGTAGAAGTAGAACTAATCATCTTCTTTAAATCTTCAAGTTGCCCAGCCTTTAATTTACGGTTTAACTTTTTACGATACTCCTCCATACGGCAAATATAGGATGAACAAAGTTTGAATACCTGACCAATATACTCCTCCTTAATATAATTTGTGTCACGTAGAACCAAATTGAGCTTTTGCAGTTCACTATTAAGACTCTTCAATCTACCATTGGCCACATGTAGCTCAACCAAAGCTTTCCTACGTCTTCTTGTTTGCCGATGCAAAAAGAAAAGAGCTATCAGCAATACAATAGTGAGAAAACTAATAAATAAAAGGAATAGCTTTAGCTGCTTCTGTTGCATATGATCACGTTCAATGTAGCTTTGATGTATCCTTCTCTGCAACTTCTGCTGATGAAGCAGTCGTACACGGCTCTTAAAAGTTATACCGATATCAGAACAATAAGTACTATAACGATAGGCTCGGTCCAACTGACCTTGTTCATATAAATAGGAAGCCAATGCATACAACGAACCAATATCACGATTCACAGCATATACATCAGCAATACCTGAGAGAATCATATTTTCCAGCCACTTGGTATGGTTGTGTTCTTTTTCATAAAGTAGAGCCAAGTTATAAGCTAAAATAGAATAATTACGACTATTAGGTAGAAGACGTTGTTTTTCCTTTTCCAACTCATCCCTAATGGCAATACGTTGTGCACCGGGAACATCTTGATATTTCCACACACGGCTATAAAGGTAGCGTGGCTCGTCAGGAGTGGCCGTCTGCAATACTGAATCTGAATATAACGCATAAAGTTGACCATAATGCTCATGTAATGCATCATCACCTAATGAATAGAGTTGCAACCGCGAGCAGAGAGTACGCATCTGACCATAATAACGCGAACGTAAGTAGCGAGGCATACTGGAAGAACAGAGTGAATGCATTACTTCAGAGGCTTGACTAAGCAAGCCATTAGCCGTATAAACAAAACCAATACCTAATAAAGATTCAATCTCACGATTCTTATCATGATATTGTCGTGCTAAATCAAGGCTTTGTGTAGTATACTTCATAGCCGAATCTGCATCATACACGCGATATTCTTGATAAATAGCCTGATTAAGTTCATACTGTTTCTCAAATGCCTTAGATTGTCTTAGTGAATGCTTCAACGCCTCTATTCGCTCCTCTTTCTGCAAAATAAGTTTATCAGAATTATCTATCAGACTATCTAATTGAGTAAACAATGCCTCATTTGCCTTAGCAGCACTATCTGAGATATGCTGCTTGCATCCAGCACAAAAAAACAAATATAGTAAGAAGAATAGGTTTAAACAAAAATGGTTTTTCATATTTCTATACTCGTTGGTAGAATTCATTTATTTAATAAATGAATTAAAAAAGTTACATACATCTTTGATTTTTAATATCAAAGTTCTAATTACAATCAATTCTACACACAACTTGTATGCAATATTCGCAAGAATTCTCGACATCTGCAAACAATTAACTAGTAATTTGGCTGCTTAACATAGAAATAACCAAATACGAAACACAAAAGCATCCACTCTTCTATTATACTTATATTGTTACTCTTAAATGCTTAACATTAATGATTATTGGGAGAATAAGAGCAATCGCTCTTAGCACAATACCATTCTATTCCAAAACATTTGTAACATTTCTGTAACATGTATGACATTTCCCTGCAACACCAAACTCTTTCCTTTGCAGCCGGAAATAAAATACATGTCTATGGAAACAATTTATCTGGGTATCGTCATCTTTCTGTTCGTACTCGCGATTTTCGACCTCGTGGTAGGTGTCAGTAATGATGCGGTCAATTTTCTTCAGTCGGCTGTCGGAGCAAAGGCAGCATCTTTCAAAACCATACTGTTCATTGCAGGCATTGGCGTCTTCATCGGTGCGGCACTCAGCAATGGCATGATGGACATTGCACGACACGGCATCTATCAACCGGAGCACTTCTACTTTGCCGAAATCATGTGCATTCTGCTTGCCGTCATGTTGACGGACGTCGTGCTATTAGATGTCTTCAACACTATGGGAATGCCTACCTCCACCACTGTATCCATGGTGTTCGAACTGTTGGGAGGTACGTTCGCACTGGCGCTCATCAAGGTCTATAACAGCGATACATTGGGACTGGGCGACCTCATCAATACAGACAAGGCACTCTCTGTCATCATGGCCATTTTTGTATCCGTAGCCATTGCCTTCTTCTTCGGTATGCTGGTACAGTGGCTGGCACGTATCGTGTTCACCTTCAACTACAAGAAGAACATGAAATACAGCATCGCGCTATTCGGTGGTATAGCTGCCACCAGCATCATCTACTTCATGCTGATAAAGGGGCTGAAAGACAGCTCATTCATGACCCCTGAAAACAAGCAATGGATACACGACAATACCGCATTGCTGATAACCGGTTTCTTTGTATTCTTCACCATACTGATGCAGATACTGCATTGGTGCAAGATAAATGTCTTCAAAGTAGTGGTTCTGATGGGTACTTTCGCCCTCGCTCTTGCCTTTGCCGGCAATGACTTGGTGAACTTTATCGGTGTCCCCCTCGCAGGATATTCCTCATTTATTGACTATACAGCCAATGGTACGGCCGCCGGCCCCGACGGATTCCTGATGTCCTCACTCCTCGGTGCAGCCAAAACCCCGTGGTATTTCCTTATCGGTGCAGGCGCTATCATGGTCTATGCACTCTGCACATCCAAGAAAGCCCACAATGTCATCAAGACTTCCGTGGACCTTGCCCGCCAGGATGACGGTGAAGAGAACTTCGGAAGTACCCCGATAGCCCGCACGCTGGTACGCTTCAGCATGACCCTGGCTAACGGAATATCCAAAACGATGCCCGAAAGCAGCAAGCGGTGGATGAACACACGCTTCCAGAAGGATGAAGCCATCATAGCCGACGGCGCCGCTTTTGACTTGGTTCGCGCCTCCGTCAATCTCGTATTGGCTGGTCTGCTCATCGCCTTGGGAACTTCCTTGAAACTTCCCCTTTCCACCACTTACGTCACCTTTATGGTAGCCATGGGTACATCGCTTGCCGACCGTGCCTGGGGACGTGATTCGGCGGTATTCCGCATTACGGGTGTGCTCAGCGTTATCGGCGGTTGGTTCATCACTGCCGGAGCAGCGTTCACCATCTGTTTCTTCGTAGCACTGATTATCCATTTCGGTGGTACGGTTGCCATCCTGGCACTGATTGGTCTGGCAGTTTTCATGCTGATTCGTAGCCAAGTGATGTACAAAAAGCGCAAGGAGAAAGAAAAAGGCAACGAGACCCTGAAACAGTTGATGAAGAGTACGGACAACAATGAAGTCATCGAATTGCTCCGCAAGCATACCCGTGAAGAACTGGTGAAGATTATGGAATTCACAGAAGAGAATTTTGAACGTACCGTCACTTCCTTCCTACACGAGAATCTACGCGGACTGCGTCGTGCCATGGGCTCAGTAAAATTCGAAAAACAACTCATCAAGCAGATGAAGCGTACCGGAACACTTGCCATGTGCCGTCTCGACAACAATACCGTACTGGAAAAAGGACTCTATTACTATCAAGGCAACGACTTTGCCAGCGAACTGGTGTACAGCGTAGGCCGTCTTTGCGAACCTTGCTTAGAGCACATAGACAATAACTTCAATCCGCTGGATGCCATTCAGAAAGGAGAATTTACAGACGTAGCCGAAGACATCTGCTATCTGTTACAAGTATGCCGCCACAAGCTGGAAACGAACAATTATGATGAACTGGAAACAGAGATTCGCAAAGCCAACGACCTCAACGGACAGTTGTCTCACCTGAAACGCGAAGAGCTGCAACGCATCCAAAGCCAGAGCGGCAGCATCAAAGTCAGCATGGTATACCTGACTATGATACAAGAAGCCCAGAACGTAGTGACCTACACCATCAACCTGATGAAAGTAAGCCGCAAGTTCCAAGTAGAAAAAGAAGAGTTATAAGTTATGAGTTATAACGCATGGTACATAACATGCAACTTATAACTCATAACTCCTTAAGCCCCATCTTCTCCGCCCGTTGCAACATAAATGCACGGGCGGCTTCGTATTCATTGGGAATGATGCCGTCCAAAATGGCATCCTTAATGGCACTCTTCAAGGCACCTACCTGCTGGCAAGGAGAAAGGCCGAAAGTCTTCATGATTTCTTCACCACTGACCGGAGGCTGGAAATTACGGATACGGTCGCGTTCCTCCAAATCCTTCAGCTTCTGGCGTACCAACTGAAAATTATTAAGGAAGCGTTTCTTACGCTCCATATTCTTGGAAGTAATGTCGGCTTCGCACAGTGTCATCAGGTCGTCTATATCATCACCTGCCTCAAACAAGAGACGACGCACTGCCGAGTCGGTCACTACATCATCCGCTATCACAATGGGACGCATGTGCAGGCTCACCATTTTCTGCACATATTTCATCTTCTCATTCATAGGGAGCTTCATCTTGCGGAAAATATCGGGTATCATCTTCTCGCCAATGAAATTATGGTTATGGAACGTCCAGCCCGCACGGGGTTCCCAACGCTTGGTGGCAGGCTTGGCTATATCATGCAGAAGAGCTGCCCAGCGTAGCCAAAGGTTGTCGGTCTTCTTGCTGATGTTGTCGAGTACTTCGAGCGTATGGTAGAAATTGTCCTTATGGGCGCGTCCATTGCGCGTCTCCACGCCTTGCAGCCTAACAAGTTCCGGGAATATCAGTTCCAGCAGACCACAGCGGTCCAGCTCAATGAATCCCTTAGACGGAATAGGTGACAAGATGATTTTGTTCAGTTCGTCTGCAATGCGTTCTTTGGAGATGATGGAGATGCGTTCGCGATTACGCTCCAGAGAATCGAATGTCTCATCGTCAATATAGAATCCCAGCTGGGTGGCAAAACGGACACAGCGCATCATGCGCAAAGGGTCATCACTGAAAGTTATATCAGGGTCGAGGGGAGTCCGGATGGTCTTTTCCTTCAAGTCTCCAATACCGCCAAAGGGGTCGACCAACTCGCCATAACGCACCCGGTTCAGGCAAACAGCCAGTGCATTGATGGTAAAATCACGGCGGTTCTGGTCATCCTCCAATGTACCGTCCTCTACAATAGGCTTGCGGGAATCGTGTGTATACGATTCTTTTCTTGCACCCACAAACTCAACTTCCGTACCATAGTACTTCAATTGTGCCGTACCGAAATTCTTGAAGACGGAAACATGCGCCCCACGCCCCAGACGCTTACCCAGCGCCTCGGCCATGGCAATGCCACTGCCTACCACCACCACATCAATATCCTTGGAAGGACGTTGCAGGAAAATATCACGTACATATCCACCGACTACGTAACATTCCAATCCCAATTCATCAGCCGTTTCGGATATCCGCTTGAATATATCATCACTAAAATATTGCTTCAGTTCTTCTGCCGTCAAATCTATCATAAATAATGCGCTAATGTAATGAATACGCAAATGTGTTAATGGTCTATTAGCACATTTGCACATTAAAATGCTGCAAAGATAAAGATATTATTTCTATTTTTGTGGACTCTAACTCCAAGAACAACAAATATGAAAAAAGTAATACTCCTTGCATGCCTATGCTGTACACTCTTCTCTTGCGAAGATGTGGAGAAGAAGGCCGGTGAAAAACTACAAGCTGCCCGCGAAGCGTTTGAACTCGGCAACTACAATGAAGCGAAGATTCTGATTGACAGCATCAAGATGCTCTATCCCAAAGCGTTTGAAACTCGCCGTGCAGGCATCGGCCTGATGCAGGAAGTGGAACTGAAAGAGCAGGAAAAGAGCCTGGTCTATCTGGACAGTATGCTTCAAGCCAAGCAAAAGGATTTCGATGCAATCAAAGGGAAATACACCTTTGAAAAAGATGCCGAATACCAGAATATCGGCAATTACCTTCATCCTTCCCAAGTGATAGAAAAAAATCTGCATCGCTCTTTCCTTCGCTTCCAGGTAGACGAAAACGGAGTCATGAGCATGACTTCCATTTATTGCGGAGCCCATAATATCCACCATGTGGCCGTCAAAGTCACTGCTCCCGATGGTAGCTTTGCCGAAACACCCGCCGCCAAAGACAGCTACGAAACCACTGACCTCGGTGAAAAGATTGAAAAGGCAGACTTCAAACTGGGAGAAGACGGAAACGTCATGGGGTTCCTTTATCTGAACAAGGACAAGAATATCAAAGTCAACTATCAAGGGGAACGTCCCTATTCCATCACCATGACTGCCGCCGACCGCCAGGCCCTTGCCAGCGTCTACGAACTGGCACAACTGCTGTCATCCATGACGGAAATAAAGAAGAATATGGAAGAAGCCAATCTCAAAATCGAATTTGTAAAAAAGAAGATGGAAGAGAGAAAAGACAATGCACAAGAATAAAAAGAAGGAAACCGGATGATATATTCATTACTTAGTCATCCGGTTCCCTTTTTATTATCAGTAAAGCCTTACCAAACTAATTTAGGTAAATAACGGCTCAGACATGTACGCAAAGCAGACAGAGTGATGGGTTTTACCAACACTTCCGAGGCTCCGCACTCCAAGGCTTTTTCGCGGTCGGCAGTAAAGGCGTAAGCGGTCTGCATGATGATGGGAAGTTCCTTATCCTTCTTGCGAATAATCACCGTAGCATCCAGCCCGTTCATAATAGGCATTTTTATATCCATCAGAATAGCTTCCGCCTTGTCGCGATTCTCTTCGAACAAATTTACAATATCCTCACCATTCTTTGCCCATAGTATCTCGCATTTCTTGCCGATAATAGCCTTTATCAGTTTAAAGTTACTATCATCATCTTCCGCAACCAGAATAAGCGGACGGTAATCTCCTGACACTTTTTCTATTTCCATGACCTATGCGTTTTGTTTATATAGGGGCAAAGATATAAAAAATAATAGATTTGCACTATCTTTGCAGCTCATTAAAAAAATATATAATGATTTCTATAGACGGACTGGCCGTAGAATTCGGCGGAACTACTTTATTCAGTGACATATCTTTCGTTATCAACGAAAAAGACCGTATCGCCCTGATGGGTAAAAATGGAGCGGGGAAAAGTACATTGTTGAAAATCCTGGCAGGTGTAAGACAACCTACCCGTGGAAAAATCTCAGCCCCCAAGGACAGTGTCATAGCTTACCTTCCACAGCACCTTATGACGGAAGACGGACGTACCGTATTCCAGGAAGCGGCGCAAGCCTTTGCCCACCTGCATGAAATGGAAGCTGAAATAGAGCGCCTCAACAAGGAACTGGAAACGCGTACCGACTACGAAAGCGACAGCTACATGGAACTTATCGAGAATGTCTCCGCCTTAAGCGAAAAGTTCTATGCCATCGACTCCACCAATTACGAGGAGGATGTGGAAAAAGCACTGCTCGGACTGGGCTTTGTACGCGAAGACTTCAACCGCCAGACCAGTGACTTCAGCGGCGGATGGCGCATGCGCATCGAGCTTGCCAAGCTGTTGCTGCAAAAGCCTGACGTGCTGTTGCTAGACGAGCCTACCAACCATCTGGACATAGAATCCATACAATGGCTGGAAGATTTCCTTATCAGCAATGGAAAGGCTGTCATCGTCATCAGCCACGACCGTAAATTCGTAGACAACATCACCACCCGTACCATTGAAGTGACCATGGGACGGATATACGATTACAAAGTAAACTACTCCAAATACCTGGAACTCCGCAAGGAACGCCGCGAACAGCAACAGAAAGCCTACGACGACCAGCAGAAGTTCATTGCCGAAACCAAGGAATTCATCGAACGGTTCAAAGGCACCTACTCCAAAACCCTGCAAGTGCAAAGCCGCGTAAAAATGCTGGAGAAGCTGGAACTGCTGGAAGTGGATGAAGAAGACACTTCAGCGTTACGCCTCAAATTCCCTCCTTCTCCCCGCTCAGGCAATTATCCCGTCATCATGGAGGGAGTAGGGAAAAGTTACGGTGACCATGTGGTCTTCAAGAATGCCAACCTCACCATAGAACGGGGAGACAAGGTTGCTTTCGTTGGTAAGAACGGTGAAGGAAAGTCAACGTTAGTGAAGTGCATCATGAAGGAAATAGAACATGAAGGCACCCTCACGATAGGACACAACGTGCAGATTGGATATTTCGCACAAAACCAGGCCTCATTGTTGGATGAGAACCTGACCGTATTCCAGACCATCGACGATGTGGCAAAAGGGGAAATCCGCAACAAGATACGCGACCTGCTGGGTGCCTTCATGTTCGGTGGCCCCGAAGAGTCCATGAAGAAGGTCAAGGTGCTTTCCGGTGGAGAGCGCACGCGCCTCGCCATGATAAAGCTTTTGCTCGAACCGGTGAATCTGCTGATACTGGACGAACCGACCAACCATCTGGACATGAAAACCAAAGATATCCTGAAGCAAGCGTTACTGGATTTTGACGGTACCCTTATCCTCGTCAGCCACGACCGTGACTTCCTGGACGGACTGGTAAGCAAGGTATATGAATTCGGCAACAAACAAGTGAAAGAGCACTTGAGCGGCATCTACGAATTCCTTGAAAAGAAGAAAATGGACTCCCTCCGCGAACTGGAACGATAAGCATCTGCTAAACCCGGCGTCCGAACAAATGGCCGATACATATTGTTTTCATTTTACTAAACACTTAACTAAGAGATATTAAAATGAAACAATATGATGCCATCATAATAGGATTCGGCAAGGGCGGCAAGTTATTGGCCGCCGAACTGGCCGAACGGAATTGGAAAGTAGCCATCGTGGAACGTTCCCCTCAGATGTACGGAGGAACATGTGTAAACGTAGGATGTATCCCTACCAAAGCTCTGATTCACGAATCGGAATATGCGGAAAAAAGATACTATGACGATTATAAGAACCAGTCCAAACTGTATGCACTTGCCGTGGCGCGGAAAGACAAGCTTGTATCCTTCCTGCGTGAGAAAAATTATGAAAATGTAAAAAACAAGCCTAATATAACCCTCTATGACGGAACTGCTTCTTTCTTGTCCGAAAATACAATCCGTATAGTCTCCGGCAAGGACGAAACGATTCTTGAGGGAAAAGAGATATTCATCAACACCGGGTCCACCCCTATCCTGCCTGCCATCGACGGACTCAAGGAGAGCAAGTACGTATATACCAGTGAGACCTTGCTGCAATCGAACAAACTGCCCGCACACCTGCTCGTCATCGGCGGCGGTGCTGTCGGATTGGAGTTTGCCACTATGTATGCAGGCTTTGGAAGCCATGTCACACTGCTGGAAGCGGGAAACCGCTTTCTGCCTAAAGTGGACCGCGACATTGCCGCCTCCATGCTGGAAGCATTGAACCGAAAACGTATCAATGTCCGGTTGAACGCCCGTGTCCAATCCGTGTACGACACAGCCGAAGGAATAACTCTGACCTATACGGACAGTGCAAACGGCACTCCCTACTACCTGAAAGGAGATGCCTTGCTGGTAGCCATCGGTCGCAAGCCTATGACTGCAGAGCTGAATCTGGAAAAAGCGGGTATACAAACAGACAAGCGGGGAGCCATCGTTGTCGACAACCAATTACGGACTACAGCCCCACACGTATGGGCCCTGGGGGACGTAAAAGGAGACGAACAGTTCGACTACTTGTCCATCGATGATTTCCGTATCATCCGTAATCAACTCTTTGAAAACAAAAAAAGGAGTACAAAAGACCGGTATCCAATCCCCTTTGCCATTTTCACCGACCCACCGCTGGCACATATAGGACTGACGGAAGAGGAAGCGATGAAGAACGGTTATTCCATACATGTGGCACGTATCCCTGCTGCCATGATTCCACGTGCCCGTACGCTACACAGCATAGACGGTATGCTCAAAGCTATTGTAGACATCCATACCGGACGGATTCTGGGTTGTACCCTACTTTGTGCCGATGCACCAGAAGTAATCAATACCGTAGCATCAATCATGAAAACGGGACAGCGTTACCATTTCCTGCGGGACTTCATTTTCACCCACCCCAGCATGAATGAGGGATTGAATATGTTATTCAAACCTTTTTAGCATTTTCTATTTGGTAATTAAGTCCTTAACCTCTATCTTTGCATCCGTCCAAAGATAGAGGAATGAAAAAGAAACAGTACATAACCTATATTCTTTTTTTCATCAGCTTGATAATGCTGGTGATACCCGTCATTCCCCACCATCATCATGCCGACGGAATGATATGCATGAAGAATGATATCACCGCCGATTGCTGCGGACACCGTCATAGCCCGGGCAACGAGCACTGCTGTTGCGACACGGGATGCATGACAACCCACTTTGTACAACAGACGCCCAGCTCTTCCAATGATGTGTGTTCACATCCGGATGCCTTGTGGGCAGTTACCCTACTCATTGAACCTTTTTCCAAGTTACTCATCCTACCCGAGTTTGACATAAGCAGGCAGGAGTGTATCTATCTGGAATCTCTTCATAGCACATTTATCATATGTGCTACGGGACTTCGTGCCCCTCCGTCTCTTCTTGCTTAACTGTTACCGGAACATCACCGGGACAGATTTCTATCCGGCATAAGGAACAATGCAATTTGGTTGCACGCCCTATGCCCTAACTTTGTATTCAAAATCAAAAAGTAAGAACAAATATCATCATGAAAAAAGTTATTTTCATGGGAGTCTTGGGATTATTCCTTTTAGGCTCCTGTAACAGTAAGTCCGGAGACAGCCACGAAGGACATAATCACGAAACAGAAGAGCACAATCATGACGGACATGACCACGAGGGACATGACCACGAACATGAGGGACACAACCATGAGCACGAAGAGCAGGAAAACCATGCCGGAGGAAGCGATGAAATCATCCTGCCACCAGCAAAGGCGCAAGCTGCCGGCGTAGCAGTCAGCACTGTTGAACCGGGTAGTTTCCATCAAGTCATCAAGACCAGCGGCCAGGTGATGGCAGCCCAGGGAGACGAGAGCGTAGCCGTAGCTACAGTAGCAGGCGTGGTTTCCTTCAAGGGAAAAGTTATCGAAGGAATGAGTGTCAGCAAAGGTACTCCTTTGGTGGTATTGTCATCCAAAAACATGGCCGACGGAGACCCGGTGCAGAAAGCCCGGATAGCCTACGAGGTTTCCAAAAAAGAATACGAGCGTATGAAAGCGCTTGTAGGCAACAAAATCGTATCTGAAAAGGAATTCGCGCAAGCCGAACAGATTTACGAAAATGCCCGTATCAGTTACGAGGCAGTCGCAAAGAACCATTCGGCAAGCGGCCAGGCTGTTGTTTCTCCCATCAGCGGTTATGTGAAGAATCTGTTGGTGAAAGAAGGGGACTACGTCAGCGTCGGCCAGCCGTTGGTAAGCGTCACCCAGAACCGCAAGCTTTTCCTGCGTGCGGATGTATCCGAAAAGTACTATCCTTACCTAAACAGCATCGGTTCTGCCAACTTCTGTACTCCTTATAATAATAAGGTATATACATTGAAAGAACTGGGCGGGCGCATGCTTTCTTATGGAAAGGCTTCGGGTGAGAACGGATATTATGTACCCGTAACTTTTGAATTCGACAATAAGGGAGACGTTATTCCCGGCTCGTTTGTAGAAGTATTCCTATTATCCTCACCAATGGAGAACGTGTTGTCTCTTCCTCACAGTGCGCTGACCGAGGAACAAGGCAGCTTCTTTGTCTACCTGCAACTGGATGAAGAGGGCTACAAAAAACAGCTTGTCACCCTGGGTGCCGACAATGGCGAAAGTGTACAAATCCTTTCCGGCATAAAAGCAGGCGATCGCGTCGTAACCCAAGGAGCCTATCAAGTGAAGCTGGCATCGGCAACGAATGCTATTCCGGCACATAGCCATGAACACTAATCTCATGTACAATTTGACAATTTACAAAGTACCATTTCGCTATGCAGTATAAGGGTTACGTGACGAATGGGGAGTGTAAAGTCAGATAAACAAGAAATATTAGATAAAACAGCAAGTGCGGCTGACATTGCGCAGCCCAATTGTACATTGTAAATAGTAAATAAAAAGATGTTAAACAAAATAATTGGTTTTTCTCTTCAGAACCGCATCCTGGTGCTGGTAGCATCGGTGCTGTTGCTGATTGGCGGTACTTATACCGCCATGCATACGGAAGTGGATGTGTTCCCTGACCTCAATGCGCCGACCGTGGTCATCATGACCGAAGCAAATGGTATGGCAGCAGAGGAAGTGGAACAGCTGGTCACTTTTCCCGTAGAAACGGCTGTAAACGGTGCAACGGGTGTGCGCCGTGTACGCTCTTCCTCAACGAACGGTTTTTCTGTAGTCTGGGTAGAATTCGACTGGGATACAGATATCTATCTTGCCCGGCAGATTGTCAGTGAGAAGCTGGCAGTCGTCAGCGAATCCTTACCGGCCAACGTAGGCAAGCCGACACTAGGCCCACAATCGTCCATTTTGGGCGAGATGTTGATTGTAGGTCTGACAGCAGATTCGACCTCTATGCTGGATTTGCGTACCATTGCCGACTGGACCATACGTCCCCGCCTGCTCTCTACGGGCGGTGTGGCACAAGTTGCCGTACTGGGTGGCGACATCAAGGAATATCAAGTGCAGCTGGACCCGGAACGGATGCGCCATTACGGCGTAACATTGAGCGAAGTGATGAACATCACCCGCGAAATGAACCTGAATGCCAATGGTGGAGTGCTCTATGAATATGGCAATGAATATATCGTACGCGGCGTACTTTCTACCGACAAGGTAGACCAGATAGCCAAGGCCGTGGTGCGGAGCAACGGAGTCTCCGGCGCCCCTATCCTGCTGGAAGATATTGCCGACGTTCAAGTCGGAGCCAAACTTCCTAAACTGGGTACCGCCTCGGAACGCGGTAAGCATGCCGTACTGCTGACAGTCACCAAGCAACCCGCCACAAGCACGCTGGAGCTTACAGACAAACTGGAAGCTTCCCTGCAAGACCTGCAGAAGAATCTACCGGCGGACGTAAAGGTTTCCACAGACATCTTCCGTCAAAGCCGTTTCATCGAAAGTTCCATCGGAAACGTTCAGAAGTCGTTGTTGGAGGGAGGTATTTTCGTTGTCATCGTGCTTTTCCTGTTCCTTGCCAACATACGTACCACAGTCATCTCGCTGGTGACACTGCCGTTGTCACTGATTGCCTCCATCCTTGCCCTGCACTATATGGGCTTTACGATAAATACCATGAGCCTGGGAGGTATGGCTATCGCCATCGGTTCGCTGGTGGATGATGCCATCGTGGACGTGGAGAATGTCTACAAGCGTTTGCACGAAAACCGACTGAAACCTGCCGGCGAGCAACTTCCTATTCTGGAAGTGGTGTTCAATGCTTCGAAAGAAGTGCGTATGCCTATCCTCAATTCAACGCTGATTATCATTGTCAGCTTCGTACCACTGTTCTTCCTTAGTGGTATGGAAGGTAGGATGTTGGTACCACTGGGTATTGCGTTCATTGTGGCATTGGCGGCTTCAACTGTTGTGGCACTGACCGTAACGCCGGTACTTTGCTCCTATCTATTGGGAAAAGAGAAAACGAAAAAACAAAACAACGAAAACAGCGATTCTGCCGTAGCACGCAAGATGAAGCAATGGTATGGTTCTGCACTGACTTTCGTATTGGGGCATAAGAAAGGGGTACTGGGAGGTACTATCGGACTATTTGTAGTAGCGCTCGGCTGTTTCTTCACCCTGGGCCGCTCGTTCCTGCCGCCTTTCAATGAAGGTTCGTTCACCATCAATATCTCCTCGCTTCCAGGCATTTCCCTGGAAGAAAGCGACAAGATGGGGCACCGTGCCGAGGAGCTGCTGCTTTCCATCCCCGAAATACAGACCGTGGCCCGTAAAACGGGACGTGCAGAGCTGGACGAACACGCTCTGGGAGTAAACGTCTCTGAGATCGAGGCACCGTTTGAGTTGAAAGACCGCTCGCGCAGCGAGCTCGTGGCAGAAGTCCGCGAAAAACTGGGTACCATTGTAGGGGCAAACGTGGAAATAGGCCAGCCTATCAGCCACCGTATAGACGCCATGCTATCCGGTACAAAGGCGAACATCGCCATCAAACTGTTCGGCGACGACCTGAACCGCATGTTCACTCTGGGCAATGAAATCAAGAGTGCCATCCAGGGGATTCCCGGTATTGCCGACCTGAACGTGGAACAGCAGATTGAGCGTCCGCAACTTGTCATTTCACCCAAACGGGAAATGCTTGCCAAATACGGCATTTCACTGCCCGAATTTTCGGAGTTTGTCAATGTCTGCCTGGCCGGTGAAGCCGTTTCCCAAGTTTACGAAAAGGGAAAGAGCTTCGACCTGACCGTACGCGTGAAAGACAACCTACGCGACGAAATGGAAAAAATACGCAACTTGATGATTGATACGGGCGACGGACAGAAAATTCCACTGAACTATGTAGCGGAAATCCGCTCGGCCATGGGTCCGAACACCATCAGCCGCGAGAATGTAAAGCGTAAAATCGTCATCTCCGCCAACGTGGCCGACCGCGACCTGCGAAGTGTAGTCAATGATATACAAGCCCAGGTAGACGCACAAATCAAACTGCCGGAAGGATACCACATCGAATACGGCGGACAATTCGAAAGCGAGCAGGCAGCAAGCCGCACGCTGGCACTTACTTCGTTCATGTCCATCGTGGTGATATTCCTGCTCCTCTACCATGAATTCCGCAGTGTGAAGGAGAGTGCCATCATCCTTATCAATCTGCCGCTGGCATTGATAGGCGGTGTATTCGCCCTGCTCATCACAACGGGAGAAGTGAGTATCCCCGCCATCATCGGTTTCATCTCACTGTTCGGTATCGCCACCCGAAACGGAATGCTGCTCATCAGCCATTACAACCACTTGCAGCAGGAAGAAGGCTATGGCGTCTACGACAGCGTTATCCGCGGTTCGCTCGACCGTCTGAATCCAATCCTGATGACCGCCCTATCCAGTGCACTGGCACTTATCCCGCTGGCTCTCAGTGGCGACCTGCCGGGCAACGAGATACAAAGCCCGATGGCAAAGGTTATCTTGGGCGGCCTTTTAACATCCACGTTCCTGAACGGTTTCATCATTCCGATTGTTTACCTGATGATGCACCATAACCAACAACCTAAAACGTCAGACAATGAATAAAAGATTTTTCATATTCAGCGCCGCCATCCTCGCTTTTGCGGGGATGAGCGCACAAACGTCCGGCATTGATGCCGTGCTCCAGCAGATAGAGGCCAACAACAAGGAATTGCAGGCTAACTCCCACCTCATTTCCTCACAAAAACTGGAGAACAAGACAAACAACAACCTCCCCGACCCTACACTGTCATACGCCCACCTTTGGGACTCCAAGAACAGTGACGAGACAGTCGGCGAAATGGTCATCTCGCAAAGCTTCGACTTCCCCACGCTTTACGCCACCCGAGGGAAGATGAACCGACTCAAGACAAATGCACTGGATGCACAAGCCACCGCCTTCCGCCAGCAGATATTGTTGCAAGCGAAGGAAGTATGCTTGGACATCATCATGCTGCAACGCCAGCAAGCCCTGCTCGACGAACGGTTGAAGAATGCGGAGGAACTGTCGGCCATGTACACCCGGCGTTTGGAAACGGGAGATGCCAATGCACTGGAAACCAACAAGATTAATCTGGAGTTGCTGAATGTACGCACGGAAGCCCGCATGAACCAGACGGCACTTAACAATAAACTGAAAGAGCTGCTTGTCCTCAACGGAAACCAGCCGCTCACACCGGGACGTCCCAGACCCGATACCACACCCGACGCCCAAACACTCGGATTGACAGAATACCCGGCAGTGCCGTTGCCGGCCGACTTCCACCCGCTGGCCGACGAACTGCTGGCTTCAGACCCCACCCTGCAATCCTTGCAGGGTGAAAGTTCTGCCGCCCGGAAACAGATTTCGGCAAGCAAGCAAGGCTGGCTGCCCAAACTGGAACTGGGTTACCGTAGAAATACCGAATCGGGGCATCCGCTAAACGGTGTAGTAGTAGGCTTCTCTTTCCCGCTTTTCGAAAACCGCAATAAGGTCAAGATAGCCAAGACACAAGCGCTCAACATTGACTACCAAAAGGAGAACGCCGCACTGCAAGCCAGCTCTGCCTTGTGGCAACTCTATGAAGAGGCCAAGAACCTGCACGCTTCCATGGAGGAATACGAGCGCACCTTCCATCAACAGCAAGACCTTTCTTTACTGAAACAAGCACTTATGGGAGGACAAATCAGTATGATTGAATACTTCGTTGAAATATCGGTTGTCTATCAAAGCAAGACAAACCTCCTGCAACTGGAAAACCAGTATCAGAAGGCAATGGCACAGATATACAAGAGCCGGTTATAAATAGAAAGAGCTGTCTGCGGTTGACAGACAGCTCTTTCTATTTCAATATATTGTAGTTATAGTTTTGTGACTTTACCCATAAACAGAATAACTCCCGTACTCTTCTCCTTTATCAGAAAGATGAAAGGACGGTCCACATAGAACGGAATTACCGTACTTGGTCCGGGAGCGGCCACGTCCATTCCTCCGACAGTTACAGCCGCAGCTTCCGTCCCCTCTTCATTCACTTTCACATAAGTGAACTGTTGCAGCAAACTGATAAACAAATCCTCATCCGCCATTCCGGAAAAATCGGCCGATGGAGTAAAAGCCTCCTGCATTCCCATTGCCATCATATCGTCAATGAGTTCTTTATCATATTCCATTTCAAACCGGGGTAACTTAAGGTTCAAGGCAGAGCTTGATAAACTACTGTTCCATTCCCCCCAGCGCTCGTCATTCAGCTGCGGCAGGCACTCATCCAACGATTTTCCCTCTGCCGGCAAGAGCACCACCATACTGAAAGCCTCATTGCCGTAAGGCAACTCTGCCATTGAGAAATACTCATTCTCGGCATAGTTGAATCTCTCGTCACGAAGATTCATCATGTGTACAGTCGATTTGCTTCCGTCAGCATTCGTAAAAGCCTCTTCTGCCGTATCCGATTTTTTGAATTGATTCTTCCAAATCCCCTTGAAATAAAGCGCATTCAACAGATAAAGACGCGCCGTCTCCGGAATCTCATTCAAGACTTTGGGGATGCAATTATTCGTTTTCCCGGCACACCAGCCGTTTATAATGTCCGGAGCCTTGGGAGAGGCAAAATCCAGCTCCTGCACTTGCGCGTCATACATCTTTTTGTTTACGCTTACAAAGTCGTCATGAACACCGAACCCTTTCTTTATCCAGATGGAATTGGCAATTCCCAACTGTGTGGTATTGTCCAAATCGAGCAACGCCTCCACCAGCTTCTTATTATAGTTGTTCATTTCTTCCAACGAATAGCCCGAAAAGCCCAGGACATCTGTCATCTCAGATAGTGTGTTTCCCAACGCTCCATTGGCAATCATAGACAGACAGAGCGAAGCGCTCAAAGGAGAGATGAACAGATTGGGCTTTTCCACCTCAGTTTTACAAACCTGATTAAAGAAACGGAAAGCGAAATCCGTTCCTAAATCCATCATCTCCTGCTCGGCACGGGTCAAGGCAATGTCTTTGCGAGGCTTGGGTTGTGGTGAAGAGTTGTCGTCACTCTGGCAGGCTGCAAGGATACAAAGTAGGCTTAAGGCAGTAATCGTTTTTTTAAGCATAAGCAAATAGTATTAGTTTTAAAACAGTTATCTATATATAGAAAATGCTTGAACAAACAAAATACTGCATTGAAGAAACAATAAAAAATAGTACATTCCTACTCTATTATCATACTGCAAAGTTCTGCATATTTTTTGCAGTCGCACTGCATATGTGTTGCAGCACCACTGCATATGTGTTGCAGTCGCGCTGCATATATATTTGCAGTGTCACTGCAACAGCTCTGCAGTGCTACTGCAAAATATATACAGCAGCTTTGCAGTAACGTGATTGATTTCACCCGGTTATTGTTGCCAATTCCAGCACCCCTTCCGGCAAATATCCGCTGCGTATGCGCCATTCCTGGGGATAAAGATTATTGGCACGGTTACCTATATTCTTGACAAATCCTAGAGGTATCTGTTTGTAGGTGAGCAAGACAATGCCGCGCGGAGCAGTCTCCGAAAGGACAACAGCCTCCTTGCGCAGATAGCTGATGGCCTGCTCGCGGCCTATCTCTTCATGGGCAAAGGCATCCGGATTCAGTGCTATACTCATGGCGAGCCCATGAGCAGGCATCCAGTCTTTTCCTTTCAACTCGGCAACATCTACCCCAGCCTGCACGATACGGAGTGACGAACGCAAAGCCGACAGTTCGGAGAGATACGCTTTAGGGAAAGCGCTGACGTTGTTGCCATTGACGATAAATTCGTAATTATCCGGAACCGCAAACCACTCATGCAGTGCCGAAAGCTGTTCTTTGGAAACACCCGGAGTTTTCGCTCCTTTTCCTTGAGGTTTTCTTCCTTTTTCCCAGGATTTCACCTGCCCGGCCCAGGTATTCCCATCGCTCACGCCCGGTTTGCGGAGAACTGCCAAAAAGAATCCTTCCCCCTTCGTCCGATGGGGCAGGAAACGATAGGCGGGAAAGTCCTCTCCCGACAATAGATTACCCGTAATATTCCAGTCAGTAGAAATTTCCAACGGCAATACCTCCGCCCCGAATTCATCCCGTATCCAACGGATGTTCTCTTCGTTTTCCTTTGTATTATAGGTACAAGTACTGTAGATGAGAATGCCTCCGGACTTCAAGCAAGGCCAGATATCCGTAACGATGCGACGCTGGCGCTGCCAGCAGATTTCCACATTCTCCCCACTCCACTCACTTACCGCAACGGGGTCTTTACGGAACATCCCCTCGCCAGAGCAGGGGACATCCGTCAATATGACGTCGAAGAAGTCCGTCAAGGAAGAAAAATCTGCCGGGTCATTATTAGTGACCACCACACCGGAATGCCCCCACTTCGTAAGATTCTCCGCCAATACCTGCGAGCGGTTGCGGATTACCTCATTGGCCACCAGCAGACTGCCTGCGGGCAACACGCTACGGGCATGCGTGGATTTCCCGCCGGGAGCCGCACAGAGGTCAAGCATCACCACCGGTCCTTCGCCCACATACCGCCTCAAAGCCTGCTCCACAAACATAGACGAAGCCTCCTGCACATAGTAGCAGCCTGCATGAAACAGCGGGTCAAAAGTGAATGTCAGCCGCTTGTCCAGATAGTATCCGGCAGTAGACCAAGGGACATGCCTAAAAGAGGAACGAAAAAGACTGAATGAAGATTCCGGTAATTTATCTTCATTCAGTCGGATACTGACCGGCTGCTCCCCTTCCAGGGCGGCAGCCAGCTTTTCATATTCTTCCACACCCAAGAGGGCGCGTGTATAATCGGTGAAAGATGAGGGTAGCTTCATGCTTTGAACTGTTTTATGGCAGCAAAGATAGTGCAAAATACGTTTCACCAATCTACGGGGCTAAACAAAAAGCACGGTTCAATACTCTTTTTAAAAACTGAGTTTCACCCCTGCAAAATAGGAACGCGGTGCACCCGGTCCGTAGATATAACCGGAATCGCGGCTCGCTCCTTTATCAAAATCTTTCTGATAAGAATTGAATATATTCTGTACACCGGCATTGAGCTGCAAACAGAACCCTTGAAAATCAAAGTCGTAAGCTATCTTTGTTCCAAGCTCAAAGAAGTCCGGACTCTTTACCAATACATCCGCCTCACCGTTCACCTCCGAAAGCAAATGGGGAACGTACATCCGCCCGGTATAATTGCCGTTCAAAGCTATTGAGAAGGCTTTAACCGGCATATAGGTAGCTGTAAAGTAGCCGTAGACGTCGGGAGTACGCAGTATCTTGTCGCTGTAACGTTCTTTCTCCGACAAGTGCTCCTCATCCGCACTCCATTCTTCGGGAGAGTCATAGATACTTCGTTGAAGCGTCAGCCCTGCCTGCAACTGAACCTTATCCTTATAGGCAACCTTTCCTTCCAATGTGCCGCCATACACTTTAGCTCCCGAACCATTGATACGGGTCTGTATCAGATAAGCGCTACCATCCGGGTCTTTCACCGGAGGCGTCAGGACAAACGGGTCGGAAAGTTTCGTGTAGAAGCCTTCCACCAGTAGGTTTGCCTGGAAATCTCCGAAATAGTGGTACCAATCTACCGAAGCATTGAAGCTGCGCGAACGCTCTTCCTTCAATCCTTTGGCGCGGACAATGGAAACCAACTCTCCACCCACATTACTGATATGCAGATCTTCATCAAACGCTTGTGGAGCACGGAATCCCTCAGCATAACTGAAACGGATATTCACATCCTGAGTAGGATTGTAACGGATATTGGCACGGGGACTGAAAACAGCCTTGTCCATGATGCTGTTTTTATCTACGCGCCCGCCAATCAGGAAACTCCACTGTTCGTTCTTCCACTCATTCTGGGCATAGACGCTTGCTATATTCACCACTTGGTTCAACGGGGCGGGGGTATATTTCTCAATCAGTTGTTGCAAGCGGTCACCCGTTGCCGTAGGATCTTCGGCCAAAGCAGCATCACGATACTTCTGTACGTCCGTTGCCTTGTCATGCAGATTGTCGTGATTGAACTCAATGCCTCCGGTCAAATCGGCAGGCATAAACAGACACTTGTCAAAATGATAAATATACTGGGCACCCAGCACACCGGTAAAGTCCGTAGTCATTCCATAAGCGCTGTAATAACTATTGCGCACGATGTGCTGAGCCGAAGCATAGGTACTGAACGTATGTTTCTGGTTTTTGGAGAAAGCCGTGAACTTGAGCCCACCCGTGTTGATGGAATGTTTCAGCTGTTCCACCAGTCCGGGCGCCCCGGTACCGTTCAATCCGGCATCCTCGGCTATATGAGGGGGAAGGCTGAAGCCACTTCCACCACGGCGGAATTCCTCCATATGATGGTATTCAAGGCTCAGCTTGGAATAGGCACTTGTCCGGTAGTAAGCATTCAGACCGACAGTCTGGTTCTTCAGCTTCGGTAATTCGGAAAAACCGTCTCCGTTGGAGTCCCATGCCGAACGATGCCTGCTCTGGCCGTACACATAAGCCCCCATCTTACTGTCCGAAGAAACCAAGGAAAGATTCAGGGTCGTGTTGTTGTCGAACGAGCCGGAACCGTCGAAATTGGAAATGGTATGCGAGAAAGAACCGGAATTGCGAATCGGTTCCTTCGTAATGATATTCACCGTCCCGGCAATGGCCGAAGAACCGAACAAGGCTGAACCACCTCCACGCACCACTTCCACACGCTCTATCATGTTGGCGGGAATCTGTTCCAACCCATACACACCGGCCAGAGAGGAAAAGATGGGACGTGAGTCTATCAATATTTGGGTATATTTCCCATCCAGCCCGTTGATGCGCACTTGTGAATAACCGCAATTCTGGCAATCGGTCTCCACCCGCACACCTGGCTGAAAGGCCAGTCCTTGCGACAAAGTATGCGAGTTTGTCTGCTCAAACAGTTTAGGAGTGACCACTTTGACCAAAGTGGGTGCCAAGCGCCGGGCAGTCTCATTGCGGTTGGCTGTGACTACCACCCCGTCCAGTGCCACCATGTCTTCTTCCAACTCAAAGTTCTCTTCCAAGGTCTTACCACGTTTCAGAACGACTTTGCGCTCCTGCGACTTATAACCTACGGCACTGACGGACAACGTGAACTCACCTTCAGGCAGATTCTTTAGGAAATAGTGACCGGTGGCATCGGTCATGGTCCCGATGGTGGTGCCTTTCAGCGAAACTGTCATATAAGGCAAATGTTCCCTTGTACTTTTTTCTATTACATGACCGACAATATTGGCATCGGTACTCTTCAAATCTTCGGCATAAACGGTTGATGAGAGTAACAGACATACTGCTCCCACCACAAAAAATATATATTTTTTCATGTACTTCTAAAATAATATGTTAATCAATGAGGTTGACGCAATCCCACAACGGAATTGCCTTAATCTATCGGATTTGAAAAAAAGAAGGGGGAGCACGCAGGCAAATACCGCCACGAAGCTTTACACACTTGATGCATTCCGTGGTAAGAATGCTCAGTACACACAACAAAACAAGGAAAACCGTCGCGGCAACCGGAAGCAACGGAAGGGAAGAAGAGACGAAAGAGGCTAGATAGAAAATGGTTTCCAACTGCACCTCTGTATGCTCATGCTGGCCCTTGAATGGATGGGAATGCACAATGATAACACCATTCACCACATGCGAGTGGGTAAACAGCGTAATTCCTCCCAGATAGGCAATGAACAGCAGAGGGAGGAAACACTTCATTATATTCCTCAACTTCATCAAGACTTCCCAATAAAAACAGATGCGCAAAGATAACAGTATTTACAATAAGAAACAACCCGGTTTGTATATTTACCTCTATTTACAGTCGCAAATACCTACTTCTTGTTATTCCGGAAAAAAGACAATAAGACATTTTCACGGAAAAATATCGCCTTATTTCCGGTTTTCTAAAAAAAATATCTTCTCTTTGCAACTTTATAAAGGTGACGACACGTCTAACCAACAAAGAAACAAATTAAAAGACCATAGATTATGAAACGTATCATTTTTGGATTAATGCTCGCCATGATGTTCTGCACACTGGTGCAAGGCGCAAACAGAACCGTAACAGAGAACGACGGTCAGGGGAACAAGAAAAGAGTCATCGAATTGAGAGACACTGTCATCAATGGAGAAACCGTAACAGACACACTCAGCATCATGACTTATGAAAACGGTACCGGCAGTAGCGATGCTCCGGAAAAATGGAGAACCCACCACAGCAGTATGGACTGGAACGGGTTCGACCTCGGGAGCAAGACCTCGGAGACCGTGATTGCCGTAACAGCCATCGTCTTTGTATTCGGACTGCCGCTACTCATCATATTCGTAGTATTCTTCTTCCGCTATAAAAACCGGAAAGCCAAGTACCGCCTGGCGGAACAGGCCCTGGCCAGCGGACAGCAACTGCCTGAAAACTTCTTCAAAGAAGCCGCAGCAACGGATATCCGCAGCAAAGGCATCAACAACATATTCGTCGGCATCGGCCTGTTCATCTTCCTTTGGGCCATTACCGGAGAATTCGGTCTCGGATGTATCGGCTTACTCGTCATGTTCACCGGCTTCGGACAATTGGTGATTTTCTACAGCCAACAGAAGAAGAACGAAGAAAAATGAGTCAGATGGGTGACATATCGTTAGTCGCACAGGTCGTGGTGTTTCACAACACCAGGGCCTTCGACCAGTTGGTAAAGAAGTACCAGTCGCCCGTGCGGCGGTTCTTCCTGCACCAGACCTGCGGCGACAGCGAGTTGAGTGACGACCTGGCACAAGATACGTTTATCAAGGCCTATACAAACATCGCTTCGTTCAAGAATCTGTCCAGCTTCTCAACCTGGCTCTACCGTATTGCCTATAACGTTTTTTATGATTATATTCGCAGCCGGAAAGAAACGGACGATTTGGATACGTACCGAGTGGACGCTCAATGCAGCACACTGCAGCAGGACGTGGGACAGCACATGGACATTTACCGTGCCCTGGCCACACTGAAGGAAATGGAACGCACCTGCATCACGCTCTTCTACATGGAAGACCAAAGCATCGAAAAGATTGCAGGTATCACCGGATGTCCGGCGGGAACGGTAAAAAGCCACCTCTCGCGGGCGAAAGACAAAATGGCTTCCTACTTAAAACAAAATGGTTATGATGGAAAATGATGATAAACTCCTGACTTCATTCTTTGCCGAACACCGGCAGGAAATAGCCGATAACGGGTTCAGCCGCCGCGTACTGCGACATCTGCCCGACCGTAGCCGCCACTTGGCGCAGATATGGACAGCATTCTGCTTTACTCTGGCCCTCGTACTGTTCGTCTCCCTCGACGGAGTGCAGCTGATACTGGACACCTTGCGCGAAACCTTCGATACTGCCATCCGGAGCGGAGCTTCGGAGCTTGACCCCAAGTCGTTAATCATTGCCGGAGTGGTATTGCTCTATTTCGGTTACCGCAAGATTTCATCTATGGCATAGTTGTTTTTCAATGATAAATCGTATCTTTGTCCCCTCATAAAACTAACTAAGAGGAGAAAGTTTTGAGAAAGATTCTATTCATCATATTATTCGTTTTTTCTATTGGGAATGCCGGGGCGCAAGCAACAAGCGATTCCATTGTCATGAATTACTTGAAGGAAATGGGCGCCCCCGTCACTTATAACAATGAAGTGAAATTGCTGATGACCGGCCATGACAAGTTCGTCGATCTCTTCGAGAATATCCGCCATGCCCGGCATCATATCCATTTGGAATACTTCAACTTCCGCAACGACTCCATAGCCAATGCCTTGTTCAGCCTTCTGGCAGAGAAAGTCAAGGAGGGAGTTGAAGTCCGCGCCATGTTCGATGCCTTCGGCAACTGGTCCAACAACCAACCATTGAAAGAACGCCATCTGAAATCCATCCGCGCCCAAGGCATCGAAATCGTTAAGTTCGATCCTATCACTTTTCCCTGGGTGAATCATGCCATACACCGCGACCATCGGAAAATAGTAGTGATTGACGGAAAGATAGGTTATACCGGCGGCATGAACATTGCCGACTACTACATCAACGGATTGCCTAAAATCGGTAAATGGCACGATATGCACATACATCTTGAAGGAGATGCCGTGCGCTATCTGCAGGGCATCTTCCTGACCATGTGGAACCGGGAAACGGGACAACACGTAGGTGGACCTGCCTACTTCCCGGATACTCAGCAACTGCCCGACAGTATTGCCGAAGAAATAGCCATCGTGGACCGCACGCCACGCGAAACACCACGCTCCATCAGCCATGCCTATGCAGCTTCCATACAAGCCGCACAGAAGAGCATCCGAATCGTGAATCCTTATTTCGTTCCGACCAAATCAATCCGCAAGGCAATCAAGAACGCACTGAAAAAAGGTACTGAAGTGGAAATCATGATACCTGCCGTGTCGGACATAGCCTTTACTCCGGATGCCTCATTCTACATAGCACACAAGCTGATGAAGAAAGGAGCCAAGATATATCTCTTCAACGGCGGCTTCCACCATTCCAAGATAATGATGGTAGACAGCACTTTCTGCACGGTGGGTACTGCCAATCTCAACAGCCGCAGCCTGCGCTATGACTACGAGACAAACGCTTTCATCTTCGACCCCAAGATCACCAATGAGCTGAATGCCATGTTCGAACGGGACGTGCAAAACAGTACACTGCTCACTCCCGAAGTCTGGAAAAAGCGTTCCGGATGGAAGAAATTCGTAGGCTGGGTGGGGAACTTGATGACCCCCTTCCTCTAATTTTTAATTATTAATTATTAATTATTAATTAATTCCCCTACCTTTGCGTTCGGATAAAAACAGAGCTACATCATGAAACAATATTTAGACCTGCTGAACCGCGTACTGACCGAAGGCGTAGAGAAAAGCGACCGTACGGGTACCGGCACCATCAGCGTATTCGGCCACCAGATGCGTTTCAACATGGATGAAGGCTTCCCCTGCCTTACTACCAAGAAGCTGCATCTGAAATCAATCATATACGAACTGCTATGGTTCCTCCAAGGAGACACCAATGTGAAATATCTTCAGGACAACGGTGTACGCATCTGGAACGAATGGGCGGACGAAAACGGTGACCTGGGACATATCTACGGGTATCAATGGCGCTCCTGGCCGAACTATAAAGGTGGATTCATCGACCAAATCAGCGAAGCTGTAGAAACCATCAAGCACAATCCCGACTCACGCCGGATTATAGTCAGCGCATGGAATGTAGGCGATTTGGACAACATGAACCTCCCTCCCTGCCACGCTTTCTTCCAGTTCTATGTCGCCAACGGACGGCTGAGCCTGCAACTGTACCAGCGTAGTGCGGACATTTTTTTAGGAGTGCCCTTCAACATTGCTTCCTATGCCCTGCTCCTGCAGATGATGGCGCAAGTCACCGGACTGAAAGCCGGAGATTTCATCCATACCTTAGGAGACGCCCACATCTATCTGAACCATCTGGAGCAGGTAAAGCTCCAACTATCTCGTGAACCGCGGGATTTGCCGCAGATGAGAATCAATCCGGATGTGAAAAACATCTTCGATTTCAAGTTCGAGGATTTTGAGTTGGTCAACTATAACCCGCATCCGCATATTGCAGGGAAAGTGTCAGTATAAATCCTACAATAAAAAGATAGAAAGAGAAAAGAATTTTACACACATATGATTAGTATTATCGCCGCAGTAGATAGAAAAAGAGGTATCGGTTATCAGAACCGGTTGTTATTCTGGCTTCCCAATGATTTGAAGCGTTTCAAAGCCCTCACCACGGGAAATACCATCATCATGGGCCGAAAGACCTTTGAATCTCTCCCCAAAGGCGCGCTTCCCAACCGCCGCAACGTTGTTCTGTCCACTCAAAAAGATTTGATTTGTCCCGATGCAGAAGTTTTTTCCTCACTGGAAGAAGCACTGAACAGTTGCCAGCCCGACGAACACGTCTACATCATCGGCGGTGCAAGCGTTTATCGCCAGGCACTCCCCTTTGCAGGTGCCCTCTGCCTGACCGAGGTGGATGCAGAAGCCCCTCAGGTGGATGCCTACTTTCCCGAAGTCGCTCCGACTGTATGGCAAGAAAAAAGCAGGGAGTCCCATCCCGCAGATGAGAAGCATCCCTGCCCTTATGCATTCGTCGATTATATCCGCCGGTAGAATTAATCTTCCTCTTCTTCTACCGTTATAGGCATCTGCCGCTTGATGGCTTCGTGGAAAGAAATCAAGGTTTCCGTACGCGCCAGTCCCAGCGGCTGCAACTTATCATGTATGATGCTCAGCAAATGATGGTTGTTGCGGGCATAAAGCTTTATGAACATATCATACTTGCCCGTTGTAAAATGGCATTCCACAATCTCGGGAATAGCTTCCAATGCTCTCGTTACAGCATCAAAAGAAGCAGGATCCTTTAGATAGATACCGATATAGGCGCATGTTTCATATCCTATCTTCTCCGGATCAATCACATATTCAGAACCTTTCAATATACCTAAGTTTGTCAGCTTTTGAATGCGCTGATGAATGGCTGCTCCCGATACATTACAAGCTCTGGCCACTTCAAGGAAAGGAATGCGTGCATTATCGGCTATAAGTTTTAAAATCTGTTCGTCTAAAGTATCCAACTGATGATGTCCCATTTCAAATTCTAATGATTAATAAATTACTATATCTCCCCGCATATCTATACGGCAACATGCAAAGTTAGCTATTTTTTCGCCAATAAAAATACGGTTTATAACTTTTCTTACAAAAAAAAGAATAATACCGCATATCAGGCATTTCAAAGTGCATATGCAAAATTCCATCTCGCACGACCGGAAAATTGCAGATGAGCTTTAAAGATATTATCTTTGTAGTAGCAATAATAATGAACCGTTATGAAAAAGTATTCCTTATTCCTATTATGCCTGATGGCAGCAATATCCTTGCATGCCCAAAGTTTTGCAGATTATTTTGCAGATAAAACCCTGCGTGTCGACTATATCTTTACCGGAAATGCAGCCAAACAAGAGATATGCCTGGACGGATTGTCTTGTCTCCCCTCTTGGGCAGGAAGGAAGCATCATTTATCTGAGTTGCCCCTGCAAGGAAACGGACAAATCATTATGCGAGATGCAGCCAATGGCAGCGTAATCTACAAAACATCCTTTTCTTCGCTCTTCCAGGAGTGGCTGGAAACGGATGAAGCCAAAGCGGTGACCAAAGGATTCGAAAACACCTTTCTCCTTCCCTATCCCCTCCGTCCTGCAGAAATAGAAATAACACTTCTCGACCCGCGTAGAAATGTACGGGCAAGCATGAAACATACGGTCAGTCCCGACGACATCCTGATACATCAGAAAGGTACTGCCCACATCACACCACATAAATATCTGCTGCAAAGCGGCAATACGGCCAAATGCATCGACGTAGCCATCCTTGCAGAAGGATATACTCCCGAAGAGATGCCGGTATTCTACGAAGACGCAGCCATTGCCTGCGAAAGTCTGTTTGCCCACGAACCCTTCCGGTCCATGAAAAAGCACTTCAACATTGTAGCAGTGGCCAGCCCCTCCGAAGACAGCGGAGTAAGCGTACCACGCCTCGGAGAATGGAAACGGACAGCATTCAGCTCTCATTTCAGCACATTCTATTCAGACCGGTATCTGACAACCTCCCGTGTCAAATCCATACACGATGCGCTGGCGGGAATACCGTATGAACACATCATCATCCTTGCCAATACGGAAGAATACGGAGGCGGTGGAATCTATAATTCCTATACCCTTACTACCGCCCACCATCCCATGTTCCGCCCCGTTGTGGTACATGAGTTCGGGCATAGCTTTGGCGGACTGGCCGATGAATACTTCTACGACAATGACGTGATGACAGATACCTATCCACTAGATGTGGAACCCTGGGAACAGAACATCAGCACAAGAATCGATTTCACTTCCAAATGGAAAGATATGCTTGCTCAAGGAACTCCCGTTCCTACTCCCTCTTCTGAAAGTGGAACATATCCCGTAGGCGTATATGAAGGAGCTGGCTATTCTGCCAAAGGCATCTACCGTCCGGCAGACAATTGCCGCATGCGCACCAATGAATACCCTACTTTCTGCCCGGTCTGCCAACGGGCCATCTGCCGCGTCATTGAATTTTATACTGAATAAAAACAAACTAAACTAAAAGAACTTATGATCAGACTTCAACGTATTACAACAGCTGACACAGACTTGTACAGCTACATGGAGAAATTAATGACTCAATCGTTCCCTTCAGAGGAGTACCGGGAACTGGAGGAATTGCGCAAGTATACAGATACCAAAACGCACTTCTATAACAATATCATCTTCCATAACAACACCCCGGTAGGTCTCATCACTTACTGGGATTTCGGACATTTTTACTATATAGAGCATTTTGCCATTGACCCCACACAGCGTAACGGCGGATATGGAAAGAGTGTACTGAACCATTTGTGCCAACTCTTAAAACATCCCATTGTCTTGGAAGTGGAAATACCCGAAGAAGAAATGGCTAAACGCCGCATTAACTTCTATCAACGGCAAGGATTCTCCTTATGGGAAAAGCCCTACCAACAGCCTCCCTATAAAGCAGGAGACAACTACCTGCCTATGCTCATCATGGCCTATGGAGATATAGAATGTGGAAAGGATTTTGACCTTGTAAAGGAACACATCTACTGCGAAGTATATAATGTGAAATCTTAAAAATCCAATATACTTAAAACAATAAAGGTCGTTTCAACAAATGAAACGACCTTTATTATATCATTAAATCAACTCTTACTGACGCGGTTGCGCAGAATAGTTAATCTTCAAAGCATAAGCTTGACGAAGAGCTTCCTTGATATCTGTTACGATACCCATTTTCGTATCTTGGTCAACTTTCAAAGACACTGTCATCTGCGGCTGATCTTCTTCTTTCATACTGGCACGTTCACCAATAATGTAATCTTGAATTTCAGCAACTTCAGCATAGCTGTCGTTCAACTGGATACGGCTCTCATTACCTAACTTCTTACGAAATTCGGCAGTAGGTTTTCCTACATAGATAAACGTAACCAAAGACTTCTTTTCAAGTTTCTCCAATTCTGTAGCTTGCGGAACCTTAAACTCAACCTTTAATGTTACCTCACGCATAGTTGTTACAATCATGAAGAAGAACAACAAGGTGAAAATAAGGTCAGGCAGAGAAGAAGTGTTCAACGCCGGCATTTCACGTTTACCAGTCTTATTAAATTTTCCCATTACTTCTTTTCTCCGTACTTTTTAGGTTCTGCCTCAGAAATTCTCTGAGGATAAATATCACGAATTGCATCTTGTTGTTCTTGATCCAACTCGACATAATTCTTCTGCCACTTCTCCTGAGCCAGTTCATCGCGTAACTCATTGTAAGCCGCTACCAACTCATTCTGTACAGCCATATATGCCTTATAGGAAGAACCACGGTCACAACGCAAAGAAACCACATGATTTTCCGTTACTTGAACCGTACCAAAGAAAGGAACATTCTTAGAAATCTTTTCTGGCTTCGTTTCATCATTATACGGATTGGCAATGAATTCCTTTGCCTTTGCACGCAATTGTTCTACGTTAATATAATCGTTACCGCACATTAACTGGTCATTCATATTCAAGAAGACTTGCAAAACGTTACGTTCTTTCTTCTTCTGGTCCTCAATCTTCTGGTCTTTTTCGGGTGGAGGCGGCAAACGTCTTGCCAAACCACGGTCAGTATCCATAGATGTCGTGATCAAGAAGAAAATCAGCAACAAGAATGCAATATCCGCTGTAGAACTTGAGTTAATATCAGGAACTTTTCTTTTTCCTTTTGCCATTGTAATTACTCTTTAAATTGAGTTACCTCAATCAGTTATGATAATTTCTTCTTAATACTACTAAAAATGATTGCCAACACTGTACCGGCAAACAAAATATAAATAGAATAGAGGAACATATCGGTAATCTTCAACCAGAAAGGAACATTGTCAGTACCGCTATATCCCGGAATAGTAAGCGGCTCATCGCTACCCATAGTCCAAGCTATAACCACTACAACAATCAATACAATCAAGCCGATTAAAGATTTCAAGGCTGCCCCCGGATTATCCTTCAAGGCAGATCCGAATTGGAACAATACACCAACCAACGTAGCAATTACAGCTACAGCCAACAGAGCATACGTCAAGTAAATCAATGCATCTGTCTGAGCCGGTTGCCACATTTCTGAGTCAACGCTCATCAATACTGCATCACCTTGAGCATCTCCACCGAAGTAGAACAAGCCCAGCACTACCAAGATGATAGCGAACATGGCATACAGTACGTAGTATGATACTTTATATGATAACTTAGCCATCTTAATTATTTTTTGTATTTCAAGTCATATTTGATAACCATATCCAACAGTGAGATAGAAGAATCTTCCATTTCACTTGTCAAAGCTTCAATCTTAGACAAGATATAGTTGTAGAATACCTGCAGAATCAAAGCAACAATCAAACCGAAGATAGTAGTAATCAAGGCAACCTTCATACCACCTGCTACAACCGTCGGAGAGATATCACCTACCTGCTGGATTTTATCAAAAGCCTGAACCATACCGATTACAGTACCCAAGAATCCTAAAGACGGAGCCATTGCGATGAACAATGTAATCCAAGAGCAACCTTTTTCCAGATAACCGGCTTGTACACCACCGTAAGATACTACAGACTTTTCTACTACGTCGATACCTTGATCGATTCTCATCAGACCTTGATAGTAGATAGAAGCGATAGGACCTCTTGTGTTACGTGCGATATCTTTAGCAGCCTCAACGTCACCTTTTTCCAAAGCAGCTTCGATAGCAGCCAAGAACTTCTTTGTATTAATTTCAGCCAAGCTCAGATAAATGATACGTTCAATACAGAATGCAAGACCGATAACCAATGCGATAGCTACCAAACTCATGAAAGATGCAGTACCTTCAATAAACTTAGTCTTAAGCTCTTTGTGGATACCACCCTCGGCAGCTTCCATAGCAGCAGGGGCAGCAGCATCAGCAGCAGGTGCTACAGCTGCTTGTTCAGTTTGTTCAGCTGCAGGAGCATCTTGAGCCTGAGCAAGTTGAGTTGAGCCAAATGTTAAGACTCCCATCACAGCAACAATTGCAAATAACTTTTTCATTGTGTGTCTAATTTTTAAGATTAATTAATTAATTTATTTATTATAATTTGTTGTTTTATCTTCATTTCATCACACTGCGGAGAGACGGGGATTCGAACCCCGGATACCCTTTAGGGGTATACACGCTTTCCAGGCGTGCCTCTTCAACCACTCGAGCATCTCTCCAATAGACGCCTTTTCTGAAATCGGGTGCAAATTACAAAAAAAATGCGAACCACAAGCGTTTTCAGCTACAAATGTATTCTTTTTTTTGTTGTTCTGCTTCATTCGACCCGTTTTATATTAAATAAAATCTCAAAATTAATAAACTTTAAAATCTCAAAGAGCTTATTTGAGCATTCCGAACACTTTTAAAGTGTTATCAGAAGTAACCTGGGCCACCTTTTCAGGAGAGTTCCCATAAATTCCGGCCACCTTTACCAAAGTATCCTTAACATATGCGCTTTCGTTCCTCTTGCCTCGATTGGGAACCGGAGTCAGATAAGGGGAATCGGTTTCCAGCACGATGCGTTCCAAAGGAATATTCTTCAAGACTTCCGGCAAAGTTGATTTTTTGAAAGTCACCACACCATTTATTCCTATCATGAAATCCGCAAATTCCATAATCCTGCAGGCCTCTTCCGAGGTCCCCGTAAAACTATGGAAAATTCCTTTCAAAGGAGTCTGCTGATAGGGTTTCAACACATTATATATATGGTCGAACGCTTCCCTACAATGCAGCACTACCGGCAAACCGTATTCCAAAGCCCACTCAATCTGCCTGTCCAACACCCTTTGTTGTTCTCTGAGAAAAGTTTTATCCCAATACAAGTCCATACCAATCTCGCCAACCGCAACAAATTCATTCGGTGAAGCCAGCTCCCGGGCCACTATTTCCAACTCCTTTTCATAATCCGCACCCACAGAGGTAGGGTGCAATCCAATCATCGGATAGCAATACCCTTTATATTCACGGCACACCCGAAGCATAGGTCCTATGGTGGTACTATCGATATTGGGCATAAAAATATGCGTGACTCCTGCCTCACGGGCACGAGCCATCACTTGAGGCAAATCCTCTGCAAACTCTTCTAAAAAAAGATGGGAATGTGAATCAATCAATCTCATTCTTCAACTTACTCTTTGCGTTTTTCACCGGTGCGGTAATAATAGATTATTCCATAATCACGGCATAAATCCAGACGTTTCTCATTGGGAGTGACCTCCTCGAATTTCTTTTCAACCTGGTTCCATATATCCAAAATCAAACCATCCGCCTCTGCACGCATCGAAGCCAAGGTGTCCAAACTGCGGGCTGTCAAAGATTGAAGATTCTTTTGCTTCTCATAACTATCCATGAAAATATCATAATGCACCCTCACTTTTGCAATCGTAGGGTTATAAATGGGAATTCCTCCCTGGGATATACGTTTGTTTTCCCCATCCACGATTTTACGCCCCCACTCTGCCAAGGCAGGCTCTGTCGATAAATCAGGCACATTATTGTTGCTTGTGTCCAAACCGTAATATTCCTTATGAGCAATACGCACTTCAGAACGGATGACAGCTAAATTCAACACCTGGATAAAATGAGAAATATACAGACGGGCAGTCTTTACATTAGCCTGATGCTTACGTCCCGCCCGAGCCTGCCGCTCAAAACAGTCGGCATAATAAGCTTGCGCAGCTTCAAACTTTGTAAGAAAATTCCGCGCATCAGTCAACGCCTTCAAAGATACGGCCAAATCATACACATTACATATATCACCCTTGACGACCACTGCTTTCAGCGCCCGTATTCTCGCTTGATCTGTATTAGGCAATCTTCTATAAGGCATTTTCTCCCGGATTTAAAGTTATACTTCCCGATGCATCAGGTTAGCCATCAGGTTCTTCAATTCCTCTTTCTTTTCATCTGCCACCTTCACCGCCAACAGACTTTCCATTGCGCGTTCACAATACTCTTCCATCTTTTTCTCACACAGTTCCTTGACGCCAATCCGGTTATACAGTTCCGTCACCGCAGCAACTTTCTCCTCCGGGTTGAATGCAACAGCATCCACCCAAGCATTCAAGCGGGTCAACTGCTCCTCATCCGCATGTTCAAAAGCCTTTATCAGCATGTAGGTCTTTTTATTGCACAGAATATCACCTCCAATATTCTTTCCAAAGACGGCAGCATCGCCATAAACATCCAGGAAATCATCTTTCAACTGAAAAGCGACACCCAAGTTCATGCCAAAATCATACAACTGCTCCGCATCTTCAGAAGAAGCCCCTCCCAAAAGAGCGCCAATCTTCAAGCTTGCAGCCAACAATACCGAAGTTTTCAGACGAATCATTTCCAGATACTCCTCTGCCTTCACATCCTTCCGATGTTCAAACTCCATATCCAGCTGCTGTCCTTCACAGATTTCCAGTGCAGTCAGACTAAATATATCCATTACCTCTTTCAGGCATTCAACCGGACATTGAGCCATAAACTGATAAGCCAATACAAGCATTGCATCCCCCGAAAGAATGGCGGCATTGTCATCCCAGACTTTATGTACTGTCTCCTTGCCACGGCGACGGTCTGCACGGTCCATCAAGTCGTCGTGCAAAAGAGTATAATTATGATACACTTCAATCCCCGTTGCAGGGTTAAAAATACGGGTAATATCCTCCTGATACAGATTGTAGGCCATCAACATCAATACCGGACGGATTCTTTTTCCGCCCATGGACAACACATAGGTAACGGGAGCATATAAACCTTGAGGAGTACGGACAAACTGCAATTCTGCAATATGAGAATTTATTCTTTCTAAAAGCTCGGAGGCTGTAAACATGGCATTTTCAGAATTTAGGAAATAGCGGATAATGAAAAGAGGCTGCATTCCGGCAGCCTCTCCCACTTATAGATATTTCATTACTGCAATCTAAACATTACAGGCACGGTATACTTAACGCGAACGGGTTTACCACGCTGCATACCGGGTTTCCACTTCGGCATGCCCATAATCACGCGGACAGCTTCTTTGTCCAAGTACGGGTCAACACCTCTCAGCACCTTAGCATCTACGATACTACCGTCCTTATTGACCACAAACTGTACAGTTACACGGCCTTGAGTTCCGTTTTCCTGTGCAATAGTAGGATATTTAATGTTCTTGCTCAGATACTGCATCAAACCGGCCATACCACCGTTCGGGAATTCGGGCATCTGCTCCACCACCTCGAAAATAGTCTGTTCTTCCGGTTCTTCCTCTTCCACTGCTACGGGAACATATTTGATTTCCACAGCCTGATTCAATTCCTCAGAAGATACGATGGCAGTTTCTTCCACGTCGGCATCGTCCTCAACGATAGTCAGCGTTTCTGCAATCGCAGGAGCTTCGGGGGGCGGAGGAGTAACCTGCTCCGGCTGTTCTGTAATAGGGATGATTTCCTCTTCAAATACTAAGTCGGTAATAGCCTGACTCGTATCAATCTTGATGTCACGCTTTGTCCACTCGAACGCAACAAACATGAAAGCGAGCACGATTACATAACCGACAAGCAGCCAAGTCGACTTCTTACTCTCCAGGTCTGCCTTAGGTGATTTCTTAATTTCCATAATTTATAATATAATTTTAGTGTTTCTCATTTGGGGCAAATATAGTACTTTTCCCAAGAATGTTCACGCTCTGCTGTTTTTTTTTACACAACAGACGTTCCTTTTTCATTTTTTTAATCCTTCAAAAGCCTCCACATGCTTTTGTGCCACAAATGTAACGAGATATTTTAAAAATACCGTATCTTTGGCAAGAATTTTAAATGAAATATTGAAATTTTCTATTTTGCAGGTGTTATACCTGTATAACTATAGCATAAAAGTCATGAAAAAGATAACAATAGCAATCGACGGCTTTTCCTCTTGCGGAAAAAGCACTATGGCCAAAGACCTTGCCCGCGAAATCGGTTACATATATATAGATAGCGGTGCCATGTATCGGGCAGTAACATTATATAGTATAGAGAATGGTATTTTCCAGGGTGACCGCATAGATGCCGAAAAACTGAAAAGTCTAATAAAGGATATACATATTTCTTTCCGCCTGAACCCCGAAACCGGACGCCCGGATACCTACCTGAACGGAGTAAATGTAGAAAACAAAATCCGTACCATGGAAGTGTCTTCACGTGTCAGTCCCATTGCAACATTGGATTTCGTACGCGAAGCTATGGTGGCACAGCAACAAGAGATGGGCAAGGCCAAGGGTATCGTTATGGACGGGCGCGACATCGGCACTACCGTTTTTCCGGATGCCGAGCTGAAAATTTTTGTAACCGCCACCCCCGAGATACGGGCACAACGCCGCTATGACGAACTAAAGGCCAAAGGGGAAGAAGCCAGCTTTGACGAAATTCTGGAAAATGTGAAACAACGGGACTATATTGACCAAAACCGGGATGTAAGTCCGCTGCGCAAAGCTTCTGACGCTTTATTGTTGGACAACAGCCACCTGAGCATTTCCCAACAAAAGGAATGGCTGGCGGAACAATTCGAACGGGTTATAAAGGAGAAGAACTGAACCGGATATGGCAAAAGTAGAAATAGACGAAGGCTCCGGCTTCTGTTTCGGAGTTGTCACTGCAATAAACAAGGCAGAAGAGGAACTGGCGAAAGGAGGGACCCTCTATTGTCTGGGAGACATCGTGCACAACAGCCGTGAAGTGGAACGCCTGAAGGCAATGGGGCTGATTACCATCAACCATGAGGAATTCAACCACCTCCACAACGCCAAAGTGCTGCTGCGTGCTCATGGAGAGCCCCCTGAAACTTATGACATTGCCCGCCGCAACAATATAGAAATCATTGACGCAACCTGCCCGGTCGTACTCCGCCTGCAAAAGAAGATTAAGCAAGAGTACGTCCAGGAAGACAACCGCGACAAGCAAATTGTCATCTATGGCAAAAATGGACACGCCGAAGTACTGGGTCTGGTAGGACAAACCACCGGAAAGGCCATCGTCATCGAAAAGCAGGAAGAGGCAAGGAAACTGGATTTCAGCAAAGACATCCGTCTCTACTCCCAGACCACAAAGTCTCTGGACGGATTTCAAAACATTGTGAAATACATAGAGGGACATATCTCACCGAAAGTCACTTTCGAGTCCTATGACACTATCTGCCGACAAGTAGCAAACCGGATACCTAATATCCGGAAATTTGCAGCTTCCCATGATTTAATATTCTTTGTCAGCGGCAAAAAAAGCTCTAACGGCAAGATGCTGTTCAGTGAGTGTAAAAAAGTCAATGCCAATTCACATTTGATAGACAGTGCCGAAGAAATAGATAGTTCTCTGTTAGCCGGTGCCAATTCCATCGGTGTCTGCGGAGCCACTTCCACCCCCAAATGGCTGATGGAAGAAATTTCAGAAGCCATAAAGTCAAAACTTAAATAACAGTTTGTCATCCTTTTGGAACAGCAAATTAACGTAATTTATTAGTCACCGCCTCAGCTTTTTACTATCTTTGCGGCATGAAAAAATAGTCCAAATCTATTTTTCATCATGATTATTAATACTAAACAAAAAGATTGTTATGGGAACAGTTAAGTGCATTGGTATCTTGACATCAGGAGGTGATGCTCCGGGAATGAACGCAGCCATACGTGCCGTGACACGTTCGGCTATTTACAACGGACTTTCAGTTAAAGGTATATATAGAGGTTACAAAGGTCTGGTAACCGGCGAAATCAAAGAATTCAAAAGCCAAAATGTCAGCAACATCATCCAGCTGGGTGGTACAATCCTGAAGACAGCCCGCTGCAAAGAGTTCACGACTCCCGAGGGCCGCCAGATTGCTTACGACAACATGAAGAAAGAAGACATTGACGCCTTAGTGATTATCGGAGGCGACGGTTCGCTGACCGGTGCTCGTATCTTTGCACAAGAGTTTGACGTGCCTTGTATCGGGCTGCCGGGAACTATCGACAATGACCTTTATGGAACAGATACCACTATCGGCTACGACACCGCGCTGAACACGATCCTGGATGCTGTGGACAAAATCCGTGATACAGCCACTTCCCATGAGCGCTTGTTTTTCGTAGAAGTCATGGGACGCGATGCCGGTTTCCTCGCTCTGAACGGCGCCATCGCCTCCGGAGCAGAAGCAGCCATTATCCCGGAATTCAGTACGGAAGTGGACCAACTGGAAGAATTCATCAAGAACGGTTTCCGGAAATCCAAGAACAGCAGTATCGTACTGGTAGCCGAGAGTGAACTGACCGGCGGTGCAATGCACTATGCAGAGCGTGTAAAGAACGAATACCCCCAATATGACGTACGCGTAACCATCCTCGGTCACTTGCAACGCGGTGGTAGCCCTACGGCACACGACCGTATCCTTGCCAGCCGTCTGGGCGCAGCCGCCATCGACGCAATCATGGAAGGACAGCGCAATGTCATGATAGGCATTGACCACGATGAAGTGGTATACGTTCCCTTCACGAAGGCCATCAAGAATGACAAACCCATCAAGAAAGACCTTGTAAATGTATTGAGAGAACTGTCTATCTAATGACAGACAGTTCAGATACCCCATAAACAGAGAAGGCGACATATGCGCCTTCTCTGTTTTTTACAACCATTTTTTCACTATACTTTCCGTCCTCTCCCACAGTTCTTCCATCTGTACATGCCGGGTGTACTTCTCCGAAAGAGACTTGGGACGGCAACTGGCATTCAATGTCCCCGTACGTTTACCGGCATCCTCATCCAGCAATAAGCCGACAGCTGTTGCAGCTCCCTTACGGGGAGTACGGATAAAAGGCCTAAAAAGTATATCTGTCAGCGGGTCAAACCACATATGCATGGTGATGATATTGGTAGACACAATCCCCGGGTCGGCCGCATTCACAACAATACCTTTGTGTTTGACGCGACTGGCCAAGTCGATGGTGAACAGAGTCAATGCCAGCTTCGTGTTGCTATATATAGGAATGCGCCAAAAGCCACCCTTCCTTCCCCGGAGGAAAAAATCCGGAAAGTCAAGATGACCGATGGCATACGTACAAGATACCATATTCACAATACGGCTCCCCTCTCCCATCAATGGCAGCAGCTTGCGGGTCAGCAGGTAAGGCCCTACATAATTGACACTCACCGTCCGTTCCAGTCCGTCTTCGGTAATGCGGCGTTCCGTTTCCATGGTTCCGGCATTGTTCATCAACAACGCCAACGGCTCTCCCCGCTTCAACAGATGCTCTGCAAATGCGGCCACTGAAGCCAGAGATGCCAAATCAATGGGAGCAGTCTCAATACGCGGATTACCGGTTTCACGCATCAGCAGTTGCCGCTTGGGTTCGGCAGCTTGGGGGTCACGGCATGCCATGATGACCTGATAGCCGGCAGTTGCCACTGCGCGGGTAATTTCCATGCCCATGCCACCGTCTGCCCCGGTTATAACAGCTAAATTCACTTTAATAATTAAAAATTGAAAATTAAAAACTAAAAATCAGCCTTTCGCTTCGATTTTCTCTATCTCCCTTTTCAGACAAGGTGGAAGCTCCTCCTTCAAATGCTGATGGCATGCCATCTCGATGGAATACATCCGGGCAATGCAATAATTACTATGCCGGCAGTTGCAACGTGCATTCTCTTCGGCACGCATGCGGTTGACAAACCCCGGCTCATTGAGCAGAGCGCGCGCCATTTGCACAGCCTCGAAGCCGTCATCCAGCACCTCATCTATCTTGTCCCTGGAAACCAGGCCACCCACATAAACCAACGGTATCTTCAAGGCGGCACGGAATTTCAAGGCATCTTCCAGGAAATAAGCTTCCTTAAACGGTACGCTCGGTATCATCCATTTGCCTACCATGCGTACACCGTATTTCAACCACCAGCAGGTCATGTAATGCGTCATGCTGCGGATAGGCATTTCGCCCCGCATGACATACATCGGCGCCTTACTGACAAACCCACCGCTCAAGACCAACGCATGTGCTCCCGACTGCTCCAGCCTCCGGGCCACCTGCATCGTCTCGTCCAGCTCCATCCCTCCACGGAAACCGTCGCGCATGTTCATCTTCACCAGCACAGCCATATCACTGCCGGCAGCCTTCATCACTTCTTCCATCACCATATCCATAAAACGCATACGGTTCTGCAACGAGCCTCCGAACTCGTCTTTCCGATGGTTGGTGGACGGGGACAAGAACTGGCTGATGAGATAGCCATGCCCTGCATGAATCTCTACAGAATCAAATCCGGCCTCCCGTGCCAGATTCACCGAACGCCCATAAGCACGCGCCATCTCCGGCAGCTCATCGGCACGCAGTCCGCGCACAAAGGTAGGAGAGTAAAGATTGAAACCGGAAGATGCGCCGACGGGCATACAACCGCAAATGCTCTTATGGGACATGTTGCCACAGTGTCCCAACTGGATGCCTGCCGCAGCCCCCTCCGCATGTATGGCATCAGTCAGCCTACGGAGTCCGGGGATAATCTCAGGACGCATCCACAACTGGCGGTCAAAAGACAAGCCGCTCTGAGTAACTGCCGCATAAGCAACAGTAGTCATACCTATACCTCCCGCCGCTACCGACCGATGATAGTCGAGCAACATGTCCGACGGAGCGTTTCCGGGACACATGCTCTCGAAAGCAGCCGAACGAATGGTACGGTTACGCAAGGTCAACGGTCCGAAAGTGACGGGGGTGAATAACTTGGATTCCATCGTTATGAGTTATGAGTTATGAATTATAAGTTATGAATTATAAGTTATGAATTATTCATTTTCAACTCTCCATTTTCCATTAATAAAGAAATGGAATGATGCGTTTGCGCTTTCCTACCGCCTCATCACCAAACTCCTCCCGATAACGGTGGTGAATGGCATCGGCACGGGGAACAAGGTTGGCAAACGTCCACCAGACGAACACCCAGGCGGCGGGAGAAGCTGTGAGTATGGCAAACCCCGTCCATTCCACCAGCTCACCGAAGTAATTGGCAGAAGTGACGTATCGGTAAAGCCCTTTTCCGGGAAGATAATGCTTCGTATCACCCGGCCTGCGCAGATGACGTATCACATAGTCGGAATGCAAATTGACGAACATACCCGCAAAAAACAGAATGATTCCCAACAAGGCATGAGGTTTCAGCAAATAGGCCCAGCCATCGGCATACAAGCCTTCGGGAGCAAAATAGAACAAACCGCCCGCCTGCATCATCCCGTTCAAAAGGTTGAAGACGATACCCATCGCCATAATAGCTACCGGCATCCGGCTTTTACCTTTCAGCAGGAACGGAAAAATAAAGGCCCGCTGAAGATAGTGCAACTGAAACAGCAGGAAAAAGAAATATACCGGCACGGCAAATCCCGCTCCACTCTTCCCCCACAACCCAAACATAACGATGAATACCGGCGCTTCCATAAGCACCCACGCCAGTTTATTATTGATGGAGATTCCCCACGAGGCAGTACGGAACATGCCATAACCCGCTTTGACAAAATAGAGCGCAATAAAGACGACCAATGCCACAGCACTCATTACCCACAGAAATATCTGAAAAGTTTCCTGATTCATAGTTCTTTATTTATGCGAAGCAAAGATAAAGAAAACTCACAACAAACAAATCGTTTTCCCCGGATAATTGTTTTTTCATGCAAAAACCAGTGTTTTTTACTGAGAAGATTAAGCAGTAGAGATACGAAAATCTAATCGTTCCATCATGGAGTAAATTTCATTCCACCATGGAGAAAAAATCGTTCCACCATGGTGGAACGATTTTTTCCCCGTGATGGAACGATTTAAAAGATACAAGTCTAATCCTTACCGTTTCTTAATGGGCACATAAGCCACCTCATCCAAAACATTCTTATAGGCAGGACGGATAATACGCTTGCCTTCAAAGTTCAATTCTTCATTGCGATGTGCACACCAACCGACAATACGTGCCATGGCGAATAAAGGCGTGAAGATTTCCTGCGGCAGCCCAATCATCTCGTAAACAAAGCCCGAATAGAAATCCACATTACTCGAAACCGTCTTGCCATTATTCTTCACACGGCCAAACACATCAATGGCGCGCTCCTCGAGCAGTTCAAGGAAAGCGAACTCGCGTTCTTTCCCTTTTTCGCGGGCAAGGTCGCGGGCAAGCTCTTTCAGCAGAATGGCGCGCGGGTCGGAAATGGTATAGACGGCATGTCCGATACCATATATCAAGCCGGTCTTGTTATAGGCTTCCCTGTTGAGCATGCGGGTGAAGTAAGTATCAATCTCATCCACATTCGTCCAGTCCTGAATGTTTTCCTGCAGATGGTGGAACATATCGGCAACCTGGATATTGGCACCTCCATGAAGCGGCCCTTTCAAGGAACCGATACCTGCCGCTATCGAAGAGTAAGTATCCGTCCCGGTAGAAGAAGTGACACGTACGGTAAAAGTGGAGTTGTTACCACCACCGTGCTCGGCCTGAAGAACCAGCAGCAAGTCGAGCGTGCGGGCATCCAGCTCCGTGTAGTCCTTCTTCAGCATATAGAGGAAATTCTCGGCAATGGAAAGGTCTTCCTGCGGATGGCGGATATGCAATGAACGGCCATGGGTGGCATGACGAAGCATGTTATAGGCATACGCGATGATGGTCGGGAATTTTGAAATAAGCTCAATGCTCTGGCGCATCAGGTTGTCGCGGGAAGTGTCATCGGCATCCGGGTCGAAACGGTACATCTCGAGCACGCTGCGCGCCAGGATGTTCATAATGTTGTTTCCTTCAAGTTCAATGATATTCATCTTGGTCTTCTGCTCCAGCGGCATATTGTCGTTGATGAGCTCACGGAAAGAAGAGAGTTCTTCCTTGTCGGGCAGGCGGCCGGAAAGCAGCAAGTAGGCAATTTCCTCAAAACCGAAACGCTTCTCTTTGATGATGGCGTGTGCCAAGTCATCCACATCATAACCGCGGTAGAACAATTTGCCGGGAATAGGCTTCAGCCCTCCACCGGGGATGCGTTCATAGCCGACCACATTGCCTATTTTGGTCAACCCCACCAAGACTCCCGTGCCGTCCTCATTACGCAAACCGCGCTTCACATCAAACTTCCTGAACAGTTCATTCTCAATCCGGGTAGCTTCCTTCAAATCTTCGGAAAGCTTGTAAATCAGATACTCCTTCTTCATAATCGTTTCGTTTTATTCGTTATTCCCATTTTCTATTTTTCCTACAATCTCCCGGGTGAAAGCCGAAGTGGACAGCGAAACGCCACCCGGCATAAAACGGGCTAGGTCGGCAGTAGCACGGGCTTCAGTGAAACTTTGCTCCAAAGCTTTCTCTATAAGAGAGGCCGCTTCCTTCCAGCCCAGATATTCAAGCATCATCACAGCGGAAAGGATGATGGAACAGGGATTCACAATGTCTTTCCCGGCAATGTTCGGAGCCGTCCCGTGAATAGCCTCAAAAATGGCATGCCCCGTTTTATAGTTGATATTCGCACCCGGTGCAATGCCGATGCCGCCTACCATGGCAGCCAGTTGGTCGGACACATAATCACCGTTCAGATTCAACGTGGCGATCACGGAATATTCTTCGGGGATAAGCAACGTGTTCTGCAAGAATGCATCGGCAATGCAGTCCTTGATGACCAGACGCCCTTCTGCCAGCTCTTTACCAAACTCACGTTCTGCCAGTTCGTACCCCCACTTCTTAAAACCGCCTTCCGTAAATTTCATGATGTTTCCTTTGTGTACCAAGGTCACGGAAGGCAGATGATGCTCAAGCGCGTATCGGCAGGCGGCACGCACCAAGCGCTCTGTTCCTTCTCTTGAAACGGGCTTCACGCCAAACGAGGAGGTTTCGGGAAAACGGACTTTTGTCACCCCCATGTCATCACGGAGAAAACGATAGAACTTTTCAGCCTCCGGAGTTCCGGCTTCCCATTCGATGCCTGCATAAATATCCTCGGTATTCTCACGGAATACGCACATATCCACCTTCTGTGGCTCTTTGAGTGGAGAAACAATGCCCTTATACCAACGTACCGGACGTTGGCAGACATACAAATCGAGCGTCTGACGCAAGGCTACGTTCAAGGAACGGATACCTCCACCGACGGGAGTTGTCAAAGGACCTTTGATGCCCACCTTATAGGTGCGGAAGGCTTCCATGGTTTCGTCCGGCAACCAGGAGCCGGTTTCGTGGAAAGCACGTTCTCCTGCCAGCACTTCTTTCCATTCAATGCCACGCCGGTCACCATAGGATTTCTTGACAGCGGCATTCACGACAGCCTGCATGGATGGGGTCACTTCTGCTCCCACCCCATCGCCGGTAATAAAAGGTACAGTAATTTTTTCCATATTCTATCTTGCATTAAGTGCAGAACCGGCCCGGAACCAGGCTATCTGCTGTTCGTTATACGTATGTTGTACTTCAAAACTTTCTTTACTCCCGTCCTCGTGATGAAGAACCACCTTCAAAGTGCGTCCCGGAGCAAAATCTTTCAACCCCATGACAGAAATCAAGTCGCGTTCCCGAATCTTGTCATAATCGGCCTTATCCGTAAAGGTCAGCGCCAACATGCCTTGTTTCTTTAAATTCGTCTCATGGATACGGGCAAAGCTTTTCGCCAAAATGACGCGTACATTCAGGAAGCGTGGTTCCATGGCAGCATGCTCACGGCTGGAACCTTCACCATAATTCTCTTCGGCAACGACAATGGAAGGGATACCTTCAGATTTATACAATTTCGCCGTGCCTGACACCGTTCCATAGGTATTGGTAGAGCGATTCCAGACACTATTCGTCTCTCCATTGAAAGCATTGACAGCTCCCATCAGCATATTATCCGAAATATTCTCCAGATGTCCCCGGAAACGGAGCCATGGCCCTGCCATGGAAATGTGGTCGGTGGTACATTTCCCCTGCACTTTAATCAATAAAGGCATGTCCAGCAAATCCATACCATCCCAGGCAGGGAAGGGAGTCAGCAGTTGCAAGCGCTGTGAATGAGGATTGACCGTAATTTTCGTCTGTCCTTTGCCTGGAGCAATGTATCCTTCCTTTCCTCCTATAAACCCGTGTGCCGGCAGTTCTTCACCGACCGGTTCGGACAGTTTCACAACCTCTCCTTTGGCATTGACCAGCGTATCCCTCAACGGGTCGAAACAAAGGTCACCGGCAATGGTCAGCGCCATCGTTATCTCCGGGGAAGCGACGTAAGCAAAAGTGTTGGGATTTCCATCGGCACGTTTGGCAAAATTACGGTTAAAAGAGGTGACGATGGAATTCTTGCGTCCGGGGTCATCAGTATGGCGCTTCCACTGGCCAATACAAGGTCCGCAGGCATTCGCCATTATCGTTGCGCCAATATCTTCGAAAGCGGCAATCATGCCGTCGCGTTCAGCAGTGGCACGTATCTGCTCCGAGCCGGGATTGACAATCAGCGGGGAAGCAACCTTCAAATTCTTTTCCTTTACCTGCCGGGCAAGGGAGGCCGCACGGCTCAAATCCTGATAGGACGAATTGGTGCACGACCCTATCAGACCGACTTCCATCCGGCGGGGATAGTTATTGGTTATCACTACCTCGGCAAATTTCGATATCGGTGTTGCTGCATCCGGCGTAAAGGGCCCATTGATATACGGTTCCAACAGCGAGAGGTCTATTTCAATGATGCGGTCGTAATATTTTTCCGGATTTGCCAGCACTTCGTCGTCGGCGCGAAGGTCGGCAGCTACGGAAGCAGCCATTTTTGCCACTTCTTCACGTCCGGTAGCCTTCAAATAAGTACCCATGCGCTCATCGTAAGGGAAAAGGGAGGTAGTCGCCCCCACCTCTGCCCCCATATTGCAGATGGTAGCCTTTCCAGTGGCAGACAATGAAGCGGTTCCCGGTCCAAAATATTCAATGATGGCATTGGTTCCCCCTTTTACAGTAAGAATACCCGCCAACTTCAGAATAACATCTTTGGGAGCTACCCAGCCACTCAATTTACCCTTCAAGTGTACACCTATCAGACGCGGCATTTTCAGTTCCCATTCCATGCCGGTCATCACATCCACCGCATCGGCACCACCCACACCAATGGCCACCATGCCCAAACCTCCGGCATTGGGCGTATGAGAGTCCGTGCCTACCATCATTCCACCCGGAAATGCGTAGTTCTCCAATACCACCTGGTGAATAATGCCTGCTCCCGGCTGCCAAAAACCTATGCCATAGCGGGAAGAAACATCACGGAGAAAATTATAGACCTCCTCGTTGGTCTTCGTAGCAGTCGCGATATCTTCTTTTGCACCTTTATATGCTTGAATCAAATGGTCACAGTGCACAGTGGAAGGCACGGCAACCTGCTCACGGCCTGCATTCATAAATTGCAATAAGGCCATTTGGGCCGTTGCATCCTGCATGGCCACACGGTCGGGACGGAAATTCACATAGTCTTCTCCCCGTCTGTAGTTCTTCACTTTATCCCCATCATACAAATGAGCATACAAAATTTTCTCCGCTAAAGTCATCGGACGCTGTAGTACATTCCGTACACGTTCTATCTTCTCCGAATAAGCGGCATAAAACGCTTTGAGCATCGTTAAATCATATACCATAACCACTATTTTTTAGTTTTTCATTATTGTAAAGATTACAAATTAATATCATAAACAAATAAAAAGGCTGAATAGTTTAACAAAATAAAGCATTTTTTCCGTCGGAAGCGAAGAATGATTACCTTTGCAACCATGAAGGAACAAGATTCAAATAGTCCTATTATTCACCTCCAGCAGCAACAACTTTTGCTGCGCATGGAATACGAATACGAAAAAGAGGAATTCAAACGCCAAACCGAAAACATGGGGATTGCCCGGAAAGTGAAACGGGGACTTTGCTGGTATCCTGCCACTCCGGGACGAAGTTACTATAATTCACTGAATCAATTAGTAATAGAAATTACACACACAGAAAATACCGATATAGAACATAATTTTGAGTTCGGCCGTCCCGTATGTTTTTTCCGCCAGTCTGCCGATGGAAAAATAACCTATATGAACTTCACCGCTACCGTAAGCTATGCCGACGAGACACGGATGGTAGCGATAATGCCCGGAGCCGGTGCCGTTATGGAAGTGCAGGAAACGGACAACCTCGGCGTGCAACTTTATTTCGACGAAACATCCTATCGGACCATGTTCGAAGCCTTGGAAGATACGTTACGCTCCAAAGGCAACCGCCTGGCCGAATTGCGGGACATATTGCTGGGAGCCTCGAAAGCCGGTTTCCGAGAGCTCTACCCCGTACGGTTTCCCTGGCTGAACTCCACGCAGGAGACAGCTGTAAACAAAGTGCTGTGTGCCCGCGACGTGGCCATTGTACATGGTCCTCCGGGAACCGGAAAAACGACCACCTTAGTGGAAGCCATCTACGAAACCCTGCATCGGGAACCGCAGGTACTGGTATGTGCCCAAAGCAATACCGCCGTCGACTGGATTTCGGAAAAACTTGTGGACCGTGGCGTCAATGTCCTGCGTATCGGCAATCCGACCCGTGTCAACGACAAGATGCTTTCCTTTACCTACGAGCGTCGTTTCGAGAACCATCCGCTTTATCCGGAACTGTGGAGCATCCGGAAAAATCTCCGTGAACTGGGCAGCCGTGCCCGCCGTGGCAGCTATGACGAACGCGAAGGAGTACGCAGCCGTATGAGCCGCCTGCGCGACCGCGCCACCGCATTGGAAATACAAATCAATTCAGAGCTTTTTGATGGGGCACATGTCATAGCCTCCACGCTGGTAAGCAGCAATCACCGGCTGCTGAACGGACGCCGTTTCGGCACCCTTTTCATTGATGAAGCAGCCCAGGCCTTAGAGGCTGCCTGCTGGATAGCTATCCGAAAAGCAGACCGCGTGGTATTGGCGGGTGACCACTGCCAACTTCCACCCACCATAAAATGCTACGAAGCCGCCCGTGGAGGTCTGGAACGAACATTGATGGAGAAAGTGGTGTCCAACAAACCTGCCGTTGTCTCTTTGCTGAAAGTGCAATACCGCATGCACGAGGAAATCATGAAATTTCCTTCCCAATGGTTTTATAATGGCGAGTTGGAAGCCGCTCCCGAAGTGCGTTACCGGGGCATCCTGGACTGGGATACCCCCATCCACTGGATTGACACCTCCGAAATGGATTTCAAAGAAGAATTTGTGGGAGAGACTTTCGGGCGCATTAATAAGGCGGAAGCGGACCTGCTCCTATCAGAACTGAAAATCTACATCAACCGTATCAGTGGCAACCGCATTCTGGAAGAAAAAATAGACTTCGGCATCATCTCCCCTTACAAGGCACAAGTGCAATATCTCCGCAACAAGATAAAGGCAGACGCTTCACTCAAGCCTTATCGCAGCTTGTTCACTGTAAATACGGTGGATGGCTTCCAAGGGCAAGAGCGCGATGTTATCTTCATCAGCCTTGTCCGTGCCAACGAAGAAGGGCAGATAGGATTCCTGAATGATTTAAGGAGAATGAATGTAGCCATCACCCGGGCACGTATGAAGCTGGTGATAATGGGAGAGGCAGAGACGCTGAAACATCACGGTTTTTACCGGAAGCTACTGGAGTTTATTCAAAATATAGGGAATCAATAATAAAGAAATACCCCCTCCGGTAACACCGAAGAGGGTATTTCACCTATTTATATAAAGCTGATTAATTGTTTTCCGGACGAAGTTTACGAACTGTAACAGCTGTCTGCCACATTTCGCTTTCACGCAAGGCTTTCAATTCTGCATTCAGCTTCTCACGATAATCGGGTTTGGAGTTACTGTCGATAGAAATCTGAGCTTCGTTGCCCGACTTCACACTTGCATACAATTTCTGTACAACCGGCTTGATGGCATCATGAAACGGGGTCATCCAATCCAGCGCACCACGCTGTGCCGTAGTAGAACAGTTGGCATACATCCAGTCCATACCGTTCTTGGCAAACAATGGCATCAAAGATTGAGTCAACTCTTCCACTGTTTCATTGAATGCTTCAGAAGGAGTATGGCCGTTTTCGCGCAATACTTCATACTGAGCCAACAGCAATCCCTGGATAGCACCCATCAATGAACCGCGTTCACCGGTCAAGTCGGAAGTGGCTTCGCGGATGAAAGTTGTCTCGAACAAATATCCCGAACCAATACCGATACCCAGTGCAATCGTCTTGTCAAAAGCCTTACCCGTAGCATCCTGATAGACGGCATATGATGAGTTCAAGCCACGCCCTTCGAGGAACATGGTACGAAGTGAAGTACCGGAACCTTTGGGAGCAACCATAATAACATCAATATCTTTAGGAGGAACCACGCCGGTACGGTCGTTCCAGGTAATAGCAAAACCATGAGAGAAGTAAAGAGCCTTTCCGGGAGTCAAATAAGGTTTGATAGTCGGCCATACAGACATTACAGCTGCGTCAGACAACAGACACATGACGATAGTACCTTTCTGACAAGCCTCTTCGATGCCGAACAAAGTCTCACCCGGTACCCATCCGTCAGCCACAGCCTTTTCGTATGTCTTACCCGGACGTTGTCCTACAATCACATTGAAACCGTTATCACGCAAGTTGCAAGCCTGGCCCGGGCCTTGTACGCCATAACCGATTACTGCAATTGTTTCATCTTTCAAAATCTCACGTGCTTTTTCCAAAGGAAATTCTTCGCGGGTCATTACATTCTCAATAACACCGCCAAAATTCAATTGTGCCATTTTTTGTTTTAATTTTTATTTGTGGCTTACGCCAACGTTGATAAATTTATTTATTTCTCTGTAAACATCACTTTAGAGCGACAGACCACTTCGCTGCCATTCTTTTTCACCTCCACATCGTAAACGCCCTCACCGGCATCATCCATGAACAAAGTCAACTCATCCCCATAATAGCTTTCGGCTACATATGCCATCTCAAAACGACGGATGCGCTTCTCCTTATACATCTCTATCGGGAACAAATCAAGGATATGCTCGATGTAACGGATGCTGTTCACATGCCCGTTAATGTCAATATCACTGTATTTGGCTACCAAAGTAGCAACCGGTTCCTTTGAGGCCACCTTTATCCGCGAAGGTTTTTCTATCGGGCAAGGTTCATCACAAACATAATCTACAATGCTGCCACTATGAAGAGCCAGCAAATCTGCCGGCTTACGGGTATTCATGCTAATCATCGCCCAAACGGAACGTGCATACCCAATCTTCTTACCCTCCTTATCGATGATAGCGAAATTACGGTCTGTAAAAAGGCGATAGACATTCTCCACCCAAGTCTGAATGGAGAAATCTTCGTACTGATAAGGCATTTCATCCAGTTCGACAGCCAGACGGGACAATACCCAAGTATAATTGTCCTCGTTTAGAGTCGCGATGCCAAAACCGCGGTCGCTGGCATGGAAACCCGCACAATTCAACAAATGGTTGCCCAATACTCCCATGGTCAGCCGTCCGGTAAAGTCGACATGAAACGGTTCGGCAACAAACTTGTAGGTACCTATCTTATTGTTTTCGCTCATCATAATTCCTGGTGTTTACTTTGACGATATTTTGCTTCACGGTCCGCCAGATATTCATTGACACGCTCAAAGCAGCTGGTCGTAATGGCTACGCGACCCGAACGGACGAACTGAAGTACGCAATCCAACTGGCGCAACTCCTCATAAAGATTGGTTATTTCCTCACTCATGCCATTCTTCTCAACAATGGCAAATACAGCATTCACCTCCACAATACGGGCATTGTACTTACGGATTACTTTGGACACCTCCGGTTTTTCTTCCAGCGTAGGGGTCGTTATTTTATAAAGGGCAATCTCGTGCTGATAGATTTCATCATCCGTGAAATAATGGGCTTGCAGCACATCTATTTTCTTGGTAATCTGCTTGGTCACCTTTTCAATGGTATCCTTGTCCGTCCAAGCGGTAATGGTATATTTATGTACCCCCTTGATGGAGGAGGCCGATACATTCAAACTCTCGATGTTTATCTGCCGGCGGGTAAACACAGCCGTCACCTGATTCAGCAAACCGGCAAAGTTTTCCGAATGAACAATGATTGTATATAGTTTTTTATCCATAGATAGAGTAAATTCTTTAATTTCGCATGACTTCAGCATTCCAACAACATCTGATTGACCGAACCGCCCGGAGGTGTCATCGGCATTACATTTCCTTCTTCCTCCACACAAGCTTCGAGCAGGAACGGTCCGTCAGTCGCTATCATCTCGTCAATCGCTTTTGCCAGCTCCTCGCGGGTCATTACCCTGCGTGCAGGAATATCATATGCCGAAGCAATCTTCATATAATCCGGATTCATCATCGGAGTAAACGAATAACGACGATTGAAGAACATCGCCTGCCATTGACGAACATTGCCCAAGAAGTTATTGTTCAACAGAATCATCTTCACCGGAGCCTTTTGTTCCATGATGGTACCCAGTTCCTGCAGGTTCATCTGCAAGCCGCCGTCTCCCATGAATACGCATACCGTGCGGTCCGGACGTCCAAAAGTGGCACCGATAGCTGCCGGAAGGCCGAAGCCCATAGTACCCAGGCCACCGGAAGTAACAATGCTACGTTCCTTGCTGTATTTGAAATAACGGGCGGACATCATCTGATTCTGGCCGACATCAGTCACCAATATCGCCTCGTTATGGGTAGCCTCACTCACAGCACGCACCACCTCACCCATGCTTAGCGCTTTTCCTGCCGGATGTAATTCCGGACGGATTACCTTTTCCTCTTCCACTTCCTCGTATTGCCGGAAACTGTCAATCCATTCCTGATGGTTGGCGGGTTCCAGCAATTGGGTAACGGCAGCCAGTGTCTCTTTGCAATCTCCCAGGACAGCAACATCAGTCTTTACATTCTTATCTATTTCGGCAGGGTCAATATCAAAGTGGATAATCTTCGCCTGCTTGGCATATGTTTCCAATTTACCCGTCACACGGTCATCAAAGCGCATGCCTACGGCGATAAGGACATCACATTTATTGGTATTGATATTGGGCCCCAGGTTACCGTGCATACCAAGCATTCCTTTGTTCAACGGATGGTTCGTAGGTAATGCGGAAAGTCCCAATAAAGTGCATCCGGCAGGCATTCCGGCTTTCTCAATGAAAGCACGAAGCTCTTGCTGGGCTTCTCCCAGCTCCACGCCTTGTCCAACCAGCACCAAAGGCCGTTTCGCACCATTTATTAATTCAGCAGCCTTCCGTATGGCCTCCGGCTCCATTTCGGGAACGGGAAGATAGCTACGGACATAGTCCACCTTAGTAGGCGCATATTCTGTTTTCTCCACTTGGGCGTTTTTAGCAAAATCCAGCACGACCGGTCCCGGACGTCCGCTCTTTGCCACATAGAAAGCACGTGCCACTGCCCAGGCCACATCTTCTGCACGACGAATCTGGTAACTCCATTTCGTGATAGGCTGAGTAATGCCTACCAAGTCCACTTCCTGAAATGCATCCGTACCCAAGAAGTTCGTCCCTACCTGGCCGGCAATGACAACGATAGGCGTACTGTCAATCATGGCATCTGCAATGCCCGTGATAGTATTGGTAGCACCCGGTCCACTGGTAACCAGACAAACGCCAACCTCGCCTGATACACGTGCAAAGCCTTGTGCCGCATGGGTTGCTCCTTGTTCATGACGAACCAAGATGTGGTTCAATTCCTTCCGATGGTCGTATAAGGCATCGAATACCGGCATGATGCTCCCTCCCGGATAACCGAAAATAGTCTTTACTCCCTGATGCTCCAGAGAGCGCATCAATGCTTCTGCGCCTGTTATTAGAGCCTCACCCCGACCCTCTCCTTGGGAGAGGGAGGAAAAGTTACTCTTTTTATTATTATCAGCCATACTTTATCTATTCATTATATTTAAAAGCTCAATAGTAGCTTGAAAAATTTGTTTCATTCTCTCCTCCCCTCGCTTTCGGAAAGGGGGGCTTTTAATCAATCAGCCTCACAGCCCCTTTGTCAGCGGAACTCACCATACTGGCATATGCTTTCAATGCTTTGGAGACTTCACGGTTGCGGGTTACCGGAGTCATAGGGCGTGCTGCAAGCTCTTCATCCGTCAACTTCACATTGATAGAACGGTTCGGTATATCAATTTCGATAATGTCCCCATCCTTAATCTTGCCGATATTACCACCGGCAGCCGCTTCGGGAGAAACATGTCCGATACTTAGTCCGGAAGTACCGCCACTAAAACGCCCGTCGGTAATCAATGCACACTCCTTACCCAGATGGCGGGATTTGATATAAGAAGTAGGATAAAGCATCTCTTGCATACCCGGTCCACCTTTCGGCCCTTCGTGAGTGATGACGACGACGTCTCCACTGACCACCTTTCCACCCAGAATACCGTCACAAGCCGCATCTTGTGAGTCGAAGACTTTCGCTGGCCCCGTAAATTTCCAGATACTCTCGTCTACACCGGCAGTCTTGACAACGCAACCGTCCTGAGCTATATTTCCCTTCAAAACCGCCAGACCGCCATCCTTGCTGTATGCATGTTCCAAATCACGGATACAACCAGTCGCACGGTCCGTATCGAGTTCCTTATAAGACGCATTTTGTGAGCCGAGTACCAGATTGAACTTTCCGGCTGCCGCACTGGAGTATTTCTTGATTGCCTCTTTACATACATTAGAGCTGGTAATACTATACCGGTCGATTGCCTCTGCCAACGTCATTCCATCCACACGGCGGACATTCGTATCGACCAATCCGCCCTTGGCAAGCTCATCCATGATGGCAATGATGCCACCGGCACGGTTAACGTCTTGTACATGATACTTTTGGGTATTGGGAGCTACCTTGCATAAGCAGGGGGTCTTGCGAGAGAGCATGTCAATGTCGTCCATCTTAAAATCCGCTCCGGCTTCGTGAGCCACAGCCAACAAATGAAGTACTGTATTAGTGGAACCGCCCATCGCAATATCCAGCGTCATGGCATTCAAAAATGCCTCGCGAGTAGCAATACTGCGCGGGAGTACACTCTCATCCCCTTCTTCATAATATCTAAAGGCATTCGCTACAATCAACTTAGCTGCATCCTCAAACAGTCTCTTGCGATTTTCGTGAGTGGCTACAATCGTGCCGTTACCGGGCAGTGCCAATCCAATCGCTTCATTCAGGCAATTCATGGAATTAGCGGTAAACATGCCTGAGCAGCATCCGCAAGTGGGGCAGGCATGTTGCTCAATCTGTGCCACCTCTTTATCGCCCACACTTTCATCAGCAGATTTAATCATAGCATCAATCAAATCCAAATGTTGTCCGTTCCATTCCCCGGCTTCCATCGGACCGCCTGAAACAAACACAGTCGGTATATTCAGCCTCATAGCCGCCATCAACATCCCCGGAGTAATCTTGTCACAGTTACTGATGCAAACCATAGCATCCGCCTTATGGGCATTTACCATATACTCCACACTATCGGCAATGATATCTCTTGAAGGCAGGGAATAAAGCATACCGTCGTGTCCCATAGCGATACCGTCGTCAATGGCAATCGTATTGAACTCCGCAGCAAAACACCCCAGCTTTTCAATCTCTTCCTTTACAAACTGGCCTATTTCGTGCAGGTGTACATGTCCGGGGACGAATTGTGTAAATGAATTGACTATAGCGATAATGGGCTTACCCATCTGTTCCTTCTTCATACCATTCGCCGTCCACAATGCACGGGCTCCCGCCATGCGGCGACCTTGTGTGCTGAACGAGCTGCGTAACTGATGCTTCATTTTCAAATCTCCTTTTAATGAAAAAGCCTCTCCCACTATAGTGAGAAAGGCTTAATAAATTATCTTCTAACGTACGAATACATACATAACCTTTCTCACGCTCTTGATGCCACCACCACGACGCGAATAATATGCAGGACTGCCAGGTTAATAGATGTATGTAAATTCATAACTTAATTCTTCTTTTTTGTTTCAAACGTGCTGCAAAGGTAAGGGCTTTTTTATAATCTCCAAACAAATTGAAGAAAAAAATAAGATAAATATGAATAATCGTAAGAAAAAATCGCCCTAAAATCCTATTTTATCACTTAACAGTTCTAAATAGAACCATTCAGACAGCCAATGTAAATGTATTGCCAATCATTGAAACCATTTAATAATCTGAAAATTACCAAAGGCTCTCTACATCCCGAAACAAATAATTCGTATCTTTGTCTCTTCAAATACTCAAAAAAACAGTATTTACTAATTAAATAAAGATAGAAAATTAATGGAAACAGTAGAAAACAAGTACATCACCGTAGCATATAAGCTGTACTCAATCGAAAACGGAGAAAAAGATTTCGAAGAAGAAGCACCCGTAGAGCATCCTTTCCAGTTTATCTCAGGTCTGGGAATGACACTCGAACCTTTTGAAGCCCAGATAAAAGACTTGCAAATAGGCGATAAATTCGACTTTACCATTCCGGCATCAGAAGCTTATGGTGAATATGACGACGACCATGTCATTGACCTCCCCAAAGAAATCTTCATGATAGAAGGAGAATTCGACAGCGACCGTGTAGTGGAAGGCGCTGTCATCCCCTTGATGACTTCTGAAGGTCAACGCATCAATGGAAGTGTAGTAGAAGTAAAGGAAGACGTAGTTGTAATGGACATGAATCATCCACTCGCAGGTTGTGATTTGAACTTTACCGGAGAAGTGGTGGAAAGCCGCCCGGCCACGAACGAAGAGCTTGCTGAAGTTGCCCGTATGATGGGTGGCGGTTGTGGTAGCTGCGGTTGTGGTGACTGTGGCGACGGATGCGGCGACCATGAATGTGGAGGCGGATGCTGCCACTAAAGAATTAAAAATTAAAGAATTAAAAATTAAAGAATCAGACTACACAGTATTAAGCATGCCGCATGGTAATTCTTTAATTTTTAATTCTTTAATTTTCAAATTCTATATTATTTACTTGTCATTATCTCCAATACCAATTTATCAGTTTCATTCATTCCTTTAGAACCGATTTTTGTCAGATTACGGATACTTTGATCCACATCCTCATCAATAATACCTTCTACGGAAGTCACACAACGGTTTTCCATGGCCATGATGGCTGAAAGCACTGCGGTTGAAACTCCGGTGGTTACTTTCAATGCACAACTGGGCTTGGCACCATCACAAATCATTCCGGTAAGATTGGCAATCATGTTCTGTACAGCATATGCCACCTGTTCATAAGTTCCTCCCATTAGCCAAGTTATACCGCAACTGGAACCCGTAGCAGCAACCACACAACCGCATAAGGCAGATAAGCGTCCCAAACTCTGCTTGATATAAATTACCGTCAAATGGCTCAACATCAAGGCGCGTATCAATTCTTCCTCCGATTTTCCGTTTTCTTCGGCATAAATCAAAACCGGCAACGTAGCGGATATACCTTGATTACCGCTTCCTGAATTACTCATGACCGGAATCATAGCTCCTGCCATACGGGCATCGCAGGCACCGGAAGTATAAGAAAGAATATGGGAAAAAACACTATCCCCCATAACCTTGTGCTCATAAGTACCGCGAAGGATTTTTCCCAGACCATGTCCGTAATCACCCTCAAAAGAACGTTCTGCAGCCGCCTTATTCAGACGGGCCGTTTCAAGGATAAAACGGATGTCGTCTAATGGGGTTGTCATGGCGAAGTCATACACTTTGCGTAAAGTCAAGTCCAATACATCCTCCTCTTCGATACAAGAGGCAATTTGTTTGTCCAATAAGATGTCACCGTTGCGCGTTATATAAGTAAAGCAAGTATGCCCACCGGCAATAATAGCTGTTGCCTTGTCCGTATCAGCTTCACAACATACTTCTATATAAAGCTTCTCTTCCATATCGTTTTTTAAAGATATATGAATGCGCTTTTCTTCTATGAAACGCTTTCCTGCCTCCACTGCATCAGGAGTACTTTCTTTCAAAACCTCCAATTGATATGCCGACTTACCTATTAAGGCGCCAAGCGCCACAGCAATCGGTAATCCAATCATCCCCGTACCTGGAATACCCACTCCCATTGCATTTTTCAGAATATTGGCACTCAGCAATACAGTTATCTTTTCGGGACGCTTATTCAGCACTTCCGCAGCCTTTGCTACACACAATGCCACAGCTATAGGTTCTGTACAACCAATGGCAGGAATTACTTCAGATTTAACCAAAGCAATAATCTGTCGTCTTTCCGTTTCTGTCATATCATTTCTACAATTTGATTATTTATCATGCAAATGTAGGAAAAAACAAACAAAAATCCCTCCTCTATAACCTGAAAATCAGGAGACAAAGGAGGGAAAATTCCATATCGAAAAAAAAGTTATTTAGCGGCAGTCAAGTTCAAACCAACTTCCAAACGAGTTGTTTCATTAATTATTTCAGGTAAACCCTTCAACATACCTTCTGCCATACCGGCCATACTTCCAAAATCAGGATCAGCTTTCATTGCTTCGATAAGCATATTCACAAACTCCTCATCCGAGAATAAAGGAGCAACTATATTTTTCATCAAAGGCAATAACAAATCCGTATTCAAATAAGCCTTTAATTTACCTTCGTTCTTTTCGTAAGTCAAAGGCACACCGTCAGTTACCAAAGGAAGCAAAGACGTAACAGCCTGAGACAAGATTTCACTCATATCGATAGCCTTGGTAGAACTGCCCAGACGTTTTACATTGGCGATGATAGCATCCAGATTCAAATATACCTTCATTTGGGTATCACTGAGAACCACATATTGTGCAACATTCGCAGGAGTCTTAACAACAGAGGTACCTCCCTGAGCGGCATCAACATAAGAAGCAGAAATATTACCGTCAGCACCCAAAGTAATATCATGCAACACACTACACAACATATCTTCTACATTCACTTTATCATCACCACCTGCGTCAATTAAAGGCTTACGAAGAGCTAACGTCAAAATTGTTTGAATCGGTAGCCCCCAGCCAGGCATTACCTCTACATTCTTATTGGATTCCCAAATCAAATGAATCGGTTCTTCCGTATAATCAGAATTAAGGGGTGTAGGAACCCAAGTTGTTCCGGATAAAGCGGAATTTTTCAATGCGACATTAGTTAAATCCAATTTCAAGGAAGAAGCAGTAACCTTTCCTGCATAGTCAAAAGTACAATAATCGGTCTCACTTGTGCCGGAAAACGAACATTCGTCACCTTGTATATTCAAAGTAACCGGAAGGGTTACAACCGGAGAACCCGGGAATACGCCTGCGCCAAAAGAACCGGAAGCCGCTTCACGTGTAAGAATACCGGAAAGATCCAAATTGCCAGCCAATACCAAAGTAGCCTTGGTTGCATCAGAAGCATCCGGAGTAAAAGTTACTTTCTTTCCCAACATTGTTCCACCGTTATAAGTCAAGTTCAAACCTGTTGCAACTGTAAACTCTGTTTGCGGCACAGGACATACTACCTTGTCATCGTCATCATCACTACAAGCCGTGAATAAACTCATTGAACAGATCAATGCAAATAAATAAAATAAATTCTTTTTCATACTTTCTTGAGTACTTGTTTAGTTAATAAAAAGCTTCCCAAGGGAGCTATTAATTTCCCATTTTAAATCAAAGGTGCAAAGTAACACTTTTTAAGGTTACAGTACAAGGTCTTTTCTAAAAAATAAATGTTCCTTTTTTCATCATTACGAGTGAAATTCGGATGCAGATTTCATAAAGAGTAAGCCATTTTTATAAAGAACAAGCCATTGGCCAAACTCTGGCAAAGGCAGGCAACTTTATGCGGAAAAGACTTTTTATCTTATTTCCTTAAACGTTTTATGAAAAAAAGTTGTTATCTTTATAAAGTCAAAAGCATTTCTTATAAAGCGTATTGGCACATTAACCTCATATATAAACCTTTAAAGCATTTGATATGTTCAACTCATTTGGAAATATTCTCCGTCTTACCAGTTTTGGGGAATCGCACGGTAAGGGTGTGGGAGGAGTTATAGACGGATTCCCTGCAGGAATAGTCATTGATATGGATTTCGTCCAGGCAGAACTCGACCGACGCCGCCCCGGACAGTCACGTATCACTACCGCCCGGAAAGAAGGTGATAAAGTGGAGTTCCTCTCCGGCATCTTCGAAGGAAAATCCACGGGCTGCCCCATAGGATTCATTGTATGGAACCAAAACCAGCATTCTGACGATTACAATAATCTGAAAGAAGTCTACCGCCCGTCACACGCCGACTATACTTATAAAGTAAAATATGGCATCCGCGACCACCGCGGAGGCGGACGTTCATCAGCCCGTGAAACAATCTCGCGTGTAGTAGCGGGTGCCCTGGCCAAATTGGCGCTGAAGCAGCTGGGTATACACATCACGGCGTACACTTCACAAGTAGGTCCTATCCGCCTTGAAGAAAACTATACCGCATACGACCTCGACCTGATAGAGACCAATCCGGTCCGCTGCCCCGACCCGGCGAAGGCAAAAGAAATGGAAGAACTCATCTTCAAGATAAAGGGAGAAGGAGATACGATCGGAGGAGTGGTGACCTGTGTCGTCAAAGGATGCCCCATCGGACTGGGACAACCCGTATTCGGCAAACTCCATGCAGCACTCGGAGCCGCCATGCTCAGCATCAATGCAGCAAAAGCATTCGAGTATGGAGACGGCTTCAAGGGATTAAAGCAGAAAGGCTCGGAACAGAATGATGTGTTCTACAATAACAACGGACGTATCGAAACCCGCACCAACCATTCGGGCGGCATACAAGGTGGAATCAGCAACGGGCAAGACATCTATTTCCGTGTAGCCTTCAAACCCGTGGCAACCGTACTGATGGAACAACACACCGTGAACATTGACGGTGTAGACACCACCCTGAAAGCCCGAGGACGCCATGACCCGTGCGTATTGCCACGCGCAGTACCCATCGTGGAAGCAATGGCAGCAATGACATTGCTGGATTATTACCTGATTGACAGAACAACTCAGCTATAATATTCACCTATGGAAATAAAGAAATATATTACAGAGAACGAGTCTAAAATGCTGGAAGACTTGTTCAGCCTCATCCGTATTCCAAGCATCAGTGCCAAACCCGAGTATCACGACGATATGCTTGCCTGCGCCGAACGCTGGGCACAGTTGCTGCTCGAAGCCGGAGCGGATGAAGCCCTCGTAATGCCCTCCAAAGGCAACCCGATTGTTTTTGGACAGAAAATCGTAGACCCGGACGCCAAGACCGTATTGGTATATGCCCACTACGACGTGATGCCGGCCGAACCTCTCGAACTTTGGAAAAGCGAACCCTTTGAGCCGGAAATACGCGACGGACATATCTGGGCACGTGGTGCTGATGATGACAAAGGGCAATCTTTCATACAAGTGAAAGCGTTTGAATACCTCGTCAGAAACGGACTGCTGCAAACCAACGTAAAATTCATCTTCGAAGGAGAAGAAGAAATCGGCTCGCCCAGCCTGGAAAGCTTCTGCCAGGAGCACAAAGAGTTGCTGAAAGCAGACGTCATTCTGGTTTCGGACACCAGCATGCTTGGTGCAGACCTGCCTTCACTGACCACCGGACTGCGCGGACTGGCCTATTGGGAAATAGAAGTGACCGGCCCCAACCGCGACCTACACAGCGGTCACTTCGGCGGTGCTGTTGCCAACCCCATCAATGTACTTTGCCAGATAATCAGCCAAGTGACGGACGCAGAGGGACGTATCACCGTACCGGGCTTCTATGACGATGTGGAAGAAGTTCCCCAAACCGAGCGCGACATGATAGCCCGCATTCCTTTCGACGAAGAGAAATACAAAAAGGCTATCCATGTAAAAGCACTTTTCGGAGAGAAAGGTTACAGTACGCTGGAACGTAACAGTTGCCGTCCGTCTTTCGACGTATGCGGCATCTGGGGCGGATATACGGGTGAAGGGTCCAAGACCGTGCTCCCATCCAAGGCATACGCCAAGGTATCCTGCCGGTTGGTTCCCCACCAGGACCACCACAAGATATCCCGGCTCTTTGCCGACTACATTCTGGACATAGCGCCGGATTCAGTACAGGTAAAAGTCACTCCGATGCATGGAGGCCAAGGATATGTATGTCCCATCACCCTACCCGCCTACCAAGCCGCCGAAAAAGGTTTTGAAAAAGCTTTTGGAAAGAAACCGCTGGCAGTGCGTCGGGGTGGAAGTATCCCCATCATCTCCACTTTCGAGCAAGTACTGGGCATCAAAACCGTTCTGATGGGCTTCGGGCTCGAATCCAACGCCATCCACTCACCTAATGAGAATATACCATTGGACATCTTCCGTAAAGGAATAGAAGCTGTTGTCGAATTCTACCTCAATTATAAATAAAACAAGAAAATCAGGATGAAAGACTTCCAAATTCAAGCCATCGGCCTGATGTCCGGCACTTCCCTTGACGGGCTGGACGTATGTTGTTGCACTTTCCGGCAGCAAGCCGGAAAATGGTCTTTCCACATAGACTGTGCAAAAGGCTATAGCTACCCCGACGCCATGAAGCAGATATTGGGTACCGGTGCACAGACAATGAGTGCTTTGGAGTTCATCACTTTCCACAGCTCCTATGGAAAGTTTCTCGGTGAACGTGTCAACGAGTTCATGCAAGAATTTGGAGTCCACCCCGATATTATCGCCTCCCACGGGCATACCATCTTCCATGAGCCTCAAAAGAGAATCATGTACCAAATAGGTGACGGAGCCGCCATTGCCGCTGAAACCCGTATACCTACCGTTTCGGATTTCCGGCGGCTGGACATCATGCTGGGTGGGCAGGGCGCTCCACTCGTACCTATTGGCGACCGGTTGCTTTTTGCCGACTACGACTTCTGTTTGAATATCGGCGGTTTCTCCAACATCTCATTCGAGCAGGACGGGCGGCGCATCGCTTTTGACATCAGTCCGGTGAATTACGTCATCAACCATTACTGCCGGCAAATAGGATTGGAATTTGACCGTGACGGCGAGATAGCACGGCAAGGCAACATCTGCCAAGAACTGCTGGACGAACTGAACGGAATGGATTTCTACCATCAGTCCGGACCGAAGTCATTGGGACGGGAGTGGGTGGAAACGCTGGTATATCCCATGCTCGAGCGTTATGGCTTGAGTATGGAGAATATGCTACGTACCTTTTACGAGCATGCCGCCTGGCAAATATCACGCATCATCACCGCCCGCCCCTTGCCCGATGGTAACGGAAAACTGCTGATTACCGGCGGAGGTGCATTCAACAAGTTCCTCATAGAACGTATCGACGCCTTGTGTCCGTGTGAAATCGTGATTCCCAGCCGGCAAATCATAGAATACAAGGAAGCCCTAATCTTTGCTTTCCTGGCTGCCCTCTATATGGCGGACACACCCGGATGCCTCGCCTCGGTGACGGGAGCCACGACAGATAATATCGGAGGGATGCTGTTTAAAATATAGTCAATTTTACCATTATGGAAAAATCAAAAGACACCTGGACCGTCTTATCCAGCGAATACCTTCATCGGGCTCCGTGGCTCACTGTGCGTAAGGACCATGTAGTGCTGCCCAACGGCAACCACATCCCCTCCTATTATATATTGGAATATCCAAACTGGGTGAATACCATCGCCATCACCCGTAATGGACAATTTGTCTTTATCCGCCAATACCGGCATGGCATACAAGAAACGTCCTATGAGCTCTGTGCAGGGGTATGCGAAGAAGAGGACGGCTCTCCGATGGTTTCCGCACAACGGGAACTTTTGGAAGAAACCGGCTATGGAAACGGAGTATGGAAAGAGTTCATGCAAATCTCTCCCAATCCAAGTACCCACACCAACATTACCTACTGTTTCCTGGCTACGGACGTGGAGAAAATCTCCGAGCAACACTTGGAAGATACGGAGAACCTGACCGTACACCTGCTTTCCTTGCAGGAGGTCAAGGACTTGCTGCAACAAGGAAGCATCCGCCAGGCGCTGATGGCTGCTCCCCTCTGGAAATACATGGCGGAGAGAATTATTTAATGTGATTACCCTTATTCAAACGGCTTGCGGAATGTACATCCGGATTTCCATTCGGAACAACCGTAAGCCGTTTTCCCCTTGATAACGGTACCTTTTCCGCAAAGCGGACAAGGCTGGCCGACGAAGTCATCAGCTTGTACGGAAGCCTCCGTACTTGAAGCTGCCACAGCGCCCGAAGCCTGCTCCGTCTTTTTACCTGCGGCGGCAGACTTTCTCGGTGTTCTTTTCTTCGGCTCCTTTTTCGGCTTATCGGCAGCCTCTGTCTTGGCAGAAACCTTACTGCCCTTTTCGGGAGCAGGCGCTTGGATGGTGATGTGGCGGTTGCTGTTATCAGAAAGTACACTCATCACGACTTCCGATACCATCTGCTTCAATTCTTCCAAGAATTGTCCGGCATTATATGTCCGCCTTTCTATCTCACGTAGCTTTTTCTCCCAGATACCGGTCAGTTCCGCCGACTTCAACAGCTCCTCATGGATAATCTGTATCAGCTCCACACCGGTAGGGGTGGCTATCAGGTTCTTCTTTTCCTTGCGGATATAGTTTCGCTTGAACAGCGTCTCGATGATGGCTGCACGGGTAGATGGACGACCGATACCGTTTTCCTTCAGCGCATCACGCAGTTCGTCGTTATCCACCAGCTTGCCCGCCGTTTCCATAGCACGCAGCAGGGTGGCTTCCGTATAAGGCCGGGGCGGCTGCGTCCACTTCTCATACAAATCGGGGACGTGCGGTCCGCTTTCTCCTTTCACAAAAGCCGGAAGCACATTCTCCTCTTCTCCCTTCTCCTCTTTCTCCTCCTGCGATTGTGCCGAGGGGATGCCGAAGATAATACGCCAACCCGGTTCCAGAATCTGCTTGCCGGTAGCCTTGAACTCTATGCTCTCTACCTCGCCCAATACGGTGGTAGTGGCAAACTTACAATCGGGATAGAATACAGCAATGAAACGGCGTGCTATCAAATCGAATACGCGACGCTCCATATCCGTCAGATTCTGCGGATGCTGACCGGTAGGAATAATGGCGTGGTGGTCTGTTACCTTCGAGTTATCGAAAACCTTTTTGGACTTCAACAATGCAGTTCCTGTCAAAGGGGCTGTAAATGTCTCGTAATCACGCAGACCTTTCAAGATGCCGGGGCATTTGGGATAGATGTCATCACTCAAATAGGTAGTGTCTACACGTGGATAGGTAGCCACTTTCTTCTCATACAAAGACTGGATGATTTTCAGCGTCTCATCAGCGGAATAGGCAAACTTCTTGTTACATTCCACTTGCAAAGAAGTCAAGTCAAACAAGCGGAGTGGCGCCTCCCTCCCCTCTTTCTTGGTGACATCCGTCACGGTAAAAAGAGAATTCTTAATCTGGTCCAATAAAACAAGCCCACGTTCGCGGTCGGTAATGGGGTCGATACCCCGATTCTCTTCTTCTTTTTTAGGTTTCTTCCCGGCAGCTATAGCCTCTTTCTGCTTCTCGGCTTCCAATACCAGTTCCTCCTCACTTTTCCGGAGGATGGTGGAGAAAGTGGTATCTCGATAGACGGTCTTCAGTTCCCAGTATTGCTTGGGAACAAAATTCTGTATTTCCAACTGACGGTTTACAATCAGCGCCAGTGTCGGCGTTTGCACACGGCCGATAGAAAGTACCTGCCGGTTCTGCCCATACTTCATGGTGTAGAGGCGGGTGGCATTCATCCCGAGCAGCCAGTCGCCAATGGCACGCGACAAGCCTGCTTCGTACAAAGGCTGGAAATCCGACGCATCGCGCAGCTTGGCAAAGCCCTCACGGATGGCTTCCTCTGTCAATGAAGATATCCAAAGACGTTTCACCGGGCAACGTGCCCCGGCTTTCTGCATCACCCAGCGCTGTATCAATTCTCCTTCCTGCCCGGCATCACCGCAGTTTATAATCATATCGGCATGTTGCATGAGGTTCTCTATCGTATGGAACTGGCGCTCGTATGTGGGATTGCTAATCAGCTTAATGCCGAAACGGGGAGGTATCATGGGGAGGCTTCCCAAACTCCATGACTTCCAGTTAGGGGTATATTCATGCGGCTCCTTCAGCGTACAAAGATGGCCAAATGTCCAGGTCACCTGGTATCCGTTTCCTTCGATGTATCCGTCCTTCTTTTCTTTCGCTCCCAATACATCGGCTATGTCACGCGCCACAGAGGGCTTTTCGGCAATACAAACTATCATTCGTTATTCTTTTAGCGGGACAAAGGTAATAAAAAGGGGGCAAGAACGAAACTATAAGCAAGAAACGATAACATAGACCAGGTGATTTTTCTCCCCCAAAGCTGACGTACGGACATAAAAAAAGGAGTACCGCTGTACTCCAACCTTTGTTAACCTTAAATCTAATACTATGAAAAACACATTGCAAAGATACGGACTTCTGATAAATCTGCAAATTATCCAACTAAAAAAGTATGTTCTATAACACAGATTAAGAAAAAGGGACGGATATGTAAACACATACCGTCCCTCTTTTAACATTTAACGTGTCGGATTATTCTTCATCCAACAAGATTTCCAATATCTGGCAAGCAGCCTTGGCAACCGGAGTACCGGGGCCAAAGATGGCAGCTACACCTGCCTTGTAAAGGAAGTCATAGTCTTGTGCGGGAATTACACCACCGGCAATCACTACGATATCCTCGCGTCCCAACTTCTTGAGCTCTTCGATAATCTGCGGAACCAATGTCTTGTGTCCGGCAGCCAATGAAGAAACCCCTACTACATGAACGTCGTTCTCAACCGCTTCACGGGCAGCCTCGGCCGGTGTCTGGAACAAGGGTCCCATATCCACATCGAAGCCACAGTCGGCATATCCGGTTGCAACAACCTTGGCACCGCGGTCGTGACCGTCCTGGCCCATCTTGGCTACCATGATACGAGGCTGACGTCCCTCTTTCTTCGCAAACTTCTCCGCCAATTCACAAGCACGGTGGAAGTCGCTGTCATTCTTACTTTCTGATGAATACACGCCTGATATAGTTCTAATTACTGCTTTATAACGTCCTACAATCTTTTCGCAAGCATAAGAGATTTCCCCCAAAGTGGCACGGACACGGGCTGCCTCGACTGCCAGTTCCAGCAAGTTTCCCTTACCGGTCTTTACACATTCAGTAATAGCCTCCAATGCCTTGTCCACTTCCGCCTGGTTACGTCCTTCCTTCAGACGCTTCAGGTTCTCAATCTGTTCCTGACGGACAGCCGTATTGTCGATTTCAAGAATATCAATCGGAGCTTCTTTCTCCAGACGATACTTGTTCACGCCGACAATGGTCTGTGAACCGCTATCAATACGGGCTTGTGTACGTGCAGCAGCCTCTTCGATACGCATCTTGGGAATACCGGTTTCGATGGCTTTTGCCATACCGCCCAGCTTCTCTACTTCCTGAATCAATTCCCAAGCCTTGTGAGCCAACTCATTGGTCAAACTTTCCACATAATAAGAGCCACCCCATGGGTCTACATTCTTGCAAATGTAAGTTTCTTCCTGAATATAAATCTGCGTATTACGTGCAATACGTGCAGAGAAATCCGTCGGCAAGGCAATAGCCTCGTCAAGAGCATTGGTATGCAGTGACTGAGTATGTCCCAATGCAGCAGCCATCGCCTCGATACAAGTACGGCCCACATTGTTGAACGGGTCTTGCTCTGTCAGCGACCAGCCGGAAGTCTGGGAGTGCGTACGCAAAGCCAGCGACTTCGGATTCTTCGGGTTGAACTGCTTCACAATCTTTGCCCACAACATACGTGCGGCACGCATTTTGGCAATTTCCATAAAGTGGTTCGTTCCGATGGCCCAGAAGAAAGAGAGACGCGGTGCGAAAGCATCGATGTCAATACCCGCAGCCGTTCCGGCACGCAGATATTCCAAACCGTCTGCCAGGGTGTAAGCCAACTCGATGTCTGCCGTAGCACCCGCTTCCTGCATGTGGTAGCCGGAGATGGAGATAGAGTTGAACTTAGGCATTTTCTGGGAAGTATATTCAAAGATGTCAGAGATAATCTTCATAGAGAATGCAGGCGGGTAGATATAGGTATTACGCACCATGAATTCCTTCAAGATATCGTTCTGGATAGTACCAGCCATTTCTTCCAACTTGGCACCCTGCTCCAGACCTGCGTTGATGTAGAATGCCATAACAGGAAGTACGGCACCGTTCATAGTCATAGAGACGGACATCTTGTTCAAAGGAATTCCATCGAACAACACCTTCATATTCTCCAAGGAACAGATAGATACACCTGCCTTACCTACGTCACCCACTACACGTTCGTGGTCGGGGTCGTAGCCACGGTGAGTGGCCAAGTCGAAAGCTACGGACAAACCTTTCTGTCCGGAAGCCAAATTACGACGGTAAAAGGCATTTGATTCTTCCGCTGTGGAAAAGCCTGCATACTGGCGGATGGTCCAAGGACGCAACGTATACATCACCGAGTACGGACCACGCAGATAAGGAGGAAGCCCGGCAGCATAGCCCAAGTGTTCCATTCCCTCAAGGTCTTCTTTTGTATAAACAGGCTTCACCTCAATGTGTTCCGGCGTTTTCCAATCAGCATGGATGCCGTTAGCCTTTTGCCACTCAGCACCGTTGACGGGCTGAAAAGCGGCATATATATCTAAGTTTTTAAAATCTTTTCGCATCATGTTATTTACGATTTGACGATTTACGATTTACGATTGAAGTTGCTTACTTCAAAAGTTTGGCGTTGAATTCTTTTAATGTCTCTAATACGTTGACACGGACATGGATAAAGTTCTCGATACCGGCAGCCTTCAAGTCGTCCATGCAAGCAGGAGCACCGGCTACGATAAACATGGCACGGCCATTCAGAGCCTTGAAGGCAGGAACAGCATATTCTGCATATTCATCATCACTTGAACACAATACCACGATGTCGGCCTTGGCAGCCATAGCTGCTTCTATACCTTCTTCTACGGTGGGGAAACCGAGGTTATCCACAACTTCGTATCCGGCACAAGCCAGAAAGTTGCAAGAGTACTGTGCACGTGCCTGGCGCATGGCCAGATTACCGATAGTCAGCATAAACGCTTTCGGGCGTTTGCCGGAAGCCTCTGTTTCGAGACGCAACGCTTCAAATTCACTGGCAGCACGGTCAAAGTTCAGTGTCGGAACATCTTTTTCGCAGGTATGTCCGCCGCCGCAACAGCAAGTAGCCTCAACCGGTTTCTTATCTCCCGCCTTTTCATTAAAGTTGGGGAACTGGTTAGTACCCAACAGCACTTCCTTGCGCTTGGCAACTGCGGCATGACGCGCCTTGTTGCTCTCGTTTACGGCAGCCTGCACTTTTCCGGCTTTCACGGAAGCATAGAAACCACCGTCTTCTTCTACAGCGAGGAAGAGGTCCCAAGCCTGCTTGGCAATAGAGACGGTCAAATTCTCAATATAGTAAGAACCTGCAGCTGGGTCAATAACTTTATCGAAGTGCGATTCTTCTTTCAACAGCAGTTGTTGGTTACGCGCCATACGCTCAGAGAATTCGTTAGGAGCATCATAAGTCTTGTCGAACGGAGTAACCGTCATTGAGTCAACGCCGGCAAGGGCGGCACTCATCGCCTCAGTCTGCGTACGCAACAAGTTTACGTGTGCATCAAACAAAGTCAAGTTGAATGAAGAAGTTTCCGCATGAATCTTCATCTTGGCTGCACAGCGGCATTCGTTATCTTTACCCTTGTTGTCGCAGTCGCGCAGACACTCGGGACTGTAAGAAGCCACAATATTAGCCCACAGCATACGTGCAGCGCGGAATTTGGCTATTTCAAGGAAGTAGTTGGAACTGATACCGAAATTGAACTTAATCTTCTTGGCTACCATTGCAGCCGGCAGACCGGCATCAACCAACTGATTCATATATTCATTACCCCAAGCCAAAGCATAACCCAGTTCCTGGAAAATATAAGAACCCGCATTGTTTAATGTCAACGCGTTCACATTCAATACACGGTATTTCGGAAGGGAAGCGGTAGCCTCGAGCAGCGCCTTGGCTGTTGACACCATATCACCTTTTTCTTTACCTTTGGCCAGCATCTTGTTGAAGTAGTCATAGTTGATGGAGCCCCGCAATTTCGTCAAGTCATAATCCTTTTTCTGGAAATAAGCGACAAGAAGTTCTGCAAGTTCCACCACATGCCCCTGGCAGGTAGAGAAATTCAACTCGACACATTCCGCGCAGATATCTTTCAACAAAGTTTCAATATACTCTGCGTTCAATTCCTTGGCCTTTACATGGAAAGAGAGTGAATCTACACCTTTATTCAAGATGTCCAACGCCTTGGCATTGGCCTCTTTGGGGCATTCCACTTTGATTTCCTGACGAACAAGCCATTCATTGTTGTCTTTCTTGGTACCTCTGAGATAAGGAAACTCGCCGGGAAGAGCATCTGTTGTCTTCAAACCTTCCAAGTCCTCCATACGGTAGAAAGGTTTCACCTTAAATCCTTCGTTTGTCCTCCAAACGAGCTTCTTCTCGAAATCCGCCCCTTTCAGGTCTGCGGTAACTTTCTCCATCCACTGCTCAGTGGAAACGGGAGAAAAGTCGGAGAAGAGTTTTTCTTTACTGTCTGCCATAGTTTATTTAAAATTTAAATAGATGAATACTATTCATTTTTGTCATCAAGAGACTTGCAAATATAAGGAAATACTTAGAACAAAATCTTTTTTTAGAGAAAATTGCACTAACAGATGACTCCGTGCCCATACGGATTCAGCGTATTCACCGGAAGCATACTCTACTTTTGCAAAGTTGATATAGCAAAAAGTACCACAAAGCCTTTGCCACCTCCTTTTTATTAAGTATTTTTGCGCGAAATTTTAAAAAACGACATATTAATAGGTACTATGAATTGGTTAGAAAGCTTGCTATGGGACTCTTCATCTGTCGCTCACATCGTTTGTTTGTATGCATTCGTAATATCTGTGGGCGTATTGCTGGGTAAGATTAAGATTTTCGGGGTATCGTTGGGGGTTACATTCGTCCTCTTTGCCGGTATCCTGATGGGCCATTTTGGCTTCACGGGCGAAACACACATTTTGCATTTTATCCGCGAATTCGGTTTGATTTTATTTGTATTCTGCATCGGTCTGCAAGTCGGGCCCTCCTTTTTTTCTTCCTTTAAGAAAGGGGGTATGCGGCTGAACATGCTTGCTGTCGGTATCGTGTTGCTGAATATCGCAGTAGCATTGAGCATCTACTTCATTGACGGAGGGATAGACCTGCCAATGATAGTAGGTATTCTCTATGGTGCCGTAACCAATACTCCGGGTCTGGGTGCCGCACAAGAAGCCTTGAACCAGATAAACTATACGGGAGACCCCATTGCATTGGGATATGCCTGCGCCTATCCGCTTGGTGTGGTAGGTATCATAGGTTCCATCATAGCCATCCGCTATATTTGCCGGGTGAACCTCAAGAAGGAGGAACAGGAACTCAATACGCAGGAAGCAGATGTAAAGCATCAGCCGCACATGCTTCACCTCGAGGTACGCAATGAATCAATTTCCGGAAAGACCCTGCTCCAGATAAAGGATTTTCTGGGACGCCCGTTTGTATGTTCGCGCATACGCCACGAGGGGCACGTCAGTATCCCCAATCATGAAACAATATTCCACGTAGGAGACCAGCTCTTCATCGTATGTTCCGAAGAAGATGCCGAAGCGGTAACCGCCTTTATCGGAAAAGAAATACACGTAGACTGGGAAAAACAGGACACTCCGATGGTTTCCCGCCGTATCCTCGTCACTAAATCTGAAATCAATGGCAAGAAACTGGGAAGCCTCCACTTCCGCAGCATGTACGGTGTAAATGTAACCCGTATCAACCGTTCGGGTATGGACTTGTTTGCCGATCCCAATCTGGTACTTCAGGTAGGTGACCGTGTAATGGTGGTAGGCCAGCAGGATGCCGTAGAACGTGTAGCCGGCGTATTGGGTAATCAGTTGAAACGTTTGGACACTCCGAATATCGTAACTATTTTTGTGGGAATCTTTTTGGGAATCCTGCTGGGAAGCCTCCCTATTGCATTCCCGGGTATGCCGACACCGGTTAAGTTAGGTCTTGCTGGTGGTCCGCTGGTAGTTGCCATCCTCATCGGACGTTTCGGTCACAAAATGCATCTTGTGACGTACACCACCATGAGTGCCAACTTGATGTTGCGTGAAATCGGTATCGTGCTCTTCCTTGCCAGTGTCGGTATAGAAGCTGGTGAGCATTTTGTACAAACAGTAGTAGAAGGTAGCGGATTACTGTATGTAGGCTATGGATTCCTGATAACTGTTATCCCCTTGTTGATAATCGGTATGATAGCCCGTTTCTACTGCAAAGTGAACTACTTCACCCTGATGGGTTTGATAGCAGGTAGCAACACAGACCCTCCCGCATTGGCATACGCCAATCAGACATCAGGCAATGATGCTCCGGCAGTAGGTTACTCCACGGTATATCCATTGACAATGTTCCTGCGTATTCTGGCGGGACAGATGATATTACTGACAATGATGTAGGAGGAATTAAGGAATTAAAATTAAAGGCTGCGTAGTTGGGTTAAACCAACATTGCGCAGCCTTTAATTTTAATTCCTTAAAGTTTCAGCTTCTTCTTGACGAACTCTTCTATAAAGTCCACCGTAGCTTCAATACCCAATACGGAAGAATCGATACACAAGTGGTATGTTTCGGCAGCTCCCCATTTTTTGTAGCTGTAGTAGTTATAGTATTCGGCACGCTTCTTGTCCGCTTTGTTCATCATCTCCTCCGCTTCACGCTCAGTAATGGAATACATTCGGCAAATACGCTTGATGCGCTCCTCATTGGAGCAGGAAATGAAGACATTGACACAGCGTGGATGTTCTCGCAGGATGTAATCGGCACAACGCCCCACAAACAAGCAGGACTTCTCCTCCGCCAATCTGCGTATCACGTCACTCTGCACTTTGAACAGAGCATCATTACTCAAGCAATTCGTGGCTGGGATAGCCCCGTCACTGACAAAAGGGAAACGCATGCCGAAGAGCCCTCCAATAATACCTTGTGAAGCTTTCTCATCAGCTTTCTCAAAAAACTCACAACACAGTCCACTCTCTTCAGAAGCCAACCTAATCAGTTCCTTATCATAAAAGTCAATACCCAGACGGGCAGCCAGTTTCTCGCCTATCTCCCGTCCGCCACTGCCCAGTTGACGGCCTATATTGATTATAAAATTATTGCCCATACGCTTGTTCATCTATTGGTTTGCAGATAGCAAATATAAATATTCTTACGGAATATCTGCAGAAAGTAGGAAGAAAAATTCAAAGCCTCTCCCCCGACCCATCCCTACAAGGGAGAGGTTCTGAATTTGCGGAATTGACAAACCAACATCACCAATGCTATCAAACTTGCAAGCAAATCGGATACCGGCATGCTGTACCACACTCCTGCCACTCCGAAAAACTGCGGCAGGACAAGCAGGCAAGGAAGCAGGATCAGCATCTGCCGGGTGAGGGAAAGGAATATCGCTTTGCCTGCCATGCCTATGCTCTGGAAAAAGTTGGAAGTCACCATCTGGAAACCAATAATCGGGAAGAACATTACCGTAATACGCAGTCCCGTGACCGAAAGCTCTGTCAGTTCCGCATCCGATGTAAAGATGCCCACCACCAGGTCCGGCACCAGCATACCGACCAGAAAGCCGAAAGTGGTCACTGCCGTGGCATAGATTATCGTCAGTCTCAGCACCTTGTTCACCCGTCCGTACAGCTTCGCCCCAAAGTTATATCCGGCAATAGGCTGCATTCCCTGATTCAGCCCCATCACAATCATCACTACAATGAAAACCAGACGGTTCACGATGCCGAAAGCCCCGATAGCCAAGTCGCCGCCATACTTCTTCAACCCCTGATTGATAATGATAACGATGAAGCAGGCTGCCAGGTTCATCAGGAAAGGAGACATGCCGATAGCAAGCGAATCGAATACAATCTTACGTTTCAGACGGAATATCCCCCGGTGGAAATGCAACAGCTCGTCCTTATTGCTGAAAAGCTTGAACTGCCACGTCAAAGAGATGACTTGCGCCACAATGGTAGCGACGGCAGCGCCACGTATGCCCCAGCCGAAACCATAGATAAACACCGGGTCGAGTATGGTATTGATAACCACCGTGGCTATGGTGGCATACATCGCCTTCTGCGGATGCCCTGAAGAGCGTAGCACTGCATTCAGCCCCAGATAGAGGTGCGTAACGGCATTTCCCAAAAGGATAATCTGCATATAATCCCTGGCGTAGCCCACCGTCTGGTCACTGCCTCCGAAGAAATAGAGAATCGGGTCGAGAAAGAGCATGACAATGATGGTAAAGGCCACTCCCAGCACCATGTTCAGCACAAAGACATTGCCCAGCACACGCTGTGCCGTGTCATAATCCCTCTGCCCCAGCTTGACGGAAATCAGTGTAGAGGCTCCCACACCCACCAGCGAGCCGAACGCCGCAGCCAGATTCATCAACGGGAAAGTCAACGCCAATCCCGAAATAGCCATCGTCCCAACGCCGTGACCGATGAAGATACTGTCTACCATATTATATAAAGAAGATGCCGTCATTGCGATGATTGCCGGAACGGCATATTGCATCAAGAGTTTACCTATACTTTCCGTCCCCAACGCCGTGGGAGTCTTTTGTCCTGCCATATTATATACCTATTTCTTTTTAGCGGGTGCAAAAGTACTCTTTTTTTTAAACAGAACAGCAGAAAAAACACCTTAAACCTGCACACTATGCGGATGATTTATGCTATCTTTGCGATTCAATGATAAATCATAAGATATGATTACCATAATCATACCGTATGATTGATATAATCATACCGTATGATTGGCACATTCATACCGTATGAACCATGCCTGACCTACCGGTTGAGCCGGACACATAATAACAACAAGCCCCCATGGCATTCTATAAGAAAGTAAAACAGAAAGGCGACGACAAATGGCACCCAAGAGCCGTCACCAAAGGACATCCCTATACAACGGATGAAATAGCCCGATTATTGTCGGAAATGTCTACGGTAACCCCGGGAGATACCTATGCAGTATTAATGAACCTTGGTGAAGTGCTGGGCAAGCTGATGAGCTCGGGACACTCCGTAAAGCTCAAGGGCATCGGGACGTTCTACTACACCTGCCGTTCGGAAGGCACCGGGGTAGACACCCCAGAAGAAGTGAGTCCGGCGCAAATCACTGCGGTGCAGATACGCTTCATCCCCGAATACTACCGCGGGCAATGCGGACAAGTGACGGAACGCACCCTCCTCTCCCCGCATATCGAATGGGTAGATGCCGAAGGAGAGGATTAATGTCACTCCCCGTTCCCTATATTTCAAGGAAAAAGGTTCGCTATCTGAAAAATGTTTCGTACTTTTGTACCCAAATTGAGTGAAATATAGCGAAATGAACGTATTAGAACTAAGTGAACAAGAAATCATTCGTCGCAACAGCATGAATGAACTTCGCGCGATGGGCATTGAGCCTTATCCCGCAGCAGAGTATGTAACAAATGCTTTCTCTACCGATATTAAAGCTGAATTCAACGACGATGCAGAGCCTCGCCAAGTGTCCGTTGCCGGACGTATCATGAGCCGCCGTATCATGGGTAAAGCATCTTTCATCGAATTGCAGGACTCCAAAGGACGCATCCAGGTATATATCACCCGCGATGACATCTGCCCGGACGAGGACAAGGAGATGTACAACACCGTGTTCAAACGTTTGCTCGATTTAGGCGACTTCATCGGTATCGAAGGATTCGTATTCCGTACCCAGATGGGCGAAATCAGCATCCATGCCAAGAAGCTGACCGTACTTGCAAAGAGCATCAAGCCCCTGCCTATCGTGAAATATAAGGATGGTGTGGCTTACGACTCTTTCGAGGACCCCGAACTGCGCTACCGTCAGCGTTATGTAGACCTTATCGTAAACGACGGCGTGAAAGAAAAATTCCTGAAGCGTGCCACCGTCATCAAGACCATGCGTGCCGTGCTGGATGAAGCCGGCTACACGGAAGTGGAGACGCCGATTCTTCAATCCATCCCCGGTGGAGCAAGCGCCCGTCCGTTCATCACCCACCATAACTCTCTGGATATGGACCTCTACCTGCGTATCGCCACCGAGCTTTACTTGAAGCGACTGATTGTGGGCGGATTCGAAGGTGTATATGAAATAGGCAAGAACTTCCGTAACGAGGGTATGGACAAGAACCATAACCCGGAATTCACTTGTATGGAGCTGTACGTGCAGTACAAGGACTACAACTGGATGATGAGCTTTACGGAGAAATTGCTGGAACGCATCTGTATCGCCGTAAACGGCTGTACAGAAACCGAGATAGACGGCAAGACCATCAGCTTCAAAGCTCCCTACCGCCGTCTGCCCATCCTGGAAGCCATCAAGGAAAAGACCGGATACGACCTCGAAGGAAAGAGCGAGGACGAAATCCGCCAGGTGTGCAAGGAACTGAATATGGAGATTGACGACACCATGGGCAAGGGTAAGCTGATTGATGAAATCTTCGGCGAATTCTGCGAAGGAACTTTCATACAGCCCACTTTCATCACCGACTATCCCGTAGAGATGAGCCCGCTGACCAAGATGCACCGCAGCAAGCCGGGACTGACCGAACGCTTCGAACTGATGGTGAACGGCAAGGAACTTGCCAACGCTTACAGCGAGCTGAACGACCCGATAGACCAGGAAGAACGCTTCAAAGACCAGCTTCGCTTGAGCGAAAAGGGAGACGACGAAGCGATGTTCATCGACCAGGACTTCCTGAAAGCATTGCAATACGGTATGCCTCCCACATCGGGCATCGGCATCGGCATCGACCGTCTGACCATGTTGATGACGGGCGAATCCTTTATTCAGGAAGTGCTTTTCTTCCCGCAGATGCGTCCGGAAAAGGTTATCCCCAAAGATGCTCCTGCACGATACACGGAACTGGGCATCCCAGAAGATTGGGTAGCCGTAATCCAGAAGGCCGGCTACAACCTGGTGAGTGACATGAAAGATGTGAATCCGCAAAAGCTCCACATGGACATCTGCGGTATCAACAAAAAATATAAATTGGAACTGGCAAACCCGACCGTAAACGAAGTTGCTGACTGGGTCGGAAGAATTAAGAATTAAAAATTAAAGAATTAAATAGGCAAGATTAAAGATAAGAGGAGGGTGAAGGTACTCCTTTCCCCTCTTTTAATTTTTAATTTTTAATTATTAATTTCGATATGAAACTACCCGGTAAGATAGCCATCATGGGCGGAGGAAGTTGGGCAACTGCCATTGCAAAAATGGTTCTGTCACAAGCGGAGTCTATAAATTGGTACATGCGACGCGATGACCGTATTGCCGACTTCAAACGGCTTGGTCATAACCCTGCCTACCTGACGGGCGTCAAGTTTGATACCAAGCGTATCAACTTCAACTCCAACATCAATGATGTCGTGAAAGAATCTGATACGCTCATCTTCGTTACACCTTCCCCTTATCTGAAGGTTCACTTGAAGAAACTGAAGACTAAGATTAAGGATAAATTCATCATCACTGCCATTAAAGGTATTGTGCCCGATGACAACTTGATTGTCTCGGAATATTTCACTAAGGAATATGGCGTCCCGGCTGAGAATATTGCTGTATTGGCAGGTCCCTGCCATGCGGAAGAAGTGGCTCTGGAACGCCTTTCTTATTTGACCATTGCTTGTCCCGACACCGACAAGGCTTGCACCATTGCCCGCAAACTGGCCAGTTCATTCATCAAGACCTCTGTCAGTAATGACGTTGCCGGCATTGAATACAGTTCGGTGCTGAAAAATGTATATGCCATTGCAGCCGGTATTTGCAGCGGTCTGAAATATGGCGACAACTTTCAGGCTGTGCTCATGTCCAATGCCATACAGGAAATGAACAGATTCCTGCAAACGGTACATCCGCTGAACAGAAACGTAAGTGATTCCGTTTATTTAGGTGACCTGCTGGTGACGGGATATTCTAATTTCAGCCGCAACCGCACATTCGGTACGATGATTGGCAAGGGATACTCCGTAAAAAGCGCGCAGATTGAGATGGAAATGATTGCTGAAGGATATTACGGTACAAAATGTATCAAGGAAATCAACAAGCATTATCATGTCAACATGCCTATTGTAGATGCAGTATACAACATTCTGTATGAGCGTATCTCGCCGACGATTGAAATCAAGCTGCTTACCGATTCATTCCGGTAAGCGCGAAAAAAGATAAAACGAAATACTGAATTTAAAACCTAGAATATTATGATTAGTTTGAACATTGAAAAGACTCTTGGATTCATCTCCAAAGAAAACGTTTTCGCCTATGAAGCCCAAGTAAAGGCTGCACAGGAAGCATTAGAGAATGGTACCGGTAAGGGCAACGACTTCTTAGGCTGGCTGCACCTCCCCTCTTCCATCACTAAAGAGCACCTGGCCGACCTAAAGGCTACCGCACAGACGTTGCGTGACAACTGCGAGGTAGTAGTAGTTGCCGGTATTGGCGGAAGTTACCTCGGTGCACGTGCGGTGATAGAGGCTTTGTCAAACAGCTTCACTTGGTTGCAAGACAAGAAAACGGCTCCGGTCATTCTGTATGCAGGACACAATATCGGTGAAGATTATCTATATGAACTCACCGAATACTTGAAAGACAAGAAATTCGGTGTTATCAACATCTCCAAATCCGGTACTACCACTGAAACGGCCTTGGCGTTCCGTCTGTTGAAAAAGCAATGCGAAGACCAACGCGGCAAGGATATGGCAAAGAAGGTTATCGTTGCCATCACCGATGCCAAAAAGGGCGCTGCCCGCGTAACGGCCGACAACGAAGGCTACAAATCCTTCATCATCCCCGATAACGTGGGCGGACGTTTCTCCGTACTGACTCCGGTAGGCTTGCTGCCCATCGCAATAGCAGGTTTCGACATTGAGAAACTGGTTGCAGGTGCAGTTGCCATGGAAAAGGCTTGTGGAAAAGATGTTCCGTTTGCAGAAAATCCTGCTGCCATCTATGCAGCTACGCGTAACGAGCTCTACAAGAACGGTAAGAAAATTGAAATCCTCGTAAACTACAATCCCAAACTACACTACGTAAGCGAATGGTGGAAGCAGCTTTATGGTGAATCCGAAGGTAAGAAAAACAAGGGTATCTTCCCTGCTGCCGTAGATTTCTCCACCGACCTGCACTCCATGGGACAATGGATTCAGGAAGGCGAACGTACCATCTACGAAACTGTCATCTCCGTGGAGAAGACACAGCACTCCCTGCAAGTACCTTCGGACGAAGCCAACCTCGACGGACTGAACTTCCTGGCAGGCAAGCACGTGGACGAAGTGAACAAGATGGCTGAATTGGGCACACAGCTTGCCCACGTTGACGGCGGCGTACCCAACATGCGCATCGTTATCCCTGCACTGAATGAAGAAAGCATCGGAGGTCTGCTCTACTTCTTCGAAATAGCTTGCGGTATCAGCGGTTATATTTTGGGAGTCAATCCGTTCAACCAACCGGGTGTGGAAGCATATAAGAAGAATATGTTTGCATTGCTGAACAAGCCCGGCTACGAAGAAGAGTCCAAAGCTATCCAGGCAAGACTTTGATAAATTAAGAATTGAGAGTTGAGAATTGAGAAATGGCTGCACAACAAGTGCGAAGAGAACCGTTCCCCGATTCTCAACTCTCTATTTATCTACCCCGCATTTTTAAATTCTCAATCTCCAATCTACCAAGTGTTCGAAAACTCTATCGCCCGTTATCTGGAAAAGCACGGGCACCCCTACATCCAACTGAAAGCCGTTCTTTTTGACATGGACGGTGTGTTATTCAACTCCATGCCCTACCATGCCGATGCCTGGCATAAAGTAATGGAACGTCATGGCCTGCACTTGAGCCGTGAAGAGGCATACATGCACGAGGGACGTACCGGAGCCTCCACCATCAACATCGTTTATCAACGCCAGTATGGCAAGGATGCCACTCCCGAGATGATAGAAAGCATCTATGCAGAGAAAAGCGCCGAATTCAGTACCCACCCGGAACCGGAACGTATGCCGGGTGCTTGGGAAGTGCTGCAAAAGGTAAAAGCGGCAGGACTTATTCCGGTACTTGTCACCGGTTCGGGCCAACACTCCCTGCTGAACCGCCTTGCCCACAACTTCCCTGGTATGTTTCAGCGCGACCACATGGTGACCGCCTTTGATGTGAAATACGGAAAGCCTCATCCTGAGCCTTATCTAATGGGACTGGAAAAAGCCGGAGTACAAGCCAACGAAGCTATAGTTGTAGAAAATGCACCTATCGGAGTACAAGCCGGAACAGCAGCCGGCATATTCACTGTGGCAGTCAATACCGGTCCGCTGGACAGGCAGGTATTACTGGATGCCGGAGCAGATTTATTGTTTCCGTCCATGCAGGCGCTTTGTGACGACTGGGAAAGGTTGCAAACCGCATTAGATGCCAGTAATAGCCTTCGCCACAAAGATTGACGGCGACCCAAACAATAACAGTTGATTCGAGTTTATATAACAAAGTACTACTGCATACTTTATCGGTATACAGTAGTACTTTACTGATTTTTATAGTTTAATCAATATCTAGCATGCTGCCGTATCGCTCTAAATATCATCACTTTATGTACAGAAGGCATCTATTGTCTTTCTTCTTAAAGCGCTCCAATCTATCCATTTTCTCCTTCTCGGTTTCTTTAATAGGGAACGTTATTCTACAGGTATCTTTATCATAATCATACAATTCTCTGGCAGGAACTACATAAACAGATTCCGGACTGTCACCACACCATCCAAAGCCAAAAACATAAAACAAGTTTTTTATCGGACGGTTCAACAGATTGGAATTCATATACCCCTCGTACTTTTCAATGTCTTTTATATCGAGATAAAAACCTATCTTACTTCGCCATTTACATTCTACAGCTATAATATCTCCAACTTCATGAATGGTACTCGTTGTGGTAACACACTCCATCAACAAATCCGGAGATGATGAAGACAGAGGCCTATAACCCTCAATGTATTTATCACCTCTCCAATCTAAAAGCCGCCAAAATATTTTCTTATCACATAGATCCGGATAACCCTCTTTACTAATATTAGAGTTCTTCACAACCCATTCCTCAAATCTATCTCCCAAATATTTACTTTTCTTCCTTTCTTTAAAATATTGAAAGGTATCCATAAACCGATATTGGAAAACACCTACAAAATCATCGATAAACTGATTTAATATTTTCATAGCCATAATAGTCTATTGTGTCTTTAAATAATATTCATTGCAAACAAAAATTCATAGGTGAAGAGCCGCAACACCCATTTTCAAAAATAGATTTTTTTTCATTTCCAAAAATAGAGTTTTTTTCCCAATTCTTTCCAGATTTCCTTCCCATCTTTGCAATACAGAAAACAAATAAAGTATTAATTATTAAAAATAGAAAAGTATGAAAAAGTTAGTTATGATGTTGGTTTGTATGTTTGCAGTGCACACAATGGTAATGGCAGATAATGATAAGCCGATAGAGGTGAGCCAGTTGCCGGCGAAGGCGCAGACATTTATCAAGACTTATTTTAAAGACCATAAGGTGGCAATGGCTAAATTGGAGTCGGGAATGTTTTATAAAAGCTATGATGTGGTGTTCACGAATGGGGAGAAGGTAGAATTTGATAAATCGGGAGAATGGAAGGAGGTACGATGCAGACAAAGTGAAGTTCCTGCACAGATTGTACCGGAAGCGATACGTAACTATGTAAAGACCAATTATCCGGATGCAAGAATTCTTCAGATTGAGTACGATGACAATGAGTATGAGATAAAGTTGTCTAATCGTTGGGAAATTACATTTGACTCTAAAATGAGGGTGATTGACATTGACGATTGATGACAAGAAAGATTTAGAATATGTAGATTATAAAGTTAAGTATCAAGAAGCTGAAAACAGTTGCTTGGAGAGGGTTTCTCCAGGCAACTGTTTTTTTATGCACTTCCGTACGGTAGCAGGGCATATGGTGCTGCGCTCATTGTACAACAGTAGTTGTACTACTATTCCAATTGCCCGGAGTCAACGAAGCCCCGGCTGCACTTTTGCAGTTTTTTAATCAGTGTGTCCGGAGAAGGACACTCAACCTTCTCCGGAGCTGAAAATACTGATTTATAAGGAAACGGCGCTTCTCGGCGCTTCCTGCCGGAAGGCGACTCAGGCTATGACGCTTTTAGGATTTTGGCAGACCTCACCATGGTATAGGTAGTCCCCTTAGTACAATGGCGCATATCATTCAGCTTACTGAAAAATAGATTTTTTTTCAGAGAGGTTCGTTCGGCAGAGAAATTCCAACCGCAGAACGGAAGAACAACGTTTTCAGTCCGTCATAAAATCCCGGAAGAGCAACCGTTCCATGCGTCTCTTCCGGGAACTTTTTTGATACCACCCGCAAATGCCGCTTCTCCATACGAGGAACTGCACTCCCTATAAAATCATCTGTCAGGGGAAAGTGGATCAGCTTCCTATCAAGACGCGGCTGAGTGGCAAACGCAACATACAGTTGCTTTCCTGAAAAGTCAACCTTATCTACCTGCCGTTCTACCTGTTTCTGAAAATATCCTTTATCCCACCATAAACTGGGGTCTATGGCGATGTATGTATCAAATGCACCGGGATAATTCAGCAAAACATGCAGCGTGAACAACCCGGCATAAGAATGTCCAGCCAACAAGTGTTGTCCATTCACCGGCAAGTCTTGTTCCACTGCGAGGCGTAGCTCCTCCGTCAGAAAACGGCAAAATTGTCCTGCCCCACCCCCTTCCGGTTTATCGCCCGGACGGACAGTTCCGTCACGCCGGGCAGCGGAACAGGTTGGCGTAAAGTCTCTGGTTCTGTTTGTATTCAGGACAGCCACAACGATACAGGGCGGTAAGGAAGAAACTTTGGAGGTGGAAAACAAGCGAGTAAAACCTACCACCGAATGAAAAAAAGAATCACCGTCCAGCAAATAAAGAACCGGATAACTTTCCTCTTTTTCACCCGGGCGGGTTGCAGGTACATACACCCAATATTCTCTAGCCTCATTCAAGACATGCGAAAACAAAGTGTGGCGAGTCCCGATAGAAATAGCTTCTTGCGCTCTCAGCGGAAAACCGAGCCAAGTGACAACTACCAATATGAACAGAATATGCAGGCTTCTCATTTCAATTCTTTTTTCAGTCTGCAAAGTTCGCAGAAAATAAGTTGACTACCTATCCCTATTTTTAGGTATTCTCACGGTTGAAAGCTTTCCGCAGAAATCAAAGGCTGATTAAGAAAGTTTGATGGGCAACTGAATTTCCGTCATCCATTCATCCACCGTTTCTTTGTTCCAAATGCCGTCAATATGGCAAAACCGGGCACGGTCAATGACCTCGTATCCATTTGTCTCGGCATACGCAAAAAGCTCGGCGAAAGTTTCGGGCATATGCTCATAAGCACCGTAATGGTTGACACAGAGCGCAACCGGCACTTCCGGAAGTTCCTTGAATTTAATCAGTTCCGAATCTTCCTTGCGTTCAGCCACCGCTTCAAAAAACTCGATATCAATATCAACCCCATATTCCTCATTATATTCCACCGTGAAACAATATTCCGGGGCAGGACATTCACAACCCAAACGGTACATTTCAGGCCCGATGATATTCGGACAAAGATTGAACAGCTCCTGATAAGAGTCTATTTTACGGCGATGGGTAGCAAAAATTCTTGAAGGGAGGGATTTCTTAAACACTTTTTCCATAACATTCTCTTGTTTATGGAGTAAATTTTCCAATTTGGCAAGTTCGGTCTGCCGCCATATCAAGTGTTCAATCTCGTTTTTGCAACGTTCTATTTTAACCTTCAACAATTCAGCATCCGGAAATTCCTTGCCATCGGCAAACAACTCGGATATCTCTTCGAGGCTGAACCCTAATTGCTTGAGGTAAACAATACGGCTCATACACCGGAGCTGGCTGATGTCGTAATAGCGATACCCCGTCCACTCATCCACTTCAACGGGTATCATCAATCCTATCTCTTCATAATGACGAAGCGTCTTAACGGTCACCTGGCAAAGTTTGGAAAACTCTCCGATTTTAAACTTCATTTTATTCTTCATAAACTCATGCACATTTTGTTTATGATGCAAAGATAGGTCCTGCCCTTAGGGACGAGTCAAGAGATTGCTTCAAAAAAAACACATATTTCACTATTCACAACGGCAATAGGTGTTTGCACCGCACGTACAATGGGGTAACAACTGCCCACTCAGTTCATCGCGGTAAAATTCATACAGCCGCCGGTACATGGTTTCATAGAGTGCGGCAATTTGTTGCTCCTGCTCACTTTCATTTTGAAAACGATTTTTAAAGGGGTCTTCAAAATTAAAATGCACCTGCTGCTTGGCATCCAGAGTGATAAATTTCAGTTCTTCTCCGGCTTCTTTACATAGGGTAATCACGTAGTCCCACGACCGGTGCGTATAGGTCCCGACACCAGACGGTTTCTTGCGAGACACGCTGAAACCATTCTGTTCCATCACATTGCACACGGCATCGGGAACGCAGTTCCCCTCCATAATTCCTGCCGTAGAGATATTCATTCCCCTGCCAAATGCATGCAGGAGTTCCTGCGCGATACGGCTGCGGCACGTATCTTCATTACTTATTAACAGTATATCCATTGTCCGTTACTTTTCCAGGTTTAAATACTCGCCATCTCCTTCTTTCTTCATCTTCGCTTTACGTGCCAGGTCGAACAAGGTGGGGTTAATGTGGCAATATCCACCAGGATTTTTGTCCAGATAGTCTTGATGATAATCTTCGGCGAGATAGAAGTTCTTCAAAGGCTCTATCTCTACAACCAACGGACGGGAGTAGTTGGCAGCCAGCCGGTCAACGGTTTCACGAATAACGGGCAGGTCGGCGGTATCCGTATAATAGATACCCGTGCGATACTGTGTACCTCTATCCCCCCCTTGCTTATTGAGGCTGGTAGGGTCAATCGTTTTGAAATAAAGGTCGATAAGGAAAGGCAAGTCCACCTCATCGGGATCATACTGTACTTTTACGGTTTCGGCAAAGTCCGTGGTACCGGTACATACCTGCTGATAGGTAGGATTGGCTATATTTCCATTGGCATATCCCACCTGGGTAGCCTCCACACCTTCTATTTGTTTCAGGAAATGTTCGGTACCCCAAAAACATCCTCCTGCCAGATAAATCTCTTTCATTGGTTTCATGTCTGTTCTCCTTTCTGACCGTCCTTCCGGCTTACCGGCATAGGACAGACAAGTCATTAACATTGCAAAAATAAATATTATTTGTTTCATACCTCTAACTCTATGGAAATTATAACAAGAAAGAGAACCGTATGGTTGACTTTTCTGGATGTATTGTATAAAAAGAAACTCCCTTTGCAAAGTATTCATGCAAAGGGAGTTCCTTTCTTTGTGACCCCGGTGCGATTCAAACGCACGACCTTCAGAACCGGAATCTGACGCTCTATTCACTAAGCTACGGAGCCAAATGTGGATGCAAAAGTATAAAAAAATTAGCAGATTCCTAACATTCAAACGCTTTTTATATCAAACCGAGGAATATTTTTATTATTACTTTGAGAAGACTAACCGCAATTACACAAACATTTTGTTCTTTTTTCCCACAAAACAGAAGCAAGTATCAATATTATTCCTATCTTTGCCGAGCAATTTAATAGAAGTTATACTGAATAAATTTATGAGCTACCTGATAACACCTGAAGGTTACAAACCTTTATTGGACCTAAAACAGACTGAATTAGGGATTAAACAAATTAAAGAGTTCTTCCAATTGAACCTCTCTTCCGAACTGCGCCTGCGACGTGTGACAGCTCCACTGTTCGTATTGAAAGGAATGGGTATCAATGACGACCTCAATGGAGTGGAACGTGCCGTAACTTTCCCTATCAAAGATTTGGGCGACGCCAAAGCTGAAGTGGTGCACTCCCTCGCCAAATGGAAACGCCTCACGCTTGCCGAATACCATATCGAACCGGGATATGGCATCTACACAGACATGAATGCCATCCGTGCCGATGAAGAACTGGGCAATCTGCATTCCCTTTATGTAGACCAGTGGGACTGGGAACGCGTCATTACTGCCGAAGACCGCAATGTGGAATTCCTCAAGGAGATAGTAACCCGTATCTATGCAGCTATGGTGCGCACAGAATATATGGTATATGAGATGTATCCGCAAATCAAGCCTTGCCTGCCCCAGAAACTTCACTTTATCCATGCCGAAGAATTGCGCCAACTGTATCCGGACTTGGAACCCAAATGCCGCGAACATGCCATTTGCAAGAAATACGGTGCAGTGTTCATCATCGGTATCGGATGCAAGCTGAGCGACGGCAAGAAGCACGACGGACGCGCCCCGGACTACGACGACTATACCAGCAAAGGGCTGAACGACCTCCCCGGACTGAACGGTGACCTCCTGCTATGGGACCACATCCTGCAACGCAGCATCGAACTTTCCTCCATGGGTATCCGCGTAGACAAGGAAGCCCTGCTTCGCCAGCTCAAAGAGGAAGGCGAAGAGGAACGCCTGGAACTTTACTTCCACAAACGCTTGATGAATGATACACTGCCGCTTTCCATCGGTGGCGGTATAGGGCAGTCCCGCCTCTGTATGTTCTATCTGCGCAAGGCGCATATCGGTGAGATACAAGCCAGTATCTGGCCGGAAGATATGCGCAAAGAGTGCAAGGAACACAATATACACCTGATTTGATATACATTTATCCCGTCATATAATATAAAGTTCACCCCCTCAAAAGGTTGGACTTTATTTTTTATTTTGTACTTTAGCATCCGAAACTACTAACAGATCCAATTATGAATGTTCAAATAGAAGAAAGCTGGAAAGCACATCTGCAACCTGAATTTGAGAAAGATTATTTCCGTACATTGACTGATTTTGTACGGGACGAATATGGGAAATATGCAATATATCCTCCGGGAAAGCTGATATTCAATGCATTCAACCTATGCCCTTTTGACAAAGTAAAAGTCGTGATAATCGGTCAAGACCCCTATCATGGTCCGGGACAAGCACACGGACTTTGTTTCTCCGTAAATGACGGTGTTCCTTTCCCTCCTTCCTTACTTAATATTTTCAAGGAAATAAAAAATGACATTGGCACTGATGCCCCCACTACCGGCAATCTGACACGCTGGGCAGAGCAAGGCATATTGCTGCTCAATGCTACCCTCACCGTACGTGCACACCAAGCCGGTTCTCACCAAAACCGAGGTTGGGAAACATTTACAGATGCGGCTATCCGCATTCTCGCCGAAGAAAAAGAGCATCTTGTATTTATTCTTTGGGGAGCCTACGCCCAACGTAAAGGGGCATTCATCGACCGTAGCCGACATCTGGTACTTACCTCGGCACATCCATCTCCCCTATCCGCTTATAACGGCTTCTTCGGGAACAAGCATTTCAGCAAAACAAACGAGTATTTGCGGGAACATGGAGAGACGGAAATAATTTGGTAAACATCAATACCACTGAATATTACTCTGAGTCTGGCTTCTCTGTTCCCATTTCAAGTCTTGCAGGATACTTGCATTGGCACGGATGGTAAAGTTATAGTATTTCCAGCGTCCGAAAGGTGATATGGCAGCCGTCATGCTGAAACAGTGCAGGTCACGTGTGATGTTGAAAGCGGTCTGCGTTATCTCCTTCGCATTGAAGTCATAACCGGAATTGAAGCTGACAGCCCATTTATTGGTAAGCTTGACGTTACCGTTTATATTAAGGGAATTCAGGCTGAATTTGTACGGATAGCGCATGTTCTTACGATTAATGGGCTTACTGGTGTCTTCCGTTATATTGAAACCGGTACTGAAGTTGATGGACCAAGGCATTTTGAATACTTGATAGCCGTCAGCATCGGCAGCAGCCTTTTCCTTCTTCTTCTTCTTCGGAGTGCCGTCCTCGGTGGTTTCGCCCTCCATGTCACTGTCTCCCTCCGTCGAGGCATTCTGGTCTTGGTCCTGCTCCTCGTCATCCTTCTGACCGGTGAAGAAGTTCCTTATTTTCTTCCACGAATCATTGTTCACGGTCCAACTGAACGACGTACCATATCCCGACCAACGACCGAAACGGCCATACGACCATTCCGTACGGTTACCGGGCACCACCCTTCCGTTCTCATCAAACTCGTAAGCATAAGTGGCAAAGGTAGAGCTCATACTCAACGTATAACTCTTGCTCAACTTCAGACGGAGATTAAAGCTCAAGTCACTCCAAGGACGCACCTGGGCAGCCGTGTTGTAACTGATACCCATACTCAAATCGTCAATCAGGCTCACCTTGCGGATAGAGTCATTCTTATCCTTGAACTTCATTTCAAGGTTATTGGAGATATTGAAACTGATAAGCCCCTGCTTTCCTCCACTTGGCGGACTGAACACCTGACCGGCATAATAGGAATACTGCACGGTATCGCGAATGCCGTTCTGGTCTTTTATATAAGAGTCATAATAGCCAAAACGGGACGAAGTGAAATCGGGCGCAGCGCTGAAACTGATGGAGGGAGTGATGACGTGACGTATCTGTATCTCCTTCTTCTTCATGAACAATGGCTTGTACATACCATAAACTTTGGTATTGATACCCAGACTGGCACTGTAGTCGTATACACGGTGAAAACCGTAGGTCGTATCATTCACCTCCTTGCCTTGCTCATCGTCCCAGTCCTTCTTCACCTTGCGGGTGTACCAACGCTCCGTATAGTTTACGGTAGGCGTCACATTGAAGTACTTGAACAAAGTAAACGTGGCACTTACCGGAATCTCATGCTGCATACCGTTCTCCCAATCGCGTATCAGGTTCTTCTTGAACAACAGATTGTCCTTCGTCTTGATACTGTTCTTCACACGGCCAGTATAGCGAACGGAAATCTTCTCATACCACTTTTCATCTCCCACTGCATGTTTGCGCTTGAAAGGGAAAATGGTACTCAAGGAAATGGTCATGTCCGGTAAAGTCACCGCGATAGAGGAGTCGTGCATGGTCTGGGCAATATTACCTGAAGCGGAGATGCTCAGATGCTGGTCGGGAAAGTTACGCGAATAGCTGACACTGGAAGTCTTGGTATTCTGCGACATTGCCTGGGAGTTGTACATATTGCCGATATTGGTACGCTCATAACTACTGGTAGCAAAGTTCACACTGGCAGAAAAGGTAGAATTCGGACTCGCTTTCGGGTCCTGCCGGTGAGACCACACCACCTTGAAGTCTTTGGCAACCGAGTAGTCGGGCAAGCCTTTGTCACCGGTCTTGGTCACCTGATAGCTTGCCTGCAGCAAACCGGAATATTTGTAACGCTTCACATAGTTCGACTCCATATTCAGCGCCCAAGAACCTTTCGTGAAGATATCCGCCCGCAGCTTCAAGTCCATTTGGTCACTGATGGCGAAGTAATATCCACCGTCCGTCAGACCGAAGCCACGATTGGAGTCATCCATATAGGTAGGCATCAGAAAACCGGACTGGTAACTGCTAGAAAACGGGAAAAAGAAAAATGGAACGGCAAGCGGAAGCGGCACATCCTCTACTACCAGATAGGCAGGTCCCGTCACCACGTTCTTTTTCGGACGTACCTTGGCATAAGTCATCTGCATATAAAAATGGGGGTGGTCATGATGGTCACAAGTCGTGTAACGACCGCTCCTCATATAGAGTTCATCATTATTCCCTTTCTTGGCATTATTACCGGTCACGTATCCCTCGCCCTGCTGGCTGACAACATTGCTGATAAGACCTCTTTTACTCTTGAAGTTATAACGGATAGTATCGGTTTCGTAGGAGGTGTCCCCGTCTTTGAAGACCGGTCTTCCCTTGGCTGTTCCTACAGAATCGACCACGCCACGGGCAAAAACCGTACTGTTGTCCATATCCATAGAGATGACATCAGCCTCCAGGTCAGCACCCGGATAACTCACCTTTCCCTGGCCGTAAAGATGGGCAAAGCCACTCTGCGTAAATACAATGGAGTCATTGGCTTCGTAGGCTACGGGAGCATCCAATGCATCCTTCTTGGGAGGCGCAGCCGCTACCGTATCTTGTTGCAACGAATCGGCAGGAAGCCCCTTTCCCCCTTGCAGGGAGTCTCCCATCTGCAAACTATCCCCTACCTGCAACGTGTCTGTCCGCTGAATATTCGGAGGCGCGACCTTCGCTCTACGGCGCTGAGAAGCAGCCCCACCGGAGAGAAGAAGCAAGACGAATAGTAGTATGAATGATATGAATGTATTTGCTTTCAATGGCGTCATTAACTAATAGTTTACGCTTGGAGGGGCAAAAGTACATAATTTATACGGATAATCTCCCTTTTTAAAGAAATTTAGATTGCTACAAGAACTGTTCGCACCAATTATCAAAGCGCCGTACCCCTTCTTCACCATAACGTTCCAAACTTTTTCGGGCTTTTTCTACACTTTTCTCCTTTTCCAAATGAGTTTTTGAATAAAACTTATCGGCAAAACAGATAGCTTGTTCTTCCAAGCTGACCGGAACCATTTCACGATGCGGTACGGGCAAATCCTGCGCAATGATTCCCTCCAATGAAAGTCCGGCACCCGTATGGCGTTCACAAACCAAAGCATGGCGGGGATAGCCTTCGCCGCGTATCAGGTCGGCTCCCAAATAACCGTGACAGATATAAGGCTTGTCGCCAAAACAATGGATACCTGCCGCATCTGTAAGAAAAATGCCTATATCGTGCAGCATGGCAGCCTCGTACAGAAAATCCTTATCCAATGAAAGTTCCGGATGGCGGTCGGCAATCCATAACGACTTGTCGGCTACGGAACGGCTGTGCGTCAACAGTATATGCCGCAACTCATTCTCTTCCGGATAATATTTGTTAATGATATCTATCGGATTCATTTTAAGTTATGAGTTATGAGTTATAAATTATGGGTTATGAATGTCAATCGCCCTAAATTTATACATGCAGATTTCATTACGCATATCACAACTGCGTCTGTCTGTACGGAATATCTTTTCCAGATGATACGTCTGTTCCAGCTCTCCCAACATATTCTCCTCCTCCTTTACGGGAACCAACAAATAGCCCTCCTCGCTGGACGGACGTTCCTTTTCAATGTGCCGCATGCGGTCTTTCAGATAGAAGTTAACACCATAGAAACTCATTTTCGAGTAAGAATAGACCACACCTTCCGGAACATACGTATTGACCCTTTCAGCCAAATGTTTATCTGATTTCACAGCCAGCACCGTGGGCTGATAAACCGAATCCAATGATACGAAAAGGCAGAGCATACATCCTGCTATGCCATATAATAATGACCGGCTATCCGCACGCTTTATCACCATGCGTAATGTGCAGACAGCGGCTACTACGGGAAGCGCTACCAGGAGCCACTTGGGAACAGACAAAGCCACATCCTCCAACGCATGCATAAAGGCTACATTCTCAGCGGCATGGCGTCCGCTTCCAAAAACGCTGTCGGGAACCAGGCCGAGACGAACTACGACAAAAACAAGCGTAAGCAACAAGCCCAAAGAAGCAAAGATGATTGCACAAATCCTGAAAACTCGTGCCCCCTTTTGTACCAAAGCCAACAGATACTCAGCTATCAGCACTGCCATAAACGGATAGATGGGAAGCAGATAAACGCTCCGCTTACTCTTGGGGATGCAGTAGAAGACAAAGATTATCAGAATGACCAGCCACGTGAACAATTGTACCGGAGACTGGTTGCGGAAAGCAGTCCAGCCCTTCTTCAACCGCAACAGCAGGGTCTCCCCTTCCGGCAGACAACGCATGTTTTTCCACTTCAAGCCAAACAAGGAAATTACCAGAACCAACGTCCAGGGAATCCATCCCCAAATCAAAGTCAGGAAATTATACCATATAGGATTTTCATGGGACTCGTAGGACATTTTGCCCATAAACCGCCCGGTATTCTCCTCCAGAACCAAATCGAGGAACGGTTGTCCACCTTGTCTGTAAGCTACGTATACCCAAGCTAAATAAGGAACAAAAGAAAGCAAGCCGATACCTACCAACGAGAAAAACGCTTTCCAGAAAGAACGTCCGCGCAACAACTGATACACACCGATACACGCGCAAGGGAATATGGAGCCTACCGGCCCTTTGGTCAACGTGGCACATCCCATCAGCAACACCGCAAGCCAGGGCACTCCGCGGCATCCCTTCTCATCCCAGCGGAACAGCAGACAAAGGGAAATAACGATAAAGGCAACCTGAACCATATCGACCCGACAAGCGACAGCCGCCCGATGCACCTCGAAAGAAGACAAAAGAAGAATAGAGGCCAGAAACGCCGTTTGAACGTTTTTACGTTTTGCCACAAAGGCAAAGAACATCAACTGCATGGCTAAAAAAGCCAATGCAGACGGGAAACGGGCGGAAAACTCCGTCACCTCTCCAAAAAGGGAAGAGACGGCGGCTATTGACCAGTAGAAGAAAGGGGGTTTATAAGCAATATCAGTACCATAGTTCACCGGAAGTATCCAGTTTCCACTTTCCAGCATAGAAAGGGCAACAATCGCCTCCCGCGGTTCCCCCTTGGAATAAAAAATGGTTTCTCCCAGAAAGGGAACAACCACAAGCACACTCAGCAGCGCAATAAACCAGAACGCCTTCTTTCTGTCCGACATACCTTATTTGTTTTTTATGTTTTCTGGACGCAAAGATAGCGCAAACCGAAAGCAGATGCAAATTTATTTGCAATTTGCTGAGATGCAGCTTAATTTCGCAAAGCAAAATTACAAATAATTCTGAAACAATGCCTAACTTTGCCGCCCCAATGATAATGGCAACAGAGAGTAGATATTTAATGTTAAGATGAAGCGGCTGAAACAACTACCGGAATTTGTACGCTTCGTAATGGTGGGCATCTTTGCGACAGCTCTGCACTACGGATTGTATTTTGTATTACAACGGGTTATCAATGTAAACATAGCCTATACACTGGGATATGCTCTCAGCTTCATCGCCAATTTCTATCTGACTGCTTACTTTACCTTCGGCCGAAAGCCCTCATGGAGAAAAGCCTTCGGATTTGGAGGGGCACACTTATGCAGCTATCTGCTACACATGGGGTTGCTGAACCTCTCTCTCTGGATGGGCATCCCCAAACCTCTGGCCCCCATTCCGGTTTTCGCCATCGCCATTCCGGTCAACTTCTTACTCGTACGTTTCGTTTTCAAAAGAAAAGAGTGATAATTTGTTTTTCTCCCGATTTCTTACGAATATTGCAAAAAGATTTGTTCTATGATGGAAAACTCTCCCATACTCGCCGTTGTCGTACCTTGCTACAAAGAAGAGGCAGTGCTGCATGAAACCCATAAACGATTGAGCCAATTATTCGACCGGCTGATACAAGCCCGGCAAATTTCCCCGGAAAGCTATATATTATATGTAAACGACGGAAGCACCGACCAGACATGGGCTATCATCAAAGAACTGCACCAAAATACGGCCTATGCCTGCGGACTGAACCTGGCAGGAAACGTAGGACACCAGAATGCCCTGCTAGCAGGACTCAATGCAGTAAAAGAGCGTTGCGAGATAGCCATCTCCATTGATGCAGACTTGCAAGATGACATCCAGGTGATTCCGGACATGATAAACAGCTATAAAGCGGGCAATGACATCGTTTATGGCGTACGTAAAGAACGGAAGACCGACACTTTCTTCAAACGCAACACCGCTTTGGTCTTTTATCGGCTGATGAAGGCAATGGGGGTAAAATCCGTCTACAACCATGCCGACTACCGCCTGATGAGCCAGCGGGCTATACAACACCTATGCCGCTTCCGCGAGCGCAACCTTTTTCTTCGGGGGCTGGTTCCCCTCATCGGCTACCAGACGGACAGCGTGTACTACAATCGTGACAAGCGTTTTGCCGGAGAATCAAAGTATCCTTTCCGGAAGATGCTTAATTTTGCCATCGACGGTATCACTTCCTTTTCCGTCAAACCGGTCCGTATGATTTTTTGGATAGGCTGCATCTTTATTCTTGTGGCACTGTGTGTCACCGGATGGACACTTCACTCTTACACACAGCATAACGCCGTCCCCGGATGGTCATCACTGATGATTTCCGTCTGGCTGGTAGGAGGTGTGATACTTGTGTCGCTGGGGATTGTAGGCGAATACATCGGCAAAATATACATTGAGGTGAAGGACCGACCGCGCTACAATGAAGAAGAACTGCTGATGCCGTCCGGCAAAACAGAATAAAAGAAGCCCATCATCATTCTACACAAAAGTTTTAAAAAGGAAAAACACTTGTCACGCTATCACACTATAATAAAGGTATAGGGAACAGTGTGTGTCTTTCTTGCCGACAAGTTGGCAAGATTTTGCCACCCTATTGGCAAGACTTTGCCATAGGCATGGCAAAAGTTTGCCAAAAGCATGACAATGGGTTGGCAAAATTACTCTCTGGCAGACAATGAGTTAACATAACTATCAAAATCGTATCGTCACATCAGTTTATATCAAAAAACACAAAATCGCTTGCGAAAGCGACATAAATGCCGTATCTTAGTACACGTGCAAGCAAACCATTTTGCTTACACATGATAAAAATCTGCTTATGGGAACATTAGGCTGCATCAATGACATGCTACAAAGGGATAAAGAGAACCGTGCTCTCCGCAAGTTGAGCAGAGGACGGATGCGGGAGCACTACAAATACCTTGTAGAAAGGAAAGGTCCTGAGAGAGCCGATGTAACCATTGAGGAAATAGAAAAAATCCGAAGAAATACTACTGAAAAGGAATTGTCAGATAAAGAACATCTATTCAGGGCAAAGACGATTCTTGCAGCATGTGCTTTAGTCTTGCTTTTATTGGGAGTACTTTGTTATAAATTGTTCTTATAAGCAGGTCTGAAACCAATTGGCAAGAAATCTACCCGGTTAAATTCATCAGCCATTGGCTGGCGATTGAAAGCAGATTCCCATGCTTCATAAAAATTCGCATACTTTTTATATTCGAAGCAGAGAATCAACAACTTGATTTTCCTAAACCAATAAATTAGAAATGAAAAGATTATCTTTGCAAACACAATAAATACATTGAAAGACTTTCTGTTAGAACATGGAACATCTAAAAGCATACATTTTAGCACTTAAAAACATGAATACAGATTTTACAATTAGAATTGCCCAACAGCCTGATGCCCTTGAACTTATGAGTTTGTTTCAAGAGACAGTCCTCCATATAAACAAACGTGACTATTCAGAAGCAGAAGTGGCAGATTGGGCATCGTGCGGAAACGACCTCTCCCGCATAAAAGACATGATTAAGACACATTATTTTATTGTGGCAACCAATCAACAGTCACAGATTGTCGGCTTTTCATCCATTACCCACCAAGGATATTTGCATTCTATGTTTGTTCATAAAGATTTTCAAGGTAAAGGCATTGCTACCATACTTCTAAATGAGATAGAACGGTATGCAACCGCAAGAGGAATCATGCGAATTACATCAGAAGTAAGCCTGACAGCCCGTCCATTCTTTGAGAAAAGAGGCTATATAGTAGAAGTGGAACAGAAACGCAAAGCCAACCAACTTTATCTCACCAATTTTTGGATGGCGAAAAGGCTGGCTGAATGAAATCGTATAACGGACGTATTCCTGCTTGTGGTGTCTTTTGTGGTGGTTGTCCCATATACACAAGAGAAAAAAGTCCCTGCAAAGGAGCAGAACAGAATGGTTCTCGCTGTGAAAAATGTAAAACATTCCATTTATGTTGCTTGGAAAAAAGAATAACACATTGTTTCCAATGTTCTGATTTCCCATGTACTAAATTCAAAAGATTTACCAAACGTTGGCTAAAATACGGACAAAACTTCATTGAAAACCAAAAGCTTTTAAAAAACGTAGGTGAAGTTAAATTTTTAAAGTATTATAATGAGAGAGTCCACGACCAGCTTACCAACAATGACAGAAAATCAGGAATAAAACAATAATTTTGTACCTTTCGAAAAACATGTGTTGTAAATGACAGATTTTAATTCATACATGGGCAATATAGACACTGACTTTTTTAGGGAACTGTGTTTAAGAAACGGAGAACTACGGTATTATAAAAGAAATGAGTTTATCCTCCGAGAGGGAGAAGTCGGTTCTTTCTTCGGGTTTATTGTATCCGGTGTAATCAAATATACCTGCATCAACCAAACTGAAAACAAAACATATAATGTAGGTTTTTCTTTTGCCAATGAATTTATCTCTGATTATCCCAATTGTTTATACGACATAAAATCTGAATTGAATATACAAGCAATAACCCCATGTAGAATCTACATCTGTTCTTCCGAATTACTTCTACAAGAATTTGAAGAGAACAAAGAAAATCAACGAATAGCCCGTATTGCAGCCGAACAATTATTTTTTCAGTCGTATTCACGTTACTTGGATTTGTTCAGATTTACATCGGAAGAACGCTATCTCCAACTTCTTAAAAAATGTCCAGAAATCCTACAAATGGTACCCCTAAAAGAAATTGCGTCTTACTTGAAAATAACCCCTATTCACATGAGCCGCATCAGACACAAACAGAGTTTTGACAGCAAAGAATAAACATAGGTTTAGAAATTCAATCATTTAACAATATTCCAAGACAATATTGATTCTGTCAGGAAGTTCTCTTTTATTTTTGCCCTATCCTTTGGCTGATTCAGCGAAAGGCAGGAATGAAAGGAGTTAAACATAGAGTCCTATATATGAGAACAAGAAAAGTATTTAGAATGCCACTTGATAAAATTCTTTGTTTATCAGCCAATGCTATATTAACCATTATTGCACTATGGAGTATTGCATCAGTCTTTTTCGAAAACGCCACAATTGATTCTATAATAGCCCGTTTCAGCGTGGCTTCTGCCTGCATGGCCAACCTATTTTCAAAACATCGTCTTATCCGGATAATATTCCTCATTATGGCATTTGTACTGATAATTGTTGCAACCACCCTCTATGTCCATAAAGCAAATAAGATGTAAAATACTCAGCAGTTATTCCGTCTCATTTTTCCTTTTCTTCCACAGCTGATAACTATTGATGATGTTTTGCCACAGCACATACGATCCCGGACCGACGGAAGATAACGGATTAAGATAAGTATATGCCATCCAGATGGCAAGCACCGTATTCTTTTGCCCCAGCGCCTGCCCTCCACTGATGCGCTCACCATAATGACCGCCGATTCTCTTTCCCAAATAGAATTGTATACAGCAGGTTATCAGTCCCGCCAGGGCTATCAGCAGTTCAACAAATACCGGTGCATCACTATTGACCAATGAACGTACCGTCTGCCCTGAGACAATGGCAAGAGCTACCGCCCACAAATAGAAGGCTGCATCATGGAAACCCAACAGAAAATGATGCACCTTCGGCACAAACGCACGCAGAAACCATGCCAGCAAGAAAGGACAAAGCAGCAATGGAAAGACTTTACTCAGAATTTTCAGGAATGCAACAAAAAAAGTAATGTCAGCATGAGGCTCCACCAACGGGAAAACCAAAGGAACAGCCACAGCCGCCAGAAGATTGGACAACAACGTATAGGTCGTCAGGCTGGATGCGCTTCCACCCAGTTTACCGGTAATGACAGCCGCAGCGGTTGCAGTGGGACAAATGAGACAGACCATCGCACCTTCAAACACTTCCCGGTAGACCTCCTCCATAGGACAACACACCAACAATACCGCAACAATCAAGCAAGAAACCGTCTGGAACAGCAGTAACCATCCATGCCACGATTTGGGTTTCAGTTCATGCACCTCCACCTTACAGAAAGTGAGCAGAAGTTGGGAAAAAATCAAAAGTGGAGTCAGGAAAGCCACTAACACATTCACATAAGGTTTGGCAGGCGCCACAAAAGGAATGTCTGCAAAAAAGAAATATCCCAAAGTACCGGCAAGCATTGCCAAAGGCAACGTCCAGTTCTTTATAAAACGAACCAGCATACTTGATTTGCTATTTTAATTATCTGCCGCAAAGTTACGCATATTATCAATACATTGAGCCACTAATTACTCAAACACAGACATTAATTACACTAAAAATGAGAAGAAGAACAATAAAACTGAACATAATCCATTAGTTTTCTATAAATTTCCACTACATTTGCCAAGCGAAAAGGAAGCATTGTCTTTGCTACAATTATATGAAACTATACAGACGATACATATTATATATAAGTATATGCTTAGGGCTGCTTATCTCCCCCTTTTGCAGTGGCAGCGCTGAAGCGAAAGACTTTGTTGTCGTTATAGACCCCGGACACGGTGGACACGACCCGGGTGCAGTGGGAAAAATTTCCAAAGAGAAGAATATCAACCTGAATGTAGCACTCAAACTTGGCAAACAAATCAAGAAGAACTGCCCTGATGTAAAAGTTATCTATACGCGGGACCGGGACATATTCATCCCCTTGGACCGGCGCGCTGAAATTGCCAATAACGCCAAAGCTGATTTGTTCATCTCCATACATACCAATGCCCTGGCCAAAAACCGGACGGCCAAAGGAGCCTCCACCTGGACACTGGGTCTGGCAAAATCGGATGCCAATCTGGAAGTAGCCAAGCGCGAAAATGCCGTTATCCTCTACGAAAGCGACTACAAGACGCGGTATGCCGGCTTCAATCCCAACTCGGCAGAGTCCTACATCATCTTCGAATTCATGCAAGACAAATACATGTCACAGAGTGTGCACCTCGCCTCCCTCGTACAAAAGCATTTCCGCCAAACCTGCAAACGTACAGATCGGGGCGTGCACCAGGCAGGTTTTCTGGTATTGAAGGCCAGTGCCATGCCAAGCATACTGGTGGAACTCGGATTCATCTCCACACCGGAAGAGGAACGGTACCTGAACACTGAAGCAGGAACCACCTCACTTGCCAACGGTATCTTCCGCGCTTTCCTCACCTATAAGCGCGAGCAGGAAATCCGGTTGAACGGAAGCAGCAATACCATTCTTCCGGAGGATGTACCCGAGCCCGTTCAAGAAGAAGGCAACGCAGCTACAGCGACACCGGAAAAGAAAAATGCACCTCAAGCGGAGAGTAACCAAGCTGCCCAACGCCCGCAAAGGTCAGAAAATGCAGCCGTTTCCCAAACAGAACAGAGCGGCATCGTGTTTAAGATACAGATACTCACTTCTTCACGTCCTCTGGCCAAGAATGACAAAAGACTGAAAGGACTGAAAGACGTGGATTATTATAAAGAAGGCGGAATCTACAAATATACGTACGGCGCATCACCCGATTACAACAAGGTGCTGCGCAGCAAACGTAGCATTACGGACAAATTCAAGGACGCATTCATCATTGCGTTCAAGAATGGAGAAAAGATAAACGTCAACACAGCCATCAGCGAATTTAAAAAGAACAGAAATAAATAACAAAAGATACATCATGAAGTATATTACAAAAGAAGTTAGAATAGGAATAGCAGGCATAGCTGCACTTTGCATATTGGTATACGGCATCAACTACCTGAAAGGGATAAATATGTTCAAGCCCTCCAGCTATTTCTACGTGAAATTCCAGAATGTCAATGGGCTGACAAAATCCAGCCCGGTCTTTGCCGACGGCTTCCGCGTGGGTATTGTCCGCGACTTGTACTACGACTATACCCAACCGGGCAAAGTCGTTGCCGAAATAGATGTTGACCCAGAGCTGCGCATTCCCAAAGGAAGTACGGCAGAACTGGCAGCCGAAATGCTTGGCGGCGTAAAGATGAACCTGCTGCTTGCCAATAACCCACGGGAGAAATACCAGATTGGAGACACAATCCCCGGCGTGCTGAACAACGGAATGATGGAAAAAGTTGCCACCATGATGCCGCAAGTAGAGAAGATGCTGCCCAAGCTGGATTCCATCCTCGCATCCTTAAATGTCATACTAGCCGACCCCGCCATCCCTGCAACCTTGCATAACGTACAAGATTTAACAGCAAGTATGGCCGTCACAAGCCGCCAGTTGCAAACTCTAATGAAGGATGATATTCCACAACTGACCGGCAAGCTCAATACCATTGGAGACAACTTTGCACTCATTTCCAACAACTTAAAGGAGATAGATTATGCTGCCGCCATGCAAAAGGTAGACGCAACTTTGAACAATGTAAAAATGATTACAGACAAATTGAACCAGAAAGACAATACCGTCGGACTTTTGCTAAACGACCCTTCTCTATATAATAATCTGAACGCCACCACTGCCAACGCAGCAAGTTTATTGGAAGACTTGAAATCGCATCCGAAACGATACGTCCATTTCTCCCTATTCGGCAAGAAAGATAAGTAAAAGATGGACGTTATATAGATTTTGTCTAAATAATAAGTCTATAAAGGAATTAAAAGGAAAGCCCTCATTTGCTCTATACAAGGAGCGAAAAAGGGCTTTTTCCTGCTCTGGGCACAGAAAGAAAACAAGAGACGCAAAGCTACATAAACCACTATATGACAAAGTATTAGATAAATGCAACACACCTTATATAAGGAGTATACTCATAGTAACCGATAAGTAGCTGAAAGTAAAGAGCTTATTACTTTCCCTAAAAACGCAAGAAAAAAAGGATTTGTTTTTCTCGAATAAGATTGCCAATTTTGCAATCGTAGAAGTTATGCTTAATTAATAAATGTATTTATAGCCGTTATGAGTGAAATAGATCATGTCGGGCTGTGGAACCGCTGTCTTGAAATCATCAGAGACAATGTTCCGGAGCAGACATACAAAACATGGTTTCTTCCCATCATACCTTTAAAATATGAAGACAAAACGCTGGTCGTACAAGTGCCCAGCCAGTTCTTCTATGAGTTTTTGGAGGACAAATTTGTTGATTTGTTGCGCAAGACTCTCTATAAGGTCATTGGTGAGGGAACTAAATTGATGTATAACGTAATGGTGGACAAGAGCTCGCGGAAAACCGTCGACCTGGAGTCTACACAGCGTACCATCATACCGCAAAAACAAGTGATGGACAAAAGGATTCCGCAGATTCCCGTCCCCGAACTTGACCCGCACCTTAATCCAGAATACAACTTTGAAACCTTCATCGAAGGTTACAGCAACAAGCTGTCGCGCAGCGTTGCAGAAGCTGTCGCTCTCAATCCGGCTAAAACAATCTTCAATCCGCTGTTCCTATACGGAGCATCAGGTGTAGGCAAAACCCATCTTGCCAATGCTATCGGAACCAAAATCAAGGAACTATACCCGGAGAAAAGGGTATTGTATGTATCTGCACACCTATTCCAAGTGCAATACACCGATTCCGTACGTAACAATACGACTAACGACTTCATCAACTTCTACCAGACCATTGATATTCTAATCATTGATGATATTCAGGAATTTGCCGGCGTGACCAAAACGCAGAATACATTCTTCCATATCTTCAACCATCTGCATCAGAATGGCAAGCAGCTCATCCTCACTTCCGACCGTGCACCGGTATTGCTGCAGGGCATGGAAGAGCGTCTGATTACACGTTTTAAATGGGGAATGGTGGCTGAGCTGGAGAAACCTACCGTAGAACTCCGCAAGAACATTCTGCGCAACAAGATACACCGTGACGGCCTGCAGTTCCCCCAGGAAGTGATTGACTATATTGCAGAGAACGTGGGCGACAGTGTACGTGACCTGGAGGGCATCGTCATTTCCATTATGGCGCATTCCACCATATACAATAAAGAAATAGACCTGGAACTGACGCAACGTATCGTCCGCAAGGTAGTGAACAGCGAAAGCAAGGCAGTGACTGTCGATGAAATCATCAACACCGTATGCAAGCACTTCGGATTGGAAACTGCCACCATCCACACAAAATCCAGAAAGCGGGAAGTGGTGCAAGCACGACAAATAGCCATGTATTTAGCCAAAAACTATACAGACCTCTCTACTGCAAAAATCGGTGCGCTAATTGGACATAAAGACCATGCCACTGTATTGCATGCATGTAAAACCATCAAAGAGCTGAAAGAGGTAGACAAATCATTCCGTGCGGAAATTGACGAGATTCAAGCTGCACTGAAAAAAGGATAAGAATAAAGGATAAGGGATTAAATGCAGCTAAGTATGCATTAGCTTAACCCCTTATCCCCTAATCCTTAATCCTTAATCCTTAATCCTTAATTTTCAAAATCCCTGCTTTTTCATTATCTTCCAAAGATTCTCCGACATTGCCTCACTGTCTTTCTTCGTATAACGCACATCTGTAAAGACCTGCGCCAGCGTTTCCTTATTGTTCTCCAAGATGAACTGCTTGTTCTCAGGAAGCGATTCTTTATAGGCATACAACCGGTCAATGTCCTGAGGAGTATAATCATGATAAACCTCTTCGTGTACAATGGCCTCCAGCGGCAAACGGTCCACTTGTTCCGGCTGTTCGGCAGGCCATCCCACTGTGACTGTCGTGATGGGAAACACCAATTCCGGTAACTCCAACGCTTCGACAATCATCTGAGGGTTGTAAGTGGTAGTTCCCAGATAGCAAATGCCCAACCCCTTCTCCTCGGCAGCCACACAAAAAGTCTGTGCCACCAGCAAGGTATCGACAGCCCCCGTCACAAACCACTCAAAGTTGTTGTATCCCGGCTCAGCCTTACGTTGCTCACACCACTTGCTGAAGCGGCGCAAATCTATGCAGAAAGTAAGCACTACCGGCGCCGTCCGAACCATCGGCTGATTGAAATGTGCAGGCGCCAGTTTGGCTTTACGCTCTGCATCACGCGTCACAATCACACTATAAACCTGCATGTTCCCGACTGTAGAAGCCCGGAAAGAGGTTTCAAGCAAATCATTTAACAAATCAGCAGAAATATCCTTCTGCTGGTATTTTCGGATTGTTCTCCTTTGTTTCAAGCTTTCCATTCTTTCTTTTTTTGCAAAGATAATGTAATCCACGAACAATTCATTCAAGAGTTCACACTTTTTTTATCATCATATATCCGGAATAAAATACATCTTTTCAACAAGAAATGAACAATTATTATCTCTACGAGCAGATAAAAGTAACCTTATGTTCGACTAAACCGAGAACCTTTCAGCCCAACAAGTTGTTAATAAATTCCATTTTGGAAAACTTATTCGTTTACTCAAATCATTAAAACATTATAAACCAATAAATTAATAGCAATCAATAGAAAACTATACATCGGTTGATAAAAACATTCATTTTAATTTTGCCAAGTTGAAAAACATTCATAGCTTTGCAAATGCATTTGTTAACGATAAGTACAACTTCTACAACTTTACTTATTTGTAACTAATCCTAAGAGATACAACATTGTGGAAAAGAAAAATTATTCTTATGACGAAGCCTACGGAGAATCTTTAAAATACTTCCAAGGCGACGAGTTGGCTGCCAGAGTTTGGGTAAACAAATATGCAGTCAAAGATTCTTTCGGAAATATTTACGAAAAGTCTCCGGAAGACATGCATTGGCGAATAGCCAATGAGGTAGCCCGCATTGAGGCCAAGTACCCCAATCCATTAAGTTCAGAGGAACTTTTCGGCTTACTCGACCACTTCAAGTACATTGTTCCGCAAGGAAGCCCGATGACCGGAATCGGAAACAACTATCAGGTAGCCTCTCTGTCCAACTGCTTTGTTATCGGTGTGGACGGCGAAGCGGATTCTTATGGTGCCATCTTCAAGATAGACGAAGAACAAGTACAGCTGATGAAACGCCGTGGCGGCGTGGGACACGACTTATCCCATATCCGTCCGAAAGGTTCACCGGTAAAGAACTCGGCACTGACCTCCACCGGCTTGGTTCCCTTCATGGAACGCTATTCAAACTCTACACGCGAAGTAGCTCAAGATGGACGCCGCGGCGCACTGATGCTCAGCGTATCCATCAAACACCCCGACTCGGAAGCCTTCATCGATGCCAAGATGACTGAGGGCAAAGTGACCGGAGCCAACGTTTCCGTAAAACTGACCGACGACTTCATGCAGGCCGCCATCGAAGGCAAACCATATACACAGCAATATCCGATTGACGCCACAGAGCCGGCATTTCAAAAAGACATTGACGCATCCGCATTATGGAAAAAGATTGTGCACAATGCATGGAAATCGGCAGAACCCGGTGTATTGTTCTGGGATACCATATTAAAGGAATCCGTGCCCGACTGCTATGCAGACCTGGGCTACCGTACCGTATCCACCAATCCATGCGGCGAAATTCCACTGTGCCCGTACGACTCCTGCCGTCTGCTCGCCATCAACCTTTACTCATACGTGGTCAATCCGTTCAAGCCGGACGCCTACTTTGACTTTGAGCTATTCAAGAAGCATGTAGCTTTGGCCCAACGCATCATGGACGACATCATCGACCTTGAGCTGGAAAAGATAGAACGCATCATGAGCAAGATAGATGCCGACCCCGAAAGTGAAGACGTGAAACATACAGAACGCGTTTTGTGGCAGAAGATTTACAAGAAAAGCGCCCAAGGCCGCCGTACCGGTGTAGGCATCACGGCAGAAGGCGACATGCTTGCCGCCCTGGGATTGCGTTATGGCACTGAAGAGGCAACCGAATTCTCGGAGCAAGTACACAAGACGGTGGCACTCAACGCCTATCGCTCCTCCATAGAAATGGCCAAAGAGCGCGGCGCATTCGAGGTATACGATACAGAACGCGAAAAGAACAACCCGTTCATCAACCGCCTGCGTGAAGCTGACCCGGAAATGTACGAGGAGATGAAGAAGTACGGACGCCGCAACATTGCCTGTCTGACCATCGCCCCGACCGGCACCACCAGCCTGATGACTCAAACCACCTCCGGTATCGAGCCCGTATTCCTGCCCGTGTACAAGCGCCGCCGCAAAGTGAATCCCAACGATACGAACGTTCATGTGGACTTCATCGACGAAACCGGGGATGCCTTTGAAGAATATATCGTGTTCCACCCCAAGTTCGTGACTTGGATGGAAGCACAAGGATACAACCCCGCCAAACGCTACACGCAGGAAGAAGTGGATGCCATGGTAGAGAAATCACCTTATTATAAAGCAACCTCCAACGACGTGGACTGGCTGATGAAAGTCAAGATGCAGGGACGTATCCAAAAATGGGTGGACCACTCTATCAGCGTAACCATCAACCTGCCGAACGACGTAGACGAAGACCTCGTGAACCGTCTGTATGTAGAAGCATGGAAATCCGGCTGCAAGGGTTGTACGGTTTACCGCGACGGTTCGCGTTCCGGCGTGCTCATCTCTACCAAGAGCGACAAGAAGTCCGAGCTTCCCCCGTGCAAACCGCCTACAGTCGTTGAAACACGTCCCAGAATATTGGATGCAGACGTTGTCCGCTTCCAGAACAACAAGGAGAAATGGGTGGCATTCGTCGGCTTGCTGGACAATCATCCCTACGAAATATTCACCGGTGTGCTGGATGATGATGAAGGCATCATCCTGCCGAAGAATGTGGTGTCGGGCCACATCATCAAGAATGTGGATGAGCACGGAAACAAGCGTTACGACTTCCAGTTCGAGAACAAGCGCGGATACAAAGTCACCATCGAGGGTCTGTCTGAGAAGTTCAACAAAGAGTATTGGAACTATGCCAAGCTGATTTCCGGTGTATTGCGCTACCGCATGCCTATCGAGCAGGTCATCAAGCTGGTAGGTTCACTGCAACTGGACAGCGAAAACATCAACACCTGGAAGAACGGTGTGGAACGCGCCCTGAAGAAATACATCCAGGACGGCACGGAAGCCAAAGGCAAGAAATGCCCCAACTGCGGTAACGAAACACTGGTTTACCAAGAAGGTTGCCTCATCTGCAAGACGTGCGGAGCTTCCCGCTGTGGATAATCCCACGGCAAGCACAAACGTTTGCATAGGAATTTAAATGACTTAGATAACGGTAGCTGCATGATTATGAGGAATAATTTCTATACTTGCATAATCATTGCAGCTATTGCTACTTCTAAATCTAATATAATATGACACTAATATTCAATATCGAGTATCGTACCAGCTGGGGTGAAGAAGTCAGAGTCCTGGGTTCCATCCCGGAACTTGGCAACAACCAGCCCGACAAAGCCACCCCCCTGCACACTGTAGACGGCATTCACTGGACCGCGGAAGTGGATATCCAGATTCCCGGTAATGGAAGCGTCGAATACAGTTACCACATCTATCGAGATGGCAGAACCATACGGACAGAGTGGAACAGCCTGCCACGCATCCTGCACGTTGCAGACAATCCGAAGAAAGTTTACCGCATAGAAGATTGTTGGAAGAATCTGCCCGAGCAGCAGTATTTTTATACATCCGCTTTCACAGAATCCCTGCTGGCGCATCGCGAACGCAGTGCCGCCCCGAAAAGCTACAAAAAGGGGTTGCTGATAAAGGCGTACGCCCCCTGCATAGACAGCGACCATTGCCTGGCACTCTGCGGAAACCAGAAGGCGCTGGGTGACTGGAACCCGGACAAAGCTGCCCTTATGAGCGACATCGACTTCCCCGAATGGCAGGTAGAAGTGGATGCCGGTAAAATCAGCTTCCCGCTGGAATATAAATTCGTCCTTTACAACAAGAAAGAGCGCCGTGCCGTGGCCTGGGAGAACAATCCCAACCGTTATATGGCCGACCCGCAGATAGCCGCCAACGAAACGCTGGCTGTCGGCGACCGTTATGTATACTTCAATCTTCCTGCATGGAAAGGTTCCGGAGTAGCCGTACCCGTATTCTCCCTACGCTCCGAGAAAAGCTTCGGTGTAGGCGATTTCGGCGACTTGAAGCGCATGATTGACTGGGCAGTTGCCACCAATCAGAAGGCAGTGCAGATTCTGCCCATCAACGACACTACCATGACGCATACCTGGACAGACTCCTACCCTTACAGTAGCATCTCCATCTATGCCTTCCATCCCATGTACGCCGACCTGAAGCAGTTGGGCAGCTTGAAGGACAAGAAGGTGATGGCCGAATTCAACAAACGCCAGAAAGAACTGAATGCCCTGCCCGCCGTAGACTACGAAGCTGTGAACAAGACAAAGTGGGAATACTTCCACCTCATCTTCAAGCAGGAAGGGGAAAAGGTGCTGGCATCGGATGCTTTCCGTAATTTCTACGAAGCCAACAAGGAATGGTTGCAGCCATATGCCGTCTTCAGCTACCTGCGTGATGCCTACAAGACCCCGAATTTCCACGAGTGGCCCAAGTATGCCACCTACGATGCCAAAGAGATAGAGACATTGTGCCGGCCGGACTCCGCCGACTATCCGCACATAGCCATCTATTATTACATCCAGTTCAACCTGCACCGGCAACTGCTTGCCGCCACGGAGCATGCGCGCGCCAACGGCGTAGTGCTGAAAGGCGACATCCCCATCGGCATCAGCCGCAACAGTGTGGAAGCCTGGAAGGAACCCCACTACTTCAACCTGAACGGCCAAGCCGGCGCACCGCCCGATGATTTCTCCGTGAACGGGCAGAACTGGGGCTTTCCCACCTACAACTGGGATGTCATGGAGAAAGACGGCTATGCCTGGTGGATGAAGCGTTTCCACAAAATGGCAGAATACTTCGATGCCTACCGCATAGACCATATCCTCGGCTTCTTCCGCATTTGGGAGATACCGATGCACGCCGTACACGGGCTGTTGGGACAATTCGTCCCCGCCCTGCCCATGACGCGCGAGGAGATAGAAAGCTACGGGCTGGCATTCCGCGAAGACTTCTTCCTGAAGCCCTATATCCATGAGTACTTCCTCGGACAAATCTTCGGCCCGCATACAGACTATGTGAAGCAGACCTTCATAGAGCCGACAGACACGTGGGAGGTTTACCGCATGCGTCCCGAGTTCGACACCCAGCGCAAAGTGGAAGCCTACTTTGCCGGAAAGACGGACGATGACAGCATCTGGATTCGTGACGGGCTTTACGCCCTTATCAGCGATGTGCTGTTCGTGCCCGACCGCAACAATCCGCACGAATACCATCCGCGCATCGGCGTGCAGCACGACTACATCTACCGCGCACTGAACGATTGGGAAAAGGCTGCCTTCAACCGGCTGTATGACCAGTACTACTATCACCGCCACAATGACTTCTGGGGACAGCAAGCCATGAAGAAACTACCGCAACTGACACAGTCCACGCGCATGCTGGTATGCGGTGAGGACTTAGGCATGATTCCCGATTGCGTGGCATGGGTGATGAACGACCTGCGTATCCTTTCCCTGGAGATACAACGTATGCCGAAAGACCCGAAACAAGAATTCGGCCACACTGACTGGTATCCGTACCGTTCGGTCTGCACCATCTCCACACACGACATGTCTACCCTGCGCGGCTGGTGGGAAGAAGACTTCCAACAGACGCAGCGTTACTACAACACCATGCTCGGGCACTACGGTGCCGCACCGGCAACGGCCACGCCGGAGCTCTGCGAAGAAGTGGTTCGCAATCACCTCCATAGCAACTCCATCCTCTGCATCCTCTCCCTGCAAGACTGGATGTCCATGGACGGCAAATGGCGCAACCCGAACGTGCAGGAAGAACGCATCAATATTCCTGCCAACCCGCGGCACTACTGGCGCTGGCGCATGCACCTGACACTGGAACAACTGATGAAGGCAGAAAGCCTGAACGAGAAAATAAGGAGCATGATAGAAAGCACCGGAAGATAAGAAAGGATTCTTAGCAAAGTATTATTTTAGGCACGGATTACATGGACAATCACGGATAATATTGAAAGCAACCGTGATAACCCGTATAATTCCGTGCCTAAAATAGTTCGATAAGTTTATTCCGACCCTCACATAATTGTATTCTATAAAAAACAATTTCGCGCTATTTTTATATTTTACAGAATACAATCCGCAACCTGAATCGTAATAACCGGATACTGATTTGCCCGTACCACAAAATATCAGTAAGTTTGCAGAAAACAATCTACAAGTAATGACCAGTTATATTTTCCTTGACACGCTTCGCTTCTTCGCCCATCACGGCGTGGGTGAACAAGAAACCGTGGTAGGCAATGAGTTTACCGTCAGCCTGCGCCTGCAAGTTGATATCCGGCGTGCGGCAGAAACGGACGACGTAGCCGACACCGTGAGCTATGCCGATGTACATACAGCTGTGAAGGCAGAGATGGACATTCCTTCCAAACTATTGGAACATGTATGCGGGCGAATTATAAACCGATTGTTCCACGACTTCCCACAGATAGAAGAAATAACCCTCAAGCTGGCAAAGCGCAATCCACCGATGGGCGCGGATATAGAGGCTGCAGGAGTGGAAATATGCCAACGCCGCGGAGAATGACAGATTGCCGAATCACCCCATTCACTATTGATACACAGACACTTCCCACTGCAAAGACACTGCATGCTTTTTGCAGTGGCGCTGCAAACGGTTTGCAGTAACACTGCACATATATTTGCAGTAGTACTGCAACAGCTTTGCAGTAACGCTGCAACAGATATGCAGTAGCACTGCAAAATGTATACAGAAGTTCTGCAGTGAGCATGCAGCAACTTTTCTGCCGTAGAATACAACCATTGATACCAATATTCCGTACCTTTGCCCCATCATCAACAAAAAGTCAATGAGAAACGCTATACAACGACTGGCATTACTCCCCATCGTCGCTCTCTTCCTGCTACCGGCCGCTTGCTATCAAATACAGCTCCGAGTTTCATTGGAGAAATGCCCTCTACCTGCCCACCCCTTACGACTTTACAAACCCATACAACTATGCAGACTTCAGAAGGAATGAACTATTGAAAATAAACCTCACAGAGTTCCGCTTCCCCTACCAATACCTCAACGACATAGAATGGGCAGATTCACCAACACCATTATTGTGCAACTCTATGACTTCAAACGGCAAGGGTGGGCTATCGCACCAGTGTGGGCTGTCCATGAACGAAGGGTAGCGATAGATTAAGAATGCCCAGTAGAACCGAGTTTCATCCTTATTTTTGCCGTTTCCGCTTCTTTGCCGATTCCACCGCTTCGGCCACCACCGGCTTATTTGCAAACCGCTTGGTGTAGTTGCTGTAATCGGGAACAGTGCGTTCATACGTCGGGTCGACAAACAACGGGCTGGAAATGATATGGTCTGCCGTACTGCGGTTGCAGCAGAACACGATGTTCTCCACACCGGCAAGGCGGGTCAACGCCTTCACATCCGTATCGTGCGGCTGAAGGGTCATCGGGTCGGTGAAAAAGAAAAGATAGTCAATCTCTCCGTCCACAATGCGCGAGCCCATCTGCTGGTCACCGCCCAAAGGACCGGATTTAAGGATAGTGAAATCCCACTCCACATCAGGATGTTTCTCCCGGAGGGCTTCGAGGATAAGGGTACCCGTGGTGCCCGTACAATAGAATTTATGCCCCATCAGCAATTCCGAGTTCCACAGTACCCACTCGATGAGGTCTTTCTTCATGGCGTCGTGTGCCACTAATCCGATTTTTCTAACTAGTTTTTCCATAATTCAAAACCTTTAATAGATTGAACAATTATAAAAGGCAACAGTTCCTACAATTGGGAAAAGAATTTCTTTCCATGCAGATAAAACTGCGCCAATATACTGTTTTTTGTCCGTTCCGGTATTACGGCAAGCGTAGTTTTTTTCAGATTCTCTTTGCGGGACGCTGCCAATGAAGTGCGGAGGGAGTGGTAGGCACGGCGCGCACGGAATACGGCCAAAGCATTGGGTAACTGGCCTTTCAGCATGAAACTGAACGCAGCCACATAATCGAGCACCGCACGTACACGCATCACGGACGCCAAGTCCTCCTGCGGCAGATTCTTATAAAGCATGACAAGGTTATTACGAAAATTGAGGAAGGTCTTGCGCGGATTCTCCTTCTTCAAAGTGGCCCCTCCCACATGAAATACCACACTCTGCGGTATACATGCCAACTGTCTGCCACGGGCACGAAGCCGCCAACATAAATCTATCTCCTCCATGTGGGCAAAAAAACGTCCGTCCAGCCCACCCGCTTCCCGGTAGTCTGCCAGACGGATGAACAGAGCCGCCCCCGTAGCCCAGAAAATGGGTATCACCGTGTCGTATTGCCCCTTGTCCTCTTCTACCACGCCCATAATACGGCCGCGGCAGAAGGGATAGCCATAGCGGTCGATGAAACCTCCCGCAGCTCCGGCATATTCAAACTGCCCCTTGTTACGCCAACTGCGTATCTTCGGCTGGCAAGCGGCCGTCTCCGGATAGGCATCCATATACTCTGCCAACGGGACAAGCCAGTGCTCGGTGACCTCTACATCGGAGTTGAGCAGCACTACATATTCTGCCTCCACCTGCTTCAATGCCAGATTGTATCCGTCGGCAAAACCGTGGTTCTCTTCCAGCAGAATCAAGTGCACAGAAGGAAACTCGCGACGGAGCATTGCCACGGAAGCATCCGTAGAGCCATTGTCCGCCACATACACCACAGCACCATCCACCTCCGAAAAACGCACAACAGAGGGAAGGAAGGAACGGAGCATATCACATCCGTTCCAATTCAATATGACAACAGCAATCTTATCCATGTTGCACAGATTCTTTTCGTTTATTTTTCCAGCGTTTATGAGACCAGAACCAATAAGCCGGTTCGCGCCGGATGGTCTGCTCCAAACGACGGGCGAAGCACTCGGTTATCTCGCCATCTGCCGTCTGCTTGGGAGTTTCGGTAACCAAATCGAAGAGCACTTTGCAATATCCCCTGGATGTCCGTTCCAATTCACAATAAAAGACGGGGAAGTCCATCAGCTTGGCAATGCGCTCGGCGCCATCCATGAACACGGTGTCCTGATTCAAGAAAGTGGTCCAATAATGGGCCTCGCTGCGGTTGGGCGACTGGTCCGTAATCAGGCCGATGGCTATCTGCCTGCCTTCACGGCGAAGCTTTATCACTTCGCGTGCCGTGGAATGTTTCGCCACATTGTATCCTCCGAACCGGGCGCGGATATGCTTAAACATCTCGTCCAGATACTTATTGCTTAGCGGTTTGTACACCTGCACCGGGATGTCGCCCGGACGCATGATGGCCCCCATGCCTATAATCCACTCAAAATTGGCATAATGGGGAATCAACAGTACAATGCCTCCATGCTTCTCTATCATGGCAAGGTATTCTTCCTTATTATCATACTTCATCCGGCGGCAGAGCTCCTCGAAAGACATGCGCAGCATCTTCACCTCTTCCAGCATATAGTCGCAGATATAATGGTAGAACTTGCGCTCTATCTCCATCAATTCGGTTTCCGACTTCTCCGGAAAGGAATTGCGAAGGTTGCGGCGAACGACTTTCTTCCGATAATGCACGACGTGGCGCATCAGAAAGTACAGCCCGTCGGACAATGCATAAAGCGCCCGGAAAGGCAGAAGTGCCACAAGCCACATGCCCGCATAAGTCAGCCAATAGACAATTTTTGATTTCACTTCGTCAGTTATGAGTTATAAGTTATGAGTTATTTGTTGCAAAGGCGGCATTCCTCATTCCATTGCTCCCAAGAGTGCGGTGCCGTCGGCATTGAAATCGCCCAGGCGCACAGACACGAGCTGGTTGTCCAAGGCAGCATCATGAGGGACTTCCACACGGATATAATTGGGAGTGAAGCCGTGCATCGGCAGTCCGGGTTTGGGACGTTCCAGCAACACCGGCATCGTCTGCCCGATATGGCGCGCATAAAAAGCACGGGTCTTTTCGTCCGAAAGCTCCAGCAATTGCTGGCTCCTGCGGTGCTTTTCTTCGGGTGCCACCACGTGGTCTATCTTCAAGGCTTGCGTGCCGGGACGCTCCGAATAGCTGAAGACATGGAGCTGCGTCACGTCCAGGCTCTTGATAAACTCATAAGCCTGCCCGAAATACTCCTCCGTCTCTCCACGGGTACCCACAATCACGTCTACCCCTATAAAGGAATCGGGCATCACTTCCTTTATCTTCTTTATCTTCGAGGCAAACAAGGCGGTATCGTAACGGCGTCGCATCAGCTTCAGCACCTCGTCACTGCCCGACTGCAGCGGTATATGGAAATGAGGCATGAAACGCCGGGAACGGGACACGTATTCTATGATTTCATCTGTCAGCAGATTCGGCTCGATGGAGGATATGCGGTAACGCTCAATGCCTTCCACCTCGTCCAGCGCCTTCACCAAGTCGAAGAAAGTCTCACCGGTAGACTTGCCGAAGTCTCCGATATTGACGCCGGTCAATACAATTTCCTTTCCACCTTCGGCAGCCGCCTGGCTGGCCTGCTCCACCATAGAAGCAATGCTGCCGTTACGGCTACGTCCGCGGGCAAAGGGAATGGTGCAATAGGAACAATAATAATCGCAGCCGTCCTGCACTTTCAGGAAGAAGCGTGTCCGGTCGCCACGCGAACAAGACGGGGCAAACGAACGTATATCCTTCAAAGCGGAAGTGTAGGCCTCGCCGGTCTCGTGCTTCTGCAGATTGCCCAGGTAGTGGAGCAGGTCCTTCTTCTGCTCGGCTCCCAGCACGACGTCCACACCTTCTATCTTTGCCACCGTCCCCGGTTTCAGCTGGGCATAGCAACCGGTCACCACGACAAATGCACCCGGATGTTGCTTCACCAGTTTGTGGATGGCCTGGCGGCACTTCTTGTCTGCCACTTCCGTCACCGAGCAGGTATTCACTACACAAATATCCGCTTTCTCACCCTTGCGCGCCGTACGTACGCCCGCTTCCCGCAAAATTTTACCGATAGTAGAGGTCTCCGAGAAGTTCAGTTTGCACCCCAACGTATAGTAAACCGCCGTCTTATCTTGAAATATATTGGTATCTATCATGAGCTTATAAACACATTTATGCTGCAAATATATACATTATTAATCTATTTTTCCTACTTTTGCACACTCAACTAAAATTTGTGCAATGATACAAGAGAACTTTATCAAACTATACGAGCATAGTTTCCGCGAGAATTGGGACCTCCCCTGCTATACCAACTATGGAGAAAACGAGAGCTATACTTATGGCGAAGTGGCACAAGAAATAGCCAGACTGCATCTTATTTTCAAGTACTGCCAACTGCGCCGCGGCGACAAGATAGCCGTCATCGGCAAGAACAATGCCCGCTGGTGTATCGCCTATATGGCCACCATCACCTACGGTGGTATCGTAGTCCCCATTCTGCAAGACTTCAACCCCAATGATGTCCATCATATCGTAAACCACTCCGAATCAACGTTCCTCTTCACCAGCGATGCCATTTGGGAACATCTGGAAGAAGAACGGCTTACTGGACTTCGCGGTGTGTTCTCGCTGAGCGACTTCCGCTGTCTGTATCAGCGGGACGGCGAAACCATCCAGCGTTTCCTCAAGCATCTGGGCGATGAGATGGAAGCGACCTACCCGAACGGGTTCCGTAAGGAAGATATCGTTTACACGGACCTTTCCAACGACAAGGTCATGCTGCTGAATTATACCTCGGGCACCACCGGATTCAGTAAGGGCGTCATGCTGACGGGAAACAACCTGGCCGGCAACGTCACCTTCGGCATACGTACCGAGCTGCTGAAGAAAGGGGACAAAGTGCTCTCTTTCCTGCCTTTGGCACATGCATACGGCTGCGCATTCGATTTCCTTACCGCCACGGCCGTCGGCACACACGTCACACTGTTGGGAAAAGTGCCTTCCCCAAAGATTCTGATGAAAGCTTTCGAGGAAGTGAAACCCAACCTGATTATCACCGTCCCCCTTGTCATTGAAAAGATATACAAGAATGTCATACAGCCCATCATCAACAAAAAGACCATGAAATGGGCGCTCAGCATTCCCTTGCTCGACGGACAGATATACGGGCAAATCCGCAAGAAACTGATTGACGCACTGGGCGGACGTTTCAAGGAAGTCATCATAGGAGGCGCAGCCATGAACCCGGAAGTGGAAGAATTCTTCCACCGCATCAAGTTCCCCTTCACCATCGGCTACGGCATGACTGAATGTGCCCCTCTCATCAGCTATGCTCCCTGGAATGAATTCGTCCCGACTTCCTCCGGACGGGTACTCGACATCATGGAAGCCCGTATCTGCAAGGAAAACCCGGACGACAAACTCGGCGAAATACAAGTACGTGGCGAGAACGTGATGACGGGTTATTACAAAAACCCCGAAGCCACCAAAGAAGTCTTCACCGAAGACGGATGGCTTCGCACCGGCGACTTGGGTACACTGGACGACGACAACAACCTATACATACGCGGACGCAGCAAGACCATGATTCTCAGTTCCAGTGGACAGAATATCTTCCCCGAAGAGATAGAAGCACGGCTCAACAACATGCCTTTCGTCCTGGAAAGTCTTGTCATCGAACGGAATAAAAGACTGGTAGCGCTGGTTTATGCCGACTATGAAGCCCTGGATTCCTTGGGACTAAACCAGCCGGATAACCTTAAAACCATCATGGATGAGAATCTCAAAAATCTGAATAACAGCGTGGCAGCCTACGAAAAAGTAAGCCAAATCCAACTTTATCCGACAGAATTTGAGAAAACGCCCAAAAGAAGTATCAAGAGATACTTATACAACAGCATTGCCGAAGATTAATATGTTGTAAAACATATAGATAGGGATAAAAACAGCCGAAGCTCCAAAAAAAATATAAAAAAAGTTGGGGTTTCGAGAACAACATATTCAAAAAGTACATACCTTTGCAACGTTTTAATAAAGCAATTGATTGTATTACGTTTTAAAAGTAAAGAAAATGAAAAAATTAGTTTTGATGGCTGCAGCTATCGTAGCAGTATCTTTCGCATCTTGTGGCAACAAAGCAGCTAACGCTGAACAAGCAACTGCAGATTCTATCCGTATCGCTGACTCAATCGCAGCTGTAGAAGCAGCAGCAGCTGAAGCCGCAGCAGCAGCCGCAGCAGCTGACACTGTAGCAGTAGATAGCGCAGCTGTTGTAGCTGAATAATTTCAGTACAACACTCGAGAGAATTGAAAGTCTGACGTGCATACAAGCACACCAGACTTTTTTTATGTCTTATCCTCTCCTTCTGTTCCCTTCCAATTGTTAAGTCTTGGTCTTATTTCACAAAAAAGGGTATTATATGGCAGATAAATGATAAAGTATAGTGCATATACCAAATAAAAGCCGTTACTTTGCATCAACAAAACAATAAGAGGTTTATTACGATCTACGTTTCACTATGTTTCTCCTCGATTAGCCACATTGAGAATTTTCATTTCTGACTACAACTTCCTAAGACTCCTTTATTGAATTATTAATTTTTTATTTTTGTATTTTATGAATATGTACATTGGAAACCTTAGCTACAACGTTAGGGAATCAGATTTGAGACAAGTAATGGAAGAGTATGGAACAGTAGAATCAGTAAAACTGATTATGGACCGTAATACAAACAGATCAAAAGGTTTTGCCTTCGTAGAGATGCCCGAAGCTGCTGAAGCCCAACAAGCAATCAACAAACTGAATGGAGCAGAATATGTAGGCCGCCAAATGGTAGTGAAAGAAGCATTGCCAAGAAACTAAAAGAATTATTGGCTGACAATAAGGCAAAGAGCATACCCCTGAGTGGATATGCTCTTTTTTTGCATTAGTAACCTCGTAAAGAGACACAAGAGTATTCTTGCCAAACCTCTATACCACGCGCGTAAACCTCTACTTCAGATTCGTAAACCTCTATAACCGCAGCTTTACGTATCCCTCAATAAGCTCACACACATACGCTCCGAACATAGAAAAGCCCGGTCCTTTATCAGAACCGGGCTTCCTTATCATTATGAAGTCTTTTCTTATGCTTCTTCAGCAACTACTTCGAAAGGAATTTCTACAGAAACTTCCTTGTGCAGCTTAACGATAGCCTTGTAGTTACCAACTTCTTTCACTGCGTCCTTAACAACGATAATCTTACGATCGATGTTGTGACCCAATTTAGCCAACTCTTCAGCAATCTGGATGTTACCAACAGAACCGAAGATAGTACCAGTAGAGCTAACCTTAGTAGCAATCTTCAATGATACGCCTTCCAGCTTAGCAGCCAGTTCTTCAGCATCCTTTTTGATTTTCTCCAGCTTGTGAGCACGTTGTTTCAGCTCTTCAGCCAACATTTTCTTTGCAGCCGGTGAAGCGATGACAGCTTTACCAGTCGGGATGAGGTAGTTACGACCGTAACCAGACTTTACTGTTACGATGTCGTTCTTATAACCCAAGTTTACAATGTCTTCTTTCAATATAATTTCCATACTTTCCTCCTCCTATTATTTCATCATGTCAGTTACATAGGGCAGCAACGCCAAGTGACGTGCTCTCTTCACAGCTTGAGCTACACGACGTTGGAACTTCAAAGAAGTACCGGTAATACGACGCGGAAGGATTTTACCTTGCTCATTCAAGAATTTCTTCAAGAATTCGGGATCTTTGTAGTCGATGTACTTAATACCGCTCTTTTTGAAACGGCAGTATTTTTTCTTCTTAACGTCTACTGAGGGCGGAGTTAAATATCTGATTTCTGATTGAACTTGTTGTGCCATGATTAATCCTCCTTTTTAGTTGATTTAACACTTCTTCTCTTCGCAGCATATTCAGCAGCGTACTTGTCTTGCTTGAAAGTCAAGAAACGGATAACGCGCTCGTCACGACGGAAGTTTATTTCCAGTTTCTCAATGACAGTAGGTTCTGCATTGAACTCAATCAGCTGATAGAAACCGGTTGACTTCTTCTGGATAGGATATGCCAGCTTCTTCAGTCCCCAGTTTTCTTCATTTACAATCTCAGCACCTTCAGCAGTAAGGATGCCTTTGAATTTTTCTACCGCTTCCTTCATCTGAACATCAGACAAAACGGGAGTCAAAATGAAAACGGTTTCGTATTGATTCATACTCGTTTAATTAAATAAATAAATTATTCGTTTTAAAAATGCGGTGCAAAGGTAGACATTTTATTTTGAACTACAAACATTTAATGTTTTTTTGTGTAGGGATATAGGAATTGTCTTCGGCTTGCACTATCTTTGCAAAGTTGTTTAAACAATAATTTCATGATAGAGCAATTCAACTTTGATATCCGCCTTATCTTTGCCATACTGAACGGTAAAGTGTCGGCTGCCATTAACCGAAAGCTGTCCCGCAACTTCCGCCAGAACGGTTTGGAGATTACTCCGGAACAGTGGACCGTCCTCATCTTCTTATGGGAAAAGGACGGGGTGACGCAACAAGAGTTGTGTAATGCAACTTTCAAAGACAAGCCCAGCATGACGCGCTTGATAGACAATATGGAGCGTCAGCATCTCGTCGTGCGCATATCGGACAAGAAAGACCGCCGAACCAATCTGATACATCTGACCAAGGACGGCAAGGAGCTGGAAGAACGCGCGCGCGTCATTGCCAACCAGACCCTCAAAGAAGCCTTGAAAGGCATCACCATCGAAGAGCTCAGTGTGAGCCAGGAGGTGCTGAGGAAGATTTTCTTCAATACGAAGGACTAAGATATAGGGATTAGGGGTTAAGGATTAGAGATTAAGGGAGGAGAAAACAAGGGGATGAAGCGTCATTTTTCATTCCTCATCTTCCATTCTTTATTAAAATATGGATTTTTTGCAAAAATAATTTCGCTTGTTAAAGAATTATGCTTTTCTTTGTGACAAGAATACGAAAGAATATAATAATCTAATTAAAATACACACACATGAAAGGCTTATTAAAAAATCTGGGATTGATATTAGTCGTAATAGGAGCTGTAATCCTGGTTGCATGTTCTTTTACCGGCAATGTTAACAACAATGCCATCTTGGGCAGTTCTGCCGTTTTGGTTGTAGTGGGATTGATTTCCTACATTGTCATCAACAAGAGAATTGTCGACTAATATCAAAAGAAAAGAAATAAAGAAGGCGGTTAGCATATACATGCAAACCGCCTTTTTTATTTTCTCTCCCCCAGAGGAGCCGAGTCTCATCAAGACTCAGCTTCCGGAGTAATCAGTTTATATCCTTTTCCGTGAATGTTGATGATTTCAATCGAATCATCTTCTTTCAGGTGCTTACGCAGCTTTGTGATATATACATCCATACTACGTGCATTGAAATAGTTGTCATCAATCCAAATAGTCTTCAACGCAAAGTCACGCTGCAGAATTTCGTTGGCATGTGCACAAAGCAAGCCCAGCAGTTCGGATTCTTTGGTGGTCAGTTTAGTCTGCTTCTCGGCAGTCGCCAGAATCTGTTTCTGCGTGTCGAATGTAAACTTACCAATCTTATAGATGTTGCTCTCCTTGTTCTTCTTTCCGCGAACACGTCTCAGGATAGCTTCAATTCTGAAAGTCAGCTCTTCCATACTGAAGGGCTTGGTGATGTAGTCATCGGCACCAATCTTGAAACCTTCCAGAATATCTTCCTTCAATGTTTTTGCCGTCAAGAAGATAATAGGTATTTCGGCATTGGCCGCACGCACTTCTTGTGCCAGTGTGAATCCGTCTTTCTTCGGCATCATCACATCAAACACACACAAGTCATATTTATTCTTCAGGAAAGCCTTGTATCCTGCTTCTCCATCGGGATATAACTCGGCAGCGTAACCTTTTGCCTGTAAATATTCTCTTAAAAGCATGCCAAGATTTTCATCATCTTCGCACAATAAAATACGCAGTTTCTCGTCCATATCAATCAATTTTTTAATAAAGGTAATGCAATAATAAATTTAGTTCCTACGTTCAGTTCACTTTCTGCCCGGATAGTTCCCTTATGATCCATGATAATCTTCTTCACATAAGCCAGTCCCAAGCCGAAGCCTTTCACATCGTGCAGATTACCTGTATGCACGCGATAGAACTTCTCGAATATCTTTTTCAAATTCTCCTTCTTGATGCCGATGCCGTTATCTTGGATGGAAATCATCAGTTTGCCAGGCTCATTCCAAGTCTTCACCGTCAGTTGCAGATCCGCATCCGGACGTTTATACTTCACTGCATTATCCATGAGATTGAAAATCACATTGGTGATATGCATCTCATCGGCAAAAATGGCAGAGTTGGTAGCTTTAAGCTCCGATTCAATCTTTCCATTATAACGCTCCACTTTCAGTGTAAACGTGTTGATAACACCCGCTATCAGCTCGTTGGCATCCAGTTCCTTATTCTTCAAAGTAGCCTTCTGACGGTCAAACATCGACATCTGAAGCACTTTTTCTACCTGGAACCTCAAGCGCTTCGTTTCATCGTTGATGACACCCGATATATGCTGGAACATAGTCGGAGACTTGCCCACAGCCGGGTCTTTCAACATCTGTGCCGCCAGAGAAATCGTCGATATCGGCGTCTTGAACTCGTGCGTCATATTGTTGATGAAATCATTCTTCATCTCCGTCAGCTTCTTCTGGCGGAATACGATGTAAATCGTAAAGATGAACGTCACCAGCAGTACAAAAGTAAATATCATCGACGGTATCATAAACCTGACCGAATCGAAGATATAATCCTTCTTTCCCGGAAAATGTATCTTGACGATACTCATACGGGCTGGTGGGTCATTCAAAAACAATGGCTGCGAATAAGAGCTTTCACTCCCTGCATCGCTATAATCCGCACAACGGTATACCTCCCGACCTTCCCGGTCTATCACCTTGAAGTGATAATCCATATCACCGAGACCATTCTCTATCAGACCTGCTTTTAGATACTGGTCCAGACTTTTGAAATTAACACGCTCCTCAATCGGCTTGTCGCTGGCATTGTATACCATCTGCAACACCACCTCGTCTACCAATGCACGCTGGTAAAGATAGCGGTTTTTAAGCATCTCTATCTGCGAGCGTGAAGTCTGAGGAATGGTTTTTGCTCCATGTTTGCGTGAAATCATTGCTCTTGGCAATTCAGAAGGCTCGTTACTGAAAGTTTTCAATTCCACCGAAGAACGGACACTGCCATCCGGAGCTGTCATCACAAACCGCTGGGTACGCATCACTCCGCTACTGCTCTGCGATTGTTCCCACGCCTTCTTTTCTGCCTCGGAGATATCCTCATTCAGCCAACGCACAACCTCTGCGGACTCTGCCTCTTTCGAAGCAGCCATCAACGCACGCTTCACCGATTCATCAAATTGTCCGTTACGCATCTTCACCATTTCCTCAATATAGCTTATCTGCAGATACAGCAAACTAAGGAAGGAAAGCCCCATAACAACACCTAATATCCATATAGTTGACTTTTTCATAGTCACAAAATTAACACTCCCTAATTAACACTCCTAACCAATTAACCTGATTTAACCGGACGTTCTCGTAAATTAACCGAAGACCATTTTTTAGGTTGTATTATGAGCATTATAACAAAAACACAAGCCTTTGGTTTGCAAATTTAATAAAAAATTAATCATTCAATTCACAATTCTGCATGTTCTTAATCTACGTTAATGAAAAAAGCCGTTATTACTTGCCATGAAGTAACAACGGCTTTAACAATTGTTATATTAGCAACCGGTAGTTACAACAGCCAAACTACCAACCCCTGAAAATCATTCTTCAGCTTGCTTTGCCTCAAATTCCTTAATCAGTTTATCCTGCACATCACTCGGAACGAGTTCATAGCTGGCAAACTTCATGATGAACGAAGCACGTCCACCGGTCAGTGAGCTAAGTGCCGTAGAGTAGGATGACATTTCCTTCAAAGGCACCTTAGCACTCAGTTTTTCGTAACCGGCCTCGCTGCTCATACCCATAATCATGGCACGGCGTCCCTGCAAGTCCCCCATCACATCACCCATCTTGTCCGACGGAACAAATACTTCCACGTCATAAATGGGTTCTAGAATCTTCGGGCCTGCATTCTTGAACGCTTCGCTGAACGCATTCCGTCCCGCCAGCATAAAGGAGATTTCATTGGAGTCAACCGGATGCATTTTTCCGTCATATACGATGACACGTACATCGCGAGCATACGAACCAGTCAACGGTCCCTGCTCCATACGTGACATGATACCCTTCAAGATGGCCGGCATGAAACGTGCATCAATGGAACCACCCACAATACTATTGACGAATACCAGCTTGCCACCCCATTCCAATGGAACTTCTTCGGTACCCTTGACGTTCATCTTGAACTCCTGACCATTGAATTTATAGGTTTCGGGCAACGGCATGCCTTCGTAGTAAGGCTCAACAATCAGATGAACTTCACCGAACTGGCCTGCACCACCCGACTGCTTCTTATGGCGATAATCCGCACGGGCAGCTTTGGTAATCGTTTCGCGATACGGTATTCTCGGTTCTTCAAACTTGATTTGCAGTTTTTCATTGTTTTCCAGACGCCACTTCAAGGTACGCAAATGGAATTCACCTTGTCCGTGTACAATAGTCTGACGCAATTCTTTAGACTGGTCTATCACCCACGTCGGGTCTTCCTCTCGCATACGGTTCAAAGCAACCATCATCTTTTCTGTATCCGACTCGTTCAACGGCTTGATAGCACGTGAGTATTTGGAGTTCGGATATTTAATGAAGTTGAAACGGTTTTCAGAGCCCTTACCGTTCAATGTATTGCCGGTATGTACATCCTTCAGTTTCACTGTACAGCCGATGTCACCGGCTACCATTTCCTCTACCTTGATACGGTTGGCACCGGCACAAGCATAAATCTGCGCGATGCGTTCCTTGGAACCGCGGTCTGCATTGGTAAAATCATCACCTTCGTGCACTTTACCACTCATAACCTTGAAGTATTGAACATCACCGATATGCGGCTCAACGGCAGTCTTGAAGAAATACAAGGAAGTCGGTCCGTTAGAATCCGGCTTCACCACCTCACCGCGTGTATTGTGCACCGGTGGCATTTCGTCCACAAACGGCACCACATTACCCAGGAACTCCATCAGACGGCGTACACCCATATCCTTGCCGGCACAGACGCAGAATACCGGGAACATACCTCGTGAAGCCAGTCCCTTGCGGATACCTTCGCGCATTTCGTCTTCTGTCAAAGAGTCCTGCTCAAAGAATTTTTCCATCAGGCCTTCGTCATGTTCGGCTGCAGCTTCTACCAAAGCCTTGTGCAGTTCTGTAGCCTTTTCCATTTCTTCGGCCGGAATTTCTTCAATAATGGGAGCGCCACCTTCGGGTCCCCACGAATATTTTTTCATCAAAAGTACATCGATCAACGAATTGAAGTTCGGTCCGGTAGCCAGCGGATATTGCACGGGCACCACCTTCGGACCGTATATGGTTTGCAACTGCTCAAGCACCATATCATAATCGCACTTTTCATTATCGAGCTGGTTTACCAGGAAAATAACCGGTTTGCCCAGTTTCTCGGTGTAGCGGAAATGGTTCTGCGTACCTACCTCGGGACCGTATTGCCCGTTCAGCAGCAGAATGGCAGTATCTGTAACGTTGAGCGCCGTCATGGCAGCCCCTACAAAGTCATCACTACCCGGGCAGTCAATGATATTCAGTTTCTTGCCGTTCCACTCCACATGGAAAACGGTGGAAAACACAGAATAGCCGTATTCCTGCTCCACCGGGAAGTAATCGCTGACTGTATTCTTGGCAGTAATCCTGCCGCGACGTTTTATAATACCACTCTCAAAGAGCAGCGCTTCCGTGAGAGTGGTTTTACCCGAGCCGTCATTGCCAAGGAGGGCAATGTTCTTAATTTCATTCGTCTGATATACTTTCATGATATATTAAGATTTTAAGTGAATAACCTGACATACGATGATGCCGTTAACTTTTTGTGAGGCGCAAATTAGGCATTAATTCAAAGAAAAGCAACATCGGGAAGCATGTTATATAACACACTTCCTCCACCAACAAAGAATATAATGTTCTTCTGCCAATAAACTGCCCGAATTCACAAGTCATCCAACTTCTTGGACGGCTTAAATATTTCTTATAACTTTGCAGGAAAAAGAATCCCCCCCGAAAACCATGAACAAACTACTGTTAACAACACTGCTCGTTCTATGTCCATATTTGGCAATGGGACAGTCCAACCAAAAAACAACCAGGAAAGCCCCTCTCATCGGCATTTCCTGCTCACATCCGGGCCGAAGCTCATCCACACAGATGACGTATACCGAGTCTGTAATCCAGGCAGGTGGAACACCTATACTGATTTCCATCACTACCGATAGCCTTGTCTTGACAGACATTGCCAACCGGCTGGACGGTATCATTCTGATAGGAGGAGGAGACATCCACCCTTCCTATTTCAATGAATCGCCCATCGAACAGCTGGGAGAGGTGGACTCCCTGCGTGATGTATACGACATGGCACTCATCCGCCTGGCTACCCGGCGTAACATTCCGATGTTTGGCATCTGCCGGGGAGAACAGTTAATCAATGTAGCTTTCGGCGGAACCCTTTATCAGGATATCCCTACCCAGCATCCCGACACCACTGTCTGCCACCAGCAGCAGGAACCGAGCAGTATACCAACTCATACCGTCCACCTCACTCCCGGTTCTGCCATGGCATCCATAACCGGACAGACACAACTTTTCACCAATACTCACCATCACCAGGCGGTCAAGCAAGTTGCCCCGGGATTCAGCGTAACGGGTTGGTCGTCAGACAGTATTCCCGAAGCTATAGAGTCTTCCCACGAATATCCGATATGGGGTGTGCAATTCCATCCCGAAGCTCTGGCTACGGCAGGCGACAGCATCTCTGCCAGATTCTTCTATTTTCTGGTTCAAAAGGCAGCTACCTACCGGCATGCCAAAGAGATTCATCGCCGCATCCTCTCCCTCGACACGCATACAGACACCCCACTTGATTTTGACGTTTCCTATAATATAGGTACGCGCGAAAAAACGCAGGTTTGCCTGCCCAAGATGCGAGAAGGAAAATTGGATGGACAATACCTGGCATGCTGGGTGCGTCAAGGCCCGTGCGATGAAGAGAACAGTCTGAAAGCCATTGACCGAGTGGATGAGTTGATACGCCACATCTACCGACAAGTGGAGATGAACGGGGAGCAATGTGCCATAGCCCGCACGCCCGATGATTTGTCCAGGCTCAAGACCGAAGGAAAGAAAGCCTTTTATATTGGCATCGAAAACGGATACGGCATCGGCAAGGATTTGAAGAATATCACCCGTTTCCATGATGCAGGCGTTACCTACATCACCCTTTGCCACACCCGCAACAATGACATCTGCGACAGTTCTTCGGACACGACTGCCCGTTGGAACGGCTTAAGTCCTTACGGTAGAAAAGTGGTGAAAGAAATGAACCGGCTGGGAATAATGATAGACCTTTCCCATGCAGCCGAAAGCACCTTCTGGGATGTACTGAAATATTCAAAAGCACCGGTCATAGTCTCCCACTCCTCTGCAAGCGCCATCTACAGACACGACCGCAATCTGACCGACGAACAGCTACGCGCCCTTGCCGCACATGGCGGTGTGGCTCAAGCCTGCCTGGTAGACGAGTTTCTGAACCCGGATGCCAAGAAAACCAACCTTACGGACTTCATGAAACACCTGCTGCACATGGTTGAAGTGGCAGGCATAGACCACGTGGGCATTGGCTCGGACTTCGACGGTGGAGGCGGGGTCAAAGGATGCAATGGGGACAATGATTTCATCAATATCACCGTCCGTCTGCTGGAACATGGATTTACAGAAACAGACATCGCCAAGATATGGGGTGGAAATTTCCTCCGGGTGATGAAACAAGTACAAACCAAATAGAAAAGACCGAAAAACATCACAAAAAGGAGAGATTAGAGCTATAATCTCTCCTTTTTGACACATTTACATACCCTCCATTTCTCAACTTTCGCATATCTTTGCCCAAAACATAAACGATTTATTAATTATCTAATACCGAATTCTTAAATGAAAAGGAAAATTATTTGGAGTTTTGCATTGCTGGCCTGCCTTTGCTGCCTGCCATCTGCAAAAACAAAAGCACAAACGAAAAATGCCGCAATCATACCCGGGGAAGTATGGAAAGACACCGACGGCAATCCCATCAACGCCCATGGCGGCGGCCTTCTTTACCACGAAGGGACCTACTATTGGTATGGCGAATACAAAAAAGGGGAAACCATCCTGCCCGAATGGGCTACGTGGGAATGCTACCGCACCGACGTAACCGGTGTCAGCTGCTACTCTTCAAAAGACCTGCTGAACTGGAAGTTCGAGGGTATTGTACTTCCTGCCGTGAAAGATGACAAGAAACACGACCTGCACCCCAGCAAGGTGTTGGAACGTCCCAAAGTGATTTACAACGAAAAGACAAAGAAATTCGTCATGTGGGCGCATGTGGAAAGCGCCGACTACAGTAAGGCATGTGCCGGCGTAGCGGTCAGCGATTCCCCTACCGGGACATTCACCTATGTAGGCAGCTTCCGTCCCAACGGTGCGATGAGCCGCGACCAAACAGTGTTCGTTGATGATAACGGCAAGGCATATCAGTTCTACTCGTCGGAAAACAACGCTACCTTATATATAAGCGAACTAACGGATGACTACCTGAAGCCCACTGGTCGCTATACACGCAATTTCGTGAAGCAAAGCCGCGAAGCACCCGCCGTATTCAAGTATAACGGCAAGTACTATATGCTCTCTTCCGGTTGTACCGGCTGGGATCCCAATGTTGCCGAACTGGCTGTGGCCGACTCCATCATGGGGCAATGGACTACCATCGGCAATCCGTGTACCGGTCCTGATGCAGATAAGACCTTCTATGCACAAAGCACTTACGTGCAGCAAGTATACGGAAAAGGAAATGCCTACATTGCCATGTTCGACCGCTGGAAAAAGAAAAACCTTGAGGACTCACGCTACGTATGGCTCCCGCTTGAATTCGGCAAGGACGGCACAATCACGATACCCTGGCGCGACAGCTGGGACCCGCGTACCCAATGGGAAGAACAAGGCGACTTCTCTGCCGGCAAAGGAACATTCCTATTGAATGGCAAGCCGTTTGTCATCAAAGCCGCAGAGCTGCACTATCCACGTATCCCCAAAGCCTATTGGGACCAACGCATCAAGCTATGCAAGGCACTGGGCATGAACACCATCTGCCTTTATGTATTCTGGAACTCCCACGAGTCTCAGCCGGGAGTGTTCGACTTCACCGGACAGAATGACCTGGCGGAATTCTGCCGCCTATGCCAGCAGAATGACATGTATGTCATCCTGCGCCCGGGACCGTATGTCTGTGCCGAATGGGAAATGGGCGGACTGCCCTGGTGGTTACTCAAGAAAAAAGATATCCGCCTGCGCGAATCCGACCCCTACTTTATGGAGCGTGTAGGTATCTTCGAAAAAGCCGTTGCCGAGCAGGTAGCTGGTATGACCATACAGAACGGAGGTCCCATCATCATGGTACAAGTAGAGAACGAATACGGCTCCTACGGGGAAGACAAAGGCTACGTATCGCAAATCCGCGACATCGTACGCGCCAACTACCCCGGCGTAGCACTGTTCCAATGCGACTGGGCGTCCAACTTCACCAAGAACGGACTCCACGACCTGGTATGGACCATGAACTTCGGTACAGGAGCCAACATCGACCAACAGTTTGCACCGCTGAAGAAACTCCGTCCTGATAGCCCGCTGATGTGCTCCGAATTCTGGAGCGGCTGGTTCGACAAGTGGGGAGCCAACCACGAAACCCGTCCGGCTGCCGACATGATTGCCGGCATTGACGAGATGTTGTCCAAAGGCATCTCCTTCAGCCTCTACATGACCCACGGAGGGACCAACTGGGGACACTGGGCAGGAGCCAACTCACCCGGATTCGCCCCTGACGTAACCTCTTACGACTACGACGCCCCCATCAGCGAATCGGGACAGACCACTCCCAAATACTGGGAATTGCGAAAAGTATTGTCCAAATACATGAACGGCGAGAAGCAGGCTAAAGTTCCCGCTTTAATCAAGCCCATCCGTATTCCGTCTTTCCAATTTACAGAGATGGCTCCTTTGTTCGACAATCTTCCTGCTGCCAAGAAAGACCGCAATATCCGTACCATGGAGGAATATAACCAGGGATTCGGAAGTATTCTCTACCGCACCACACTGCCCGAGATGAAAACCCCGTCCCTGCTCACTGTGAACGATGCGCACGATTATGCCCAAGTTTTCCTGGATGGCAAATACATCGGCAAACTGGACCGCCGCAACGGTGAAAAGCAACTGGAATTCCCCGCCTGCCCCAAAGGTGCACGCCTCGACATTCTGGTAGAAGCCATGGGCCGCATCAACTTTGGACGTGCCATCAAGGACTTCAAGGGTATCACCCAAAGCGTAGAACTTACCGTAGACATCGACGGCCGTCCTTTCACCTGCAACCTGAAGGATTGGGAAGTCTATAATCTCGAAGATACATACGATTTCTATAAGAACATGAAGTTCCAGCCCATCGGCTCACTGAAAGATGAGTTAGGACAACGCATTCCGGGTTGCTACCGTGCCACCTTTAAGGTGAACAAGCCCAGCGACACATTCCTAAACTTTGAGACTTGGAGCAAGGGACTTGTCTACGTCAACGGGCACGCCATGGGACGCATTTGGGAAATCGGCCCGCAACAGACCCTCTACATCCCGGGATGCTGGTTGAAGAAAGGTGAGAATGAAGTGATTGTCTTCGACATCATCGGTCCCAAAGAAGTTAAGTCCGAAGGACTGAGCGAGCCATTACTGGACCAGTTGCTCGTCACCAAACCGCTGACGCACCGCAATGAGGGTGAAAATCTCGACTTGTCCGGTGAGCAGCCCGTCCTCTCCGGCAGCTTCAATCCCGGCAACGGTTGGCAGGAACGCAAATTCGACCAACCCGTCACCGGACGTTATGTCTGCCTGGAAGCCTTGAGTGCACAAGATGGAAAAGACCTGGCTTGCATTGCCGAAATGTATCTGCTGGATGAGAATGGGGAACGTCTGTCACGCGAACCCTGGATTGTCAATTATGCCGACAGCGAAGACGTATCCCACGTCAACTGTTCTGCGGACAAAATCTTCGACCTCCAGGAATCAACCTATTGGAGCACAACAAAAGACACTCCATACCCGCATTCTGTCGTGATTGACTTGGGTAGTACCCGCACCCTGACCGGCATACAATATCTACCCAGAATGGAAAGCGAGGTACCGGGTGGAATCAAAGACTTCAAGGTTTACGTAAAATCCAAGGCTTTCAACTATTAAGCCGGATTTACAACACTAATAGATTCTTTAGACACGGATTACATGAAAAATCATGGATAATAAATGAAGAATATCCATGATTTTTCGCGTAATCCATGCCTAACTTAAAATCAATCAAACAGATTTTCCGTACAATTCATCGTCTACCACAGCCAGCATTCCCTCCACTTGAGCCAATGCCAGCATACGGCCATGAAAAGAATAACCTGCATTGTACCCTTTATCCTCGTCGCCCAACATCATGCGACCGTGGTCCACACGCATCGGCAATCCCGGATTTTCTTTCTCAAAGATACGAATCAAATCAATGAGGTGTCCCCTTCCCTCCAGATGGGAACTTTCGATAAAGTTTCCACCCGGTATTGCCTTCGTACTGCGCAAATGCACAAAGTGGGTACGCCTGGCAAACTTCCTTGCCAGTTCACGGGTATCATTCTGTTCACCCGCACTCAATGAACCGGCGCAAAAAGTCAGGCCATTATGGGGATTGTCCACTGCACTCAGTATCCAGGCAATATCTGCCTCGTCTGTCACAATGCGCGGCAACCCCAATACCTGAAAAGGAGGGTCATCGGGGTGTACACACATATTCACCCCATATTCCTCGCATACCGGCATGATGGCAGACAAGAAATAACGCATATTCTCGCGCAGAGCCTCCCGGTCTATCCCTTTGTATAGCGCCAGCAAACGTTTGAACAGGGTTACCGGCTCCTTGTCACCTTCCTTGATGTTGCCATTTACGAATCCTTGTGTCTTTACGATAATCGTATCTACCAGCTCTGCCTTTTCAAACTCCGTAATCACCTTATCCAGTTCTGCCACCTTGTCCAGCTCTTCCGGAGAATAATCGGCTTCCGCATTCTCCCGTTCCAATATCTTCAGGTCGAAGTAGGCAAAACGGATTCTGTCGAAATAAAGGGAAGAAGTCCCGTCTTCCCAGGGATGTTGCAAGTCCGTACGAATCCAGTCAATCACCGGCATGAAGTTGTAGCATACCGTCCGGATGCCTGCCTTGCCAAGATTGGCAAGGCTTATCTTATAGTTCTCTATCAATCGGTCACGCTCACTCCCCGCATATTTGACAGCCTCGCACACCGGCAGACTTTCTACTACAGACCAGCGCAATCCGAAGGATTCAATATAATCCCTCAAATCTTCAATGGCTTCCAACGTCCATATTTCACCATTGGGAACATCGTGCAAAGCAGTGACAACCCCTTCCACTCCTATCTGCCGCAACATGGCAAGGGTTATCTTGTCCTTCTTGCCAAACCATCTCCAGGTCTTTTCCATTCTTTATTATTAATTTTCTTGTTTTTCAGGCGTTCAAACCACCCGTTACCTTTTTGCAAAAGTAAGAAAGAATATGAGAACTGTCCATTCTGAATGGATAGATTTGTTTGTTCGCAATGAAAACAATATCTTAGCACTTCATTACATATATTAATTACGCTTATGCAAGACATAACAAACGGACGTTGCGGCTGGTGCGGAACCGACGAGCTGTATGTGAAATACCACGATGAAGAGTGGGGAAAACCGGTAACAGACGACAAGACACTATTCGAGTTTCTTGTATTGGAAAGTGCCCAGGCGGGACTGAGCTGGATAACCATCCTCAAAAAGCGGGAAGGCTACCGCAAAGCCTTTTGCAATTTCGATGCCGCGCAAGTGGCGCAAATGACCGACGAAGACGTGGAACGGCTGATGCACTTTGACGGCATCGTGAAAAACCGTCTGAAAATCAAGTCGACCATCACCAATGCAAAGCTGTTTCTTGCCATACAGAAAGAATTCGGCAGCTTTTACAACTATACGCTATCCTTCTTCCCCAACCGGAACCCCATTATCAATCATTTTCAGTCATTGAGTGAGATTCCGGTATCATCTCCCGAATCAGATGCCATGAGCAAAGACATGAAAAAACGGGGATTCAAGTTCTTCGGCTCTACCATTTGCTATGCCCATCTGCAAGCTTCGGGGTTTATCAACGACCATCTGACGGATTGCATTTGCCGGAAAGGGTAAGATAAGGCATCCCCTCTTCATCAAACCGGACCGGAATCCAAAGATATTCCGAATACATCAGGCTCTTGGGCCGCCAAATATCGGCCATGAAAAGGTAGCGGTTACCGGGAAGCTGCAATACGTAAGTGCTTTGACCGCCGAAAGTCCTATCACTTCCCTCACCCCGACAAGGGTTGGGATGCTGTGTCCACGGTCCCCAGATGGAAGGAGCCGAGAACAGACGCGCCGCATTGGGTGCCCAACCGGTACAGCCGGAGGTTATCATCCAATAAGTGCCGTCTTTCTTGAAGATGGCCGGTGCCTCGTTGTGTCCGGCAGGGAAGATGCGGATGTAGCGTCCCGAATGGGAAAGGTAGTCCTCCGTCAGTTCGGCTATCTGCAAAGTCAGATTGTCCTCCGAAGAATAGATATGATAGGCCTTGCCGTCATCGTCTGTAAACAGAGTCATGTCACGTGACATCTGCCCGCCTTGCCGGTCGCGTTTCACAAACATCCCCTTCTCTATGGCCTCATGCCATACCGGTGTCCACCATTTCCGATATTTTTCATCCTCCCAAGTGGCGTTCTGTTCCTCTTCCGTCATATTTATGGGCCATCTGCCCGGACAGACACGACCGGAAGAGACGAAACGGTAAGGCCCTTCGGGACGGTCACTGACGGCAACTGCAGCACGCGCAGGTCCATATCCCCTACCTTTCAGTTCCAGATGGAACCATAAGACAAACTTACCCGTTTTTCCGTTGTATATCACTTTAGGACGCTCCATTATACATCCACGTTCTATGTCCGAACCCTCTTCCTCGGACACAGCCAGAGCTACCCCTTCGTACTTCCAGTTTGCCAAATCGTCGGATGAATAGCAGGTTATCCCGACTTGTGTAGAAAAGCCTTTTGCCGGGCGGTGTTCGCCAAACCAGTAATATTTACCATTGTAAGGCAATATGCCACCTCCGTGGGCATTGATGTAATTTCCATCCATATCCTTCCAACTCTCTCGCCGGAGATAACGGTATCTCTCGCAAGCGGCCAGCAGAAAGGCGCCTACCCCGAAATTTGCCGTAGAACCTACACTCAGCACCTGGTCAGGAATGGCACTTCCACCGATGGGCTGCACATATCCTACACTGCCATCGGGTTGTAAGGCTACGGTGGACAGGTACTTCCAAGCCTTGTCTACCACCGGTTGATAAACTACGCCGTCGAGTAGGCCGTTATTGATACCCCATTGCAATCCATAAGCGAAAAAAGCCGTACCGCTTGTTTCCGGTCCCGGAGCAAAATCATGCTGGAGCAGACTACGGGTCCAGTATCCATCGGGATGCTGGCATTTGACCAAAGCTCCGGCCATCGCAAGATACCTGTCGATATAAAGCTGACGGTGTTTGTCTGTTTCCGGTAAATCCTGCAAAACCTTGGCAAAAGCTGCAAGTACCCATCCGTCACCACGTGCCCAGAAGTCCTTCTTGCCACCGAGGATGGAATGCTTGGGATAGACAAAGCTGCCGTCACGGTAGTACAAACCTACTTCCGGGTCGTACATCACACTGTCTGCATACGAAAAGTATTCGTACAACTTTTCCAGATAAAGAGGATTTTTCGTGATTCTATGCAGTTTGGTCATCACGGGCATCACCATATAAAGCCCGTCGGCCCACCACCAATAGTCATTTTTATCAGTCCCCATCTGATACTCCATCACTTCACGGGCACGAGCTATCTTCCGGTCATCCCCCCGGATGCCATACAAATCGGCATAGGTCTGGAAACAACATTGCCAATCGCCGAAGAGTACATACTGCGGAGTCTCGCCATAACCGTATCTCCACTCTGCCTTATTGTCCGAAGCGGCTCCTTTCCAATGGTTGTATTCCGCCCAATCGGTGGAATATTTCAAATAAGCGGTGTTGCCGGTCAATTCATAAACCTCCATATTGCCCGTGTGATAGGCAGCATTGTCCCAAAAAGAACGTACTTGCGGAGAGTTGTTTTCCTGCCAGTGACGGTTCACTCTGTGAATGACATGCAGCAAGTTTTCAGCAGACTCTGTAACTCGACCGAAAAGCTGCAACGGAGTGCTCAGGATAAAAAGTAAAACAAAAAGAAATTTAACTGTCTTCATATAAAAAAGAACTATTATAAAAGTTTATTCAATGGCTGTTCCCACCAATCGGATATATCTTATCGTTTTATCTTGAAGTAAGTGAGCCAGTTTATATGCCTTCTCCATTTCCTCTGAAGAAAGTTCCGTCATTCCCGCATTTTCCAACCACTCAAACAGCAAGCCATAAAAGTAAGAATTGACCGGAGTATCAAAGGCTAGTTTCAGCTCGTTCTGAACATCTTTCAAATAAAAGACCGGTACGAAATAGAAATAGTCATTGATGGAAGAAAAGAAGAGATTATACTTAAAGAATGAACTCCCCATTATCTTTTCAGTCAACCACGATGCACCGTCCTGGTCTGTCACAAAATAAGCAAAACCATTATTCGGGTTACAAAGGCCATGCCTTCCTGGCACTGTAATGACATCACCCACTCCCTCTGGCTTTATATTCAGATGTACGGAAGCTTCCGGAACGAGCTCCACACAAAGGGACCGCCCAGACGTCTGCCGATAACATCTAATATAGAAGTTGAGGAAGTAATAGAATAGGTCAAATCCAAATTCAATATACCTTATAAACTCCCTTCACACTCACCATTCAAGGTCATTTTCACTTGTTGCGAAGTATAAACCCTACAAATATCCTGAATATCAATTGAAACAAGAGTTTCATTCTCATCATTGACGCAAACTCCAAGAGTACTTATACAAAACATAGCACATGCAATGAAAATAAAGTAGTTCAGTTTTCTCATGGTTATTAAGATTAAATGAAACAGCCCACCCTTCCTGGTCAAAGGGTGGGCTATCTACAATAATACCTATTAAAAATGAGCGATTTACTATTATCTCATTTATTCCGTGATATCCTCATCAGCTACTGCATCTTCCCAGTTATCCCACATCTGGATATTGGCATCATAACCGTCATAACCATAATTCTGTGCCAATTGGGCCTTGTTATTGGCGGTAATGGCATCGTTAGGAATTGGCCAGTATACATTACGCTTATCCAAAGTGAAATACAATGTGTTAGGACCGGACGTAATACCGTCAGGATTCTGATTGTAAACAGAATAACGTGTCAAACGCTGATACCAGTAACTACCACCGGTTGCATCGGTACCCGCCTGCTTGTCCCAATTATCCTTACTGTACGTGTTCCCCCATTCATCGGGTTTCCCACTCAGTGCAAGACAATACGAAATACGCTTCAACTCCATAGCACGCCATTCTTCAAGATACAATTCGCGAGCACGTTCGTTAGCTATATCACCGATATTTACAGAAGTGTAAAATTGTGAACACTTGGCACGTCTACGCACTTCGTTTACATCCGACGTAGCATCTTTACCTTGATATAATTTAGCCTCTGCACGCAGCAGGTAAGTTTCTGCCAAACGGTAGAGATACCAGTTTGCATTACTTCCGGTAGTGGCACCATTAAATTGATTAGCTCCCTGATTGGCTTCAGCTGTTGCGTCATCCAAGAAGATTTTGTAATGCGGGAAATCAAACCAGTCACGAATCAAGTTTGTACAGAGTATTTTACCCTGGTCGTCATAGAGCTGTAAGTTCTTACCATAATATTCAGACTCAGGATTATTGTACTTCAAGTCTTCCATACGTACCCAGTTACCCACTTCATGGTTGTGGCGCAAGTCTTGTGTATCTTCTACACCATTCACCACCCACATTCCATGTTGTTGGAAATCGGTAGCACCGCTGACAGTAGCGATACCACGGCCAAAAGCACGTAAAAAGTCAAGACTCTTGTCATAATTCGCATGATTGCGTGCATAATTCACAGCCCCCGCCTTTCCATCCGGAGACAACAGATAGCCATTATCACTCCACATCGGACCAAAGATACGCATAGTCAAAAAGTCTGTATGAGAATCTGCCGTATTGTTGGGCATACCCATTATCACCTCTTTATTAGCTGCAATCAGTTTGTTTTCAGGACGGTGTAAATCCCAAATCACATTGTCTGTGATTTTCCAAGTTTCCGGTTCCCCACCATCATTAAAAGTGCCGAAAGTCTCTTGCATTAAAGAATAACCCGACTGATTGATGAGGATATCAGCTTGGGCTTCAGCTTCAGCAAAACGTCCGGTAGCCAAATAACATTTAATAAGCAACTGACGGCAAGCTCCCTTATTCACCATACCAATATATTCGGTCTGAGCTTGTTCGGGTACCCATTCTACCGCTTTCTCCATATCCTGAGTAATCATTTCCAGAATAGCTTCCTTCTTGGTGGATTTATAGTTACGCTTTGGACCTTCCAGAATCTTCGTCACCAAAGGTACATCTCCAAATTGAAATACGAGGGCCAGATAACGATAGGCACGGTGAAAATAAGCACGACCTTTATACTCGTTTTTCTTCTCTTCACCCAACCCTTCTACTGCATCAATGTAGCTCAAAATTGTATTGGCATATTTGATACCGGAATAATGCTGGTCCCAGAAATATTTAATTTGGTTGTCGTCACCATTGGCTATGCCACTTGTCGGTGTCAACCGGGTAGCCCAGGTTCCATAGGCTCCACCCACATTATCCGTCTTACCGTAAATGGCTACATCCGAGAACAGATATTCAGTACCAATAGGTACACGTATATTATTGGCCTCATAGTTGGTCCAGTACAAACGCAGATGGCGGTCGCACATGGCAAGTACGGACTTCAAACCGGATTCTGTTGTAAATGTTGTTTCCGGTTCATAGAAAGACAAGGGGTCAGGTTTCAAGAAATCATCTGTACAGCTTGACAGAAATGCTGCTCCCATAAGAATCAGAAAACCCTTAGAAAGCTTATTTTTTATATTATTTTTCATTGTTTCTAGTTTTTAGAAGGTTAAATTTAATCCGAATGTATAGGTACGGGTAGCCAAACCACCGGTTTCAGGGTCGGCATATTCCCAATCGGCAGCCCAAGTGGCTACATTACGTACGGTAGCATAAAGCTTTACACGGTCAATCTGCCATTTCTTCGTCAGTTTTTGAGGCAACGTATAAGCCAAAGAAATATTATCCAGACGAATGAAATTACGGTTATGGAGACGTTGTGCACCGGTCGCACCATCGGGACCCTGCGCCTCAAGACGCGCATAGGTATTGCTCGGGTTTTCAGGCGTCCAATAATCCTTCTTGAAAGTATTGAAGCCATAGGTCATCAAAGAACCTCCATTATCATTGTTAAGGTAGTATCCTTCAAGGCTCTTATGTCCCATATAAGAATAAAGGTTAAAAGAGAAATCTATGTTCTTCAGAATAGTGAACTCATTACGCAAAGACCAACGGACAGGAGCATTCGTAGTACCCAAGAACTGCTTGTCGTTATCATTGTAAACCGGAGTGCGGCTACCGTCAGCATTGATTTTATCATCAGCTGTGTAATAGTTCTCGACCTTCGGATCACCCGGTTTCTGACCTACCTTGGCAGCTTCTTCCACTTCATCCGTCTGCCAGATACCCGTTACCTTATAATCCCATATCTCACCGATAGGCTTGCCGATAAACCATTTGTTACTGGTATCATCCTGCTCTTTACGACCGACCACATTACCATTCTCATCCAACACATCCTCATACTCATAATAGAGATGCTTGATTTGATTCTTATTATAAGCAAAGCCAAAAGTGGTGCGCCATTCAAAGTCGCTGTTACTGATATTGACAGTGTTCAGAGAGAATTCAAAACCATTATTCTGTACTTCACCCAAATTAGTGGTCACTTCACCGAATCCACAAAAACCGGGAAGACGTTGACTCATAATCATATCGTTGGTCTTCATGAAATAGGTTTCCAAGCTACCACTAATCCGGTCGTTCAAGAAACCGAAGTCAAGCCCGAAGTTCCAGGAAGATGTCTTTTCCCATTTCAAGTTGGCATTAGCCAAACGGTCAACACTCAGGTATTTCATATCAACATAATCCGAACCAGTATAGTAACCCATTGTACCTCCGGTACCCGAAGCCAGATTTGCCAAAGCAAGATAAGGGTCTGCCAACTGGCGGTTACCATTCTTACCCCAAGATACGCGCAACTTACCGGTACTCATAGGTTCCCATTTGAAGAACTTCTCATTAACAAATGACCACGCTACAGAAAGTGACGGGAAAGTAGCCCACGGATTGTTGGCACCAAAAGCACAATAACCATCGCGGCGAACAGTACCGGTGAACATATAGCGGTCATCGTACGAGTAGAACAAACGTCCCAGATAAGCGGCAGCCGTTTCATGCGTATCGTTTGTCTTGAAATTACTGTTGTCCTTGGTTCCGTTCTGGGTATTATGGAAACCCAGTGCATCCGATGGCAGAATATTGCGAGCTTCTATCTTGTCATTCCAATAACGGCGTTCTTCAGCCTCTTGCACCAATGTCAGTATTACATGGTGCTTTTCAGCAAAAGTATGATCCCAGGTAATAGTGTTATTCAAAGAATAATCAAAGCGTTTGCTGTGTTCACGGTCTACACCACGACTTGCAGGATTGCTGTCCGGCAACTCAGCCGACATAAAGTAGTAGTTATGGAAAAACTCATATCGCGGAGCTATATTAAAGTCATAGGTAATATTAAACGGCAACTTCACCTTAGCATTAAATATAGTATTCAATACCGTATAGCCTTTATCCAAATCAAGATATTGGCGGTCGAATTCATAATTATAGCCGCGTTTCACTGTGCTGCCCATCGGATATTGCACCAAACTGCCGTCTTCGTTAGTATAGTCAGAATACGGACTGTTGCGCAGCATATTGGCATCCCAGTAATTGGTTCCCAGACTAACGGCAATATCACCGTCTGTACGGTCCTGAAAATTCACATTGGCACCGATTTCCAACCAGTCAGTCACTTTACCAGACACCTTCAAGTTGGCACGCATGGCACTATAATCATTACCCTTGACAGCACCCTCATTCTTTTGATAACCGAAAGACATGTAGTAGCTCATACGTTCACTGGCACCGGATACACTGGCATTGTAGTCCTGATTGATACCGGTACGGAAAGTCTGGTCATACCAGTCATGAGTTTTTCCAGCCAAGAAGTTTCGCAGCACAGCATCCTCCAAGCCCAAACGCTTGGCATAAATGCTTAATGCCGATTCTCCTGACTCATTCTTGCTATATGCCATCCACTGCTCCTGCGTAACTCCATATCGCCCCAAATTGTCCGGATGATCGTAATAACCCGGATTAGTCTGGCCAGTCTGGTAAGCTTCGTACTTGCCGGTTGCCGGATTCACGCCGTATGTACCGACTTTATACCAATCCTCGCGGTATTGCATATACTCAGAAGCGTTGAATACATCGCGGTAAGCGCTCTTAGTATTGATACCAAGTGTTGCACTGACATTAATTGTCGGCTTGCCCATCTTACCCTTCTTGGTAGTCACTACAATAACACCATTGGCACCCTTCGCACCATAGATAGCAGCAGCCGAAGCATCTTTCAACACGTCTATCTGACCGATATCCTCCGGATTGATTTCTGAAAGCTCGCCATAGAATTGCATACCGTCAAGGATAATCAACGGTGTATTGTGCGTATCATTGGCAGGATTATTCTTATCAGTCACATAAACAGAACGCTGTCCACGTACCATCATCGTACCGCCTCCCTTTGCATCGGCATTGTAACCGATATTTAGTCCTGGAGTACCGCGTAATACATCCTGTACAGTCTTGGGAGCTTCATTGGCAAGCTTGTCGGGACGAATCTGCACAACAGACCCCGTAAGGTCTTTCTTACGCATTGTTCCGTAACCCACTACCACCACTTCTTCCAGCATCTCACTGTCATCTTTTAAGATTACATTCAGTGGCTTGCCTGCGACGGCCTTTACTTCTACCGTTTTATAACCGATAAAAGAGATTTCCAATGTCGCATCCGGATTCACTTTGATACTGAAATTACCGTCAATATCGGTAATAGTACCATTACTGGGATTGCCTTTTTCACGGATATTGGCACCGATAACCGGTTCACCCGTGGAATCTTTCACTACACCCGAAACGGATTGTTTCTGTTGTTGGACCATCTGCACAGCAGGGACATTTTCTTCAGCAAATGCTGCCAAAGGATGTGCTGCAATGAAACCGGTGCAGATCAATAAGGCTGTAAGTGCCTTGCGATTTCTTTTGAACGAATTAAGATTCATCGTTTTCTTTGTTATTAGATAAGTAAGGTAATTGATAATTTCTCTCTTTCCATTTCCTACATATATAGAATAAAGGTTAACTTTTCGTCTCCCATTTCTCTAAACGAAGGTTAATTCTATGTTTTCATATGCATTAAAGATTTAATAGTTGTTTTCTCTTTTCAATGCAAACTTAAAAAATATTATAATATGGAGGAGAATAAAAACTAGGCAAGAAGGATAGAAAATCGTTCACGGAAAGGAATAAGTGTATATTTGACCATTTATTTACCTTTTAGTGACGAATTTTTAGTGGTAGAATGCAGAATTTCTACTCGCCTCTGCAAGAACATCATTCAAAGAAATGTGCTATTTTTGTGCAGACAAAATAAACCGCACCATGAAACACACCGGCATTATCTCTGCAATTCATCTTTTAGTCCTGCTGGCCATAACAGCCAATACATCAGCACAACCCTACCGCATCTCGCATTTGGGGGTAGACGACGGACTTTCCAATAATTATATAGTCAGCCTGGCACAAGACCGGAAAGGCTATATCTGGATAGCTACAGAATCAGGACTGAACCGTTTTGACGGGCAGCAGTTTATTATTTACAATAAAAACAATTCCGGACTGAGCAGCAATGAACTGAATGCCCTACTTGCCGATCCCAAACAAGATAAGATATGGATAGGTACCCAACGCGACGGATTGTGTTGCTTTGATTATGAAACGGAAACAATCACCTGCATAAAGACCGGAGAAAGCCAGCTTGCCAGTAATGACATCCCCTACCTCGCCCGGGCATTGGACGGAGGAATCTGGATTACCCACTATCACATGGGAATACAGCACTATGATATACAGAAAAAGCAGTTCTCCGCTGCTTATAACTATAAGACTATAAAAGGACTGCCGGGACGCTACTGGATTGGAATGGATGACGGAGAAGGCAATCTCTACATCGGGCATGTGACCGACGGATTAAGCATCATAGACATGAAAAGAAACACCTTCCGAAACTATCGGCACGACCCGCACAATCCCAACAGCATCCCCGGTGATGAAGTCTATTCCATCTGTATCGACCACAACAAAAACATATGGGTAGGAACCAACAAAGGAGCGGCCCTCTTTCATCCGGATACCCAACAGTTCACCGTATTCCAGCATAAAAAAGAAGATGAATACTCCCTGCTCCCCGGAACAGTGATGGACATCAAGCAGATGAAAAACGGCGACCTTTGGTTTGGCACCAGCATGGGAGGTATCAGCATACTGAACATGCAAAGTAACACTTTCACGGATGCCCGCAATATCCGCTTCCGAAATATCACCGCTACAAATGACGAATACGGACTGACCGGTCCCTATGTAAGACGTATGTTACAAGACTCTTTCGGTAACATCTGGATAGGCAATTACCGTGACGGACTGGACTTCATCAGCTATGAACCAAGCATTTTCAGTACCTTGCGCTATACAACGGAAAAACAAGGGAAAACCCGCTACAAACAAGTGTGGAGCCTCTGTATAGACCACAACAGACAGTTGTGGATGGGCGGAGAAAGCGAGCTGGCACTTTATAAGAAAGGTGAAAAAGTACAAGTAATACCATTGCCTACTTCCACTTCCCATCCGCATGCCTACGTCAGAGCTATTCATGAGGACAATAAAAAAAGAATCTGGATAGGTACCTGGGAAGCAGGGCTATTCTATTATGAACCGGAAAAAAGAAAATTCACCCAAATCCACGAAAACAACTCACAGCCTTTGGATGTGCGGTGTTTTTATGAAGAACCGGATGGAAAGTTATGGATAGGCAGTCGAAATGGAATCTACTCCTTTTCCAATGAAAAGCTGGTCTGTGAACAACGTATAAACGAACAGTTAGAGGACCTTATCATACACGGTATTCATCGCGACTCACAAGGCAAATTGTGGGTAGGGACTTTCGGCAAAGGAATCTTCATTTTCAGTCCGCAAGGAAAACTCTTGAAAAACCAACAGAAAGGTAACGGGTTCCCCTCTAACGCAGTAAATGCCTTGACTGCCGATTCGCAAGGACGTATATGGGTAGCCACGCGCGAAGGCGCCATCCTCTTTCAGGATACCCGCACACCCGACGATTATCTTACTTTCGGCAATCCCGAAGGCTTGGAAAACACGCAAGTCCGTGCTGTCTGTGAAGACCGGGACGGTAATATTTGGGTCAGCACCAACGCCGGCATCTCCCGACTGAATGAAAGCCGGAAAGTGTTCTATAATTACGACTATCGTGACGGCATTCCCTTAGGCGATTTTATGGACGGGGCCTCCCTATTGGACAGTGACGGTACACTGTATTTCGGCTCACAAAATGGTACATGCAATTTTGACCCTTCATCACTTTTCGCCGCACAAATCATAGCGCCCGTCACCATCACCCGTTTTTTTGTATACAGCAAACAGACGGAAAGCAAAGATGTAGAAACACCGTTACCTCTGGCTTCCGGCAAAATTACATTGCCATACAATGAAAACACCTTCAAAGTTTCGTTCAATGTACTGGACTATACACAAAACTCGCAAGTGGAATTTGCCTATATGATGGAAGGGCTGGAAGATGTATGGTATAACACCCAAGGAGAAAAGCAAGTAACTTTCCGGAATATCCCTCCAGGAAAATATACTTTTAAAGTGAGAACCCGATTCCGCAACCAAGAATGGGAAGAAAAGATTGCCACACTTCCCATTATCATCCGTCCTCCCTTCTGGTTGGCATGGTATGCCAAATTACTTTATTTCTTTATAGCAGCTACTCTTGTATATATTCTTATCAGTTTCTATAAACGTAAATTAGACCTGGAAAGCAGCCTTAAAGTAGAGCGCAAAAACAGTCAGAACAAACAAGAACTGAACGACGAACGCCTACGCTTCTACACCAACATCACCCACGAGTTACGCACTCCGCTAACCCTGATTCTGGGGCCACTGGAGGACCTGCTCAGCGACAACAGCCTTTCTCCCAAGCATGCCAATAAAATCAGTATCATCCATGATAGTGCTGCCCGTCTGTTGAATCTGATTAATGGTATATTGGAATTCCGAAAAACGGAAACGCAAAACCGAAAACTCTCCGTAGCAAGAGGTGACCTTTCAGAACTGGTACAAGAAATAGGATTACGGTATAAAGAGCTGAACCGTAATCCCAAAGTCAATTTCCACGTCCACATCAATACAGAAGAAACACTGCTTTTTTATGACGCAGACATGTTGACTACAATTTTAAACAACCTCCTTTCCAATGCGGCCAAATACACCTCAGAAGGTAACATCACTCTCAGCTTAAATTCTATAGAAGAAAACAGCGTGAGATATACAGAAATAAGTGTCAGCGACACCGGACACGGAATCTCTCCGGAAGCTTTACCACATATTTTTGAACGTTACTATCAAGCCAACAGCAAATACCAAGCCTCCGGTTCCGGCATCGGACTGGCTTTGGTGAAAGGATTGGCCGACCTGCACGAAGCTACTCTCGACGTCAGCAGCCAGCTGGAAGTCGGCACCACTTTCAGGCTACGTTTGTTAACAGACAATATTTATCCCAATGCCCTGCATACCGACATTCATCCGTCAAATGGGCAAAACGAATCTGAAGCCAAAGACAATCTGTCGGAAGAAAGCTTCAATATGGAAGAACAAATTGAAGAGAGCCGTCCGTTACTGCTTGTAGTAGAAGATAATCAGGATATACGCGAATACATACGCCAGTCTCTCGGCGATGATTTTGACATACTGACGGCTGAAGACGGCAGCAGAGGCTGGACGTTGGCCCAAGAACGGATTCCCAACATTATAGTCAGTGATATCATGATGCCGGTGATGGACGGTATACAGCTTTGCCGGTTAGTCAAGGATGACATCCGGACCAGCCATATTCCTGTTATACTGCTGACAGCCAAAGACTCCCTGCACGACAAGGAGGAAGGCTATACCGCAGGCGCAGACTCCTACCTGACCAAGCCGTTCAGTGCCAAACTGCTCCATAGCCGCATCAATAATCTGCTGGAAGCACGCAAGAAGCTGGCCGCCGGCCTGGCGGTTGCCACCCCTCATTCGGAGCCTGCCGACGAAACCGCCGATTCAATGAATCCGCTGGACAATGAATTCGTGCAACGCATCACGCAAATCATTGAAGACAATCTGGAAATGGAAAAAATGGATATTGCTTTCATTGCCGACCAAATGTGCATGAGCCATTCCACTCTCTATCGGAAAATCAAAGGAGTGGCAGATATGTCGGCAAATGAGTTCATCCGCAAGGTGAAAATGAAGAACGGGGTAAAACTACTGCTCTCCGGAAAATACTCCATATCAGAGATTGCCTACATGACGGGATTCAGCAGTGTAGCCTACTTCAGGCAATGCTTCAAGAATGAATTCGGAATGACGCCGTCGGAATACGTGAAGCAGAAATGATAAAATCGTCAATGAGGGTGTCAAAACTCTCCCTCTAACAGAAATCACCCCTGCTACAAATGCTTGCAACAAGGGTGATTTCTATATTATATTGGAGCATTTTAACTTTACCTTTATACTCAAAGAGGCTTAAACATCATTCCACTCCTACCTCATTTTTCACCGGCATCATGATAAACGTAAATTCATAGTCGGCATAAGGAACCTGATATTCCGGACGGGCTATACGTCCCCAACTGTCTTCGCAACCCAGACCAGCTTGCACCTTGTCGATACAGAGATTAGTCAAATCAGCTTCATCCACCTCTTGCGAGTGTCCTTGCTCTTTGCTCCAGCCTTCATCTAAAGACTCGATGGTATAGTGCAAGGCAGATGCGGAGAAGGGAGCGGCCGCCACAATCTTGATGCCATTACCAGACTGATCCAACATCTTCCACCAACGAATATCGGTCTTTGTTCCATTTTCCTGCGGACGGATGTAGGGATAGAACTGCTCAGCCACACTTTGGCGATAAATGCCTAAGTCGGCGCAATGATTACGGTCAATATAGTTTTCAACCGGACCGCGTCCATAGTATTCAACGGTTTCAAAGCTGCGCGGCATAGGCATCTGCAGACCGAAACGGAACATGTTCGATACTTTGGCATTCTTGTCGGCAGTCAGCTTCTGGGTCACCTTGACGGCACCGGCATTGTTGATGACATAAACAAGGTTCAGCTTAGCTGAAACACCCGGCATGTCGTAAGCAGATTCTACAATCACCTGATTGTTCTCCGTGCGCTGTTTGAAAGAGGTCAGTTTGATTTCCGGATTCTTCCAAGCGATATATTTGCGTTGCAGATTGGCACCGTAGTCGTTGTCAACAGGCGCACGCCAGAAGTTTGGTTTTAAAGCCTCGCCGTCTTTAATCATATCCCGGCCATTCACTTCGTACTTGGTCAGATAACCGTTGTGCTTGTTGATTTCTACGCGGAAAGCATCACCGGAGACGATGAGGTAGTTCCAATCGTTATCCTGTACTTGGGGAGCCGTCATCTCGATATTGCTCTGTTCGCAGTTCTTCAATTCCATGGAAGGAGCTTGGTAAGGATTGAGCGTCAACTGGTCTTTTGCCACTACATGTCCGGCGGAAAGCAATCCTTCACGGTTCTTCAGCTTATAGGAAACATTCAGCAACCACTCGGTGCATTGGCAAGTCTTGCCCAAGTCCAACTTGATTTTGGCTGTCTGTTGGGGAGCTACATTCAGATTATCCACACGACCGGTCCGTATCACCTTACCGCCTTTCAGTACCTCCCACTCCATATAATAGGCAGAAAGATCACGGAAGAAGTATTCATTGAACACATTGATTTCACCGTTCTTCAAGTCGGCCGGAGTAGTCCAGATGTCCTGATAGATACGGCCTACCTCATACATGTGGGGATTGGGCACACGGTCGGGGCTGATAAGACCGTTATCGCAGAAGTTACCGTCGCTGGCATCAAAACGGTTAAAGTCACCGCCGTAGGCATAAATCATCTTACCGTTTTTTCCTGTCCAACGTACAGACTGATCAACAAAATCCCAAATAAAGCCACCTTGGAATTTGGAATATTTACGCACCAAATCCCAATATTCTTTAAAACCTCCTTGCGAGTTTCCCATCGCATGAGCATATTCGCACTGAATCAGGGGCTTTGTCATAGAATCATCCTCACTGTATTTCTTACATCCGTCATAGCCATAATACATCGGGCAATAGATGTCTGTCTTGCCTGTTTTACCGGCTTGTTCATATTGTACGGCACGGCTCGGGTCTTCAGCCTTTATCCAATCGTAGGCAGCTTCGAAATTAGCGCCATAGCCGGCTTCGTTGCCCAAAGACCAGAAAATGATGCTGGGATGATTGAAGCTACGCTGCACATTGCGCTGGTTACGCTCCATATGTGCTTTCTTATAGTCCTCACGTTTGGCAAGTGTCTCTTCCCCATAACCCATTCCGTGGGATTCGATATTGGCTTCGGCCACTACGTAAATACCATATTGGTCGCAGAGGTCGTACCAGAGATTATTGTCGGGATAGTGGCAGGTGCGCACGGCATTCAGGTTGAACTGCTTCATCACCTGAATATCCTGAATCATGCGTTCGCGAGAAATGACGTAACCACCGTCCGGATCCATCTCGTGGCGGTTGGCTCCCTTGAAGAGAACGGGCTGGCCGTTGACAAGTATCTGACTTCCTTTCAGCTCTATCTTTCGGAAGCCCACCTTTACGGGAATCACTTCACTGCTGCCTTGCAAAGTGGCACGCAGGGTATACAAGTAAGGCGTTTCCGCCGTCCACTTATGAGGATTCTCCACATTTATCAAGGCAGTAGCGCTACCTTTGGCGACAGCTGTAGCCACCTGTTTTCCGGCAGCGTCCAGCAGTTCAAGACTGACATTGCCGCCACCCTTCACATCAAGCTGTACTTTCAGGGAACCGTTCTTATAAGCAGTATCCAAATCGGGAGTGACACGGATGTCCTGAATGCGCTTCTTGTCACGGGCATACAAGTAGCAATCGCGCCCTACACCGCTATAACGGAAGAAGTCCTGGTCTTCCAGATACGTCCCGTCACACCAGCGGAATACCTGAAAGGCTATCAGATTCTTTTGTCCCGGCTTCAAGTAGGGTGTCAGGTTGAATTCAGCCTCCAGTTTGCTGTCCTCACTATAACCTACGTACTTGCCGTTTACCCACAAATACATATTGGAAGTCACGGAACCGAAATGAGCAATGATGTCCTTACTCTTCCAGTCGGCAGGTATTACAATCTCACGACGGTAGGAACCTACATTGTTATTCTCCGTTGGCACCTGCGGTGGATTGTTCTTGAACTGATTGCGCCAGGCATATCCGGTATTCACGTAGATAGGGTCGCCGAAACCGTTCAGTTCCCACATACCGGGAACGGCCATATCGCTCCATCCCTTGTCGTTGAACCCCACTTTCCAGAAATCCGTGGGACGGGCATCGGCATTCTTCACCCAGAAGAATTTCCAGATACCGTTCAGAGTCATGTAATTGGAAGAATGTTCTTTTGCTCCACGAGCCGCAGCATCTGCCGACTCATAGGCAAAATAGTTGGTGTGCATCGGAGCACGGTTCACGGCATTCACTTCAGGGTTTTGCCATTCAGTGAAGGACTGTGCGCTTGCGGCAATGGCAAAAGTCGCAAGCAGTCCGGTAATGAAATGTTTCTTCATGGTAAATAGTTTATAAAAATTAGCAACGGCATACAAGCAGAACCGGTATGCCGTCACAAAGATACGCCTATCCTATAATTAAAAGGAAGAATAATCGTTCAAAAAAGGCTGAATTTAATTCTTTAAATAAGTGTTCATAACTAGTTCACATAATTAAATAGGTGACTAAATGGGAATTTATTTTGATTGAGTACTTATCCGCAAACGATAGACTCCGAACGAACGGGGCTGAAGCTCCAGGCTCAGAGAACGGGAAGCCACCTCCACCGGACGAATACGTGGAACAATAGCCTCCTGCTCCAGTGTATTCTTGGCTTTCCAGTCATCACTTTGCAAATAGGTGCAGGAACCCGAGACAAGCTGCCGCTTCTTCAATCCGCTGAACTCTATCTGTACCTTCTCCGATCTGCTGCCCGCATTGACAAGCTTCAGAATTACTTCTCCCGTAGGAGCATCCAGCACTGCCGATGCATAAAGGCTGTCCTGCCCCGTCACGGGTTTTCCGTCCATTTGCAGGTTCAGCACATCTGTTCCGGCATTCATACCGTACATCTGCTGTACGTAATAGTTGGGAGTCCGCATCATACGGAGATTGTCGAACCAAATCAAATCGGGATTCCACTGCCAGGCATCCACATGGGCAAACAACGGAGCATAGGTAGCCAGGCGCACCACATCGGCATTACGTTCCAGTCCCGTCATAAAAGCTGCTTCGGACAGTGCCGCCAAGAAATTATTGGCTTTCCCGGTGGGGTGGTCATGCGATGCATATTCACCGGCAAAGACTTTCGGTCCTTTACGGTCATAGTCATCATAGCGGGCAGCATTGGCAAAGAACCAGTCGGGAGCCATATAATAATGCTCGTCCACCAAATCCACCCCGATGCGTTTCATTTCGGGCCAGAGGTAATCGAACTTGTCCCCATCTGCACTCGGACCGGAAGAACCTACAATCTGCATATCGGGATATTCCGCACGGATGGCTTTCGTGAACACTTCCAGACGCTCGGGATAGACTTCCCCCCACTGTTCATTGCCGATGGCAATCATTTTCAGACCGAACGGTTCGGGATGTCCCATATCGGCACGCACCTTTCCCCACTTGGAGGTTGCAGCACCGTTGGCAAACTCGATGAGGTCGAGGGCATCCTGCACGTACGGGCCGAGTTCTCCAAGGGGAACCACTTCGTTGCTTTCGTATTGGCAGGACAGCCCGCAGCTCAGTACCGGCAGAGGCTCTGCACCGAGGTCTTCACTCAGCAGGAAATATTCGTAAAAGCCAAGTCCGTAACTCTGGAAATAATCCGGGAAAGCTTTATGCTTGAATGTATAGTTCCAGCGATTTTCGTTCAAAGGACGGTTCTCTACCGGACCCACGGAATTCTTCCATTGATAACGGGTGGCAAGGCTGTTGCCTTCGATGATACAACCGCCGGGAAAACGGAATACTCCGGGATTGAGGTCATAGAGGGCTTGTACCAAGTCGGCACGCAATCCATTCTCACGCTTCTTCCAAGTGTTCACCGGGAAGAGAGAGATGTGGTCCATATCTACCGTACCCTCCGTCTGCAACACAACACGCAGACGCGAGCGAACATCGGTAAAAGGAGCTTTCAGCACAGCCGTCAGCTTCTGCCATTCACTGCCTTTCACTTCCAGTTCCTTCTTCAGGAGATTCTCTCCGTTGGAATTCACCAGTTCGACGGAAAGCTTCATTGGTTTGGTATCCGGCGTACGGACATAGGCGGAGAAACGGTAATCTTCTCCTTTTTTCAGGCCGATGCCACGATAACCTTCATTATCCAGTCCGGCACGCAAAAGACAGCCGTCATTGGTAATGCGCACATAATGCGGATTGCGGTCGAAGCAGGGCCGCTCGTCCTGTACCGTCACCTCGCCGAAAGGTATCCACCCCACCAGCGGCTGCGGGAACTCAAAAGAGCGGTTCTTTACCAGTTCGGCATACAAACCACCGTCCGCACCGAAATTAATGTCTTCGAAGAAGATTCCATACATGGCAGGATTTATCCGAGCCGTCGGTTTTGATACATCAACAGTCATCACATGCTGTTGCGCCTGCATGCCAAGAACAACGAACAATGTCAATAGAAATAAAAGTCTTTTCATGGTTTTAATCTGTTTATAACGATAGCATAAGCTAAATTATGACGACATACTTACCTATTCTACATCAATCCTATTTACCGGCAACCATACATCCATCTTGCCCTCACCCCGGTGTGCCCATGCATAATAAGGTATCAGGGTCAGCGTCACATCTCTGGTTGCCAACTTTCCGGCAGCATCAAAACCAAGAGCCTGCACTTCTGTGGTAATTTCGTTGACGCCATACAGCAGTTCGGGCTTCTCCGTCACCTGGAATTTCGGATGACGGTTCAGGATGATATTCTGTATATTAAAATCATTATCGGCCCACTCGGCACAATAAACGATAGGACCACGCTCAACGGCCACCCGTCCACGGTCGGCAACCACTTTTTCATTGGCTTTCACCACACGGGGTTGCATGTCGAAATGCACCTCTACCACATCCCCTTTCTTCCACTTCCGGTCTATCCGGAGATAGCCTTTACGAAGTTCACCGGTCACCTCCTCGCCATTCACCAATACACGATAGCCCAACTTCAGGTCGTCGGCATACGAATAAAGGTCACTCGGAAGTACACTGCCGCGCACCCAACCCGGAATACGGATATTCATCGTAAACGGCAGGTTGCCCTGAGCCACCTTCACACGAATATCTCCGTTCCAGGGGTATCCGGTTTCCTGCTCCAGCACCACTTTCTTTTCATTCAACTTCAGCTCGGCACGGTTGGACAAGAAAAGGTTGACGTACACCTGATTGTCTTTCACGGCATACACATATCCCGGCAAAGAAGGAATGAACCGGCTGATGTTGCTGGGACAGCAGGCACAACCAAACCACGGCTGGCGTGTAATCGTATGGTCGGCATTAAAGTGATACTTACCATCGCAAGACAACGGATTGGGATAGAAGAACTTGCCTCCGTCCAATGAAACGCCGGAGATTAATCCGTTGTAAAGCGTACGTTCCAGCACGTCGAAATACTTGGAATCGCCATGCAGCAGGAAGAGGCGGTAATTCATGTAAACATTGCCGATGGCGGCACAGGTCTCATTGTAGGCGGTCAGATTCGGCAATTCATAGTTATCACCGAAAGCTTCGCCCGCATGACGCGCACCGATACCGCCGGTAATATATATCTTCTTGCCGACGATATTTTCCCATATCTTGTCGATAGCCTTGATGTAGGAGCTGTCACCCGTAATGGCAGCCACATCAGCCATACCGGAATACATGTAACCGGCACGTACGGCATGTCCCACTGCCTCTTCCTGCTCTAGTACAGGCTTGTGCGACTGCAAATAGATGTCCTTGCGTGCCGTAGTGCCGCGCGCATCGAGGAAGAACTTGGCCTGGTCGAGATATTTCTTATCTCCTGTCACGGTATAGAGGCGTACCAATGCCATTTCGGCAATCTGATGTCCGGGAATCACACGCTTCTGTCCGGGGCCTTCACCGATATTCTTGCATACGCAGTCGGCATAACGGATGGCTATATCCAGGAAGTTCCGCTTGCCTGTAGCTTGATAATAAGCCACAGCCCCTTCCACCATGTGACCCAGATTATAGAACTCGTGGCTCAAATTCTCCACCTCCGACCAGCGTTCCGGCCCCGACCAATCGTGCGGATGCTTGGGGTTCATGGTACGTGCGGTGTAAAGATACCCGTCCGGTTCTTGGGCGGCGGCCACTATGACCAATACGCTGTCGATATATTCTTCCAGTTTCTTGTCCGGGTAAGTCTGCAAGGAGTAACTTGCACCTTCAATCGTCTTATAGACATCCGTATCGTCAAAGGAGAAGCCTCCCACCTTATACTCATCACTGGGATGAGTAGCTTTCACAAAGTTTTCATAACGTCCGGTTTCCTCACACTTACTGAAAGCCAACGGGATGGTTACCTCACGGCTTGCCTTCAAGCGTTGTCCCCAGAAACTGTCCGTCACCTTCACTGAAGTGAAAGGAACCGGGTCGATGGGATAACCGGAATGCAAAATCTGTTGCTTTTGTGCCGACACACTGCCGGTCATGGCTGCAACAAATGCCAAAGTCAATAATCGTTTCATATCTTTTAAGTTTTTAAGTTCTTAAGTTCCCACGCACGGAATTACACGGATCTATCCTTATTTCCCCTTATTCTCATGGATACGTATCACCGTAAACGAATAGGCAGGCAAGGTATAAGGAAACTCCGTACCGCCGATGTCGAAGGCGGAAGTCACGGAACGTGCCTGCTTGTCTTTCGGGTCACCCGTCAGGAGCGTCTTCACTGCCGAGGGATTCTGCAAGTCGATGCCCTTCAGCTTCACTGTAGAGGAAACCTCTACCGGAAGCAGGTTCACCAGCTTTACGATATGGTCACCCGTGGCCTCATCCTTTACCACCGAAACGCCGACGCGCTTGCGGACAGCCTCTTGCCCATTATTCAGTGTGACGTGCGAGGTGATGTACTGCGTACCCGCATTCTGTCCGTACATCTGCTGTGTGTAGTAGCCCACGGTAGGCTTCACCTCTGTGTTATTGAAATAAATCAAGTCGGGATTCCACTGCGTATGGCCTTCCTTCGCCAGCAACGGGGCGTACGAGGTCATCTCCACCACATCGGCATTACGTTCCACCGAAGTCAGATAGAGAGCTTCTGCCAACGCTGTCTCTATGTTGTTGGGACGTCCGGGCAGGTGGGCGGCATATTCGCCCAGATAGACCTTGGACTTGGTACGGTCATAACGGTCGTAGTAGTCCTGGTTGTGAATCATCCAGCCCGGATCCACGTAATAGTGTTCGTCCACCATGGGCACGCCCAGTTCCGTGGCAAGGCGCCAGCCCTCCGCATAGTCCGTGCCTTCGTAGAAGGGACCTACAGTGCCGACAACCGTAATTTCGGGATGCTTCTCCCTGACAGCCTTGTATATCATGGCAAAGCGCTCCTCAAACACTTCGGTAATCATATCCTCGTTGCCGATGCCGATATACTTCAGATTGAAAGGCTTGGGATGGCCTGCCTCAGCACGCTTCCTGCCCCACACGGTGCGGCGTGCATCGCCGTTGGCATACTCTATCAGGTCGAGCACATCCTGGATATAGGCAGGCATCTCTTCCATCGGGATGCCACCCTGCTGGCCGTAGCGCATCAGTTCCTTGTTGGCCCCCTGCGGACAGTTGTCGGCATAGTGCGAGTGTGTGCCCGAATTCTGGCACGGCACGCCCGCTGCCAATACCGGCAGAGGTTCGGCACCTATATCTTCGCAGAAGCGGAAGTACTCGAAGTAGCCCAGTCCGCGTGTCTGATGATACCCCCACAGATTGCGCAACGGCTTACGCGCTTCGAGCGGTCCGATAGAGCCTTTCCAGTCATAGATATTATCAATGCCGTCGCCATGAGCCACGCAGCCACCGGGGAAGCGGACGAAGCGCGGATGCAAGTCGGCAAGCGTCTGTGCCAGGTCGGCACGCAAGCCGTTCTTATGGCCCTTGAATGTATTTTGCGGAAAAAGGGAAATCATATCGAGATGCAGTGTCCCCACCGTCTGCGGCTGAAGCGAGAGCACGGCGGCACGCACATCGGCGTTTGCCGTCAGCACCGTCTGCTGTTTCTTCCACTCTTTGGAGGACACATTGACGGAAGAGCGGGCAATCTCACGGCCCGTCTGGTCGAGCAGGCAAACAACCACCTTGCCTCCCTTGCTGCCCGGTGCCACGCGGGCGAAGAGAGAGAAATCGTACTTCTCCCCTTTCTTCAAGCTGATGCCGTCGAAACCGTCGTTCTGCAATGTCACTCCGGGACGCGCCTCCAATACGGCATAATGAGGGTTATTGGGATGAATGGGGTCGGCAGCGGCAATGGTAACGGCAGCCGAAGTATTCCCCTCTTTCACCGCCCAGGCATATGTGCCGTCCCAACCTTGGTGTGAACCGTCCTTAGACGAATACTCGAAGTCGCGGTTCTGTACCAGCTCGGCATACAGTCCTCCATCCGCAGCATAGTTGATGTCTTCGAAGAAAATACCTATCAGATGCTTGCTGATGGTTTTTGCACATTCCGTCTCCACTTCGATAGTCGCCTCCACCGGTTTCAGTCCGGCAAAACGTACGGGGTCTTGCTCGGTACGTTCGGCATGGAGTGCCTGGCGGTACTTCTTATGCTCTGCAAAGGAGATGACACGCTGCACCGTGGCATACGGTACACGCTGCATCCAACCCTGCTGTACGGTACCGTTCAGCAGAACCTCCTTCCGCACGTTAGGATAGACCTCCGCCGGCCGGTATTCGGCAAGGCGAGAACGGTCAAAGTATTTCTGCGCTTTCCATTGCAGCAAGTCGGGAGACTCGACGTATGCAAGGGAGTTTCCGCTTTCCGTCAGTTCCCAGATACAGTGCCAACGGTCGTCGGCACGGGTCTGCATCAAGTGCGGTTTCAGCATCCGCTTCATTTGCCCCCAGGGGCCGAAGTCCGAGTTGACAAAGGAGCTGCCCTCTGCCACGCTGAACCATCGGTTGCCATCGGGACTCCAGGCTAGTTTCAGACCGCCACTGCCGTCGGCATGGGAGTAGGAAAAGAGGTAGACTGAATCGGGTTCATTCGCCACTCCATTCGTCACAGCCTGCAAAGGAACGGTCAGTGTCAAGAACAGACACAAGGACAATAATTTCAAGAATCTATTCATGGTATTAAGTCGGTATTAATCATTCACATTTAGTTCGATAGTCACAATCAGCCGTATTCTGAATGCCATTCAGTCGTATAGTGAATAGGGTTCAGTCGTATAGTGAATGCCATTCAGTATACGACTGAATCAGGACAATTATAAACCTTTGATAATCAAAGATTTGCAAAAGGAGTAATCCGTTATGACATATCATTACAAAACAAGGGTTGCTCCATGCCTTCTTTATTCCACGATTACCGCCCCTCCCTGCGGCTGAACCGTGAGTTGCAGAGAGCCGTCAGTCTTTATCTTCTGCAGCTTTAATTGAGGCTGCATCTTCTTGTCATCACTATACAGAGACACCTCTTGTCCTGCCAGCATAGGAAGGTCAAGTTTCAGTTTCAACGGTTCCACCGTTGCATTGGCAGCGGCTATGTACCACGTGTTTCCATGACGACGGGCAAGAACAATATATCTCCCCGGATAGCCGTCAATGAAACGGGTCTCGTCCCAAGTAGTGGGCACTTGTTTCATAAAGTCGAGGCAGATTTGCGGAGCATCCGTCAAGTTATTAGGTGCCAAGGCGAAGTTCTGGATAGGATTTTGGAACAGCACTGCCGTTGCCAGCTGAAAGATGTCCGTGGTGCGGCGAATAGTTCCGCCATCGTTGCTGCGGTTCAAACGCTTGTTCAGGAACACACCGCCAAACTCCATGCATCCCACAGCATTGCGGATGAAAGGGTGCAGCGTGGCATTGAACGCCTCGTTATCACAGAAATGCTGGCTAAATACCAGATTCTCGGAAGCCAGCACCGCCTCGCTGCCTACGTAATTGGGATACATCCGTTCCCAGCCGCGAGGCAAGGTACAGCCGTGGAAGATAACCATCAGACCGTGGTCGTCGGCATCGCTCAGAATCTCCTCGTACAAACGCAGGGTCTCTTGCTTGTCACCGCCGAAGAAGTCTACTTTGATACCCTTCACACCCTGGCTTTGCAACCAGCGCATCTCTTGCTTGCGGGCAATGGAGTTATCCATCCGGTTGACGGGACTCTGCTCTATATCGTTCCAGTAACCACTGGAGCTATACCACAAGAATACCTCCACACCCTTGCTACGGGCATACTTGATAAACTGTTCCATGCGGTCGCGACCGATGTTGTTGTCCCACCAGTTGTCAATCAATACATATTCGTATCCCATGGCGGCTGCCAAGTCAACATAGCGCACCTGGTCGTCGTAGTTGATGCTGCCGTCCTGCCAGAGAATCCAGCTCCATGTGCCACGACCCGGCTTGTAATCATGGGTGGTGGTATAGCGTGGTTCCACTACATCCCAGGGGACGGTGGTTTCCACAATCGGCTTCAAGGTTTCCCCCACCGTCACAGTACGCCACGGCGTGGAGCCCGGCAGGGAAAAGGCAGGTGCCACCGTTCCATTGCCGTTGTTCTCTTCCGGCATGGGGAAAGCAATGCGATACACGCCGTTATCCCAATCACTCAAACGCGAGCCACAATAACGGCTGTCCACTCCGGTTTCACTGAGCAGTACCCAGCCGTCATCCCCCACCTTGAACAAGCAGGGAAATGTATATCCATGTCCATAACCCGAACGTTCGTTCATCGGGGCATCTGCCTTATATTCTTCTTCGTAACTGGGTTTGGTACGCTTCCACCCTATCATGGCGTCGCTCTGCGGACAAAGGAAAGTGGTGGTCTGCGACGGGAAGCGGAAGCCGGTCCGTTCGCTGTTCACCGTGACGCTTCCTTTTCCCTGCTCCCTCGGCAGGGTGTAACGGAAAGCCACGTCATTGTTGCTGACGCGGAAAGTTATCTGCACATTCTTCCCCTCACCGTTGACGAATGAACAAAGCAATTCGTTTGCCCGGTAATGGATGTGCGAAGCTTTGATTCGGGATTGTTCATAAACCGTATCGAAAGCTGTGACTTTATGTTCCTTCAACTGCAATCCTCTATAGAAATCACCCACATTTGTCTCCATCCCCAAGGGAGAAGATTCCAGCATTTGCTTTCCATTGTAGGTGACGGCGTAAGACACTTCGCCGTTGGCTGACGGGCAGGATACCGTAAGCTGCAATTTTCCATCCGGACCATTGACAGATACACTCTGTGCTGCCAGCGGACCTGAGAGGGCAAACAACCAAACCAGTAATTTCAATCTATTCTTCATGGTATTAAATTATTATGTTATATCATTAAATTAAAAGGTAGGCACCACCGGCCTGATGGTTCCGTCTTCATTGAACTCCATCCGGTCTATGCAGACTTCACGATGAACGCCGGGGCCATCTTTCAAGTACCATTTATTAATACGGTGGTAAACGATTCTCCACTCATCTGTACCGGGAATCTGCAATACAGCGTTGTGTGCCGGACCGTAAATTTCCTTTTCCGGATTCTGAATCAGCACAACGGGTTGCTTGGCAACTTCGATAGGACCGAGCGGCGACTTGGATGTACCGTATGCCACATGGTAATTGGGCGAACCGGTATCGTCTACCGACCACATGAAATAGTAGAGCCCGTTGCGATAAAAGACATAGGCTGCTTCGCGGAAAGCATAGTCCTGCAAGGTGCCTCCCGCCGGTGTCATCACCGTAACGGTATTTTCCTTGATGGACACCATATCGTCGTTCAGCTCGGCACCTGCCATGTAGCCGTTGCCCCAGTAAAGATAGGATTTGCCCGAAACAGGGTCTGTAAACACATCCACATCAATCTGTTGCCCGCCACCGACGGGTGAAGCAGTAACGACAGGGCGTCCCAAATCGGTGAAAGGGCCGGCAGGAGAATCGCTCGTAGCCACTCCAATCTGCTTGCCGCCGCCATTCTTGGGGTTTCCACTGTAATAGAAGAAGTATTTATACTTACCGTCCACTTTTTTCTCTTCAATGCAAGGCGCCCAAGCATTGCCATCTGCCCAGGGCACTTGCTCCGACTGCAAGTCCAGCATGACGCCTTCATCCTGCCAGGTCTTCAAATCCGTGGAGGAGAATACGGTGAAATACCAGCCTCCCCAACCCGGCTGTCCGTCCGTAGTAGAATAGATGTAATACTTTTGAGTCTGATGGGAATAAAGGATTTCCGGGTCGGCATGGAAACCCGGCAATACGGGATTGTTGGGCAATGCGCCCAGTTCTGTCGGCTTGCCCCATTCATCGGTAATGCGCAACAGCTCATGGCGGGTAATGGGGATAATGGTCCCATGACGGGGATGGAAGTTCATCTTCACCTCGCTGTCTATCACCTTAAAATTCTTCAAGTCAGTGGTTTCCGTAAACTGATAGCTTCCTTTCATATAGACGTCGTACATCAGGATATACTTATCCTGCCCTATCAGTTTGAAAGTGCCCGCACCCTCTACGGCTTCCTTAGTCTGTTGCTTGTAATCGGGTTCTTCCGTCCATGCCCCGGAGGTCAGGGAACGGGTGGTGGCCACCTTTATGCCGTTTCCATGCCCTTCCGTCTTATAGAAAAGGTGGAAAACACCATCCTTATAGACAATGTCTCCATCGATGCACGATTTCCCGTTCTCCGGCAGAAACAATGGCTTGGGCTCTCCTTCCAAATCCGTAAACTCCGCATTGGCATAAGCATAATATATGACATCGGCTCCATCGCCATGCAGCATGGACCAATACACCATGTACTTTCCCGCCTCCGGGTCGTAGATAGTCTGCGGAGCCCATACACGCTTCAAATCCTCCTGACCTGAATAACGTTTCTGTATATTGATAACGGAGTGGGACCAGTTGACCAAGTCGGTAGATTTCAGCAAAACCATGGCACGGTTGGAACTCCATCCATTGGCTGAAACCATATCTGTCACTACCATATAGAAAGTCTTGCCATCCTCGCAACGAAGGATATGCGGGTCGCGGACTCCCCCGGTGGAGCTGATGACTTTCGAGTCGATTACCGGTTCATTATCATTCAATGCCCAGTAGGTATAACCGTCCATGCTTACAGCATAGCGCACAGCCTCTTCATCGCCACTATTCCCAGTGAAATAAGTGAACAAATAAGCTACATAATCTTTTTCGGGAAAGGATTTTTGCCAGGAATATCCCGGAAGTGCAAACAACGACAATAACATTGCCGCCAAAAGCATCCGGAAAGTGTTTTTCATCCGTACAATCATAATCTTTTTATATTAAACCTTTTAACGGGTGTAAAATTAGCACTATATACATTATAATACAAAGAAAGTGTATATGTTGTGTAACATATACACTTATTTAATCTCTCCAATCAGTCGGCATTCAAAAAACGCACCATCTCACAAGCTGCCAGCAGAAATGCCCCTACCCCAAAGTTAGCAGTAGAGTTGGCATCAACCACCTGTCCGGGAATGGCTTTCTCGCCAATCGGCTGTACATACCCTATGCGGCCATCGGGCTGCAAGGCTACAGTAGTCAGATAATTCCACGCCTTCATCACTACGGGTTGATAAGCAGCCTTGTCCAGCAAGCCGTTGTTCATCCCCCATAACAGACCATAGGTAAAGAAAGCCGTACCGCTGGTTTCAGGACCGGGAGCATGCTCAGGGTCGAGCATACTGCGTGTCCAGTAGCCTTCCGGCTGCTGGCAGGCAGCCACGGATTTGGCCATCGTCTGGAAGCGGTCTATGTACTCCTGGCGGTATTGGTCTGTTTCGGGCAGGTCTTTCAGTACCTTTGCCAAAGCAGCCAGCACCCAACCGTCGCCACGTGCCCAGAAGTCTTTCTTACCATTCACACTTTTGTGTTTTGGATAAATATATTTGCCGTCGCGATAGTATAGGCCTTCCTCCGAATCGTACATGATACTGTTGGCATAGGTCCAGTATTCATGCAGTTTCTCCAGATATAACGGATTGCCGGTCAGCTTGTACATCTTTGTCATAACGGGCATTACCATGTAAAGTCCGTCCGCCCACCACCAATAATCGTTCTTGTCCGTACTCATCTGGTATTCCATCACTTCGCGCGCACGGGCTATCTTCCCGGAATCCGGCTTCACGGTATACAAATCCGCATAAGTCTGGAAACAAATCTGATAATCACCGAAAAGCACATAATCATCACTCTCCCCATAGCTGTACTTCCACTCTTCCTTGTTGTCACTCTTCGCGCCTTTCCATTCATTATGTTCTGCCCACGCCTCGGAATAGGCATAGCATTCCGGATTACCGGTCAGGAAGAACACCTCCATGTTTCCCGTATGATAGGCGGCATTGTCCCAGAAAGAGCGCCCATGTTGCGGATGGGTCTCCTGCCAATAGTTGTTCACCCGATTGATAATCTCAATCACTTCTTCCGGTTTCGGCTGCTGAGCGGTGCATGAGAACAGTCCCCAGCAAAAAGCCAAACCCAATAAAAATAAGCATGTCGTTTTCATATACTAATACTGTTCTTTTATCTTATTACTTCCAATACATATACCGATTGCGGTGCAAACTCCACAACCCGCTCTCCGTCTCCTTGCTTGGCATGCTGCACAAATAGATGCAGCCGCTTCCTGCTCTTCCACAATTCCGTGTCATGAGACGGTTCCCAGGCACCGACAGTGAAGTCGGTCAAATCGCTGATGCTCCACTTACTGTTTGCCACATCCGTAGCGTGCGCCAAAGAGACTTTGCTCCCCCGTTCTTCATCCCTGAATACATAAAATATCCCCCCGCCATCTACTACGATGCGCGGACGGGCCATCGGAATCATCTTCGTGCCTCCACCTTTCAGGGAAAACGGAGTGGTACGCCCGGAGACCTGGCGGCTGTGCCACATCTGCCCGTCATGCCAGACAATCCGGTATTGCGGGACGTCGCTGTCCGGGTCGCGCCAATAGGAAGCAATGTACGGATTGCCGCCTGCATCGGCACTCATGCTGGTCTGGTTTATCAGTTCCGAATTCTGAGGAATGCGGCAGGCATACTCTGCATTACCCAGACGGATGGGCAAATCATATTTCTTGCCATTTGCCTTATACCATGTTACGCCATTGTCAAAGGAACGGGCGTAGCATAGGTCATGGTTGGTTTCCACATGCCAAGTCTCGCGCCAGACCCACGACAGATGGATGGTTCCAAGCTCATCTACATATAGCTGCCAGTAAGCATTGCGCTTGTTCTCGCCATCAATCAGTACATCCTGCACACGGCTCCATTTCTTCTCCTTCAAGGAATAGCGGTTCATCACCAGGTTGCCCCGGCCGGAAGAACCGGAACGGTATGCAAACAGCAGGTCGCCTCCGGACAGCAGATAAAACTCCGGATAGGTTACATTGCCTTCATCCACGCCCGTCATGGGCTCCTTCTCACCCAATTCCAGTGAATGGGGTGCAATGCTGCGACAGTAGTTCAAGGGCTGTCCGTGATGGTCGAAGGCTACATGAATATACCCGTCACCATCCAGCATCATGCTGATGACGTTATGGGCATCCTTCACATTCCCTTTATACTGTGTGCGGTGCAGTGTCCACTGTCCGGCATGGAGGTTCCGTTTTCCAAGAGTCAGGAACCCTTCCGCATCATAGTAACTGATGTATTGCTCGTCACCTTGCGTCACCAGCGAATTATTACGGAATACGGCAGTGTTGACGGAAGTCTGGCTGTATCCTTTCCCCACTTCCACCAGATGCGTTTCGGGAAGGACACCGGCAGCACCCTGTGCACAGAGTGCCACCGGAAATCCACCAATCCCCCAAACAATTAATATAAATACTATAAAAAATGAATCAGTCTTACTCATAATAGGCATGGTCTTTGGGGAATTCTTCACCACCCCACGCCTTTTTCGAGGTCCATGCCTGCGGAGCATCTGTCCAGAACGGATGGTCGGCGGGCAAGCCCAGGGGCAAGAATGCCAGGGAAGCCATGTAAAGGCTGCCGTTGTTAGTATACCAGTCGGAGATATGAGGCTGGGAACCATTGAATCCCAATGTCAGAAAACCTTTCTCGTTGAAGTTCCGGTTGTCACCGAACATACGGTTGATGACAGCTGTCATGGCAGCACGTACCTGTCCGTTCGACAATTCCTTGGGCAACCATCCACGCCATGCCAACAAAGCCAATGGTTGGAGGGTACCGGTGCGGTAGGTAATGGAACGCCCGAATACGGGGAAGGCCCCCTCGGGAGAGATGAAACGTTCCAGAATCATGCCGAAACGCTGCATGCGCTTCTGGGCACGCTGGAAATTGCAATCCGGCGCATTCCATATCTTATTTTTTCCACTGTTCGTAAAGACTTCCAGACACTCCACATACATGGGATGGAGTACGAAGCTGTTGTAATAGTCAAAGGCAAATCCCGGTCCGTCGCTATAGAAGCCGTCACCTACATACCACTCTTCCACCTTGCGCAGAGCGGAGACAATACGGTAAGCATCACTCTTGGCACCAGCCTTGCGCAGGAAACATTCTACCGTAGACGAGAACAGCAGCCAGTTGGTATAAGGAGGGTCCACACGGCGCAACTGGGTGAACTCTTCAATGTAACGCCGTTTAGTCAAACTATCCAGAGGCACCCACAAAGCATCGTATCCTCGCAGGAAGCTTTCAGCAACATAAGCGGCATCGACCAGCGGCTGTCCCTCTTTCCGCCAAAGTAGGTAATCCTGACTTTCCGGGTCTACCGCCTGCGCATAACTTTTCAATGCCCACTCGCGGAGCTGCCTGCGCTGCTTGCCTTCGGCAGTGTCATCGTCCGGCAAAGAGAGCCAGGGTGCCAACCCCGCCATCAGACGTCCGAAACATTCCATATAGGTCACCCGTTTGTCGCGTCCATCCCAAGTGGGGCTAAGCTCCACCTGCATATTTTCCTGGAGCTTCCCTTCACTCATATTGCTCAGTACCGGAGCAGCCATTTGATACAACACCCCGGCCCAAAGTTCGCGGTCTGTCACTTCCTTCTCTTTTTTCTTCTTGGCAGCCATTTCCTGAGCGGGCAGCAATAAAACTGCCACCAGCAGCAGCCATAAGTAGTTACTTTTTCTCATGATATTATTTAAGTTTGTTTTTCAATACTGCAAAATTACCCCATTCCCGGTAATTTCGGGGGCACTATTGTTTCAAAAAGGGGTAAATATCGGTCATTAGTACCCCAAAAGCTCAGAAATCACAAGAAAAAGCCTAAGATTAAGCCGTGCTACGACGGAAGTGAATAAAGTATTTGCCGCTATATTTGTTTCTTCATGAACTGCACCAGTACGAGGGCAATGCAATAAGCTATAATCTGTTCAAACCAAAAGTCAAGTCCTTCAAACATATTACTCATTATTTTAATAGACACCCATTCCTTTTTCTGATAACAAAGGAAAGGAGTTTATTCGGAATAATGAATTTCCATACGACTCAAAAAATGTTCTATTTTTCCGGATTACAGACAAAACTGAGAATATCCACCAAGACACTGACTACTTCCATATTACATTAAATGTCCCGAAAACCGATATATTCTCCTGCCAAAAGACTATTTTTGCAACAAATATCCATAAGCATACCATGGCAGGCATCTATATTCATATACCTTTTTGCAAGACACGCTGTATCTATTGCGATTTTTATTCCACCACTCGCAGCGAATTGAAGCAGCAGTACATCCGTGCCTTGTGCACTGAACTGAAAACCCGCAAGGGTTATCTGAAGGAAGAACCGATAGAGACCATCTACTTTGGCGGAGGAACTCCCTCACAGCTCGCTCACGAAGATTTCGAGCAGATATTCCGGACTATCAAAGAGGTGTATGGAACAGAACATGCCGAAGAAATTACCCTCGAGGCCAATCCCGACGACCTGACGGAAGAATATGTGTCCATGCTGCGCACCCTCCCCTTCAACCGCATAAGCATGGGGATACAGACATTCGACGCCCCCACCCTGAAACTGTTGAACCGCCGGCACAATGCCGCGCAAGCCATCGCAGCCATACACCGCCTCCGCCAAGCCGGCTTCCGGAATATCAGCATCGACCTCATCTATGGACTACCGGATGAAACAGACCAACGGTGGGAACGCGACCTGCAACAAGCCGTCGGCCTTGATGTGGAGCATATCTCCGCTTATCATCTGACTTACGAAAAAGGCACCCGCATCTACGAAATGCTGCAGAGCCATCGTATCAGCGAAGTGGACGAAGAGAGTAGCCTGCGCTTCTTCTCGGCGCTCATGGACACCCTGGGAGCCGCGGGGTATGAGCATTACGAAATATCCAACTTCTGCAAGCCCGGCATGTACTCACGCCACAACACTGCTTACTGGAAAGGCATTCCGTATTTGGGCTGCGGCCCTTCCGCCCACTCCTTCAATGCGGAGACAAGGGAATGGAACACAGCTTCTCTGGAAGGATACATAAAGTCCATTGAAGAGGGGCACCGTTCCTCCGAAACAGAAATTCTGGATAAAGTGACCCGTTACAATGAATACATCATGACTTCCCTGCGTACCATGTGGGGAATCTCCCTGACATATACGGAAGAAGCCTTCGGCACAGAGTTGTGCCAATATTGCACGAAAATGGCAGCCCCCTACCTCCAAAGCCACAAACTGGAGATGCAGGCAGACCGCCTGCGCCTGACCCGGGAAGGCATCTTTGTTTCGGACGGCATAATAAGCGACCTGATGTTCATTGATTAACAGCAAAACCGGGAGACTGCATGACCGAACAAGAAGTCAGACGCTACTTGCGCCAAATGAAGGAAGAAGACTCGGAACGGGCTTTTCACAGTTTCTACAATCTGTGCTACGACCGCTTGTTCCGTATTGCCTGCTATTTCGTGAAGCACGAAGAATGGGCGCAAGAAATTGTGCTCGACGTCTTCATGAAGCTTTGGGAACAACGCGCCCGGCTGCCGGAAGTGAACAACATAGAGGATTACTGCTTTATCCTTACCAAAAACGCCTCCCTCAATTACCTGGAAAAAGAGACCGGCACCCTACACTCTCGTCCGAACAGCTTCCCGAAGTTTCCGGCCAGGCCGATTCTCCCGAAGACACTCTTATCAGCGAAGAACTGTTTGCCCGATATGTCAAGGCGCTCGACCGCCTGCCGGAGCGTTGCCGTGAAGTATTCATCCGCCTGCGCGAAGAGAAACAAAGCTATGCACAAGTGGCGGAGGAGCTGAACATCAGCACAAAGACAGTAGACGCGCAACTGCAAAAAGCACTCACAAGACTCAAGGAAGCATTGCTGACGGAGTGAACTCTGCTTCATCTTCCTTGCAAGAAGCCGCGTATGCATGTATGAGATATACATCTCGAGCTGCATGAGATACACATCTCGCACAACATGAGATGCACATCTCGAGCACACCTTCCCTATTGATTGAAACAGAGAAACAAGGAAGTCATACGTAGGTAGGACAGACTTTCACGGACAAAGAGCTTTAGATTAACATTATTTCAGGATATAGGCATAGGGAATTCCTGAAAAGGAGCTGTCTTTACATGCAGAAAAGGAGTCATAGGCTCTTAATAAATTGCCAAAAATGAAAGTGAATAACGAGAATTTCGACAAGGTACTGAACAAACTGGTTGCTTCTACCCGTTCCCCACGAGGACGCTTTACGGCAGAGAACAGCTGGAGGCTGCTGGAAAGCCGTTTGCTAAAGCGCCGCAGCATGAAGCGGTTCTGGATGCGTACAGCCAGTGCCGCAGCCGTAGTCCTGCTCTGTGTAACGAGCTGGGCAGCCTATCAGTTCCTATACGTAGCACCACAACGGGAAGCCATTCCCACAGAAGCCATACATACTACCGAGGAAACCCAAGTAATCCATAGCGTACTGACATTCGATCAGCAACCCTTGCAGGAAATCGTCCGTCAACTTTCCGAAACGTTCCGTACCGATATACGTATCGAAGGAGACAGCCTGAAGAACTATCATATGACAGCTACCTTCCGCGAAGGGGAGAGTCTTACAGAAATCCTCGACCTACTGAAGGACGCCGGCAACTTTACCTATAAAAAGAAAACAACACTATTATACTTACTACTAAACTTAACTGACAATGACCAGCTCTACTATCTGTTCGCACCACCGCATCAGAACCGTACTTCTGATGTGTGTGGTTCTTTTAAGCGCCTCACTCCATGCACAGGCACAAAACAAGGAAACACGTATAAACCTGAATATCCGTAACGCAACTTTAGAGAGTTTCGTGAAGCAACTGGAAAATGCAACCGGATTCTCCTTCATCTATGGGGAAGAAGTAAAGCTCACGCACCGCATCACACTGGAGATGAAACAAAAGAACATCAGTGAGATATTGCAACGTGCCTTTGAAAACGAACCCATCACGTTCGAAATATCCGGAAAGCACATTCTACTCCATAAGCGGCCCGTGCCGCAGAAACCCGTTAGCCGTAAGTTCACCATCAGCGGATACGTGACCGACGGAGCGTCTTCCGAGACGCTGATTGGTGCCAATATCCTTGAGAGTCGTCGTTCCACAGGTACTGCCACCAATCCTTTCGGTTTCTATTCCCTCACCCTGCCGGAAGGGGAAACGGAACTGGTTTTCTCCTACCTGGGCTACGAAAGCCGGCATAGCCGGTTCGAACTGACGAAAGACACCTTACTCAACGTCAGGCTGGACAGCAATAACCAGCTGGCAGAGGTCGTGGTGCTCTCGGACAAGCGGGAGGCCGGCATAGAAAGCACAGCCATGGGAGCGCATGAGATACCGATGACACAAATCAGGCATACCCCGTCCATATTGGGAGAAGCCGACCTGCTGAAGACCATTCAGCTGATGCCGGGTGTGCAAGCCGGTATGGAAGGTTTTGCAGGCATGTATGTGCGAGGGGGAGGTCCCGACCAAAACCTGGTTATGCTGGACGGAATTCCAGTTTACAACGCAGACCACCTGCTGGGAGTATTCTCCATCTTTACGCCCGAAGCGGTAAAGAACACCACACTCTTCAAAAGTTCTTTTCCTGCCCGCTACGGCGGGCGTCTTTCGTCTATAGTAGATGTACGGACCAACGACGGAGACATGCATAAATACCACGGCGCATTCAGCATAGGCCTGTTGACGGACAAACTGCATATCGAAGGCCCTATCTGGAAAGAACGGACCTCCTTCAGTTTCAGCGCACGAGCCATCCCCACCCTATTCTTCAAAAATCTCATTGTAGACAAAGACGACACCTATTCCGACAAATACAACTACTATTTTTACGACGTCAATGCAAAGGTCAATCATAAGTTCAGCGACCGTAGCCGCATCTTCCTCAGTTTCTACAAGGGGAAAGACCACTATCATTATGACAGTGACTACCACGGTGACAATTACGACAACAGCATTAAGAATTATTCCAAGGACAACAGCCATCTGAATTGGGGAAACACCATCGCCTACGGCCGCTGGAACTATGTATTCAACAGCAAGCTGTTTTGCAACACCACCGTCTCATACAACAAATATGAGATGGGGCTGGACGGAAACATAGAAGATACCTATACTGTCGCCAATAAAGTACAAGACAGATACTATTACTCCTCCAAGTTCAACTCCGGTATCCGTGACTGGAGTGCGCGTATGGACTTTGACTACACCCCCATGCCGCAGCACCACATCAAGTTCGGTGCAGAGTACATCCACCATACGTTCCGTCCGGGAATAGCTACCTCGAAAATACAAGATATAGATAATGGCGCCCTCCAGGAAGATACGGTTTACAATACCAGCAACAGCCATGCCATGCGCGGACAAGAAATCTCCCTTTACGCCGAAGACAATTTCAATGTAAACGCCAGGCTCAGTCTGAATGCAGGTGTACGCACATCGCTGTTCCACACACAAGGGAAAAGCTACTATTCGCTGCAGCCCCGCCTTTCCGCCCGCTATGACCTCGGACAAGGATATTCTGCCAAAGCATCCTATACGTGCATGGCACAGTATGTGCATCTGCTGTCCTCTACTCCGCTGTCTATGCCTACCGACCTCTGGGTACCCATTACCAAAGACATCAGTCCGATGTATGCCAACCAGTTCTCCATAGGAGGCTACTATTCCGGACTGCCGGGTTGGGAGTTCTCCGTCGAGGGATATTATAAACAGATGAAACACATACTTGAATATCAAGACGGTGTATCCTTCTTCGGCACCTCTACCAACTGGGAAGAAAAAGTGGAAATGGGCGAAGGCCGCTCCTTCGGTCTGGAACTGATGGCACAGAAAACATTGGGCAAGACTACCGGCTGGCTGGCATATACCCTATCCAAGACCGATCACCGTTTTAAGAGCGGAACCATCAACCAAGGCCGATGGTTCCCCTACAAATATGACCGCCGCCACAGCATCAGCCTCAATCTCAGCCATAAGTTCAGTGACCGCATTGATGCAGGAGCTTCCTGGATATTCAATACCGGTGGATGTATCACTATCCCCGAAAAGGCAACAATCATCATCCGGCCCGATGGCTCTATTGAGGAAACCGGTTACATCTCCCGGCGTAACAATTACCGCCTTCCCGCCAGCCATCGTTTGAATCTCGGCGTCAACTTCAACAAGAAGACCAAACATGGTATGCGTACCTGGAATATCAGTATCTACAATGCATACAATGCCATGAATCCGAACATCGTTTACAGCAAATACAAAAATGGATACAACGTATACTACGATGATTTCTACGAAAGTATTTATCATGGAAATACCGGGCAGAAGAAAGCTCAAACTGTCATCAAGAAAATAACAATACTGCCTTGTATTCCTTCTGTTACCTATACTTATAGATTTTAAAAACAAATCCGGCATATGAAAACAAAAATGAAATTACACCTTATTATATACATAACTATTGTAGGCTTCCTAACAGCCTGCGAAAACGAGATTCCTTACAATCCCGGACAACAAGATCCGCAAATCATCATGAACGCCTTGCTCGAAACCGGACAAGCTGAGAATGATGTCTATCTCCATTTAGGCGAGGGCTATAGTATTGAACATTTGAACGAAGCAACTCTTTTCCTCTACATCAATGGCAAAATAGCAGAAACTCCGAAAGCGGTTTCCCCGGAAGAAATTTATGGGCATCTGGAAGGAGAACTTGATAAGGACATTTATGAATCATTACTGAAAAGTATACGTTTCAAGAAATATCGTCTGACCAGCACACTGCATCCCGGCGACAACATACGTCTGGAAGCCACTGCCGAAAACGGGAAATACCATGCCAGTGCCGAGGTCACCGTGCCACAACCGATAGAGAGCCTGCACGTGGACACTTGCTTGGCCTACCTGCGCGAGTACAGCGGACAAACCCTTTACCGCCAATACAAAATTACATTGCAAGACCGCCCCAACGAGAAGAACTACTACCGGCTGGACATTTGGAATGACCGTAGTTACTATTGCAAATGGAAAGAATACCTGGAAGATGAAAACGGCAGCCTCATCAAAGTGGAAGACGAGGACGGCTCTTGGCATTGGGCCTCCATACCCAGAGACACTACCATCCTTGCTCCCCGACAGAACGAAATCATCAACCGGGAAGATGTTATACTGACTGACGGCCACCCTGGCAACTATGATGATGAAGAAAATGAATTGTTTCCCACCATAAATAACAAATACAACATATTCAATGATAACACTTTCCGTGATTCGTATGCCACATTAAAAGTATATACCCCTCTCTACCAAGAATATTATCCGGTAGAGGGACACTACTACTACCATATATCCCGCAAACAAACCATCACCGTACGGCTGCTTAGCATCACTGAAGCCGAATACCGCTACCTGAAAGCCTTAAACTGCCTGGATGATGGGGATTACGACGATACTTTAATGGAACCTATCAGTCTGCCTTGCAACGTCATAGGTGGATTAGGCTTTGTGGGAGTCTGCTCTGAAAGCAGAGTAATCATAGAATTGCCCGAAACTGTTTGGCAATAACATTTTGACTAATAAAAATCCTTTTATCCATTACAATAAACTGAATTTCATTTAACCTACATTACATTCGTATTACAAAAAGCATCCAAATAAAGCATTTTCACACTACAAAATTGATTTAAGTCAAGAAATGAAGGTATAAACTACACTTTTTTACGTATTCATTTTTGTGTTATAAAACATATACCTATATTTGCATAGGTAAAAAGAAAAAGCTAAGCGCTTAGAGAGTTTTCAATAGGTATTAGATTGAGATTAGTTTTTAGGAATAACAATTAAAAAGTAGGTATTATGAAACGTTTAGGATTAACATTAGTGGCAGCAGTCTGCCTGACTGCTACAACATTTGCAGCAGGAAACCAACCTACAACTGCAAAATGGGAAGGTAATATCAACATAACAAAGTTGAGCAAGTATTTGAATCTGGATTCCAACCAGCATGAAGAAGTGGCAAACATCTGCGAATATTTTACAGAACAGATGGAACGCGCTACAAATTCCAAGAAGAATCAGGAGAAGTTACTCCGTAATGCAGTTTATGGTAATCTGAAGTTGATGAAAAAGACTCTGAATGAAAAGCAGTATGCTGATTATGCCAGAGTATTGAACGTCACACTGCAGAACAAAGGTATCGAAGTGAAATAAACTTCGCTTCTGATAAATACGAAAATAGTATTTGATAAATAAAAAGGCATTGGACTTTAGAGGTTCAATGCCTTTTCTTTACGTCAACGCCACCAAAACCTGCGGCGTCAACTCCCTAACCAAATAATTCTTATCACTTTACAAGCAGAATCTGTCTTGCAGCTCTTTCTTATACTTTCTGGAAACCAGCAGTTCCGTCACTTTGTCAAATGGTGGATAAAGCATGCATTTGCTATCCTTTATAATCATCAGATAATCAATATTGATAATATACGATTGATGTATCTGCACGAAACTGGATGAATATTGAGTAATCTGCTCAGCAGTCATTCCGCGACGCAACACCAACGGCGGCTGGTTGTTTAGTATCACCTCCCATTGTTTACGCTCGGAACAATAGCGAAAAAAGCCGATTTCAGCCGGACGCAACGCACGCATATCATTAGTTGGCGTAAATACGATAAATGTCTGTCCGGTATGCAACGGTGCACCAATGGGATATGACATTCTCTGCCCAGCCTCTGCCTGCTCTACAAAACGCGCAAGAATATCCCGCAACTCCTGCTCTTCAAAAGGTTTCAGCAGATAGTCGAACGCAGCCTCCCGGATAGCCTGAATCATGTACTTATCATAAGCCGTATAGAAAACAATCCGCATATTCCACGAAACACTGTCACGTATTTCCTGCAGTAATTCCATTCCAGTCATGTCCGGCAGTTCCACATCCAAGAACAACAAATCCGGCTGTACCTTGGCAATGAGTTTTTTCCCTTGTTTACCATTACGGGCAGTTCCTTTCAAAAAGAAGCGTGCATCCTTTCCCAATTCAAAACTCAGATTCTCAAGAGCCACCTCATCGTCGTCAACTATTGCAACCTTATATTTATCCATGTTCCTTTTATGTTTTTCTTCTCGCGAATATATACATAATCCTACTCCCATACAAAGCAATAGAAGGTCATTTACGGACTATTTATCCGTAAACATGCCTATCCTTGCAAAAAATAAGATTAAACGGTTCTTTTAAATTCCGTAATCGTAGTTGTCAGGCAACCAGAAAGTCACCTCACAGCCCATCTCACCACTCTGTAGAGAGACATTGTGCACCGAAACATCAATGGCCTCCTTGTTCTTATTGTTGAGAATCTGAATGGTCTGCATAATGACTTTCATTCCCGTCCCCGTGCCCCGGTTCCGACTGTCCGGACGATAACCGCCACCATTATCCGTTATCTTTATACAGATACCGCTTCCCCGGCGGCAGACCGAAACCCAAAGATTACGTTCACCTTCCTTCTCGCGCAACGCATGCTTCACTGCATTTTCAACCGGAATTTGAATCATCATAGACGGAATCCTTATTTGCTCCGGCTGCACATCCTTTTCTATCTTCAGTTCCGAATGAAAATCCGGACCTAAAGAACGGCGTTCCAGATTAATATATGTTTTCACAAAATCCAGCTCCTCTGCCAAGGTTACACACAGTTGTTCCGCCAATTCCAGATTGCGACGCATCAGTTTTACCAGCGACGAAAGCTCTTGCTTTCCTTCCACATTCCGCTCCGCCATCTCCCGGTTCAGCACATTGAAGATGAAATGAGGGGACAAGCGGTTACGGATATTCTCCAGACGAAGTGTAGAGACTGTGCGATGATTCCGTGCAAGCAACAAAGCACGTTTCTTTTTGCTGTACAGATAAAGGAAAACCGCCGTCAATATAGATACAACAGCTACAGCAAACACGACAAACTGTGTCTGCCTCAGCACCAGCACCTCGTTTTTCTGCTCCTGAAGCAAAACCCGATGTGCCATCAAGGTAGAATCCTGCTGATAACGCAAAGTCAAGTCTGCCGTACGCATCCGGACACGCTCATTCCTGATAGAATCATCAAGCTGGTTGTTCCTCTGCAGATAGTGATAAGCCCTCTTGTAGTTGCCGGTTTCCTCGTAAAACTGCTGAAGGTATTTATTACGGATATGTACCATATCAGGGTCGATGCCCGGAGGGACTACACTCTCGGACAATAAACGACGTGCCTCTTGAAAGTCTTTCTGAAGCAGAGCCAATTCTATTTTCTGCGTATCGATATAATATAGTGCAGTACTTACCCCCATTTCCTCAAAAAAAAGTTGGCATTCATTTATATATTTAACAGCCAAATCAACCATATTCAGTCGAAGATAACAGTCTCCTAAATTCAACCTCCCCAGATTAAGTTCAAAACTCATATCAGCATATCCTTCGACTAAATCAATAACCTTTTGGAAATATTTTATCGCTGTCTGGTAATCCTCCCTATAATAGTAAGAAGTCCCTCTATTATTCAAATAAATATATTTTTCATAAGGTAGCATACTGTCATAGCTTTCTCCTGCTAGATTATAATAGTAATCACACTGTTCAAAATCACGCATGGTAACATATACTTGTGCCAAACCATAATAAATGGGAGGTTTCTTGGTAGAAGCTATATGCAAAGAGTCGCACATCAATAAAGCTCTCCTATACCAAGCTGCCCCTATATCCAATTTTCCTAAACGGTTATTCGCATCAGCAAGATTCATCAAAATATCCGGCACCACTTCAATCCTAGTCCCTCTCATCCGTAATTCATAAGCCTTCCGGAAACAAATTTCGGCAGAATCCATATTCCCAACACGTGCAAAGATATTTCCCTTCATATTGAAACATTCAGACTCCAAATCTGCCATTTGAGAAGAACTATGCTGCCTTTCTATAAAGTCATGTATCTGCTGGATTACGATTTGTGCCGAATCAAGCTGTGAAGTAATCAAATATGTTTTCAGTGTCATTGCCAGATAATTATACTTGACCAAGCTATCCTTTGCCTCTTCCATCTTTTGAAAAGCCTTCAACCTTACCTTTCGGGGCACAATGGCCACAGAATCTCCATTTATATGGGAAAAATCCTCAAAAGCTCTCATTTCTGTGTATACGTCCTCTTTATCTCCGGGCGCACAAGCTCCTAGAAGCACAAACCCTAATATCCAATAAATATAAAATCGAATTCGCTTATCCATCCTCTCTCCCATGTTTCTCGTAATTAGATTATTTATTCAATACATCTGCAAACTTAAAATATTTTTGCGAAATACCGTCAAGCATAAGGCGTATTTCTCAACCACAAAAGAGCATACGCTACCGCTTTATTAAAACGAAACAAAAAATCACATCATAGTACAATATTTAGCTACATAAGCCATTAAAACAACATTTTAGTACATTTCAAACTTTTTCTCATTTTCTTATTTACATTTTTATTAATTACTTTGTGGATAAAGAATTGCGAATATACTCAATCAAACAAAATAATACAATCACACAAAGAAAGGCTGTTTCCAAAAGAAAACAGTTCTTTTACATAATTTATAAGTTCTATGTTAGACAGTGGACAAATCATAGCAGATAGATACGAGCTACTCAAACAACTAGGAAGAGGAGGATTTTCTGAAGTTTGGCTGGCACAAGACAAACTTACGGATGTTAAGGTCGCCATAAAAATATATGCTCCGGGGATGGGGCTTGACGATGCGGGGATATCCCTTTTCACACAAGAGTTCTCCCTCGTATTTGATATGAATCATACCAATTTACTGCATCCTACTTATTATGACTGCTGGGAACGGATGCCATACCTGATTTTGCCTTTTTGCAAAAATGGTTCGGCCTTCCAATACCTTACTGACAACAACCGGATAACAGAAACGGAAAGCTGGCATTTGCTCCATGATGTTGCAGAGGGACTGGCTTATCTTCATGCAAAAACTCCCCCGGTTATCCATCAGGATATAAAACCCGATAATATTCTGATTAATGATGAGAATAGGTATATGATTACGGATTTCGGAATCAGCGCACGGATTAGAAGTACATTACGCAGGAACCAAGGCCAAGAATCCAGTGGAGGAACTTTGGCCTATATGGGACCAGAACGTTTTGGTCCATCTCCCGCCCCTATTATGGCCAGTGACATTTGGTCATTGGGAGCAACAATGTATGAGCTTCTAACCGGTATGCCGCCCTATGGTGATCATGGAGGCGTATTGCAAAAAAACGGTGCAGACATTCCACTTATCAACGAAGACTTTTCTCAAGAATTAAAGGATATCATTTACAAATGCCTTGCCTTAAATCCATGGGACAGACCCACAGCCAGACAAATTGCAGACTACACTTCCCAACATATCAATGGAAGTCCCGTCCCCTTTAGTCTGTCAAACAACAGCCATGATACTTTGCAAGAGGAAGAGGACAAAACCCATGAGGATTCCATTAGCGCACACTCTTCTGACATAAATAAGATGTCACCCTATCAAGACAAAGGGAAACGCAAAAAAGTTATAGTCGTAGCAGCAATCACAGCTATATTCGCAACAATTGTCATCATCTTTTCGCTAATAAGCGGCAAAGAACCAGTAGTGGAATCCATACCGGAACCGACTCCAACGATTGATTACGACAAAATGTGTCTGTCAATCATTCAAGAAGGCGAAAACTCTAAAATACAAGGAGATGTTTTCCGGTTTGACATTGACACTTTAAAGCAAAACAATGATTCCGTATTTGAGGATTTTTACATAAATGCCATTGGCAAATACCGCCAAATAAATTACTACAAAGATTCCATCTCCGCGAAAATATACTTAAATGCAACAGAACTGAAACAGCAAGTAGAGGCCATACTGGATTCTGCCTATCATGTTTTTAAAGAAAAGGCAAATATCATGAAAGACCTTGACCAAGCCGTAGCAGCCCAGGCTTTTGAAGACCGTGCAAAAAAAATAGAACCATATATAAACATAGACAACAATGAAAATGAATAAACTTATCAGACTGATTGTTTTAGCGTTCGCTCTCTCTATGCCAATAAGTATATGGGGGCAATGCGCCTCCATCTATCAAAAGGGAGAGACATACATGAAAAGAGGAAGATACAGAGACGCTATTAAAAGTTTTAAAGCAGCCATGAAATGCGACAGCAATCTGGAGCAAGCATGCAAAAATAAAATCAAAGAGTGTGAGGAAAAAATAAATCCCGCTCCCAAGCCAGCGCCTCCTGCCGAAATCACCAGACTTACCATAGACAGAAAAAGCCTGGAATTTGGGTGTGAGACAAAGACTGCAGAAAGTATAAAAATAGAAAGTCTTCCAGAACAATGGACTGCAATATCAGATGCAGACTGGTGTCAAGTGACTCCCGGTGAGAAGAAACTCTCCATAAGCTGCCAGACCAATTGGCTGACTACCGAACGTAAAGCCACCATTACAATCAGTAATGAAAAGATGAAAGCTACGGTCAGTGTTACCCAAGGTGGCCAAGAAGAATTCATTAATATCGCATTAGATAAATTGGAATTCGGCTCCAAAGGAGAAATTAAGGAACTGCAAGTAGACTCCAATGCCGAATGGGAAGTTGCAGATATTCCTGAATGGTGTGAAGCTATAGCAAAAGACCGTGGCAAACTCATTCTAAAAGTGGGAAAAACCAAGAAGGCCAGAGAAGGAACTCTCATAGTTAAAAGCAAAGGAGGAAAAATATCTTCAATTATTCTCTCCCAGAAAAAGGGAGGTCTATTCTAAATTCATGGTAAACCGACAATGGTGAGAAACTCTGATTTATACAAAGTAATTCCATTATTAAAGTAAAATCTTATGAGATGTATGAATTGCGGTTGGGACAACCTTTCCAACACAACAGTATGCCTAAAATGCGGGCAACCTTTGCGAATGCCGGAGAATTATGCCAACAGTCAGGACATTTTTATTTCAAAAGAAGGTCATGGAGAAGCTATACCCAAACCGACAGTATTGAATGTCAGCTCTAATGAAGAAAAATGCAGAAAAACTGTGGTGTTTTCCACAACAAATGAAGAAGAGAATCATTCTACTGTTGTACAGCCAATTATAGAATGTCCCAATTGCAATTACCCGGTAGTAGGAGATTTCACAAGTTGCCCCTGCTGCGGAACTCCATTGAAAAGAGCAAACATATCAACAAACAATGAATACAAAACAATAAGAGTAGAAGAGGAAGCACCTTCCGTTTCTGAAGAGAAAATGCTCTGTCATGAATGTGGAAGTAAGATAGCAATAACCTGCTCTTTTTGCCCGAACTGCGGTGTCCGCGTACATCGGCCAACCATACGCCGACAAATAAAGAACATCACAGAGACAGAACCGGAAACCAAACCTCACTGTTCATTAACAATTATACCGGAAGAAGAAGAGAACATTCTTCCGAAAAGATTTGAATATGAAGGGAACTCCATCATCTTGAACCGGGAAAATACAGAAATGTCTAATCGTACAATCACCTCAAAGGAACAAGCTGAAATAGTTTTCGATGATGGTCATTGGTATCTGCTTGACCGAAGTATGCTCCAAACGACCTATATCCAGGTAAACAGAAAAATAGAAATCATACCGGATGATATCATTGTACTAGGCGACCGAAGATTCAAGTTTGAATGTGACTAAATATAACTCTTGTGAATAACCGGACTGTCGACAGATGTGATTATAATGTAGGGGAATATATCAATAACCGTTATAGGGTTTCCCAAACATTAGGCGAAGGTTCATTCGGTAAAGTATATCGGGTTACGGACAGCGCAAGCAAAGATTATGCGCTTAAACTACTGAGATTATGGGAAGTTCCTCCTGAAATACGTAAACCATTAATGGAACGTTTCGAGATGGAATTCAAAACTGGGCAAATTGATTGTGACTATTTAGTGCGTTCATTGGACTACGGTACAGTTGGAGGCAACCCTTATATTGTAATGGAATACTGTTCCGGAGGAGATTTAACACCTTATTTAGGTTCTGGAAGCAGTAAGATTCCTCTAATTTGCCAACAAATTCTAATAGGTTTACATGCTTTGCATACCAGAGGCAAGGTTCACCGTGACCTAAAGCCGGAGAATGTCCTTTTCAAGAGTAACGGAATTGCTGCGTTGACAGATTTCGGTATAGCAGGGGATAGAAACAAACGTATGACTGAACGCAATATTTTTGGTAAACCCAACCAAATCTTCGGGACTTATGCATATATGCCGCCAGAACAAGTGAACCGCATGCGAGGTGAGGCCACTGTCCTACCCACTACGGACATTTTTTCTTTTGGAGTATTAGCCTTTCAATTATTGACTGGCAGTTTGCCCTTTGGCGAATTGAGCAGTCATAATGAATTGGCACTATACCAGAAACGTGGGAAAAATGGAGATTGGAACCGGCAGAAATTGACACAGTTGAAACATAGAGAGCAGTGGCAGCAACTCTTTGCAGGATGTCTTAATCCAGATTTCAAAAAACGTTTCCAGTCTGTGCAAGAGGTGTTGGAACACCTGCCAGCAATAAGCCAAGTCCCTATGGAAAGAGGATATTGTCCACCGCAAACAGTCAATGGTTTCTGTATACGTATTATGCAAGGTGAAGAGTACGGAAAAATATATCAATTAAGTGAACTTATAAAATATGGCAATAGAATCCTTACTATCGGGAGAGAACGCGACAATCTGCTACATATAACAGAACAGCAAAGTGCCTATATATCACGCCATCATTGCACAATAGAAACAAATCCCGCCACTGATAAATGGATTATTCGGGACGGGCAATGGCAGAAGGAGTTAAAGTTGTGGCAGGAGTCCAGTAATGGGACTTATGTCAATTCCACCCAAGTCACCAAACAAGGGCATATACTGAAAATTGGAGATATCATCTCCATTGGAGATGTAAAAATGAGATTTGAAAACTATTAATTATATATCAAGTAGTATGGATACACAAAATTACAAACGTACCTTAGCCGGCTCAGTAGGGGCTGGTATGGGGGCATTAATGGGTGCTTCCGGTAGAACTTACTTTATTTTGGAGCACAAGACCTCTTCAAAGTATCATCAAGCGGGAGAATCCCAAAAAATCATTGTCGACCAAGTAGAATTAGGTAGAGACGCTTCCTGCCAAGTACGCTTTGATGAAAGTTTCGAAACAGTCAGCCGCAAACATGCTGCAATTGTACGCGACGGTGAAAACTGGAAACTTATCCACCTTTCACACTCCAATCCGACATTGGTCAACGGACATCCTATAAATGGGTCCTACTATTTACAAACAGGAGATGAAATACAATTATCCGTTGGCGGACCACGCTTGGGATTCATTGTTCCACAAGGTCGCCAAGCATTAACTTCCAGCATTGGATTGACTGAGAGAATGAGCCTTTTCCGCAAACAAGCCTTACGCCCCTACAAGACCGCATTAACAATCATGGGAATTGTTTTCGTACTGGCGGTGGCAGGATTGGCTGCCTGGAATTACAGTTTAGGTGTAAAAAATGATTTGTTGGCACAGAAGACAGAAGAACAAGAACTTCAACTGAAAGGATACCAAAACCAATTGGATTCACTGGGGACCGAAAGAGCATCTCTAGAAGCACAGCAACGGGAGTTAGAGACCAAATTACGAAACAGTGACGGTAATGCAGAGGCCTTAAAAACACAGTTGGACAACGTTAATAGTCAATTAAAGAATGTCAATGCAAGTTTCTATAAGGTCAAATCAGACTTGGACAATCTCTCAAACAGCATAAGCACTAAAAGCATTGAGAATTCAAGCAATGCCATTAACGCAAATATACAAGAAGGCACCAGACTCTCCAAAGACCAATATTATGAAGACCCTGATATAGCAGATGAACAAGACAGTAATGCTTCAGGAGATTTGAAAGATTATTATGATTATATCTATACAATTAAAGTCGACCGTATTGAAATCGAATATAATGGAACAAAGTTTGATCCGGGCATACAAGTTTCAGATATAATCTGCGGAACTGGCTTCATGCTATCAAACGGAATGTTTGTAACAGACAGGCAGAATGTCGAGCCATGGATATACTCCAACACAGAGTGGAAAGACCCATGGCGTAAACTATTGGCTGTATACAAAGGAGCAGGATGTAATATCATTATCCATTACCGTGCATACAGTACCAAAGGAACTGGAAAGCCTCTGACATTTACCAGTAGCGATTTTGCCAAAGACGGACGAAATGATGTACAAGTGACCGAAATAGAAGTAGATAAATCCATCAGGGTACAACTAAGGGAACATGGGATAAAATTGACCTATACACGTAGGAAATATATCAGTGTCAGCATTGTTACCCCTGCTGCCAACAGTTGGGCATACATTAGAGGAAAAGGCGTTTATGGTGAGGGATTGCCTTACGACATTACCGCCGCAGACAACATGAGTGGAGGTACAGAAGTTCAAATGGTGGGCTATGCAGGTTATGCTGATATTCATAATCTTACTCCGGCTCATTTCAATGACCATACCAATATAGCCGACACAAAATATGAGACTACCATATTACAGAATCGTGTGGCAGAGCCCGGTTATTATGGTTCTCCAGCATTCCTTCTAGAAAATGGTTCTTACAAAGTAGTGGGTTTCATGGTAGGAAGCATAGAGGGTAAGGATCGTTTAGTACCAATCAGAAATTTAATACATTAAAATTAAACATGTCCGAGATAAGCATTAAATTAGCGGCAGGTACCAATGTTGGTTTAGTCAGGAAAAACAACGAAGACAATTTTGTTGTCAATCGTGATTTATGCCAATCAGAGTGGATTATCCCCCAATCGATAGAACCCATTTCTTTAGGACGGTATGGCAGCATATTGGTAGTGGCCGACGGAATGGGCGGCACCAATGCCGGAGAAGTTGCTTCTGCCATAGCCATTGAGACGGTGCAAAATGCATTCACCCCCGAGAATTTAGGAGATATCGTTACGCAGGAAGGCATTGTTACCTCAGAAGAAGCCGTTGAAGAATTTCTGAGCAGAACTGTCAAAACCGCTGATTTAAATATTGTCAATGCAAGTAAAGAAGATAGTAGTACCCAGGGAATGGGTACTACTATTGTCATTGCTTGGATATTGAACGATAAAGCCTATATCTGTTGGTGTGGCGACAGTCGTTGTTATGTATTCAATGGCAATTCAGGTTTTTGCCGTTTATCTAAAGACCATTCCTATGTACAAGATTTAGTAGATCAGGGAAAACTAGATCCTGAAAATGCGTTTGACCATCCTTACAGTAATATCATTACCCGCTGTTTGGGAGACCCAACCAATCGTTCCAATCCCGATTTCCGTTCCTATAATTTAAAGGATGGCGATACTCTCCTACTGTGTAGTGATGGGTTATGTGGTTTATGCCACGACGAAGAGATAATGCAAATTATAGAAGAGAACCAGGATGATTTAATGACATGTAAGGATAGGTTGATAGAAGCTGCTCTTGAAGCAGGTGGATATGACAATATTACGATTGTGTTATGCCACATCATGCTACAGGATACCGAGCCCAAAGTAAAGTTGAATAATACAGTGTTCAGCAAACCCAACCACCACAAAATCCAGAAAATTCTTCTGTTACTCCTGGTACTGGCTTTAGCGGCAGGCTTCTATTTATATAGAAATCCACAGCAATATGCAAAATGGAAAACGATACTATATCAGGCAGATACGGTTCTAGTTACAGAGACAGACACTACTAACACTACCCTAACAGATTGATTACTATTGTGAAACTATGCAACTGAAAAATGGTGATATATTTGCTGAACACTATCAGCTGAAGAAACTATTAGGAGTCGGAAGCTTTGGTGAAGTCTGGCTTGCCCGAAATATATTGGCAGATGTAGACGTTGCCATAAAGTTGTACGGACTGTTGGATGACAACGGCATAAAAGATTTCCGGGAAGAATTCAAACTTGCCTACAAATTACACCACCCCAATCTACTGCACCTTAATCATTTTGATGTTTTTGGACAGTGCCCTTTTTTGGTAATGCCTTACTGTCCCAAAGGGTCCTCAGCGAGCTTGAAAGGCAAAATGTCTGAAAAGCAAATCTGGCGTTTCATACGCGATGTATCATGCGGATTGATGTTTCTTCATAATCAGAATCCTCCTATCATTCATCAAGATATAAAACCCGATAATATTTTGATAGGGGATGATGACAAATTCATCATCTCAGATTTTGGCATCAGCCGTAAACTGGAGCATACTTTTCGTAAAAGTATCAACAAAGTAGAAAGTTCCGGAACACTTGCCTATATGGGACCAGAACGTTTTGCAGAGAAACCACTGATTGTGGCTACCAGCGATATATGGTCTTTAGGGATGAGTGTTTATGAATTATCCACTGGTCTTGTATTATGGGAAGGTATGGGAGGTTGTGTCCAACTGAATGGTGCACATATTCCAGCATTAGATGAGAAATATTCTTCCCAATTGTCCCAGTTTGTTCACGCATGCCTTGCCCTCAACACTTGGGACCGCCCCACAGCCCAACAAGCCTATGAGTTTGCTTGCTCCATACTAAAACAAACAAAGACAGACTCTCCTTCAGTACAGCTGAAGCCTATTGCTCCACTTTTTCCTAAAACAACATCACCACGCCTTAAAGAAAAGTTCTGTCCTTCGAACATGCATAAACGCATAGCAGGATGGACCGGCCTTGGTATAGTATTGATTCTATTGCTTGTCAAAGGAGGTTCCATATACTTTAGACACCTTGAAGAAGAGCGCAAGTACGCTGCATGCCGTACAGAAGAAGACTACAGAGATTTTCTAAAAGAATACCCCTCCTCATCTCATGCAAACTTTATAAAACAATTTTTGGGAAACAAGGTAAATCCAATCTCCCCAATAAATAGAGAAGAAAACATCGTTATGGACTCGGTAAAAACGGATACTGCAAAACTTGAACAGTTCCAAGAGGAACCTAAAAAACAGATTGTCCACCCACATCCACAACCTTCTTCACAGCCAGTTCTTCCCATTACTGATATAAGAGAAGTCAGAAGAGAAAATGAAGAACGCCTCTTCTATAGTTGCCAGTCGGTAGCAGATTACGAAGAATATTTGCGAAAATATCCCAAAGGCAGGTTTGTACACAAAGCCAAAAGAGCAATCCAGCAAATAGAATCAGAAATGATGCAGTCCAATCCTTCCACTCAAGAAATACACATAAGGAAAAATACAAGAGTCAATGTCAGACTATAAATAATGAATAGGGCATTCCAATGTTTGAACTGCCCTATTCACTATTCAAATACTTGATTTTATTTAATCGTCACCATCGTCGCCCCAAATCCGTACTCCTGGAACGAAGCATCCTGATGGCGGCAGTCAGGATATTTACGTTTCAGCTCGTCCAGCAAGGCTTTACGCAGCACTCCATCTCCCTTGCCGTGAATAAAGACGATGCGTTGTTCGCGCTTTTTCTTGTATTGTTCCATCACTTCACGAAACTTATCCAGCTGGTAATTCAATATTTCGCTGTTGCTCATGCCGCAGGTGTCATCCAGCAACTCGCCAATATGCAGGTCAATTTCGACAATCCCATTCTTGCCACCACGCTTGATGACCGTCTGCGGTTTGGACGGAGTATCTGCCGTTTTTTTCTGTATCAAAGCCTCCTTCAGTTCCTCTGCCGAAACATACACCTGCTTGGCAGGCTGGTCATTCCGGACAATATCATACACCAAGGCCGGTGTTTCAAAGAAAACCGTCTGCTGGAATGTATGCAGTTTATAGAACTTTACCATATCTATGCGGACTTCCACACTGACAGCCGGTTTCATTGTGAACGCACGGTTATCTTTGAATGCCACCAGCTGTACCATCACACGTTCACGGTCGTTCAACTCGGACTTTTCGAACTCCTCCAGCAGAAGTTTCGTATTCGGCTCTATCAAACCATGCGAACGGGCTGTCCAGGACTTTCCTTCGGCACTCGAATAGGTGTAATACATATAATAATTACTGTCGTTCACCAAATATGCCTCGAAAGGTGTAGTGCTGACAGCCTTGATATCCTCCGGAACAAAAGCCAGAAAAACATTCAGGATATCTCCACCTTTCATCTCGGGCTGACGATAAACAGATATCTGCGGTTTCTCCAAACGGACCGATTGAGACTCTGAAACCTGAGACTCCATAGCAGACGGCCTTGCCGCAGTAGCGGCCGTGCGCAATTGTTGCTCTTCTTCCCGCTTCTTCTTGGCAGCCGCTTTGGCTGCCGGAGTGGGGATATTATAATCATCGGTCTCTATCACCACACATTCGTTTATGGGCATCGGTATGTCAAAACCGTCGGCATCTTCCACTAACACGATGTTTTTCCCTTGAAATCCTGTCACAACACCACCCCCAACTTCGCTGAGGAAACGAACTTTATCTCCTATCTTCATAGTAACTTATCTTTTAGTTTGTCTTTTCCTACTTTCTTCCTGCAAAGTTAGGAATTATTTCCCTTATTCTTCAAATCTTCCCAAATATCCGTACCTTTGCAGCCGATATAATAAAGAGAAAGCCATCATGAAAAAAGACCCCAGACATATCAGAATCAGCGAATTCAACTACCCGTTGCCGGACGAACGCATTGCAAAGTTCCCATTGTCCGTACGTGACCAGTCCAAACTGTTATTGTATCGCCACGGAGAAGTTTCAGAAGACAGATTCACTTCACTGCCGGAGTATCTGCCATCGGGAAGCCTGATGATATTCAACAATACCAAAGTCATCCAAGCACGCCTGCATTTCCGGAAAGAAACGGGAGCACTGATTGAAGTATTCTGCCTGGAACCCATACAGCCGAACGACTACGCCCTCAACTTCCAGCAAACCGAGCATGCCGCCTGGCTCTGCATGGTCGGCAACCTGAAAAAATGGAAGGAAGGCATGCTGAGACGTGAGATGACCGTGAAAGGCAAGTCACTCATCCTGACCGCCGAACGGGGTGAATGCCACGGAACCAGCCATTGGATAAACTTCCGCTGGAATAATCCGGAAGTGACTTTTGCCGACATTCTCGAGGTCTTCGGTGAATTGCCCATCCCCCCCTACTTGAACCGGGAGACCCAGGAAAGTGACAAGGAGACTTACCAGACTGTCTACTCCAAAATCAAAGGTTCGGTGGCTGCTCCTACAGCGGGACTGCATTTCACCCCACGCGTATTGGACGCATTGCGCAATAAAGGAGTAGAATTGGAAGAGCTGACACTCCATGTGGGAGCCGGAACCTTCAAACCGGTGAAAAGTGAAGAAATAGAAGGGCATGAAATGCATACGGAATACATCTCTGTCTCGCGCAACACATTGGAAAAACTCATAGCACACGGCGGCAAGGCAGTGGCCGTAGGAACAACTTCAGTGCGCACATTGGAAAGCCTTTATCACATCGGAGTCACTTTACTGAATAATCCAGAAGCCACAGAGGAAGACTTGCACGTCCACCAATGGCAACCTTATGAAATGTCTGCCAAGGTCACCGCCACCTCTGCAGTGGAAGCCCTGCAAGCCATTGTTGCCTATTTGGACAGACATAGCATGGAGGCTCTGCATACCAGCACTCAAATCATCATCGCTCCGGGATATGAATACAAAATCGTGAAGGCTATGGTGACTAATTTCCACCAACCGCAAAGTACCTTGCTGCTGCTCGTATCAGCTTTCGTACACGGTGATTGGCCGAAGATTTACAACTATGCACTGGCACATGATTTCCGCTTCCTGAGCTATGGAGATTCATCATTATTAATACCCTAAGCACAATGAACCACGATAACAATCAAGAGATGTTCCCCCTTGTCGACGAACAAGGCAACATCACAGGTGCCGCCACCCGTGGCGAATGCCATAACGGTAGCAAACTGCTTCATCCGGTAATCCATCTTCATGTATTCAATTCCAAAGGTGAGTTGTATCTACAGAAACGTCCCGAATGGAAAGACATACAACCGGGGAAGTGGGACACCTCCGTAGGCGGACACGTCGATTTAGGTGAAAGTGTAGAGATGGCGCTGAAACGCGAGGTACGCGAAGAACTCGGCATTACCGACTTTGTTCCCGAAACCGTCTTGCATTATGTCTTCGAGTCTGCCCGCGAAAAGGAACTGGTCTTCGTACACAAAACTGTCTACGACGGTGAAATACATCCCAGTGACGAGCTGGACGGAGGACGTTTTTGGAGCCCCGATGAAATCAAGGCAAATATCGGCAAAGGTGTATTCACCCCGAATTTTGAAGGAGAGATAGGAAAGGTCATCAACTTGTAGTGGAAGCTGCTTTCTATCAGTTCGCAAAATATTCCTTCATCTTTCTCCTGACCCGTGGAGCAAGTAACAGCAGTGACGTCATCGTAGGCAATGCCATCAAGGCAAAAGCCAAATCCATGATGGCAACCACTGCTCCCAACGGAATCATGGCAGCCACAACAATCATCACCAAATAGAAGTAGTTATAATACTTGGCATTCTCCGCACCAAACAAGAAGTTGGTGCACTTCAGTCCATAATACGAATAAGAGAACATGGTAGAAAAGGCAAAGAAAAAGACCATCACCATCAACAGATAATGCCCATAGCCGGGAAGGAGCTGCTCAAAAGAATTCAAAGCAATATAAAGGCCTTTTATGCCTCCTTCCGACGCATAGTTTCCAGCTATAAAAATAGGGAAGGCCGTCAATGTACAAACAAGCCCCGAGTCGATGGCCGGTCCAATCATGGCTACCAGCCCCTCACGAATGGGATTGTCATTACGGGAGGCGCCATGCATCATAGAGGCCGTACCTACGCCTGCTTCATTGACGTAGGCAGCACGGCGGGCACCAGTCAGTGCAGTTCCCAAAATTCCACCGATACCGGCTTCCAGGCTGAAGGCAGACTGGAAAATGGAAGCCAACACTCCCGGCAACTTATCAAAATTCAAACAAAGAATAACGAAGACAAGCAGCATATAGCAAGTAACCATCACCGGCACTATTTTAGCCGAGATAACCGAAATGCGCCGGATGCCACCGATAATGACTGCCCCTACCACCAGGCTAATGACAATACCCATCACAAAACGCAGACCGAGTGTATTCTCTATTCCTGCCGGAGTAGTAAATACCGTAGTGACAGACTCGACCAACTGATTGGCTTGCATTACACACAACGTACCTATCAACCCCACCACCGCAAAGAAATAAGCAAACGGTTTCCAGCGTTCGCCCAACCCATGAAGAATGATATACATCGTCCCCCCTTGCGGTTCTCCGGCAGAATCGTGTCCTTTGTACATAATGGCAAGAGCCCCTTCAAAGAATTTGGTGGACATACCCACAACGGCACTTACCCACATCCAGAAAATGGCTCCGGGCCCTCCTACTGTAATAGCGATAGCCACCCCCGCAATATTCCCCATACCCACTGTTGACGCTATGGCGCTCATCAAGGCCTGGAAAGAACTAATTTGTCCTTCGCCCGCCACTTCCGATTTATAGCGCAAGGCCTTTATCGAATATCCGATGCGGCAGAGGGACACAGCTCCGGAATAAAAGAACAAGAAAAGTCCTCCCCCTATCAGAAGGATAAATAAGGGATACCCGCAGACAAAGTCACTGACAGTGGTTATTGCTGAGCCTATAGAATCTAAAATGCCATTCATAGTAGTAGTTTGATGGAGGAGTTCATGGGAAGGTTTAAAAAAAGTCCCACTTCTCTTTCACGGGAAAGTGGGACATTCATTATAACATTTCGTTCGGCCTTATTTAGCCAGGTCTTCAATCACCTTCATAATCTGCTGGCCGATTTCCTCGGCAGCCTCCGGTGTGGCAGCCTCACTATAGACACGGATAATCGGTTCCGTATTGCTCTTACGCAGATGAACCCATTTGTCGGGGAAGTCAATCTTCACACCGTCTATATCATTGATTTCTTCATTCTTATACAGCTCCTTCACCTTGGCAAGAATAGCATCTACATCTGTTTCAGGAGTCAAGTCTACACGATTCTTTGCCATGAAGTATGCAGGATAGGATGCACGGAGTTCGCTCACCTTCTTACCTTCGTGTGCCAGATGGCTCAAGAACAAGGCAATACCTACCAAGGCATCACGTCCATAGTGGCTGGCCGGATAAATTACCCCACCGTTTCCTTCGCCACCGATAACGGCACCTACTTCCTTCATTTTGGTAGTTACATTCACTTCACCTACGGCAGAAGCGTAATATTCTTGCCCATACTTGCGAGTTACATCGCGCAAGGCACGGGTCGAACTCAAATTGGATACCGTATTGCCCGGAGTATGTTTCAATACGTAGTCGGCAACAGTAACCAGTGTATATTCTTCACCGTACATCTTGCCGTCTTCGCAAATCATTGCCAGGCGGTCTACATCAGGGTCTACAACAAATGCAACATCTGCCTTCCCTCCTTTCATCAGGTTCATGATGTCACCCAAGTTCTTTTCCAGAGGCTCGGGATTATGCTGGAAGTTACCGGTCGGTTCGCAATAGAGCTTCTCTACGTGCTGAACACCAAGTTGTTCAAGTAGTTGCGGCAGAATAATACCACCTACAGAGTTTACACAATCGATGGCTACACGGAAGTTTGCCTTTCGGATAGCTTCCACGTCTACAAGGTCAAGCGCCAATACGCTGTCGATATGTTTCTGGTTGTAGCTTAAATCCTGACGGTACGAGCCAAGTTGGTCCACTTCGGCATAATCGAATTCTTCGGCAGCTGCAATGCGGAGTACTTCCTGACCTTCGGCAGCGTTCAGAAATTCGCCCTTTTCATTCAACAGTTTCAACGCATTCCACTGCTTGGGATTGTGTGAGGCAGTCAGGATAATACCTCCACTGGCACCTTCCATGGTTACAGCCAGCTCGGTAGTCGGAGTAGAAGCCAAATCAATGTCCACTACATCCCAGCCCATACCCATCAAGGTACCGACTACTACGTTCTTGACCATCTCGCCAGAGATGCGGGCATCACGCCCTACCACGATTTTGTTACTTTTTACAGTACACGTCTTACGAATCAGGGTAGCATAAGCTGAAGTGAACTTCACAATGTCGAGCGGATTCAATCCCTCGCCAGCACCACCGCCAATAGTTCCGCGGATTCCAGAAATAGATTTGATTAGAGTCATAGGTTAATGATTTAAAATTTATAGGTTAGTTCCAAATTTGGAATTTATGAATATCATAGTAACAAGGATAAACCCTCTCCATAGCTTGTTGTTGCCCCATTTTAGAAGGAACGATTAATTTCACATGCGCCCTATCACGAACGTACTTCAAAGCCACCAGCCAGCCAGCAGGCACAGACGTACCATAGGCAAGACGCATAGAACCCTTTATGAAAATTCCGGCAATAGATGACGAGGTAACTGTATATTTGAATTCATCCAAATAATCTGGTATCGGTATATCCAGATTAGACATTAAATATCCAGACTGCAAGTTCAGCTCTTCATAACGCACCAAAACCAAATCATTCGGTTTTATTGTATCCGCAGGATTCGTCGAACCTTTATCCACAATCTGCATATACACCCCGCTTGCCAGCTGCACATACTCATTCCTGCTTACATCCGTTGTCGAATCTTGCGCATAGAATTCACTTTGAGAAATAACGACAATACTACTGTCTTTGATAAACGCTTTGATGGCATCTTTTTCTTCCTCAAGCATTTCGGCATAAGTTTTAGAATTATCGCATGCCTGGAAGGCTAAACAAACTGCAAGTAAGGCAAAAAAGAATAAAGTAAGTTTCTTCATTTCTGTTATTTAGTAATTTCGTACAAAAATATCTGATTTCCTTGAAAGTTGAAAGCTGCAGATAGAAAGTTCGTAACTTTTAACCTTTACAACTGAACTTTTTTTATCCTTTGGCATTCAGCAGCGGTTTGTATTTCTCCAAAGCCTGCTCAAAGACCTTGCGGGCCTCATCCATCGTTCCATAAAATTCACCGCCGGAAGCATTCAAATGACCGCCGCCGCCAAAGAACTCGGCAGCCAGCTGATTGCAGGGGAATGTACCGACCGAACGTAAAGAAATCTTTATCATCGGCTTCTCCGTATCTTCACGCAGGAAGCAAGAGAAAATCACCCCTTTGATGCTTAAAGGAATGTTCACAAACCCCTCACTATCTCCACGCACATAGTCGAACTGGCTTTGTTCGGCTTTAGTCAGAGAAATTAAGGCTGCATGATAGTCCGGATAGACCTTCATTTGTGACAAGACATATCCCATTAGGCGCAAACGGCTTTCTGAATAAGTATTGAACACCTTGCGGTAAATCTCGTCCTTGTCAATACCTTTCGACAACAGTTCGCTGATGATGAAATAGATTTCCCGGTTATTGGAATTATAGGTGAACCCGCCGGTATCCGTCATCATACCCGTATAGATGCACTCCGCTCCTTCCCTTGAAATGTCACTGAAATAGCCCATACGGCAAATCAGGCGGAAAACCAGTTCCGAAGTGGAAGATATCTCCGGATGGGAAATGATAATCTTGCAGAAATCCTCCGGATGGAGATGATGGTCTATCAGTATTTTTCTTGCCGGGGATGCAAGAACAGCGTCACCCATGGCATCTATACGATGGATAGCATTAAAGTCCAGACAACAAATGACATCTGCCTCGGCAATCAGCTTGTCGGCAAACTCCTTGTAGCGGTCGTACAGAAGGACGTCCTTGCTCCCGGGCATCCATTTCAAGAAGTCGGGAAAGGCGTTCGGCACAATAACATTCGCCGTCTTTCCCTGTGAGCTGAAGAAGTGCCACAAGCCCAGAGAAGAGCCGATGGCGTCCCCGTCGGGACCCACATGCGAAACGATTACTATCTTGTCTGCACGGTCAAACCATTTGGTGAAATGGTCTATCTTGGATTGTTCTATTACTTTGGTCAACATATTTTTATTTACTATTTGACGATTGACTATTTACTATTTGGCGTTTATAACAAATTGAAGGGGCAAAAGTACGAAAAGTTTGTGATTTATAACAATATGCGGTAAGAACCTTTTTGAGAAAGAAGAAGATAGGGAATACCTAAGCGAACGCAATCATTGGCAATCTTATTCTGATAATAGTCTGAAAGAGAAGCGTCAAGCACCACCATGCCCATGGAAAAGAGTGAAGTAAGTTCCTCTACCCCACCTTGATACCCCTTGGAGACATACAGATAATCAACTGAAAGGGGACGGGAAGAGTTCTTGTTTCTCCAACGGTTGTCGGAAAGAAGACAGATGCGCTTACCGGCGTAAGAGACAATCTGGTTGCGCATGGATAAGCCGGGAGTTGTATAATCTCCGGCAACCAGTCGGGGAGTCTCCAGATGCAGGCGGCTCCAATGCGGAGAAAGGGCACGGCACAGACGCGGCATATCCGGCAAGCTATCGGCACATGCCAACCAAGAATGACGGTTGTCTGCCATACAATGGACAACGGGACAGCCTCTCACGCTATAAAAAGCAATCCCCTGCCGGGGAGCATTGGACATGATGGAAAGGGAATGCCAGGAAACCACTGCCAACAATGCCAGCAACGCAAAGCATACTCTACGTACCGTAAGGCGTAGAAAGCCATAATATGCCATCCCCAAGAACAGATAGACGAGCAAAACACCCCATATATCCAGCCAAATATCATCAACAGCAGCGCCGGGAAGATGCTCTATCCAGCGGAGCACTTCATTCTGGACATGTACCAATGCCTCTACTACCCTTGCAAACAGATGTTGTACAAAAGGCAGCGGCGTAAGCATCAACAGAAAGACAGCAGAATACAGAACGAGCGACACCATGGGAATTACCCAAAGATTAGTCAACAGAAAATGAGTGGAAAAACGGGAGAAATAGAAAATGACCAAAGGGGCCGTACCCAGCTGAGCCGCCATGGACACTGTCATAAGTCCCCACAAATATCGCAGGAAACGATTGTCAACCTTCCAAAGGGCATATAACTTAGGTTGTACAAGTACAATAGCTGCAACCGCCGAGAATGACAACTGAAAACCGACATCAAACAACCAGACCGGCTTTTACAGCAGCATCAGGAAAGCAGTTGCCGCCAGCGTATTCAGAGTCAGCGGCTTTTCCGGCTGCAAACCGGCAAACGCCAACAAAGAGAACATGACGACCGACCGCACCACCGAGGAGGACAATCCCGTGAAAAAAGCAAAACTCACCAAGAAAAGGACCAGAAGCAAAAGCAACAAAGGTTTTAACCGCTGCCATCGCCTCCACAAAGGACGAAGCACAAACAAGAGCAAAGCATACAGAAAACCTATGTGCAACCCCGAAAGTGCCAGTACATGGCTGGCTCCCGAAACGGAGTAGGTCTCCACAATATCATCACTCAGTTCCTCTTTATCCCCCACTGTCAACGCAGCAAGTACCGCCAATTCATCAGTTTCAAAACCCAAACTCCGGTATAAGCCAACCACTTTCTCCCTATAATCCAGTGCCACCTGGCTGACAGTGCGAGAGGCATCATGCCCCGTCTTCCGCCAATGTCCGTCAGCCACGTAAGCCGTGCCGCTATAGCCTTTCCGCCTCAGGTAGCGGGCATAGTCAAACTCGTCGGGATTACCATTGTTCGCCGGAGGAGCAAGCCGGGTAGATACCAGCAACTCGTCACCACGGCGCAAAGTGGCCGTAGCAGAATCTTTCGGAAAATAAGCCAGAAAAAGATGATTCCGGGGGCAACCCGTAACTGTATCCTGCTCTACCTCTCCCAGCAGGGCAACCCTGCACAATATGCTGCGCTCCCTCTCTTCGGGATGCTCGCGGATACAAACCCTATAAACAGCAGGTTTGCCCGAAAAGGGAAATACCGTCTTTCCCTGCTGCCAACTCATCAAGCAGAACCCCGTACCACCCAAGAAAAGGTATACCGCCGCTCCATACACCCATCCGGTATACTTGTATCTACCTATAATAAAAAGAAAAAGCAGAAAACCTGCCACATACTCCCATGCAGAAAGCACGTGTGGAAACGCATCTCCACACAAAATACCAACTACCAACGGCATCAACAGTCGAAGGAAAGGATGCCGTTGCCAGCTGTCGATTATCAATCCAGAAGACGGATTACAGATTCCTTAATGCACGGATGGCCTCCTTCGGATCGGGAGCCGAGAAAACGGCATTGCCTGCCACCAGTACATCTGCTCCAGCTTCTACCAGACGCGAACCGGTTTCCAAGTTTACGCCACCGTCCACTTCTATCAAGGCCTGCGAACCGGTAACCGTAATCAATTCACGCAACTCGCGCACTTTATCAAGAGAATGCTCTATGAACTTTTGTCCGCCGAAGCCAGGATTTACGCTCATTATCAGCACCATGTATACATCATTAATAATATCCTTCAACAAGGATACGGGAGTTGCCGGATTAATTGTTACCGCCGGCTGCATCCCTGCTTCGCGGATTTGCTGCACCACACGGTGCAGATGCGGACAAGCCTCGTAATGCACATTCATGACATGTGCCCCCAGAGCCTTCACCTCCGGAATAAACTTCTCCGGCTGTACAATCATCAGATGCACATCCAAAGGTTTCTGCGACAGTTTTGCCACATACTTCAGTACCGGGAATCCGAAAGAAATATTGGGGACAAACACACCGTCCATGATGTCGATATGTACCCACTCAGCCTCACTTTCGTTAATCATTTCAATGTCTCGTGCCAGATAACCAAAATCGGCAGAGAGAATAGAAGGGGATATGATTGGTTTCATAATGTTATGTTCTAAAGTTTACGAACTTTGTTATGTACAAATATAGAGAAAAGATTTAATTCAGCCTAACATTGGAAATCAAAACTCTCACTGCAAAAGGTATGCAGTAAGTTTGCAGTAGGAAGTCATTGAATGACAATCAGTTATTTCATCACGTATCCTTCCGTCAACCGGAAGCCGCGCAACAGTTCATCCGTTTTCAGTTTCTTCTTGCCCGGAAGCTGGAGGGAGCAGATGCCGACAAAGCCATCTTCGGCAGCAACGCGGATATAGGTCTTCCCGTCTGTCTGCAAGGTTCCGGGAACCAGTTGATGGGATTCCCCTATTTTCTCCGTCTCGAAGATTTTTACCACAACAGATTCTCCACCGGGTTGGACCAGCTCCGTCCAAGCGGCAGGATAGGGAGAAAGGCCGCGTACAAAATCGTAAATACGCTTCACCGGGCGGTTCCAGTCAATACGACAAGTATCTTTGAAGATTTTCGGTGCCGGACGCAGTTCACCCACGACGGCCATTTCTTCTTGAGGAATACTTTTCACTGTACCGGCAAGAATGGCATCTACGGTTTCTACCACCAGGCGACCGCCCAACAGCATCAGTTTGTCGTGGACGATACCCACGTTGTCCGTATCGGCAATGGGTACCCGTACCTGCTGGATAACCTCACCGGTGTCAATCTCATGTTTCAGGAAGAAAGTGGTGATGCCCGTTTCCGTATCACCATTAATCACCGCCCAGTTGATGGGGGCTGCGCCGCGATACTGCGGAAGCAGGGAAGCATGCAGGTTGAAGGTGCCCAATCGCGGCATGTTCCATACCACCTCCGGCAACATGCGGAAGGCAACGACTATCTGCAAATCGGCCTTCCATGCACGCAACGCCTCCACAAAAACCTCATCCTTCAGCTTCTCCGGCTGAAGAAGCGGAAGATTATGTTCCAGTGCATACTGTTTCACCGGAGAGAATTGGAGCTTATGTCCCCGTCCGGCAGGCTTGTCGGGCATCGTAATGACACCCACCACATTGTAACCTCCTTCTACCAGACAACGAAGAGCCTCCACCGCAAAGTCGGGAGTACCCATATATACAATCCTCAAATTCTTCTTTTCCACCATTTCATTTACAATTTACCATTTACAATGTACCATTTGCGAGGCAACTCATTTGCCCATTTACAATTTACCATTTACAATGTACGAAGCATCTTCTTTGCGATTTACAATGCCCCATCACCCCGAACGGCAAATAGTAACTTGTAAATAGTAAAATAGTAAATACCAAAAAGTCCTCAGTCTTCTGAAAAATGTACCAATACTTCACGGTACGAGTTGAATATCTTCGACTTGGACACGAAGCCCAAGTATTTGTTTTCCGCATCCACCACCGGCAGATTCCACGCCTTCGTATCATCAAAGGTGCGCATCACCTGCTCCATACTGTCCGTATCATACAGACGTGCCGGAGCCGAAGTCATCAGTTTTCCCACCGTGAAACGGTGGTACAGCTCCTGGCGGAACATAATGTTCCGGATATCGTCCAGCAGAACAATGCCAATCAGTACCCCTTCCCTATCCGTCACGGGAAAGACATTGCGATGCGAGGCGGAGATAGCCTTTACCAGTTCGCCCAAATCCATCTCGGGATGCACGGTCACAAAGTCCTTCTCCACCACATTCTCCATCTTCATCAAAGTGAGGACGGCCTTGTCCTTATGATGCGTCAACAGCTCTCCCTTCTTTGCCAGACGCATGGAGTAGATACTATGAGGCTCGAACATGATAATGGTGAGATAGGAACTGACAGAGACAATCATCAACGGCAGGAAAAGGTCGTATCCTCCCGTCAGCTCGGCTATGAGGAACACGCCTGTCAGCGGAGCGTGCATGACACCGCTCATGACCCCCGCCATTCCCATCAAGGCAAAATTCTTCTCGGGCAGATAAGCCGTCATCTCTATTTCATTGCTGAAATGTGAAAAGACAAAACCGGCAATACAACCCAGATACAACGAAGGTGCGAAGATACCGCCGCAACCGCCCCCGCCATTCGTGGCACTCGAGGCAAAGACCTTGAACAGAATAATCAGTATGAGGTATATCAGCAACAGATTGCCGTGCCCGTAGAAGAAGGAATTATTCATCACCGTGTCCCATTCGGCATTGCTCATCCCATTCAGCAACAATTCTATCGTATCGTAACCTTCGCCATACAACGGTGGGAAAAGGAATATCAGGATACTCAGCATGGCACCGCCCATTATCAGTTTCTTATAGGGAGTTCTCAACCTTCCGAACACGCCTTCCACAGAGTTCATGGCCCGGGTAAAATAAAGGGAAACCAATCCGCAGAAGATACCCAGCATAATGACATACGGAATACGCTCCAGTTCGAAAGCTTGGTCCAGATGGAATTTGAACATGGCATCCGTACCCGTCACGATATAGGAAACAGTTGCAGCCGTCACCGCAGATATCAGCAACGGCAACAAGGAGGACATTGTCAAATCTATCATCAGTACCTCCAGCGTAAATACCAGACCGGCAATCGGCGCCTTGAAAATGCCTGCAACCGCACCGGCAGCACCACATCCCACCAATAGCATCAGCGTACGATGCTCCATCTTGAAGATGGTTCCCAGATTGGAACCGATAGCCGAACCCGTCAGCACAATAGGCGCCTCTGCCCCGACCGAACCACCGAAACCGATGGTAATGGAACTGGCTATGATGGACGACCAAGTGTTATGCCGTTTGATGCGTCCCTGCCGCCGCGAGATGGCGTATAGGATTTTGGTAACACCATGACTGATGTCGTCCTTCACCACGTAGCGGACAAACAATCCGGTCAGGAAGATACCCACTACCGGATAGACCAGATAAAGGTAGTTGGCTTCCGTCGCATTGAAATTATCCGTCAGGAAGTTCTGTATCCAGTGTATGATGACTTTCAGTATCAGTGCGGCGAATGCCGTAAAGATACCTACAAGAAAACTGAGAATCAGTATGAACCGCTTTTCCTTGATATTCTTTTCGCGCCATATGATGAAGCGCTGCAACAAACTCCTCTTGTCCTCTGCCATTTTTCCTTTTATTCGCGAATAATCTTAATGACTCCGCCCTTGCCCAACTTGATGATACTGGACGGTTTCGGGCGTCCCGTTTCCTCCTGGCGGTATCCTACTATATAATCCACCGCAGACTTGATGTCTTCACTTATTTCACTGAAGTTACCGGGAGACGGTTGCCCGCTGACATTGGCAGAAGTAGAGACTATCGCCTTGCGGAACTGCTGACAAAGCCGTTTTGAAAATGCCTCACTGGTGACACGGATACCTACACTACCATCTTCGGCAAGCAAGTTAGGAGCCAGATTACGCGCTCCGGAATAAATTATGGTAAGGGGCTTGTCAGCCAGTTCTATCAAATCCCAGGCAACCTCCGGAACATCCTGCACATAGAAATCCACCTTTACCGGAGAATCTACCAATACCAGCATCGCCTTACTGTCAGAGCGTTGCTTGATTTCATATACACGGCGCACCGCTTCTTCATTGGTAGCGTCACAACCTATACCCCAAATCGTATCTGTCGGATACAGAATTACCCCGCCCTCGCTCATTACCTGGCAGGCTTTTTTGATGTCTTCTATCATTTCTTGATATATAAGTTCACGGATTAACACGCAAAAATAGTATTTTTGCAGCGATTATAAACAAAGTTTAAGAGAAAACAATGGAAGAAATTCAATTTAACCACACCCTGCCCATACAACTACGCTTCAATGACGTCGACAAATTCGGCCATGTAAACAACACTGTTTACTTCTCTTTTTATGATTTAGGAAAAACGGAATATTTCGCTTCCGTATGCCCGGATGTAGATTGGGAAAAGGATGGTATCGTTGTCGTCCATATTGAAGCAAACTTCCTCGCACAGATTTATGGCTCAGACCATATCGCCGTGCAAACTGCCGTCACTGAGATAGGAACCAAAAGCTTCCACCTCGCCCAACGGGTCATTGATACGGAAACCCAAGAAGTAAAATGCGTATGTACCTCCGTCATGGTAGCCTTCGACCTCGCCAAACACGAGTCCAAGCCACTGGAAGAAAAATGGATTGAAGCAATCTGCAAATATGAGGGAAAAGATTTGAAGAAAAAGAAATAAAATCCTATATTTGTCAATTAAGCTAACATTTGTATAAGTAACAATCAGTTACATTTAGTCAACTGCTATGATTCGATTGATATTATTGACCGATTTTACAGAGTCCTTTTCGTACAATCTGCTAAAGGGGGTATTGGCCTATTCCAAAAGCCATGAGCCATGGGTAGTATGCCGTATGCCACCCTCCTACAAAAACAGTCATGGTATAGAAGGAGTCTTGAAATGGGCAAAGACATGGCATGCAGATGCAATCATCGGCAGATTTGACAATGATGACAACGTGGAGCTATTCCGTGAAAACGGAATTATCGCATTGGCCCAGGATTATAAATCAAGGTTCAGCAATATTCCAAACATCACCGGCGATTACCGCAAGACCGGCAGAATGGCAGCAGAGTTTTTTCTGAGTAAAGGCTTTCAGAACTTCGCATTCTATGGTTATCGCGATACGGTATGGTCACAAGAACGTTGCGAGGGTTTCTATGAATGTATAGCAGCCCAAGGGTTTGGAAACAATTTCTATTCTTATCAGGACCAATCCCTTGATGACTTATGGTTTTATGAAGCACCGCCCCTGCTCAACTGGTTAAAGTCATTGCCACAACCTACGGCACTCATGGCTTGCGATGACAATCAAGGTAACCGCATTACGGAAATCTGTAAAGTCAACAACATCAGAGTGCCCGACAAGATAGCAATATTAGGAGTCGACAATGATGAGATTATATGCAATCTTTCAGACCCTCCCCTATCCAGTATCAGCCAAAACATTGTAAGAGGCGGATTTGAGGCAGCCGCCCTCATAGAACATCTATTGAATGATGAGGAGGCCACTTATCGGGACGTAGTGCTCCAACCAGTTAATATAATCAACCGGCTTTCAACCGACTTCTATTCTACCACCGATGCCCATATCCAAACCGCTCTGAAATATATCCATCAGAATATAGCGGCTGATATCACCGTATCGGATATAGTGAAACAAGTACCATTATCACGCCGTTTATTGGAGATTCGTTTCAAGCAAGTCACTCAGCAATCCATCCACAAATACATCTTCAACCTTAGGATGGAACGTTTTGCCCAATTGCTGTTGGCCAGTGATGCTCCGATTGCAGATGTGGCGGAACAAGTCGGAATAAACAATCTGAAGAACTTGTCCCGCCAATTCAAAGCTTTGAAGAAAGTCTCTCCCAATGAATATCGGAAAGAGTACCAGACAAAGAGTTACCAGCGCTGATTTAATCTGGTACAAATAACATGGTATCAGGTAACACGGTTTCCAGAACATTCCGTCCCGAATACCCGACTTCCAATTCCTGGCCCATGTAATCTTCGAAATACAACAGATGCAACTCGTGGTACCCTGCTTCGAGAGCGACTTTCCCTTCGGCACGGCGTCCGCTGTGTCCACCGTCGTTATCAACAATCAATTTACCGTCTATGTATAGTTTAGAACCATCATCGGAAAAAGTATAGAAACGGTATACTCCCCTTTCTGGAATTTTCACCAACGTACGGAAATCATAAGCAAAATGATCAGGGACGGCTGCTTCTTCAATCGAGAAGTTCTTCATCACCCCTTCCTTCACTTTATTGCAGGCGGCAATATCGGCAACACGTTTACATTTGCCTTCATAATAGGTATATGCCACGCCCTGCTTCTTGGGAGAAGTTCCCGTAGCCGGCAAATAAGCCATACTCTGCTCCTCATCCGAATTCAGACCTGAAGGGTAATAGTAGGCAGCCTCCCTTCCCGAAGGAGTGGAAATCCATGTGTCAAATTTGAATTGGTCTTCGTACAGTTCAATGATACGGGCTCCTCTCGTCAACTCTCCATACGCATCCGCACCGGTCACCCGTCCGTATCCCAATGCAATACCTTTATCTATTCCTATAAAATCGTTATCATGGTCATGTCCTACAAATACTCCCATTACATCCCTCATGTCAAGGAAGGAAGCAAACATACCGGAATTGATATTAGCAGAGGCAACTCCACCTTCTTTGTCATTGCCATAAGTTTTCCCGTCACCTCTGATTTCGTTGTATTCAATCAGCGGAATATGGAAAAAGGCCAAAGCAGGAACGGGATTACCACCGTTCTTCTCTGCAAAGTGTTTACTTTGCTTTCTGTACCATTCTATTTGGTCGAAATGAATCCAGTCGTAAGCACCATAGATTTTATTAGGCTGATAGTCGTTGGAATCCATGCAATAGAGCAATGCCTCTACCTGGTCCTTCTTCTCCGGACTATAAATAGAAATCACACAATTACCACATCCCATAATATCTTCAGGGCCTTTTGCCCCCACATAGTAGGGAGACTTCAAGAGGAAATCATAGATTTCATTGCGCGTCAAGTATTCTGCATCATGGTTTCCCATCATCACCACAAAAGGCATCTTGGCTTCATTGAAAATATCCACTACACTTTTCCATCCATCCATAGCAGGGTCATCGGTCACCACATCCCCACTCAGTATAGCAATGTCCGGATGTTCGGCTGCCAGGACAGCACGGATAGTAGCTGCCGTTTCGGCACACTTTGCAGAACCCGGCATCCAGTGCAAATCTGTAAACTGTGCTACTACAAACTTGCCATCCTTAAAAAAGAATTGCTTCTGCGCAAAAGCCGTTACCGGCATACAGCCCAACAGTACAACTAAAAGAACAACTATTTTCTTCATAATTTCTTGAGATTAATATATTTCTATTTCATCTATTGCCAACTCACTCTGCAACCCTTCATGAAAATATCCTTTCGGGCACAAGCCACCACTCAATAATTCCAAGCGGACAAATGTAGCTTCCGTTTCGGCAAATGAAAGAGATGCCGGAAAACGGGTGCCTTCCGTCAAGCTAAAATCATAAGTCAGCCGTTTAGTGCCCACCGGAATAAAAGTCTGACCATCCATTGAAACAGAGACACCCATCGCTCTTGCCGGCCATATCTCATTTACCGGCCGCCATAAAGAAGAAAAGGCCACTTCCTTGACTTTTTGAGGTTTCTTCAGTTCCACTACAATCTGTACAGTATCCTGGTAGAAGCTAATCCAGCGACGCATGTCGCGGGCATAGCCACGTCGTCCATCAGTCAGCCCGAAGCCTTTATTCAAGTGTTCCCATCCTGCTTCAGGATTACAAGTATAGTCACATCCGGTTGCCTTGTTTACAGCAAAACTCTTGCGGGTCACTTTCCCTAGCGGCTTACCGCTTCTGTAAACTGCCGAATAAATAGTTGCATCCTCGTCCAACGGTATCGGAGTCTCATAAAGGGAAGATGAAGTGTTGACCGTTGAATCATTTACCGCATAGTAAATATCGGCATCCGGACAGAAGGTGTTCAAAGTCACCTCATAAGTCTGCTGCGACTTGTTCCACGCACCAGCCTGATTGACTTCATAGAAGTTGCGGCAAGCATTCACTCCGCAATAATCCAATCGTTCAAACTCCTTATCCAGCCTACGGGCAAACGACTCGAAGTCCTTATGTTCCGGCTGTGTCCATTGCACCTCTGACATAGCCAGCAAACGAGGGAAAGCCATATATTCAAAATATTCGGGAGTCTGTATGTACTCTCCCCAGATATTGGCTTGTACACCTATTATATAAGCTTGTTCTTCCGGAGTCAGTTCAGCAGGAAGCGGGTTATAATTGTACACCGTATCCAACGGAAGAAAACCGCCGATAGCCAACGGGGCAAATTCCGGACTTTCCTGGTAGTAATCCAAATAACACTTTTTGCCGGGTGTCATAATGACTTTATGCCGTTGGCGAGCCGCTTCGATACCTCCTTTCTCGCCACGCCATGACATGACGGTAGCATTAGGAGCAAGCCCTCCTTCCAGAATCTCATCCCACCCGATGATGTCACGCCCTTTACTGTTCACAAATTGCTCAATCCGATGGATAAACCAACTTTGCAGAGCTTCTTCGTTGGGCAGACCTTCCCACTTCATCAAATGCTGGCAATGGGCACACTTCTTCCATGCTTTCTTGGGACACTCATCTCCACCAATGTGGATATAATGGCTGGGGAAGAGTTCCATAACTTCGGTCAGCACATTTTGTAAGAATTCAAATGTATGCTCTTTGGGACAATAGACCTCATCAAAAACATCAAAATAATCACGCACCACATAAGTCTTTCTCAGTCCGCAAGAAAGTTCCGGATAGGAAGCCAGTGCTGCGGATGCATGTCCCGGCATTTCAATTTCGGGAATGACCGTAATGAAACGGTCGGATGCATACTTCACAATTTCCTTTATTTCTTCCTGCGTATAATAACCTCTCTTTTCTTTTCCATCGTAACGCCGTGGAAAATAATAATCAGAGTGTCCTATCTGAGTCTGTTTACGATAAGAACCTATTTCAGTCAGTTTCGGGTATTTCTTTATTTCTATTCTCCATCCTTGGTCATCTGTCAGATGAAAATGGAATTTATTCAATTTATAGAATGCCATCAAATCAAGAAACTTCAGCACTTCCTCTTTGGGCAGAAAATTACGTCCTACATCCATCATAGCCCCACGATGAGGGAAACGGGGAGCATCCGTAATGCTGACAGCAGGAATCCTAATCTTTCCTTCGTATTTCCGGTCACCATCATAAATGGCTGCCGGCATGAGCTGCAGCAAAGACTGGACACCATAAAAAAATCCGACGGCAGTTTCACTGGAAGATATATTTATCCTATCAGAAGAAACCTCCAATGTATAGGCCTCATTGGGCAAGGAATTATCTATAGATAAGCAAATATCGGCCTTTCCCGTTTCCGAAATACCCTTCAGCGTTACAGAAGTGTTTTTCAACGCATCCTCCAAATAATGAAAAACTTTCATCGCGGCTTCCCCGGAAGGGACAGCCACTGTTTTTTTCCCTTGCAAGACATACACTCCCTGCATTGGAGCAAGTTCATTCGGCATGGGTATAATACCATAGTTTGCCTCTACATCATCAGCCACTCTCCCACAAGAGAGAAAAATGAATGACATAGCCAGTAACCAATATCTTATCTTCATAGTATTTGGGATAATAAGTTGGGATATTCCTTGATTGTATTCAGTATCAGTTCACCGAACAAAGTATTTGTCCAGGCAAACCAGGAACGAGTAAAGTCCGCGGCATCCTCCGAATGGAAAGACTCATGCATAAAGCCCGTCCCTCCATCCGTATCACGAAGTTGCTTCAGACAAGCACGTATTTCTTCGGAATCATCCGTTGTAAAAGCCTTCATAATGATGCTCATCGGCCAGATATAATTCAATCCCACATGAGGGCCTCCTACCCCTTCACCGGCTTTTCCTTTAAAGAAATAAGGATTATTGCCGCTCCATATCATTTTACGGGTATTCTGATAAATCGCATCTTTAAAAGAACAATAACCCAGATAAGGCGCAGCCAGCAAACTGGGTACATTGGCATCGTCCATACAAAGCGCGTTACCAAAACCGTCGACCTCAAAGGCATAAATACGTCCACAAACCGGATGATTGAAAGTACCATACCTACGGATAGCTGCATCCACTTCATCTGCCAATGTTATACATTCTCCGGAGAAGTCCTTGTTTCCATAAACTTTATCCTCTATCTCAGCCAATTGGCGCAATGACACAACCGCAAACATATTAGCAGGAATCAGAAAACCGTATTGTGTAGCATCATCTGACGGACGGAAAGAAGAAACGATTAAGCCGACCGGCTTTACCGGTGCTCCCCATCCGTTGTTAATCTGCGAATCTGTAGGGCGGTCGCAATCGCGCGTAAAGCTATAAGGTCCTAAGCCTTGTTTCCTCTGTTGCTCTTTAAAGGTCTTGACCACCAGCAGCATAGCTTTATGCCAATTTTCATCGAACACAGACGTGTCTTCCGTGTATTGCCAATAATGATAAGCCAGACGAATGGGATAGCACAAAGAATCTATCTCCCATTTGCGTTCATGCAGTTCCTTAACCATATGTTGTGTATGGTCGGTTTCCCAATAGCTGCCCAACGGCCCGTCGTTGAAGGCATTGGCATACGGGTCTATCAAGATACATTCAGTCTGTCTGTTGACAAGTCCTGCCACCATCAACTGCAAGTCCTTATCTTTCTTCATCAACGGCAGATAGGGCCATACTTGCGCTGAAGAGTCGCGCAGCCACATGGCATCTATATCACCTGTAATGACGAAAGTATCTGGTCTGCCATTCTTCACTCTATATCTGACAGTAGTGTCAAGCGTATTGGGAAAACAGTTCTCGAACATCCAACGCAACTTCTCGTCCTTTATTTTAGGCTTTGCTTCTTCAATAGCAGCATCTACTGCCTTCGAAATGAAGCTCCTTTTGCTTGCAGAAGGACGCAACGAAACATATCTCTGGCTGAAAGTCCCGGATGAAGATAATACGGAAGCGGGCTGAAAGGTCATTGCAGCCAAGGCAAGCCCGCCAGTCTTCAGAAATTGGCGTCTTGACATATTGTTTTTCATGATTGATTTCTTCTTTAATAGGTATGCTTACCGGATGTCACATTTATCTTTTTCTCTTTTCCACCATAGAGTACACACAGTTCAAAATCAATATTAGAATCTACTGTGATACGGGGTTCATCACTTGCAGAACGGCGTGCTTCAGCTTTTAAGGAGATAAGCCCTTCGGGACCAAAAGGATAGCGTTCTATGCCGTTAATCTCCGTCAAATTCATATCCCAGATAATCTGCTTTTTGGCATAATCTCCCCGAATACCGATAATAAATTCTATCAATTCAGCAATAGGAGGAAGTCCTGCCCAACCCACAAAATTATCCCTTGCCATAAATCCCGGCTCAGCACTTTCCGGAGCATAATATTCCCAAAAAGTTCCAGTCTTCTTATAGACCTCAAACACCTGGGCATAATGATTCAAACAAATCTCCCGTGCCAGTTTACCATAACCTTTCTGCACAAGGCCCTGCATCACCATGTAATTAGTTCCCGGCCATACGCCACCTTGCCAGTAACGGCCATTCTCCTTGTACTTGGGGTTATCGGCTGACAAAGAAGGGATGCGGTGTTTCCGGTTGAATGTAGCAGGATTATCCAATTCCTTTACCATGCGGTCTAACTGTACAGAATCCAATACATCTGTAAACAAAGCCCAATAAGCACCTATACCCTTTGTCTTGCAGAGCGTGCCGTCGGCATACTGGTCATAAAGGAAACCGGTCTTTTCATCCCAAAGATTGTCATGGATATATTTTCCCAGCATTTTGGCTTCGTCTTCAAACTCTTCTATCTCTTGCCAACGTTCCAGATAAAAGCCCATCTCAAGTAGTAAATTGGCAGTAAATAATTGCTGTAGGTTTGTATCTAACCAAATCATATGCCCGTGACTGTAGATAGGGCTGTATTCCGACGGAACACGGGGCATATTATCCATGCCGGTCCCCCATCCGCTTGACCAGTAGGTTCCATTTCTCCAAGTATGGTTCAATTTCAACCACTTATAATAAGCACAAAGTACCGGAAATATCTTGTGCAGGCGTTCCGTATCACCAAACTGATGGAAATAGACCATCTCACACCAAGGCATCAAATTCGGTCCGGTACTCACCGGATCATAGCGTTCAAAGCAATCGGCACCATCCGCCTTTATTTCACGGCAAATGAAACCGTCGGGATGCTGCTTGGCGTAAAAGTTGTTCAGCGTATTCTGGAAAGGAAAGAAACGAGTACCATAACGGGCAAACATCAGAATGAAAGAGGAATCCCACATAAAGATATTACCATTATAAGCTGTATCCAAATAGCTTGAGACAAAACCCGAGCCTGCTTGAGGAGCACGAATATTGCCGATAGCTATTTCCCATGCCTTCCAATACATTTCAAGTTCCTTGTCATGTCCACCCCAAATGGGGTTGGGAAGAATTTGCCGGGCTTCTTCGAAGCTCTTCGGCACAATCGTCTCAGGCTTTGCCACACGATACTCATTTTCGGTGACCAATGGTTCCTTTACATATGTATTCTTGTAAGGCAGATGATACTTCTCATCATTGCCACAGCTTTGAGCTTTCAGTAAAGGGAGGGCGGAGAAAGAAAGCAAGCCTACCAATAAAATGTGTTTCAACATGGGAAATAGGTATTTATAGATTTACAAATTAAGCAATTTCTTTATCTTATCAAAGATAGCAGTATTCTCAAAGATTCCGGTAAACTCCTCTGCACCGGGACCGAAAGCATATACCGGCACCATTACACCGCTATGACCTCCTGTTGAAAATTTACATACGATTTTGCCTTCTGCCAGGTCACCGTCCACCAGCGTAAGTCCACCGGTTTCATGGTCTGCGGTAACTACAACTAATGTCTCTCCATCCTTGGCAGCCCACTCATAAATAGCACCAACGGTACGGTCAAAGTCATGTGTTTCCTGCATCAGCAAATCAATGTCATTGAAGTGTCCGTAGTCATCCAGCTGCGAACCTTCTATCATCATAAAGAAACCGTTTTTATTTTGGTCCAGCAATTCGATACCTTTCAATGAAGCACGTGCCAAAAGGTCGCCACGTTCAGCAGGAAGAGGAGTATCGACGGGATAAGGTACGGCAAATACCTTACCACTCTTTATGCCAGCCAATTCATCCCAACTGCGAGGAGTCTGAAATCCTTTATCGCGTAGTTCCTTAAACAAGTCACGTCCATCTTCACGGTTTTCGAAAAGCTTGGCACCTCCACCGAATACATAATCGGCACTGCAATTAACGTAATCTGCTACGATTTCAGCTTCCGCATCCCTATCCTTGTTATGGCAACAAAAATCAGCAGGAGTGGCATCCCACAGACGGCAAGTCACCGCTATACCGGTCGATTTACCTTTAGCAGCAGCCAGGTCTACCAATGATTTCAAAGGACGTCCTTCGGTATCTACACCCACAGAATGATAGTTTGTCTTCTGCCCCGTAGCTATGGCTGTTCCACCCGCTCCCGAGTCTGTAATCAGCTTGTTGGCACAATAGGTTTTAGACAAACCCACTACCTGGCAGTTATCCAAAAACAACTTGCCTCGATTGGCTGTCCAGGCAGAATATACGTGCATAAGACTCATGCCATCACCAATCATCAAGATGACATTCTTTATCTTCTTGCCCTGGGGAGGGGTAATCTTTGTCACCTCATAAGGTTGGTCCAAAACATAGGTCTGTTCTTTATCACGGCGGCTTTGTGCCGATAACTCTACCGGCAGTAGCAAGACTGCCAAGAGCATAACGATACATATTCTTAATATCTTAGTCATAATTATTGTTTTATTATTCAACTGTTACTAAAATAGGGGCATGGTCGGAGAGGAAAGCATTATTCTCTGTTTCAGCCAATACACCATACCTCAAAACTTTCAGTCCATTACGTACAAAAACGTAATCAATCAGCGGACGTTTATCGTAAGGAATCTTTCCGAAATCATGGAAACTCCATGCCGGACCATAAACAATTGCCGATGCCTGGCGTGCATCTGTCAAGTGTTCCGGATTGGAAGGGTCAGTCACGTGTTTGATGACATCCGATTCCGGACTAGCATTAAAGTCGCCCGTTACTACTACGGGTAAGTTACCACTCAACTCATTTACTTTATCCAGCATAAGGCTTATACCTTCACGACGTGCAGCAACACCTACATGATCCAAGTGGGTATTCAATGCGAAGAACTCCTTACCACTTACTTTATCTTGCAGTTTTGCCCATGAAGCAATACGCTCACAAGCTCCATCCCAGCCCTTGGAACCGGCAACTTCAGGAGTCTCGCTCAACCAGAAATAGCCAGAATCCAGCAAGTTGAAACGATCTTTCTTATACCAGAGTGCACTATATTCACCCTTTTCCTTTCCATCTTCACGACCTACACCGATGACTCCGTATTCCGGCAATCGTTGTTTAAGGTCTTCCAACTGATTATGAAGTACTTCTTGCGTACCCAATATATCCACATCATAAAAACGGATGGCATTTGCCGCGCGGTCCTTGCGGTATTTCCAGTTATCCAGACTGTCTTCCGGATTGTCATAGCGAATATTAAAACTCATTACATTGACGGGCTCCGGTGCGGATACCTGTTGTTTCACTTGTCCGCATGATGCTGCGAACAAAGGCAAAAATAATAAAAACAGCTTTCTCATAGCATATATATTAAACTATTTATTTCACAAATAAAACCGATGCAGGAATAGGTGCCAACTTATCAGCTGAAGGCAGTTTCCAGGCCCAGCTCAAATGTTCACCTTCGTAATCCTCAAAATAATAGAGCTTATAAGGATGGAAGCCTTTCTTCAGTGCGACCATTCCGGTAGCAGGAATCGCCGCATGGGAACCATCATTATCGACCACCGGTTCGTCATTGATGTACAAGACACTGCCATCATCCGAACGGGTCTGGAAAGTATATACTCCATCCTCGGGAACATTTATCAATCCGGAAAAGATATAACCGAAATGATCCTCCTGCTTAGCACCCTTAATAGAAGGTTCGGGCATGACACCAGATTCCAGCAACGGTGACTTCTCTATATCAGCCACTTTCTGGTAAGTGCCCTCAAAGTACTTATAAGATGCACCATTCTGAGTAGGATTTACAGAAAGAGCAGCCTTCAATTCAGCTTTCGTTGCCGATATGGATAATGTTCTGCTTGAGCGGAAACCTTCCTTGAATCCTTTGGCTTTTATTAAAGTGGTCTTGTCCAGTTCAAAAGGCTGCTCGTACAATGCCGACTGCTCTGTGGGCTCGCTGCCATCCAATGTATATCTGATTTCGGCATCCTTGGTTGTTGTGGCCAATGCAACCGTTACCTTATCCATAAACAAGTTCAAATCCTTATCCACATAGGGAATGGAAACGACTTCATCTTTAGTATAGGAATAAGGGGATGCTTCAGAGGAAACACCTCTCTCCATATTCGGCTTATCGGACAAAGTAAAACGAAGTTCTCCACCTTCCATCAACTGTGCATAAGTAATAAAATTTACATCTATCGGTTGTCCGTTCAATTCTACTTTTGTGATATAGACATTCTTCTTCGGATTGTTGGCAAGGATGGTCAAAGTCTTTCTATTTGCCAGGTTGACAACCGCTTTCTCAAATAGAGGAGTAGTCAGTGCAAATTCATTGCTTCCCGGACAAACTGAATAAATACCCAAGCTGGATAATATATACCAACCGGACATCTGTCCACAATCTTCATTACCAATGATTCCTTCAGGCGTAGGAGCATACATCTCATGCAGCAGACGACGTGTCATTTCCTGCGTTTTCCAGGGTTGTCCCACATAATCGTACAAATAAGCGATGTGATGGCTCGGCTCATTTCCATGAACATACTGGCCAATCAGCCCGGTTATATCCACAAGGTCGCCGTGTATATCCGATTCTACCGTAAAGATAGAATCAAGTGCCGCCACAAACTCTTCCCTGCCACCAAACAATTGCGTCATGCCGCTTACATCGTGGGGTACAAAGAAGCGATACTGCCAGGCAGTGGCTTCCGTATAGGCACGACCTACCTCAATAGGGTTGAAGGGCGTTTCCCAGTTTCCATCCATCCGCTTGGGGCGGAAGAATTTCGTAGAGCCATCAAATACATTGATGTAGTTCTGGGAACGTTGAATATACTTCTCATAAATATCATCCTTACCCATTTCCTGAGCCATACGTGCAATGCACCAGTCATCATAGGCAAACTCCAGCAAACAGGAGACGGACTCTTTCTTTATGTTGGAAGGGATAAAACCGTTCCGAATATAGTAATCGGCTCCTTTCTTGTTCTTTTCAGAAGATACGACCATAGCTTCCAGTGCTTTATCCGCATCAAACCCTCTGATTCCCTTCATATAGGCATCCGCAATGACAGACACCGCATGATAACCAATCATTGTTCCCGTCTCTCCGGCAGAAAGCGGCCAGATGGGAAGCTCACCCGAAGCTTCGTAAATATCCAGATAAGAATTCACCATGTTGTTGACCAGGGTCGTATCAATCAGGGTCATCAACGGATTCCATGCACGGAAAGTGTCCCAAAGGGAGAAAGTAGAGTACTGCACCTTACCTTCCGGCAACTGCCCTGTCTTCATGTCATGACGGCGGTATTCACCGTTGACATCACTTACCACATTGGGTACAACCATGGAATGATACATTGCAGTATAAAAGTTCTTCAAATCGTCCGTATTGCCGCCTTCTACTGTAATGACAGAGAGCGCTTGTTCCCAAGCGGAACGGGCAGCACTACGCACGGCATCAAAATCGAAACCGGTCACCTCGGCTTCCAGATTCTCACGTGCATTCTTTTCACTGACAATGGATAACCCTACTTTGGCTATAACCGGCTCTCCATCACTATTATCGAAAGACAAGTAAGCTTGCAAGTCAGTGCCCGCCAACTTGACTTCCGCAGAAACCGTCTTTTTATCCTGTATAAAGTCAACTGTCTTGAAAGGTTTCGAGAATTGGGCAACAAAATAAACGTACTGATTGTCTGTCCATCCCCTGGTTCTGTGCATACCTGCTATTTCATTGTCGGCAGTCCGCTCCAGCGTAGCTTCATAGATATATTCATTGTCGAGCAAATGGGCCAAATCTATGACAAGAGCAGCCTCCTTGCCGGAAGGGAATGTATAACGGTGTACGCCGGCATGTGTTGTTGCTGTCAGTTCGGCTTTTATTCCTTCCTCCTTCAAAAGGACTGAATAGTACCCGGCAGAAGCTTTTTCGTCTTTATGGGAAAAAAACGCCGGACGATAAATGCTTTCCGCTGTCAAATCCGCTTTCTGTGTGGTAGGACGAAATAGTATATCTCCCAAATCAATGCACCCGGTGCCGCTTAGATGTGTGTGCGAAAAACCGTTGAGGGTCGTATCATCATAATGATACCCCGAACAGGCATCCCAGTTTCCGGCACGCGTGTCGGGGCTTAGCTGCACAGCTCCAAAAGGGACGGTTGCCCCCGGATAGGTGTGCCCGTGAAAACCAGTACCAATAAAAGGGTCTACATAGTCTACGGGAGATTGTTCACCGGACGTACAAGAGCAGCAAGCCCAAAAAGCAACTGCTGCACATATAAGAGTTTCTAATTTCATCAGACTGTATGTTTGAAGAATGGGCTGCCAAAAGCATCCGCTTCTCCGTATATTAAAGTAAATTCATCAATAGCCTTTGCAAATGAAAGAAAAAGAAGAAATATCTGCAAGGATCAATACCCGAAAATACCAACCCCTGCAGATTAGACCAATGGCAATGAGGTCTATTTTATATTTCTAACTTCCTATAAAGGAGATTAATTATAACCCGGATTCTGTTTCAACTTACCGTTAGAGTTCACCACCTGTTGGTATGGATAAGGGAACACCATACGGTAATCCTCATAAGTAGCTTTAGACACTTCGTTAAACATGGCATAAGTGCCAATCCGATAATTCGATTCCGGATTAGAGCGTTCTTCGTAAATACGCACACGCGGAGTTGCATTCAACTCTTTCTGGGCCAACGCCTTGATTTCGGCATTGGAAGAACGATGCCAACGTTTCAAATCAAACAAGTGGTCGGTAAATTCAAAAGCCAATTCACAACGGCGTTCATGATACAACTGTGCCATAGTGGCCGGTGCCGGAGAATCCAAATCCCGTCCGCAAGCACGTTTGTGAATACGGTTCAAGTCAGTCCATGCCTTATCAGCCTGTTTGGTCATCAAGTAAGCTTCCGCACGGAACAACAGCATTTCTGCAAAACGGATGACCGGGAAGTTGATACGTGCCGTCGGCCAGTCGCCGTTACTATTAATGTAACCGGCAGTGGGGTCCTTATGCTTGAACGGATCCATATATTTGTTAATCATGAATCCTGCTTCAATATCAGAAGAGGAATAGAAACGGCGAGTCTCTCCGAAGAACTGGAATTCCTGATTGTACTCCAAAATGGAACGGACCAGGCGGGCATTGCCTTCACCATCTTTGCGCATCTCCTCATAGATGTCATAAGAAGGCTTGTTCTGTCCCCAGCCATTATACTTACCCCATCCCTTGTTCTCCAGGATAACACCGGGAAATTCGGAACCGCCACCGTTGGAGCCTCCATTGCCGGGAATGGCCCAGATATATTCTTCATTATAGAAATCGGCAAAATCCGAAGAGAACACTTCATCCAAAGAGCCTGCCAGATTACGGTGGTAGGTAGATTCCAAATCGTTGACCATGGTAATCACGTCTTTCCATTTTTCAGGTTCCCAAGTAGCCCAATAGGCATAAACCTTGGCTTTGAAAGCTACGGCAGCAGCATCGTGCGCACGCCCGACGTTCTCCGCATCATAGTCTTCCAGACGGGGCAGACGTTCTATAGCCCAATCCATGTCTTCGATAATCATTCGATAGTTGTCCTGCACGGATTTCTGTTGGGGAGGAATGGAATAATCATAGTCTCCTTCAAAATCTTCATAGCGGACAAAAGGCACTCCCTGTTCGGGCAATCCATAACGATAGGCCACCAAAAAGTGTGCCCATCCGCGAGTAAAGTAAGCCTCACCCAAGCTTCGTGTCTCTACGGGTGTAAGGGCTACCTTCTTCTCCTTATTCAACAAACCTTTTATCACCCAATTGGAACGGGCTATCACCTTATAGAGCGTTTCAAAAATACCATTCAACGGAGTGGAACTTGAAGCGTCATTTGTAAATAGAGCCAAATCCGTATAACTACGGGTACGTCCCCATACCACATCGCAAGCAGCTCCCTGCTCCCAAAAAAGCTCACGCCCATAAAGAGCCTCCTGATGGAATCGTTCATACAATCCGTCAACAGCATCAATGGCTTGCTGGTCGTTTAAGAAATAAGCATTTATAGTGGCATTCCCTTCCGGCTGCACATCCAGGAAATCACTGCAAGAGCTTGTCAACAGTGCAGCCGACATAGCTAAAAATAATATATTTTTTTTCATAATCATTTCTATCTTCATGTTATTAATAAGTCAGTTTCACACCTACCGACAACACACGCGACACCGGGTATTTCAGAGCATCCCATCCGCCACATTCGGGGTCTACGCCCGAATATCCGGTAAATGTAGCCAGATTCTCACCGCTGAAGTAAACAGAAAGGCGGCTGTTGCGTTCGTTCATATGAGCCCACTTGCGGAATACGTCGCTCAAATCATAAGATACAGTAAAGTTCTTGAACCGCAAGTAAGATGAGTTCTCTAGGAAATAGTCGGATGGACGGGTGAAATTTTTATTGTTATCCAGCTTGGAAAGACGAGGAATACCCGAACCCGTATTTGTAGGACTCCAAGCATTCAGGATTTCAGCCGAACGATTGAAACTTCCTTCCACATCACTCAATATCATGGATTTACCTACATAAAGAGCTTGTGCACCGCCTACACCTTGGAACATGGCGCTGACGGAAAGTTTCTTCCACGTCATGCCCAGCGTAAAGGCAAAGGTTGTCTTAGGCATGGCATTGCCCATATACTGACGGTCGTCGTCGCTGATTTTTCCATCGCCGTTGTAATCCACGAATTTCAAGTCACCGGCTTGGGCTTCGGGCTGAATGCGCTCTCCTTTTGCATTTTTATAGTTGGCAGCCTCCTCGTCGCTTTGGAAAATGCCGTCAGTCTTAATCAAGTAGAAAGAGTTCACCGGTTTTCCTTCGGCAGACTGAATCATGTAAGGCAGATTGCGGAAAGTCTTGTCACTGGTCCATACTCCCGAATTACCGTCAGCATCTTTCACACCTATATCCGAAACCCAGTTCTTCAAATAAGAGAAATTGCCCGAAACAAAATATGAAAGGTTTTTATTGATTTTATCGCTCCAATTGGCAGATAATTCAAAACCACGGTTACGTACCTCGCCCAGATTTACAAGCTGGCGTTTCACACCGATAGTCTGCGGCCAGTCCATTGTACGTGTCTGAATAAGATTGAATGTGCGCTTATCAAAATAATCCATCGACAATGACAGGCGGTTATTGAACATCTCCACATCGAGTCCCAAGTCTGTCTGTTCCGAAGTTTCCCAAGTCAAATCAACATTCAAGGCATCCGTCGGAATAAAAACGATGTTACCCCATACGGAATTTGAAGTAGGGCCATACTGAGCCTGTTCGTTCCAACTGGTCTTGTCAAGCACCGGTGACTTATAAGCCATAGGCACAGAAGCGAGGTTACCGATACGTCCCCAAGAGGCACGCACCTTCAGCAGACTGATGAAATCGCTTTTCTTGAAGAACGATTCATTCGAGATTTTCCATCCTAAAGTGAAAGCAGGGAAGTCGCCATAGTTATTCTCCTTGGGCAGACGACCGGCATAGTCACGACGGAAAGAAGCCGTAAAGAAATAACGGTCAGCATACGAATAAGCCAAACGGCTAATCAAAGACACATTGGCATCGGGACCGGTCAGATAGTCGGTAGCCTTCAACGATTTGGCATAAGCCAAATATTGCAGATAGGCAGATTCGTCAGCAAGGTCAGTACCCGTCACCTCCAGTCCGCGCCTTTCACTATGATCGGCAGTGGTTGCCAGCAACACACCTATTGTATGGTCGCCGAAAGTGTTGTCGTAAGTCAGCGTATTCTCTGTCTTCCATGCATCGGCACGATAAGTGGTTTCCTGCAGGTTGTTGCTGAGAACCGGTTTACCCACCTCGTCACGAATGGGATTGAACTTCTTAAAGTGATTTGTACGCAAGTTATAAGTAAAGCGGCTGACAAACTTCAGACCCGGAATTACGTTGTCGATATTCAGGCTGGTAGTGCTCCACACATCACTCGTCTTGTCATAAACGTTTTCAGCTTCGAGCAAGCGAACCGGATTCACAGCATCACCATGAGCATCCGCAAAGTTACTTCCATACTTCTTGATGTATTCAGGATCTTCTGTTGTAGTACCACCATAGCTTCCATCCAGCGGATTGTAAACAGTAGCGCTGGCAGGCATGTAGATTGCCGAGATAATAGGGCCCGTAAAAGCGTCGTTGTCCGTATCCTTGGAACGGCTACTCGTATTCTGCCAAGTAAAGTCTTCGCTGATGCTCACCCACTTGTTCAGTTTAAATTTGCTGTTGTAACGTAATGACAAGTTCTTTTTGAAAGTATTAATCAGCACACCTTCATCATTGTCATAAGCCAAAGACAAACGGTGTGTAAAATTCTCCGTACCCACATTCAAAGCCACATTGTGACGTTGATAGAAAGCCGTGCGGAAAATCTCGTCCATCCAATTGGTACGGGTAGTTCCTATCCAGGGATTCTTGTTTACATCCCAACCGTCAGGCAATGTAAGTCCTGCATTTGCATAAGACTTCTTGCGCATTTCCAATTGTTGTTCGGCATTCAGCGGTTCTATCAGATTAGTGGCCTGACGAATACCGAAAGTACCGTCGTAAGTCAGTGACGGTGCACCTTCTTTAGCTTTTTTGGTAGTGACCAGCACTACACCACCCGCACCCGACTGCGCACCATAAATGGCAGCCGAAGCAGCATCCTTCAACACTACAATGCTCTCAATGTCGTTCATGGAAGCGATGGGGGCACCCGGTATGCCGTCTACAACCCAAAGCACATTATCACCATCCTGTGAGCCTTGACCACGGATTACAATGGAAGGAGAGGAAGTGGGGTCACCGCCATCAGCCTGAATGGTAACACCCGGCAACTGTCCTTGCAACATACCCTCTGTAGAAGTTACCGGACGCGCAGCCAGCTCCTCGGCATTGCTCACTACGCCTACCGAAGCCGACAGGTCTTGTTTGCGCGCACTGGCCCCATAACCCAAGACTACGACTTCATCCAGAAGTTCAGTGTCTTCTTTTAAAATCACAGTCAGTTCTTTTCCCGTTACCGGCACTTCCTGAGAAGTATAGCCCACAAAACTAATTACCAGCACATCACCTTTGGCAGCCGACAGAATGAATTTTCCGTCAATGTCCGTAATCACTCCATTGGTCGTTCCTTTCACCAATACATTGGCGCCAATCACAGGTTCGCCAGTCTGATCCTTTACTGTTCCCTTCACAGAAATCTGTTGTGCATAAGCACCCACTGACAAGAACAGCCCTAACAACAGGGTCAGAATCGTTCGATAGATTCTAAGATTCACTTGTTTCATGCATTCAAAATTTAAAGTTTATAATATAGAAAATTATAATTCTGCCACAAAGGTCGGAAAACAGAATTACATAGTTATTACGAAGTAGATAATTCTCTAATACATCTTATTTATACGTAAAATAATATAACAATTTAATGTATACTATTTTTCAAGAAGCATCATCTATTTACATCAGGATTATTACTCAAGAAGAGCAGAAGCGCCCAACAGGCTGGAGTCTTTTCGATATGAAGCTATCACCTTCACATTATCCAACATGATTTTATAAGGGAAACTCTGCATTTCGTTCATCATTGCATCTTTAAACAAAGGGAAAGCCGTTACAATGCCTCCTCCTAAAACAATGGCCTGAGGAGCATAAGCAAAAAGAATTGCTTTCATAAGATTTCCCAAGTGCATTCCGAACTCTTTCCAAATATCCAATGCAGCCTCATCCCCTTGTGCCGCCTTCTCTGCCGCCAACGCTCCGGTAATGTTATACCGTTTAAAGAAGAAACTGCTGCAATAGTGTTCAAAGTCAGAGTCTAAATAAGGTAATGAGCCTATTTCACCGGCTCCCATATATTGTCCGCAATACAAACGGTGGTCGGCAATGATACCGGCTCCAATGCCGGTCCCGATAGTGACCCCTACCATATTGGCATAAGGTTTCCCTTCGCCAAACAGACTCTCGCCTAAAGTAAAACAATTGGAGTCGTTATTATGGCAACAGCTACCTTGAACTCATTTTCCAGAATTTCCTTCAAGTGTATTTCTTTCCAGGAAGATATATTTGCCACATTATATACAATTCCCTTTTCCGAATCAACAATCGAAGGAACCCCTATACCAATGCCGTCCACCCGCTCGTCCATCACACCCCGGATTAATTGGAAAAGCTGGCTTAGTACAGTGGAAGCATCCCGCTGGGCCATACAAGCCACCGATACTTTATTCAGACATTTTCCATCTTCCACTTGCGCTATTCGGATATTGGTTCCTCCTAAATCAATTGACAGTTTCATAGGTATATTACTTTAAGGTGTTTAACATGCACAAAATTAAGCAATGAGTTTTTCTTTAAGGCTTCCGATTGCGCATTTAATTCTTCATTTTGCGCAAACATCCTCCCCTTAAAAAGTTTTTCAATCAGAAAGCAGGGACGGGTTTGTTTACGTAAGCAAGTCCGCCGGTCTTTTCGACAGATTGAAAAACGACAAACAGACCATTTTACTTTCCTCCCTACCCACTTCTTACCCGGTTCTTACCCGGCTCTTACCTGCTCCTTGTATTTTACCTCTCTATAGACAGGGAGAAAACAGGAATCTGATAGGTAGAAAAAGAGAAATAGAACAAAAGCGGGTTAATCCTACCGACGGGTGATTACTAAAAGTTGCTATCGATAAGACATTCCACCAAACGGCGCCCTCCCCGGTCATTTACAAAATCGATGAAGGCAATGCCGCAATTCCGCCTGCCCGATTTTTTCAGATAGTCTGCTATAGGTTCATTTACCTTATCTGCAAAAACCTTAGGAGTTCCCGAAGGCAACCCCGTAGCACTCACAAAAGTTATCCCCCACCGGCGTGAGAAAGCCGGTTCTGCAGACACCCTATCAAAATTGCGGATACAGACTTCTATTTTCTTATCGGCACCTTTACCCGATTCATATTGATATTCATCTTCGAGCAGCGCGCAGCCTTCTTTTCCACTCTTGTCGCGAAGAGTCAACAGGCAAGTGCTGTCATCCTCCCAATTCAGGCATACAGCTCCCGGATAGCTGTCCATTACATAATTCCTATGCAAGAAAAGAATCTTTCCGCGGCAGTCTCCCAATGTCAGTTCCGGACGAAAATCCATCACAAAATAACGTTGATGCGCAGGGGCACTCAAAGAAGCAGAGAGCAGAGAAGCATAATCCTGCGATTCGCCTCCCTCCTTTTTCAGTGAAACGACCAGAGTCTCGGAAGGATGCGCCTGCAAAAAGCCGATAAAGGCAGGCAACACATCATCTTCCCAATACATATCCTGAAACGCACGGCTATGGAAGACTCCCAATTTGCCGTTTTTCTTCTCCAAACGAATATCAAAAGCACGGATACCCTGCTGCAATTGGGCAGAGATGCCCACAGACTGTGTTTTCAGCATTTTCCCTCCTTTAACGGCACCGCTGTCGTGAGTACCGGGGATAGAGATTTTGCATACAGGAAGTGTGTCATGGAGAGACTTCATCCATTCCGGCAGCAATACGGATTCACCATCCACCCCCATCTTTGCACTAACATCCTGAAGGCTGGCATTCCCTGCATGAGCCGGAAAGTTCAATACGGACATGACAAGAGCTAAAATACAAGCAATCCGCGTTCTGTTTTGTTTCATAGCATACGACTCTTTAGTTTGACGTATGCAAATGTAGAGAGTTCGTTTTCTTTTCCTATCCTAAATTGCGCATTTAGTTCTTCATTTTGCGCAAACTACAGTACAAACTGCAGATGACAGTCCGTGCTACGGCTCTCATCCAAAGCGAAACCCTCCCAGGCAAAGGTTCTTAAATCTTCGGGACATTCAATGCGGTTCTTGATGATGAAACGCACCATTTCTCCCCGGCACATCTTAGCATAGACAACAATGGTTTTCAAGCCATCCCCTTTCCGCACCTGAAAGTCAGGAGTAATGACGCGTACTTCCCGCTCCACCCGTTTCCAGTCGAACAGCTCCTTCATCTCACCGCTTGCCAAATTGACGAGTATTCCGCCCTGCTTCCTGATTTCTTCTATAAAAAAATCCGTCAGCAAGGGTTTCCAATAATCAAACATGGACACTCCGCCTTTTTCGGGCAAACGGACATCTCCTTCCAAACGATAGGGCTTGATACCGTCCAGCGGGCGAAGTAACCCATAAAGGAAAGAAGTGATACGCAGATGTTCTTGCGCATAACGAAAATCCTCCGTTGAAAAATCTTTCGGAAGAATGCGTTTGAAAACAGCTCCCGTGTAGGCGCAAACGGCTGGCATCGGACGATTCTCCTCCGAACAGAAATCATGGAAACGCAAACGGTTTTCAACAGCAATCTTAGCATTCACCCGAAGAAGCCTTTCCAATTCGGGAGCTGAATACTGCGACATTTCCAACGCATTCCGCACAGCCTCCGCCTCAAACTTCGGGGTTGTGACTTCGGGCACGACAACAGAGCAGCGCGCTGCCATGGTCTTTGCACAAGAGATAAAAACAAGCATAGCGATATTTTTTAATGGATACAAAAATAAAGATTTTTTAGTGGAGAATACATATACTTATAAAGATTTTCCGCAGAATCCACCTCCGTTTCAAGAGTTTTTCATACCTTTACACCTTGTTGGAGAAAAGTGCACGTATTGACCCCCTCTACTCCCCCAACACCTTGAGATAGAAAAAGAAAAAATAATATATAAAATGACTCACAAATGGAATTATCAACCCATTACACCCGAACAGGCAGAAGCAAGCCAACAACTGGCCCAAGAATTGGGAATTAGCCCAATATTGGGAAAATTGCTGGTGGAGCGGGGAATAACAACGGCAGCGGATGCCCGGAAGTTTTTCCGCCCCCAACTACCGGACTTATACGACCCATTCCTGATGAAGGATATGGATATAGCCGTAGAGCGCCTGAACAAGGCAATGGGAAAGAAAGAGCGCATTCTTGTTTATGGAGATTATGACGTAGACGGTACCACGGCTGTGGCATTGGTCTACAAGTTTATTCAACAGTTCTATTCGAACATCGACTACTATATCCCCGACCGTTACAATGAGGGGTATGGAGTTTCAATCCAAGGAGTAGACTATGCCGCAGAGAGTGGTGTAGGCTTGATTATTGTATTGGACTGCGGTATCAAAGCCGTCGAAGAAATCACATACGCCAAGGAGAAAGGCATTGATTTCATCATCTGCGACCATCATGTCCCCGATGATGTACTGCCCCCTGCTGTAGCCATTCTGAATGCCAAACGGGAAGACAACACCTACCCTTATGAACATCTGTCCGGATGCGGTGTAGGCTTTAAGTTCATGCAGGCATTTGCCCTCAACAACGGTATCGAGTTCCATCACCTTATCCCTTTACTGGACCTCTGTGCCGTCAGTATCGCATCGGATATTGTACCTATCATGGGTGAGAACCGCATTCTCGCCTACCACGGTTTGAAGCAGTTGAACAGTAATCCCAGCGTAGGCCTGAAAGCAATCATTGATGTCTGCGGACTGACGGACAAGGACATCACCGTCAGTGACATTGTATTCAAAATAGGTCCCCGCATCAATGCCTCCGGACGTATCCAGAACGGGAAAGAAGCTGTTGACCTGCTTACTGAAAAAGATTTCTCTCTTGCCCTGGAGAAAGCCGGACAAATCAACCAATACAACGAGACACGCAAGGACCTGGACAAGACCATGACCGAGGAGGCCAACAAGATTGTAGCTGACCTGGACGGACTTGCCGACCGACGTTCCATCGTATTGTACAATGAAGACTGGCATAAAGGCGTCATCGGCATCGTAGCCTCCCGGCTGACGGAAATCTATTACCGGCCGGCAGTAGTACTGACACGTACGGATGACATGGCAACCGGATCTGCCCGTTCCGTCTCCGGATTCGATGTCTACAAAGCCATTGAATACTGCCGCGACCTTCTGGAAAACTTCGGAGGTCATACCTACGCCGCCGGTCTTTCCATGAAGGTGGAAAATGTACCGGCCTTTATCGAACGCTTCGAAGAGTTCGTATCACAAAATATCCTGCCGGAACAGACATGCGCCGTCATCGACATCAATGCCGAGATTGATTTCAGAGACATCACTCCGAAATTCTTCAGCGACCTGAAGAAATTCAATCCATTCGGACCGGACAATGCCAAACCCATTTTCTGTACGCACAATGTCTATGATTATGGTACCAGCAAAGTCGTAGGCCGTGACCAGGAACATATCAAGCTGGAACTGGTGGATAATAAATCGAACAATGTGATGAACGGCATCGCTTTCGGGCAAAGTTCCCACGTACGCTTCATCAAGACCAAACGTTCCTTCGACATCTGCTATTCCATTGAAGAGAATACCCATAAGAGGGGTGAGGTACAGTTGCAGATTGAAGACATAAAGCCGAATTAAGGCCTCTCCCCTAACCCCACCCCCTCCGGCTCCCCCGTTATCGGGGGAGAGCAATCCCGTAGGGAGGGGAATAAGAATAGTACTGTTTATATAAGGTATAGCAAGAAAGTACTGTATGGTTATGAGTAACAATAGTAACTTCAAAACTCCCCTCCCTATGGGGGAGGGATTGGGGGTGAGGCTTCTGAAGCAATACTGGGGATACGATACCTTCCGGGGAATCCAGGAAGATATCATCAACAGCATTACCGAGGGACGGGACACTTTGGGACTAATGCCCACGGGAGGAGGAAAATCCATCACTTTCCAAGTTCCGGCACTTGCTAAAGAAGGACTTTGCCTGGTCATCACTCCGTTGATTGCCCTCATGAAAGACCAGGTACAAAACCTGAAAAAGCGGGGAATCAAGGCGCTTGCCATCTACTCAGGCATGAGCAGGCAGGAAATCATCGTCACACTGGAGAACTGTATATTCGGCAATTTCAAGTTCCTCTACATCTCCCCCGAAAGGCTCGATACTGAAATCTTCCGCACCAAACTGCAGAAGATGAAAATCAGTATGATTACGGTAGACGAAAGCCACTGCATATCGCAATGGGGCTACGATTTCCGTCCCGCCTATCTGAAGATAGCCGAAATACGCGAACTTCTGCCCGGCGTACCCATCCTGGCATTGACAGCCACCGCCACTCCGGAAGTAGTGAAAGATATCCAGGCCCGTCTGCATTTCCGTGAGGAAAATGTGTTCCGCATGAGTTTCGAACGCAAAAACCTTGCCTATATCGTCCGCAAGACGGAAAACAAGACGGGAGAGCTGTTGCACATCCTGCGCCGTATGCCCGGAAGCGCCATCATCTATGTGCGCAACCGTCGCCGTACCAAGGAAATTACCGAACTGCTGCACAACGAAGACATCACCGCCGATTTCTACCATGCCGGACTGGATGACGCCACCAAAGACATCCGCCAACAACGCTGGCAAACAGGAGAAAGCCGTGTCATGGTCGCCACCAATGCATTCGGTATGGGTATCGACAAACCGGATGTACGGATTGTCATCCACATGGATCTGCCCGATTCCATAGAAGCCTACTTCCAGGAAGCAGGACGTGCCGGAAGGGACGGACAAAAAGCCTACGCGGTCGTCCTTTACGCCAAGTCGGATAAGGCAACACTGCACAAACGCATTCCCGACACCTTTCCTGAAAAAGAATATATAAAGGAAGTATATGAGCATCTTCAATACTATTACCAGATGGCAATGGGAGATGGACAAGGCTGTGTACGCGAGTTCAATATAGAAGACTTTTGCCGAAAGTTCAAGTACTTCCCCGTTCCCGTGGACAGTGCCTTGAAGATTCTGACACAAGCGGGATACTTGGAATATACAGACGAACAAGACAATGCATCCCGGCTACTGTTCACTATCCGTCGAGACGAACTTTATAAACTGAGAGAGCTCGGCGAAGATATGGACAAACTCATCCAAACCATTCTCCGCTCCTATACCGGGGTCTTCACAGACCATGCTTTCATCAATGAAGATTCACTGGCCATACGCACTGGACTCACACGCCGGCAAGTGTATGAACAGCTCATCCACCTAGCCAAGCTACATATCGTCAGTTACATCCCCCGCAAAAAGACACCATATATAATATACACGCGAGAGAGGGTTGAAATGCGCCACCTGCAAATCCCTTCCACCGTGTACGAGGAACGCAAAGAGCGATATGAGAAACGCATAAGTGCCATGCTGGATTACGTGAGCAGCGATACCGTGTGCCGTAGCCGGATGCTGCTACACTACTTCGGAGAGAAGAACGAGCATAACTGCGGGCAGTGCGACACTTGCATCAATTTGAAGAACAAGAAACCTTCCGGCCACCTTTCGGAAAAGGAACTTTCTGAAAAGATTCTTCAAGCCCTATCTGATAAACCACAAACTCCAGCCACTTTGGCAGAACAGATACCGGACGATAAAAACATGCTCATCGATGTGTTACATGAATTGTTGGACGAAGGTAAGGTAATTGCTGTCAACGGAATGCTTCAAATCAAAAAATAATTCATTACTTTTGCCGTTGGAAAAGAATGTCCTGCCGCTGAGAGGAACATCTCTTATCAGCCATGCCCCTCCTTTTCCTTTTTAATTTTTAATTCTTTAATTTTTAATCACCTATGGGATTCTTTAAATCTTTTTTCTCCGGCAAGTCAGACAGTCCGGCAAATGAGAAACAAAAAAACGAGCAGAAGAATTTTGAGATATTCAAGTATGACGGTATGCGTGCACAACGCATGGGCCGTACAGACTACGCCATCAAATGCTTCACTGAAGCCCTTGCCATTCAGGAAGACTTTGAGACCATGGGCTACCTTGCCCAAGTCTACACCCAGACCAACGAACTGGACGAGGCACACAAACTGCTGGAACGTATGACCGAAATAGAGCCGGAACATACCTCCACCTACCTCAGTCTAGCCAACGTATGCTACATGCAGGAAGACTATCCCGCCATGGCAGGAGCGGCAAAGAAAGCTATCGAAATAGAAGAGGGCAACGCCATGGCACACTACCTGCTCGGCAAAGCAGACAATGGGCAAGGGGACGGCATCATGTGCATCGCTCATCTTACGAAAGCCATCGTACTGAAAGATGATTTCATCGAAGCACGTCTGCTTCGTGCCGAAGCACTGGTCCAAATGCAGCAATACAAGGAAGCGATGGAAGACATAGACACCATTCTGGCACAAGACCCGGAAGACGAAAGTGCCATCTTGCTCCGCGGAAAGATAGAAGAAGCTACGGGAAACAAAGAAAAAGCAGAAAGCAGTTATCAGAAAGTGACAGAGTTGAATCCCTTCAACGAACAAGCCTTCCTCTACTTAGGACAGCTTTACATCACCCAAAACAAGCTGGCAGAAGCCATCGAGCTCTTTACGGAAGCCACAGAACTGAACCCTAATTTCGCAGAGGCCTATCATGAGCGCGGACGTGCCAAGTTGCTGAACGGCGACAAGGAAGGTTCTGCAGAAGACATGAAGAAAGGACTGGAACTCAATCCTAAAGAGATACAGAACTTTAACGGACAATATGGTAACCAACCGGGGGGAAGTACCGGTAATATCCTAGGATTATAACAAATTCAATTATTGCCGCCAATGAAACGAAATTTATTTCTATCAGTACTTTTTGTACTGATGTTCGCACCTGCCCATGCACAGCAAGTGAACATATTGTCCTATAACGTACATAATTGCATCGGTATGGACAAGGAGTACAATTACCGACGCATTGCCAATGTTATCAGTCAAACTTCTCCGGACATAGTCGCCCTGCAGGAACTTGACAGTGTAACGGTGCGCAACAAAGGAATCCATGCTCTCGGAGAACTAGAAAAACTGACCGGAATGCACGGGACTTATGCAGCAGCCATTCCTTTTCAGGGTGGAAGCTACGGCATCGGAATCCTCTCCAGAGAGATACCCATACAATACAAAATCATTCCAATGCCCGGACGGGAAGAAAAACGTACCCTCATTATTGCAGAATTTAAAGATTATGTATTTTGTGCCACACACCAGTCCCTCACTCCAGAAGACCAGCTCCTTGCCGTACCATTGATAGAAAAAGCCTTGCAAAACGTCGATAAGCCCATCTTTATGGCAGGCGACATGAACTCTGCACCAGCAAGCGCTCCCCAGCTGGAATTGGCAAAACATTTTGCCACCCTCAATGACACAACCTCTTATACTTTCCCGGCAGACCGTCCCAACCGATGTATAGACTACATCTACGGCTATTCCAAGAATGGGTATCGGTTTGACGTACAATACCGGAAAGTCATAGAAGACACCATTTCATCCGACCATCGTCCGGTTCAAGTCATTGTACAAGTTAAAGGGAAATAAGTTAAATTGCTACTATCCCTAAAAAAAACATTGTTTTTTGTTTGTATATAAAAGAAAAGCATTACTTTTGTCACGTAATTCAAAAACAGAGAATACAAGTATGAAGTCATTTACTTATGCATATTACTTCTTTTTTTACTTTTACTTTAGCCAGAAAGTAGAGCGGGAGTTTGTATGTATCAAGTGACAGTGATGCTTAAGGACTGAATAGAGAAACAAGTAAATATACAGAATCCCGCTCCATCGTATGGAAGCGGGATTTTTTTATAGCATAACCAAGAAAATAAAAATAATGAAAAAGGTAGCCATTCAAGGAACATTAGGCTCGTATCACGACATCGCCGCACACAAGTACTTCGAAGGAGAAGAAATAGAGTTAATCTGTTGCGCCAACTTTGAAGACGTGTTCGGTGCCATCAAAAAAGACAGTCAGACCATAGGAATGCTGGCAATAGAAAACACCATTGCAGGTAGTTTGCTGCATAACAATGAGCTATTACGCCAAAGTGGCGCACAGATTGTCGGCGAGTACAAGCTGCGTATTTCCCATAGTTTTGTCTGCCTGCCCGATGAAGACTGGGATGATATTACCGAAGTCAACTCCCACCCTATCGCCCTGATGCAATGCCGTGAATTCCTGGGGCAACACCCCGGAATCAAAGTGGTGGAAGGCGAAGATACCGCCCGCAGTGCCGAAATCATCCAACAGGAACATCTGAAAGGCCATGCAGCTATCTGCTCCAAAGCTGCTGCAGAGCGTTATGGCATGAAGGTCCTGCAGGAAGGTATCGAAACCAACAAACATAACTTCACCCGTTTCCTGGTCGTAGCCGACTCTTGGCAAGTAGATAAACTGAACCGGCATCGCAGCAAGGACGTCAACAAGGCAAGCATGGTATTCACACTTCCCCATACTGAAGGAAGCCTTTCCCAAGTATTGTCTATTTTGTCTTTCTACCGCATCAACCTGACCAAGATACAATCACTGCCCATCATCGGGCGTGAATGGGAATACCAGTTTTACGTAGATGTCGTCTTCGACAATGTACTGAGATATAAACAATCCATTGCGGCCATCACACCGCTGACCAAAGAACTGAAAATATTAGGAGAATATGAAGATGGAAAATCAAACGTGTAGAATAAAGCCTGCCGACCGCCTGGCAAGCGTAAGCGAATACTACTTCTCGAAGAAGCTGAAAGAAGTGGCACAAATGAATGCCGAAGGAATGGATGTCATCAGCCTGGGAATCGGAAGCCCCGACATGCCGCCTTCCGAAAAGACAATCCGGACACTTTGCGAAGCTGCCTGCAATCCGGACGGACATGGTTACATGCCCTACGTAGGTATCCCCGAACTGCGCCGCGGTTTTGCGGACTGGTACAAAAAATGGTACGGTGTAGCATTGAATCCCAACACAGAGATACAACCGCTCATCGGCTCCAAAGAAGGCATCCTGCACGTGACGCTGGCCTTTGTCAACCCCGGTGAACAAGTATTGGTTCCCAATCCCGGCTATCCCACCTATACTTCATTAAGCAAGATTCTGGGTGCCGAGGTCGTGAACTATAACTTGAAAGAAGAAAACGGCTGGATGCCCGACTTCGACGAGCTGGAACGGATGGACATGAGCCGTGTAAAACTGATGTGGACCAACTATCCCAATATGCCCACCGGGGCGAACGCAACACCGGAACTGTACCGGAAACTGGTGGACTTCGCACGCCGCAAGGACATCGTCATCGTAAACGACAACCCCTACAGTTTCATCCTGAACGAACATCCCATCAGCATCCTCAGTATTCCGGGTGCCAAAGAGTGCTGCATAGAATTCAATTCCATGAGCAAAAGCCACAACATGCCGGGATGGCGTATCGGCATGCTTGCCTCGAATGCCGACTTCGTGCAATGGATATTGAAAGTAAAGAGCAACATCGACAGCGGTATGTTCCGTGCCATGCAACTGGCAGCCGCCACTGCCCTGGAAGCAGAGCAAGACTGGTATGACGGCAACAACGCGAATTACCGCAACCGCCGTCAGTTGGCAGGAGAAATCATGCATACCTTGGGTTGCACCTACGACGAAAACCAGGTAGGCATGTTCCTCTGGGGCAAAATACCCGACAGCTGTACAGACGTGGAAGAACTGACTGAACACGTGCTGCATAAAGCCAGAGTGTTCATTACTCCCGGATTTATCTTCGGAAGTAACGGGAAACGGTATATCCGCATCTCCCTCTGCTGTAAGGACAATAAACTGGCAGAAGCATTGAAGCGTATCAAGGACATGAAATAAATGCTTACAAGTAAGAGATGAACACCCTAAAGCCGGAATCCCGTTTACTAAAACTCCACCGGAGATTTACTAAAACGGGAGGAACGATTTAGTAAATCTTCTCCGACGTTTTACTAAATCTCCGGGACCTTGCTCAGAAGGTCTTCTGAAAAGGGGGAAACGTCACAAGGAAGAAAAAGCATAATTAAAGAATATTATTAAACAAATAAAGAATATGGAACTCGAATTAGAACCTATCACATTACCTGGTGTTGAAGACAAACGCCCTATGGTAATAGCCGGCCCCTGCAGTGCCGAAACCGAAGAACAAGTAATGAGCACCGCCAAACAATTGGCAGACAAAGGCCTCAAGCTATTCCGTGCCGGCATCTGGAAACCGCGCACCAAACCGGGCGGCTTCGAAGGAGTAGGCGTAGACGGCCTTGCATGGCTGAAGGAGGTAAAGAAAGAAACCGGCATGTACGTTTCAACAGAAGTTGCTACCGCCAAACATGTATACGAATGCCTGAAAGCCGGAATTGACCTTCTTTGGGTAGGTGCACGTACCACCGCCAATCCTTTCGCCGTACAGGAAATTGCCGATGCACTGAAAGGCGTAGATATCCCGGTACTGGTGAAGAATCCGGTAAATCCTGACCTGGAGCTGTGGATTGGAGCTTTGGAACGTATCAACAATGCAGGCTTGAAACGCCTGGGTGCCATCCACCGCGGATTCAGCAGCTATGACAAAAAGCTCTACCGTAACTTGCCCCAATGGCATATCCCCATTGAGCTGCGCCGCCGAATTCCCAACCTTCCTATTATCTGTGACCCCAGCCACATAGGTGGAAAGCGCGAACTGGTTGCTCCACTCTGCCAGCAAGCTATGGATTTGGGCTTCAACGGACTGATTATCGAGAGCCACTGCAACCCGGACTGTGCCTGGAGCGATGCAGCCCAGCAAGTCACCCCGGATGTGCTGGATTACATCCTCAACCTGCTGGTCATCCGCAAGGAAACACAAAGCACCGAGAACCTCAGCGAATTGCGCAAGCAGATAGACGAATGCGACAACAATCTTATTCAGGAGCTGGCCAAACGGATGCGTGTGGCACGTGAAATCGGTACATACAAAAAAGAGCATGACATGACCATCCTGCAAACCGGACGCTACAACGAAATCCTCGAGAAACGCGGCTCGCAAGGCGCATTGTGTGGCATGGATGCTGAATTCATCAAAAAGGTATTTGAGGCGATACACGAAGAGAGTGTAAGACAGCAGATGGAAATTATAAATAAGTAATTGGCACATTAAACATCATGAGAATATTAATACTTGGAGCCGGGAAAATGGGCTCTTTCTTCACAGACATCCTGAGTTTCCAGCATGAGACGGCTGTGTTCGACGTCAATCCGCACCAACTGCGTTTTGTCTACAACACCTACCGCTTCACCACACTGGAAGAAATCAAGGACTTCGAGCCGGAGCTGGTCATCAATGCCGTTACGGTGAAATACACGCTGGACGCTTTCCGCCAAGTGCTGCCTGTACTGCCCAAAGACTGCATTATCAGCGACATCGCTTCGGTAAAGACCGGATTGAAGAAATTCTACGATGAAAGCGGCTTCCGCTACGTGTCGACGCATCCTATGTTCGGTCCCACTTTTGCCAGCCTCAACAATCTGAATACGGAGAATGCCATCATCATCAGCGAAGGCGACCACTTGGGGAAAATCTTCTTCAAGGACCTCTACCAGACCATGAAGCTGAACATCTTTGAATATACCTTCGACGAGCATGATGAGACTGTGGCATACTCCTTATCCATTCCGTTTGTATCCACTTTCGTGTTTGCAGCGGTAATGAAACACCAGGAAGCTCCGGGCACCACCTTCAAAAAGCACATGGCCATTGCCAAAGGCCTGCTGAGTGAAGACGACTACCTGCTCCAGGAAATTCTCTTCAATCCGCGCACCCCCTCACAAGTGGAGAACATCCGCCTGGAACTGAAGAACCTGCTGGAAATCATCAGCAATAAGGATGCAGAAGGCATGAAGAAGTATCTGACTAAAATCAGGGAAAAGATTAGATAAACAATCAACAAGTGTGTGCCTCGATGCCAAGGTACACACTTTTATCCCAACTAAACACCCCGGATGAAAAAGACAGTCACCACCTCAGGCTATCCGTCGAAGTAGCCCTTTGAAGAGGTGCATGAATCACCGGAAATCCTAACAGTTGACACTAAAAGACAAAAAAATGTCTCCGGTACCATTTTCAAAAGCGGGTGCAAAAATATCACTTTTTTCAAGATGAAAATATCCTTTTTATCTTTTTATTACAATCTGCCAACTTCCTTTTCTATCTCCTCTCACCCTTGTACTCACTTGCTAGACAACACAAAACAGATATATAAAATAATAATTACATTAAACTTCCAGTGTATAGAATAAAAAGACGCCGTTAATTATTTTTAATTTTAGCAACTATATTTTACGATTAAAATACATTTGTATTATTTTTGTATAAATAACACGTGGCAATTAAATTGCCATTAGACAATATACTACTTGAAAAATCAGGTTATGAAAATTTTTCTAGATAAAAGATGCATAATCAATTTATGTTTCCTTTTTTTATATTTAAGTTCGGCTTTTGCCACAGCAACCATAGTCGGCAAACACCGCAGATTACTTATTATAAACTCGTACAATGAAAGCGCACCCTGGAGCCAAGAACTTATAACTCCCATCCTGCTGCAAACATCTCCTATAGAGGACATCACAGCCGATGTAGTACACATGAACGGGACGTTCATTCGTAATGACTCATTGTATATCCGGATGGAGAATGGCATTTTCGAACGTTTCCAGGATAAGAAACCCGATTATCTTGTACTTCTCGGCAACATGGCTTTTACTTTAAGGGAACGTATTTTGAGTGAGTGGGGAAATATTCCAATAGTATTGATCGGCAACGAAGACACGTATGCTCCACGGGAATATTATTTCACCGGACGTCCTATACACATTTCCAATGCCATCACATCTCCTCTGGTTGACCTGCAGCCGCAATACAACTTTACTTTTATCGAAACGCCGTATATGTACAAAGAGACCATCGACATGATGGTACAGATGCTGCCAAAAATGAAAACGATTGTATTCGCAGCAGATGAACTCTATCATAACCAAGACTTGGACCGGCTTATTCATGCCTATATAACGTCAAAGTATCCAAACCTCCACTATGAACGCTTAATAGGTAATGAAAGAAACCAAAACGAATTACAGGCATATCTGCTAAATGATGAACCGGAGACGGGTATGCTATTTTCCACATGGTTTTACGAGCGTAAGAATCTACTCGGTTTTCCTACACTCATCAGTGGAGACTTTCAGTTAGTTGCATCATCGCCTCAACCCGTATTTGCATTAAGGAATGCCTATGTGGGTAAAGAGGGGTTTGCGGGAGGATATTTCTATGACCGCATGGAAGTGCAAAACGCGCTTTCTTCAGCCCTCAAACAGATATTTGCAGGAGAGGATGCACGGAATATCCCATTTACATATAGCAAGAAATCCTATCCCTTCATCAACTACCAGCAACTGCAGATGGACGGTCTGGACACCACACTCTGTCCTAAAGACTCGGTATTCATCAATAAACCGCTTACATTCTGGCAGAAGTATCAATGGTGGATTATTTGCGGAGTAGTGTTGATACTCTCACTACTTATCATAGCTTTAGTCATTTACCGGTTCCAGCAAAAGAAAATCACCTTGCTAAGTGCCCATGATACCCTTTTACGTAATATGCCGATATCTTATACTCAAATAGAGGTTTTCTTCGACAAAACGGGACAGATAGCAGATATGAGCTATCGATGCGGCAATATTATTTTCAACGACCAGTTTACGCCAACTACCGATGGTTCACAAAAAAATGCCTTCTCCCAAATAGAGCACCTGACACATTTCATGGAAATGGTATTCCAAGAAAAGCAAACGGTAACATTTACTCATTACTTCAAACAAACAAACAGCTTTTACGAATTCATTCTTTGCCCGGCATCCCAAAAACACACTTTGGATGTCTTTGCCGTAGATATTACAGCGCGCAAAGATGCCGAAAACACATTGCGAGAGATTAATAAAAAACTGGAAATGACATTGGGCATAGCACGCATCATACCATGGCGCTGGGATTTAAAGGAGGGTCTGATTTATTGCGAAGCACAAAAGATATTAGACCACATGAACTTTACAAAGGAGAAGAACTCTACAGTCCAAGTAGATATTATCAAGGCGTCAGAATATTTCCGAAAGATACACCCGGAAGACTTCGAACGTATGCACCATGTACATGAAAATCTCATTTCAGGCAAGTTGCAGCATATCAAAGAAGAATATCGTATCATCACCGAAGTAGAAGGGCGAAAAATAACAGATTGGATGGAAACCAACGCAGTAATTGACCAGCGCGACAAGAACGGCTATCCAATATCGCTTGTCGGCTCCCTTTTACTGATAACAGAACGCAAGAGGCAAGAAGAAGCGCTTATCCGAGCACGAGAAAAAGCCCAAGAATCCGACCGGCTGAAATCTGCATTTCTAGCCAATATGAGCCACGAGATACGTACCCCCTTGAATGCCATCGTAGGATTCTCCAGCCTGCTGACTGCAACCGAAAACGAAACCGAACGCAAAGAGTTCATCAGTATCATAGAAACCAACAACCAGTTGCTATTGCAACTGGTAAGTGACATCCTGGATCTTTCAAAAATAGAAGCAAATACACTGGAATTCAATTATCAGAATGTCGACTTAAATCAGTTGGCAAAAGATGTGGAAAACACTGTACGAGGCAGACTGCAAACAGGTGTTGCCCTACAATTCGTTCCTGAAGTACCAGTTTGTTATGTACAGACAGAACATAACCGTCTCTCTCAAGTCCTCATCAACCTGCTGGTCAACGCTGCAAAATTCACAGAGAAAGGTGAGATTATGTTTGGATACAAAATCCGTGGAGAAGAACTCTATTTCTACGTAAAAGATACGGGCATAGGCATATCACTAGAGAATCAGAAGAAAATATTTGAACGGTTTACCAAAGTAAACACCTTTATACAAGGAACGGGATTAGGGCTCTCAATATGCAAAAACATTGTCACAAAAATGAAAGGACGCATCGGAGTAGAATCCGAAGGAGAAGGTAAAGGAAGTACTTTCTGGTTTACAATACCTTATAAACCGAAAGAGGCCCAAAAGGAAAATAATCTAACTTTAATGCCTCTTCTGAACGAGAGAAGCAAGGAAAAGCCTATAATCCTGATAGCAGAGGACAACGAAAGCAACTATATGCTGTTCAAGTCTATCCTACAGAAAGATTATGAGTTGGTTCATGCTTGGGATGGGGAGGAAGCCGTGGAACTCCATCAGAAGTTTCATCCGCATGTGGTCATCATGGACATCAATATGCCTAAAATGGATGGATATGAAGCTACTCGCGAAATACGTAAAGTATCCAAAACGGTACCTATCATTGCAGTAACGGCATACTCCTTTGCTTCGGACAAAGAAAAGATTATGCAGAATGGCTTTAACGGATATATGTCCAAGCCGGTTGACATACAAAGATTGAAAGAAAAACTCGACTATACAATCCACGGGAATTTTATGATGATGTAGAGTTCCGGTCTGCTCTTTCCTATATGATATTTTTTGATTATCCAAGAAATATCATGTACTTTTGCACAAGTTAGAAAAGAGACAATGATAGACCAACCCACCATAGACCGCATACTTGATGCCGCACAGATATACGATGTCGTATCAGACTTTGTCACCCTGCGCAAACGCGGTGTGAACTATGTAGGTCTGTGCCCTTTCCACGATGACAAAACCCCTTCCTTCTATGTATCCCCCGCCAAAGGGCTCTGCAAGTGTTTTGCCTGCGGAAAAGGAGGAAATGCAGTGCATTTCATCATGGAGCACGAACAGATGTCTTATCCCGAGGCGCTGAAATATCTCGCAAAAAAATACGGCATTGAAATCAAAGAACGCGAACTATCCAGCGAGGAGAAGATAGCACAGGGTGAACGGGAAAGCCTCTTCATTGTGAACAACTTTGCCCGTGACTACTTCCAGAATATCCTAAAGAACCACGTAGACGGACGGAGTATCGGCATGGCCTATTTCCGCAGCCGCGGCTTCCGGGATGACATCATCGAGAAGTTCCAGTTGGGCTATTGTACCGAGAGCCACGATGCCCTTGCCCAGGAAGCTTTGAAGAAAGGCTATAAAAAGGATTATCTTGTCAAGACCGGCCTCTGCTACGAGACGGACGACCACCGACTGCGAGACCGCTTCTGGGGGCGCGTCATCTTTCCGGTACACACTCTCTCCGGCAAGGTGGTGGCTTTTGGGGGACGTGTGCTTGCCGGCGCCACCAAAGGCGTCAAGGTGAAGTACGTCAACTCGCCTGAATCGGAGATTTACCATAAAAGCAATGAACTGTACGGCATATATTTTGCCAAACAAGCCATTGTGAAACAAGACCGTTGTTTTCTGGTCGAAGGTTATACAGACGTCATTTCCATGCACCAATCGGGCATAGAGAATGTGGTTGCCTCTTCGGGCACAGCATTGACATCCGGACAAATCCGGATGATTCATCGTTTCACCAACAATATGACAGTGCTCTACGACGGTGACGCTGCCGGTATAAAGGCCTCTATCCGAGGTATTGATATGTTGCTGGAAGAAGGCATGAACGTCAAAGTCTGCCTCCTGCCCGATGGTGACGACCCGGACTCCTTTGCACGCAAACACAATGCGACGGAGTTCCAGGCCTTCATACAAGAGAATGAAACGGACTTTATCCGCTTCAAAACCAATCTGTTGCTGGAAGATGCTGGAAAAGACCCCATCAAGCGTGCCGAGCTTATCGGAAACCTTGTGCAGAGCATTTCCATCATTCCCGAAGCCATTGTGCGTGATGTCTATATCAAGGAGTGCGCCCAATTATTGCACGTAGAAGATAAACTGCTGGTTTCTGAGGTTGCCAAGCGTCGCGAAAAGCAAGCCGAGCAACAAGCTGAGCGAGCAGAACGTGAGCGTCGGTCGGCCAATGCCGCAAGAGCCAATGCAGAAACGGGGGTCAATGGCAGTCATACTGCAGCTACCAACCCCGACGCACAACAAGCTGGCTATCCGTCCCAATCACTGCCTGCCGGTCTCCCTTCCGAAACACCTCCACCTTTTCCACCCGAGGAAGAATATGTATCCTTCATCCCGCAGGAGGGCAAGGAGGGCCAGGAGTTCTATAAATACGAACGACTTATTCTGAAGATGGTAGTGCTCTATGGTGAGCGGGTGATGTGCAATGTCACCAATGAAGAGGGGCAGGAAACCCCTATCACTGTAACTGAATATATAGTCAATGATTTAAAAGAAGACGAACTTGCCTTCCACAATCCGCTTCACCGGCAAATCCTGACAGAGGCTGCCGAACGTATCCACAATGAGGGTTTTACCGCCGAACGGTATTTTGTGGCGCATCCCGACCCCGTCATCAGCAAGCTGAGTGTGGAGCTTATCAGCAACCGCTATCAGTTAAGGAAATCACAGATAGAACAAATGGTAACGGACGAAGAACGCCTCTATGAGCTAATTCCACGGTTAATGATAAACTTCAAATATGCCATCGTCTGCGAAGAATTGAAGCATACCCTATTTGCGTTACAGAACCCTGCCATAGCCAATGATGAAACCCAGTGTAACAGCATCATGGAGCGCTACAACGAATTGAACAAAGTAAAAAGCATCATGGCAAAGCGGCTGGGAGACAGAGTCATCCTGAATTTTTAAATTCAATTCGGGGAGTTCTCCGTCAAGAATTATGCCTGATTAAATTCATAAATTCCTCGCGAGTCTTCGCTTGGTTGAATGCTCCGGTAAAATCGGATGTAGTGGTAATGGAGTTCTGTTTCTCTACTCCGCGCATCTGCATGCACATGTGTTTGGCTTCCACAACAACCATAACCCCCAGCGGATTCAGCGTCTCCTGAATACACTCTTTTATTTGGAGAGTCATACGTTCCTGCACTTGCAGGCGGTGAGAGAAAATATCCACTACGCGGGCTATCTTGCTCAGTCCGGTAATGTAGCCGTTAGGAATATATGCCACATGTGCCTTTCCGTAGAAGGGAAGCATGTGATGTTCGCAAAGCGAGAAGAAGTCAATGTCTTTCACAATCACCATCTGACTGTATTCCTCTTGAAATTTGGCCGAACGGAGTACCTCGTGCGGGTCCATATGATACCCTTTCGTCAACGACAACATGGCCTTCGCCACCCGTTCAGGTGTCTTCTGCAAACCTTCACGTCCGGCATCTTCACCCAACAGAGTAAGGATGCGGTGATAATGTTCCTTCAATTCATCTAATGAAGGAGATACAATTTCTTCTTTTCCTAACATGATAATTCTTTATAAGGGGATGTTTATCTGCTCTTTCACGATAGAAACTTCCTTGAATACACCAGTAGCCCGCAACTGACGCATCATGGCATCCGCTTCTTCGATACTGCGGAAATCTCCTGCACGGCACAGCCAACGAGGGGGATTGAAAGAGGTATAAACTGTAAGTTCGGGAAAATGTTCCTTGATGCGGGTAGCTACCGCATAAGCTTCGTTCTTGGCCTGACGGGTATTATTCCCTGCATAAACTTGTATGCGGTAACCCGAACTTTTAATCACTTTCTGCTCATCCGAACCGGCAGGAACATACTCCGAACCTATCAATGCCGCAATGCGTGCATCTTGATGGATAGTCACCTTGCCTTGTCCCGGCACATTACGTTCCAGGCTTTTCACAATATTATTCTGCGCTACAGAAATCGTTGCAAAAGCGAAACATGCAACTAAAAGTAAACCAAGCTTTTTCATGAGTCAATATCTTTATATAACGGAAAATGGAAAGCTGAAAATGGAAAACAGTTATGCAGATACGACATGCAATCCATTTTCAACTTTCAGCTTTCAACTATTTAATTAAAGGCATCGATGATACCCTTGAAGTCAGAAACCTTCAAGGCAGCACCACCAATCAGACCGCCGTCAACATCCGGGTTGGCAAACAGTTCCTTTGCATTAGAAGGCTTACAGCTGCCACCATAAAGGATAGAGCAGTTGTCAGCAATTTCCTTACCATACTTTTCAGCAATCAAGGAACGGATGAAAGCGTGGATTTCCTGTGCTTGTTCTGCAGTAGCAGTCTTACCGGTACCGATAGCCCAAACCGGCTCGTAAGCCAAAATAATCTTAGAGAAATCTTCGGCAGACAAAGAGAATACAGAAGCCAGCTGAGCGGCTACCACTTCATTCTGCTTGTTTGCTTCACGTTCTTCCAATACCTCACCGATACAGAAAATCGGAGTCAGACCGTTAGCCAAAGCCAATTTTACTTTTTCTTCCAGAATAGCAACTGTTTCACCATAGTAAGCACGACGTTCAGAGTGACCCAGAATGACATATTTTGCACCAGTAGAAGCAACCATAGCAGCTGATACTTCGCCGGTATATGCGCCTGACTCCTTGTCTGCACAGTTTTCTGCACCTACACCAATCTTGGCAGCGTCTACCAAAGGAGTAACAGATGCCAGGTGGATAAACGGAGTACAGATGATTACATCACAGTTAGGCTTTTCGTTAGCCAATGTTTCATTCAGTTCTTTTGCAAGAGCAATACCCTCTTGGAGGGTTTTGTTCATTTTCCAGTTTCCTGCAACAATGTTTTTTCTCATTTTGTTTTATTATTAAAAGGGTTAATGTATTTACTATTTGACAATTTACTATTTACTATTTGATACTATTGTTGTCTGAGGCGTTGTTTCTCCCGGCGCCTTACGACTAAAATATCGACACAAAGCACCATCATCAGAGGAAGGATGAACCACAGCAACACATAGCCTATTGTTTGTAAGTCACTTTCCTGCTTCTGCTTGCCCAATTCCAACTTGTCCAGGCTATCGGTCAGCACATATTCATCAGGCAGCCGGTTGTCACTCCACTTATTCAAAATTGTTCCGTCCTTTACCAACAGCAAACCGGGATTTGAACGGATAATGGTCTTCAGCGTAATATCATCTGTCTGGCAGAAAGGGTATTCCGCTCCAGTCTTGTCACGCCACAATTCTATCTCGTCTTCCGGAGATGAAGTCAAGGCATAAAAGCCATAACCATGCTCCACACTGTAATCGTATATTTCATTGATAAGGTCGATGTTACTGTCGTCCGCTCCTTCTATCCGATGGGCAACCAGCAGAAACGTATATCCTTTATCCGACAGTACGCTGTCCGTTATATCTTCCCATGTATCCAGACTCATCATGGAAAAATCATGAATGGGAGGTTCATAACCTTTTTCCTTCAGTATCGTACGCGATTCTACAAACGTCCATGTACTGTCCGGATAGTTGTCCAATGTAAATTCCTGACGCTTTCCTCCTTTTTCCAAAATGAACCGGCTTTCAAACACGCTTGGTTTAGCACCTTCCGGAATTTCCATGCCCGCCTTGATATTCGCTCCAATTCTGTAAGGTCGGAAATCAAGTATCGGCAAATTCTCCAGGCAATAGAAGGACAACGCAAACACAAATAGAAACGTATACATGGAAATCATCCACTCCATCTTCGGAGTAATGAAACGCACCAGTAAATCCTGCCACTTGAATACAGATACTGCCGCCACCAACAATACTACGTTCTTGCCGAAAGTCTGCCAATTGGTCAATATCCACGCATCACCGAAGCATCCGCAGTCGGATACCGGATTCGCCAAAGCCAGATAAAGTGTTAGCGGAGTCATTACAACCATCAGCAATAATGCCAATACAGATGCCACCTTCCGGCGTATACCCAAAAACAAGAAAACACCTACACTGAACTCTATGGCAGACAACGCTATCCCTACCAGCAAGGGCGCATAAGAAGGAAACCAGGAAATCATGCCGAAAGCCGTCAGGTAATCTTGAATTTTATAGAAGAAACCCAACGGATCAACAGCTTTCGCAAATCCGGAAAATATGAACAAAGCCCCCAGCAGAAAACGGCAGAGGTTCACCCAAACTTTCCCGACAATATGTTTCTTGTCAATCTCCAAATTCAATCTTAATTAAGCCGAATACGGAATAGTTAATCATATCCATATAATTGGCATCAATACCTTCCGAAACCAAAGTCTCCCCGGACAAGCTTTCAATCTGCTTTGTCCGGTAAATCTTCATCAATATCAAATCCGTATACGAACTGATACGCATACTACGCCAAGCCTCATCATAGTCATGATTTTTGGCAAGCATCAGCTCCAAAGAGGTTTTGGCATATTTGTCATACAGCACCAATGCCTCTTCATTGGTCATATCGGCAGCTTCGGCATAACCAAGTTCCAACTGTATCAGCCCTACAATTCCATAGTTGACAATAGCTATGAATTCAGAACGGATGCCTTCGTCTACCAAAGTCACCCCTTTCGTTTCAATACTTCTGATACGGTTGGCTTTGATGAATATCTGATCTGTTACGGAAGACGGACGAAGAATGCGCCACGCCGGACCGTAATCATGAAGTTTCTTAGAGAACAAGTCACGGCAAACCGCAATGACATGTTCAAATTGTTGCTTGGTATCTTTCATTTCCTTTTTTCACAGTGCGCTGCAAAGATAGGAATAATTAAAGAAAAAGAAAAAGAGGGCACTCTAAAATCTATTAAAGTACCCTCTTCTATAGAGATTGTTTACGTTTTTATGAGCAGCGCAATACTTGTCCCGGTCTCAGGATTGTTTTACGCGTAATTCTGTTCAGTTTGCAAAGCTTGTCGATGGAGGTTCCCTGACGTGCTGCAATCCGTCCCAATGTGTCTCCCTTCTTTACCTTATAGAACAGACCTTCACCCGATGCCATGCTACGCGCCGTACCGGAAGAGCCTTTTGTCTTATGGAAAGTATAGGAATCAGCTACGATATCCTGCTTTTCAAAATCAAACATAAGCGCAGGATTGATGGGAATACCCAAGAAACGGGTTTCAAAGTGAAGGTGTGAACCGGTAGAACGTCCGGTATTTCCTCCCAATGCAATCGGTTCGCCGGCTTTTACCAACTGGTTTGTATCAACTAATTGTTTAGACAAGTGTCCGTAAACTGTTTCCAAGCCATTGTCGTGACGAATAACGACGTATTTGCCGTATCCACGACGACCTTGATTCTTGACAACGCGTACTTTTCCATCAAAAGCCGCACGGATTGTATCGCCTACATACACCTTGATATCCAAACCATAATGAGCTCTTCTTCTCCGGGGACGGTAACCGAATACATCTGTGATACGGGTATTGGGAGTAGGCATACAAAAACCGGTCAAATCAAATGTATAGCTCTCAGGCACAATCGCATTGCCATAGGCTTGTACGAATTCGTTATTCCAGTTGGGATACAAATCCAAACCCGGATACAATGATTGTTCCGCACGTATCTGTTTTTGCAAAGCCAGTGAATCTACACTCTTAAGTTTTCTGTCGATGGGGGCCTGGCGGGCAATCAGGTCTTGCGAGAAAGAATTCAAGCTAACCATTGCCGTCGCAGCCAATAAAGCAGTTTTTATCCAATTAAAATTCATCCGTTTCGTCATTCATTTTGATATCCGTTGCAAGCATCTCGGCAAATCAAACACCACTTGTTCTACGCGAATATCCAGATTGATTTTCAAAAATTCTCCCAAAGGTAACATTTCTCTCTGAAAAACGACATCAGTCATTAACTATTTTTTCGAAGAGGAGGAAACTGTAAAGCTCGCAAAGATGTCTTAATCCCCTATAGATAGGAGATTTACAAGCAAACATGTTTTACAACATAAAATGCAATAAAAGTGCATGTTTAACCGTTTTTTCAGCTAATGGCAGCCCAATTAACGTTCGTTTTTCTCAACGCTTTCAGTTGTCGCCACAAGACCTCGTTCTCAGGCAACATGCCATGTGGATCTGCATCCACCACCGTTTGCGCTACTTCACGGACATATTGCAGCAGTTGTCCGTCACGGGCTATATCGGCAATCTTCAGATCGAAAGCAATGCCGCTCTGCTGTGTCCCTTCCAAATCTCCAGGACCACGCAGTTTCAAGTCTGCTTCCGCTATTTCAAAGCCGTCATTAGTCCGCACCATTATCTCCAAACGCTTCCTTGTATCCTCCGCCAACTTGTAGCCGGTAACCAGGATACAATAGGACTGGTCAGCTCCACGTCCTACACGTCCCCGAAGCTGATGAAGCTGGGACAGCCCGAAACGCTCGGCGTTCTCAATCACCATCACCGAAGCATTGGGCACATTTACACCTACCTCAATCACGGTGGTAGCCACCATTATCTGTGCCTCGCCGGATACGAACAATTGCATCTGAGCATCCTTTTCAGCAGGTTTCATCTTTCCATGTACCTTGCAAACCCTACACTCGGGAAACTCTTCACAAACATGCAGATACCCTTCTTCAAGATTCTTCAAGTCAATCTTTTCGCTTTCCTTAATCAGCGGGTAGACAATATAGACCTGCCGGCCTTCGGCAATCTGCTTGTGCATGGACTGATACAAGCTTATCCGACGGCTATCAAACTGATGAAGAGTGACAATCGGTTTACGTCCGGGAGGCAATTCATCGATGACAGACACATCCAAATCGCCATAAAGCGTCATTGCCAATGTACGGGGAATCGGGGTTGCCGTCATCACCAATACATGGGGAGGCTGCACATTCTTTGTCCACAACCGTGCCCGTTGGGCCACACCGAAACGATGCTGCTCGTCAATCACAACCAAACCGAGCGAAGCAAAATTCACCGTATCTTCAATGACGGCATGGGTACCTATCAGTATATGTATGTCTCCCGTCAACAAACCGGCAAGGATAGCTTCGCGCCGCTTGCCCTTAACAGAACCGGTCAACAGTTCCACACGTACCTCCATTCCATACAGCAGCTCACGGATGGTTTCATAGTGCTGGTTTGCCAAAATCTCGGTAGGTGCCATCATGCATGCCTGAAAGCCATTATCGAGCGCCATCAACATACTCATCAGTGCGACAAGCGTCTTTCCACTTCCCACATCCCCTTGCAGCAAGCGGTTCATCTGCTTTCCTGAGCCTACATCCTTACGGATTTCCTTCAATACCCGCTTCTGTGCATTGGTCAGTTCAAAAGGAAGATTACGGGAGTAGAAAGTATTAAACACTTCGCCCACCCTTTCAAAAATATAACCGCGATATTTCCGCTGACGGTCTTTTGCATACCTCAGGATATTCAACTGTACGTAAAAAAGCTCCTCAAACTTCAGGCGATACTGTGCCTTACGCAATAAATCCGGATTAGCGGGAAAGTGTATATTGACCAAAGCTTCCGTCAACGGCATCAGATGATGCTCGGCAAGTATAGCGGGAGAAAGGGTCTCGGGCAACGGCTCACGCAACTGCTGCACCACCGTATTCATCATCTTCTCGATGGCATGCGAATTGAGAGAACTCCGTTTCATCTTTTCAGTCGTATTATAATAAGGTTGTAACCCCATGGACGACAATTTCAAATCCGAAGCAGAGTCTATATCCGGATGAGCCATATTTATTCTACCATTGAAGAAGGTCGGTTTTCCGAACACAATATATTCCTGATGCACTTTATACTTCCCTACCAAATATTTGATGCCCTGGAACCAAACCAGGTCCACTACCCCCGTACCGTCCGAGAAATGAGCTATCAGCCTGCGCTGGCGCCCTTCTCCAGCCGTCTCAAAACTTAGTATTTCACCTTTCAGCTGAATATAGGGCATCGTCCCATCAATCTCCTGAATATAATAAATCCGACTGCGGTCTACATATTTATATGGAAAGTAATATAGCAAATCGTGCAAGGAGTAAATGCCCAATTCCTTATTGAGCACCGAAGCACGCTGCGGCCCGACGCCCGACAAATATTTTATGTCACGCGTGGCTAAATCGAACATGAACCTATCAGAGCTGTGGCTATTTTTAAATCAAAAGGAGTGGTTATTTTAATGTTTTCCCGGTTTCCCGGCGTCAAAAAGACAGATACGCCCAATGCTTCCACCACAGAAGCATCATCGGTAAAATGGGGTGTATAGGGCTGCTCGTATGCCGCTTTCAGCAGTTCCGCATCAAAAACCTGGGGAGTCTGCACCAATCTATAATCATCCCTGCCGACAGTCACACTGCCTTTCCCTCCCATACGGCGAACGGTCTCCACCACACCTATTACCGGAACCACAGCCTTTTTCCCGGCAGCCAAGTCATAACAGCGTGCAATCACTTCCCGGGCTACGAATGGACGTACCCCATCGTGCACACCGACCAAAGCAGGTGTCTTGACCAAAGCCAAACCGTTCTTTACGGAGTGGAACCGCGTCTCCCCTCCATCTGCAATGGCATGCGGCAATGAAAAACAGTACTCCCTGCACAGCTGCCTCCAGTAATCCTGCTGGCTGTGGGGAAGCACCAATATTATCCGTATCTCAGCATTGTAGTCATAAAACGCCTCCAGAGTGCGCATCAAAACAGGTTTCCCCCCTATCGGGAGAAACTGTTTGGGGAGTTCGGTCCCCATGCGCAAGCCCTTGCCACCGGCAACAATCAGAGCATACTGAACCATTTATGATTTATGATTTATGATTTATGATTTATGATTTTAAATCATAAATCCGTTACGCACATAGCTTCTTTCAGTTCCTGCACCTTCTCTTTGCCTTGCAACAGCTCCACTACGGCCAATGCAAACTCCATGGCAGCGCCCGGTCCTTTACCAGTGATGATATTGCCGTCTCTTTCTACCGGAGCACCCGTACATTCGGCACCTTCCAAATACTGTTCAAAGCCGGGATAGCAAGTAGCCTTCTTGCCTTTCAGCAATCCCAGCTTACCCAATACCATAGGAGCCGCACAAATAGCAGCAATCGGTTTCTGCTCTTGGGCAAAACGCAGTACCAGATTACGCAGTTCTCCACACTTCTCCAAAGTGGACGCACCCGGCATACCGCCAGGCAATAATACAAGCTCTGCATCAAAGAAGTCGCAGTTCACTACATTCTTATCGCACAAGACCGGAACATCGTGTGCTCCCGTCACTATTTCATCAGGGGTTACCGTCACCATTTCTACGTTCAGTCCGGCGCGTCTCATCACATCCACAGAAGTAAAAGCTTCTATTTCTTCAAATCCGTCGGCAAAAAAAACATAAACTGTACCCATAATTGTTCCTCCTCTTATTTTAGATTAAAATAATACGTTATTGTTCCCGTCTGATTGTTCAAGCCGCTTACCGCATTGAAACGGGCTTTCTTGGCAGCATCCTCTGCCGCTTTCCGCAATGCGGGATTGACGGTATTGGTCTGGCGGTTGATGCTGGTTGCTATCACATGTCCGGCAGGGTTCACTGTGATGGTCACCACAACCCTACCTTCATCCTGCACATTATATACCGGCCGCGGCAATCCGCCCTCACCAAGAGAACGTCCGCCCAAATTAAACGAGCCGTAGCCTCCCGTACCCGAAGTGGCTCCGGACGGAGCATTTCCCGTAGGACTTCCTTGAATACCTTCGCCTTCCGTATCGCCTTTACTACCCATTTGGGCACCTTTGCCAAAAGCGCCAGCTACCCGTTTACGGGCAGCTTCCTCGGCTTCCTTACGTTCCCGTTCGGCTTTTGCCGCTGCCAGTTTGCGGGCCTCTTCCGCTTTTTCGGCTTCCGTCTTTTCCGGTTTCTTCACCTCCTCCTTTTTCTTGGGTTCGGCTTTGGGCTTTATGGCAACGGTTTCTTCAGTTTCCTGCGTAATGATGTCCTGCTCCACCGTTTCCTGCACCTGAGGAGCGGTTTCCTCCGGCATGACATCCACCTTTACTAAAGAAGGGTCGGCAGCGCCCAGTGCATCGGGCACCTCTCCCAGCATAACGGGTACACCGCCTTCTTCCGAGGGTTCCGGCGGTGTGAATCCTACCAGTATCAGAAGGGCAATAATGGCAACATGCACCACAAGTGCACCTGCCATACCTATATATTTTCCTTTCTTCTTCCGATTCACCATTGCATTTACAATTTAGCCATGTACAATGTACGATTTAGTTTTCCGGTGGTCGTGTAGCCAGCACCATCTTGAATTTATTCTCGTTTGCAATGTTCAGCACCTTCACGATTTCCCGGTAAGGCACTGTTTCGTCAGCATACAAAGCTATATACATTTCAGGCTCCCTCTCCGCACACGATTGTAGGAAAGGAGTCAATTCTTCAAGCGTCAGAGACAGTTCCTTGTCATTGCCAAAAGCAGCATAATAATTCAGATTCTTATCTATGATGACTCTTGTCAAAGGCTTTGCAGAAGTCTGTTGCTTTCCCTGCGGCAGCAGTACCTTGATAGCATTGGGCGATACCATGGTAGATGTTATCATAAAGAAAATCAGCAGCAGGAAAATCAGGTCCGTCATGGACGCCATACTGAAATTGGGTGATATTTTAGCTCTACGTTTTAACACGCCTTTAAGTTTTAATTCTTAATTCTTTAATTAATCATTTCGCCGGTTCGTTCAACAAATCCATGAATGCCATTGTCTTGGCTTCCATCTTGTTGACCACGCCATCTATCAATGTCACCAGGTAATTGTAGGCAAACATTGCTATGATACCGACTATCAAACCGCCCACCGTAGTAATCATCGCCTCATAAATACCACCGGAAAGCAACGTTATATCAATATTATTTCCGGCATTTGCCATTTGCCAAAATGCACGTACCATACCCGTCACCGTGCCAAGGAAGCCTAGCATAGGAGCGCCACCGGAAATCGTGGCCATAATCGTCATTCCCTTCTCCAGTTTGGCAACCTCAATATTACCCACATTCTCGATGGCAGCCTGCACATCGTTCACCGGGCGTCCCAAACGGCTGATACCCTTTTCAATCATACGGGCCGAGGGAGTATCCACACTGCGACAATAAGCAATGGCAGCTTTCAATTCCCCACCCAAAATATAATCCTTTATCTTATCCATGAACTGGGGGTCTTCTTTCCCCGCCTTCCGGATAACATAGTTGCGTTCGAACAAGATGTAAAAGCAAAGTACGGACATCAAGCCCAGGACAACCATAATCCAGCCGCCCTTGACGGCCATGCTCCATAAGTTCATTTCGTCGGAAGCGTTTACTTGTGTCAGTACCGGATTGGCACCTGCAATAGAGTCAGTCAGTGCCGGAGCCACTTGGGCCAATAACAACATTACATTCATCAGCGAAGACAGTTTTTATATTCCTTGACCGTACGCTCCAATCCCAGATACAGCGCGTCACTAATCAGCGCATGCCCGATGGACACCTCGTCCAGCCACGGAATGTTTTGATAAAAATAATTCAGATTCACCAGGCTCAGGTCATGTCCGGCATTCAGCCCCAGGCCTAAGCTGCGGGCCACCTTGGCAGCCTCGACAAAAGGAGCTACAGCCGCTTCCCGTCCTTTGGGATAAGCCGTAGCATAAGGTTCCGTATATAGCTCCACGCGGTCGGCACCGGCTTTGGCAGCATATTCTATCATTTCGGCATCGGTGGAAACAAATACGGAAGTACGGATACCAGCATTGTTGAACTCATCCAACACTTCGTTCAAGAAGTCAAAATGGGTCTTGGTATCCCAGCCTGCGTTTGAAGTCAGCTGTGTAGGGCTGTCGGGCACCAAAGTTACCTGATGCGGTTTCACCTTCAAGACCAAATCCATAAATTCGGGTGCAGGATACCCCTCGATATTGAACTCTGTCCGCAGCAACGGCCGCAAATCATATACATCCTTACGGCGGATATGCCTCTCGTCAGGACGGGGATGCACCGTAATGCCATCAGCACCAAAGTCTTCACAATCCAGCGCTACCTTCACAACATTCGGGACATCACCTCCACGGGCATTGCGCAGCGTTGCCACCTTATTTATATTAACGCTTAATCTAGTCATAATTCGGTTTATAGTTTGGGACAAAAGTACAAATAATAGTTATATATTGGCAGCATTCTGAGAAAAAAATAGCATCTTTGCACTTCAATCCAACAGAATTGATTATGAAATTTGCCATATTCGGAAATACCTACCAAGCAAAGAAATCCTCGCATGCAGAAAACCTCTTCCGGTTGCTCGGACAGCATAATGCACAGCTCTGCATCTGCCGGGAATTCCATCACTTCCTGACTGCCGATTTACATTTAAACATACCTGACGCCGAATTGTTTGACGGAGATGATTTCTGTGCCGACATGGTTATCAGCATCGGTGGCGACGGCACTTTCCTAAAAGCAGCCAGCCGTGTAGGAAAGAAGAATATCCCCATATTGGGCATCAATACCGGCCGGCTGGGTTTCCTTGCCGACATCTCACCGGAAGAGATGGAAGAGACCTTCGATGAAATCTACAATAATCACTATAAGGTGGAAGAGCGTAGTGTACTGCAACTGAGGTGCGACGATGAACGCTTGATGCAATCCCCTTACGCCCTCAATGAGATAGCCGTATTGAAGCGGGACAGTTCGTCCATGATCAGTATCCACGCCGCCATCAATGGCGCTCCGTTGACCACTTATCAAGCTGACGGCCTGGTTATCTCCACACCTACCGGTTCCACCGCCTACTCACTCAGCGTCGGCGGTCCGGTCATTGTGCCCCACAGTAAAACCATCGCCATCACCCCGGTGGCTCCACACAGCCTCAACGTCCGTCCCATCGTCATTTGTGACGACTGGGAAATTACACTTGATGTGGAAAGCCGCAGCCACAACTTCTTGGTTGCCATCGACGGCCGTAGCGAGTCCTGCAAAGAAACGACCCGGTTGCACATCTCACGTGCCGACTATAGCATAAAGGTAGTGAAACGGTTCAACCATATTTTCTTTGATACCCTTCGCAATAAACTAATGTGGGGGGCGGACATCAGATAAGCCTATATCACTTCATTCACTCCAGCAGGATAACCTATTCACTCCAGCAGGATAACTTATTTACCTCAGTGGGGAACTCCATTTACCCCAGGATGTAACTACCTTTACCCCGATATGTAACGGCCTTTACCCCGGTGTGTAACGGCCTTTACCCCGGTGTGTAAAGAGTCTTTCCCCGGCATGTAACGTCTTTTACATAAGGATGTAACAACGCTGTAAATGTAATGTATTGACAATAAGTTCCTAAACCCATCCATCAGTTTACCACTTCTTATACTGCAAATGACTATTTCTGCCATCCTCCTTCATCGTGGAATATAGAATTAAATAATAATCACACAAAGTATATTTTCAGCAAAAAACTTTTAAATAAATAATAAAAACACCACCTTTGTAGTTCATTCTTTCAGAGTCTATGTGGAATAGTACTTTACTATACAAAGACACTACCATTCAGAATGCGTAAATGTAAGATGAATCAATATGCAGAAAGAAAATGATACTTTATTGGTAGCCAAGTTGAGAGAAGGCAATAAATTTGCCTTTGAAGCATTGTACGAAAAATACAGTGCCAGGCTGTACAACACCATCGTCCTTCTCGTATATGACAAATCATTAGCCAAAGACATCACCCAAAGCAGCTTCATGACGATATGGGAAAAACGCAGTAATCTGGATACCGAGAAAAGTTTTCCGGCATATCTATGCACCATCGCACGCAACATGGTATACAAAGAAACCGAACGAAGATTATTACACAACAAATTTGTAGAAAACAAGCTGAAAACAGAAGCAGAGGCTATCGAGGAAGATACGATGGATATGGACGTCTCCATCATTGAAAAACAGATAGAGCAACTTCTGCAAAGCCTGCCAGAAGTTTCACGGGAAGTCTTTCAGCTGAAAAGAGCAGGAAAACTGTCCAACAAGGAAATCGCCTCACAGCTAGATTTGACGGAACGTGCCGTAGAGGCTCATTTCTACCGTACTATGAAACTACTGAAAGAAGAATTACGCAAATTCATCATGCTTTTCCTCTCCTTCTACTTTCTAAATAATTGTTAAAGCACGAAAATCCGTGAGTGTTTTGGCAGGCATACAGATATATACTACAGAACATGGATAAAAAAGACAGTCATATTGAACTTTTGGATCGTTTCTTTCGAGGACTGACCAGCCCTGAAGAAGATGTACAGTTGAAATCATGGATTAAGCGACCGGATTTTCAACAGAAATTTTCCGCATACTATCAGCAATGCTGGGCACTGGCTCCGGACACGATGGACAAAGCCGTACAAAATGAAATGTTCACCGAACTTTTAAGCCAGATAGACGCAAGTTCCACCACGGAAACGAAGGTCCTGAAAACAAGGAACCGTTTCCTGCGTCAGATTGGGCGCTATGCTGCAGTTGCCTGCATCATATTGGCAGTGGGAAGCGGAGCCTATTATGCAGGAGTCAAACGACCGGCCGATGACGCCAATACAGAAGTCACCATGTCCGTATCCAACGGGCAGAAGGCCGACATCATTTTGGCTGACGGCACAAAGGTCTACATCAATTCTGATTCAAGAATTGTATATGACAACACTTACAACAAGAAAACACGTATGGTCTCCCTGGAAGGAGAGGCCTATTTTGAAGTTGCAAAGGACAAGGAAAAGCCTTTCATCGTGAAAGCAAATGGCATCAATGTACAAGCGTTAGGTACAAGCTTCAATATACGTGCACATAAAGACGATAAATCAGTAGCTGTAATCCTGATAAGTGGAAAGGTTAAAGTAGACGACGGCAGACACGAGGCATATATGAAGCCAAACGAAAGGCTCGTTTGCAACCTGACCAATGGACAGTTCGAAAAAAGCGAGCTTCATCCTAATGCAAGTTATTTGCTATGGAGAAGCAATGAACTAGCGTTCTACGGTGAATCTTTTGAAGAAATTTGTACCATGCTTACACGAATGTATAATTGCAAATTTATATTCAAAAACGAGAAAGTAAAACAATATACTTATCACGGCATCATCAAGAATAGCAGTTTGAATAATGTATTAGAATACATCAGCCAAGCTGGCGGCATTAATTACAAAATAAAATCTGATAATACGATCGTAATATATTAGTAGTGTTTAATAAACTCTTTATGTTAACTTAAAAAGGAAAATATGGAATAGATTTTATAAACTTTTTACTTCATCAAACACAACTGCCAGCTTTCGGCAGCAAAATAAAATTCTAGTTTAAACATTCACGAGAAATTCGTCATAAGTTACTCTAATATCTTATTAGAGCAGGTCTTTGGTACGCCTTTCTCAAAATAAAAAACAATTAATCTAATATTATTAGACATGAGACAAAACAAAATGATTATGCGGTCTTTAGTACTGCTGGGTGCCCTGTTTTTCTGGGGAAACAGCTTCGCCCAAATCAGTTTATCTGTAAACAAGCAGACCATCAAGCAGATTATACCGCAAATTGAAAAAGCTAGCGGTTATAACGTATTCTACACAGACAAACTTCCCAATCTTGAAACAAAAAAGGATTTAAATGTATCAAATGCTTCACTTGAGGCCGTATTGAAAGAATTATTTAAAGGAACGAAAATCTCCTTTGAAATAAAAGCAAACAAGCAGATTTTGCTGTTCCAGCAAACCAACAAATCTGTAGGTGCTAAAAAGAAAGTAACCGGTAGAATCGTAGACGAAAATGATGAGCCGCTTATCGGAGCTTCCGTTATTATCAAAGGCTCTACACAAGGAACAATAACCAACATTGACGGTGAATATACATTGGAAGATGTGCCGGAGAAAGCTACTCTAACCGTTTCTTACGTAGGCTATATACCGGCATCTGTTGCTGTCAACGGTAAAAACGCAATCAATGTAGTGCTGCAAGAAGATTCAAAGACTTTGGAAGAAGTTGTTGTTATCGGTTATGGTACCGTAAAAAAGAAAGACTTGACCGGTGCAGTAGGTTCTGTGGGAGGTGCAGAAGTAGCCGCCCGTAAAACAACTTCCCTTTCCACCGCTTTGCAAGGAACCATCCCAGGGTTAATGGTAACCCGTAACAATAATGCGCCTGGTGCAAATGCAGACAAGATATATGTACGTGGTATCACAACCATCGGGAATTCAGATCCTCTGGTTATCGTTGATGGAGTGCCTGGTGACATCAATTCAGTAAATGCCAACGACGTTGAGAGCATTTCTGTATTGAAAGATGCTGCTTCCGCTGCTATCTATGGTTCTCGTGCCGCTGCCGGCGTTATTCTTGTCACCACCAAAAGAGCCAGTGACAAGGAACTGTCATTGACCTATAACGGTGAATTCGGTTGGGAAATACCTACCGCAGAGCCTGAGGTTGTAGGCGTGCAACGTTTTCTGGAAATGGCTAATGAATTACGATATACAGATAATCCGGACGGTGGCAAATACCAAGCCTATTCAGAAGATCAAGTTAATAACTGGGTGAAAAACAATGCAACCAATCCCAACCAGTATCCTATAACCGACTGGCAAGATCTGATTCTTGAGAAATCCGCAACCCGTCAAAGTCACAGTATCCACCTTTCAGGCGGTAGCAAGGTTGTTAAGACCAAAGCATCCTTGGCGTATGATGAAGTAGGCGGTCTGTACGGTGACCGTTATTTCCAACGCTATACATTACGTGTAAACAATGACTTCAACATTACCCAAAAGTTAAGTGCTACATTGGACTTCAATGTTAAGCGCACTAAACACCACATGCCGCAATTCACTCCATTCGGAATGATGCGCTACATGCCTGCTATTTATGCAGGAGTATGGGATGACGGCCGTATAGCTGAAGGCAAATCGGGAGCCAACCCTTATGGATTGATGAAATTGGGTGGTACAACAGAAAAATGGTACACAGCATTGGGCGGTAAAGCATCTATTGATTTCAAGCCTTTTGACGGATTTAAAATTTCAGCAATCGTTGCTCCTCGCTTTAATTACGACAAGTTCAAAACATTCAAGAAAGCAGCCAGCTATACATTGGCAGATGATCCCAATACAATAGGGGGATACTTAGACAACAGCGGACTATACAACACAACCAAACTCTCAGAAACCCGCAATGACAGCTACAATGTCACTACACAATTAATAGCAAACTATGCAAAGAAGTTTGCCGGAAAACATGACATCAACCTTATGGCAGGTTACGAAAACTATTACGAATATATTGAAGAATTAGGTGCTGACAGAGACGGCTACGTTCTCACGAACTTTCCATACCTCAATAATGGACCTAAAGATTTAATTGGCAACTCTGGAAAAGGAAAAGAGTACGCTTATCGTTCCTACTTCGGACGTGTCATGTACAGCTATGCCGACAGATATTTATTCCAGGCTAATATACGTCATGACGGCTCATCACGTTTTGCAAAGAAACACAGATGGGGTACATTCCCTTCCTTCTCTGCCGGTTGGGTACTCAGCGAAGAAAATTTCATGAAGAATCTTAATTGGGACTGGCTGTCATTCTTGAAGATTAGAGCTACATGGGGAGCATTGGGTAATGAACGTATTGGCGATTTTCCATATATGTCAACCATTGCATTTGGGAACACTATTTTCTATCAAAACAACGGTATTTATTTTGACCAAACTGCATCTCAACAGAAATATGCCATTGAAAATGTAACATGGGAGAAAACTGAATCTACAGACATTGGGTTAGACATTTCTTTCTTGAACAACCGCTTACGTGTGAACGGTGACTATTACTGGAAAAATACTAAAGACATGCTATTAGCAATGGCTATCCCTGATTTTCTAGGATTCTCTGACCCAGACGTCAATGCCGGCAAAATGTCAACCAAAGGTTATGAATTGAATGTCAGCTGGAATGACCACATCGGTGACTTCAGCTACGGAATAGCCATTAACTTCTCTGACTTCACCTCCAAAATGGGGGATTTACAAGGAACCCAATTCCTCGGTGACAAAGTTAAAATGGAAGGCAGTGAATTCAATGAGTGGTATGGCTATGTTAGCGATGGTCTTTTCCTGACAGAAGAAGACTTAAAGAATTCTCCCAAAATCAATGATAAGAACACTCAATTGGGCGATATTAAATACAAAGACATATCTGGTCCTGACGGTGTACCCGACGGAAAGATTTCTCCTGAATATGACCGAGTATTACTAGGCAGCTCATTACCCCATTTCCTATATGGTGGTAATATCAATTTGGGCTACAAAAATTTTGACCTTTCATTGGCATTCCAAGGTGTCGGAAAACAAAATGCACGCTTGGCAAGAGAAATGGTAGAACCATTCCGTAACAATTACGGAAATTTCCCCGCCATCATTGATGGAAACTATTGGAGTCCTTATAATACGGACGAACAAAACGCAGTTGCCAAATATCCTCGTCTAACCCATGTAAACAAAAGTTCCAACTATGCCATGTCAGATTATTGGCTGTTCAACGGAGGTTATTTCCGTCTCAAAAATATAACTTTAGGCTATACATTCCCTAAAGAATGGATGAACGCAATAGGTATCAAAGGTGCACGCATTTATGCCAGTGCTTCCGATCTATTCTGTTTGAGCAAATATCCGAAAGGATGGGACCCTGAAATGGGAGTAAGTGAATATCCTATCACAACATCTATATTGTTAGGCGTATCTGTTAACTTTTAAAAGAAAGAAAAAAAATGAAACATAAATTTATAATATTAGCTTTAGGACTTGGATTTTTAGCAAGTTCCTGCAATGACTTGGACTTAGTTCCATTGTCTGAGGCCTCCACTGAAAACTGGTATTCTTCAGAAGAAGAACTATTGATGGCTGCCAATGAATTCTATAAAATCGGATATTGGAATAAAATGAACCAGGGACTTCTGGAACAAGCCACCGACAACTTCACCTATAGAAATGTGAATCGTTGCAACCTCCTAGACGGTACAGTAAATGGTGATGGTGGAACAGAGAACTGGTATCCAGTAGAGCAATGGCAATCAAACTATAAATGTATAACGATGGCCAATACATTTCTTGAAAAATCTGAGCGCGCCGAAAAGGCTGGTGTCTCTGAAAAAATATTGAATCAATACAGAGGAGAAGCTTACTTTACAAGAGCTTGTAAATATGCAGTACTCGTTTCTTTCTTTGGTGATGTTGTCTGGCTAGATAAGAATATTTACATTGAAGAAGCCTTCCAAAAAGGACGTACTCCCAAAAAAGAGATTATACCTTTAATTTACCAAGACTTCGACAAAGCAATTTCTATGTTACCAGTATCTTATACCGGTAACTCGACACAACGTTTCACAAAAGGTGCTGCATTAGCCATGAAAGCACGTTTTGCCCTTTACATGGGTGATTGGGAACTTGCGGCCGAATCAGCTAAAGCGTGTATGAATTTGCAAGCTTATCAATTACATCCCGACTTCAGCGACTTATTTCTGATGAATACCAAAAATTCCATAGAAAGCATTCTTGTATTCCCACGTTCCGTGCAATACAACATTCTATACGATGCTACTGCCACAAAAAATGAGCTGCCTAGAAATGCTGGAGGATACGGTTCGTATGCACCCTCTTGGGACTTGTTGGCTTCGTTCCTCTGTACAGATGGGTTGCCCATTGACGAGTCACCTCTTTTTGATCCCCACAATCCTTTCAAGAACCGTGACCCCCGTTGTACTGCCACCATTGTAGAATTTGGAACCCGCCATTGTAGCTTTGACTTTGATCCTCATCCCGATGCATTAAAAGTAATGAACTACAAAACCGGTAAAATGGTAACCAACCAAGATACCCGTGCCAATGCGCAATACACCTCATTCAATGCATTGCTATGGAAAAAGGGTATTGACGATTCTTGGGTAGATAACAAACAAAAAGTGGAAAGTGACTATATTGAAATACGTTACGCAGAAGTATTGTTGACTTATGCAGAAGCCATGATTGAACTGAACAAGATTGACGAATCTGTATTAGAAGCCATCAATAGTGTACGTGCCAGAGCATACGGAGTGAAATCTTCTGAAACAGACAAATATCCGGCAGTAACAGCACGTGACCAAAAGTCCTTACGCCAGACAGTCAGACTGGAACGTCGCGTAGAGTTTGCTAAAGAAGGACTCCGCTACATGGACCTCATTCGTTGGAAATTGGCAACCAAAGCTCTGAACACCAAGAACTACGGCATTCTATATCCTGCTGACATATTAAGAGACAAAGTTACATCAAAAGGACTGTGGTTCTGGCCTACTACACCACAGATAGATGAAGATGGAATCGCAGACTTCTCTGCTATGGAAAAAGAAGGCTTAATCCAAGTACTTTCCCAGCGCAAATGGGACGAACGGCAGTATTTATGGCCAATCCCCACATCTGAAATCATTATTAATGAAAACATGAAACAGAATCCAGGGTATTAACGGTTAGACATTATAGGTAAAAAGATTGTGAATAAAAGGATAAACAAACTGTAATGAAAGGACTGCCCCTGCAAATTAGAAATCCAGGGCAGCCCTTTTATACCGTTTCCACAACAAAATAAAGAACCGCATATTTATGAGAAGAATTATATTGATTTTAAGTCTACTGTTCTGTAGCCAGCTTATCACAGCCTCCAATCTATTGATAGAAGCAGAAAGCTTTGACCAAAAAGGAGGATGGGTAGTAGACCAGCAATTCATGGACCTTATGGGGTCACCCTATCTAATGGCTCATGGAATGGGGGTCCCGGTTGAGGATGCTTCCACTACCATATCTTTTCCCGAGAGCGGTACATATTATGTATATGTACGTACCTATAACTGGACTTCTCCTTGGCATGATGGCAAAGGACCAGGAAAGTTCACTCTAAAAATCGGTAATAAAAAGCTGCCTATAGTTTTAGGGGATGAAGGCAACCAATGGATGTGGCAACCCGCCGGAAAAATTTCAGTAAAGGCTGGGAATAGTAATCTAACATTAAAAGACTTGACCGGTTTCAATGGCCGTTGCGATGCTATTTATTTTACAACAGAAAAAGAGCAACTACCTCCTAACGAAACTGTACAACTGACAGATTTCCGTAAAAAGATGCTGGATATTCCAGCCGAACCGGAGCAATACTCCTATGATGTGATTGTAACTGGTGGCGGTATAGCCGGTATGTGTGCAGCCGCAACCGCTTCCAGATTGGGATGCAAAGTGGCATTAATCAACGACCGCCCAGTACTTGGCGGCAATAATAGCTCTGAAGTCAGGGTTCACTTAGGGGGCAATATCGGAGTAGGCCCCAATTCCGGACTGGGACGTATGATAAGAGAATTCGGACATTCTAAAGAAGGAAATGCCAAACCTGCCGCAAACTATGAAGATGAAAAGAAGGAGCTTTTTATCGCCAATGAAAAGAATATCACCCTTTATGCCAACTACCGTGCCATATCTGTAAAGACCGATGGCAACAGAATAGAATCTGTCATCATCAAGCATATAGAGAATGGAAAAGAAGTGGAACTGAAAGCACCATTGTTCTCCGACTGTACCGGAGACGGCACCATCGGGTATCTGGCCGGTGCAGACTACAACATGGGACGCGAATCCCGTGCCGAATACGGAGAAGAGCTGGCACCGATTCAACCGGACAAAATGACAATGGGTTCATCCGTACAATGGTACTCTGCAGACAAAGGTAAACCTACCCGTTTCCCTATTTTCTCGTACGGTCTGCAATTCAATGAAAAAAATTGCGAAAAAGTGACGATGGGTGAATGGAAATGGGAAACCGGCATGAACTTCAATCAAATCGACGACTTCGAACGTATACGTGATTATGGCTTAATGGTCATCTATTCTAATTGGAGTTTTCTGAAAAATGAATTAAAGGACAACAAGAAATATAAGAACCGCGCATTGGACTGGGTAGCCTATATTGCCGGAAAACGCGAGTCACGCCGATTGTTGGGCGATTATATTCTAAAGCAAGATGATATAGATAAAAATGTCTATCACGAAGATGCCTCCTTCGTCACAACCTGGAGCATCGACCTGCATTTCCCGGATTCGCTCAATGCATCACACTTTCCTGATGCGCCTTTCAAAGCAGCAACCAAACACATCCATATATATCCTTATGCAGTGCCCTATCGCTGCCTATATTCCAGAAATATCGAGAATCTTTTTATGGCGGGCCGCAATATCAGTGTTACCCATGTGGCACTGGGCACTGTCCGCGTAATGCGTACCACCGGAATGATGGGCGAAGTTGTCGGGATGGCAGCTTCCTTATGTAAAAAGTACAACACCACTCCGAGAGGAGTATATCAGAAACACCTACCGGAATTGAAAGCACTGATGAAAGAGGGAGTAGGAAAAAAAGAAGGGATTCCCGATAATCAGAAGTTCAATGAACAAAAATTATTAAAAAAGCCTCGTATATTTGCCATTGAAAAAAACAAGAAGTAAGAAACACGTTGATACTACAATTTAAGTATTAATAAAACACGCATATCATGAAAAATATTCTAACATTATTATTTGTCCTTTTCGGAGGATATTCGTTACACGCACAAGATACCTGCTACGGCTTTCTGAGAAATGACACTTTAACCATCGGGAACAATTTGGTCGAACGTACCTTTTTGTGGAACGGGGGAAATATCATAACTTACCGCCTGACCGACAAGAGTAATGGAAAATCATGGAAGAACCACAGCCTTACTCCAGATTTCAGAGTAACGAAAGATTTGCCGCAACCATCAAACGGTTCACTCAAAGTAGTTCCCGTAAAAGAGACTAAAATATTTCCCGCTTATCTGAAAGTAGAAGTTTCTTTCAGCCTGGAGAAGCTAGATATAAAACGGGTATATCGTATTTATGATGATTGTCCAGCCATAGCCTGCGACACCTATTTAAGAGGAACAGTAAACAGTATTTTCGGAGGCAGAGAAGTTAGTGCAGCCGACCGGAAGAATATTGAATTCGCCGAAGACATGAAATCTAAAGAAGTAACCGCTGTACTAGACCAGTTCCATTTCCAAGGACAACATTGGCACGCTCGCAGCGTGGAATTTTCCGATGTGACCGACTGGCACAACAACCTGGTTTTCGAGAAAGAGATTATTTCCTACCGCAAACTGGGATATCGCGGCAATCTGCTGTTTGCCTTTAATGGCGAGGACAACTGTGGCATCTTCTTTTTAAAAGAGGCTCCCTGCTCTTCGGTACAATTAGCCTATCAAGGAAAGGATTTTCTGACTGATTTCGGAAAGTTTACAGTAACCGGTCTGGGCATTACCGAGAAAGACGTGACTCCCGACCGTTGGACCAAAACATACGGATGTGTATTGGGAATATACGGAGAAGATGAACTGAGCCGCCTACAAGCGCTTCGTTCATATCAGAAGAATATACGTACTTACCGGGCCGACCGCGACGAGATGATTATGATGAACACCTGGGGAGACCGTAGCCAGGACTCAAAAGTAAACGAATCCTTCTGTTTGAAAGAACTGGAACGCGCCGCCCGTCTGGGAATCACCCATTTCCAGATTGATGATGGCTGGCAAATAGGTAAAAGTCCTAATTCAGCTGTAGCCCGCGGTTCATTCAAGAACATTTGGGACAATAAAGACTACTGGAAACCCGATCCGCAAAAGTATCCACGTGGTTTGCATCCCATCGTAAAGCGTGGCAAGGAATTAGGTATTGAAATCGGTCTTTGGTTCAATCCCAGCATACAAAATGATTTTGCCGATTGGCAGAAAGATGCGCAAGCACTCATCAGCCTCTATCGCGAATACGGCATCAAAATATTCAAGATAGACGGGCTCACCATTCCCAGTAAAGAAGCCGAAACAAACCTGCACCGCTTATTCAACAAAGTGCTGGAAGAGACGGACGAGGCAGTGATTTTCAACCTTGATGCGACAGCCAGCCGCCGCGGAGGCTACCACATGTTCAATGAATATGGAAATATCTTTCTGGAAAACCGTTATACCGACTGGCAGAACTACTATCCTTACTGGACTTTGCGTAACCTCTGGATGCTTTCCAAATATGTTCCGGCAGAAAAGCTGCAAATAGAGTTCTTGAACAAATGGAGAAATACGGATAAATATAAAGGAGAAGTCTTCGCTCCAGAAAACTATTCATTTGAATATCTGTTTGCTACGACTTTAGCAGGACAGCCGCTTGCCTGGATGGAAGGTACCAATCTACCCGAGGAAGCATTTACATTACGAGAACATACAGAAGCCTACAAGAAATTTCAGCATGACATGCATTCCGGCACTATCCTACCCATAGGAGATGAACCATCGGGACGCTCTTGGACCGGCTTCCAGTCTCTAAAGAAAGATAGAGGATACTTGATTGTGTACCGTGAAAATCATCCAGAAGGGACTACAGAAGTCGAAACCTGGCTGCCAGAAGGTGTCACAGTAAGATGTATCCCATTGATGGGACACGGCAAAGCGATGACAGCAGTAACCGGAAAGAAAGGAAGGCTGGAAATCTCTCTGCCATCAATCAATGACTATGTTGTCTACAAGTATGAAATTAAAAACAAACGCTAAAATAAAGACTGACATGAAAATCACAAGGAGTATACTCTTAATCGCCTTCTTGATGCTGTTTTACCGAGCCTTCGGACAACCTGCCGAACGGCTGATTCGGATACAGATCACTCCCAATCATACAGACTGGCTATATAAGCCAGGCGAAAAAATAAAATTCAGCATTACGGTACTGAAAAACAACGTACCAATTCCTGACACAGAAATTCGGTACCAGATTTCAGAAGATATGATGAAGCCTCACAAAGAAGGCATATTGCAAGCTGAAAAAGGGACAGCCACGGTGGAAGCCAAAACAATGGAAAAACCTGGCTTTCTCCGTTGCCAAGCCTTTGTTAAATATGGAGGACGTGAATACCAAGGGATAGTAACCGTTGGAATCAATCCAGAAAAATTAAAACCTATCACATCATTGCCCGAAGACTTTCTAAATTTCTGGGAAACAGCAAAACTCCAGGCTCAAAAGACACCAATGGATGTACAAATGACCCTTGTACCCGAACGTTGTACAGAGAAAGTGAATGTATTCCATGTGAATATACAGAATTATGAATCCCATACACGCTTATACGGCATGCTGGCTATGCCTAAAGCAAAAGGTCGATATCCCGCAGTTTTAAAGCTACCAGGTGCAGGAATACGTTCTTATGCCGGAGATGTGGAACATGCTGCCAATGGCTGGATTGTTTTCGAAATAGGAATACACGGTATTCCGGTCAACATGTCAGGACCGGTATATACCAATCTCTATATGGGAGCATTAAAAGGGTACCACACGTTCAATCTGGATAATCGGGATAAATACTATTATAAACGTGTATATCTAGGCTGTGTACGTGCCATTGACTTTATTTATTCCCTACCACAATTCGATGGGAGCAATTTGATAACATTCGGCAGTAGCCAAGGAGGAGGATTGTCCATCGTGACAGCTGGACTTGATTCACGTGTCAAAGGACTGGTAGCCTTTTACCCTGCTCTTTGTGACATGGTCGGCTATATACATAACCGTGCCGGAGGATGGCCACACATGTTTAACAAGCAAGAAAATCAGACTGCAGAAAAGGCAAATACAGCACGTTATTATGACGCAGTTAATTTTGCACGCCAAATAAAAGTTCCCGGATTCTACTCATTCGGATATAATGATATGGTCTGTCCACCCACTACTACCTATTCTGCCTACAATGTAATTCAAGCACCCAAACAAATATTAGTATCCGAAGAAACGGCTCATTATGCCTACCCAGAACAATGGGCAGCCGCATGGAAATGGGTCGCTGATTTCTTTCAACAAAAAAAATAAAAACTATAAGAATCATGAGAATACTTTTTTTTATTACAACACTGCTTTTCATCATCCCGAACATGTTCGGACAAAAGGAATATCGTCTGAACTCACCGGACGGCAAGTTGGAGGTTACCTTATATATAGGTGACCGGATCACTTACGAGCTGACGGAAGAAGGGCATACATTGGTAGCCCCCTCTCCCTTATCAGTACATCTGGATAATAGGACAGTCTGGGGTAACGGCTCCCATCTTAAGAGAGTCAGTCATCGCCAGGCAAATGAGGTGATTCCCTCTCCTTTCTACAAACGCAGTGAAGTAAAGGATGTCTATAATGAAATGACGTTAAGTTTCCGGGAACATTTCAACCTCATTTTCAGAATGTACAATGAAGGAATGGCATACCGGTTCGCAGCGACCGGAAACAGACCGTTCAAAGTTACAAACGAAGAAGCCGCCTTCAACTTCAACAAGGACTACAAATCGATTGTTCCTTATGTAAAAGATGGCGATAAACAACCGATAGAAGCCCAGTTCTCCAACTCTTTTGAAAACACCTATACACATATAGAGCTATCCGGACTGAACCCCCAAAGACTGATGTTTACCCCCGTAGTAATAGAGCAGGAAAACGGCCGTAAACTTTGTATTGCCGAATCCGACGTAGAGAGCTATCCGGGCATGTTCCTCATCAACAGAAACGGGGGAACAGCACTCACTTCCGCTTTTGCCGCCGTCCCCAAAACAAAAAAACAAGGCGGGCATAACCAACTGCAAATATTAGTCACAGAGCGTGAAAACTACATTGCTTCCTGCCAGCCGAAAGCCAAACTACCCTGGCGCATCATTGTTGTGGCAAGAAATGACAAGGAGCTGGCAGATAACGATATGGTTTATAAGCTGGCTGCTCCATCACGCATGAAAGACATCTCATGGATACGTCCGGGCAAAGTGGCCTGGGAATGGTGGAACCATTGGGGAATCAAAGGCGTGGATTTCGAAGCTGGAATAAACAATGAAACATACATGCACTATATCGACTTCGCCTCCCGGCATGGCATCGAGTATGTGATTCTGGATGAAGGCTGGGCTGTCAACCTCAAGGCTGACCTTTTCCAAATTGTACCGGAAATTGATTTAAAAAAGCTCACGGCCTATGCCAGGCAAAAGAATGTAGGACTCATCCTTTGGGCAGGTTACCATGCCTTTGCCCGCGACATGGAACATGTATGCAAGCACTATTCCGAAATGGGCATCAAAGGATTCAAGATTGACTTTATGGATAGGGATGACCAGGAAATGGTAGACTTCCACTACCGGGCTGCCGAAATTGCCGCTAAATATAAGTTGATGGTAGACTTTCACGGCACGTACAAACCTACCGGGCTGAACCGCACTTATCCCAATGTCATCAACTATGAAGCCGTTCACGGGCTGGAACAGATGAAGTGGAGTGACATCCATACCGACCAGGTAACCTACGATGTCACCATGCCATTTATCCGTATGCTGGCCGGACCGGTGGACTATACACAAGGCGCCATGCACAATGCCAACAAACGGTGTTACCACTCCTCAATGGATACCCCAATGAGCCAGGGAACCCGTTGCCGCCAATTAGCTGAATATGTAGTATTTGAATCACCATTGAACATGTTGTGCGACAGTCCCACCAATTACGACCGTGAAGAAGAATGCACGGAATTCATCGCTACCATCCCTACCGTTTGGGAACAAACAATAGCCATGAACGGAGAAATTGGAAAATACATTACAATGGCGCGCAGGAAAGGAGATGTCTGGTATGTCGGCTCCCTAACCAATTGGGATGCACGTACTCTGACACTGGACCTTTCTTTCCTCGGTGCAGGCAGATGGAAAGCGGAAATGTTTCATGACGGAGTGAATGCCAACCGCCTGGCTTCCGACTACCAAAAGACCGTCACAGACATTCCTGCATCCCGTAAACTGACCGTCAAAATGGCACAAGGAGGCGGATGCGCATTGAAAATATACAAAGAATAATTCATAGGCTTTTTAAACGTTAACTGATACATACGATTTATGAAAATTAAAAGATTAATGATTACTTGTTTGCTCGCAGTGTCTGTACTGGGAGGCAAGTCACAAGCACAAGACTTATTGTCCAATGTTTACGGACGCGATTACCAGCTACTGAATGGGAAGTGGGGAGCCATTGTAGACCTTTATGACCAAGGAGAAAGGATGCAGGTGTACAAAAACAGAAAACCTCAAGACAACAAGCAATTTTATGAATACTCTTTCGACGGAGGTTTGGTCCTGAATGTACCTGCCGATTTCAATTCACAAATGCCCGAGTTGAAATTTTATGAAGGAACAGTATGGTACGGACGCTCTTTCGATACCCCAAAGACTGACGGCAAACGTTTGTTTCTCTATTTCGGTGCGGTAAGTTACCGTAGCAAAATATATCTGAACGGGGAGAAAATAGCCAGTCATGAAGGCGGATTCACTCCCTTCCAGGTGGAAATCACAGATAAGGTAAAGCAAAAGGACAACTTCCTGGTGGTGAAAGTCAACAATACCCGCACCACGGATGCCATCCCTGCCATGTCCTTTGACTGGTGGAATTACGGCGGCATCACACGCGATGTAATGTTGGTAAGCGTTCCACAAAGCTACATCAAAGACCATTTCATCCAGTTGGACAAGGTACAATCCAACCTGATTCGTGCCAAAGTAACCTTATCCGAAGCAAAGCCTGGCATCAACGTACAAGTCGCCATCCCCGAATTGGGCATCAGACAGAACATGACTACCGATGCCAACGGAATTGCCCAGGCCACTATCAAAACCAAAAAACTGCAACGTTGGTCACCGGATGCTCCAAAGCTGTATGATGTAACCATCACTTCGGAAAGTGACCGGCTCAACGAGCAAATTGGTTTCCGTAACCTTTATGTAAAAGGTGAAGATATCTATCTGAACGACCAGCCCATCTTCCTGCGCAGTATCAGCTTCCACGAGGAAATTCCGCAACGCCGCGGGCGTGCCTTCTCTGAAGCGGACGCAACAATGCTGTTGTCCGAAGCCAAAGAGCTGGGTGCCAACATGATTCGTCTGGCACATTATCCACAAAATGAATATACTGTCCGCCTAGCAGAAAGAATGGGATTTCTTTTATGGGAAGAGATACCTATCTGGCAAGGGATTGACTTCAAAAATACCGCTACCCGTGAGAAAGCAGGCAGAATGATTAAAGAGATGGTGATGCGCGACAAAAACCGTTGTTCCGTTGCCTTTTGGGGGATTGCCAATGAAACAGCCACTTCCGCCCCGCGCAATGAATTTCTGAAACACATGAAACAATGTTGCCTGGACATCGACTCAACCCGTCTGATTACGGCCGCCTTCGATTTGGTACGCTTCAACCGCGAAAGCCGGGACTTTGAGATGAATGACTCCATTATCAACATCCTGGACATGGTAGCCATCAACAAATATATGGGATGGTATCATGACTGGCCACTGGCTCCGGACCAGGCTGTCTGGAATGTAGCTCCCGGCAAACCTCTTTTCATTTCCGAGTTCGGAGGCGAAGCGCTCTATGGCAAACATGGCGACGCGGAAGTCAAGAGTTCTTGGAGTGAGGATTATCAGGCACAACTCTACAAGGACAATCTGGAAATGTTTAAGCATATCCCCAACCTGCGCGGAACATCGCCGTGGATTCTTTTGGATTTCCGTTCTCCCTTCCGTTTCCATCCACACCAGGGAGGGGAATGGAACCGTAAAGGACTGGTTTCCGACCAGGGACAACGCAAAAAAGCATGGTACATCATGCGTGATTACTATAACCAAAAGAAAACAGAACAATGAAGCACAAAATAAAACACTACATGGCTGCCCTCCTCCTGACCTCTATGGTCTGGAGCGGGCATGCCCAAGAAAAGAATGAAATGGACTTGTCTGGTGAATGGGCATTCCAGACAGATGTCATGGACTTCCGGAGAGGTTCACTGGACGTACGTTACTGCCATCGCCTGCAGGAAAGCATCGTTCTGCCGGGAATTACAGATGACTATAAAATAGGCTACAAATCTCCTTACCGCCACCTGGATAGGCTGACCCGTGTCTACGAATATATGGGCCCCGCATGGTACCAGCGAGAAATAGAAATTCCTGCGGCATGGAAAGGCAAACGCATTTTCCTCTATTTTGAACGTACACACTGGCTCAGTTCGGTATATGTAGGCAAAGAAGAAGTGAGTAAAATAGACTACATCAGTATTCCCCACAACCACGAACTGACCCAATGGCTACATCCAGGCAAAAAAGAACTGATAACTTTCTGTATAGACAACCGCTACCAGTACGATACCCATAAATGGGACCATGCCCACTCCGAATTTACCCAAATAAACTGGAACGGAGTATTGGGCGAAATTAAGCTGGTAGCTGTAGACCCAGTCTATGTAGATGACATGCAGGTCTATCCGGACATCAAGAACAAAAGCATCAAAGTCAAAATGACTGTCCGCAACTGTACAGAACATACCGCCAGCGGCAAAATATCCTTCCACGTGTCAGGAAAGGACTATAGACTACAAAAGGAAGTACCAGTAACAGTGACCGATTCCATTACTTATATCGAGGAAGAAATGTTTTTGAGTAAGGATATCCATTTGTGGAATGAGTTCCATCCCAATCTTTATACGTTGGACTGTAAGTTGACTTCCAGTGTAGAGGGCCAATCCTATGCGCATGAGAAAAGCACAACTTTCGGTATGCGCGAAGTAGAGGCTGGTGAGGACCATATCATCCTTAATGGCGAACCCATACACCTGCGCGGTACCGTTGAAAACGCAGTGTTCCCCAAGACCGGCTATGCTCCCGTGGACGATGCCTCTTGGGAACGTGTACTCCGTATCCTAAAAGAATATGGTATGAACCATATGCGCTTCCACTCCTGGTGTCCTCCTGCCGCTGCGTTCCGTATGGCAGACAAGCTGGGTGTCTATCTGGAGGTGGAAATGCCGATGTGGGGTAAAGATGCCCAACCCGATGAGAAGCGCTGGAATTTCTTCCGTCGCGAGCTGCGGGGTATCTTGAAAGAATATGGGAATCACCCTTCCTTCATTCTCTACTGTAACGGAAACGAAATTACCGGCGATTTCAGTTTCATAGAAGAGCTTACCGCCACAGCCCGCCAGTTGGATAACCGCCGTCTATACAGCGGTTCCACAGCCCGCACACGTGTCAAATCAGACCAGTTCTACATTACCCATCAGACTACCAAAGGACACATGGCTATCTACGAAGGACGTCCTTATACAAACTGGGACAAAAACAAGGAACTGGGAGTAGGCCTGCCCATCATCTCGCATGAATCCGGACAGCGGTGCATCTATCCCAATTTCGAGGAAATAAAGAACTTCACCGGCCCCGTACAAGCGCGTAATTTCGAGATATTCCGTGAACTGCTGGACAAAAACCACATGCTCGACCAAGCACATGACTTCTTCCGTGCTTCTGGAGCCTTGACCGCCATAGAGTACAAGGATGTCATAGAAGCCCAGTTGCGCACTTATCTGAAAGGCGGTTTCCAATTACTGTCTCTGAATGATTTTACCGGACAAGGATATGCACCGGTAGGCATTCTCGATCCTTTCTGGAATACCAAAGGGCTCATCACACCGGAAAAGTGGCGCGAGTTCTGTGCACCGACTGTTGCGTTGCTCCGTTTCGACAAACGCGCACTTTACAATGATGAAGTATTTGAAGGAAAAGCGGAAATATACAATTATGGACCTACCCTATTGAAAAACGCAAAAATCAATTGGAGTATCACCGACAGCAACGGTAAAACCCTTAAGAGCGGAAAACTGAAAACACAAACTGTCGGAAAGAACGGGGTATTTCCACTTGGCAGTTTCAGTTATGCATTGAACAATATCACTGAACCACAGAAGCTGACGGTCCATCTTTCTGTTGCACACGTAAAAAACAGCTGGGATATCTGGGTATATCCCCGTCATAGCAACTTAATGCAGTCCACTAGTGAAGTGCTCTACACCACAGTATTCGATGAAAAAGCAAAACAACACCTTGCCGATGGCAAGAAAGTGGTACTCTGCCCCAAACCTTCCAAAGTAAAAGGTCGTAAATCCGTGTTCCACAATCACTTTTGGAATCCGATAATGTTCAAATGGCCTCCTATGACCATTGGCTGTCTGATTCATGACGACCAGCCTATATTCGAGCATTTCATAACTTCCTACCATACTGACTGGCAGTGGTGGGACATTCTGGAAAATGCCAAGGTTATTGAGATGAAAGATGCTCCGGCAGCACTGCGGCCTTTCATACAAGTAATAGACCATTACGACAATAATGAAAAGCTCGGTATTGGTTTCGAAGCAAAAGTGAAGAAAGGCAGTCTGCTGGTACTGGCCGTAGATACCCAGAAAAACATCAACGAACGTCCTGCCACCCAGCAATTGCTGGAAAGCATTGACCGCTACGTAAAGAGTGACAAATTCGCTCCGCAAATTACCGTTGACGAGTCCTACATTGAATCATTCTTAAAGAAATAAATAAAGGAAATATGATGAAATTATTCTTGCTTTGGGCTCTTGTGCTGCTGCCGGTCGGACCGGCAGCAGCACAAGAGATAAAAATGTCACAAACAGCTCCATTGGAACAAGTTTATGGAGAAACAGTAGAAGATGATGCCTTACTGCCCATGAATGAACTGGATATGGATTTCGGCTATGCCCTCTATGAGACAACCGTTGATGTGGAAGAGGAGAATCCCACACTAACTATTGAAAACGTACGGGATTATGCTGTGGTCTATGCAGACGGCAAACTGCAAGGATATTTAAAAGATAGCAGTAAAAGCCTGAAAACCAATCTACCGATAGGTATACACAAACTTAGTATCTATACTGAAAATATCGGACGTATTACCTATGGTCCTGAAATTCTGGACAATTCAAAAGGTATCTACGGCAGCATAACATTGGGAAAGACAGATTTGGAAGGCTGGAAGATGACCCCATTGGAAATTAAGGAATGCGATGTGGCCGGAATAACTTTCAAAGAAGGTACCTCCTCCATCCCTTGCTTCCGTAAAGGTTGTGTCACAGTAAGCAACCCGGCACAAGAGACCTTTCTTGACGTGTCCGGCTGGGGAATGGGAGAAGTCTGGATAAACGGGCAATACTTGGGTGCCTACTGGGAAGAAAATGCAGAAAAGACCCTGGAGATACCTGCCGGTGCTCTGATAGCAGGTAATAATGAAATAGTGGTATTTGAACTAAAAAATAACGAACAAGCTTCCATAACACTAACCGATAAGCCTATTTTCAAATAAGCCCTTGCATGTACTTGTTTATATTCCTTAAAAAAACGACCTTTGTGTAGGAGCAGATTCCGAAAAACGTGTCTTATTTAATGAGAATAGCATAATTATATATATCATGAAGAAACTAACATTTATCAGTTGCCTCCTTTTAAGTGGTTGCCTGGCCGGAGCAATGGCTGCAGACAAAAAGCAACCCATCTACAAAGATGCCAAAGCTCCCATTGAGGAGCGTGTGAATGACCTGGTCAGCAGAATGACGCTGGAAGAAAAGGTACAACAACTCAACCAGTACACTTTGGGGCGGAATAACAACGAGAACAATCGTGGTGAGGAAGTAAAAAAAATTCCTGCCACACTAGGCTCCCTCATTTATTTTGATGAAGATGCCAATCTGCGTAACGAGGCTCAGAGAAAAGCAATGGAAGAATCACGTCTGGGTATCCCCATCCTTTTCGGATACGACGTCATCCACGGGTTCCGTACCATTTATCCCATCTCTTTGGGACAAGCATGTTCTTGGAATCCCCAATTGGTAGAACAGGCATGTGCCGTTGCCGCCCAGGAAGCACGCATGTCCGGGGTAGACTGGACTTTTTCCCCTATGATTGACGTGGCAAGAGACGGACGCTGGGGACGCGTTGCAGAGGGCTATGGCGAAGACCCTTATACCAATGCTGTATTCGGTGTCGCATCTATCAAAGGATACCAAGGTGAAGACATGTCCGACAGCAAGCGAGTAGCCGCCTGCCTTAAACATTATATCGGATACGGCGCTTCTGAAGCAGGACGTGACTATGTTTATACGGAAATCTCCAATCAGACTCTGTGGGACACCTATATTCCTCCCTATGAAGCTGGCGTAAAAGCCGGTGCCGCTACTTTAATGAGTTCATTCAATGACATCAGCGGCACTCCCGGAAGCGCCAACCATTACACGATGACAGAAATTCTGAAGAACCGTTGGAAACACGACGGCTTTGTTGTTTCAGACTGGTCTGCAGTACCGCAACTTATTGACCAGGGCCATGCTGCCGACCGCAAAGAAGCTGCCCGTCTGGCTTTCAACGCCGGCCTGGAAATGGACATGATGGGGCATTGCTATGACAAGCATATGGCAAAGCTGGTGGAAGAAGGTAAAATAAGCATGCAACTGGTGGACGATGCAGTGAAACGCGTGCTCCGTATCAAATTCCGCCTTGGACTTTTTGACAATCCCTACACCCCGACATCTACAGAAAAAGAGCGCTTCCTCCTTCCACAAAGCCTGGCTATTGCAGAGAAACTGGCAGAGGAGACCATTGTTCTACTGAAGAATGAAAACAAGGTACTCCCTCTGGCAAACGGGAACAAGCCAACTATCGCCGTCATGGGGCCTCTGGTAGAAAACTGTGCCGAGCTCCTGGGGTCATGGTATGGACATGGACATGCAGAAGATGTCCTCCCCATCAAAAAGGCGCTGGATGCAGAATTTGCAGGCAAGGCTGAACTGATTTATACCGAGGGTTGTGGTTTCGACGGTAACGACACTTCCAAATTCAGTGAGGCACTGGCTGTAGCCCGGAAAGCAGATGTCATTCTACTCTGCATGGGTGAAAAGAAAAAGTGGAGTGGCGAAAACGCATCGCGTTCCATCATAGAACTGCCTGCCATTCAAGAGGAATTCATTGCTGAAATGAAGAAAGCAGGCAAACCGATTGTTCTGGTACTGGCTAACGGACGTCCTTTGGGACTCTCTAAAGTGGAACCTCTCTGTGACGCCATCGTTGAAATGTGGCAACCGGGAGTACCTGGCGGTAAACCATTGGCAGGTGTCTTGTCCGGCCGGGTAAATCCTTCGGGCAAGCTTTCCATTACTTTTCCACGTTCCACCGGACAGATTCCAATCTATTACAATCAGCGCAAAACAGCCCGTCCACAAAGTGGCAAATATCAAGACATCTCCTCTTCCCCACTGTATGAATTCGGATACGGCTTGAGTTATACCACCTTTAATTATGGTAATATCAACTTGCCCAAAGAAACCATCAGACGCGGTGAAAAGTTGGTAATGGAAATCCCAGTCACCAATGTAGGCAAACGTGACGGTGCAGAAGTGGTGCATTGGTTTATCTCAGACCCATTTAGCACGATTACCCGTCCATGCAAAGAATTGAAGCACTTCGAAAAGCAACTAATTAAAGCAGGTGAAACACATATATTCCGCTTTGAAATAGACCCGATGCGTGATCTTGCTTTTGTAAATGCCAATGGTGAACATTTCCTTGAAAATGGAGAATATTATGTAATAGTGAAAGACCAGAAAGTAAAATTCACGGTTATAGATTAATCTTCTTTTTATATTGCAGGCCATCCTCCTTTCATCATTCTAAAAGACAGATGGCCTGCAATTTCTATTTTAGAACAAATAAGTATACTGTTCTCCTAAAAATTTCTTGATATGCTTCAAGGCTTTGGTTATTTGGGCCTCCACCGTCTTGACAGAAATCCCCATTTCCCCGGCAATTTCTTGATTAGTCTTCCCTTCCTCCCTACTTTTGCGATAAACCTGCCCACATTTGTCCGGAAGGGAACAAACAGCTTCTTCAATCAATCGGTTCAGTTCTTCCATCTCCACCGAAGTATCAGCCGCAAGAGCATATCCATATTCTTCTCCTCCCTCGATGGGAACCGTATCCTTTTCATCGCGTAAAGCATTCAGGCAACGATTGCGTGCAGACTGGAAAAGATAAGCCTTGAATGAGATTTTAAGAGTCAAGTCGGCCCTACCCTCCCACAAATTCATAAAGATGGAAAGGGCCAGTTCTTCTATCTCCTGCTTGTCTCTCAGATAAAGGGACATGAAGCGGCAGAGTGAAACAAAATAAGTATCGAAAAGGTGCTTGAAAGCCTTCTCGTCATCTTGTTTGATTAACTGTAACAATAGGATATCATCTTCTGCAGGCATATCGAAGTTATATTAGATAAGGGCTTCTTGAGCGGCAAAGATACTAATATTATTTGTTCCTCGAAATTTATTAAAAAAATAATTGGAATTGGAATAAGGGTTAAACCCAAGTGATGTGTCATATAAGTGAAGGCCTATAAAAACATCATGATCATGAAAAAAAGTGTTCCTTGGAATTTAATCATTCCTAAGTTGAAACAGGAAATTTCCGCAGACGAAGAGCGGCAATTGGAGACTTGGTTACGCAGCAGTAACAACGAAGCGTTATTCAAGGAATTGCAACTGTTATGGGAAAAAATTCAGGCAAATGTAGAAAACTACACGCCCAATACCGAATATTATTGGAATGAACTTGTCAACCGTATGCACGCCAGCGAGCCTAAGCAGACTGAAAAACCTGCAAAGAAACGCTTCGAACTGAAACAGATATACCGCTACGCAGTAGCTGCATGTATAGCTGTTGCCATCGGTTGCTCATTCTACATAGGATTCCTTAACGGACAGCCTGAAGCCATGCCGCAGTTATACTCTAATTTGTCGGGTAAGTCTAAGGTTCTCCTTCCTGACGGAAGCGAAGTATGGATGCATACAGAGACCTCTTTGCAATACGGATCACAAATGAATAAGGATGAGCGTATCGTAAATGTAACTGGTGAAGCTTACTTCGATGTAGCACACGATGCTGACAAACCTTTTATTGTGCAGACAGAAGGTATGCGTATCGTAGTTCACGGAACCAAATTCAATGTCGATGCATTCCCCGGTTCGGAAAATACATTGGTGAGTTTGGTAGAAGGGTCCGTCTCTTTGGAAACCGAGACAGAGAACCGTTTCCTCAAACCGGGCGAAACAGCTACTTTTAATCGGAAAACCCTTACACTTAAGGTAGAAAAAGATGATGTACATTTTGCCTCTTCGTGGGCAAATACACAACTCGTATTCAGAAACCGTTCATTGGGAGACATTTGCAAACTGCTTTCTAAATGGTATCGGGTAAAGATAGACGTGGATCCTACATTATCCAATAAATATTTCTATACGTTTACGTTGCGTAGCGAACCGCTGGACGAAATACTCCGCATCATGGCACGCATCCAACCTATGAAATATACCTTTAACGAAGAGAATGAGTTGACAATTTCGTTTGCAGACACAAAACAAAAAGTAAAATGAAACAGTAACAAAATTAAAAACTTATGCCAAACAAACAAATGAGAAATGCACATTATTTAATAATTAACGAAAAGTAAACACCTACATTAATCTTTAAATTTAAGACAATTATGGATATAAGAAAACAACTCATCATTCTTATACTGGTACTTCTATGTGCCCCGGTTTCTGCACAAAAGAAAGAGAAACTGATCACACTGAAGTTCACAAATATCCCATTATCAGAGGCTATGCCAAAAGTGGAAAAGCAAAGTGGATACACTTTCTTCTATGAATCGCAGCAAATAGACATCAAACAGAAAGTCAGCTTGAATGTTAAGAATGAAACTATTAATAAGACAATAGCAGCCTTATTGAAAGGGACCAATGTTAAATTTGAAATCGACGCAACACACATTATTTTATATACCGGAAAGAATAACAAGGCAATATCCGGACAACCACAGAACATCTCTGGTACAGTAATTGACGAAAGTGGTGAACCGATTATCGGAGCAAATGTCATGGTGGAAGGAACCAGTACTGGTGTCATTACAGATCTTGACGGAAAATACACAATCAACGCACCGGCAGGGAGTAATCTCAAAATCTCCTATATCGGTTATGTGACACAGACTGTAAAAGCTGGTAGAAACAGTACCGTAAAGTTAGTGGAAGACAGTAAAACACTGGCAGAAGTCGTGGTAATCGGCTATGGTACACAGCGTAAGTCCGACCTGACTGGAGGTCTGGTATCAGTAGACCAGAAGAAACTGAACATGATAAATAGCAGTAACTTGATGGACCGTCTCGCAGGACAAATTCCGGGCTTAAGCGTAACTACTGGTGATGCGAAACCGGGGGCAGACCAAACCCTCCGTGTACGTGGTGAAAACTCATTAAGTGCTGACAATGCACCGCTTATTGTATTGGACGGTATTCCTTACAATGGTTCTTTGAGTGATATTGACCCAAACATCATCGAAAGCCTTAGTGTCTTGAAAGATGCTTCCGCAGCAGCTATCTACGGCTCACGCGGTTCCAATGGTGTTATCTTGATTCAATCAAAGAAAGGCAAGAAAGGTGCACCCCAAGTTACATACAAAGGGCAGTTCAGAATGTCGCAACCCCAACAGACTATTGATGTGATGACTCCAGACGAATACATCACATTTAAACAAGACATTGCACGCCTGAAAGATGGATGGAGCGGAGACCAATTGGCTCCTGAGAATATTCTGAGTGCCAGCGAACTTATAAATTACAAGAAAGGCGTTACAAACGACTGGCAGGACTATATTTTCCGCAATGCATTTACCATGGAACATCAAGTAGGCATTTCCGGAGGTACTGAAAGCACCACTTATATGGGGGCAGTTTCCTATCTGGATCAAGAAGGTGTAGTCTACAATTCTGCTATGAAACGTTACAATATCAATTTGAATGTCACACAAGTATTAAACAAATGGCTGACTATTGGTATACAGACCCAATTTATTCAAAGAGATGGCGGTGGTATAACCCCGAATATTGAACATGCTGTAAAGCAAAGTCCTTATGGTATCTACAAAGATGAAAACGGCAAGTATTATGAAGAACCTATGGACCAATCCCTGATTATTAACCCGATGGCCAATGTCAATGCCGACCAAGATCAAACAAGACGTAACTTCTTCATCAACACCTATGCTGACATTCTGTTGCCGGTAAAAGGTCTTTCAGCCCGTACAACCTTTGGTTACAACTATCGTAGCGACTTTACCGGCACATACTATGGCCGTGACACCAAAGACGGTAGAACAGCCAGCGGAAAAGCCAGCATCAACAATGAACACTACTGGGATTACACTTGGGAAAATCTGCTCAAATATAATCGTGAATTTGGCAAGCACCGTTTCGACGCTACAGGTTTGTTCAGTGTACAACAAACTCAGAAAAAGACTTCCAAGTCAAGTGCCGAAAGTTTTGTAAACGATGATTCCAGTTATCATAACATCAATGCAGGTGAAAAGAATAAAACCGTAAGTTCTGGTTTATCAGAAACCTCGATGCTGTCTTATATGCTTCGCTTGAATTATTCATATGCAGGAAAATATATGTTGACCCTGACCGGACGTTCCGACGGTTATTCTGCCTTCGGTGCAAACAACAAGTATGCATTCTTCCCGTCAGTGGCTGCTGCATGGAACATTGCTTCCGAAAGTTTTATGGAAAATGCACAAAACTGGCTGGACCAATTGAAGCTCCGCGTATCTTATGGTTCTAACGGTAACCAAGCCATCAACCCCTATCAGACATTGGACCGTCTGCACCTCACAAACTATATCTGGGGTGACGGTGGAGCAGGTGTCAACGGTGCTTATCTGGCCAACGACGGTGTCGGAAATCCGAATCTAAAGTGGGAAACAACCCAAACATTCAACGTCGGTATCGACTATTCATTCTTCAACGGCCGTATCAACGGTAACATTGAAATGTATGTCGCCAACACAAAAGACTTGCTGATGAAACGTACTGTTCCTATCATGAACGGCTATAAAACCATTTGGGATAATGTGGGTAAAACACGCAATAAAGGTGTTGAATTTACCTTGAACACCGTCAACATACGTAATAAGGACTTCGAATGGAGCACCGGAATCATCTTTTCACTGAACCGTGACAAGATTGTAGACCTACGTGGTGACAAAAAAGATGATATCACCAATAAATGGTTCATCGGCAAACCCTTGCGAGTTTACTACGACTATGACGTCGACGGCATCTGGCAGGAAGGTGACAAATTCACCTATACCGCAGCAGACGGTACAGAAAAAGAGATCCAAAAAGGTGCCAAACCAGGTTCTGCCAAAGTGAAAGATGCAGACGGAAACGGTTATATTGACTCCAATGACAAAGTTATCATCGGTTCAAAGAATCCAAGCTTCCTCATGTCTATGAGCAATACATTGACTTACAAGAACTTTTACTTGTCATTCCTACTGAATGGAACCTTCAAAGTTACACGTGAGTTGAACGAAGCCAATATCGGAAGTTGGAGTTACAACTTATACAACTATCTGCATAATGCCGATTACTGGACACCGGAACACACCAATTCCAAATATGCTTCTCCAGCATATAACAACTTCGACGGACACAGCTATTACAAAGACTTTACATACATCCAAATAAAGAATATCACTTTAGGATACAATTTTGAAAAGAATTTTGTAAAGAAATTGGGACTGAGCGGTTTGGGAGTCAATATCAGTGTGGAGAATCCTTATACATTCTGTGACATACGCAGCGTATTGAACTATGACAACAGTTGGTTTGCCTCTTACCCGACTGCACGTTCCTACGTACTTGGACTGAACTTATCATTCTAAACTTACTTAAATATATATACAATGAAAAATTATATATCAAAAGCAACTCTAGCTCTGTTAGTAGCTCTGTCTGCTACCGGTTGCTCTGACTTTCTGGATGAGAAACTGAAAAGTGAACTAGCTCCGGACAACACATATACAAGTTCCTATGGTTTCGAAGTAGGTTCTACCGGACTTTATGCCGAAGCACGCTCTGAATACAACACTTGGGGTGAAAACGGTGCCTTCATGCACAATGCCGCTTGCCCTTACGAAGCATTGCAGATTGCCACTGACCTTGCTACCATGGGTACCAAAGACGGTTCTATCCAACCGTTCGGTTTCTTGACATTAACTCCAAATACCGGTATTGTAGGCTCCTACTGGAACTGGGCTTATAGTCTGATTGCAGGAGCCAATGAGATGTTGAAATACTCGGAAATAAACACGAACTGGGATAATAGCACAGACAAGGCGCTCTATCAGGCAGAATCACGTTTTTTCCGCGCCTATGCATACCGTACATTGGTTTATCTGTATGGAGACGTTCCTTATGTAGACAAGATTCAAGATCAGTTCAGAATCGATTTTACCCGTACACCGAAGGAAGAGGTTATTGCCCACATGGTAGAAGACCTTCAGTTTGCTGTCGAGAACCTGCCTACTGACCCTGATGCCGTAAAAGTCGGCAAGCTGACCAAATGGGCGGCAGAACACTTACTAAGTGAGGTTTACTTGATGCAGGGTGATTATGCAAAGGCTGAAACTGCCGCAGAGAATGTCATCAACAGCGGATATTTCCACTTGATGGAAGACCGCTTCGGTGAAAAGGCAAAAGCAAACGGCGATGTGTTCTCCGACCTATTCGTTGAAAACAATCAAAATCGCACATCCGGCAATATGGAAAGCATTTGGGTCATGCAGTTTGAATATAACACTACTGGTGGCGGTACAAATTCCGATGACTGGACACGCCGTGCCTGGGAACCCAAATACTTCGAAATTACCGGTTTTGTTTTGGCAGACTCACTGGGTGGCCGCGGCTTGTCGCAATTGGTACCAATGAAATGGTGGATTGGAGAAGATACCGGTTTCTTTGATGAAGAAGACATTCGTAATTCCGAATACAACATCAAACGTAACTGGTATTACAACAACGAGAACATGCCCGACCTTTATGGTAAAAAAGCCACGATTACAGACGAAACATGGTTTACCACCTTCCGTCTTTATCCGGCTCTGACAAAATTCTTCTATGGCCGTTCCGAAAACCTTTCTTTGACCGGTTCCTACCGTGACCGCATGAAGTTCCGTTTGTCCGAGACTTATCTCTTACTCTGCGAAGCAAGGTTGGGGTTGAACGATATTTCAGGTGCCCGCGAAGCAATCAATGTTGTACGCCGTCGCGCGCATGCTCCTGAAATTACGGACAGTGAAATGACCATGGACTTCTTGCTGGACGAACGTATCCGCGAGTTGGTAGGTGAAGAATCACGCCGCTTTACCTTATGCCGTACCGGCAAATTATTGGAGCGTACCCGCAAATACAATACAGAATCGGGGCCCGTTATGCGTGATTACCACACATTATGGCCGATTCCTCAGAGCATAATCGATTCAAATACGGGTGCAGAATTCCCGCAAAACGAGGGATATTAACAGCACAAAGACAAAATAAAACACGAATAAAGGTAAAAAGATAGTTTTCAAGATTCTCATAAAGGGAATTGTCCGCGTCCATTGAGAACAAAGGCAATTCCCTTAATTTTATCAATAAACAATCATGAAGATACACAGACAATTAACAGCAGCAGCCTTTCTGTTTATCAGTATGGCAATCATGGCACAAGTGCCATTCAGCAAAAAGGAAGTAAAAGAGAAAATGAAGCAAGTGGCAGACTGGCAAATTTCCAATCCTAACACTGCCCACGAACACCACGACCTGGATTGGACCAATGGAGCACTTTATGTAGGTATGGTAGATTGGGCTAAACTGGCAGAAGAGGAGTACAATGACAGCACCTACTATCAATGGCTCTATAAAATAGGAAGACGAAACTGCTGGCAACCCCATCAGCGGTTGTACCATGCAGACGATATAACCGTTTCCCAATCATTCATTGACTTATACCGTAAATATAAAAAAGAGGAAATACTGGCTCCTACCCTGGCACGTACGGAATGGATTGTCAACCATCCATCCAACGGTACATTCAAACTGGAGTATGGTGACAACAAAACCCTAGAACGCTGGACCTGGTGTGATGCCTTGTTTATGGCCCCCCCGGTTTATGCCAAGCTATACCGTGAAACCAACAACCGGAAATACCTCCAATTCATGGACAATGAATACCGGGCTACCTACGAATACCTATTCGATAAGGAAGAGAACCTTTTCTACCGCGATTGGCATTATTTCGGTAAAAAAGAAGCCAATGGCAAAAAGGTGTTCTGGGGACGTGGAAATGCCTGGGTACTGGCCGGTCTGGCAGAAGTATTGCAGGAGTTGCCCAAAGGCTTGATGGAACGCGCTTATTACGAAGAACTGTTTATCCGGTTATGCACACGTATCGCCGGATTGCAGAACGAAGACGGTTATTGGCATGCCAGCCTTCTGGATCCGGCTTCTTATCCTTCTCCCGAAACCAGTTCCACCGGTTTCTTTGTATATGCGTTGGCCTATGGCGTAAATGCGGGACTCTTGAATGAAGACGATTTCATGCCAGTCATTATAAAAGGCTGGAAGGCACTGACCGATGCTGTAGATGCAAGCGGTAAACTTGGCTGGGTACAGCCTATCGGTGCCGACCCCCGTAAAGTGACGCGTGACATGACAGAAGTTTACGGTGTCGGTGCGTTTCTTGCAGCAGGATGCCAGATATACAAGATGGCTGTAGATACGGAAGCTGATTATATAAAAATCTGGCCAGACAGAAAAACCATGCAGGGAAACCCTTTAAGTGGTTGGGTTGTTTATGCAAATGAGAATGTCAGCGATGACTTCTGGAAGAAATACGACCATATCTATGTACCGGAAAAAGGAACAACCGTGAAAATCTCCGATTATGCACGCACACTCTATATCCGTACGCATTGGAGTACCTTCAATCCCGCCGAAGGAGTCTACGGCTGGGATACCAACGAAAAGTTGAAAAAAGTAATTCAAGGGGCACTCGACAGAGGTATGCGTCTCTCTTTCCGTGTAGTTGTCGACAGCCGCGACCGAAAAAATGAAGCCACTCCGGCCTATGTATTCGATGCAGGAGCCAAATACTATACAGACAATGGAAAACGCTCTCCCTATCCTGATGACCCTATCTTCCAGGAGAAATATGCAAAGTTCATAGAAGCATTTGCCCAAAAATACAATGACCCTGACCTGGTGGAATTTATAGACGGCTACGGTCTTGGCAAATGGGGTGAGGCACACACTATGAAGTACATTGACCCCAAGAACCGGGAAGCTGTGTTCAATTGGATTACAGACCTCTACGTCAAACACTTCACCAAAGTACCTTTAGTTATCAACTACCATCGTTGGATGGGTGCAGGCAAAGACTGGGCAGGTGAGGAGAATTTTGATCCCGATAGTAAACGCTTGTTGGACAGCGCTTGCGAGAAAGGCTTTTCCTTACGTCATGATGCTTTCGGAATGAGAGAGTATTACGGCCAGTGGGAGCGAAACTATGTGAAACCTTGGATTATGAAACGCCCGGTTCTACTGGAAGGTGGATGGATTGTGAGCAAGCACCCTTATCACAATGACCCGAGCGGTTACAAAACAGCCAAAGATGTGCGTATCGGAGAATTTGAAGACGGTCAGGAAGCTCATGTCAACATGATGGATTTCCGTGTAGGAGACGAAACCATGAGTTGGTTCCGTGATGCCTATCCTTTGGTTGAGCGTTTCATCTCCGAAGGAGGTTATCGTTTATATCCCGATTCCATTGTAGTTCCCAAAGAAATGAAGAGTGGTTCAAGAATAAAGATAGTACATCGCTGGAACAACTTAGGCTGGGGATATTGCCCAACCAATATACCACAATGGAACCAAAAGTATAAAGTAGCTTTCGCATTATTGAACCAAGACAATCAAGTAGTCTACTCTTATCTGGACAACAATACTGATTTATCCGTCTGGATAAAAGGCTATCCCACTTCCTATGAGTTCACTCCCAAACTTCACGGGGTAAAAAAAGGAACCTATACCTGGGCAGTAGCTTTAGTCGATACAACCAAAGGCAATGGAAGCAATGTTAAGGGGCTGGATATCTCTGCCAAGGGAACCTTCACTAATTCTGGTTGGTTAAAACTGTCAGAAGTAACTGTAAAATAAATAAGACACCCCATCGACTTTATAAACAAGAGGCTGAATTCAATCTTGAATTCAGCCTCTTGTTTATAAAGTCCAATCCATCTATTTCTTTTGCGGCAACCCCTTCAGCAAGTGGTCCACCGCCGCTTTCAGCTGTGCATCTTCTCCCTTCAAAACAGCTTCCGGTTCATTATAGACCAGGATATCAGGCTGCAACGTGCGGTTCTCCAGATAGTTGCCCTGCATATCCATGCAACCTACCTGCGGAATACCGAATACAATACTTGGATCGATCTGGCTTTCCCACCAGACAGCCGTCATGGTTCCTGCCACGGGAGCACCTATCAGCTTACCGATACCCAACGTCTTGTACACAAAAGGAGTACCGTGGGCATTGCTGTAATTATCCTCGCAAACCAGCATACACGAAGGTTTCAGCCATCTGTCAAAAGGATCGCTGCCGATGTACTGGCCACGCGGCACAAAGCGTTCATACTCCTTGCCGCTAAGTAACGTCGCTACTTGTTCGTGCAGCCACCCGCCTCCGTTATGGCGGGTATCCACCACAACAGCCTCTTTCTTACGACTGCTTTCGCTCAACAAATCGGAGTAAATCTTACGGAAGCTCGGACTATCCATACCTTTGATGTGAATATAAGCAATGCGTCCGCCGGAATATTCATCCACCTTCTTGCGGCAGTTTTCCACCCAGCGCTTATACAACAGCTCATTCTGGGCACCGTAAGATATGGGCTTCAAGGTTTCTTCAAACCGCTTTCCGGTAACAGGATCATAGACCGAGAGAATCACCTTGCGGCCTGCCTTACCTTCGAGTAACGGGAAATAATCAGCGCCAGCCTTAATGGCAACACCATCCACTTTCTCGATAATACAGCCCGGCTTGACATCCGTCTTTTTCTTCGTTAATGGACTCTGAGCTATAATTTCTTTAATCTTCAATCCATCGCCCGCATAAGCTTCATCATAGAACACTCCCAAAGCAGCCGTAGGAAGTGCTGCGCCCGAAGCATAATAACGCGCTCCCGTATGAGAACCGTTCAATTCACCCAGCATCTCACTCAGCATTTCCGCAAAATCGTAGTTATTGTTGATATACGGCAAGAAGCGCTTATAAGTTTCTTTGTATCCATTCCAGTCCGTACCTTGCAAGTCTGCCACATAGAACTTATCATTTACCTGCTGCCAGATGTGGTCGAAGATATATTCACGCTCACCATAAGGGCGGTAATCGAAGAAAGCCTCAAATTCAATTGGAGAAATCTTGCTGCCTTCAATCTCTATCTTCTTCATTCCGTCGCGGGCACAAAGGAAGATATTCTTCCCTTCCTTGTCAGGCTGCAAAGCGCCTGCACCTACTTTCTTCAAAAGAACTTTTGTAACATTCTCTTTCAGATTGTGTTCCCAAAGATCGTACCCATCCTCGAAAACAGAAAGATAATAGAGTTTATCCCCTTTAGCAGAAAGCATGGCATCTGCCATATGCGAGGAGTTGACGGTCAGGCGTACAATACGGTCAAAGCGGTTTGCGAGGTCGAACTTTAACGGCTCTACCTTTTTCTCCTTATCTTTGTCGGCATCCCCTTTTTTCTTCTTAGCATCCTTTTCGTCTTTCTTCCCGGCTTTTTCCTTCTCTGCCTTCTCCGCTTCCTCGAGTAAAGCGGTTTCTTCCTTGTTCATCAAAAAACGGTCGTATGCTTCAGCATCAAAGAACATGATATAAGTATCGTCTTCGGCTCCCCAACTGCCGTGGCTGCGATACCCCGCACGGTCACTGGTCCAAATCATGGCTTTTCCACCCAATACCCATTTGGCATTGCCATCGTTGTATCCGCTCTCGGTCAGGTTCACCATTTCACCCTTGCCATCGGCATTCAGCAGCACAACATCTTTGTTGTTCCATCCACCTACACCGATATAGTCCGAAAGAATCCATTTGCTGTCCGGACTCCACTGAAACCACTGGTCACCGTCCGAATAAGAGTATTGATACTTGCCATCCATAACGGTACGCACATCCTTTGTCTTCAAATTGATGACACGGATGGTGCTGCGGTTTTCGAGAAAGGCAATCTCTTTACCGTCAGGGCTGTATTGGGGTTGGAAAGAAGCGGCATCCGAGTTTGTCAAGCGTTCTTCCTTCAGCTCTGTGGCATAGGTAAACAGCTTTTCATCCTTACGCACAATCGTCGAAGTGTAAAGTTGCCAAAGCCCGCCACGTTCGGAAGCATAAACCAGTGTCCGCCCATCGGGGGCAAAGTCTACGGTACGTTCCTGACAAGGAGTATTCGTTATCTGCTTCGTAGTCTTATATTCCACTGAAGTGACGTAGACATCGCCGCGCAAAACGAAAGCCACTTCCTTACCATCCGGAGACACTGCCATTTCCGTGGCACCGCTACTCTTAATCTGGCGGATAATGTCCTTGTCGTTTCTGTCGGAAACAATGCTGATGTTCACCTTTTGCGCTTCTCCACCGGGAAGCAGGGTGTAAATCTCACCATCAAATCCATAGCACAACCTTCCGTCCGTAGCGGCACTGAGATAGCGTACCGGATTTTTGGTATAGTGCGTCAACTGCACGGCCTTCGCATCTCCGGGAGTACGTCGGTAGATATTGAAAGAGCCGTTTTCCTCACTCAGATAGTAGAATGTTTTTCCATCAGGAGCCCAAACCGGTTCACGGTCTTCTCCTCCGAAAGTGGTCAGCTGGCGGTACTGCGGTTCTTTTCCCGGAGTATACATCCAGATGTCACGGGCAATGGGCGATACGTGATGTTTACGCCAGTAGTCCTCGTAACCTTTCTTATCTTGATACAACATCGCTCCCTCCTTATTGATGGAGATGCACTCCATAGGCATGGACGAAATCATCGTCGGGCGCCCTCCCTCCACTGATACTCGATAGACCTGGTTGAACTGCCCGTTAGAGGGAAAGACAACAGCCTCGGCAGACGGCATGATGCCCGCAGAGAACAAGACATGTCCGGCATCTGTAAAAGCAAGCGGCGTTTCGCTTCCCGAGTGGGTAGTCAGCCGTCGTGGTTCGCCTCCGTCTTTGGCCACAATGTAGACGTCCAGGCTTCCCATACGATCCGAAGCAAAAGCAATCCGCTTACTGTCCGGACTCCATACCGGAGCCGTATCATATGCGGGATTGGTAGTTATCTGCATGGCACGTCCACCGGCAACCGGCACCGTATAGATGTCTCCTTTATACGTAAAAGCAATGGTGGTCCCATCGGGAGAGATGACACTATGACGCATCCACAGCGGAGCATCCTGCGCAAAAGTAAAACCAGCCAGGCAAGCGGCAGCAATACCTAATAGTAGTTTTTTCATAATGATTCTTGTTTTTGGAGAATAAAAAAACCTCACGACTTTTCCTTTCGGAAAAAGACCGTGAGGTTTGCTTATCATTTTAAGTTACCCTCAATTAGAGAGCACCTACTTCCTTCAAAGCGGCATTTGTCTTGTGAACGGCAGCAGCGCTGGCAGCAAATTTAGCTTTTTCGTCAGCAGTCAGTTCCAGTTCAACGATTTTCTCGATACCGTTCTTGCCAAGGATTACGGGAACACCGATACAGATGTCTGATTCACCGTATTCTCCTTCCAGATATACTGAACAAGGAATCATCTTCTTCTGGTTGTGGATGATAGACTCAACGACATAAGCGCCTGCCGCACCCGGAGCATACCATGCAGAAGTACCCAGCAACTTAGTCAGTGTAGCACCACCTACCATAGTAGAAGCTACCACTTCGTTCAGTTTTTCTTCGCTCAGCAGTGTGCTTACCGGCTGTCCTTTGTAAGTAGCCAGACGAGCCAACGGAATCATGGTAGTATCACCGTGACCACCGATAACCATGCCTTCCACTTCGTTGGCGTTGCAGCCCAAAGCCTGAGACAAGAAATATTTGAAACGAGAGCTGTCCAAAGCACCACCCATACCGATGATACGGTTCTTCGGCAAGCCCAGAGACTTCAATGACAGATAAGTCATGGTATCCATCGGGTTGGAGATAACCACAAGGATAGCATTCGGAGAATATTTCAAGATGTTCTGTGCAACCGACTTAACGATACCTGCATTAACACCGATCAATTCTTCACGAGTCATACCCGGCTTACGGGGAATACCGGAAGTAATCACTACAACGTCGGAGTTGGCAGTCTTCTCATAATCGTTGGTACAACCTACAACAGTGGTGTCGAAGCCCAGCAGTTGAGCAGTCTGCATCATATCCATTGCCTTACCTTCTGAAACGCCTTCTTTCACGTCCAGCATTACCACTTCGTCAGCCACTTCATTAAAGGCTAACACATTAGCGCATGTAGCACCTACGTTACCTGCACCTACTACGGTTACTTTTGACATAATTTCTAAAGTTTTTTGTTTATAAGTGTTCTTTAAAGATGACGCAAAAGTACAGCGAACTTCGTAATTAGAGAAATATTTCCGTAATAATTTTAGTTAAATACACATTTAGCCAATGATTAGTGGACGATGATTAATGATTAATGATTAATTTTGCGGACGATTAATGAATGTAGGACGAATAATCAGCCACCAACCATTAATCACTTAACCATTAATCATTATCAAAAATGGCAGTTAAGAAGAATACACTTCTCATCGTGGCAGGCAGCCTCCTTATCTTATTATTAATAGGAGTTACCATTCTGCTGATTTCCGAAAAGCAAACCAACAAGGAACTGGTGATGGAATTCAATCTGGATAAAGAAGACCTTGAAAATCAATACACAGACTTCGCCAGACAATATGACGAACTGAAGTTGACAGTCTCCAACGACTCCCTCTCCGTACTCTTGGAGCAGGAACAATTGAAGACCCAACGTTTATTGGAAGAACTCCGCACCGTGAAGAGCAGCAATGCCACCGAGATACGCCGTCTGAAGAAGGAACTGGCCTCTCTCCGCAAAGTCATGATAGGCTATATCAACCAGATTGACTCGCTAAACCGCCTGACTGCTCAACAGAAGGAAATCATAGCCGATGTCACCAAGAAGTACAACGCCGCTTCCCGGCAAATCAGCAACTTGTCCGAAGAGAAGAAGAACCTGACCAAGACCGTGACACTTGCCGCCCAACTGGACGCCACCAACATCTCTGTGCAGCCCACAAACAAACGCGGCAAGACTGCCAAGAAGGTGAAAGACATCGTGAAGTTCAAAATAAACTTCTCCATCGTGAAAAACATCACTGCAGAGACCGGCGAACGTACCCTCTACATCCGCATCACCAAACCGGACAATGACGTGCTGACCAAAAGTTCCTCGAACACCTTCCCATACGAGAACCGGGAACTGGTATATTCCATCAAGAAGTATATAGAATACAACGGAGAAGAGCAAGCCGTCACCGTATATTGGGATGTAGAAGAATACCTCTATGCAGGCACCTACCGCGTAGACATTTTTGCTGACGGTACCCTTATCGGTTCGCAATCATTCAGCTTGAATTAATACAAAAAAATCTAAATTATTTTGCAATATCATTGAAAGCCTATACATTTGCATCGTTGTTTATGCAATTATTGTTGCTGTATAAACAACAGATTCATCACCTTAATTAATGTATAGCCCAATGAAAAAGTTCTTCTGTTTCATCTGTTTGGCATACCTATCCTTCCCCATGAAGGCCCAGGAAGCATTAAGCTTGGATAGTTGCCGTGCATTGGCAATCTCCAACAACAAAGAACTGCTGATAAGCCAGGAAAAAATCAACGCTGCCCACTATCAAAGGAAAGCGGCATTTACTAATTACCTTCCCAACATTTCGGCCAGCGGCGGATATATGCGCAGTCAAAAAGAGTTGTCCATCCTCAGCGACGCTCAGAAAGGAGCCTTGTCCGGATTGGGTACAAGTCTCAGCGGACCGTTACAGCAGGCTGCCCAAGTCATCGCACAGCTTCATCCAGAACTGGCAGGCCAATTGCCGGCTTTAGGACAAAGCCTGGTAGGTGCCCTCGACGGTGCAGGCCAATCCTTGGTTGACGCCTTTCGTACAGACACCCGCAACATGTATGCGGGCGCACTGACCTTGACCCAACCCCTATATATGGGCGGCAAGATACGTGCCTACAACAAAATTACCAAATACGCCGAAGAGCTGGCCCGCCAGCAGCACAACACCGGTATGCAGGAAGTAATCCTGAGTACAGACCAGGCATATTGGCAGGTAGTGTCCCTTGCCCATAAAAAGAAGCTGGCAGAAGGTTATCTGAAACTACTGCAGAAGCTCGACAGCGACGTTGACAAAATGATTGCCGAAGGCGTTGCCACCAAAGCAGACGGACTCTCCATCAAAGTAAAAGTGAATGAGGCCGAAATGACCCTGACCAAAGTAACCGATGGCCTGAGCCTTGCCCGGATGCTGCTGTGCCAATTGTGTGGTCTCGACCTTTCCACTCCCGTCATGCTCACAGACGAACAGAAGGAAGACCTGGCTCCCACTACTCCGGAAAACGGTGCCATCGACATCAACAATGTTTATGCTACCCGTCCCGAAGTGCGTAGCCTGGAACTTGCCACGCAGATTTATAAGCAGAAAGTAAATGTCACCCGTTCGGAATATCTTCCTTCCATAGCACTAATGGGCAGCTATATGGCAACCAACCCTTCCGTCTTCAACAGTTTCGAGAAAAAGTTCAAGGGGATGTGGAATGTGGGTGTCATGGTGTCGGTACCCATCTGGCACTGGGGCGAAGGCATCTATAAAGTAAAAGCAGCCAAATCGGAAGCACGCATCGCCCAATACCAGTTGGATGACGCCAAAGAAAAGATAGAGCTGCAGGTCAACCAGTCGGCTTTCCAAGTGAACGAAGCTGCCAAGAAACTGACCATGGCCGAAAAGAACCTGGAAAAAGCCAACGAGAACCTGAGATACGCCACACTTGGCTTTGAGGAAGGCGTTATACCTGCCAGCAATGTGCTCGAAGCGCACACCGCATGGCTTTCTGCCCAATCGGAAAAGATAGACGCACAGATTGACGTAAAACTGACGGAAATCTATCTGAGAAAGGCAACGGGGGAATTGACAATTGATAATTGATAGTTTCTTCAATCGTAAATAGTAAACAGTCAAATAGTAAATAATATGTTGGATACAAAATCACAAAACAGTAACATGTTGTTGGCATTCCTCACGCTGACGGGAGTGATTGCCATCGTTGCCCTTGTAGGTTTCTTCATGTTGCGTAAAGGGCCGGAAATTGTGCAAGGACAAGCAGAAGTAACGGAGTATCGAGTATCGAGCAAAGTGCCGGGACGTATTCTGGAATTTCGTGTAAAAGAGGGACAAAGCGTACAAGCCGGAGACACCCTTGCCATTTTGGAGGCTCCGGACGTGCAGGCCAAACTGGAACAAGCACGCGCCGCCGAATCGGCAGCCCAAGCCCAGAACGAAAAAGCTCTGAAAGGCGCCCGTCGGGAACAGATACAAGCTGCCTATGAAATGTGGCAAAAGGCACTGGCCGGACTGGAGATTGCCGAAAAATCCTACACGCGTGTGAAGAACCTGCACGACCAAGGCGTGATGTCTACACAAAAGCTTGACGAAGTTACCGCCCAACGCAATGCAGCCCGGGCTACGGAGAAAGCCGCCAAAGCCCAGTATGATATGGCCAAGAACGGTGCGGAACGCGAGGACAAAGCCGCTGCCGCTGCCTTGGTGGAACGTGCCAAAGGAGCTGTGGCCGAAGTTGAATCGTACATCAAGGAAACTTACCTGATTGCACAGACTGCCGGTGAGGTATCCGAGATATTCCCCAAAGTAGGCGAGCTCGTGGGCACGGGTGCTCCCATTATGAACATCGCCATTCTGGACGATATGTGGATAACCTTCAATGTACGCGAGGACTTGCTGCAAGGGTTGGGTATGAATACCGAATTCGAGGCGTTCATCCCTGCACTCGATAAGAATATCCGCCTGAAAGTGTACTATATGAAAGACCTCGGCACATATGCCGCCTGGAAAGCGACCAAGACTACCGGCCAGTTCGACCTGAAAACATTCGAAGTAAAAGCCGCTCCGCAAGAGAAGGTGGAAGGACTGCGTCCGGGAATGAGTGTTGTATTGAAGAAGTAAAGGAGTTATGAGTTATTGGAGAGGATGATGGAAAGAAATAAGAAACATACGGCTTTGTGGAATGTAGCAAGACGCGAATGCCGCCGTCTTGTTTCCCGCCCGCTCTATCTGTTCTGTATGGTGATAGCACCGTTGTTCTGCTACATATTCTTCACCACGCTGATGGACTCCGGGCTTCCTACGGACATGCCCGTAGGTGTGGTGGACCAAGACATGAGTGCCACTTCACGCCAGCTGATACGTAACTTGGACGCTTTTGAGCAGACAGCCGTCGTCGCCCGCTACCCTACCATCAACGAAGCCCGTACCGCCATGCAGCGCGGAGAGATTTACGGTTTCTTCTACATTCCCGAAGGTACCTCTGCCAAAGCGCAGGCCGGACGGCAGCCCAAACTCTCTTTCTATACAAACAATACCCTGCTCATCGCAGGTTCACTCCTCTTCAAGGATATGAAGATGATGAGCGAATTGGCATCCGGTGCCGCAGCACGTAGCACCCTATATGCCAAAGGAGCTACCGAGGAACAAGCGATGGCCTTCCTCCAACCCATCGTCATAGATACACATCCACTCAATAACCCGTGGCTGAACTACTCCGTATATCTGTGCAACACCTTTGCACCGGGCGTATTGATGCTGCTTATCTTCATGGTAACCGTCTATTCCATCGGAGTCGAGATAAAAGACCGCACCGCCCGCGAATGGCTGCGCATGGGCAACAACTCCATCTGGATTTCCCTTGCCGGCAAACTGCTGCCGCATACCGCCATCTTCTTCCTGATGGGAATATTATATAATGTATACCTCTACGGTTTCCTCCATTTTCCCTGCAACAGCGGCATCCTGCCGATGCTGCTTGCCACCCTTTGCCTGGTGCTGGCATCGCAAGGCATGGGAATATTGATGATAGGAACCCTGCCTACCCTGCGTCTGGGACTCAGTTTCGCTTCCCTATGGGGCGTACTCTCTTTCTCCATGTGCGGATTGTCATTCCCTGCCATGGGCATGCACCCCGTATTGCAGGCATTGGCAAATCTGTTCCCCCTGCGCCACTATTTCCTGATTTATGTGGACCAGGCACTGAATGGATACCCCATGATTTACTCGTGGGTCAACTACGTAGCGCTGCTTATTTTCATGATGCTCCCGTTCCTTATAGCCCATAGGCTGAAAGGAGCGTTGGTTTACTATAAATACATGCCCTAATGAAAGACCTGACGTTCAGACAGAAAGTGATACAAGGCATTCATGACTTGTTCTATATATGGAAACGGGAATTCGGCACCACCTTCCGCGACCAGGGCGTGCTCATCTTCTTCGTGCTCGTTCCGTTGGTCTATCCGTTGATATACGCTTTCATCTATACCAACGAAACTATCCACGAAGTGCCCACTGTCGTGGTGGATGACTCACGCTCCTCGTTGAGCCGCGAATACCTGCGGAAAGTGGACTCCAGTCCCGAAGTGAGCCTCGTGAGCTACTGCGCTGATATGGAAGAAGCCAAACTGATGTTGAAGGACCGCAGGGCATACGGTATTATCTACATCCCCTCCACCTTCAGCGACGACATTGTACGCGGTAAGCAAACGCAGGTCAGCATCTTCTGCGACATGAGCGGACTGCTGTATTACAAAGCCTTGCTGACTGCCAACACCAACGTGTCGCTCGCCATGAACGCAGACATCAAAGTGGAGCGAAGCGCCAATACCACCGACCGCCAGGACGAGATTACCGCCTACCCGATAGAGTATGAGGATGTCGCCCTCTATAATCCAACCAACGGATTTGCCGCTTTCCTGATTCCGGCAGTATTGGTATTGATTATCCAGCAAACGCTGCTACTCGGCATCGGCTTGTCTGCCGGGACGGCACGCGAGCAGAACCGCTTCCGCGACCTGGTGCCTATCAACCGCCACTACAACGGCACACTACGCATTGTGATGGGAAAAGGGCTGAGCTACTTCATGGTATATTCACTGGTATCGGTATATATACTGTGTGTGGTTCCATGGCTTTTCAGCCTCAACCAAATAGCGATACCCGGTGTCCTGACTCTGTTCACCCTGCCCTACCTGGCCGCTTGTATTTTCTTTGCCATGACAGCATCCATTGCCATCCGCAACCGCGAAACGTGCATGCTGCTGTTCGTGTTCACCTCCGTGCCGCTGCTGTTCCTCTCCGGCATTTCATGGCCGGGAGCTGCTATGCCCGCTTTCTGGAAGTACTTCTCGTACATCTTCCCTTCTACCTTCGGCATCAACGGCTACGTACGCATCAACAGCATGGGAGCCACACTCAATGAAGTCTCTTTCGAGTACCAGGCACTATGGATACAAACGGGCTTCTACTTCATCACCACGTGCCTGGTATATCGCTGGCAGATATTGCAGAGCAGGAAACATGTGATTGAAGAGTATAAGAAGCATAAGAGTATAGAAGCGTAACACATTGTTCCAAGCCTACGAAACAAAGTGTTCACATGCGTTTGAACACTTTGTTTCAGCGTATCAGAACAATTTGTTCCAATATATAAAAACAGTTTGTTCACCATATTGAAACAGTCTGTTCCCTTATAGGAAACAGACTGTTTTGTTAAAGGAAACAAATAGTTGCCCTACAGCATCGGCAAGGCAGCAAACAGACAAACGGTTGTAATACCTAATTACGGTCGCATGTGTTTCTCCAATATCGGGTAAAGTATCTCAGCATACCTCATAAAGCCCAAATCGGTAAAATGAATGCCGTCTACTGTAGCCTCCCCGTCGTGGCCGATGATGTCACGGGAAGCAAGGAAATAGATGTTTTTCTCTCCACGTTGCTTCAAAGAACGGAAAAAGGCATTCAATGTCTCATTCTTGTCCTTTACCTCCTTGGCAATCCTGGTGTCAAAAGGAGAGTGGGTAAAGAGAGGGTCTTCCACGAAAAGGACAGGCGTATCGGGATGCTTGCTGCGGATAGTGGTATAGAATTTATCGGCACGCTCTCTCATTTGCTCCACGGTAGCATTGGGCACAAAGTCGAGGACAAACATAGAAGCGTCCACACCGGCTATGACATCGGCAATCTCCAGGTCGAGCAAGGCATTGCCGCTAAATCCCAGATTGATGCACTCACGATTGAGCCAACGTTCCAGAATATTGGTATGCACCATGCCGGGACGGGAAGCGCAGCCTCCCTGCAAGATGCTGGTACCATAGAATACCACCGGCTTCTCACGTTTCGGCAAGTCTACTGCCGGCGGGGTAATGGCGGATAAAGAATCCACGCCGATGGAAAGCGAGGTAACCCCATCATATAAAGAAAGGTACAAAAGGTATTCGCGCTCCTCGGGCAACATATTGCTTACGATAGTCGCCTTATTGATTTTGCCCTGCGGACGTCCGCTACCGGCAAATATCCACTTGCCGTCTTGCAAGCAGTAGAGGTCGAGGCCTTTAATGCCGGTCGGTGTCATGTGGTTCATACTCATATTGTTCCTTACTTCCCATTTGGCAGAAATGCTTGTAGAGTTGGAACGGAAGCGCACGGCGAGTCCGGCACTGTTGCGGCCTAAGTCCCACAACGGCTTGCGGGAGATGTTCTGCAGAGAGTCCGGCAGACGCTCATAGCGGGTAAGGGTAGATTCTGTTGCTTTGCCCAGAAGGGGGAAGGCGGAAGCATCATGATAGATAGTCTGGGCATTGGCAACAGCGGCCAACAACAAGCCCATCAAAAGAATTCTGGTTCTCATATGACAAGATATTAAGTGTTAAGTATCAGATAGCAAAGATACAAGGTTTCTTTGAAAAACGAAGAAATGGAAGTATTTTACATCAATTAACTCCCACATGCTTGTTTCTTTACGAAACATTCGTAATTTCGCAAAAAACAATTTATATGAGACACATTCATTTCATCTTAGCAGGCTTCCTACTGTGTATCTGCTGTACCCTGCAAGCCAAAAACCGAGTGATTGACCAACCACCGTTTATCGTAAGAAACACGACTTCCATCGAAGTGAGTAAAGTAGTCATCAGTGACACGGCAACCGTGCTCCACATCTATGCCAAGTATCGTCCCAAGTACTGGATACAGATTGCACCCGACAGCTACCTGACAGACAATAACGGAGAAACCTACCAACTGCGTTCCGGTATAGGCATCATACCAGGTAAAGAATTTTGGATGCCCGAATCGGGCGAAGCGGAATTCCAGTTGGTCTTTCCTCCCCTATCCGACAATGCTACCTCCTTCGACTTCACCGAAGGCGAAAAGGTGGAAAACGGATTCAGCGTCTGGGGAATACAACTGAAAAGCAAGAAACTGCCGGAACTGGCACTTCCCCAGAACGCCGTAGTACACAAAGCCGACCCTAATGCCGAACTTCCCGAACCGGTCATCCAATACGGAAAAGCCATGCTGAAAGGAAAACTCCTGGATTCACGCCCCAATATGGGAATGCCAATCAGTATTGCCGTGTGGGAGAATATCAAAGGAGACATCACGGACATACCACTCGACATCCAGCCTGACGGCAGTTTCACCAAAGAAGTAACATTGCCCGGCACTACCCCATGTACCATATATTTGGGTAGAGAGCATATGCTCCAGTTCTTCATGGAACCCGGCAAGACAACAGAAATATACGTCAATCTACGCGAAGCTTCCCGGCGCAAGTCTAAATTCCACAGCGAAGGGAAACCCTATGGAGAAATGGTATATATCAACGGACCGCTGGAAACCGTGGCACAAGAGTTGAACGGAAACCACCTCGGCATCGACATGCAAGACAAGCTCTATCAAAACATAGCTGCACTGGCTGGCAAGGATATTGATGCAGCCAAAGCATACGTACTTCAAATATCCGACGAAACACAAGAAGCAATAGACAAGTTGCCTTATAGTGCTTCTACCCGACAACTTTTGACTATCAATAACAAACTGATTACAAATGCCATGCTGTCTTCCGTTGCCAGCATCTTGACATCGGCTGCCCTACACGCCAATCTCATCAAACGGGAGGAAGCAAACAACTACTATCAGGAACTTGCCCGGAAAGTACCCGCCAACTACGTGTCCGACGAAGATATGAGTATATTGAATGTGCCGCAAGCAGTCTTGTCCAACCAGTATGTACAAATGGCTTCAAGGAATGTCGAACGGAGTGGAGAATTGGCCAAAGCCTGGGGAAGCGACAAAGGTATCTTCTTCGATATAGCCCGTAATGTCACCCTCTACCGGGGTATCAAGAACTTCACCCCGCTCACCGACGAGCAAAAGGCCACCGTTGCCGCCATGCCCGCCGCATACCGTGAAATGCTGACTGCCGCCAATGACGAACTGCTGGCACAACTCGAAGCCAACAAGAAAAAGACGGGCTACACCATCAACCAAGTGGACGCCAACGTCAGCAACGAAGATTTGTTCACTTCTATCATCAGCAAATTCAAAGGAAAAGTATTGTTAGTAGATTTCTGGGCCACTTGGTGCGGTCCATGCCGTATGGCAAACAAGACGATGGCCCCCATGAAGGAGGAACTGAAAGACAAGGATATCCTATATCTGTACATCACCGGCGAAACCTCCCCCTTGAAGACCTGGGAGAATATGATTCCCGACATCCACGGCGAACATTTCCGTCTGACAGATGCCCAATGGAAATACCTATCGGATGCATTCAAGATAGAAGGGGTACCGACTTATCTGATTGTAGACCGCGAAGGAAACACCACGTTCAGACAAACCGGCTTTCCGGGAGTGGAGAAGATGAAGGAAGAGTTGCTGAAAGTGACTAAATGACAAACTGATAAAAAAAAACAGCAGGCTTATCACCTGCTGTTTTTTGTTTTATCAGTATACCGCTATTACTTTTCAGCCCATTCCTTGGCTCCCTGCTCTTTCAGTTTAGCAGTAAATGCCTTTGCCTTCTCCATAGCAGCCGCTTCCTCTTCCGGAGTTGCATATGCATGCTTGTAGCCCTTCACCACATTCCATTCACCACGGGTGAAATCGGGGAATGCCACAGCCGCACAACCGTTGTCCATAGAAAGTTCTCCCAATTCTGCAAGGCAGCACCACTCAGCAAGGTCGTATACATCCATATCCAAAGGAAGACCGTTTTGCAGGCAATATACCAGACGGCTGTCCATCACGAAGTCCATGCCACCATGACCTCCTACTTCCTTCGCCATCTCACCGTACTTCTTTAAAATGGGATGCTGGTATTTCTCCACGAGTGCCTCCATCTCCGTCTCCGGCAGGAAACCGTGTGAATTCAAATCATCCACTTTGGGCTGAACGCCCGATGCACTCAGCTGGTCAGCGTCAAGCGCATACCCTTCTACCGGATATTTGTTGGCGAATCCCTTGGTACCCGTAAGCTGATACAAACGGTTATAAGGCTGTGGTGTCATTACATTGTGCTGAATCTCAATCACCTTTCCATTGGCTGTACGAATCATGGTCGTGGTATGGTCACCGTTACGGAATTCCTTGCACTCCTCGCCGGTTCTTTTTTCTACCAGCTCCTTGCCCACTACAGACTTGGTATCCATGGCTACCAACGTTTCCATACGGTCACCACGGTGAATATCCAGTGCTTGCGCCACCGGGCCAAGGCCATGGGTGGCATACACGTCACCACGATGCTTCATGTTGTAGTCCAAACGCCAGCCCAGCTTGTCATTTTCTCCATTCTTCCAATAATGGTCCCAAAACGGGCTCAAATTATGTATATAAGCACCCTGCGCACGGATAACTTCACCGAACACGCCATGCTGCGCCATGTTCAGCGTATTCATCTCGAACCAGTCATAGCAGCAGTTCTCCAGAATGAAGCAATGCTTACGGGTAGATTCACTCAAGTTAATCAAATCCCAGCATTCCTGCAGATTCATGGCCGAAGGCACTTCTATCGCTACATTCTTTCCATTCTCCAACGCACACTTGGCAACGGGGAAGTGATGCAGCCAGTCTGCAGCAACATAAACCAAATCTATATCATCACGTTTGCAGAGTTCCTCGTATCCTTTGTCACCGGAATAGACGGCGGCCTTGGGCATGGATGCCTTCTTCAAGAGCTCCTGACATTTATCTGCACGGGCCTCTTCATAATCACAAAGAGCCACTACCTGCGTACCCGGAATATAAGTGAAACGCTCCACTGCTCCGGGGCCACGCATACCCAAACCAACAAAACCCACACGGACTGCCTCCAACTTCGGAGTAGTCAGTCCCAATACACTCTTCTGTCCTGCCGGACGCTCGGGAGTTTTGACAACAATGGTACCATTCTGCCATTCCCATTGAGTTCCCTTCTCTGTGGTTTGCACAGTAGAAGTCTGGCTTGTGCATGCACCCAATACGAAGCACATTCCCAGCAACAACGATTTAACTGTTCCCATATTTCTGCTTTATTTAAGGTAAAAGAATTCATTGCAACAAAGACAGCGCAAACCGAATGCAGAATAAAATGAACCCGTTCATTTTTTATGCTGAGGTGCCGCCAGTCTTCGCTTCTTCTGCAAAGATAGACAATCTTAGCCAAAAGAAGATTATCAACAGCCATGTTCTTTTCAATCTGGCAAAAGAATATACACACAGCAGGAACATTTAGATTAATTAACTCACTGTTTGATGTTAACTTACGAAATATTCGTAGATTTGCATTGAATTCATTTAAATACTTTATCCATGGAAAAGTTAACGATACAAGAAGAAGAAGCAATGTTGTACATTTGGGAACTGGGCAGTTGCTTCGTAAAAGACATTGTTGCCAAATATCCCAAACCGGCGCCTCCCTACACAACTGTAGCATCTATTGTGAAAAACCTGGAGCGCAAGCAGTATATCCGTGCCGCACGTGTAGGCAACACTTACCAGTATACCCCGCTTATACGCGAAAGCGAATACAAACGTACCTTTATGAGCGGTTTTGTGCGCAACTACTTTGAAAATTCTTATAAGGAAATGGTTTCGTTCTTCGCCAAAGACCAGAAGATTTCGGCCAATGACCTGAAAGACATTATAGACATGATAGAGAAAGGAAAGGAGTAAACATGTTAGCCTATTTTCTGAAAGTGAATGTAGCGATAGTACTGTTTTATGCATTCTATCGGCTGTTCTTCTACAAAGACACGTTTTTCGGCTGGCGCAGAACCGCACTGCTCTGCTTCTTTGCCGTTTCTGCCGCCGTACCTCTGCTGAACATACAAACGTGGATTACGGAGCAGGAACCGATGGTGGCCATGGCAGACCTCTATGCCAGCGTTGTGCTACCGGAACTCACAATAGGCACCGAAGCGGCTCCTACCGACTGGAAAAGCATCCTTTCAGAATATGCCAATATCGCCTATTGGGGAATAGTGGCATTGCTGATGATACGCCTCATCATGCAACTGGCGGGCATCATCCACCTGGCATGCCGATGCCGCAAGGTACAAATAGGCAACACAAATATACATCTGCTTCCCAAAGCAGACGGGCCTTTCTCCTTTTTCCACTGGATTTTTATCCATCCGTCCTCGCATACGGAAGAGGAATTCAACGAAATATTGACCCATGAGCAGACACACGCCCGGCAATGGCACTCCATTGATGTCATCATCAGTGAACTGGTGTGCATTTTTTGCTGGTGCAATCCCTTTGCCTGGCTCATGAAACGGGAAATCCGCACCAATCTGGAATATATGGCCGATGCCCGCGTATTGGAGAACGGCTATGACTCCAAAACCTATCAATACCATTTGTTAGGATTATCACATCAAAAGGCTGCAGCAACCATCTATAACAGTTTCAATGTTTTACCTCTAAAAAAACGCATCAAGATGATGAACAAAAAGAGAACAAAAGAAATAGGAAGGACCAAATATCTGATGTTCCTTCCTTTAGCGGCCTTACTTATGATTGTCAGCAATATCGAAGCAGTGGCACGTACCACAAAGAAGATTGCAGCGGAAGTCATAGAGGCTGTAGACGCCAAAACCGGACAAGCGGTACCGGAAGTTCAAGCCCCTCAAGTAGCTCCCCTACCGGAACAAGATACGAAAACAGTGACTTACAAAGGAAAGGTAGTGGATAAGGATACTCTCGACAATCCGATTTTTGAGGTAGTGGAACACATGCCCGAATTCCCCGACGGAGGCATGTCTGCACTAATGGAATACTTGAGCAAGAACATCAAATATCCGGAAGCAGCCATGAAGAAAGGTACGCAAGGACGGGCTACCGTGCAATTTGTAGTGGAGAAGGATGGCAGTATTACCAATGTAAAAATACTGCGCGGCATTGACCCGGAATTGAATAAAGAAGCCGTACGCGTAATCAGTGCCATGCCCAAATGGAAACCCGGCACACAAAAAGGAGAAGCCGTGCGGGTAAAATATACAGTTCCCGTGATGTTCCGTCTGACGGAAAACAATACACAGGTTAAGTATGCTCCCATTGAAAGCAAAATAGATGAAATGGTGGTAGTGGGTTATGCTCCCGAAGAGGCAACCTACCCGGAGGAAGTAACCGTTTTCGAAGTCGTAGAAAAAATGCCGGAATATCCCGGCGGCATGTCCGCAATGATGGAATTCATCGGCAAAAATATCAAATATCCGGTAGCCGCACAAAAAGCTAAGATTCAGGGAAGAGTGGTCATACAGTTTATAGTGGATAAAGAAGGGAACATCATCTGCCCCAGAGTAATCCGTGGTGCCGACCCACTGCTAGACGCTGAAGCAATCCGTCTGACTACTATCATGCCCAAGTGGAAGCCCGGCATGCAAAGAGGACAAGCTGTAAACGTAAAATATACAGTCCCCATCATGTTCCGTCTGCAAGAACCGGAGAAAAGCCCTGCTGTCCAGAATGCCACTGTTACTCCAACTAAATAAACTAATTTTCTCTCTAAACAAGTCTAAATGAAAAAGGAGCAGTTACCCGTCGCCGGGTAACTGCTCCTTTTTCATAAGGAAAATATCCATGTTTATTTATGCACTTCCACAATCCGTGTCGGCGCCATTTCCATATTTCTGCGGTCTACCTGACGGACTACGGCAGCAGCCAGTTGCAGGAAAGCGCGCCCGGTCACCGTATTCTCATCCAAAGCAACCGGAGTCCCCTTATCACCGCTCTCGCAGATACTCTGCACAATAGGAATTTGTCCCAGCAAGGGTACGTTCATTTTCTCAGCCAGTCTCTTTGCGCCTTCTTTCCCAAAGATATAATACTTGTTTTCCGGCAATTCGGCAGGCGTGAACCAAGCCATGTTCTCCACCAAACCGAGAATGGGCACATTCACCTTATCATTGGTAAACATATTGATGCCTTTGCGGGCATCTGCCAGCGCCACAGCCTGCGGCGTGCTAACAACGATAGCTCCTGTCAGTGCCAAAGTCTGCACCACTGTCAAGTGAATGTCGCTCGTTCCGGGAGGAAGGTCGATAAGGAAATAATCCAGTTCTCCCCAATCGGCATCACCAATCAGCTGCTTCAAGGCATTGCTTGCCATACCTCCCCGCCACAAAGTGGCCTGGTCGGGGTCTACAAAGAAACCGATGGAAAGCAACTTGATGCCATACTTCTCTATCGGAACAATCAAGTCACGTCCACCAATGTTCTCTGCCACCGGACGGGCATCTTCCACTTGGAACATCTTTGGAACAGAAGGCCCGAAGATATCAGCATCCAGCAGACCTACTTTATAACCCAACTTTGCCAAAGACACGGCAAGGTTGGCAGCAACCGTGGACTTGCCTACCCCACCTTTTCCGGAAGACACTCCGATAACATTCTTCACCTGGGGTAATAGTTTACCCACTTCCGGACGTGCCGCCTGACGGCTTTCAGTCGTAATCACAACCTCCACCTCGGGAGAGACATACGTATGTATAGCTGTCTCGGCAGCCTTCACCATTGACTTCATGAACGGATCAGTCGGTTTCTCGAATGTCAACGAGAAGCTGACCTTCATCCCGTCAATCCGCATGTTATCGGCCACCATCTCAGCCTCAACAAGATTCTTTCCGGTACCGGGATAACGCACTGTTGCCAATGCATCAAGGATTAATTTTGGATATAATGTCATTGTATTTACTATTTGACGATTTACTATTTACTATTTTTATGCGAATCAGTAGTAGTTTTAACCACTGATTCACATCATTTGCTGGTTTGCAATCCGCTACGCTTGCTACGGTTATAACTGCGGTACTCATCCAGCTCTATCTCCACATCCGGTTCCTGCAACTCGCCCTCTTGCGGAAGATGGAACTTGATGTACTTGATATTCAAACCACGATCCAGCCATTGTTGTTCATAATAGGTCTTGATGCTGAGTATCTCATCAGCCATGCCGGAGTGGTACAAGTCTTCCGTCATCACATCCACCGGCAGCCGGTTTCTTTCAATCATGTACCGGGTATAGGTAAACATGAAGTTGCTGTCCGTCTTCAGATGGACTATGCCGTCATTCTTCAGGAACTTGCGGTAGCGCTCCATGAAATAAGTGGAAGTAAGCCTTTTGGTCGCCTTCTTCATCTGCGGGTCCGAGAAAGTGAGCCAGATTTCGCTCACCTCATCCATAGCAAAAAAGCGGTCGATGATTTCGATATTCGTACGCAAGAAAGCAACGTTCTTCATGCCCGACTCCAGCGACTCGGTGGCTCCCGTCCACATGCGGGCACCCTTTATATCCACTCCGATGAAGTTCTTTTCGGGAAACATGCGTCCCAATCCGACAGTATATTCTCCCCTACCACAGCCCAGTTCCAGGACAATGGGATGGTCGTTCTTGAAAAACCGCCCGTGCCAGTTCCCTTTCATGTCAAACGGCACATTATCCACCGCGGAATACGGATACTCGAAAACATGCGGATAACTCGCCATATCGGCAAACTTCTCTAACTTGTTCTTTCCCATTTAAGAAGCATTGAAACATAAAACATATTATTTTAGGCACGGATTACACGGATTTTCACGGTCTCTCTTCAATCTATCCGTGCTTTCCGCGCAATCCGTGCCTAAAAGTATAAAAAACAAAGTCCCGGCAAGTCTTATACGATAGACATTGCCATCACCGTATTATTCAACAATCGTCACCCACCCGTGAGTATCCGGCTCGTCACCATACTGGATGGCACGCAGCTTGTTGTAGAGCTTCGTACATACCGGTCCGGGTTTTCCATCCTTGGAAATAACGTATGACTTGCCGTTCTCTACGTCGTCTATACGTTCGATGGGGCTGATAACGGCAGCCGTACCGCAGGCACCCGCTTCCTCGAAAGTCAGCAACTCTTCTTCGGGAACCGGACGGCGTTCTACCTTCATGCCCATGTCCTCTGCCAGCTGCATCAGGCTCTTGTTGGTGATGGAGGGCAGGATGGAAGTGGACTTCGGAGTGATATATGTATTGTCCTTGATGCCGAAGAAGTTGGCGGCGCCACATTCGTCCATGTATTTCTTTTCTTTGGCATCCAGATAGAACTCGCAGGCATAGCCCAAATCGTGCGCCTTCTTGTTGGCACGCAAGCTGGCTGCATAGTTGCCTCCTACCTTATAGACACCCGTACCGAGCGGTGCCGCGCGGTCGAATTCGCGGATAATGACATACGGATTGGTTGAGAATCCACCCTTAAAGTAAGGACCTACCGGGGTCACGAACACCACAAACAGATATTCGCTGGCAGGATGTACGCCTACTTGTGCACCGGTACCCACCAGCAACGGACGGATATACAGAGAAGCACCCGATTCATAAGGCGGAATGAAACGCTCGTTCAGCTTCACCACCTTCAGAATAGCTTCTTTGAAACGCTCCGTAGAAAGTTCCGGCATCAAGATGCCACGGCAAGTGGATTGCAGGCGGGCTGCATTCTCCTCCAAACGGAAGATACGCACTTTACCGTCTTTGCCACGAAAAGCCTTCAAACCCTCAAACGCTTCCTGACCGTAGTGCAAACAAGTGGCAGCCATGTGCATAGGAATGGTTTCCTCACTGCAAACTTCCAGTTCGCCCCATTGTTCGTTACGATAGTAAATTCTCACATTGTAATCTGTCTTCATATATCCGAACGGCAGATTAGCCCAATCAAGTTCTTTCATATCTCAAAGTATTAGTTACTTCTATTACGTACATTTTGCAACAAAAATAGCTTTTATTCTTCAGATTTCCACTTCTCCGACAGTAATTTTTCAATTTCCTTATCGGCTTTGGTCAATTTATCGCTGCAAAATGCTATAATTCCGTTCGCCTCCTTTATCTTTTCGGCAAGCACATCTATCTCCAGCTCGTTGTTGTCTATCTGGCTGACTATTTTCTCCAGGCGCGCCATGGCTTCGGAGTAGGTTTCTTTTTTCTTGGTTACCGGCATAATTGAAATTAATTAATCGTTGTACTTCTCAAGCCGTTTGTCAGAATTCCCGTTTTTGGGCGATGCGTTCTCCCACTTCATCTCCTTGGACGTCAGTTTCAAAATATGATATTGTTCAGTATAATGTCCCTCTTTATCATACAACGTAATCAATTTTTCATCAAGACTTATGATATAAGTTCCACGAAAAGGGACTCCGTTAGATAACGGGCTTCCGGTATAAACTTCATAGGTCTTGTCTGCATTAAACGTATAGCAGGTCACAAAATCGTCCTGCAGGACTGGTTCTTTCACAATCCACTTACCTACCAGTTGAGGAATTTCGACCTTATCATCCTCATCCGTACATGAAATAAAACTAAATGCCATACTTATCAGTATCAGCATAAAAAACAAATTTTGTGTTTTCATCTTTGTTCATTTTAAATGATTTAAACAATATTCATAAAATGCAGAGATTTGCAAAACACTGCATGAATGAGAGGAGAGTTAAATATGTACTATTGAAACCACTTCACCATTCTGCAGACGGGTTGTTATCATATCATTCTCCTGCAGTTCATCTGCATTCTTCACTACTTTCCCATCTTTCAACGTAATGCTGTAACCGCGGGCCAACAACTTTTCCGGTGAAGCATCTGCCAATCGTTGTTGCAACAATTCCAGGCGATGGCGATGGCGGAACAAAGAGGAAGTCACAGCCTGCACCACATCTTTCCGCACAGTCAGCAAAGCCATTTTTGCATCGGATATACGATGGTATGCGGCAGAAGGAATCCGGTTCTTGTAACCAGAGAGTCTGCGCTGTTCCTGCTGCAACAGATTCCTGACACCCTCATGCAAGCGAGAAGCAAGCATTTCCAGTTCATCAGCAGCGCTGTCCATGGACTCTATTAAGAATTCGGCAGCCGCCGTAGGGGTCTTTACACGGGTATGTGCCACAGAATCCAGCACCGTGTCATCCCGCTCGTGACCGATGCCCGTTATGATAGGTAACGGAAACTGTGCACAAGCAGCAGCAAGCAGGTAAGTATCGAAACCGGATAAGTCGGACGTGGCGCCTCCACCACGAATAATGACAACCACATCAAACTCGGACAAGCGTGCATTTACCCGGTCGAGAGCAGAGAGGACAGACTCCTCCACACGGTCACCCTGCATCAGGGCAGGAAACAGTTCCGTATAAAAGTAGAAACCCCGGGAGTTGTTTTCCAGCTGATGACAGAAGTCACCATAGCCCGCCGCCGTCGGTGAGGATATGACGGCAATACGTTGCGGCAGGCGGGGCATATCCAGTTCTTTATTAAGAGTGAGTACTCCCTCCTCCTCGAGCTGCCTCAATATTTCCCTACGACGACGCGCCATATCGCCCAACGTATAAGTGGGATCTATGTCCTGCACCGTCAGACTGTATCCATAAAGTTCGTGGAAACTGACAGTGACCTGAACCAGCACTTTGATGCCCGAAACAAATGCCTGCCCCGTAGCCTCCTCAAAATAGGGCTTCAGCAGGCGGAACACATTTGCCCAGATTGTTCCTCTCGCCTTAGCTATCAGGCTGTTGCTGCGAGGGTCTTTCTGCACAAATTCCAGATAGCAATGCCCCGTACTGTTGGTACGCACATCGCTCAACTCCGCCTGCACCCAACACTCGTCAGGAAGGCATTGTTCCAGACTGCGGCGCACAAGGGCGTTGAGCTCATACAAAGACAACGATTCCATATGGCTATCTTTTGAGCAGATAATCCTGATATGCTTTCCACATATCGGGCACGCCATAACCGTATATATTATCGGGATAATCTTTACGGTCACCGGAGCGGCGTACCAGTTCTATCACCTCTTTAGCCGTAAGTTCAGGGCAAGCCTGCCACAAGCAGGTCACCATGCCACACATGACAGGAGAAGAAAACGACGTACCGTTTGCCTTACCCTGGTTACCATCCGTACGTATGACATCAGCTCCCAAGCCGACAGCCACCACATCCGGTTTTATCCGGTGGTCCGCCGTATTCCCGATAGATGAGAAAGGAGCCAGTACGGCTTCCTTGTCAATAGCGCCCACGGTCAGCACGTTCTCCGCATCTCCCGGAGGTGTGATTTTCTTCCACGAACCCATACCGGAATTGCCGGCACTGCACACCAGCACCATTCCTTTGTCCGCAACGTGTGAAGCCTGACGGGACATCAGTGCATGGCGTCCGTCCAAATCACGGAACCTATAATCTTTCGACTTGTCGTCAAAAGTGTAATATCCCAATGAAGTATTGAGTACATCCACCCCTACACTATCGGCAAACTCCACCGCTGCAGACCAATAGTCCTGCTCGACCAAATGCTCGGAATACTCGTCTTCGCTACGCAGCAACCAGAAAGAAGCCTCAGGCGCCGTACCGGTCATAATGCCGGGCTGGTTCATGCCGATGCAGGACAGTACCATCATGCCATGACTGCTCTCTGCAAAGATGTCTGCCTGCTGATTTACAAAATCTTTGGTTCCCAACACCCGGATGTTCTGCATGGCGGTTATCTTATCGGCATTATGAAAACCGGCATCGATAACTGCAATCGTCATGCCCTGCCCCTTGAACCCTTCCTGGTGCAATTTATCACCATTACTCATCTGTATCTGGCTAACGGCAAGTCCATAGATACTGTCAGGATGTACACTCGGCTGGTTAATCAAAGAATCGCGTCCGGTAGACATCATCGGACTGTCACCTTTGGGAGCTATCCAGACTTTTTCCGTAGCGCAGACAAAAGGTAGTGCGGCAATACGGTCTATCAAGGTAGAGTCATTGCAAGATACCGTGACGAAGTTCTCCCATTTACCGGTAACCACAACATTTACGCCCTGATGGCGAATTTCGTCCACGTACTTGCGGCACACCGGCAAGTCGGTAGAATCTATCGGCAGGTTCTGCTTATGCCGACGAGCAATCGCCTTTTCAGAAAGAAACGCTTCCGGGTGTTCCAAGGAATACGTGGTGGCAGCCTTATCCTTCAGGCTGATGCGATACTTCAATGTATCTTGTTGTGCCGATGCTCCTGCCGCAAGCAGGACAAAGGCGGAAAGGAGTAGAAGTCTTTTCACAATTATAAATTAAAAATTAAAAATTAAAGGAACATCCCGATGCCTCTTTGGGAAGCGATAAAGGAACCGCCCACTACCCTTCGGCCTATATAGAATACGGCAGACTGTCCCGGAGCTATGGCAGAGGCTTCCGTCTGGAAGTGTACCAGCAGACGACCGTCCTCCAGGCGCTTCACGTCGCAAGGAATCGGTTTACTGCGGTAACGGATACGTACGGTTAGCTCCTTGCTTTCAAAAAACTCTCCCTCATCCACCAAATTCTCATGTTCGGCAAGCATATATCCCGTCTTCAGCTGTTCGGCGTCTCCCAGCATCACCGTATTCTTCTGAGGATTGATTTTCAAGACGTAGGCAGGTTTGCCCAAGGCTATTTCGAGTCCCTTGCGCTGCCCGATGGTGTAATAGGGAAAGCCTTTGTGTTCACCCAGCTTAACGCCTTCCGAATTGACAAACCATCCCGGTCCCACCTCGCGGTCTATCTCCGGAGAGTGTTCGCGCAGGAAATCACGGTAATCACCTTTAATGAAGCAGACCTCCATGCTCTCGCCTTCTTCCGCCTTGACGGTATAACCTTTGTCGCGGAGGTATTCGCGGACTTGCTGCTTGGTATAGGTGCCTAAGGGGAAGATACAACGCTTCAGCAACTCCTGCCCCAGTCTCCACAAAAAGTAGGACTGGTCTTTCTTGTCATCATCCCCGGCTATGATATAAACCTTACCGTTCCGTTCCTCCAGACGGGTGTAATGTCCGGTAGCAATATAGGCACACCCCAGCTTGTCTGCCCACTCCTCAAGAATACGGAACTTGAACAGCGGATTACACATCACACAAGGGTTCGGAGTCCGACCCTGACAATATTCATCTATAAAATTCTGTACGATTATCTGTCGGAAGGCTTCGCGCTCATCTGCCACATGATGTTCAATCCCCATGCTGTCTGCCAGTTGGTGGGCTTCTACCGGTTCGTCTCCCCACACCCACATGGTGAGACCGACTATCTCATAGCCCTGCTCCTTCAACATCAGGCAAGTGGCAGTACTGTCTATACCACCGCTCATACCGACCAATACTCGCTTTTCAGGTGTACTCATATCAGAAACCAATGAATTAGTCTGCAAAAATACATGATTTCGAGCAGAAGATAGAGAAAAGGCATGCCTTTTTAGCATGCCTTCACATAAAGAACTTGTCAATCGGAAGAGGGCACTCCCGTCACAATCCCCCGTCCATGTGTCCCTATATAGACCCTGCCATACTCCTGCATATCCCCACAGATATGCAGAACCAACCCGTATTGATGAGCATCATCGTTAATACGCATCCAGGAAACGGCAGCATCGTCTGAGCGGAAAAAGCCGTACTGACCGTTGACAACGCCAATCAGATAAAGGGCCGGATAGTTACTGCCCGGCTTTGCCTTGCCAAAACCGAAGGCATAGATAGTACGGACTTTGTCCAGCGCACGAAAATCAAATCCCGTACGGGTAGTGGAATGGTACAGGCCATCGTAAGCGGCAATCCACAAATCTCCCTCACGACCGGGAGTCGAATAAATACGGTCTTGCCCTCCGCGCGGGTCACCCCTGCGATTCGTCAGAGAGGCATTGCCCCGCCGGAGTGTTTTTACAGCCAGTTGCAGAGTATCGGTATGGAAGGTCGCCCCGCCATCTTCGCTGCTGTATAGAAGTCCGGCAACAGCATCCACGGCATAAAAACGTTTGGGATTCACTTTGTCGGCTATGACACGGATATTCTCCGGCAGGCCTTGACAAGACATCCACGAATTCCCTTTGTCGCGGGTCAGAAAAGCGGTGGAACGGTCGGGTGTCCAAATCCAGGAAGAGCCGTCGGCCGAAACGGCAATATGCCCGTTGCGCGCCTTCTCTACGGGAACAGTAGCACACATGTTCCAACTCCTGCCTCCGTCTTCTGAATAGGAGATGGTGCGTGCACCCGGCTGGTGGCCGAACAAAGTTCCCACTCTGACTATCAAATCCTGCTTCAACCAGGCACCCGTCACTCCATTCGTATTACCGAAATGAGGATTGGCATGACTACCCAACGGATCGGGCCGATTGAGGTCGAAATGCGTAAAGCCACCATAGTCACCGATACCGGAAATCAGGCGTGCGCCTTTTTCGGGAGCATAAAGTTCGAGGGGCACGGTCTCTTCAATACCGGCAGACATGATGCTCCATTTCACCGGTTCCCCGCGTTCCACGGCCGATAGATTAAAAGTTTCCCAACCACCGAAACCAGTGGTAAACATGGCATGTTCAGCATCGGCTGGGTCTATCTCAATGTCGAACATCCAGTGCAGGGGCGCCACCTCTGTATAGGGAGCTTTAGAATAATCATACTCATATCCCGTCTTGAAAACCGGTTTCCAGCTTTTGCCACCGTCGGTCGTACGGAACATCTCATCACTCTTATAACTGTGTTTGCCTCCCAAGCTGTGTGTACTGGCAATCAGATGTTTCGGATTACGGGCATCCACTGATACGGCTGCATAGCCAAATCCCGCTTTTCCGCCATCGGACAGTCGGACGGGCGAAATGTCCGTCCATTTGTCTTTACGTATATCGTACTTCCAAACTCCACCGTCCTCCATCTGACTCGGACCGGGAGTATCTCCGTACGTCAATACTAATTGGCCGTCACCGGTCAAAACCATATGTGTGGGACGATACTGCACCGGCTGCCCCTCAACCGGCTGCCAGCTTTCACCATAGTCGTGGCTCACGAACAGATTTTCCCTTCCCATCAATGAAGCCGCCACATAAATGTCACGGGTACCACGCCCATCTTGAGTACCTTGTACATCGTAGACTATGCAGACAATGCCACTACCGCGATTCCCCCATGCAGCACGGTCGGCAGGATTGAACTTCTCGGAGACATCCGGGAAAGACACCACCCGTGCCCAGCTCTGCCCCTTATCCATACTGCGCCACAAACCATGCAAACGGGTTCCCATATAAATGATATTCCCATTCTGCGGGTCCACCATCATCCGTTCCCCATTACCACGCCCGTTCTCGTTGCCACCCATCGTAAAGGGCACATCGACACGGGCAAAGATTCTGCCGCCATCATAAGAACAAAGTATGGCCCCATTGGAGCTACTGGTATACGTACCGCAGGCAATATACACGTTCTGCGGATTCTGCGGGTCGATGGCAATGCTCTCCACCCCCTGCAGATTACTTTCATCCAGACTTATCCAGTCCAGCAAGGGCGTCCACTGGTTGGAAGCAGCGTCCCACCGGTAGGCTCCTCCCATATCGGTGCGGCAATAACGGACACCAGGAGCTTCTGGGTGAAAAACGATACCGTCCACAAAGCCTCCTCCCACTATCGGTACGCTCTTCCATTCGTAAGAAACGGAATTCACCGAAGATATATCTTGAGCAAGCATCGGCATGCCGCCCAGTATCAAACTTATTCCTGCTAAAAACAACTGTCTTTTCATAAGCATCAGGGTTCTAAAACAAACGTTCTTGATATTTCCTTCAAAGATAAGAATATTTCATTGATATTTCAGACTGAAACATTTGTGGCAGTACACATACAATCCTAACAACCAACGTTTTAATAAAAACAAGAAACTAAATCAAGCCATAAAAAGATTAAAACGGCACCCATCGCAGTTCTTCCCTCCAACAGTTTTTTGTAACAACAATGCAACATATATGACACAAAAACACAACACGTATGTCCGAACTTTGTCGCCGACAAATCATTCGACAACAACAGATTATGAAAAAAAGTGCATTGACAGTACTGATTGCCCTGCTGCCGTTGGCCGCAATTGCCCAAACGCCCTCCATCAACGAGGACGGAAAAAAGATTGAAAAGGAGAAGATGGAAACCAAAGACTACCTGCCGGAAGTCCACGGAACCATCCGCGCCAAATACGAATATCAGACCACCATGGGTGCAGGACGTTTCGAAGTACGCAATGCCCGCGTCAGCGTGACGGGCAACGTATTGCCCAGCGTAGCCTACAAAGCCGAGATAGACCTCTCCGACGAAGGCCAAATCAAGATGCTGGATGCCTACGCCCGGCTTTTCCCGACAAAAGGACTGACAGTCACCGCCGGACAAATGCGCGTCCCCTTCACCATCGACGCCCACCGCTCGCCGCACCAGCAATACTTTCCCAACCGCTCGTTCATCGCCAAGCAAGTGGGCAATGTACGGGACGTGGGATTCACAGTAGGATATACCCTGCCTACCGATGTACCTATCACCGTGGAAGGAGGACTTTTCAACGGTTCCGGACTGACCAACCAGAAAGAATGGCACAAGGAAGTGAACTACTCCGCCAAAGCCCAGTTTCTCTTCACCAAAGGACTGAACCTGACACTAAGCGTGCAGAGTATCCAACCGGAAGAAGTACGCATGCAGTCCTATGACATCGGCGCTTACTACGAAACCGGCCGTTTCCATATCGAAGGCGAATACTTGTACAAGCAATATTCCGACAACGCTTTCAAAGATGTACACGCCGTCAACACCTTCATCAACTACGACCTGCCTCTACGAAAAGTATTCAACAAGATGTCTTTCCTGCTACGCTACGACATGATGACCGACCAGAGCGACGCCAAAACCGCCGATGAGGAAACCGGCAGATTGACAGTGACCGACTACAAACGCCAACGCCTGACGGGCGGCATCACCTTCAGCCTCAGCAAGGCATTCCGCACAGACCTCCGGCTGAACTACGAGAAATACTTCTATGCCAAAAACAGCATAGCGAAAGAGTCGGAACAAGACAAGGTGGTATTGGAATTGATGGTACGCTTCTGATATTTCCTGACTTCCCCTTGCTTTTTTCATTCCAAAAAGGTATATTTGGAATAAATTATTCCGAGCTATGGCAAATCCAATCATACCCGGCATACCGCAGACTGAACAAGACTTATTGTATAGTAAGCTGAATGCATACAATCAAGGGAGAGCCTCTTATAAGGAAGTGGGCGCCTATCTTGTCGTACTGCCCCGACCGGAGCATCTCCAATATACTTTATGGATTTACTCTCCACTGCCCGGAAGACAGTCCATCTTCTACATTTGCGACCTTTCCACCGACATTCACGAAACGCTGCGGATGGCAAGCACGCTATGCTTCTACTCACCGCGCAGCCTGTTGCTTGTGGAGTACAATGCCAAAAGAATGCAGAGCAAAGGGGACGACATTATCTCCGTAGGCAAATACCACGGACACTTCCTGCACGAAATCCTCCGTATAGACCCTGCCTATCTTACGTGGATAGCTTTCAAATTCCAACCACGCATCCCCAAGCAGGAACGTTTTGTACAGATTGCCAAGATTTACCATTCGGTCCATCTCGACATACAACGGAGAAAAACGTACCAGACCACCGGCGGACGTTTTCTGGGGAAGGAAGGCGAAAAAGTGGAGAACCTGACGCTGACGGTGCTCAGCGTGCGACTGGAGGACAACCCCTACAAGACGCAGCTCAAAGGGACCACTCCTTATTTCTATGTGCGCCAGGTGCTGAAGCTGAAAGACTTCATCGGCAACTTCGTCAGCATCCGGCTGAATGCACGCACGGCAAGCCGGAAATCATGCCAGCTGCCCGCCGTGGAACATGCCTACCAAGTAGGGGAACTGATGGAGATAGCATCGGCACGCATCGCGCGTACCTATATAATAGGAAGTACGAAATACACCCGGTTGACACATGTGAAGCTGCACATCCCTACCGGGTAAAAGATTTTCTATCAGATACGAACCACACGCTGCATACGGCTGCTTTCCCAGCCTGCCTCTATCAAGCGGATGACTCCGACCACCTCGCGGGCATCGCTCTGCAAAGGTTCGCCGTGACAAATATGCCGATAGATATTCTCGTAAAAAGCTGCATAATCACCGGGAAGGCTTGGATAAGGTTCATGCACGATTCTACCGCCCTTTTCCGTATGAAGTACCCCCCAAGAGGATTTGTCCTCCTCGCCCCAGTGCGGAGTGACGGGCAATACGCCTTCGTTCAAGGCGGCTTCCTGCGGGTCGAAACCATATTTCACGTAAGAACCTTCCCTGCCGTGGAGGACGAAACGGGGTTCGCTCGCACACATCAGATAGCTGGATTTCAGCGTTATCTTTACTTCGGGTGCCTTTGAGGGGCGTAGCAAATGAATGATGAAGTAGTCGTCTACCTTGCTGTCCTTGCGCAACGTGGCAATATCTGCAAAGACGGCTTCGGGCATACCGAACAGCTGCACAGCCTGGTCTATGACGTGGGCGCCCAGGTTATAGATCAAGCCACCGCCATCTTGTCCGGTTTCCTTCCAAGTATTCGGCTTGATAAAATTACGATAACGGGGGAAGGTGGATTCAAACTCCACCAGATGTCCCAGCAGGCCTTTGGACAGTATTTCCTTGACCGTCAGAAAATCTCCGTCCCACCGGCGATTCTGGTAAACGCTCAAGGTCAGCCCCCGGCTTGCGGCAAGTGCCACCAGCTCCTCAGCTTCTGCCACGGTGGTAGTGAAAGGCTTCTCCACAACCACATGCTTGCCAGCTTCGAGGGCGCGGCGGGCATACTCATAATGAGTGCTGTCCGGTGTGTTGATGACAACCAAATCCAACCCTTCCAGTCCGATAAGTTCCTCAAAACTCCGCACAATACAAGCGTCGGGATACTTTTCCCGGGAGAGTTCCTTACTGCGCTCCGTAACGGCAGTCAATTCAAAATGAGGGTTGGTGGAGATGAAGGGAGCATGGAAAACACGTCCCGACATTCCGTAAGCGGCTAATCCAGTTCTTATCTTGTCCATATCGTTCTTTTTAAGTTCACCCTTATTCCGTCACCAACGGACGCTTACGCCAATCGTCCTTCATATAGCTGTCGGGGTAGACCGTCTTATCAATGATTTCGCCACCTTTCAGACGAATCCAGGTGGTGAAAGTACGGGCACCTTCCTTCATCACAATGACACGGGCACCGTTGGACAAATGGTTGTACTCGGTATTGCCACCGGTGAAACGGCCGTAAGCCAGCAGAATGCCTTTCCACATCACGGCATAGTCGTTGTCATGGTCGTGCCCGACAAACATACCCATCACATCACCGGCCTCTTTCATGGCAGTGAACATGCCCGTATTCAGTTCCGGAGCGCAAGCCTTTTCCATGCGGGTACCTATCAGTATGGCGTTCTCGTCAGAAGCGGCTTCATTATATTCCGGCAGAGGGATGTGGAAGAATGCCAGTGCAGGCAAAGGTTGCCCACCGTTTTTTGCTTTATAAGCGGCACTCTGCTGGCGGTACCAGTTCACCTGGTCGAAAGTGAACCAGTCGTACCCTTTTACATCGGGCAGTTTGGAGTAGGAATGGGAATCCAGACAGTAAAGCAGGGCTGCATCCTTCTTGCCGTCCGAGGATTTCAGTGTGAGGACATAGTCGGGGGATTCAACTCCGCCACGGTCGGGTTGGATATTGAAAGGCATGGAACGGATAACATCATAAAGTTCGGCACGTGTTTTTCCCTGCTCGTTGTCGTGGTTACCAAAGGTTACGACAAAAGGAATCTTACGGTCCGTAGCATAGGAAAGCACCTTGCGCATGGCCGTATCGGCAGGTGCGGCATAGACCACATCGCCGGTAAAGACTACTAAATCGGGGCGCTCAGCATCGAGCACCTCGCCAATACGCTTCAAAGCAATGTCTGAAGCCGGATTACCATACTTAAAGTGGATGTCTGTAAACTGGACGATTTTAAACTCTCCATTCTTGTTGAACTGTAAAGGCGATACTTGTGCCGGGCAGAACAAGGAGGATAAAAGTGCCAGACAAAAGGTCAAGGAGATTTTCTTCATATAAGTGGATGATTAAATTGAGTTGATATTATTTCATGTCATTCCTTCACTATCAATACAGTGGCATAGGCGGATATACCTTCCTCCCTGCCCGTAAAGCCGAGTTTCTCCGTGGTGGTGGCCTTGATGGAGATGTCATCCTCGTCTATTCCCATCACCGCGGCAAGCGTACGTTGCATTTCGGGAATATAGGACTTCAACTTAGGCCGCTCAGCGCAGATGGTAGCATCAATATTACCCACCAAATAGCCTTTAGCAGCTATCAGTTCTATTGTTTTCTTTAACAGAATCTTGCTGTCTATATTCTTGAACTCACCGGCAGTATCGGGAAAATGATAGCCGATGTCGCGCATATTCGCCGCTCCCAGCAATGCGTCACAGATAGTATGGATGAGCACGTCTGCATCCGAGTGCCCCAACAATCCCTTTTCATGTTCCAGGCGGATACCGCCCAGCCAAAGCTCGCGCCCTGCCACCAGTTGGTGGACATCAAAGCCGAAACCTACACGTATCTTCATATCGTTACTTCTTTAAGTTGATACGAAAGTACGGAAAAAATAGGAACAAGAGAAGGAACAAGACACAAATTGCACGGATTACGCCGTTTTTTGCTCCCCTTGTGGAAAGAAAATCGAACGTAAACCGTGCAATCGGTATGGAGTATGAAGAATATGTTACGGTCTGTCGGGCAGACTGTCTACAATTCCTTTATAAAAAGCTCTCACATCTTGCCAGTGATAGAAAGGAGCCATATCCGTCTTCACCGGGATACTTACTTCATGCTCGTGCAGCAACAGTTTTACAATCACATCTTCCGGCGAGCCTTTCTTGCGGAAGAACACCAGCTGTATATTTCCTGCCATCGGCGCAACCTTGTAGTTGCACCACGCCTGATAGAACTTATCGGGGTCGGCCTCCTCGTTATAGCAGTTCTCCAACTTCATCAATCCTGCCAGGGGGATAATGTTTCCATCATGTGCAAAGCGGAAAGTAGCCGAGTTTCTACCCGAAGCAATAGCCTCGTCGGCAGCGGCAATGATGTTCTCCAGTGTCGGTTTGGCGTTTGCCACCATCAGTCCGTTGGTCATGGGCGAGGGACCGTCGCACACGTAGTTCTTGTAGTTGTGTATCTGCCAAATGTCGAATAACTCTTGCTTCTCAAAAATATCATAGAACGATACTTCCTGCTCCACGTCCTGCATGTCCGAGGCTATCGCATAAAGACCGCGCATCAGTTCCTCCGGATTCACACGTTTATGGACAAACTCTTTATCGGAGAAAAGTGAGTTCATCAGACGTTCGGGACGAACATGGCTCTTCTCGAATTTGCGGAACTCCTCGTACCAAGGGCCCTTGTGCGAAGTGAACTTCATGGCTTCCTGCGTATGAAAGTTCAAGTAAGGCATGTATTTGTTGCTAGATTCACGCTCAATCTTCAGTTGGGGATTGAATTCCTTCAGACGTTCGCAGAAGGCATCCATACTGAGTACGCAACGTATTACGAGTGTAGCACATGCCGACATCTCCGGCGCACCTTTAAAGACTTCGGGAAATGCCTGATACATACGTTCGGCAATACCGCGCTGCTGATCCACGCCCACTGGGCTCAAGTCTCCACCGCGTCCTTCGGCATCTGCCCAGACAATAGCCAACCGCTTGCGCACATCTTCGCCCAGCGGAGTAAGTTTACCTGCCTGATGTGCCTTTTCAAACACTTCCATCACACGGATATACTCCTCGTCAGAAATCAGCCAGCGCGAGCCATGACGTCCGAAGTGACTGATATAGAAAGGCTCGTAACCCTTCGGTGCCTTGGTCTGTACACCCGGTGCCGGATAGGCATAATACACTCCTCCGGTAACGGCAATGTTATCGAAGATTTCTTCGCGCGTGGCTTGTGCATACGACGATGTATGCACAGCCGATGCGGCAAAAAGAATGGTAGAAAAAACGATTCGTTTCAATCTAAAATTCATAGGATAATAAAGCTTTTCAGTTCAAGAAATCAGGATTTTGTGTCAAATTAGGATTGGTGGTAAACTCGTCCTGCGGAATGGGGAAGAGGTTGTATTTGTCGTCCACATCCTTACCTATGTAAGAACCTGCCACGCCATTGTCACTACCTTTCCAGTCCCAGTTATATCCCTTGGTGAACTTACCAAAACGAATCAGGTCTGTACGGCGAACCAACTCCATGTGCAACTCGCGGGCACGTTCATCCAAAAGGAAATCAAGATTCAACCGACTGTCGCTGATGCGTCCCGATACGCCATTACCATATTTGCCGGACATGTAAGCACGGTCTCTGATTTCATTCACATACTCCAACGCTTCGGTACGCGAACCACCTTCGGCGCCACGCAGAATAGCCTCAGCCGCCATCAAGTAGGCATCTGCCGTACGGAACATCGGATAATCGACAGAGGAGTACTTCGTGCCGCCTGGTTCCAGTTCACTGCCGTCTTTGCGCACGTTTCTCCACTTGATGCAGGCGTAGCCGTTATTGAAATCGCTCTGGAACTCCTTGCCTTCTACCCAAGTTTCTTTGGTGTGGCCAATAGAGAAGAATTGGGCACGCTTGTCTTTCTTGCCGTTCCCCCAGATGTCGTCTGCCACAAAAGTCTGGTCTTCTTCTTCGAACATATCCACCAGCTGTGTCTTTACGCGGGCATTGCCCCAGGTGCCGTTCACACCTATCCGGATATAGTTGCCCATATCTCCATTCATCAACGCCTTAATCAGGAAGTTAGTACCTGCGCTGCCTTGCGCATAGTCTGCATCCTGCACCAGCGGCCAGATGATTTCGGAACAAGTTTCATTGTCTGCCAAGAAGATGTGGCGATAATCGGAAGCCAGCGGATAATTACCTTCCGTAATTACCTTTTTGGCATATTTGTATGCGTTTGTGTATTCATTCTTTCCTACCCAAGTTTCGGCATTCAAGTAAACACGTGACAGCAAGAACCAGGCTGCTACACGGTCCACACGGGCATATTCGTTCTTTTTGGGTTCTTTCAGCAGGGTGGTCAATTCTTCCAGTTCGGACACCACAAAGTTGTAGATTTCCTCGCGAGTGGCTTGCTCGGGCATGTCACCTACTTCCATCGTTTCGTCCACGAAGGGTGTAGAACCGTAAAGGTCGCAGAGCATACTGTAACTATAAGCACGGATGAAGCGGGCTTCGGCACAATAGTATTGATACTCGTCTTTCAAGGCTTCATACACACCTCTCTCCTGCAATTTGCTCTCTGTACATTCACGTAGGAACTCGTTGCAATAGTTAATGGTCATGAAAAGACGGTAATAAGGATAACCCACAATCTCAGTAGAAGCATCCCAATTCAAGTAAAGCATGGCACGTACACCCTTGCTGCCACCGGACTGGAATACGATTTCATCCGTACAAGCTTCCTGCAAGTAGAACAAGGCACGAGTATAACCAGAATATCCTTCATCGATGCCCGACACATCGCCGTCTCCTCCGTCACCACCCTTCTGCCCTGTCTGTATCAGGGCAGCATAACACTTGGCAATCATGCCGATATAGCCCTCGGGAGTAGAGTACACCATCTCACCGGTCAGTTCGTTATCATCCAGCGGCAATGTATCCAGGTCGCCCAGGCAAGAAGCAAAAAGTGACACAGCCAGCAAACATACTGTTACTAATTTGAAATATCTAGTTTTCATAATCATGTATCTGTTTTTAGTCATTAAAAATTAAGGTTAACTCCCAGCATGAACGTACGCGGACGCTGATAGATGTTTTTATCGATTCCGTCATAAAGCTCCGGATCAAGACCGGAGTATCCGCTCAAAGTGCATACATTCTGTACGGCGAAGGAGAGACGGAGCGATGTCCCGTCGTTCCACAGTTTATTGAACGTATGACCGATGGTGATATTGTCTATACGGAAGAAGTTGCCTCTCTCCAGGAAATGGTCGGTGAACTGGCGGTCTTGCGTAAACTTGTTTTCGAGCGTAGAACGCAGGATGTTGCTGGAAACGCCGTTGCTGCCATAGAGTGCATCCAAGGAGTTGGAAGCAGCCACATAGTTATAGACATAGAAACCGAAGCTACCGTGTCCGTTGATGCCCAAATCCCAATTCTTGTAGGACAGACGGGTGGACAGACCGCAATAGTAAGGGGCCTTGGAACTCTTACCAGTGACGTACTTGTTAGAGTCTTCTTCGCTAGAAGTGATGGAGCCGTCTTTGGCAATGTATTTACCGTCCAGCGGCTGTCCGTTTTCGTCATAAGCTTGCTTCAGTAGATAGTAGGTATTCGGAGTCTCTCCTACCATGTGTACTTGCAGATAGCGGCCTGTACCTCCGGCGTTACCTGTCTTTACGTAGTTGCTCTCGTTGTCGATGGTGTTCAGCTTGGTAATCTTTGAGGCATTCCAAGTGAAGTTACCGCTGATGTTCCATTCCCAATCTTTGGTCTGGATGGGAACCAAGTTCACACCGATTTCAAGACCTTTGCTTTCCATATCACCGATGTTGGTTTCGATACGGTTGGTGAAGTTACTGCCGGCAGGTACAAAAATGTCGTTCAGCAGGTCTTTCGTGTTACGCCAGTAGTAGTCAATCGTACCCGAGATGCGGTTGTTCAAGAAACCGTAGTCGATACCGATGTTGTAAGTTTCCGTAGTCTCCCATTTAATGTTGGGATCGTAGCCGTTGGGGCGGTAGGTGGTGTACCACTTGTTACCGAACAAGTATCTGGACTCATCGTAAGATGCAGTATAGGTGGACAAATGCTGGTAGTAGGAACCGATGGACTGCTGGCCGGTCTGACCGTAGCTCAAACGGAGTTTTAGGTCGGACACTACTTTGTTGTCTGCCAAGAAAGCCTCATCGTTCACACGCCATGCAGCGGCTACGGAAGGGAAGTAGCCCCAACGGGTCTCGGGCGAGAAGCGAGAAGAAGCATCGGCACGTAACGTAGCAGTCAGCATATAACGCTGTTTCCAAGAGTAGTTCAATCGACCGTAGAAGGAGAGCAGGTAGAGTTCAGCTTCCTCGTGCTTGGGAGAGGTAAGATCCTCACCCTTGGTGTCGGTAGTGGTATCATGGTTCTTGTACCAGAAACGTTGCCAGCCGTAACCAGCCATGGCATTGAGGTTATGGTCGTTGAAGTCTTTGGCATAGTTGGCGTAGAAGTCGAGTAGTGTATTGCGTTTGTCGTTATGATATGTATAACGCTTTCCGGTACCATCCTGTTCGTTGCCGGTGTACATGGCGGGGGCCAAGTCAGGCATGTTATCGTGTTTGTCTTCCGTCAGGAAATCATACCCCATGTTCAGGTTCAGTCGAAAGTCTTCAAAACCGTGTATTTTATAATCGAGGGCAATATTACCGATGGAGCGTTTGGTCTTGTTCTGCTTGTCGGCAAGTTCCAAGTCGGAGACGGGGTTTGAGGCAGCTAGCGTGATGGGGGGTATTACTTACACCCATCCACATATAGTACCCCAAACCTACATTACCGTCATAGTTCTGATATACAGGGCGTGTAGGGTCGAAACCTACGGCACTTCCGATGACACTGGTGGAAACCGGCTTTTCGTCCTCGATGCTACCCTTGATATTGATGTCAACAGAGAGATGCTTGTCGAAGAACTTGGGCGACAAACCGATACTGGCATTGAGGCGCTGGTAGTTGTTGTTTTTCAACGTACCGTTCTGGTTGGTATAGCCCACGGACACGCGGTAAGGCATATTCTTCAAAGCACCAGTCATGGAGAGGTTGTGGTCTGTACCCATTGCCACGCGGTAGATTTCATCCTGCCAGTCGGTATTGACATCACCCAGCTTGAAAGCCTCCGGAGCATTGGCATACTTGGCAAAGGCTTCGCGATATTCGGAAGCGGAAAGTACATCCAGTTTCTTATACACATTGCCCACCGTCACGTTGGCACTGTAGCTGAAAGAGGGACGTGAAACACCGTCGGTGTTTCCTTTCTTCGTAGTGATAATGATGACACCGTTGGAGGCACGCGAACCGTAGATGGCTGTTGCCGAAGCATCTTTCAATACCGTAAACGAAGCAATGTCATTCGGGTTGATAGAGCTGATGGAGGCGTTGCTGACAGGCACACCGTCGATAACTATCAGTGGGTCGTTGTCTGCTGACAAAGAAGCTCCCATACGGATACGGATGGTACCGCCGCTGCCCGGAGCACCGCTGCCCGGTACAATGTTCACACCGGCAACCTTACCCACCAGAGCGTCTTCGGCAGTCAATTGCTTTCCTTTGTTCAGCTCGTCCGGCTTCACAGTTAGCAGAGAACCAGTGACATCTCCTTTCTTCACTTGACCGTAACCGATTACAACGACTTCGTCCAGCATCTCCGTGTCTTCCTGCAAAGTGATGACGAGCGGTGTATTGCTGCCGGTAACCGTCAGTTCCTGGCCCTTAAAACCGATACATGTAATGGAGAGAATATCATTGACGGCAGCTTTCAAAGTAAAGTTACCGTCCACATCAGAGATAGTTCCCACAGAGGTACTCTTTATCAAGATGTTAGCCCCAATCAGTGGTTCACCTGTATGGTCTTTCACATGTCCTTTCACTGCAATATCTTGTGCCGAAAGTGACAAAGACAAGAGCAATCCCAGCAACGGGAGAATACTCTTTGCAATTTTAATCATGCTTTTCATATAATACAATATATAGTTAATAAAAATAATGTTTGCCAAGAAAAGGAACCAAGCACGCCCGGTTCCATGCAATCCTTATACCCAATCTTCTTAACTAATACTTATCAAAAAACTACAGTTAACTTTAATCTTTTGTCGATGTTGCAAAGGTATATGATTAACTGTCCCGCGAAAAAGGCGAGTAGAAGCTTAAAGTAGACGCAAGCAGATTAGCTTTATCTATAAAACATTAAAAAACAGCATATTGTGAAAATCAGCAGAAAGTAAGAAAGTAGATTCACATAAAGGGCATAGGAGGAGTTTTACCCTATTTTCTGCACCATATTCAGGAAATCTTCTTTAGAAAGAAAGGATTTGCTCCGCACTTTCAAGCGGTAATTATATACGGTCTGCGAAGAGTAATGCAGGAAGGTGGCAATCTTTCCGCTATCTGAAATTCCCAACCGAATCAAGGCAAACACACGGAGTTCCGGAGTCAGCAGTTCGCCCTCTTTAGGATAGATGCGCTCGTTCTCCTGCAAAAGGTTATTAAAGTCGTTCACAAACTTAGGATAGAGTTTCAGGAAGACGCTGTCGAACGTATGGAAGAATTCTTTCAACTCGCCGGTGACAAAGGTGGTGGAGTGGATGGTTTTCACCAGGTCGTCCAGCTGCCCGGCCTTCACTTTCCTTGCCAGCATCTTGCGGAATTCTTCCTGCTTGTCTATATAGACGGAACACATGTTGAAGACGTAGCCGATGTACTCCTCCTTCACACGGTTCGACTCCTGCAACCGAGCATTCAGTTCCTGCAAGTCACCGTTGATGTGCTTCAATTCCTTGTTCATGTCATCCATGGTCTTTCTGGCAAGGGAAAGGCGCTTCATCTGATGATAAATATAGACCAAGGCCACCAGCAATACTGCCGCCAGGATGGATATCCATATAAATAAGGTGACCAGCTGTTCTTTTTCCTCATGCAACTTGGCCTCGTAGGTGGAGTTGATGACGGGCAACATCCCCGAAATCTCCATCGTACGGTAGCGAGCATTACAGAAGGTAGCATCTTGCATGGAGCATTCCATATAGGTATACGCACGTTCTATGTCGCCCTCGCCATAGAGCAGGTTGGCAAGTTTCCAAAGCGAAATGTATTCCTTTGTTCCGCTTTGCACGTCGGCTATTGCCGAGATGGTAAGATATTTCTTTTCCTGCTTGTGGTCTCCTTTGGCACCATAAACGCTTGCCAATGCAACAGAAGGAATGGCAAGGCTGAAGTCCTTCTGGCTATGGATATCATAGCAACCCTCCAAAACACCTATGGCTTCGTCATACTTACCCTCATACAGTAGTTTGTCGCCCAAAGTCAGTTGATAGCCTTGCGAATCGGGACGCTTCACACGCAGAATGGAGTCTTTGTACTGATATGCCAGCCGGGAGTATGACGCCTGCAATTCTTCTGAAAAAGCATAGGATGCCATCAGCGTGTACACTTTATGATAAAGATTATAGTAGTAGAACATATCTATCGCACCCAGTTCCTCCTGGGGAATGTCTTCCAAAATTTCCAGTCCTTCCTTATACATTCCTGTACCAATCATCACCTCTGCCACACGCATACGAGCAGAGTAGAGATGCGATGCTACGGGCATACGCTGGGCTACTTCCACGCAACGATTTGCTGCCCACAAGGCAGAGTCCATGCGGTAGGCGCTGTATTTGCCGAACAACTCCTGGTAGATTTCCAGTAATTCCGCATCGGAACGGGTAGCCTTCAGCTGGCACTGCAAGGCATTGATTTGAGACTGACGTTCCAGTGTATATCGTTCACGCCCCTGCACAGATGCATCAAGCACCCGAAGCAATGAATCCACCTCTCTATCTTGGCAGAATAAAGGCATAGTGCAAAACAAAGCGAAAAGGATGGCAAACAAACGTTTCATGCAGTACGGTTTCTCTGTCTATAGTTCAAGATTACATCACAAAAGTAAACATTTACCCGTTGATTACAAAGTTCTTTGGACAAAAGATGTTTGGACGAAATTAGTAAAGGGGTACTTTAGCTTTATAAAGCAGAAGTTTAGTAAGCTAACATAGAGGTTTACGGACAAAAATCCCGAATGCCGCTCAGCGGATATTGAAGTCGAGTACTTTCTCTTCCCCAAGATAGCCCTGCAAGTGCTGTCCGATGCTGACGGGACCTACTCCCACAGGGGTACCCGTGAACAGCAAGTCACCGATTTTCAAGGTCATGAAGCGGCTGACATAAGCAATGATTTCATCTACCCGGAACAGCATGTCCGCTGTATGACCGCGTTGCACCTCCTTATCATCAATCGTCAAATGGAAGTCCAAATTCTGTACATTGCCGCCCACTTGTTCCAAAGGGACAAAGGTGCCGATAGCTGCCGAATTGTCGAACCCTTTGCAAAGCTCCCACGGATTACCCGCCTCACGGAACTTACGTTGCAAGTCGCGTGCCGTGAAGTCGATGCCCACCGTCACCGCATCGTAATAGCGATGGGCAAAGCGAGGAGCAATATTCTTGCCCAAACGGCAGATGCGCACCACCACTTCCGTCTCATAATGCACTTCGTTGGAAAAGTCGGGGATAAAGAAAGGTTTGCCATCTTTCAGTATAGCCGAATCGGGTTTCAAAAAAATAACCGGTTCCTTATTCTCATGTGTATGTCCCAGCTCCTTGTTGTGCAGAGCATAGTTCATTCCTACAGCAATAATCTTCATTACTTGATCTCATTAAAGTTCAGTCTGTTAAACATCACGGCCAGATGGGCATAAAGGGAAGTGTTCTGCACGACAATGTTCTCGGGAACACGGATACGGAACGGGGTGAAGTTCCATACGGCCTTGATACCGCCCTCTACCATGGAATCCGTTATCTGCTGGGCTATTTCGATAGGTACCGTCAGCACGCCTATATTGACATCGTACTCCTGCATCTTCTGCTTGAACTTGTCCGAGTGATAGATGGGGATGCCGCTCAGTGTCGTACCCACCAGTTCGGGCTTCACATCGAAAGCAGCTACTATCTCCAAACCGAAATGGCTCAGACCCGAGTCGCGCAGCAAGGCACCTCCCAAGCTTCCGACACCGAACAGAAAGGCTTTGTGTATATTGGTAAATCCCAGGAAATCCTCCAGCACAGCTATCAGTGTGTCCACCTCATAGCCTACACGCGTACGTCCCGAGATATTGACATACGAAAGGTCTTTGGCAATTTGTGAAGCATCAATATTGATTTCCTTGGAAATCTGGGTGGATGATACGAATCGTTCCCCCTTTTGTTTCAGCAACTTTACATTGGAAAGGTACCACGGAAGCCGGCGCAAGGTAGGTTCCGGCACCTTCATGGTTTCTTTTTTCTGTAACGGACTGCTCATAGTTTCTTATTTAAGTTCTCAATATTGCGATTGGCAAAAGTAGTGCTTTTTTTCTAATCAGTAACACGGATGCAACAAAAGCTTAACATAATTTCTAATTGCATAATTCCACATAATATCGTACTTTTGGGAAGTTTAAAAGAAAGAAGTATGAAGAATAATGATTGGAAAGAACGGTTGAATATAGTCTATTCCACCAACCCGGACTACAACTATGAGATGAATGACGATGAGGAGCAAGCTACCCTCCCCCCTGCACAACAACGCCTGCGTGTACAGCTGGACCGCAAGAACCGGGGTGGCAAAGTCGTCACTCTTGTCACCGGTTTCGTGGGCACCGACAATAATCTGAAAGAACTGGGCAAATTGCTGAAAAGTAAATGTGGAGTAGGCGGAAGTGCCAAAGATGGAGAAATCATCGTGCAAGGCGACTTCAAACAACGTGTCATCGACCTCCTGAAGGCAGAAGGATACACGCAAACCAAGCCCGTGGGATAAACGCATCATCCGTCTCACTGCAACTGTAGAGGCATAAAAAAGTGACCGTTTAGGAATTCAACTCCATATACGGCCACTTCTTTTTATAGAATCGTTTCTAAGCGGAATTATTCAGCGCGCAAAGTAAAACGTTTGAAGTCAACAACCTTCAATTCAGGATCAGCTTCTTTCAAGACTTCTCTAACTGTCTTCTTGCCGTCCATGATGTCTTCCTGGTTCAGCAAGCAAACTTCTTTCAAGAACTTGCCAAGACGGCCCTTAGCAATATTCTGAATCATTTGTTCAGGCAGATGTGCAGCTTTCTCGGCAGAAACAGTAGCAATGATTTCCTTTGCCTTTGCCACGTCTTCAGCAGTAATCCAGCCTTTGGCCATGTTGCTTTCCATGTGGTCTTCGCTGTCCACGTGAGCCGGGTTGATACCAGCCTTCTTCAAAGCGGCCTCAACAGCCTTCTGTACCTGTTCAGCTTTTGTCTTCTCGATAGCAACATCTATTTCCTTCTGCTTGATTTCTTCAGATACGCCATCTTCGTCTACTGCAATCGGGTTCATGGCAGCAATCTGCATGGCAATCTGCTTAGCCAGTCCTTCTTCAACAGCCTTGTTGAAAGCAACAATAGTGCAGAGGCCATTTCTGTTCATGTGGTTATAAACCACAGTGCTTGCACCTTCTACAGTCATGTAACCATCCAACTCCATCTTCTCGCCAGTGATACCGCTACGGTCTGTTACAGCATCCTGTACAGTACCGTTGCCCATCGGCAGAGCTTTTACTTCGTCCAGAGTCTTGCACTTGTTAGCCACGGCAAGGTCCAGAATGTCCTGAGTCAATTTCACGAAATCAGCATTCTGAGCCACGAAGTCAGTTTCGCACTTCAGAGCGATGATAACGGCAAAGTCACCCGTAGTCTTAGCCAGCACACAGCCTTCAGAAGCCTCGCGATCTGAACGCTTAGCTGCAACAGCTTGTCCCTTCTTACGGATAATTTCCATTGCCTTGTCGAAATCGCCTTCAGCTTCAGTCAAAGCATTTTTGCAATCCATCATACCAGCACCGGTCATCTTGCGGAGCTTGGTTATATCAGCCATACTTACAGCCATAATATCTTTTTATTTTAATTGTTAATAATATCCTTATAAAGTAATTGAGAGTTGAGAATAGAGAATTGAGAATTGCCGTAAAGTAACTCTCAACTTTCAATTCTCAACTCTCAACAGTATGATTAAGCCTCTTCTTCCTTCATGAAAGCAGCAGCCTTAGCGGCATTGATTGCTTCCTCGTCGGACTTGTCGAGTCTTGCTTTTGTAGCTTTCTTCTTACCTTTGTTGGCAGGAGCTTCACCGGCAGCTTCCATGTCTACCTTTTCGGCCTTACGTTCTTCCAGACCTTCCTGCATAGCAGCGCAGCAAGCATCAAGAATAACTTCTACTGACTTAGTAGCGTCATCATTTGCCGGGATTACGAAATCGATATTCGTAGGATCGGAGTTTGTATCAACGATACCGAATACGGGAATCCCCAGACGGTTAGCTTCACGAACTGCGATGTTTTCCTTCATTACGTCGATAACGAACAGAGCAGACGGCAGACGAGTCAGGTCAGCGATAGAGCCCAAAGTCTTGTCCAACTTTGCACGTTGACGTGAAATCTGAAGAATTTCTCTCTTGGAGAGGTTTGAATAGGTACCGTCGCTTGTCAACTTGTCGATGGTAGCCATCTTCTTGACAGCCTTACGGATAGTCGGGAAGTTAGTCAACATACCACCCGGCCAACGCTCGATTACATAAGGCATATTTACAGATGCAGCCTTATCGGCAACCACCTGCTTAGCTTGTTTTTTAGTAGCAACAAACAGGACTTTCTTTCCTGATTTAGCGATTTGCTTCAAAGCTTCAGCAGCTTCGTCAATTTTAGCAACCGTCTTGTTGAGGTCAATGATGTGAATACCATTGCGCTCCATGAAGATGTAAGGAGCCATTGCAGGGTTCCACTTTCTTTTCAAGTGACCGAAGTGGCAACCGGCTTCTAATAATGTATCAAAATTTGTTCTAGACATTTTCTTTTAAATTAATCGTTTACTTTCTTTTTTGTTTCTTCTAAACCAACCGCCGGGTAGTCTGAATCTGAAGAGTCCCGGTAGTTTAGATACTAAACGCTTTTTCAGTTGAGAGTTGAGAGGTGAAAGTCGAGAATTAAGCAACTTGTCCGCCCCAACCGTTCTCCAACTCTTAACGTTTACTGAACTGGAATCTACGACGTGCTTTCGGTTGTCCCGGTTTCTTACGTTCAACAGAACGAGGATCACGAGTCATGAAACCTTCAGAACGGAGAGCAGCCTTGTCCTCAGCATTGATTTTCACCAGTGCGCGGGCAATTGCCAAACGCAAAGCCTGAGACTGGCCGGTGAAACCGCCACCGCAGAGATTAACTTTGATGTCGTACTTTTCAGCAACACCCAGCTTATTCAACGGCTGTTTAACTACATACTGAAGAATGCTTGATGGAAAGTACTCTGCGAGGTCTCTCTTATTAATAGTAATCTTTCCAGTACCTTCGCTTACGAAAATACGTGCAATTGCACTTTTACGTCTGCCTAATGCATTTACTACTTCCATTATCTCTTATTTAAGTACGTTAATATCAATCATTTTCGGGTTCTGAGCATCGTGTTTGTGCTCGCTGCCGGCATATACATACATATTGCCCAGCAATTTTGCGCCCAACTTGTTCTTAGGCAACATACCCTTTACTACTTTTCTCAGTAACTTGTCATCACCGTTCGGTTTTGCCTGCAAACGGGCAGGAGTGATTTCTCTCTGGCCGCCGGGATAACCTGTATATGACAGATATACCTTGTCATTCCACTTGTTACCGGTTAATTTTACTTTGTCGGCGTTGATAATGATTACATTATCGCCACAATCTACGTGAGGGGTAAAGTTAGGTTTATACTTTCCTCTCAACAGTTTCGCAACTTTTGCGCCCAGACGACCCAATACCTGGTCTGTAGCGTCAACAATGACCCATTCTTTAGTCACTGTAGCTTTGTTTGCAGAAATGGTCTTGTAACTTAAAGTATCCACTCTTAATTGTTTTTTAAAATGTTACTACTAAAATTTTTTCTTCACCGCAAGCCAGTCATCCCGGACAATGGAAGATTAACTCGCTATGAATTAAATGCTTATCCTTTTGAGATAATAATCGGCTTGCAAAGGTACGGTTTTTCTTAGAACTGGCAAAAGTTTTCCACTTTTTTTTAGAGAGCCACTTGGCTGATATACAACAGACAAAGTTATCCTGCGGAGAAAGGGAAGAATCTCCGCAGAACAACTCTTTATGATGCGGCCTTCATCGGTCGGTGCCGTCATAGAAGGCTTTCAAAGCTGCATGAGAAAGAAACGGGAAAGAGAAAGAAATATCAACGGACAAGGTCTTCGGGAAATTTTGCAGGCATGCCCACCCGCTTCCATGTTTCATGGAACCATGTATTCAGTTCATTACCATTCAAGTCCTTAGCTATAAAATACTTCAGGTACATTACCCCGTCGTCCCCTATTTCAAACTCCAGTATATTGTCTTTATGGTCCAACATGGGCAAATGGATGTTTTTCTCAATGCTTTCCTTATAGGAATTATCCGTCAGCTGCTGATAAGTCCCATATCCAGTGATGATGGCATCTTTGCCTGGAATAATTGTAAAATTGACAATACGGCCGTCATCACTCAGCACTTTAAAGGTGTTACTCGGTTTCAATATCCCGGGAACATCCGGGATTTCAGACACATAATGACATAACTGCCAAATTCCTGCCAGTTCCGCAGGCCTAAACTCTGCGCTCTCCTGCGCATTGGCTCCCGCTACCGCAAGCAGCACCGCTGCCAGCATGGTAAAGAAATAGTTCCGTTTCATATTCGTATGATGTTGGTTAACGTTATGTCGTTCCGTTAGACACAAATATAAAGATTTATTTTGAGATTATAACATTTTTGGGTATAAAAAAACCGCACAAACAACAGAATGTTTGTGCGGATGATTTTATCCAGTTTGTATATTCCGAAACTTAGAACTCGGCGTTGCGCGGCGTACGCGGGAACGGTATGACATCACGGATATTCGTCATGCCCGTAACGAACAGCAGCAAGCGCTCAAAGCCTAAACCGAACCCGGAGTGGGGACATGTACCGAACTTACGGGTATCGAGATACCACCACATATCCTTCATCGGGATGTGAAGTTCGTCAATGCGCGTCATCAGCTTGTTGTAATCCGATTCACGTTCGGAACCGCCAATGATTTCTCCAATCTTCGGGAAGAGTACATCCATGGCACGCACGGTCTTGCCGTCTTCGTTCTGCTTCATATAGAACGCTTTGATTTCCTTCGGATAGTCAGTCAGGATAACCGGACGCTTGAAGTGGTCTTCCACCAGATAGCGCTCATGTTCGGAAGCCAAGTCAACTCCCCAGTACACCGGGAATTCAAACTTATGCCCTTTGGCAACAGCCTCTTCCAATATCTTGATACCTTCCGTATAAGGCAGGCGCACGAAGCTTTCTTTCAAGACACCTTGCAGACGTTCAATCAAGCCCTTATCAAACATGTCATTGAGGAACTTCACATCGTCGGCACAGTTGTCCAAAGCCCACTGTACACAATATTTAATGAAATCTTCCGCCAGGTCCATATTGTCCGTAATATCATTGAACGCTACTTCCGGCTCAATCATCCAGAACTCTGCCAAGTGGCGGGGAGTATTGGAATTCTCGGCACGGAACGTAGGACCGAATGTATAGATGGCTCCCAATGCAGTAGCGGCAAGTTCGCCTTCCAACTGTCCGGAAACAGTCAGGCTGGCCTGCTTTCCGAAGAAGTCATCATCGTAAATAATGGAACCGTTCTCATCTTTCTTCAAGTCGTAAAGGTTCTTCGTAGTCACCTGGAACATCTGGCCTGCGCCTTCGCAGTCGGAAGCCGTGATAATCGGAGTATGAAAATAGAAGAATCCTCTGTCATGGAAGAACTTGTGGATGGCAATCGCCATATTATGACGAATACGGAACACAGCCCCGAACGTATTGGTACGGGGACGCAGATGGGCTATCTCACGGAGGAACTCCATGGAATGACCTTTCTTCTGCAACGGATACGTGTTATCGCAAGTTCCCAGCACTTCGATTTCGCGGGCCTGCACTTCGGCCTTCTGACCGGAACCGACAGATTCCGTCAGCACACCGTTTACGCTCAAACAAGCACCGGTAGTAATCTCTTTCAGCATCTCCTCATCGAAGTTACCCAAGTCTACTACAATCTGCACATTATTTATTGTAGAACCGTCATTCAGCGCGATAAAGTTTACTTGCTTACTACCTCTGCGGGTACGAACCCAGCCCTTCACGTTGACCATAGCGCCAAAATCTTCACGCTTCAGCAGGTCAACAATCTTTGTTCTACTAATCTTTTCCATAAAACAGTTATTATACCTTATTATATATATTACTCAAAAGAACCCATGCGCAGGAAGTTCACCTCTTGTTCCGTGAGGTAACGCCATTCGCCGCGGCGCAGGCCTTTCTTGGTTAAACCGGCAAAATACACACGGTCCAGTTTCATCACCTTGTATCCCAGCGATTCGAAGATACGACGCACGATACGGTTCTTGCCGGAGTGGATTTCAATACCGACATCATCTTTCTTGAAGTCATCCGTATAGCTGATGGCATCTGCATGGATTTCCCCATCATCCAGTTGAATGCCGGCTGCAATCTGCTCCATATCGGCTTTTGTCAGGTTCTTGTCCAAATGCACATGATATATCTTCTTCTTCAGATACTTGGGATGCGTCAGCTTGGAAGCCAGGTCACCATCGTTTGTCAGCAGCAATACACCTGTAGTATTGCGGTCCAGACGACCTACCGGATAAATACGTTCGTCGCATGCGCCCTTCACCAAATCCATCACCGTGCGACGTGCCTGGGGATCATCCGAAGTAGTCACTGTATCTTTCGGCTTGTTCAGCAGGACGTAAATCTTACGTTCGATGCTGACCGTCTGGTCGTGGAACTTCACTTCATCGCCACGCTTAATCTTGGTTCCCAATTCCGTTACCACCTCTCCGTTTACAGAAACGACTCCAGCAGTGATGAATTCATCAGCCTCGCGACGGGAGCAAACACCGGCATTGGCCAGGAATTTGTTCAGGCGGATAGGCTCGTTCGGGTCCACAAACTGCTCCTTATATTCTATCTGTTTCTTCTTGCTGTACTTAGCATTGGGGTCATAATCGGCCGAACGACGGACTGGACGGCTATAGCTGTCTCTGTTGCCGTATCCGCCAGGTCTTCCACCACCCGAATTGAAGCGTGGACGATAAGGACGGTCACCACCCTCATTATTGTAGCGAGGACGCTGCGGACGGTCGCCATCTTCGCTGTTGTAGCGCGGACGATAGGGACGGTCCGTATTATAAGAACGGTCGCTGTTGTAGGAGCGGTCGCCGTTATAAGGACGTTGCGGACGGTCACCACCCTCATTGCCATAACGCGGGCGCTGCGGACGGTCACTATTATAAGGGCGTTGCGGACGGTCGCCACCTTCGCTGTTATAGCGCGGACGGTAAGGACGGTCACCCGAATTGTTTCCATAAGGGCGTTGCGGACGGTCGCCGCCTTCGCTGTTATAGCGCGGACGATAGGGACGGTCGCCATTATCGTTATTGTAACGAGGACGCTGCGGACGGTCACCATTGTCCGCACCAGGATTAAAGCGCGGGCGATAAGGGCGGTCACTGTTATAAGGACGCTGCGGGCGGTCCCCGTTTTCACTGTTAAATCTGGGGCGATAAGGACGGTCGCCATTATCACGGTTGTAAGACGGACGGCTGTAGCCACCTTCCTTGTTAAATTGGTTACCATCGCGGCCGGCACCTGAGTTCTCCTCTGCGGAAGAAGCATCACGCCAAGTTTCGTTTTCTGTACTCATTGTTTTTTATTCGAATAAAATTAAACCTTGGCCTCACGGCCATTCATTGTCTCTATTATACCTTGAATTTTATATGTTTCTATAACAATTGCCGGAGTAAAAAGTTGAAATTCCTCCGGTACACTTCTGTGGTTGCTTAAATTCCCGTATAAGTATGGGGGGTAATCACCCGCAATTCTTTCTTTATCTCTTCACTTACATTCAGTCCCTCTATAAATTCCTTGATAGACGCTTCCGTAATGGCCTGATTGGTACGGGTCAACGCTTTCAACGCTTCATAAGGATGCGGATAGGCCTCGCGGCGCAGAATGGTCTGGATAGCCTCGGCCACCACGCTCCAGCAATTGTCCAGGTCACGGTAGATGGCCGGTTCGTTCAACAGCAACTTACGCAACCCCTTCAAAGAACTTTGTATGGCAATAATGATATGCCCGAACGGCATACCCACATTGCGGAGCACGGTAGAGTCCGTCAAGTCACGCTGCAAACGGGAAACCGGCAGTTTTACCGCCAAGTGCTCAAGAATAGCATTCGCCATGCCCAGGTTTCCTTCCGCATTTTCAAAGTCAATCGGGTTCACCTTGTGCGGCATCGCGCTGGAGCCCACCTCACCGGCTTTAATCTTCTGCTTGAAATATTCCATAGAGATATATTGCCAGAAGTCACGGTTCATATCAATCATCACCGTATTGATGCGCTTCATGGCATCAAAGATGGCAGACAGATTATCGTAATTGGATATCTGGGTAGTATACTCCTCGCGTTCCAAGCCAAGCTTTTCGGAAACGAACTTATTGCCGAATGCCTTCCAGTCATATTCCGGATAAGCCACATGATGGGCATTGTAATTACCCGTAGCGCCACCGAACTTTGCTGTCACCGGACAAGCCTTCAGCGTTGCCAACTGGCGTTCCAGACGGTAGACAAACACCATTACCTCCTTGCCCAAACGGGTAGGCGAAGCCGGTTGTCCGTGTGTCTTGGCAAGCATGGGGATAGCGGCCCACTCTTCCGCATAAGCACGGAGCTGCGCTATCAGTTCCTCTATTTGAGGATAGTACACCTGCTCCAGCGCCTCCTTTACAGACAAAGGAACAGACGTATTGTTGATATCTTGTGAAGTCAGGCCAAAATGGATGAACTCCTTATAGTCGTCCATACCACCCAACTTGTCAAACTCTTCTTTTAAGAAATACTCCACAGCCTTCACATCATGGTTCGTCACGCTCTCAATATCCTTGATGCGTTGCGCGTCGGCTTCGGAGAAGTTACGGTAAATGTTTCTCAAGGTTTCGAAAACGCCCTTATCCACCCCTTTCAGTTGCGGCAAAGGCAGCTCACACAGCGTGATAAAGTATTCTATTTCAACTTGTACACGGTATTTAATCAGTGCAAATTCTGAAAAATAGGCAGCCAAAACATCCGTTTTGCCTCTGTATCGACCGTCAATCGGAGAGATTGCGGTAAGTAAATCAAGTTTCATACGTCGTATTTATGATGATAATTATCGGACTGCAAAATTACTGCTTTTTTCTGAGTAACAAGACATAAAGGATAAAGATTTTAAGAAAAGGAAGTTAACGGATAAAAAAAATGGCCTTACAATCACTTGCAAGACCACCTTCGAATGAAAATTTCCAGTGGGCGTTGACGGATTCGAACCGCCGACCCTCTGCTTGTAAGGCAGATGCTCTGAACCAGCTGAGCTAAACGCCCTTTTGATGAACGAAAGTGCTTGGATTTTGTGTGGGCGTTGACGGATTCGAACCGCCGACCCTCTGCTTGTAAGGCAGATGCTCTGAACCAGCTGAGCTAAACGCCCGTACACTTCCGTTTCAAAAGCGATGCAAAGGTACAGCTTATTTTGACATTACCAAAACTTTTGCATAATATTTTTCGATATTTTTTTAGTCATTTAGCGACACGCTCTGTTTCTCAAGCATTTAGTACGTTCACTTTTTTGCCTCATTTTTCCGGATGACCTTTGCCGGATTACCAACGGCTATGCTATCGGATGGAATATCTTTCGTCACCACACTACCCGCACCGATGATACAACGGTCGCCGATGGTGACGCCTGGACACAAAATGGCACCGCCGCCAATCCAGCAATCCTCTCCTATCGTCACCGGATAGGCATATTCCTTTTCCGTACGACGCTCGATATAATCCATCGGATGATGGGGAGTGTATATCTGTACGCATGGACCGACCAACGTATGGGCACCAATCGTGATATATCCCCCGTCCAGGAAAGTGCAATTGGCATTGACAAAGACATGCTCACCCAGCCGGATACCATCCCCATGGTCGCAATGGAACGGCGGACAGATGACGGACGTGGCGGGAATGCCCGGTACCAGCTCCTCCAGCAAGCTCCGGTAATCCTCATCGTAAGTACTCATCACACGCATTTTTGCCAGCAAGCGCTTGGCATGCTCGAACTTCACCTGTATCTCCGGAACGGACATATCCGCCAACTGGGAGCTACGCATTTTTTCCACTTCATTCATATTGTTTCTTCTTTTGATTCATACAGAGACTCAGCCCCGAACAAAAATACGGAAATAAACGCAGTATACCAAAAGAGCGGAAAACCTTTCGGCTTTCCGCTCCTGCAATCGTTTATAGAGCAAACAATTTATTTGTACTCCTGCCAGCTCTTAATCTGGATATCTTCCAGCTTCATTTCGCAGAATGCCTCGATAAAGGCACTTGCCAGGCGGGCATTGGTAATCAACGGAATGTTGTGGTCGATGGCACCGCGACGAATCTTGTAGCCATTGGTCAGCTCGCGTTTCGTATGGTTCTTCGGAATGTTGACAATCAGGTCGAAGGCATGGTCGGCAATCATCGTCATCACGTTGTTTTCCGCATCCGGGCGTTCATCCGGCCAGTAAACGGCTTCCGTCGTCACGCCATGGGCGTTGAGGAAAGCGGCTGTACCTGCCGTAGCATAAATCTTATAGCCTTTGGCAAAGAGCATGCGGCTGGCATCCAGCAAATCCACCTTGGACTTCATGGCTCCGGAGGAGAACATCACGCCCTTCTCGGGACGGGGGATTCTGAATCCGGTAGCAATCATGGCATTCAGCAATGCTTCGGAGAAGTCGTCGCCAATACAGCCTACCTCGCCCGTAGACGACATGTCCACACCCAATACCGGGTCTGCCTTGTGCAGACGGGAGAAGGAGAACTGGCTTGCCTTCACACCGATACGGTCGATGTCGAATGCCGACTTGTCCGGTTGTGTATAGGGAGCGTCCAGCATGATGCGGGTAGCAGTCTCGATGAAGTTACGCTTCAGCACCTTGGATACGAACGGGAAGCTGCGCGATGCACGGAGGTTACACTCGATAACCTTCACCTCGTTGTTGCGTGCCAGGAACTGGATATTGAAAGGACCGGAAATATTGAGTTCCTTCGCAATCTGGCGGCTGATTTTCTTGATGCGGCGTGCCGTTGCAAAGTAAATCTTCTGTGCCGGGAATACCAGCGTAGCGTCACCGGAGTGTACACCGGCAAACTCTACGTGCTCGGAGATGGCGTATTCTACCACTTCACCGTTTTGGGCAACAGCGTCGAACTCAATCTCCTTGGTGTTCTGCAAGAACTGGGATACCACCACCGGATATTCCTTAGATACCTCAGCAGCCATCTTCAAGAAGTTTTCCAGTTCTTCTTCATCGTAGCATACGTTCATCGCAGCACCGGAGAGTACGTAAGACGGACGCACCAGTACCGGATAGCCCACCTTCTCTACAAAGCCTTTCACATCTTCCAGGCTGGTGAGTTCCTGCCAAGCCGGTTGGTCGATGCCCAGCTGGTCGAGCATGGCAGAGAACTTGTTACGGTTTTCGGCACGGTCGATGGAGATGGGGGAAGTACCCAACACGGGAACTGACTGGCGGTGAAGCTTCATAGCCAGGTTGTTAGGAATCTGTCCACCCACGGACACGATGACACCGCGCGGCTGCTCCAGGTCGATAACGTCGAGCACACGTTCGAAGGAGAGCTCGTCGAAGTAGAGACGGTCGCACATGTCGTAGTCCGTAGAAACGGTTTCGGGGTTATAGTTAATCATGATGGACTTGTAGCCCAGCTTGCGGGCAGTCTGGATGGCATTCACCGAACACCAGTCGAACTCTACAGACGAACCGATGCGGTAAGCGCCCGAACCAAGCACAACCACTGATTTTTCATTCTTATAATAGTTCACATCATAACCCTGAACGGCATACGTCATGTAGAGGTAGTTCGTCAGTTCCGGATGTTCGGAAGCCACCGTATTGATGCGCTTCACGGCGGGCAGGATGCCCAGCTCCTTACGACGGGCGCGTACGGTAAGGTTTTCCTTCTCCATATTGCCTTGCGGATTCAGCACGAAGCGGGCAATCTGGAAGTCGGAGAAGCCAAGCACTTTGGCTTCGCGCAGCACGTCGGCGGGGATGTCTTCCACCTTATTATATTGGGAAAGTTTCTGCTTGTAGTCTACGATGTTCTTCAGCTTGCCCAAGAACCAGGGGTCAATCTTGGTCAGCTCAAAGATGCGGTCGATGGCATATCCCTTTTCCAGAGCCTCGGCAATGGCAAAGACGCGCAGGTCGGTAGGATGTGACAGTTCGTAATCCAAGTCATCGAACTCCACTCCCTCATTGCCCACGAATCCGTGCATTCCCTGACCAATCATACGCAAGCCCTTCTGGATAATTTCTTCAAAGGAACGTCCGATAGACATGATTTCGCCTACCGACTTCATGCTGGAGCCAATTTCGCGGCTGACACCTACGAACTTTGTCAAGTCCCAACGCGGAATCTTGCAAATCAGGTAGTCAAGCTGCGGAGCTGCATATGCCGAGTTGGGAGTTCCCATCTCGCCGATTTGGTCGAGCGTATAGCCCAACGCAATCTTGGCAGCCACAAATGCCAGCGGATAACCGGTAGCCTTGGAAGCCAATGCGGAAGAACGGGACAGACGGGCGTTCACCTCGATGACACGATAGTCGTTTGTCTCGGCGTTGAACGCATACTGGATGTTACATTCGCCCACGATGCCCAGGTGGCGGATACATTTGGTGGAGAGCTCCTGCAACATTTTCACCTGCTCGTCGGTCAATGAGCAAGTGGGAGCCACTACGATGGACTCACCCGTATGAATGCCCAGCGGGTCGAAGTTTTCCATGCTTGCCACCGTGAAGCAGTGGTCGTTGGCATCGCGGATTACCTCGAATTCAATTTCCTTCCAACCCTTCAGAGACTCTTCTACCAGAATCTGCTTGGAGAAAGTGAAAGAGCTTTCGGCCAATTTAATGAAGGCTTCCTCGTCCGGACAAATACCGCTTCCCAGTCCACCCAGAGCATAAGCCGAGCGCACCATCACGGGGTAGCCAATCTCGCGGGCTGCCTTCAGTGCGTCTTCCATGCTCTCCACAGCGTGGCTCTTCGGAGTCTTCATCGGAATCTCGTCCAGCTTCTTCACAAAGAGGTCACGGTCTTCGGTGTACATAATCGCCTCAACGGAAGTACCCAGCACGCGCACGCCATATTTCTGAAGAATTCCGTTCTGATAGAGTTCCGTACCGCAGTTCAGCGCCGTCTGTCCGCCGAATGCCAGCAAAATGCCGTCGGGACGTTCTTTCTTGATGATTTCTTCCACGAAATAAGGAGTTACCGGCAAGAAATAAACTTGATCGGCGATACCTTCCGATGTCTGGATAGTAGCAATGTTCGGGTTTACCAAAACAGAACCGATACCTTCTTCGCGCAACGCCTTCAGCGCCTGCGAACCGGAATAGTCAAACTCTCCGGCCTGACCAATCTTGAGCGCACCAGAACCCAAGACAAGCACTTTCTTTAAATTCTTTTCCATATTCTCTTGTTGTCTATTAAGTTACGAGTTACAAGCTACGAACTACGAGTTGTAGCTATTTCACAAAAAAAATGCGTCACCCAATAAAGGATTAACGCATTACCAAAGAACTAAAAATATCTTTCTCGAAAAAAGAGAAACTGACGGCTCCCAAATGAAATTCATTCGAACGGAGGTTATATTTGCTTCTCATTTCCTGCGATTGCATAGTCTCTTTAAAATTTGTGCAAAGTAACGACTTATTTACGAAAAGAGCAAATTGTGGCATATTTTTTTGTATAAAAGAAACGTCATCCTCCATAATAGAAGAGCGGCCGTCGCCCGCAACCGAAATCTTTTTCCGAAAAATGCGATTCCATATAAAAAAGAAAGACTATATCTCAGTAAAGGCATTTGCGGATAAATATGAAGATTCTCCCCACCAAAACTTGCTTTTCTCGCCACGGAAACTTACCTTTGTGCCTATACAAAAATAGAACAAGGATTCTGTTTCTACAAACAAAGCCTTTATTCTTAAAAATAAAATTTCTATTCCTTGGAATAAAGGCTTTATTCTAAGATTTCTCCGCCACCAAAAGAACTTTGCTCCGCAGGGAAAAGGACTTTGCAACGAAGGAAAGAAAAGAAAGGAGAACGCAACAATGACCACACGCTACCAAATGAAAGAAATGCCCGACTTGCAAGGCACGGGCGAACCAATCACCTACCCCAAGATGGTGATGACCGGACAGACCGGCACGCGCGAACTGGCGGAATACATCGCCATGACCTCGGGATTCTCGAAAGGCGTAACCGAAGGAGTTATCTGCGAGCTGGGCGAAGCCCTGGCCCACGAAATGGGAATGGGACGCTCGGTGAAGATAGAAGGATTGGGCGTATTCACCCCCGCACTGTCCATCTACCCCGACAAAGAACGCGAACAGCCCCAAGAAAGCAGCACGAAGCGAAATGCACGGAGCATCTACGTAAGCGGCGTGAACTTCCGCACGGACAAGGCCTTGATTAGAGAAACCAACCATTGGTGCGAACTGGAACGTGCCTCCTGGAAACCCGCACACTCGTCGAAGAAATACACCCCCGAACAACGTCTGGCTCTGGCGCATCAGTATCTGGACAAGCACGCCTTCCTTACTGTCAGCATCTACCGGCAACTGACCGGACTCGTCCGCTCCACCGCCACCGTGGAACTGCGCAAATGGGCACATACTCCCGGCAGCGGAATCGATACAAGCGGCATCGGAAGCCATAAGGTATACGTGAAAAGGAAAGAAAGCGTCATCCCTTGAGGTTTCGATAATTATAGGTATCTTTGCCGGTCTTAATGGCTTTTATACAATGAAGAAACTAAAAAATACATAATATGGCAAAAGAAAAAATCATCCTTACGGGCGACCGCCCCACAGGACGCCTGCACATAGGACACTATGTAGGCTCATTGAGAAGAAGAGTGGAACTGCAAAACTCCGGCTTATACGACAAGATTTTCATCTTCATCGCCGACGCACAAGCGCTGACGGACAATATGGAGAACCCGGAAAAGGTGCGCCAGAACGTCATCGAGGTGGCATTGGACTACCTGGCTTGCGGACTGGACCCGACGAAGAGTACTATCTTCATCCAATCCCAGATACCGGAACTCTGCGAACTGACCTTCTACTATATGGACCTGGTGACCGTGAGCCGCCTGCAACGCAACCCGACGGTAAAGACCGAAATCCAGATGCGTAATTTCGAGACAAGCATCCCCGTAGGTTTCTTCACCTACCCCATCAGCCAGGCAGCGGACATTACCGCCTTCCGCGCCACTACCGTGCCCGTGGGCGAAGACCAGGAGCCGATGATTGAACAAGCTCGTGAAATCGTACGCCGTTTCAACTATATATATGGTGAAACCCTCGTGGAACCGGAAATCCTGTTGCCCGACAATGCAGCCTGCCTGCGCCTGCCGGGAACGGACGGCAAAGCCAAGATGAGCAAGAGCCTCGGCAACTGTATCTATCTTTCGGACTCTGCCGACGAGGTGCAGAAGAAGGTGAAGAGCATGTATACCGACCCCGACCACCTGCGTGTGCAAGACCCCGGAAAATTGGAAGGCAACACCGTATTCACTTACCTGGATGCCTTTTGCCGTCCGGAACACTTCGGCCTTTATCTGCCCGAATATCCGAATCTGGACGAACTGAAAGCCCACTACCAACGTGGCGGTCTGGGCGACATGAAAGTGAAGAAGTTCCTCAACGAAATTATGCAGGAGACACTGGAGCCTATCCGCAACCGCCGCAAGGAGTTTGAAAAAGACATCCCCGCCATCTACGACATGCTGAAGAAAGGTTGCGAAACTGCCAGGGAAACCGCTGCCGCAACCTTGGACGATGTACGCAAGGCTATGAAGATAAACTACTTTGATGATGCGGAACTGATTGCAGAGCAAGTAAAGAAATTCGGCGGAGAATAAGGGATAGGAGATACGAGTTACAGAAGTTACGAGTTACAAGGAGCTACCTGTTACAAGTTACTGGTTACAAAAAATGAGGGGCATGCGTCATAATAACGCATGCCCCTTCTCATTTCTATAACTCGTAACTCCTTGTAGCTTGTAGCTCGTAGCTTTCTAATTGGCAGATTTCACCAATACCACACGGTTCAGAATCGGCTGTCCGAACTTATCGACACCACCACCGGCATCCACCTTCAGGCGGTCAGCAGGAATTCCGTATTGTTTTACCAATACATCGACCACGGCTTGTGCACGCTTCAAACTCAACTCTTTGTTGAATGCCGGCGTACCGGTTGCAGAGTCTGCATATCCGTTTACAGTGTAAGTGGCGTTCGGGAACTGTTTCATCTGGTCTGCCAGATAAGACAAGTTCATTGCTTCACGTGGAGAGACTTCGGCAGAACCGATATTGAAGAATACGGTACGCGGTGCTATATCCGGATCGGGAACAATCACTTCGGTTTCCGTAACTTCGGCCACCGGCTGGTTCTGTGCAGCCACCAATGCATTCTGCAGCTGCTGGTTGGCAGCTCCCATCTCTGCAAGCTGTGCCTGCATGGCAGCCAGCTCTACCTGAGAAATCAACTGAGGCATCGGGCGACGGAATCCACGGGCGGGGAAACGGTATGTCAACCCTACCGTTGCACTCAGCACGCCATCATATCCATGATCGCCGCCAACTTCGCCATCGAACTTATCTTCAACGCCCATTGCGCTCAGCTCCAGGTTAATATCTATCGCATTGGAAATACGGAAGCGATTGATGATACCCGCGTTTACAGACAGAGCTTCGCGGTGAGGCTTTGTGTAGTTGTGAGTGAAGCCAGCACCTACATAAGGAATGATTTCATACACACGGTGCTGGTTGTATCCTCCAAACAGCGCATTCAGATTGAACATCACATCTCCGTGCAGATTCATATAGTCGAAACGCTGTTTGTAGTAGCCGTCATCCATCTGAGTGCCTTTCACGTAGTCAGCACCTGCATCATATGTATATCCTCTTGCCTGAAGGCCGCTATATTGCAGACGTACTCCCAGTCCCGGGGTGAACCATTTGCCGATGGCAAAATTCAGCGTCGGACTGATACGCTTGCCAAAACTTCCTGCCTTATCATTATCTCCAAAAGTTGCTTCGGCACCACCGCCTATAGAGAAAAACCAATTACTCCAGAACGGATTAGTGATTACCTGATATTTATCCTGAACCTGGATAACACCAAATTCTTCCACAACTTCAGTCTTTTGCTGCGCCATGGCAACAGAAGACACACCAGCTAAAGCCAGTAACATTAGAATCTTTTTCATATACCTTAAAATAGTTAAGTGGTTAATTAAACTCTTTATCATTCAAACTGTCTAATTAACGCCAACAGAACTAAAAGGTTCTGAATATTTGTACTTTTTTTGCCTTGATGCAAAAGAAAGTACTCTTCCTTATTTGGAGAAAAGCTTTTCTATGTCGTCTTCTTTAATGGTCGCCAGCACCGTCTTTCCGTCCGGAGTATAATTCGGGGATGGGCATGCAAACAGATTGTCCACGAGATTGGACATTTCCTCGTTGCTCAGCACTTGTCCATAGACGATGGCCGCAGCACGTGCCAAGGTCGATGCAAGAATTGTCTGCACCTCTTCCTTAACGTCATTCCCTTTTTCCATAGCAGTATGTACCATATTCCGGACCAATTCTACCGGGTTCAACCCCTCTATGCCCGAAGGTATGCCGTTGATGGCATAGCTGCCGCCACCCAGCGGGCTCAAATCGAAGCCTACTGCCGACAAATCTTCCAATATACTTTCCAGTACGGCAGCTTCCGAAGCCGGCAACTGGATAATCTCCGGAAACAATACCCCCTGGGATACGCCTTGTTTCTGTCGAATCTGGCTCATATAGCGGTCGAACAATACCCGGACATGCGCCCGGTGCTGGTCTATCAGCATCAGACCCGATTTAACGGAAGTCAGAATAAAACGCCCCTTGAACTGGAAGTGTTGCGCTCCTTTCTCTACCGTTGCCTCATTGCCATAGAAAGAGGCGCTTGCCCCGGAAGGAACCGTTTCCTGGAAATAAGGAACCCTCTCCTCCTCTCTTGGAGCCGTACCGGTAACCGTATCCTCTACAAAAGGCTCTTCCTCCATCGGCTCGTTCATCCTGCTGGCTTTTTCCAAACCGGAATAAAGCCCCTCCCACTCCACTTTGGGGCGCGAATAATTGCCACCGCCTCCATAGGAAGAAGCGGAAGACGTCTTGAAGGGATTGAAATCCGTGTTATAGTGTACCTTCGGAGGCTCTATCGGACGAGCCTGCTCGAATGCAGGAATATCCGGCATGTCCTCGGTATCAAAATCGATAGTAGGTATAGCGCTAAACTTGCCTAAGGATTCCTTGACCGCAGCCGACAGAATCTGCCAGATAGCCTGCTCATTCTCGAACTTAATCTCCGTCTTCGTCGGATGGATGTTCACATCGATATTGGCAGGGTCTACCTCGAAATAAATAAAGTAGGAGATTTGCTCACCGGCAGGAATCAGCTGCTCATAAGCGTCCATCACCGCTTTGTGGAAATAGGGGTGACGCATATAACGCCCGTTCACAAAAAAGTATTGGTGCGCTCCTTTCTTGCGCGAGGTTTCCGGCTTGGCAACAAAACCGGAAATCTTTATCATCGTCGTATTGACGTCTACGGACAGCAACTGCTGATTCAGTTTCTTTCCGAAAACTGCCATGATGCGTTGCCGCAAAGGCATTACCGGAAGATTGAACAATTCCGTATCATTACTATACAGATAGAAGGCTACCTCAGGATGCACCAGCGCTATACGCTCGAATTCCGTAAGGATATTGCTCAACTCCGTAGAGTTGGCTTTCAGGAATTTACGCCGGGCAGGAATATTGAAGAATAGGTTCTTGATGGAAAAATTGCTTCCCTTAGGGCAGGAAACGGCTTCCTGGCCCTCGACTTTAGAGCCGGCAATCAACAGTCGCGTCCCCAGTTCCTCGCTGGCTAGGCGTGTTTTCAACTCCACTTCAGCTACCGCAGCAATGGAAGCCAACGCTTCTCCACGGAAGCCCATGGTGCGTAGGGCAAACAAATCGGCAGCTTCGCGTATCTTTGAAGTTGCATGGCGTTCAAAAGAAAGACGCGCATCCGTTTCGGACATCCCCTTTCCGTCATCAATCACCTGGATGCAGGTCTTGCCCGCATCGGTAATCAGCACATGTATTTCCTCTGCTTCGGCATCAATTGCATTTTCCACCAATTCCTTCACAACAGATGCCGGACGCTGAATCACCTCTCCGGCAGCAATCTGATTGGCAACCGAATCGGGCAGCAAATGAATGATATCGCTCATGATAATGTTTAATGATTAGAGATTAATGATTAATCATTATTAAATGATTCCGTTACTGATGGCATACCACAGATAAATCAGCACAGCTATGACAACAAGGATTATGCCCAAATGCATCGGCTTACGTCCGCTCTCCTTGCGCCGCTTCAAGTGAGTTGTTCCTTCTATGAATTTGCCCCGTATATCCTCGGGCGAGAATTCCTTTTCCGGCAGCATACCCAGGTCACGCTTGGCGTTTTCTTCCATCTTCGCCAACTTCTCTTTCCGCTCATCCACATAGATATAGCTATGATTGAAGCCACGAGGCTTCCGCATTGCAAACATTCCCATGACGCTACTTATTATTTCGTTTAATATGCATATTCCTTGGCGAAGTTACAGGTTTCCGGTCACTTTTCTTCAATACTTCACCTGCTTTTTTAGCCCTCCACTCGAAGATGTCCTCCTTGTTGAGCGGACGGATGTAGTCGAACCAAACAAAAGAAGGCAGCCTGCTCTTATCTGGTGGAATCTGGTCCAAAGGATAGGCTGTACCGGTAGTCTTTCCAACAAAGACTCCGCGCTCCATTCTTCTCTCCTTCAAGTACATTTTCAAAAGTCCACCTTCCGAATAGTTCATCATAATCAGCGAACTGTCCTTCTCCTCTACCGGATAATACACCACCAATACATTGCCGTTTACCTCCACCAGACGCATGTCTCCATCTATGAAGAAAGCTTTCATCTCCTTACCGGAAACTTGGTTATAGTGAATACTGTCCTTTTTCTCTACCGTCAGGGCCTGATTGATGATATGTGCCCAGTCGATGGTACTATCGTTCATGTAAATTTTAATTTCCTCGCCCAACAACTGTTGTTCCCCGTGCCACAAGATAGGGTCGGTGTACATCGTCATGCAAGAGTCCTTGGAATTATACACCAACGAATCGCATACGGCCTGCACATCCGTGCGATAAGCACGCACCTTATGATAGGCACGCATCTCCCGGTACATGGAATCGGTATTCATATGGTAGGTAATCAGCCGCAAAGTATCACCGTGCATAAACAGACTGTCGCCCTGCGAATAGTCGATAGCTACGGCACGTTTGGTGGCAACGGCGCTTCCGGTCAGTTCGTTGTAGAAACAATAGTCGCCAGTCAACATGTTCCGGTTGACCGTATCATTCATCTGTACATTGTCAAAAGCCTCGCCGTATCCCAAGATGCGGTCGTAGAAAAGGCTGTCACCGGTCAGTTTCTTGCCTTCGTTAGTCAGTACGGAACGGTCGAGCAGTTCTGCCTGCTCAGTAGTCGTATTGTACACGCCACGTTCGGAATAAATATGATTTTGGTCACTCACAATGTCGGAGGGTCCTAAAATTGTGGCAATCTTAGTAGCTGTACTATACTTCAAGGTATCCGAAGTCAAAACAAACTTCGGGTTGACCAGCTTCACGTCGTGGTTGAAGACAGCCAACTTGGTGGCAGGGCTATATTCTCCCCATTCGGAAGTCAGCACATTATCCTCGTCGGTCAGCGTACCGCCTTCGAAGTAATAGCCCAAATCGTACAGACGGTCATAGTTCAAACTGTCGGTTGTCAGCACCGTATTACGATTTATCATACGTACATTCTCACGCAGCATGGCCAGCTGCGACATGCCGTCATAATACAGATAGTCTCCATAGATAAACAAGGTGTCGCCCTGCTCCATACGCACATTGCCGAATGCCTCCACAGAATTTATCTTTTCGAATATCAGCGCACTGTCACAGAACATGTACATACTGTCATGCTTCATCCTCACCGAGCCGATGAGTACCTGCACATCAGGACGCAACTGTTTGTCCGCCTGCGCCTCATCTGCGTACAACAAATCGACGCGCGTCTTCTTCTTTTCCGGCGTCTCCGTCTTTTTCTGTTCAATCGAGTCCACTTTCTTCTTCTCTGGTGCACCAGTACTCTTCTTCTTGTCCTGCGCACTCAGCAGACAGATACCAAACAAGCATAGAATACCTACCAGGAGGTATCTATGCTTGTTCAGGAAATGATTTTTTGTATTCTTCTTTTGCATACAAATCTATGTAAATTCTTCCGGATTATTCTTTAATCCAGCCCGGATACTTGAACGTACAGTTATTCTTCCAATTATCCTTGATACGGACATATGTGTGCTTCTGCTTCTCACGAATCCACTTGTCCAGCACTTCGTCGCGGCGTTTCTCCAACACAATCTCTTTCAAGTTCTGATAGTCATCGGCAATGGTAGCCTTGTGTCCCGTCGTACGGCTCTTCAGTTTCACAATCACACACTCTTCTTTTCCGGTCTTTTGCGGAATCATGGTGAAGGCTTCGGAGATTTCGCCCACTTTCATCTTATCCACCACCTTGGCTATTTCAGGGGGAAGTTCCTGCATCTCAAAACGGGAAGTGTTCGTATTGGGATTCGGCAACAAACCATGATTGTTACGCGTATCCTTATCCTGCGAAAGCACTGAGGCAGCCTCTTCAAAAGAGAACTTGTTATTGCGGATATCATCGGCAATAGAATCCAAACGGGCACAACCGGCAGCCAGAGCTTCTTCCGGAATATGCGGTTTCAACAGAATGTGGCGTGTTTTAATACGGTCACCGCGCTTCTCTATCAACTGAATGATATGGAAACCATATTCAGACTCTACAATCTTGGAAACCTTGCTGGGGTCTTGCAAGTTGAAAGCTACATTGGCATAAGCGGGGTCCAGCATACCGCGTCCCGAAAACTCTATTTCACCGCCACGCATGGCCGAGCCACGGTCCTCGGAGTACAGACGAGCCAACATGGAAAAGCTTTCGCCCTTATTGACACGGTCGGTATACTCACGCAGACGCCTCTTTACATCTTCTATTTCCTCCAAAGGAACCTTGGGCTGCTGAGTGATAATCTGCACCTCCACCTGGGTAGGGATATAAGGAATGCTGTCCTGCGGCAAATCCTTGAAGTAACGGCGCACCTCAGCCGGAGTTATCTTAATCTCACCCACCAGTTTCTGCTGCATCTTCTGAACCTTCAATCCTTCACGGGCATTCTCGCGCAGCGTTTCACGAATCTGGCTGGAAGTCTTGTTGAAGTATTCCTCCATTTTCTCGCGCGAACCGATGTTGGCGATGTACATGTTCGTCATATAGTCCACACGCTGGATAACCTCACTCTCGGATACTTCGATACTATCGAGGGCAGCCTGGTGAAGATACAGCTTCTGCACGGCTATCTCCTCCGGTATCACGCAATAAGGGTCACGGTCAAATTTGCGTCCTTCATACAATGCACTCATACGTGCCTCTTCCACTTCGGACTTCAGTATAGCCTCGTCACCTACTACCCACACTACCTCGTCAATCACGTTGTCTTGTCCATAAACGGTAGAACCGACTAATAGCGTCAAGGCAAATAAAATTACAAACTTAAAGTTCATACACTGTTTCATTCTTGGTGTCTTATTCTAAATAATATTTAATCTTGTCTCTTTTCACCGCCCGTTGGTACAAATCATCCTTCACTTGCTTCATGAATTCCACCTGCTTCACGTTCAGCAGCATATCCTTCACTTGCCCACGGGCAAACTCATAGGGTTCCTGCTCTCCCATCGGGCGATAATCGCTCACATTCAGGAAATAATGGAAAGCCGTATCCTTCAGCTCTACATGGCGATTCTTGTCCAGATACTCGTCCACATCAGGAACCTTCAAGGGCAGCATATCCAGCACTTCCGATACCGGCACCCATTTATCATAAAAATACTCATACTTCACAGCATTCTGCAGACTGTACTTTTCCAGATGTTCCACCGCCTCACGGGTTTCCGTCTTGTACCAGCGACGAACATTACCCAGCTGCGGGGCTGTCAAAGGAACTTTGATGAACAAGCCTTTCATCAACGGACGTTCCACCTTGAAGAGCGCCTGGTTCTTCTCGTAATACTCCGTCAAGTCTTGTTCTGAAATCTCCTCTGATAGCCGCTGATGTATTAAAGCCTGCTGATAGGTATGCATTATCAATGCTTTGCGATAATTCTCCACAAGTTTATCAATCTCACCGTTATTGGGAATATTGCTCTGCGCTTTATCGTACAGCAAAATATCTTCCACCCAATTACGGATATAATGTTCTGCAAACAACAGACTGTCGTCTTTGGACAAACCGGCAGGAAGTACCGATTGCAAATCTTCCCGGTAAAGGAAATTGCCGTCCAACTCCACTAACGGTGTCCGCCCTTTATGGTCGTGCTGCTCGCTGCACGCCGCACAGAGAAGGAAAATTAAAAGCCCAAAGCAGGTTGTTCGCATCACCAACTGATATTTACTTCGTTTTGAGGTACGAAGATAGTGTTTTAATCGGTTGCATCAGTGATTATTAACGGTTTTTAAAACCTCTTGGTCAATTTCAACCTTACCGGCAGCACGCAACTTTGCCACCCAATGCGTTTCCAAATAGTTCCGATAAGCGGTTACGAGCGGCTCTCGCACCTCTTGCCAACTATCTGGTCCCTTCTGCTTACGACCTTGTACAGCAGTAAAGGGAAATGACAAAACCGGGGTTGCATTCTTCCCTTTGAACACCAATTCATCCACATATGCATTATCACCGGGAGCAAATAATCCTTGCTCTGCCCGCACCTTGGGAGTATCGCCGGCATTGAAAGTGAGACGGATGGCATCCATCCACTCCTCTTCCGGAATCTGTTTCAGAAATTTCCGTACTTGCTTCGCCACCCGCTTGGTAGTACAATGCAGCACAATACCCTTATAACGCGGTTCGTCCCAATGGAAGTCCGAACGGTGCGCCTCAAAATATGCTTTCAATCCCGCTTCATCCACCACACTCCTCTTTCCCACTTCACGGTCAGTGATTTCGGCAAGCAACATGCTGTCACGATACCCCTGCACCAACGCACAGAATTCGGGATGCTTCAATTCCAGACGGGAGTTTTCATAGTCCAGAATCGTTTTTACTGTAAAAGCCTCCAACTGTCTGCGCGTCCCTGCCGGATAAACAGCGGCAAATCCGGCAAACTCTTTTCCACCGTATGCCTTGCCATCCAGTGTAAACAATACACGGGAAGTGCTTCCTTTGGCCAGCAGTTCGTCGATACCGGCTTTATCCGGCATATAGTGATATTCTTTCTTCAGTTTATCCACAAAAGCCCGCGTTCCTTTATCCATTCCATGACGACGGGTTTGACAACGGATTATCTTGTCCTTCATCCTCTCAAAAGGAAGGATTTCCTGCTGTTCGAGTACTTTCACGATATGAATGCCTTGAGGAGTGAGGAACGGACGGGAAATCTCTCCGGCATTCAACCCGAATACAATATCCTCAAACTCCACCGGCATCTGCAGCCAACCCACCCAAAACGCTTTCTTCTCATCGGAAAATTGCTCGACGCAAGCATCGAAAGACGGCACAGCTCCCCCTTCCTTTGCAAGAGCCCTGTAGATAGAATCCATCCTGGACTCCATCTCACGCAAGGTATGACCGGAAATATTCTGGGGGAGATATTTAAAAATATGCTTCACATATACCCGGCCCGCACGCCGGCCGGATTTCATCTTGTCATAATACTGCCGTGCCTCCTGCTCTGCCGTCTCCTCATCTGTCAAGTATGATTTAATCAGACAGCGGCGATACTCATCCTGCTCCTTCTGGAAGACACGGGAAGTATCCAATCCCACAACTTCGGCAGCCTCTATTTTCAGCCTGAAGTCTATAAACTTATTCACATATGCATCCAATGCCTTCCGGCCTGCACCGACAGAGGTACCGCCCTTATTATAGCTACGTTCGAATTCAGAACGGAGGACCTCCTTTCCATTGATACGCATCAGTACCGGATCGTCCTGGGCCGAAACAGCCAATCCGAACCCGAGGAAGAAAAACACCCAAAACAATCTAACCATAAGCACCATCCGTTCTTTTTATACGGCTGCAAATATAAACAAAATGCCCGGAAAGCGGCAATCTCTCTCCGGGCATTCACTATTATTTTGTTATTATCTTACTCAGGACGGCTATAGTTCGGTGCCTCACTGGTTATAGACACATCGTGCGGATGACTTTCCAGTACACCTGCATTAGTAATGCGGGTAAACTTGGCATCGTGCAGTTTCTCTATATTGGCTGCACCGCAATAGCCCATACCGGCACGCAGACCGCCAACCAACTGATAAATCACTTCATACAAAGTACCTTTATAAGGAACGCGGGCAGCAATGCCCTCCGGAACCAATTTCTTCACGTCATTGGTACCGCTTTGGAAGTAGCGGTCCTTGGAACCATTTTCCATAGCTTCCAGCGACCCCATACCCCGATAGGACTTGAACTTACGACCGTTGAAAATAATCGTATCGCCCGGAGACTCTTCCGTTCCGGCAACCAGCGAACCGATCATCACGCTGTAACCACCGGCAGCCAACGCCTTCACTACGTCGCCCGAGTAACGCAAACCGCCATCGGCAATCAAAGGAATACCCGTGCCCTTCAGTGCCTTTGCCACATCATAAACCGCAGACAACTGAGGAACACCCACACCGGCAACTACACGGGTAGTGCAGATGGAACCCGGACCGATGCCCACCTTTACTCCATCAGCACCAGCCTCGACCAATGCCTTCGCAGCTTCACCAGTAGCAATATTACCAACAACAATATCAATATGAGGGAAGTTAGCCTTGGCTTCTTTCAATTTTTCAATAACCCCCTTGGAATGTCCGTGAGCCGTATCAATGACAATGGCATCCGCCCCTGCATCCACCAAAGCCCGCATGCGCTCCAAAGTGTCATTCGTCACTCCCACTCCGGCAGCAACGCGCAGACGACCTTTGCTATCCTTGCACGCCATAGGTTTATCCTTTGCCTTGGTAATATCCTTATAGGTAATCAGACCTACCAATTTGTTGTCTTTATCTACTACCGGCAACTTCTCGATTCTATGTTCTTGCAGAATTTGAGAAACAGCCTCCATATCCGTCGTAGGATTGGTAGTAATGATGTTCTCCTTAGTCATTACCTCATCGATACGCTTATTCATATCTTTCTCAAAACGAAGGTCACGATTGGTAACAATGCCTACCAAATATCTTTCATCATCTACCACCGGAATACCACCAATCTTGTATTCAGCCATCAAAGCCAGCGCATCAGCTACCGTAGAACCTCTCTTGATAGTCACCGGGTCATAAATCATACCGTTTTCGGCACGCTTCACAATAGCTACCTGACGTGCCTGCTCCTCAATGGACATATTCTTATGAATAACTCCGATACCACCTTCGCGGGCAATGGCAATAGCCATCTTCGCTTCGGTAACCGTATCCATGGCAGCAGTTACAAACGGGATTTTTAACTCAATGTTTCGTGAAAACTTAGTCGAGAGTTCGACTGTTTTGGGCAAGACTTCAGAATAAGCGGGGATTAACAGTACGTCGTCATAAGTTAATCCATCCATTACAATCTTATCAGCAATAAATGACATAGGGCTATGCGTTTAAAATTTATTGCGTGCAAATATACGGTATTTGTTCGAAAGTGAAAAGTTTTGTTCCAGGATATTTTCAAAGGGCTATAAATTAATCAGTTTCGTCGCTGAGTGCTTTAAAAGAACGGGATTAAAGAACGTAAAAAAAGAACGAACTTAAAGAACCGCCTTATGAATGCACAGTTTTTCATCAACGAGATCGGATGTAAATTCAACCTGAGAAAGCCCAAGTCCGAAAAGCCGACGAACGTTTATTTTGTAGCACGCGTCAGGAATAAACAGATAAAACTTTCTACTGGAGTAAGAGTATATCCGGACCAGTGGAACGTAAAGAAACAGGAGGCTTATATCAGTTGCCGGTTAACTGAGCTGGATAACGAGAACAATACCATCGTCAATGAAAAGATTGGCAAACTGAAACTTTATTTTTCGGAATACAAGCAGTACCTTTGCGACCACCCTGAGGAGATAGAACGCAGGGCCATCATTCTACTTAAACAATATATCTATAAGGATACTATGAAGAAAAAAACGGAAAAGCCTGCCACCTTCATCATGAAACAGATCGTAGAGGAGAAGGATATCGTGGATAGTTCCAAAATCCAGTACCGATCCAATATCAACAAGTTCAAACGGTTTCTGGACGAGAACTCCATACCCGACATTTGGGAAAGTATGAACCTGGATACATTCACCAAATACCAGCAACACTTGATTGAAGAGGGTAAGGAGGACAATAAGGAAGGTAAGAAAGCTTCTACCATAAAGAATATTATCAAAGGTACATTCTTTGGGGTGCTTAGAGAGGTTTCCAAACGACTTGACATTCCTTTCAAGTGGGAAGAGAGTAATCTTGAAAGCTTTGACCTTGTGAAAGACAAATCCAACAAGGAACTGGCGCGTAATAAGGAAGTAGCACTGACAGAAGAGCAGATTAAACAACTCTATGAGTACCAACCGAGCGGTACCGAGAATCAAATCAAAAAGAAAACGGAGATAAAGGACTTGTTCGTACTTCAGTGTCTAGTTGGTCAGCGTATCAGTGACATGTATAAGTTCTTCAACGGTGATAACGAGAGGGATGAGGAGAACGGTACAATATCTATCGTCCAGCAGAAGACCGGAGCCAGGGCTATCATTCCTCTAGTGCCATTAGCAGAAGAAATCATAGACAAGTATACCGGTGCAGAAATCAAATATTATAAGGAGAGACGTTCCGCATTGAATGGTGAGTTAAAAGTCATAGCCCAGGAAGCAGGCCTTAACGAACTTGTGACCTATGAGGAGAACGGTACCAAATATACCAAGCCCCTCTATGAACTGCTTCACACCCATTCTGCACGGCACACATTTTCTACTATCATGTGTCGCAAGGGCATTCCAAGAGAGGATATAATTATTGCGACAGGCCATGAAGATACCCAGATGTTGGATAAGATATACGCCCACCTGACCGCCAAGGACAAGTCCAGGAAGGTGACGAATGCTTTCAAGAAGAAGCTAGGTGACGGCATTTTCGATATGGGAGTCCAGCCAGAACCGGATGAAAATGAACAGAAGTCAGTTCCGACCGCTCCAGTCAAACCCAAGCAGAAGGCAGACGTATTCAACCACGTCTTTGCCGGTGATCTGCTGCTGAAACTCTCCAGGCTGAAGAATAAAGGTATAGACATCACCAGACTCCCCGACACTGAGGAAGCCGTGAAAATACTCAAGGACGTCGGCAGGATAGATGAGATAGACCTGGATAAATATAAGGATAATACGGAGCTACGGGACAAAATAGCTAAAATCACCGCAGTCGTGTGGTTCATCGCATTCAAACGGAACGACGCGGTACTGATACAGATGTTCCAGAACAATATAACAGAACTGGGCCTGAGGAACATCTTTTTCAATGGGGAGATAATGAAGGAGGGCAGGCTCGAATCCCTGATGAAAGGCGATGAAAAGGTCCTGAAATTCGTGGAGGTGCTGAATATCAGAAGCATGGAGGAACTGGAGGAGTATAAGAAGCGGCATAAGGAGTGACTTGTTTATCCTTCTCAATTGATGATTCTACGTCCTGGGTACCGGTTTGCTGCCCGGGAGTATCTTTTCTTAGACAGTGCAGTATGAGGCTGATAGTATAAGGAAGAGAGGGAACATGGAATCTCCACTTCCCTCCCGCCTCTTGTGCCACTATTTTTCCCCATGGACAAGATACCTGACAAGCTCCTTATTTTTTTTGCTTCCTGTCTTCATGCGTTGCAATTCCCTCTTGGCCGTTTCCGGATTGATTATTGAGCCATCCTTGAGACGAAAGAAGACGCCTGACTTTACCCAGATTTTACCGTCATCCGGCACCAGCTCTTTCAAAAACATATACAGCAGGATATTGGACTTGCACCATTGGAGGGAAACAGTGATAAAAAAGTTCCCTTTCTTTCTGCCGGTCAACCTGAAACAGAAAGTTTCCCTTCCCCACTCCTGATCCATAAGGCATCCCTTCTCCACCAGCCGGTCATAGACAGCCCCGGCTTTTTCCCAGGTGTAGTTTGTATATTCATGGGCATAGGCCAAGTTCTCCTCCGCCAATCTGGCGATATGAACCTCCTTCTGTTCAAAGCAGCCTTGCAGCTCGGTCATTTTTTTCCGGAGCAACCGGAGCAATGCAACAAAGATCCCCAAATTATCCGCGTCATCCCTGGAACGGTAATATTGGAAGACCGGATTGTCTCCATCCATGAAATCGTAACCCTCCCTGTCGAACACGTCTGCCGGATATTGGTCCATAACCTTCTGGAGTTGCTCCTGATAATGCGTGAAATACCCCTTGAAAGAATAGTACTCGGAGTTCTCGCTCATTTCCTGCAACAAATCAAACCAGTTGATATCCTTCAACTGCTCATACAATCCTTCCGCATTCATGACTCTTTCTATGTCCCTACTCTCCGGATTATTGATGTCGGCCAAACGGATTGCCCTGTCCATAATCTTTTGGTACTGATTTAAAATGTCTGTTTTCATTGTTACTCTATTTATGTTATATTTTTCATTGTATCATGTACACTTCCACAACATCCGTGCCAATCTTACCAAGTTTTATCCTTAGTGGAAATAAAAACCGCTAAATTCCGTATTCCCTCCCTTCTCTTACAAAAATGCTGTACCTCACATGTACCATACTGTATATTAGTGATTTATGTAATTGAAAAGACTTTATGTCTCAAAAAATACTATTTACATTTGCCGCCGCTTAAAGCTTCGGCACGCTCTTTGAATTTTTGTACAATATATAATATGTGCAGGCGTATGAGTCTGCACTTTATGGCCGCGACTCTTTAACGGGGAGTCCGGCAATGCTCTCCAATACTCCTCCCGGTACATTTGTAAGTCCGGGATCAGTGTTGCCTAATGATTGTAACAAGGATATTGTTGCAGGATATAAAAATACACCATTCAAAAGTAATGGTGGATAATCTTAAAAAAATAGACATGAAATTACCAATTTTAGAATTAGCCCAGCTGAAAACGAAAGCTGAGCGCAGACCGTTTTGTGAAGAATACGGTCTCAGCCATAAACAATTGAAACGGATCATCGATGACTATAACCAAGGAAAGTATAAAGTTGAAAACGAATACATCGAGGTTGCTCCTCCGTCCGGTGAGGCTCGGGAACTCCCCAATGTACCTCAGACAACCACCAGGCAGGAACCGGCAGTAAGAAAGGCTCCTCAGGCTTCGTCCCAGGGAGAATGGTATTATGAGATCCAGAACGGTACATCCTGCTGGAAAATCGGTGGAACAAATGGGAAGATACCGGAAAAAGTCGTGAATACATTCATGTTCAACCAGATAGTTTCCGGGTTGAAAGCTCTTATGGAAGCGGTCCGCTTATTCAAGGAGCTGTTCTTTCCCAATAAATGAGTTCATTAACAGGGCATGGAGGAGATACACCGAAGTGCTCCTTTTTTAACTTTTAAATTTTTAAATAGAATGACAAAAATAAATTTAGGTCTGACATCAGACCAAGAGGAATATGTTGCTGATATGATGCAACTTATAATCACAGTATGTAACGCTTACCGTAATAGATTACACGAGACCGATGCCATCCATATCGTATCGGAGAACTATGTGAAAAGTATGGGCAGTCCCCAGGTGGAATTCCGGGCTTATATGCATTCCCAAACCGGTATTCTTAATCCGGTGGGTGTTGTCTTCCAGTTCCACGCTCCATGGCCGCAGTTCCATGCCATGCAATCCCCATATGAAGAGAACTATGCGCCTCTTTTCGATCCGGACAGATACAGTTACAGCCATGATGCGGTTGACCACACCGCACTCATACTCAAGAATACTTTTCCAGATATGAACCTTTGGGTAAAAGCATTGGGGCTGGATTATATTGACATCTATAACTTGGACAGAGTAAATAACATTATAAAATATTGAATTATGAATATTATTAAAAGTCTGCCGGTGGCTTCCCGATTAAACCCCGGCCTTGCAGACGATCTGGAAGTATTTTTTCCGGAGTGGCTGTCAACCCTTCTTACTTTTTACAACGAGGCCAGGAGCGGCGGTGATTTTGCCTTTCATATGATGAACACCTGTGGCAGCGGATCATCTTACACTGTCGGAGCATATGACTTTTGCAGAACCAGACATTATTACGGTAACGGATACCATACGTTGCTTTCCTTCTACGGTGGGAACAGACTCTTCAGACTTGACTGGAAGGAGATGTTCCGGGTCCGTTATGGCTATGAACCATCCCTATATGACAAGATCAGTCTGTTGAACTATGTATCGAGGATGGACAACAAGAGAGCCCCCTACGATGCCCTGAACAACAATCTTTCCGACTGCTTCCGGGCTTTGACCGGCGATCCGGATGTATTCATCTCGCTCGGTTCGTGGGGAACCTATATAGCACTTGATTCCGGAATATTCTGGAAGCACGAGGAACATGAGGAGAAGTGGCAAATGCATTTCTAAAAAGTGAAAACAAACGGGGTGGTATCCTCACCAGTACCACCCTATATTATCAAACAATTAAATTTTAACTGAAACATGGAGAAGAAAAATATACCTACAGAAAAGACTATGGACAAGATGGAGCAGATCCTGAAAAAGATAGAGGATGAAAGAACCGTAACACTCGAGGAACTCCGGACGGCCGGATTCATACTGGTTGTCGATAAGGATTTCGGAAGGATGATCAACAGGCCCCACCTGAAAAAACTGAAAAGCAGCCTGAAAAAGTACGGCTGTATAGAACCCGTTTCCATATTCTTTGGAGCGGAATATTTTGAAGCTTATCCGGAACGTGAACTGACCGGCTTCAACGACGGAGAAAAGAAATACACCAGAGACTCTCCCGAAGTTCCCGCCACCATCCTTGTTGCGGATGGAGTCCACAGGGCGCAGGCACACACAGAATTACTTTCAGAGGATGAAACCTACAAACACCCCCTGAAGTTCAGACACGTGGAGAGTGACCTTCCTATAGACGACTGGATACGTATTAGGAATACCAACAACCGTAACTGGGACTCGAAGGACTGCTCACGTTACATAGCTGCCCAGACAGGTTATGAAAAAAGCAATCTCACCACCGCCGTCAAGTGGCAGGAGGAACTGAAGCTGGGTGAGAAATACGCGTACACCATCCTTAACCTTTCCGACACCTATAAGAAAAAAATGCTGTCGGAGTATATGGAAGCCCCCGACAAGGGACTCCCCATGGTATTGAAAGGTGTGGAGGAGAACATAGACCGTGGCGAGCGTATCCTTCATGCCTTCAGGGTCTGCTGGCGTGATATCCCGAAGATGGTAAGGAACAGCGCGTCGATCAATATGTTCATCGAGGTCTATAACGCGTGCGGCGACAGCATGAAGGAAGCCGTGGTGAACCTGCTGGTCCTGTTCTTCACCACCCTGGACAGAACCGATGCAGAGAATGCTGCAGGTGAGAAGGGTAATGATGAGAAGGTCAGACTGTTGAAGGGATTCTGGGACAAGTTCAGCAAGGATATTGAAGACGAGACCTTGAAGGCCGATTATGAGAAGAAAGCTTGTGAGGCTGAAGAGGAATTCGATGACTTGTCCGGAGAGAAGGAGGAGGCTACTGTAAGTGAGGCTGTTCCCGCAAAGAAGAAGAATGACAAATATCACGGTAAAGCCATTTACCAACCTTCGGGAAAAGCTGAGGAATATAGTGAATGGGCCTGCAATTTCTATAACGGATGCAGCAACCAGTGCTCCTATTGTTACCTGCAAAAAGGAAGGAACGCCAAAATCTATACCTCCGTTCCTACCCTTCAGAAAGGCTTTAAGGACGAGGAGGACGCTATAAACCGGTTCAGGAAGGAAATGCTCAGGAATCTTCCCGAGCTGATGAAGCACGGACTGTTCTTCAGTTTCACTACCGACCCGCTGCTTCCCGAGACGATGGGACTGACCGCCAAGGCTGTGAGGATATGTATGGAAAACGGCGTGAACGTGAGGCTGCTGACCAAACGCGCGGATTTCGTGGAGCCATTCTTCGGTCTTCTCTCTGCCAAGGAGGGTTATGATGAGGAGCTCTACAAGAAACATGTCGCTTTCGGATTCACCCTGACCGGACATGACGAGCTGGAAGGAAACTCGTCACCGAACCTGGAGCGTATAAAGACCATGAAAGAGCTCCACGACAGAGGCTACCGGACCTTCGTGAGTGCCGAACCGGTGATAGATCCGGCCTCTTCGTTGCAGGTGATTAAGGAGACACTGGACTTCTGCGACCTCTATATGGTCGGTCTGCTGTCCAGTGAGAAGGATTATGGGAAGGCTGATGTGCGTAATCTGGTGGACGAACTTCAGAAGCTGCCGAGAAAACCTAAAATCTACCTGAAGGATTCCGTAGTGAAGATGCTTGAACTCGACCGTAAGACCCTTCCTGACAATTTCGTGGGGAGCGACTATAATATGTTTAATTAATTTTTTTAATATGGAAAATAGTAAAATAGAGAATTTGGATCCATGTTTTCTGAAAAGAGTTGGGAATATGGATTTATTAGAGGAAATCAGCAATAAGCTGCATCTCCCATACAATGAAAGCAGATACGTCTATCATATGACAACCCAAATCATAAAAGTGGTACGCAAGTATTTTTTCTATGACAAATTCAAGCTGGGTTATTTTACCTGCTCCTCCCTTTTAACCGGATGGGATAAGTATGCGAATTACCGTCTACTTAGCGACGGGCAGGAAAAACAATTTATGAGTAAATTCTTTGAACCATTTGAAAATATAGTAGAATATGACGGTGCCGTTTACTATCGGCATGCCAGTGATTTTTATGATAATGGAGGAAATTCCATTTACCCAAAAGGTACACAAGGTGCTACTTTGCATAAGTTTATGTTTCCTCACACAGACTATTCCCATTCCTATCGGGGACTTTTAGATCCAGACAACTACAGCTATTCCCATGACGTGCTGGATTTTGTTAACAGAAAACTGAATATGGCTTTTCCCGGGAATAACCTTTGGGTGGTCTGCTTTGATTTTGATTATGTAAGTATATACAATTTGGATACTTTATCCCATATGAAAAGGTATTAGTGTACAGAGTCTTCCAATCCGACCATGACTGAACCGACTGAGAGGAATAAGGTGCATGGGAATCCGGTTGGAAGACTTCTCTATAATAACCAATATAAATATCATGCTTATGTGTTCACTATTAAAAAAAGAAATTGAAAAGCACCTCTTGCTATATGGAGTGGTGTATGTGATTGAACCGACAGGAGCACTGATACTGGCCGATGGAAGGTCGTGTACCGTCAGTGATTACAAAGTAATACCGGAAACAGTCCATATTAAGAACGGCGCTTTCCTTAATTGTACCATAATAGAATCAGTAGATATGTCCACTTCACAGGTCAATTCCATAGGCAGCCTCGCTTTCTTTGGGTGTGAAAACCTAAAGGCCATACACTTCTCCGAGTATATAGAAAACATTGGGGAGTGGGCTTTCAACAGATGCCGACTGAAAAAAATGGATTTGCCGGCTGGCCTGAAAAACATAGGTGCAGGTGCTTTCGCGATAAATGCTGAGATAGAGGAGATAATCATACCGGATGGAGTTACGAGGATAGATAATCTGACTTTTCAATACTGTTCTGGACTTGCCCGTATTTATATACCGCCTTCAATAAGCAGTATCGGGAAATATGCCTTTTGGCAAAGCAACAGTCTGAAAACTATTTTCGTTAAGCGAGGGTATGAAAGAAGAATCAAATATAGGCTTCCGTGGGGGCTAAAGGGAAAAGTGAAGCCCCTATAGAAACCTTATTGGGGCATAATGTTTACTTGACAATTCCCGTCTTGCCAATAAGGTAGGACGGGATTATTTTTTCCGGTATAACACAACGGATCAGGTTGGAATTTGCTCCACCTCTTCCGGTGTCAATCCTGTAGCCTGGGATATGATATCGACAGCAACACCAAGTTTCTTCAGGTTACGGGCGTTATTCAAGTTGGCTTCTTTCAGTCCTTCTTCCCTGCCTTTCTTCTCGGCCGTTGATATAACACTATACCAATCCCTGAAATTCTTGAGGCTGTCCCAATACTCACTCAGCTCGGTCTTGGTGAATTTCGCTATCTCGGCAGCTTCAAAGAGGCGGTCAAACACCCTGTTCTGCAAGGATCTGGGACGTTCAAGAAGCGAGGAGAGGTTACGGAGAACAAACAACCATTTATCAAACATCGTCTTAAGCTCATCCTCGGTCTTATTGAACTTCGGCATCTCAAGGTAAACGAAGGTAAGCTTGTCATAAAAGACTTTCTTTGTGTAGAGATCGACAAGTTTAACCTCATGATGGAAATACCCGGTATCAGACGGATCAAAGGAGAAATTCAGGATACCGACCACATAGACAGCCTTCAGTTCATAATCCCACTCACCGCGCCTTGCCTGCTCACGGATAGGGAAGGTGGAGTAGAAAACGCTGCGGTCCTTAAAGAACTGCTGCTCGCCACGCTGCATCTCGACAAGGAATTTCTCACCCTTCTCGTTCTCACAATATACATTGAATACGGCGCGGCGGTCATACTCCTGAGTTCCAAGATGCTCCGCGTTGAGATAGGTCACATCCTTAATCACCTCCTCACCGAACAATAGGGCATTGAGGAAGCTGATCAAAAGCTCCTTGTTCATAGCCGTACCGAAAAGCAGCTTGAATCCAAAGTCCGTATATGGATTTACATATCTGTCCTGTATACCTTCTGTTCCCATTGACTCCTCTTTTTTACCGTTTAAGACCAAACCCTGCGTAAGGCAAAACCTCACCGCCGGGTACAACAAATACAAAGGTAAGGATTATGATGGAATATTCAAGACGGAAGAGATGAATTATGAGAAAAAACAAGAGGCAAGCTGTCAAAACTTACCTCTTGTACACTACCTTGACTCTTACTGAAACGGCGTATTCTCCCTCAACATCTGATTCCTATACACTATTCCCTGCTCCTTCTTGCTATACAGTTCCATCCGTGAGACACCAAAGCTTTCACGGTTGGCATTATAGTTGTTGATTGCCATCCCTTCAATGTCATCCTCAGAGATACCATGCCTGCCGAATGTACCGATGAGATAGTTCAAGGCAGCATCGTATAAGACACCGTACCGACATAACCATTTTGCCCGTGAGAGGATGGATCTGTGCCTATTTCCATCTTCATAACTGTCCGGATACTCTTTTCTCCACTTCCTATCTACGTAGTTAATAAGCGTACTGTCCTTCCATAACCTCTGAAAACCTGTATTCCTCTCAATCTCTTCCGGCGTGTGGATAAAACAACCGCCTGAACAACCCTTATTATAACTCTTCACTGCCGGTTCGGGAATGGATGGGTCATATTCAAAGTGATAGGGAATCAACGTGTCTTTCTCCGGGTTGACATAGACTTCAGGATCATAACTCAGGAAGAACGTGCGGCTGAGATTATGACAACTCTTATCGAATTCATCAGTCCCTGGATATAACCTTTGCTTCACCTGCCGGAAAAGGTTGTAATGATGCCCCGGGTCGGTGTTGTCGTGAACCATAGCCGCCTTCACACCTTGGTTGCTTGGGGAGAACCATACCGCGTAAAGATGGAGAGGGTCGGCATATTGAATGAGTCTTTCCTTGAACTCCCTCGCAGCCCCATGTGACCCGAAATCGTCAAAGTCAAGCACAAGAAGATTGGAATACTGGCGCAGGCTGGTCGGGTCATCGTTCCTATAGTCGAATATTCCGGAAGGTGCTATCATGGGGAGTCTGTGTTTCTCTTCCTTGTAAGCCTTCTCTGTTGTCTGTTTTCTAACCATGTCTGTCTGCTTGGAAAGTTTAGTGTCGGATGCTATAAGTTCAAGGATATGGTCGAAGTTATAATAGATCCTGCTTCTTGAATCACTTGAATTAAAGTAGTAGCTGATTGTTTTGTTTATCATATCGTTATTGTATTTTAGATTGTTATTTGCTTTATTGTATCGTGAACCTCCCCAAGAGACCGACCAGGCTTTACTTTGGAAGAAAGCCGGTCCTCTCAGTATCTTCGTCTCTCAGGAAGAACCACTATTTTTCAGTAAAGGAGCTATGGAAACGGTTGATGAAAGATTGAAGAGAGAGGCTACTTCGTACCCTTCCAGAGTGAGAGAGAAGAAGGATGTTTTTTGTTTTGTTTATTCTTTTCCTCTCACTTTGGTAGACCGCGAAGCAGGTCTCTTTCCTCACTCTCTATTCTATACTCCTTTCATCTACTATATTACCCCCTTTTTTTTACTTCTCTATATATATTAGAATGTCCATCAAAAAATAGGGGGTGTCACAATAAATCTTATCTTAGCTCCTTCACTGTAAAAAAGGAATCCGGAATATACTATGCTATCACCAGATTTATTCCCATAGTCTTCAGAACATCAATCAGGGCTTTATATCTTCCCCTTTCTCTTTTGCCTCTTTTTATACCAATCATCTCCAGATAACAGAAAGTAACCTCCTTCGTATATTCACTATCCATGGTTATAGCCCTCTGCATATCCTTGTCATACCTGGCCAACAGTCTGATCTCCTCTTTAATGTTGCTCCTGATCTTCATCCCCTCCAGCCTCTTTTCCCAGTCATTATGAGAAACGGAAGCCTTGCCTATGACCCTGTTCTCATTGAAGTAGGCGTCCATTCTCTCTATGAACCTTTCATCAAAATCATCAGTATGCCAGACCGTATATACCTCACCCTCGATATGCTTCCTGATGCCTATCCTCGTTATGAGCTGTGAGAAATACCAGTCCTTCTGACTGTGCGGGTCAGTGGAGGTACCATAGGCCCTCCGGATCTTTGCCGATTCGGTGTTCGGAAGGTTCCAGTCACCACACAGGAGAATCTGTTCAACATCCCTGTATGAGTTGGTGCTCTTGTTGTCGGTCGCTCCATAATAGGTGACGGTGAACAACCCGGGATCGACACCTTCGGCAACCAGTAACCTCCTGAAACGTTCCGCATATCCGGATTTTCCCGGGCCGTCATCGTCACCGTTTATATCCTTCCAGCATACAATCAAGGAAGGTTTGTCTATCAGCCTGCCTATCCTCTTTACGAATGTGCCGAACCCCGCCTCATCAAAACACTTTCTGGACAGTCCGAAATCCATCCTCCTGAAATTCGTTACGGTGTTGTACTTGCTTTCCGTATCCAGAAGGGTGAAGCGGGTGGAGCCTCTGAAAAGGATATTGCCCGCCCCCTCGAAGATGAGGATATGCGTGGAGATTGTCATGCTCTCGGGGCAGAGGTCAACCGGATAGAATGTAATGCCCACCCTGTCGGTATCTTGGTCATCTACTATAAACCCTCAGAATACGGAACTCAGATGTTAACTCTTTCTATTTATGAGTAATAAGAATATTCTAAATGTAATATAAATCCATAAATGGTAATTTCTCTTGAAAATTGGTTGTCAGTGCCTCAAATAGTTCTATAGGTAGTGATGGGTAATACTCCACAAGCATTTGAGAAGTTATCTGTGAAAGATTGGGCTCTTTCTCGCGCATTTGTTTAATTCCTGAAATATTATTCACCAATAATGTCTTCGCCATATCTGCCGCTAAAGCGTATTTTTTATCTCCAATGTGTATTTCTCCATATTTCTTGTTGGTGTAGAGATGAGCAAAAAAGGTTGCAAGCCCCTCCTCCAAATAAGTTGATGTCCCTTTTAAACCTGGTGATAAAAGATGTACTGCTTCATGAGCGACTTGATATACAGCATGTTTTAAATTGTATTCGCAGTTGTGAGTGATACGTATTTGAATATCTTTTTTTGAAAATCCAGAAGGGAAATAAATATTAGGTGCCTCATCTGAAAGTATTATTCCGCAAAATCTAAATGTATAATCTTTAGGCCCAAAATTTATCTCTATGGCTTGCATTATATCAGTAAATATATTATTGATATTCCTCCCAGGAATATCTGTGAATATGTTATTTCTTATATCCATACTTGTCTTGATTAAGAATATGACAGATATGCAAATATACATTTTTATTTTGTAGAGGAAAACAAATCTTTTTGTTCAAGATAAAAAAGTCTCATTTACGGGTACTCAATCTTTGAATTTTCTATTTTGTTACATTCTATGTATAATATTATTCAGAACAAAATAAGAAAGCATTCTATTTTTGAAGTGTTAGAATTAAAAAATAAGAAGAAGCAAGCTATAAACTCATCTCTTCCATTATCCTATCTATCTCCTGCATATCACATCATACACAGAGCAGCCTTCCGTATAATCATCTATCCCAGGCTCAAACTCCTTCCACCATTCCCAGAC